>Ga0102832_1000121_pt1 | contig 215993 bp, 208 predicted proteins | sample EBPBio282013_DNA_FD_88942 | JGI IMG/M metagenome (GOLD analysis project Ga0102832, IMG submission 88942) | Wastewater treatment Type I Accumulibacter community from EBPR Bioreactor in Madison, WI, USA - Reactor 2_5/28/2013_ DNA (Illumina Assembly) | ecosystem: Engineered > Bioreactor > EBPR >...
GCACGAAGACCTCAAAGCCCTCGCCGTTCAGCGCCACCGTCTCCAGCCCGACATGCATCAGGATCTCAGCGCCGTTGCCCGCCCGCAGCGTCACCGCGTGCCTCGCCCGGTGCACCGACACCACCACCCCGTCGCACGGCGCGTGCAGCACCGAACCCAGCGGATCAATCGCCAGCCCATCGCCCAGCATACGCTCCGCAAACACCGCATCCGGCGTCTCATCCAGCGATGACACCCAGCCCTTCAGGGGCGCTGTGAGAACGAGGTTCGACACGGTCTACGCTTCCTCGAAACTAGGGCGCGGGCTTGAGGGCGACACGCTCGATCACCCAGAAAGGATCGAGGGTCTTCGACGTGAAAGTCAGGCAGAGGTCGAGCTTCTCAGCGCGCGCCGGCAGACGGCCGGCGATGGTCGAGACTCCGGGATTGCGGGCGGCGTCGCCGAGCGGGATGGCGGCGATCCTTTCGCCCGTGCAACCCACGCGTACCTCCAACTCGCCGCCCGGCGTGGCCGGCGGCCGCAGCGGGATCCTGTCGCGATCCTTGCCAACCTGGAAGTTGAACGGGATCTGGGTGACGCGAGCGCTGAGCAGCGCGCCCTTGTCGAGACGCGCGCCTTCCCAAATCCAGCAGGGATTGAAGATGTCGACCATCATCATCGGGCGTTGGTCGAGCGCGGCGGGCGCGTCGTCGATCATCGTCAGCGGTACTTGCTGCGTGCAGAGCTTGAGCTGGCCGCTCGTTCGGGTCTGCAGAAGATCCGCCGATAGGGTCCAGGACCGCTCACGCCCCAGCGGTTGACCGTCGACGAAGGTCCGCGCCCTCAGCACTGCGCCGGTGATCAGCTCCACAGGAGCCGCATAGGTCGGAGAGGCCGCAGTCGGCGCCTCGCCGTCGGTCGTGTAGCGGATCTGCCCGACGCCGAGGCCCGTCGATAACGCCACACGCGTCTTGCCGCCCTCGCCCTCCGAGAGCGCCGGTTGGGGCTCGAAGGGAACCGGATTGGCGGCCACGCCCAGGACCTTCAGCCGCGCCATCTCAGCCGGGAGACGCTTGGCGAAATCTTCCCAGCTGGCGTTAGCTTCGGACGACCACGCTCGCTCGGCCAGCGCGACGGCGCGCGGGAAGGCCATCAGTTGCATGCGCTGGTCGGTCTGCATGTGCTCGGTCCAGACGTTAGCCTGGACGCCGAGGATGTGCTTGCGCTCGTCAGGCGTCAGCTGCGCTGGCGCCGGGTCGAAAGCGTAGACATCCTTCAGGCTGGAGATGTGGCCGCGTCCGGTGGGCTCCTCGGCCGAGGCGCTCTGGCGATTGTCGAGATAGAGCACCGGGTGCGGCGACAGGACGGTGTCATGGCCCTGTTTGGCGGCGGCGATGGCGCCGTCGATGCCACGCCAGGACATGACCGTCGCGTTGGGCGCGAGGCCGCCTTCGAGGATCTCGTCCCAGCCGATCAGGCGACGGCCGCGCTTCTCGAGCGTCTTGCCGACTCGCTGGATGAACCAGCTTTGCAACTCGTGCTCGTCCTTGACCCCCAGTTCCTTGATCTTGGCCTGGATCTTCGCGCTGGCCTTCCACTGGTCCTTGATCGCCTCGTCGCCGCCGACATGGATGAAGGTCGACGGGAAGATGTCCATCACCTCGTTCAGCACGTCGTCGAGGAAGGCGAAGGTGGCGTCGTCGGTGTTGTAGAGCCAAGGAAACACGCCCCAGTCGCCCATCTTGCTGGCGTCCGGCGGCGCGGTTCCCAGTTGCGGATAGGCGACGATCGGCGCCAGGGCGTGACCGGGCGTTTCAATCTCGGGGACGACCGTGATGTTCCGCGCGGCGGCGTAGGCGACCAGTTCCCGCGCCTGGTCCTGGGTGTAGAAGCCGCCGTACTTGGGATAGTTCACGGCCGCGCCGGGATTGCGCCGCCAGGCCGCCACCTGCGTCAGCTTCGGATACTTCCTGATCTCCAGCCGCCAGCCCTGGTCGTCGACCAGGTGCCAGTGGAAGGTGTTGAGCTTGTGTGCGGCCATCGCGTCGATCACCGCCTTCAGCGTGTCGAGCGACTGGTAGTGGCGGGCGCTGTCGATCATCAGGCCGCGCCAGGCGAAGCGCGGCGCATCCTCGATGGCGGCGGCGGGAAGCGCGACGGGTCCTTTGGTCGCGTCCGGAGTGGCCAACTGCCAGAGCGACATTGCGCCGTAGAAAAGGCCGGCGCGCTTTGCGGCGGCGATCGTCACGCCCTTGGCGTTGATATCGAGCGTATAGGCTTCGCCTGAGGGCCCCTCCCGGGTCAGGACGATGGCGTCGACGGATGGGGCCCCTTCCGCGACAAGCGGACGGAAGCCGCGCGAACGCTGGATGAGGTCCGCGAGCTGGATAGCCACGCCCCTGGCTTCGACATCACCCTTAGGCACGTGGATGCGGGTGGCGGCCGAGAGGATGAAGCTCCCCTCGGCCTCGACGACCTTGGCGGGTGCGGGCGTGATCGTGAGGCTGCTGGCGAAAGCGCCGGTCGCGAACGCAGCGGTTAGCGCGAACGCCGAGACAGCGGCGATGCGGAGCGGGGTCAAGATCACGCAGCCTCGCAGGGAAGGTCTTGGACGGCCGGCAAAAAGCGGGCGGGACGACCGGGTCGCCCCGCCCCAGCTCCATGCTTGCAGTCAGGAGGGGTTGGATCAATGCGCAAACGCCGGAGGCTTCGGCTACCGCCAAAGCCTCCGTGAGCGGAACGTTCTAGAAGGTGACGTTCAGCGTGGCTTGCAGCTTGCGGCCCGTGCGGTACACGCCGCGCGGCAGGGCCGTGGTGTTGGCGTAGGCGTAGTACTCGCTGTCCAGCAGGTTCTGGCCCGAGACCGACATCGTGATGTTCTTGGTCACGGCGTAGCCCACGGTGGCGTCGAGGGTCTTCGAGGCCTTGACGAACATGTCGTCGCCGCGATCGACGCCGGTGAAGTACTTCGAGCGCCAGGTGAAGGTGGCCCGGGCCGAGAACGGACCGTTCTCGTAGAAGGGGCTGAGATTGACCTGGTTCTTCGAGCTGTAGGGCAGCGGCGCGCCCGACTGGCCCGAAGCGTCGGCGTAGGTGTAGTTGGCCAGGACGCCAAAGCCCATGCCGAAGGTCTGCTGGTAGGCCAGCGCCAGGCCCTTCACCTCAGCCGAACCGGCATTGAACGGACGGCTGATCTGGTAGGTCGTGACCTTGCCCTGCGACTGGTTGAAGTAGGACTCCGGCTGGGTGCGCTGCAGGATGTAGTTGGAGATATCCTTGTAGAACACCTCCGCCGACAGGATCGCCTGGGGCTGGAAGTACCACTCGGCCGAGGCGTTGAAGTTGCTCGACTTGTAGGGCTCCAGCGCCGGGTTGCCGCCGCCGCCGGTCAGGATGCCGTCGGACAGCCAGAAATAGTTGGTCATGTCCGAATAGTTCGGACGCGCGATCACCTGGGCCGCCGCGAAGCGAAGGACAAGGTCCTCGCGGGCGTCGACGATGATGTTCACGCTGGGCAGGACGTTGTCGTAGCTCTTCTTGGTGGACTGCCAGGTCCAGTCGGCGGCCTTGTTGCAGGGCGCGCCCGGCTTACAGACGTAGCCGGCGCTGTCGACCGAGGTCTTCACGTAGCGGACGCCGAAGTTGCCGCGCACGTTGTCGGCCTTGAAGTTGGCCTGGGCGTACAGGGCGTCGATGTCTTCCTGGATGTTCCAGTTGCCGGCCGTGAACTCGGCGGCGGCGAAGATCGACGGCTTGGGCATGGTGGCGCCCGCCGCCAGCCACTTGCCGCTCTGGACGTAGGAGACCATCGACTCCCCGTCGATCCGGAAGCGGCTCTGCATCTGGGTCCCGACGCCGTCGAAACCCTTCAGGTAGTTGCTCGGCACGGTCGAGGGATTGAACGACGAGGCCGGGGCGGCGACGCCGGTGATGGCGATGCCTGCGTACTGTTGGCCGGTCTGGTGTTCGCGGCGCTTGTAGCCGACCTGGACGCGCTGGATGACGCCGTCGAAGTCCTTGCCGAAGTCGAACTGGGCGTACTTTTCCTCGTCCGAAGTGGGCTTGCTGACGAGGTTGCCGCTCCAGCCCGGATCAGTTGCGAAAGCGGCCGGGTTGCCCAGGACATTGGTGGTGTAGGTCAGGCTGCCCGGGCTCTTGGGCGCGCCGCTGATGTCGACTGTGTAGCTGGCCCAGTTCAGGAATTCGAGGAACACCTGACGCTTGGTGCCGCCGTCGGCGCTCGACTTGCCGACCTCACCGTTGAGGTCCCAGCCATCGCCCTTGTAGCCGCCCTTCAGGTGGAAGGTGTCGGACTTCAGCGAGGCCTCGCGGTACTGCACGTCCAGCACGCTGAGCGCATTGTTGAACGAGGCCTTGGAGACCACGCCGTTGTTGACGGTCAGGCCGGTCAGCGCGCCCAGGCTGTTCCAGGTGTTGCCCTGGAAGGCGTACATCGACTGATTGGTGTTGTCGTAGTCGGCGTCGATCTTCAGCCAGTTGAACTCCAGCGAGAGCTGGTCATTCGGCTTGTACTGCAGCGAGGTGGTGTAGGTCGTCCGCGTGCGGCCTTGCTCGAAGTAGGAGGCGCCGAAAGCGTTCGGGCTGCGCGCGTTGAGATTGGCCGTCAGGGTGCTGGCGCACGAGCCGACGCAGCCCTTGGTGCGGGAGTCGACCGGATTGTCCGGATTACCGCCGGCCCACTGGTTGGCCGCGATCGTGCCGTAGGTCTCGACGCCGTCACGACGCAGCTGGTCTTCGGCGCGCTGCACCGAGAAGCTGGCGCCGAAGGTGCTGTCGGCGTTCTTCCAGCTGGCCAGCAATGAACCCTGCAGATCGCCCTTCTTGGAGCGATCCGTATAGAGATAGCTCACCGCGCCGGCGATCGTGCCCGACTTCAGATCAAGCGGCTTGCGGGTATTGACGATGACCGTACCGCCGATGCTGCCTTCGTCGATCCGCGCTTCCGGCGACTTGTAGACGTCGACCTTGCCGACGATCTGCGGCGCGAGCAGCGCGTAGTTGAAGGTGCGGCCCGGAGAATCCAGGATGAACCAGTCGGCCGACGCGACGGTCTGGCCATTGAGCAGGGTGCGGTTCAGCGCCGGGTCGGTGCCCAGGATGCTGACCTTCTCGCCTTGGCCGAAGGCGCGGTCGACGGTGACGCCTGGAACGATCGTCAGCGCTTCAGCGACGTTCGTGCTCGGGAACTTGCCGACGTCTTCGGCGGTGACGACGTCGACGATCGCATCGGCCTTGCGCTTGGATTCGATCGACTGAAGCAGCGACGCGCGGATACCGGTGATGACCACCTCTTCCACCTGGTTGCCGCTGCTCTGGGCCATGGCCGGCGCGGCGATCATGACCACCATTGCGCTGGCGGACGCCGCCAGAACGGATCTACGGATAGTCTTCATACTCGGCTTCTCCCCATTATGCCGGGCCCACCGGGCTTGGAGCAGAAATCCAAGCCCAATATGATACCAATTTTCTGGGAGGCTCCGCAGAAAGTGCTACTTCTCAGGCCTCGGGACGCGACTGTGACGGAAATTCTGCAGATGACAAGGCCAAAAAGAAACCAATTGCAGACCATAATGTTATTGGTATGAGAATGGTTCTATATCGTCGAAACCGCCGAGAGCCGGAGCAAGGGAGGGCGCCGCAATGACGTTTGCCGAACGAATTGGCCGCCTGAACGCCGCCGATGATCATGCGCCCCTGTACCGGCAGCTCCAGCGTGCGCTCCGGGACGCGATCCAGAAAAAGGTCCTGGCCCCCGACGACGCGCTGCCCGCCGAGCGCGACCTGGCCGAGGAGTTCAACATCTCACGCATCACGGTGCGGAAGGCGCTGGATGGTTTGGTCAGCGAGGGCTTGCTGACGCGCCGACAAGGCGCCGGCACCTTCGTCGCCGCGCGGGTCGAAAAGAGCTTCTCCAAGCTTTCATCGTTCACCGAAGACATGATCTCGCGCGGTCGCGTGCCCCGCAGCGAATGGATCAGTCGTGGCGAGGGACAGGTCACGCCGGAGGAGTCCCTGACGCTGGGCCTCTCGCCCGGCACGCCGGTCTATCGGTTCGCCCGGATCCGCTATGCCGACGGAGCGCCCATGGCGGTGGAGTATACGACGATCGCAGCGTTCGCCCTGCCCTCCACGGACGCCGTCGGCACTTCTCTGTACGAAGCGCTTGAGGCCACAGGCCATCGGCCGGTACGCGCGCTGCAGCGGCTTCGCGCAATCCTCTTCCAGGCCGAACAGGCAGACCTTCTGGGCGTTCCCGTCAAGGACGCCGGCCTGCTGATCGAACGCCGCGGCTTTCTCAAGGACGGACGCGCGGTCGAGGTCACCCAGTCGTACTACCGCGGCGACGCCTACGACTTCGTCGCCGAACTGAACGCCTTGTCCTGAGTAAGAGCTTAAGCCGAGGAGTAGAGCTTGGAGGCGACCGTCTTGACCCGTCCTGAGATCCCCGCGCCCACGGGCGCGTCGCCCCAGCACACGCCGGCGGAGTCCACGCGCATGTTCCAGGAGGCGGGTCAGGCCGCCTCGGTCGTCGCCGCGCAACTGACCGCCAACGCCAGCTTAATCGAGGCCCTCGCCCAGCGCCTACGCACAAACCCGCCCCGGGTGGTGGTGACCTGCGCACGCGGGAGCAGCGACCATGCCGCCACCTTCGCGCGCTACCTGATCGAGACCAAGGCCGGCGTTCTGACCTCGTCGGCCGGTCTTTCGGTAAGCTCCGTGTACGATGCGTCGCCCAATCTCGAGGGCGCGCTCTATCTCGCCATTTCTCAGTCGGGCAAGAGTCCCGACCTGCTGGCCGCCGTCCGTGCGGCCAAGGCGGCGGGGGCGTACGCCGTAGCCCTGGTGAATGTCGTGGACTCCCCGCTCGCTGCGCTGGCGGATGAAGTGATCCCGCTGCATGCCGGCCCGGAACTTAGCGTGGCGGCCACCAAGTCCTACATCGCCGCTCTCGTCGCGGTGACCCAGCTCATCGCTGCCTGGACTGAGGATTCCGGACTGAGCACGGCGCTAGAGCGCCTGCCGGACCAGCTCGCGGAGGCCTGGGCGTTGGACTGGTCGCCGGCCGTCGAGCGCCTGACGCTGGCGCGCAACCTCTACGTCCTGGGCCGCGGCGTTGGGTTTGGCGTGGCGCTTGAGGCAGCCCTCAAGTTCAAGGAGACCTGCGGCCTGCATGCCGAAGCCTTCAGCGCGGCCGAGGTGCTGCATGGCCCCATGGCCCTGGTGAAGGACGGCTTTCCCGTCCTGGTGTTCGCCCAGAACGACGAAAGTCGCGCCAGTGTCGACACCATGGCCGCTGACCTCCGCGCGCGAGGCGCTGAGGTTCTGGTGTCGGGCTCGGGCGAGCCGAGCGCAGGCGTTCTGCCGGCTCTGTCCGCCCACCCGGTGCTTGAGCCGATCCTGATGATCCAGAGCTTCTATGGCATGGCCAATGCGCTGTCGGTCGCACGCGGCTACGATCCCGACAGCCCTCCCCATCTCAACAAGGTGACTGAAACCGTCTGATGCTGGCAGCTCTGGTCAATGGCCGCGTCCTGACGGAAGCCGGCGTCGTCGAAGGTCAGGCCGTTCTGGTCGAGAACGGTATCATCGCGGGGATCGTCGCATCGCGTGAGATCCCCGCTAACGCCCAGCATCGCGACCTTGCGGGTGGCCTGCTGGTTCCCGGCTTCATCGACACCCAGGTCAATGGCGGCGGCGGCGTGCTCTTCAACGATTCGCCGACCGTCGAGACCATCGCGGCGATCGGGGCGGCGCACCGGCCGTTCGGCACGACCGGTTTTCTGCCGACGCTCATCAGCGACGACCTCGCTATCGTCGATCAGGCGATGCGGGCGACAGAACAGGCCATCGCGCGCGGTGTGCCAGGCGTCCTGGGCCTTCACATCGAAGGCCCGTTCCTGAATCCGAAGCGCAAGGGCATCCACGACGCCGACAAGTTCCGGCTCATCGACGAAGAGGCGCTGACACTATTGTCGTCTCTGAAGCTTGGCGCGACCCTGGTGACGCTCGCGCCCGAGCGCACGACACCCGAGATAATCCGACGACTGACGGAAGCGGGCGTCGTCGTCGCGGCGGGCCATACCAATGCGCTTTACCCGACCATGAGGCAGGCCTTGGATCAGGGTCTTGCAGGCTTCACCCACCTGTTCAACGCCATGTCTCCCCTCACCAGCCGCGAGCCGGGGGCCGTCGGGGCGGCGCTGGAGAGCCAGGCGGCCTGGTGCGGGATCATCGTCGATGGCCGTCACGTGGACCCGGTGACACTGAAGATCGCGCTGCGCACGCGGCCGCTGGACCGCTTCATGCTGGTGACCGACGCCATGCCGACCGTGGGGATGACCGACAAGCGCTTCAAGCTTCAGGGGCGCGCGATCCGCGTCGTCGACGGCGTCTGCGTCGACGACCACGGCACGCTCGCCGGATCGGACCTGGACATGATCACGGCCGTTCGCAACGCGATCAGCCTGCTTGAACTGACGCTCGAGCAGGCGGTGATGATGGCCAGCCAAGCCCCGGCGACCTTCTTGGGTCTTGGCCAGCGGCGCGGACGTATCGCGTCGGGCTACGCGGCCGACCTTTGCCTGCTGGATGATCGTTGCGAGGTCGTCTCGACCTGGATCGACGGCGTCGAGGCCTGATCGCGACACGCCGGAACGAAAAAGGGCGCTGACCATCAGGTCAGCGCCCTTTCCTAGTCAGCCTCGGGAGCCGTGGGAGCTTAGAACTTCCACTTCACGCCCAGATAGTACTGACGACCGTAGTGCACGTACTCTTCCGAGATCATGCGGGTCGAGTCGTCGACCTTGCTGTCCTTTTCATCGGTCAGGTTGATCATTTCCAACGTGACGGTGAAGTTCTTGAAAGCGTAGCTGATCTGGCTGTCGATGTTCAGCGTCTTTTCCTTGATGCGGACATCGTTGTTGTTGGTCGCCGACGGCGCCACCTGGATCAGGTACGGGTCACGATACGAGGCCGAGACGCGCGCCTTGAAATTGCTCTTCTCGTAGTAGAGCGTCGCGTTGTAGGCGTCGGGCGACAGGTTCACCAGCGGCTGGGTCAGCATCACGGCTGGCGTGACCAGGACGCGCGGGGTCCCCGAATAGACCGGGTTGGCGATCACGTACTGGATGTCGCTCTGCACGTGCGTGTAGTTCACGATGCCGCCAAAGCCGTCGAACGGCGCCGGCAGGAACGAGAACGGACGCTGCAGCGAGATTTCGTAACCCTTCAGCTTGCCGCCAGGGGTGTTGATCTGGGTCGTCACGGTGAACAGCGTGTCCGCCGTATTGCCATTCGACAGCAGGCTGTCAGGCAGCTGGGTTTCGGCCCACGGCACAGCGACCGACGAAGTCTGGATGTAGGACTTGATGTCCTTCTGGAAGAAGCCGACTGAGAACAGGGTCTCCTTGTCCGGATACCACTCGAAGCTCAGGTCCAGGTTATTGGACAGCATCGGGTTGAGGTCCGGATTACCGCGAGTGACGGTTTGGGCCGACTGGCTGATCGCGCTGTAGCCCGGCGACAGGTTCGGCAGTTGCGGGCGCGTCATCACCTTGGCGGCCGCGAAGCGGACGAAGAAGTTCTCGAGCGGTTGCGCGGAGATATTCAGCGACGGCAGCGTGTTAGTGTACTGACGCTTGACCGTCTGCACCGCATCGATCGGCACGCGCTGGCTGAACGTGCCGCCCAGCGTCGTGACGGTCTGCGTCGTGTTGCCCGTGCTGTAGTGGCCAGTCGCTTCCTGCTCGGTCTTGACGTAGCGAACGCCGAAGTTGCCGCGCACCGGAATGTTGAAGACATCGTAGTCGAAATCGCCCTGGATATAGAGCGCGGTATCCTTTTCGGTGATCGCACGCATCGCGCCCAGCTGGTTGAGGACGCTGAGACGGAAGTCGCCGTTGGCGTTCACGCAGTTGCAATCGTAACCGAGCTTCTGGCGCAGCTTGTCCAGATCGGGGGCCAGCCACGACGTCGGCACGCCCGCAGGAATATCCAGGCCGCGACCAAAACCGGTAATCACACGCGACACGTCCGCCACGGTGACGCCGGGCGGAAGGCCGAAGGCGGCTTCGTTGGTGAACGTCGTCGCGGAGTTGCCGGCGAGAACGCGGGAGTTCAGGCGCTTCTCCCACGAGCTGAAGCCGTACTCCTTGTACTTCGCGCCATAGCGCAGCTTGAAGCCGTCGAGGATCTGGTAGTCGACGTCAGCAAAGAAGGTCTTGAACGTATTGACCGCCTTGCTCGGACGCATCCGCAGCAGCGAGGCGTCGCCCAAGGCGTTGCTCGAGCTGTAGACGAAGTTCGCCGGGTTCGTCGGATCGAAGCCGTAGTTGAAGTTCGGCAGCTTGTCGTTTGCCGAATAGTCGTAGCTGTAGTTGTCGCTGTCGTAGCGCTCGAACGAGAACGTCGTCTGTTCCGGGTTGTCCTGGATCGAACGCGACTGGCCATAGCCGAGCTTCAGATTGCCACCTTCGCCAAACTTGGTGTCGTACGTCAGGGCGAACTGGTTGAACTCGGTCTTCAGGGTGTCGTGGCGATACTCGGTACGGACGTCGACGTCGTCGAAGGTGCCCTTGATCAGGGTGCCCTTGCTGTCGGCCGTGAAGTTCACGACGTCGGTCTGCGGAAGGCCCGCGCCGCTACGGCTGAACGAGATGATTTCCAGGTAGGTTTCGTCGCGGTTGTTCTGGAACTTGGCCAGCATCGCGTCGAAGGTCAGGGTCGAGCGGTCGTTGGGACGCCATTGCAGCGAGCCGGTCACGCCCAGACGCTCTTGATCATAGTCCAGGCGGCCGTAACGCGGGATACGCGGGTGCCAGAGGCTGTTGGCGGTGCCCGAAGCGGCCGTCACGGTCGGGTTCGTGCCGCCCGTGACCGTGCCGATCTGGGCGCAGGTCAGGGCCGGGCCGCTGACCGGGTTATAGGCCGCGCCCGTGCAGGGGAAGGCCGTCGCCGAGTTGAAGCGGACCGAGGGGTTTTCCCAACGGCCGGTCGAGGAGCCCTCTTCGCGCTGAGCGCGAGTGGCGTAGGCGACCGACAGCAGCGCGCCGATTTCGCCAATACCGGTGTCCCAGCGGTTGCTGATCAGGAAGGTGTAGCGCGGGTCGCTCTTCCGCGAGAGATCGTTCCAGCCCACCTTGGCGCTGGCGCTCATCGTGAACTTGCTGAAGTCGAACGGGCGGGCGGCCTGCAGGTCGACGATCGCGCCCAGAGAACCTTCCTCGTTCATCGCCGAGGTCGACTTGCGCACGGTGACGCTGTTGAACAGTTCGGAAGCGAAGATCGAGAAGTCGAACTGACGGCCGCGGTTGGCGCCGCCCGAACCGTCCTTGCCGCCCGTGGTGGCCAGCGCTTCCAGACCGTTCAGACGCACGACGGTGAAGTCGGGGCCCAGACCGCGCACGGTGATGGTGCGGCCTTCGCCGCCGTCGCGGTCGATCGAGACGCCCGGCACGCGCTGCAGCGACTCGGCGAGGTTCAGATCGGGGAAGTCGGCGATGTCTTGCGCCTTGATGACGTCGACGAGGTCGTTCTCACGACGCTTGACGTCCAGGGCGTTGGCCAGAGAGGCGCGGAAACCCGTGACGACGACGGCTTCAACCTGGTCATCCGCCGCAGCGGCCGGAGCGGTCTGCGCGCTCGCCGCGCCAGCGAAGGCCATCGCCAGCGCCAGGGCGCCGCCCGAGACGCCGTATTGCAGGGCGCGCACGCGTCCCTTGGTATTCTTGGACATAGAACCTCCTCCCGTTCGACCATTGGACGACGACGTCGCCGCCGCCTTGGCCTTCGTCTCGGCTCCGCGTCCTTCCCGCGAAACCGGCTCCGGCCTTGAAGTCTTCGCTTTTTTGCTACCGGTGTCAGAAACAGATAAGCGTTTTTGACACCGGTATCAGACTGCTAACAAAGGCCGAGCCGACCGACAAGGCCACAATACGGTCACAAGCCAAGAGACTGCGAACGCCGTTGCGTTTCCGACACAATGACCCGTCGGAGGCGAGCGCTCAGCTCTCGTCCGGGCGGAAGTGGCTGACCTGATAAAGGCCCTGGAGCATCGAGTCGCGTTGCGCGGCAGGCAAGCTCGCGCCCACGCTGCGCAGAAGCTTCAACGCGTTGAGATGCACGTCGACGGCGTCCCAGCGCCACGCCCCCGCCTCGGCGCAGTTGTCTGCGAGGCCGCATAACGACATCGCCGCGCGATCCAGGCCCGTGCCCTCGACAAAGGCGCTGACGTCGATGATGCGCGACGCAAGGACGTAGAGGCTCTCAAAGGACTCAGCGCCCCGCCCTTCCGCGCCCTTGCCAAATCGCTCCTCGATTTCGGCCAACGTCGAGTCGAGCGCGGCGATCGAGGCCTCGCGCAGCGACTCGACGCCCGCCTCCGCAGCGGCGATGGCGTCTTGCGCGAGGATGCCCCCACGCTCCTTGATCATCTTGGCCAGGCGGTTCGGGGGGCGGAACTTGCGGACGGTCATATCTGCACCTTCGCTGGGCGCATCATGTTGCTGATCTCATCATCGGACAGGTTGGGCGTCTGCGCCTCGCCCACCTCCGCCGGAAGGTCATCCTTGCGCCGGCCGTCCGTCCCCGGTGGCGGGCCCATATGCTTGAAGCGACGGTCGGGGCCGACAAACGTGTCGCATTCGATGAAGGCGCGATCTTCGCGCGCGACCCAGAAGACCCGCTCCAGTAGAACCTTCGGGGTGATCGGCTTGGCGACGACGTAGTTGGCGCCCGCGTCTCGGATCTTGAAGATCTGCGACGTCCGCGTGTGGCCGGTCACCAGGATGACCGGAATGAAGCGATTGGTTTCACCGCCCTCGCGCCGGAGCCACTCAATGAACTCGATGCCATCGGTGACAGGCATCTGAACGTCACTGATCACCAGGTCGAAGGTCTTGGTCCGGATCAGGCCCTGGGCGTCGGCGACGCTCTCGGCGCGGTGCAATTGCTTGACGCCGAAGCCGGAGACCACTTGGGACAGGATGTCCAGTGACGGGCCGTTGTCGTCCAGCACGAGCACCGTCGCCCGCTCAAGATTGATCCGGGTCGAGGGGAGAAGGGCGTCTGTCATCGGCGCCTAGAAGAAGTCCAACTCGCCGGCCTCGGCTTCCCAGGCGGCCTGCTCGCTGGCCCTTAGCCTCACAACCAGATCGGACAACCCCAGGCCTTCCAGCAGAGGCTCGATCGATAGGCTCCATTCGCCCGAAGCGTGCTGCCCAATGCGCTGCAGCACGGCCGAAAGCCCATGCAGGCGTTGGCTGAGCTCGTCCAGCGCCTGCAGCCTGGTCAAGCTGGGCAGTGTGGCGCCGCCGCCGGCGAGGTCGCCGACGAGATGCTCGCAGTCCTGGCAGATGGCCGCGGCCGACGCGAGTTCCGCCGCCAGACGACGCGACAGTTCGCCAACCAAAAGATGCTCTTCCGGCGGAACGGTCGTGTCGGTCTGAAGCGGCGATGCGGCCATGAACTAGAACAGATCCACGTCGCCGCTCGCCACCGCAGGCATCGGCGGGGGAGTCGGACGCCGGACATCCTGCGGCGCGTTATCGACGGCGACCAGGCGCTGACGGACACGTCCAGAAGCCGGCCAGAACTCGACGCGGCGAGCCGAGACGCCGCCCGTGCTGGACGACACGATCGGGATGCCTTCGTCGCGCAGGAAACGCTCGGCGAAGGCCGCATTGCTCGCGCCCACATCCGACAGGCCGTCGAACAGCTTGGCGCCGCCGAAGATCTTCGCCTCGAGACGCTCGCGGCGAGCGCCGCGCTTGAGGAGGTCGTTGATCAGCACTTCCATGGCATAGGCGCCGTACCGCACGGCGTCGCCGTCGCGCCGGCCGTCGCCGGAGTCTGGCAGCAGGAAGTGGTTCATGCCTCCGACACCGCTCTGCGGATCGCGAATGCAGGCGGCGATGCAGGAGCCCAGCACCGTCGTCATCACCACGTTGGGATCTGTCGACACGTGGCTTTCGCCCTGTGTGACGTGAACCTTGATCGCGCGTTCCGGGTCGTCGTGATGGAATGCCGTCATGTCAGCTGCCCGAACACTTGCTCGATTTTTTCCTTCAGGCCTTGGACCGTGAAGGGCTTCACGCAGTAGTTGTTGACGCCGAACTGCACGGCGCGCTGCACCAGTTCGCGGTCGGCGCGGCCCGTCAGCATGACGAACGCGGTCTGGCGGATCGGCGGGTGCGAGCGAACAGCTCGCAACAGCGCCAGGCCATCCATCTTCGGCATGTTGAAGTCCGAGATGACGAGGTTCGCCGGCTTGGCCAGAAGGTTCTTGAGAGCCTCCTCGCCATCGGGAGCCTCACGGATGTCCTTGAAGCCGATCTGCTGCAGCGCATTGCGGATCAGGGCCCGCATGGTGAGCTGGTCGTCGACCACGAGAACGGAGATGGAGCTTGCTTGGGGCATGGTCTATCGCCTCGCGGAGGCCAAATCGAGGATGGACTGGCCCATGGAAGACAGGCTGACCTGCTTCTCCACGGCGCCAATTTCGAAAGCGGAACGGGGCATGCCGTAGACGACGCAGCTTGCTTCGTCCTGGCCCAGCGTCTTTGCGCCGGCCTTGCGCATGCTCAGGAGACCCTGCGCGCCGTCGCGGCCCATGCCGGTCAGGATAGCCCCGACCGCCTTGTCGCCGACCGCGTTGGCCACCGAATTGAACAGGACGTCCACCGAAGGCCGGTGACCGCTCACCGGATCGCCCGCGACGAGACGGCACCGCAGGCCGGCCGAACGTACGACCTCCAGGTGGGTCGCGCCGCCCGGCGCGACATACACCTTGCCAGGCTCCAGCAGCGCGCCGTCGGTGGCCTCCTGCACCTTGGCCCCGCTCGAACGGTCCAGGCGTGCGGCGAAGCTGGCGGTGAAGGTCGCCGGCATGTGCTGGGTGATGACGGTGGGCGGGCAGGTCTCGGGGAACAGCGACAGGATCGTCAGCAGCGCTTCCACCCCACCGGTCGAAGACCCGATCGCCACGATGTCGCCCGAGGGCATGAAGTCCTTGCGGCGCGGCGCGGCGGTGCTAGGTGCGGCGCCGGCGTTGGTGCGAACCGAGGCGCGCGCTGCGATCTTTACCTTGGCGACGATCTCGGCCAGGGCTTCCTGAGTGCCAGTGGCGTCGGCGGGCTTGCCCACGCAATCCACGGCGCCCAGTTCCAGGGCCCGCAGCGTCATCTCGGCGCCGGCCTGTGTCAGGGTCGAGACCATGACCACCGGCATCGGCCGCAGGCGCATGATCTTCTCGAGGAAATCGATGCCGTTCATGTTCGGCATCTCGATGTCCAGCGTGACGACATCGGGGTTGAGGGCCTTGATCATGCCCCGCGCCTCGAACGGGTCGCCGGCGCCGCCGACCACCTCGATATCCGGGTCACGATTGAGGGCCGCCGAGATCAGGCTCCGCATCGTGGCGGAGTCATCGACGACGAGAACGCGAATCTTGGCCATCAGCGTCCCACCTTCCGATAGGCGGTCAGACCGCAGCTCTCGAACGCGGTCACGGACGTACCGACCCGTTCGGAGTGGCCGACATAGAGCCGGCCGCCGGGGGCGACGAGCGGCGCGAACCGGTTCCAGACGCGCTCCTGAGTGGGTTCATCAAAATAGATCACGACATTCCGACAGAAGATGGCGTCGAACGGGCCTTTCATTGGCCAGGACGGACCGTTGAGATTTAGTTCGCGGAAGGCGACCAGGCTTCGGGCGGCCTCGCAGACGCGCCAGCTCCGGCGATCGCTGGCGTCGCGTTCGAAGTATTGACCACGCGCAGCCGCCGGAATGCCTTCCAGCAGGGACTCGTCGTAGACGGCGGCGCGTCCGGTCGCGAGCACGTTGGTGTCGATATCCGTACCCAGGATCCGGATGTCGAGGTCGGCGGCGTTCGGCCAAACCGAAAGCACCGTGAACGCGATCGAGTACGGTTCCTGCCCCGACGAGCTGGCCGCAGACCACAGGCGCAGGCGGCGGCCCGCGCGAACCTGATCGGCGATCGGCTCCAGAACATTGGCGCGCAGGTCGTCGAAATGGTGCGGCTCGCGGAAGAAGCGCGTGACGTTGGTGGTCAGCGCCCGGAGCATCTCCTGGCTTTCGTCGTGCCCCTTATCGCTGGCGACGAAGGCGCAGTATTCATTGAACGAGCGCATGCCCAGCGAGCGCAGGCGCTTGGCCAGACGCGAATAGACCAAGGTCGCCTTGCTGTCCGGCAGGCTGATGCCGGCCAGATCATAGAGCAGCGCGGCGATGCGCTTGAAATCTTGGGACGTGAACGCGAACTCGCCATCGACGATGGCTTCGCGGCGGTCTGAAATGGGCGCGGAAACAGAAGACATCAGGCGGCCAGGGCCTCCCGTTCAGGCAAGATCCGGTCGAGCGAGATTTCGCTGATCATGCGGCCCTCGACCGAGATGATCCCGCGAACGAAACTGCGGACGGCGTCGCAGGCGACGTCGGGGGTCGGTTGGATCATGTCGTCGTTGATCGACAGGATGTCGGACACCGCGTCGACCAGCAGGCCCACCGTCCGATCGCCGGCCTTAACCACGATGAACACGCTGCGGACGGTCGGCTCGATGACCGGCATGCCCAGGCGACAGGCCAGGTCCATGATCGGCAGAACCGCGCCGCGCAGGTTGATGACGCCCCGCATGTAGCCGGGGGATTGCGGTAGGGTGGTCGCGGGGCTCCAGCCGCGGATTTCGCGCACGGCCATGATGTCGACGCAGTACTCCTGCTCGCCCACGCGGAAGGAGATCAGTTCGCGACGATCGGCGCTGGTGGCGGTGGCATGATCGGACATGACTTACTCCGCGGCGATCAGGCTGGGCTCGGGGGGACGCGGCGCGCCCCCTTCGCGACGGCGCAGATTGATGGTGGCGTCGACGTCCAGGATCAGGGCCACGCGGCCATCGCCCAGGATCGTCGCGGCGGCCACGCCCTCGACCTGCTGGTAGTTCTGTTCCAGCGACTTGATGACCACCTGGCGCTGGCCATGGATGGCGTCGGCCACCAGGGCGGCGCGCGAGCCGTCCTCGCCCTCGACCAGCAGCACGACGCCATCGGTCGGATGCGGACTTTCCTCGCGGTAGCCGAGCGTCAGGCCGACGTCGATCAGCGGCACGAAGCTGTCGCGGACGGCCAGCACCGAGCCCACCGGACCCAGCGGACGGACCTCTTCAGGCTTCGGACGCAGGCTTTCGACGATCGCAGCCAGCGGCACAACCAGGGTCTCACCAGCGACATCGACCACCATGCCGTCCAGGACGGCCAAGGTCAGCGGCAGGCTGAGGGTGAAGGTCGAACCTTGGCCCGGACGTGACGAGATCGAAATCCGGCCGCCCAGGGCCTGAACCGAGCGCTTGACGACATCCATGCCGACGCCGCGGCCCGACACGTCCGAGATCTTTTCGGCGGTCGAGAAGCCCGGCAGGAAGATCAGGTTGTCGATCTCTTCGTCCGTCAGCTGCAGGTCGGGCGCGATCAGGCCCTTCTTGACGGCGATGCCGAAGACGCGCTCGCGGTTGATGCCCTTACCGTCGTCCGAAACTTCGATGACGATCCGACCGCTGCGGTGCAGGGCCGCCAGACGCACGACGCCTTCGGGGTTCTTGCCCGCCGCCTTGCGCTCCTCGGGGCTTTCCAGCCCGTGGTCGATGGCGTTGCGCAGCATGTGGGTGATCGGGTCGGACAGACGCTCGATGACCGTCTTGTCGACTTCGGTGTTCTCGCCGTCCATCACCAGACGGGCGTGCTTGCCCGTCATGTTGGCGACTTCGCGAACCAGGCGCGGCATGCGCTGGAACACCGACTTCACCGGCTGGGCGCGGATGGCCATGACGCTGTCCTGGATCTCGCGCGTGAGCTGTTCCAGCTCGTCGAGGCCCATGGCCAGGTTGGACGACGGGGCGATGCCGTATTCACCGACGCGCTGCGCCAGCATGGCTTGGTTGATGACCAGCTCGCCCACGAGATCGATCAGGCGATCGATGCGCTCGGGGTCGACGCGGATCACCGACTGGCCCGGGCCGGGCACCTCGACGGGCGTCGCCTTCTGCGCCGGCGGCGCGACGGCGGCGGCCTTGGCGGCCTCGACAACCGGCGCGGCTTCAACCGGCGGCGCTTCAGCGACCGGCGCGATCAGCTCGACCGGCGGCGGAGCGGCCGGCTCGACGGCGGCAACGGGCTCAGTCGTGGCGGTCAGGGCGGCGACCGCCGCTTCGACAGAGGCCTCGCCCCGGGTGATCTCGAGATCGCAGTCGCCGTCGACGAACTCGAAGACCTCGCGGATGGCGCTCTCGTCCTGCTCGGTCTCGAGGCGGACGATCCAGGTCACGAAGGCGGCCTCGGGATCGAGGTTCTCCAGCGCCGGCAGAGCGCTGTCGTCGAGCGTGGCCTTGATCGGACCAAGGCGGTTCAGTTCGCGCAGGAGCAGCGCGGTCTCGTTGGCCTTGCGATAGAGGTCCGACTTCGGACGGATCGACACCGTCCAGACGTTGGACGGGATCAGCTCGGCGTCGGCGGCCTGGGCCTCGACGGTGATCGTCTGGGGAACGAAGACAAAACCAAGGTCGTCTTCGTCCATGGCGTCATCATCGGCGCCGATGATGACGGGTGCGGCTTCCTCAGCGACGACCGGGGCGGCGACGGGCGCAGGGGCCGCCGGCGCTGCGTTCGGATCCGTCCACTGCGCCAGCTCGGCGGCCATGGCGGCGGAGGCGGCCATATCGACATCACCAAGGCCGCGCGCGGCGCTGACGTGGTCGGCCAGGATGTCGGAGGCGCGAAGCAGGACAGCGGCGAGTTCGACCGTGTTCGGCACCGAGCCCCCGCGGACGGCGTCCAGCAGGGTTTCGAACACGTGGGCGAAACGCACCAGCGGCTCAAGGCCGAAGGCCCCGGCGCCGCCCTTGATCGAATGGACGGCGCGGAACACGGCGTTGACCGTCTCGAGGTCGCCCGCGCCTTCTTCCATGGCCAGGAGACCGCCTTCGAGGTCGGCGAGCAGTTCCTCGCACTCCTGGAAGAAGGTGACCTTGATGGCCTCTAGCTCGTCCATTCCCGTAAGTCCTAATTCGCGTCTAGCAACGGGTAATCAAAAACGACGTACTGGTCCGTGACCTGGATCAGGCGGCGACGCGTCGGATGGCGTCGACCAGCTTTTCCGGGTTGAACGGCTTGACGATCCAGCCCGTGGCGCCGGCTTCGCGAGCCCGCTGCTTCTTGGCCGGATCGCTTTCGGTGGTCAGCACCAGGATCGGGATCGCGCGGTAGTCGTCATCGACGCGGACCGCTTCGATAAAGCCGAAGCCATCCAGCTTCGGCATGTTGATGTCCGTGATGATCACATCGGGTCGATGCGCGGACAGGACTTCGAGACCATGCTCGCCGTCCACCGCCTCGACCACGTTGAAGCCGGCGCCGGCGAGGGCCATGCGCAGCATGTCCCGCATCGTCCGGGAATCATCGACCGTGAGAACCGTACGCGTCACGATTCAGCTCCTTGGAATTCCGCCGAAAGGAGCGCCCCTGCGGCGCCAAATAGACGGGTGGTTTCGACAAAGGCCTCGGAAGGCCCCGTGATGGAGAAGGATTGGCCGTCCTGATCCCAGGCCTTGCGGGCGGCCAGAAGCACTTGCAGGCACAGCCCGCCGAGACGGCGAACCTGATCGGCTTCCACCGTGATCGCCGCGCCGCGACGTTCCAGCAGAGCGGCCTTCAGCGGCGCCGCCGCTTTCAGGTCCAGATTTTCGGGCAGCGCGATGGCGGCGGCCATTTAGAACTCCTCCCACCCGTCGGTCACGGGCGCTTGTGCGACGGCCGCCGAACCGGTGCTCCGGCCCGGACGGGCGAAGGTGTTCAGACGGGCCTGCTGCTCGGCGACCGGGTTGCGCGCCGGGGCGTGTTGGGTCGTGTCGGCGGCGACCGGTCGGGCATAGGCCGAAGAGCCGGCTCCCACCTGGAAGCGAGCCATCAGGCGCACCAGCTCGGCGGTCTCGCCCTTCAGCGAGTGCGTCGCGGCGGTCGACTGCTCGACCATGGCGGCGTTCTGCTGAGTGACCTGGTCCATCTGGTTCACGGCGGTGTTCACCTCGTTCAGGCCGGTGGCCTGCTCCGCAGCCGAGGCCGCGATCTCGGTGACCAGGGCGTCGATTTCACCGACCTTCGCCACGATGCGTTGCAACGCCTCACCCGTCTGGCCAACGAGGCTGACCCCTTGGCTGACCTGTTGGGTCGAGCTGGAGATCAGCGTCTTGATTTCCTTGGCCGCCTCGGCCGAGCGCTGAGCCAGGGCGCGGACTTCCTGAGCGACCACCGCAAAGCCGCGACCGGCTTCACCGGCACGAGCGGCCTCGACGCCGGCGTTCAGAGCCAAGAGGTTGGTCTGGAAAGCGATCTCGTCGATGACCCCGATGATTTGGCTGATCTGCTTGGACGAGTTCTCGATCTCGCCCATGGCCGAGACTGCCTCGTGCACCACCTGGCCGCTATGCGTCGCTTCGCCACGGGTGGTCGAGACGACTTCGGAGGCCTGACGGGCGCCGGCGGCGGTACGGCGCACCGTCGCGGTCAGCTCGTCCAGAGCGGCGGCGGTCTCTTCCAGACTGGCGGCCTGTTGTTCGGTGCGGCGCGACAGGTCGTCGGAGGCGTGGGCGATTTCGTCCGCGCCGGTGCGCAGGCCGTCGGTCGAGGCGGCGATGACCTTCATCGTCTCCTGCAGCGAGCCCATGGCGGCGTTAAAGTCGTCCTTCAGCTTGCGGTAATCGCCCGGGAAATCGGCGGTGACCCGGAAAGTCAGATCGCCCGAGGCCAGCTTTTCCAGACCCTCGGCCAAGTTCGAGACGACCAGCGAGGCCTCCTTGGCGGCGGCGGCGGCGGCGGCTTCCTTGGCGCGGCGTTCGTCGGCCGTGAGGGCCGCCGACTTTTCCTGCTCGGCGCGAAGCTGCTCAAGGTGCAGCTGGTTGTCGCGGAAGACCTTCAGCGCCGTGACGATGGCGCCCAGCTCGTCGCCGCGGGTCATCTTCTCAAGATCGATGGCGTTGTCGCCCTTGGAGAGCTTGTCCGTGGCGGCGGCGATGTCGTTGATCGACTTGCGGGTCGTCATCACGGTCAGGAACGCCAGAGCGCCGACCGCGCCCAAGGTGATCAGCGACATCAGGACGGTGACGCTCATGGCGGCGGTCGCCTGAGCCTGACGCTTGGCGGTCTCGTTCTCGATGCGCTGATTGGCGGCGGCGACGACCTGGTCGAGCTGACCGGTCATCTTCGCGTATTGTTCTTCGAACGGTGCGATGAAGCCGGCCGCCATGTTGAAGTCGACGCCGATCATCCCACTGACCGTGTCGATCGCGCTGCGGCACTCCTCGAGCGACTTGATCAGCTCGGCGATCTTCGGCTGTTCGGCGGCCGGCAGCTTGCTCTTGAGTGCGATCAGGTCCTTCTTGACCGCATCGGTCTCGGCGAGGACGGCGGCCATGCGCGCGTCGTTCTTATCGACGTCGATATTGCCGGCCTTGTGGGTCATCACGACGAACAGCTCGCCGTTGATGTTGGAGATGCGCTTGGAAATCCGCTGGATCTCCAGGTTCTGGCGCATGTCGCTTTCAACGACCTGCTTCAGAGCGGCCGACTGGCTTTTCTGAACAATGATGGCGCCGCCGGCCATGAGGGCCAGCATCAGCAGCGCGAAAGCCGGCGCGAAGCCGATCTTGATGATCAACGGTAGATCGACGAGACGGATCCGTTTCATCGCGAGGTCCCCTCCAACCAGCGCTCCGTGCCCACGGATCGCCAAACTGAAGGTGGATAATCCGGATAGAGTCCTAACAGACTCTGACTTGGTTAAGGGAAGGCGGCGCTTTCCGGCCGGTTCTGGCCCAAGTGGTCATTTGGTCGCACCCTCGAGGGCGCTGATTCTATAAAGCGCGGAGATTGAATCGAGAGTCCTGACCCGCGCCGATCATGGTTACCCGAGAGTAAATCTCGAATATTGCCGCATGACTCAGGATATCTTAACTCGCACCTGCGAAATTGCTCAGGCGTCCGGTTGGCGCATCGTCCATGGGACGTGAATTTATTACTAGGAGCAGCGGGATGAAATATCCGATCGCTATTGCCGCGGGAATCGCTGGCAGCTTTTTCGTCGCCCAGGCCGCCTCGGCCGCCGGTGGTTTCGAAGACCAAATGAGCCGTTGCCTGCAGCAGTTCGCCAATACGCGCGACGCCGCGCAAGTCATGCTTGAGTGCAACGCCGACGGCGGCAAGCTTTCGGACTGCAAGGTCGTGGACAACAGCGCGGCGGGCAAGGGCTTCGACAAGGCCGCCATGTGCATCGCTGAAAAGCTGCCGATGGGCGCCAAGACCGGCACTGTGAAGGTTCCGTTCCGCTTCCCGGGCGGCGCGTAAGCGTCTTTCCGAAGGGAACACAAAGCGCCCCCGTCGACATGGTCGACGGGGGCGTTCTGCTTTCTGGAGATCGCCGAAAGGGTTCCTACGGGTGCCGATCCAGGTCATCAGCGGCAAAACGACGCACCCCGCGATGACCTTGTCTGCGGAGGTTCGCCCCTAGAATTCTTCCCACTCTTCCTTGAGCGCAACGGCGGCCGAGCCGCGCGAAGGCGGAGCAGCGGCTCCGGGGCGCATCGTGGGACGAGGCGGCGGGCTCGCGGAAGGCGCCGCCGCGACGCGGGTGACCGGCTTCGGCTCCGTGCGACGGATCGCCGAGGTTCGAAAGCCCTCGACCTGACGGACCAGTTCTCCGGTCTGGCTCTTCAGCGAGTGGGTCGCGGCCGTCGTCTGCTCGACCATGGCCGCGTTCTGCTGAGTGACCTGATCCATCTGGTTCACGGCCGTATTGACCTCGTGAAGGCCGCTGGACTGTTCTTGGGCGGAGACTGAGATCTGGGCGATCAACTCGTCGATCTCCGCAACCTTCGAGACGATGCCGCGCAGCGCTTCGCCGGTCTGCCCCACCAGGCTGACCCCGGCCTCGACCTGCTTGGTGGAGGTGTTGATCAGGGCCTTGATTTCCTTGGCGGCGTCGGCCGAGCGCTGCGCCAGCGCCCGCACTTCCTGGGCGACGACAGCGAAGCCCTTGCCCGCATCACCCGCGCGGGCGGCTTCCACCCCTGCGTTCAAGGCCAGGAGATTGGTCTGGAACGCGATCTCGTCGATCACGCCGATGATATTGCCGATCTCTCGCGAGCTAGTCTCGATCTCTCCCATCGCCGCCACGGCCTGGCTGACGACGGCCCCCGACCGTTCTGCGTCGGTCTTGGCGCCCGCGACGACGTTCTGCGCCTGCTTGGCGCCGGCGGCCGACCGACGAACGGTGGCGGTGATCTGGTCCAGAGCCGCAGCCGTCTGTTCCAGACTGGCGGCCTGCTGTTCGGTACGCCGCGAAAGATCATCGGCCGCAACGCTGATCTCCTCGGTGCTCGAGCGGATGCCTTCCGTCGCGCCGCCTACCCCGCACATCGCCTGGTCCAGCAGCCCCACCGCGTGGTTGAAGTCATCCTTCAGCTTCTGGAACTCACCGCAAACCTCGCTATCCAGGCGGGCCAGGAGATCGCCGGCGGCCAGACGGTCCAGCGCCTGGGCCAGGAGGGCGACGATCTGCTCCTGCCGCACCTGGGCCGCCTGCTGCTCCGCCTCCAGCCGCTTGCGCTCGTTGTCCAGGGTTTCGAGATAGATCGAGATCGCGAAATCCATGTCCAGGAAGATCGCCTTCATCAGCGCGGCGACCGCCTCGCCGGCCTGACGAGAGTCGCCCTTGGCCAGCAGCCCCTTGGGCCACATGGAGTCGATCACGGCCCGGACGAGATGGTCTCCGACCACGGCGTAGCCGCCGATGTACCATCGCGGCTCCAGGCCGATCCGCGCGTGAGTCTGACCAATCGCGCGAACCGCCCGCACGTAGTCGTCGCTGAAGTCCCCCTCGGCGATCACGCTCCAATGGGTCTGCTGGCGGGCGCTGGCCGCGTCCATGTGGCGCTCGTCGCTGAAGAAAGCGCGGGTCTCCGGGGTGGTCCGGACCTTGCCGTAGAAGCTCGCCAGCGCATTGCCGATCTCGGCACGGATGATCGGCCGCAGATCGCGGAGCGCCGATCGCGCCTTGTCATCAATGCCCATGAACGCCGTACGCTCACCGATCGCGTAGTCCTGGCTCATAGCCGTCCCCGTCATTTTACGTGGGGAGAGCCTCTGCCCTGATCCTTAATCAGCGCTTAAATATTCGCGCCAGGAGCGCGACACCTCGTCGCACAAGCCTACTGGTTGCAGATTTAATCCGTACACCAAGCAAATGGCGCGCGCTGAACGGCGAAGGCCGCAGCGGGAAACCGCAGACCCCGCCGAGCGTAGCGACCGGTCACCGCATCTACCCGCCGCGCTTGAGTGTCTCCCGCGCGATGATCAGCTGCTGGACCTGGCTGGTGCCTTCGTAGATCCGGAAAATCCGCACGTCGCGATAAAGCCGCTCGATCCCGTAGTCGGCGACATAGCCGGCGCCGCCGAACACCTGCACCGCCCTGTCCGCCACGCGACCGACCATTTCCGAGGCGAAAAGCTTGGATGAGGCGGCTTCGAGCGTGACGTTGACGCCCGCGTTGCGCTTGCGGGCCGTCTCCAGCACCAGCGCCTTGGCGGCCAGGGCCTCGGTCTTGCTGTCGGCGATCATCGCCTGGATCAGCTGGAAGCTGGCGATCGGCTGGCCGAACTGCTTGCGCTCGGAGGCGTAGGCTACGCAGTCGGCGATCAGGCGTTCAGCTACGCCCACGCAGACGGCGGCGATGTGCAGGCGGCCGCGGTCGAGCACCTGCATCGCCACCTTGAAGCCCTCGCCCTCCGCGCCCAGGCGGTTCCAAGCCGGCACGCGGACATTGTCGAAGGTCACGTCGTGGATGTGGGCGCCCTGCTGGCCCATCTTCTTTTCGGGCTTGCCGACCGTGAGGCCGGGCAGGTCGCGCGGGACCAGGAAGGCCGATACCCCCGCCCCGCCCTTGGCGTCAGGATTGGTGCGCGCCATCACCGTAAAGAGCGAGGCCTTGCCAGCGTTGGTGATGTAGCGCTTGGAGCCGTTCAGGACGTAGTGATCGCCGTCCAGCGTAGCGCGGGTCTGGACCGCAGCGCTGTCGGAGCCGGCCTCCGGCTCGGTCAAGGCGAACGAGGTGATCACGTCGCCCGAGGCGATCCCCGGCAGCCACTTGGCCTTCTGCTCGGGGTTGCCGAACATCACGAGGCCCTGGCTGCCGATCCCGACATTGGTGCCGAACACCGAGCGGAAGGCCGGCGAGGCGCGGCCCAGCTCGATGGCCACCAGCGCCTCTTCTTCCATGGTCAGGCCCAGTCCGCCGAACTCCTCGGGAATCGTCAGGCCAAAGAGCCCGAGGCCCTTCATCTCCTCGATCACGTCGTCGGGAACCGCGTCGTTCTCGGCGACCTGAGCCTCGATCGGACGCAGGCGCTCGGCCACGAAGCGGGCGACCGTGTCGATCAGCTGCTCACGGGTTTCCAGATCGAGGGCCATACGCTTCGTCTCCCAGTTCCCCAGCCCCTCGCGGAAACCGCGAGCGTGGCGTCAAACGCTTGTTTTGCCGGGAACTGTAGCGACGGCCCTCGAGAATGGAAGCCTTCCCTTACGCCCGTTCCTGCTGGGCCAGCACGCTCTTGCGCATGCCATAGGCCAGATAGATCACCGCGCCGATCAGGTGGGCGTAGAGGAAGTAGAGCTGAGTCTTGGCCGGCAGGCTGACGAACAGATAGAGGCAGCCCAGGATGCCGGCCGGCGCCACGACCTGCCAGAACGGCGTCGAGAACACCCGAGGCCGGTTCGGTTCGCGCAGGCGCAGCAGGATCACCGAGGCGCCGACGGCGATGAACGCCCACAGCGTGCCGGCGTTGGCCAGTTCGGCGATGTCCTTCAACGACAGCAGGCCCGACAGCACCGCCGACAGCACGCCGGTCAGCAGGGTCATCATCACCGGGGTGCCGGTCTTGGCGTTCACCTTCGACAGCGCGCGGGGCAGCAGGCCATCGCGCGCCATAACGAAGAAGATCCGGCTCTGGCCGTACATGAAGGCCAGGATCACGGTCGGCAGGGCCACGACGGCAGCCAGGGCGACCAGCTGGGCGATCTTGCCGTGGTTCAGGCTCTCCAGGATGAAGACCAGCGGGGCCTCGCTCTTGGAGAAGATCTCGGTGCGCGAGGCGCCGATCGAGACGGCGGCGACGATCATGTAGATCGCGGTGCAGGCGGCCATCGAGCCGACGATGCCGATGGTCAGGTCGCGCTTGGGGTTCTTGGTCTCCTCGGCGGCGGTCGAGACCGCGTCGAAGCCGTAGAAGGCGAAGAAGATCAGGCTGGCGGCGGCCATCACCCCGATCTTGGCGGCGTCGCCGGCCGCGCCCTCCGGCACATGGGCCTGGAAGCCGTTGGGCATGAACGGGGTGAAGTGGGCGATGTTGAACGCCGGCAGGCAAAGCACGACGAAGACGACCAGGGCGATGATCTTCACGAAGACCAGCACCATGTTCACCGTGGCGCTCTCGCGGGTGCCCAGCGCCAGCAGGCCCGCCACCGCCATCGAGATGAACACGGCCGGCAGGTTGATCAGGCCGCCCTGGTGGGGTCCGGCCAGCAGGGCGTCGGGGAAGCCGATCATCTTGAACAGGCCATGGGCGTGGGCCGACCAGCCGACGGCCACCGCCGCGCAGACCAGGGTGTATTCGAGGATCAGGCTCCAGCCGACGAACCAGGCGACCGGCTCCCCCATCGCCGCATAGCTATAGGTGTAGGCGCTGCCCGAGGCCGGGATCATCGTCGACAGCTCGGCGTAGCACAGCGCCGCGCAGGCGCAGACGGCGCCGGCGATCAGGAAGGACAGGATCACGCCCGGCCCGGCCAGGCCCGCCCCGACGCCGGTCAGGGTGTAGATGCCGGTGCCGACGATGGCCCCGACGCCGAGGGCCACCAGGTGGGGCCAGCTCAGTGTCTTCTTTAGCTGATGGCTGTCCGCATGACCGGCGGTGATGGTGTCGATGGCCTTGCGGCGCGTCCAGAAGCTCACTTTGGGGGTCCCTCCGACTCTCGATGCGGACCATGAAGCGGGTTTCGTTCTCAGCCAAGCCTCGAAGTTAGAAGAAAATCCTCGTCAGGGCGTAGGCGAGGATCGCCACGGCCAGGGTCAGCGTCACCAGCAGGATCGCCAGGCGCGGCTTGACTTCCAGCAGGGCCTTGGGCCCGAGCTTGGCCGAGATCGCGCCAACGCCCGCCAGCAGCAGGAAGCTCGAGCAGGCGCCGAGGGTCGCGACCAGCGCCGGCGGGATCAGATTGAGGCCGCGGGCGGCGGCCAGGGCCGCGAAGCCCCAGACGAAGATCGGGGGGGCCTGCAGGCCTGAAACGCGACCGCCTTGGGCCGTCCGGGTCAGCATCAGGCCGATCAGCACCACCGCCGGCCCCAGCCACAGGATCCGCGACAGCTTGGCCAGCGCCGCCGTGCCGGCCACCTCCGGCGACACCGAGGCCCCCGCCCCCGCCACCTGGGCGACGTCGTGGATCGATAGGCCGAAGAACACGCCCGCCTGGTGGGCGGTCAGGCCCAGGGCGTTGGCGACCGGCGGATAGCCCAGCATGGCCACGGTCGAGAGCAGGTTGACCCCGACGATGACCAGCGCCGTCGTCCGCTGGTTCTCGGGACTGGAGGGCGCGGCCTGCGAGGCGGCCAAGGCGGCCGAGGCGCCGCAGATCGAACAGGCGGCCGCCGCGATCAGAGCCTCGGCCAGCGGCAAGCCCAGAGCCGCGCCGGCCAGAGCCCCGATCCCGAGGCCGCCCAACACCACCGCGCCGCTGGCCAGCACGGCCGGACCGCCGAGAGCGGCGAACTCGCTCCAACTGATCTGGGCGCCCATCATGGCTACGCCCAGCCGCAAGCCGGGCTTGGCGAAGATGTCGAGACCCGCGCCGAGCTGTCCCTGCAGGCCCAGAGCGCCCAGCATCATGCCCAGCGCCACCGCGAGCAGCGGCGCGGGAGCGTGGAGGCTCTGGGACAGCAGCTTGGCCAGCACCGCCATCAGGAGACCGGCCAACAGGCCCGGTCCGACCCGGACGGCGTTCAGGCGCAGGGTCGCGGCGGTCATCCGCGGACGGTTTCGCCGTTCATCGAGGCGGCGGCGAAGTGGGCGTCGGCCTTGGCGCAACGGTTGCTCAGCCGCTCGTGCAGGCGGCGCACGGTCTGGCTGCCGGTGCGCTCGAAGGCGAAGGGCAGGATGCCGTGGATGATGCAGGCCAGGCCCGCGCCCAGCAAGGTGAAGCCAAAGCTCCAGGCCACGCCCATGTGCTGTCCGTAGCTCTCGCCGACCGACTTGGGATGACGCGTGAACGACAGGTCCATGGGAGCCCCGCTGGCTGAAACCGAGGCGTTCTAGGATGCCGTGGATTCGGAGAAAGACATTGTTTGAAAGGTTACCATTTCCGCGATATGGAGAATTTCGTTCTCTTCTGAATCGGATTTCGAGATGATTGATCTCGATCAAATCGATCGTCGTCTGCTGGCCATCCTGCAGGAGGACGCCACCGTTCCCATCGCCGAGCTGGCGGAGCGGGTGGGCCTGAGCCAGACCCCCTGCTGGAAGCGCGTGCGCCGCCTCCAGGACGCCGGGGTCATCACCGCCCGTGTCGCCCTGCTCGACCGCGAGGCCCTGGACCTGGGCCTGACCGTGTTCGTCGCCGTCAAGACCGGCCACCACGACGAGGGCTGGCTGAACCAGTTCGCCGCCGGGGCCAGCGCCCTGCCCGAGGTCGTCGAGTTCTATCGGATGAGCGGCGATGTCGACTATCTCCTCAAGGTCGTGGTCAAGGACATCGCCGCCTATGACCGCTTCTACAAACGCCTGATCGCCACCGCGCCCCTGACCGACGTCTCGTCCAGCTTCGCCATGGAGCAGATCAAGTTCACCACCGCCCTGCCGATCGCTCCGACCTGAGGGGGGTTAGACGATCCTCCCCCCCAGCGGGGGAGGTGGCGTGAAGCGCCGGAGGGGGAAGTCCTGCAGACCCTGCCTCTTCCCCCTCCGTCGTCTCTTCGAGCCGACACCTCCCCCGCTGGGGGGAGGATTTGGGACGCGGTTCATCCACTTCACGCGATCGCTCGCTGAAGGTCTGGAAAGGGATGCGGAGCGCCGGACATCGTCCGGAGTGTGAGTTTGCAGATACCGTTTCGACGAAGCCCGAACGCTCCGCGCAGCCGTTATTCGCCAGCGTCCCGTCGGGTGGCCCTGTTCAGGCCTTACCGGGACCTGGGCGCTTCCGTTTCCGGAAGTCCCAGCGATCGAGGAGGACGAGCCACTCCAGGCTAAGACACATCCTTTTGCCCTCAACCACGCCGACGGCGGGCGGGTGAGCCCAGCAAGCTCAGCCCCGGACCGTTCGAGTATCCCCCTCGAACCTGTCCCCGCTCGACCGCCCCCCGCCGCCGCAAATGGTCGCTGGCCATGCGCCCCTTCCTCGCGACGAGGTGGAAGCATTGTGCAGGTGATTTCAACGCGGATGATTCAGCGGCGCATTAAAATCGCAAGCCTCTGATTTCATGGACTCTGGCGCCGCGAAAGACGGGGATTGGGCGTCCTCGATCCCCGTCGAGGGCCACGGTCGTTCAGCAGCGCTATCGCCCGCCTCAGCGGAACTGGTTTGATCGGCGCGGGCCCGCGCGGTTGGGTGACGCTCGGTTTCACGTCCGGAGCGGGAGACGATGTCCAAGCCTAGCGCCGCCGCCGCGCCCGTCGATCAGGGCCAGAACCTTTCAGCCTGGCTGGCCTGCGTCGCCAACGCGATTCCGCTCTGGGTGACGCTGGTGGCGCTGCTGCACGGCAGCCTCGGCCCGCTCACGCCGCTGGCGCAGCTCGGCGCCTATGTCGCGGTGCTGGCGCTGTGGATCGGCCTCTTCAAGCCCTGGACGGCCGAGCGCCCGGGCTAGCGACCGCTGCTAAAAGCGGACGGATCGAGGGTCTGTGTTGGGTGGATGTCGGTCATTGCTCCCTCTCCCAGAGGGAGAGGGTTGGGGAGAGGGGTTACAGCGTCCGACGGAGCGCCGGCACGCCGTCAGCCCTCGTAACCCCTCTCCCTCCCACCGCTTCGCGGCGGGCCCCTCCCTCTCCCTAAAGGAGAGGGAGGCAAAGTCCGCTATGGGTCGTGAGCAGCGCCTAACGCCCCCCAAGAAACCCGACCTTCCCGGCCTCATCGCCTGGCCGGGGCCCCTACTCCGGCCACAGATCCTGTATGTCGCCCTTGCGGTTCAGCATGTGCGTGGCGCGCTTGATCACCGCCAGCAGGCGTTCCTTGCGGCCGTCCTTGTCATAGGTCAGCGTGGTGCGGGCCAGGCCCTCCAGCATGAAGCGGGCGAGGTCGCGGCTGGCCTGGAAGCGGGGGCCGGCGCCGGCGTGGAGGATCTTCAGGAAGTGGTCGCCGGCCTGGGCGCGGTCGAACTCGGCCTGAGCGGGCGCCAGCAGAGCATGGATGGCCGGGTCGGTGCGACCGGCGGCCTCCAGCTCGGCGAAGGCGGTGAAGGGGACGCTGTGCAGCAGGTCCCAATAGCTGTCGATCGCGTGCTCGGTGACGTCGGCGCCGGGCGGCAGGCTGTCGGCGGCGGCGCGGAACAGGGCCGAGCGCTCGGCCTGGATATGGGCGACGGCCGCCTCGACCAGCGCCTCGCGGGTGGGGAAGTGATAGAGCATCGCCCCGCGCGTGAGGCCCGCAGCGTCGGCGATGGCCGGGTTGGTGGCCGCGTGATAGCCGATCTCGGCGAACAGATGCATCGCCCGGTCGAGAATCCGCGCGCGCGTTTTCTGCGACTTGCGGGTGTCCTTGGCGAGGCGGGCGGCGTCCATAAGGTTGATCTAGTGCGCGCCATGCTGCACCGCAACAGGCCAGCGGGCCCTTGCGGCAAAAGGCTTCGGGCCCCGGTCAGGTTTTTGACGTTTTTGTCGAAACTGCGCGTTTTTCGGGCTTACGCAAGGGAAGCGAAGGCCAGGGCGCGATCGACCGAGCTTCATCAAAGCGACATGCAATCGGCTTAATCGCCACCCACTGGCCGCCATCGCGCCGATCCGGGGACGGAGCGATCTCACGGCGGCCTTCACCGGGTTCGACCAATGGGGGGTTCGACCATGACCGCCGACGTCGCCGTCCGCCACTATCGCGCTGTGTTCATCAGCGACCTGCACCTGGGCACACGCGGCTGTCAGGCCGAGCTCTTGCTGGACTTCATCCGTCACATCGAGTGCGACAAGCTCTATCTGGTGGGCGACATCATCGACGGCTGGAAGCTGCGCGGCGGCTGGCACTGGCCCCAGGCGCACAACGACGTGGTCCAGAAGATCCTGCGCATGGCCCGCAAGGGCACCGAGGTGATCTATGTGCCCGGCAACCACGACGACCGGGTGCGCGAATTCTGCGGCGTCCACTTCGGCGGCGTGGTGGTGGCGCGCGACATGATCCACGAGACGGCGGCGGGCAAGCGCTACCTGGTGGTGCACGGCGACGAGTTCGACGGCGTGGTGCAGCACGCCAAGTGGCTCGCCTTCCTCGGGGATTGGTCCTATAGAACCATCCTCATGCTGAACACCTTGGTGAATCGCCTGCGGCGTCGCCTGGGGTTCGGATACTGGAGTTTCTCGGCCTATCTGAAGGTCAAGGTGAAGAACGCGTTGCAGTTCATCGAGAACTTCGAGGCCGCCGTGGCCGACGAGGCCCGACGTCGCGGGGTGGACGGTGTGATCTGTGGTCACATCCACAAGGCCGAGATGCGCGACATCGACGGCATCCACTACGTCAATGACGGCGACTGGGTGGAAAGCTGCACGGCCCTGGCCGAGCACGCGGACGGGCGCCTGGAAATTCTCGAATGGGCCAAGATGCGCTCGTGGTCGGTGATCGACCGCGCGCCCGCCGCCCCCTCGGATGAGCCGCTTCCGGAGCCGGCCGCCGCCTGATGCGAATTCTGCTTGCGACCGATGCGTGGGAGCCCCAGGTCAACGGGGTGGTGCGGACTCTGACCCGCGTGGTCGAGGAGCTGCGCGCGATGGGCCATATCGTCGATGTGGTCAGCCCCGACCAGTTCCCGACCTTCCCGCTGCCGACCTATCCCGAGATCAAGCTGGCCATCGGCGCCTATGAGCCGGTGCAGGAGCGCTTCAAGCTGTTCGAGCCCGAGGCGATCCACATCGCCACCGAGGGACCGATCGGCCTGGCCGCGCGGCGGATCTGCCTGGAGTGGAAGCTGCCGTTCACGACCAGCTACCACACCAAGTTCCCCGAATATGTCTCGGCCCGCCTGCCGCTGCCGCTGGCGGCCGGCTACACCTACATGCGCTGGTTCCACAAGCCGTCGGGCCGCTTGATGGTGGCCACGCCGACCATGCGCGACGAGCTGGCCAAGCACGGCTTCCGCAACCTCTCGCCGTGGTCGCGCGGCGTGGACACCGACATCTTCAAGCCCCGCCTGCCGGATGAGCCCGACCTCTTCGAGGGCCTGCCGCGGCCGATCTTCCTCAATGTCGGCCGGGTGGCCGTGGAGAAGAACATCGAGGCCTTCGCCAGCCTCGACCTGCCGGGCACCAAGGTTGTCATCGGCGATGGTCCCCAGCGCGAGGAGCTGGCCGAGAAGTATCCAGAGGTGAAGTTCCTGGGGGCCAAGTTCGGCGACGAGCTGGGCCGCTATTTCGGCTGCGCCGACGTGTTCTGCTTCCCCTCGCTGACCGACACCTTCGGCCTCGTCATCCTGGAGGCCATGGCCGCCGGCGTGCCGGTGGCGGCGTTCTCGGCTCCGGGTCCGGTGGACATCATTCCCGGCTCCAACGCCGGCGTCCTCGCGCCCGGCCAGACCGAAGGGCTGCGCGAGGCGTGCCTGGCGTGCCTGGACCTGGACCGCACCGTGGTCCGCAAGTTCGCCGAGCGGTTCTCGTGGCGCGCCTGCGCCGAGGAGTTCTTCCGCAACCTGCAGCCTTATCCAGAACCGGAAAAGACCCGCTTCTGGCGACGGCTGCGACGCCTGGCCCGCCTGCGCAAGAAGACGGCGGCCTAGAAGATTCGCCCCTGCAGCCACAGGATGGCGGGATAGGCGCTCAGCCAGGTCCAGAAGAAGCGGTTGAGCCCGAACAGGCAGGCGTTGGCGAGGTGGAAGGTCCCGGCCACGACCAGGCCCGCCACCAAAGCCGGCGTCCACAGCAGGGTGAGCGGAAACGCGAGCTCAAAGCCCATCACGCCCCAGGACATGGCCCGCAACAGGCGCGGCCGGTCGGCGAAGGCGCGCAGGCCCTCGGCGACTGGATAGGCCGAGAACTGGAACACATCCCGCAGCGCCCGCCCCGAGCGCCAGTCGGGGTTCACGACCTTCACCCAGCCTGAGATGAAATAGGACAGGGTCAGTTGCGCCCCCAGATAGCCGAATGCCAGCTCGGCCAGCATCGGCGTGGGCGAAAGCCGCGACAGCGTCAGGCACCAGAGGATCAGAAGCCCCATGCGGTCGCTGCCGCCATTATAGGGGCCCTGGAAGCGGTGCAGGATCAGCAGCGACAAGCCGGCCAGCCCGACCAGGGGCCAGGGGCCCGCGACGCCGGCCAGCACCAGGATCGCCAGCCCGATCCGCGCGCCGAACAGGATCCGCTCGTCGCGGAACCCGCGCAGATGCTCCAGGCTCTGCTGGATCAGCGCCAGAGCCAGCAGGATCTCGACGAGGCGGCGGGCCAGTTCCAGGCTCATCGGATATCGATCTCCGCCAGCCGGCGCGGCGCGGGCTGGACCATCACCTCCTCGGTCAGCGCCTCGCCCTCGCGATGCACGAACACCAGACGAAAGCACAACCAGGGGCGGGTCGCGTCGGCGGGCTCGGCGGCCAGATCGGCGGCGATGCGCCTGAAGAGCTCGGTCTCGCTGTGCTCGGGCGTGCGATCCTCGGCCAGCCGCTCGGCGCAGCTCATGACGAACAGGCTCTGGTTCCAGCGGGGATTCCACAACAGCCGCCGCGCCATCCGCGCCAGCGACACGCGCTCAGGTCGGGGCCGAAACACCCGCCAGATTCCGCCCGTGTCGCCGGGCGAGGCCAGCAGGGCGTACTCGACGCGCGGCGCGGGCGCGATCACGTCGAAGAAGTTCCACGACGGAACGAGCGCCGGCGCCAGCAGCTTCAGCGGCGCGACAAGGGCCTGAACACGAGGCGGCATCGATTATAGCACCGCAGCGATACAGGCGGGTCGACAGGACATCGGCGGATCCTTTCGCGACCAAGCTACAGCGCTGGTTGACGGACGCCAAATGCGCGGTGCGCGTCGAAACTCGCCATCAAGAAACCTGGAATGTCGGCGCGCGACGCAAGATGCTTCTGCGGGGATCTAAACTTATAAGCGAGTTCAGAGCATATGCTTGGCTTTTATTGATAATGAAAATCAGACGCTTCCGAACCACGATTTCTGTACTCAGTTCGAGTGATGCACTTTCTACAGATTGCAGTTGGAGACCGATATTTTTACCAGAAATTCACCATGAAGAACCCACGTTATCCGAAGCTTGGAAACCTTCCATGAACGAATGGGTCACGCCGAATGATCAGCTTCCGGAATGGTTTCTCGGGTGACGCCGCCCACAAGATCGATGCGCTCAGCAAGTCGCTGGCGATGATCGAGTTCGACACCAAGGGCGTGATCCTCGCCGCCAACGCCAACTTCTGCAAAGCGCTGGGCTATGAGGAGCGGGAGATCGTCGGCAAGCACCACAGCCTGTTCGTCGAGCCCGAATACGCCGCGAGCCAGGCCTATCGCGACTTCTGGACCCAACTGGCGCGGGGTCAGTTCGACGCGCGGGAATATCTGCGCTTGGGCAAGGGCGGCCGAGAGGTCTGGATCCAGGCGTCCTATAACCCCGTCAAAAACGGCGCTGGCCAAGTTACAAAGGTCCTCAAGGTGGCGACCGACATCACCGCCCAGAAGGAAGCCGACGCCGACCGATTGGCGAGGCTGGACGCTGTGGAGCGTGTGCAGGCCACCATCGAGTTCACCACCGATGGCGTCATCCTGAACGCCAACGACAACTTCCTGAACGCCGTCGGTTACTCGCTGGCGGAGATCAAGGGCAAGCACCACAGCCTGTTCGTCGAGCCCGACTATGCCCGTTCGGACGCCTATGCGGCGTTTTGGCGCACGCTGAACGCCGGCGAGTTCGTGGCCGAGGAGTTCAAGCGTATCGGTAAGGGCGGCAAGGCGATCTGGATCCAGGCGTCCTACAACCCGGTGTTCGACACCAGGGGCCGCGTGGCCAAGGTCGTCAAGTTCGCCACCGACGTGACCGGACGCGTCGATGCGGTCAACCAAATCGCCGAGGCTCTGTCACGACTGGCCGAGAACGATCTCAGCTACCGGATGTCGGGCCCAATCGACGCGCAGTTCACGAACGTTCGGGACGACTTCAACGGGGCCGTCGCAGCGCTGGATGAAACCATCGGCGCGGTCGCTTCGGCGACCCGGAACGTCACGGCGGGCGCCAACGAGATCTCGGCCGCGTCGGACAACCTGTCACGCCGGACCGAGCAACAGGCCGCCAGCCTGGAGGAAACCGCCGCCGCGCTGGATCAGATCACCGCTACGGTCGGACGCAGCGCCGAGGGCGCCAAGCGCGCCTCGGTCGCGGCCTCCGACGCGCGGGTCGACGCGGCCAAGTCCGGCGAGATCGTCGGAGAGGCGGTCGCCGCGATGGATGGCATCGAGTCGAGCTCGAACCAGATCAACCAGATCATCGGGGTGATCGACGAAATCGCCTTCCAGACCAACCTTCTGGCCCTGAACGCCGGGGTCGAAGCCGCTCGCGCGGGCGAAGCGGGGCGCGGCTTCGCCGTCGTGGCCCAGGAGGTGCGCGCCCTGGCCCAACGCTCGGCCGACGCCGCCAAGGAGATCAAGGTGCTGATCGCCAACAGCTCGGCTCAGGTGGAGCGCGGCGTGAAACTGGTGGGCGACACGGGTCAGGCGCTGCGCACGATCGTCAACAAGGTCAGCGAGATCGATACGCTGATCAGCGAGATCGCGCAGTCTTCGCGAGAACAGGCCACGGGCTTGGGCGAGGTGAATGTTGCGGTCAACCAGATGGATCAGGTCACGCAACAGAACGCCGGCATGGTCGAGGAAGCGACGGCGGCGGCGGCGAGCCTGCGCCAGGAGGCCGATGAACTTGATCACCTGATCGCCCGCTTCAACGTCACGGCGCGCGCCGCCGCTCGCTCAAGACGCGCCGCGTAGGCGGGTCTGGCCGGAGCGACGGCTAAACGGCCTTTGCCGTCCTGCGGGCGACATAGCGGCGCACGCGTTTGCGGGTCTTCTTCAGCAGCCGCCAGCGCGCCTTGCGCAGGATGAGCTTCTCGGTCCGCAGCATCTGTTGCCAGACCACCAGAAGCACCTCCGGCTCGCGACGCATCAGTCGGCGGATGGGGAAGACCAGCTTCGGGTGCCGGCGCTGCCAGCGAATGAACTGCTTGCGGGCCTGGAACGAGTAGCGCAGCACGATCATCAGGCCGATGACCAGCAGCGGCAGACCCAGGTGCCCCGGCAGAGGCGTGAGGATGGCGCCGGCCAGGATCACCAGGGCGCCGAAGCCGATCGCCGCCCAGCGGAAGGCCCGGGCCGCCGATTCACGGAGCAGCAGGGCCAGTCGCGCGCGGCGACGGACCCTGTGCTTGATGCCGTCCAAGGCTGGGGCGCTCGCGGTCACCGGTCCGCGCGCTGGCGGGCGCGCCGCTTCAACGACTTTCGCCAACGGACGCCCACGCGCCACTTGCGCGGCATGACGATGCGCTCGATGCGCAGCGCCTGCTGCCAGGCCACCAGCACGACCTCGGGCTCGCGGCGCAGCAGGCGACGGATCGGAAAGACCAGCTTGGGGTGCGCGTGCTGGAAACGGACGAACTGCTTGCGCGCCTTGAACGAGTTGCGCAGCACCAACATCAGGCCGATGACCGTCAGCGGCAGGCCCATGGGACCGGGCAGCGGCGCGATCAGGGCGCCGCCGGCGATAAACACCAGGCCAAGAGCGACCAACGACACGCGCAAGAAGCGCGCGACGAGCTCGCGGGCGAGGTCATCGGCGGTGCGGCGGGCGCGCGGCATGGCGAAAGCAAAAGCGGTCATGGGAGGTCAACGGGCTTGCGCCTCGCCTGCTCCCTGAAAAAACCAGTCAGCCCCGATGCGCCTCCCCGATATGTGGAGGGATAAGGGCGCCGTAAAGGCGCCCTCTGGTCGCAAGGGGGTATGGAAAATGCTATTCAGCCGCTAGTGGCGCCGCGGCCACAGGTTTCCACTTCAACCGGGGCTTGCGGGCGGCCTGGGTTTCGTCCAGGCGTCGGAGCGGCGCGTGGAACGGCGCTCCCTTGAACCGCTCGACGTCACCGGCCTTGGCGGCGCCCGCAAGAGCCCGCAGCGCGGTGATGAAGCGATCCAGCTCGTGCTTGCTCTCGGTTTCGGTCGGCTCGATCAGCATCGCGCCGTGGACGACCAGCGGGAAGTACATGGTCATCGGGTGGAAGCCCTCGTCGATCATCGCCTTGGCGAAGTCGAGCGTGGTCACGCCGGTGCCTTCCAGCCAGCGGTCGTCGAACAGCGCCTCGTGCATGCACGGCCCCTCGGGGAAGGCCGGCGTCATGACGTCCTTCAGCTGGGCCTTGACGTAGTTGGCGTTGAGGACGGCGTCCTCGGCCACCTGCTTCAGGCCGTCGGCGCCGTGGCTGAGCATGTAGGCGTAGGCGCGCACATACATGCCCATCTGGCCGTGGAAGGCGCTCATGCGGCCAAAAGCGGTCTTGGCGTCGTCGTCGCCGGCGTGCTCGGCCAGTGCGAACCCATTGTCGCCATGGGTCAGCCAGGGCGTCGGCGCGAAGGGCGCCAGGGCCTCCGACAACACCACCGGACCCGCGCCCGGACCACCGCCGCCGTGCGGCGTCGAGAAGGTCTTGTGCAAGTTGATATGCATGGCGTCGACGCCCAGGTCGCCCGGACGCACCCGGCCGACGATGGCGTTGAAGTTGGCGCCGTCGCAGTAGAAGTACGCGCCCGCGGCGTGCGTCAGACGAGCGATCTCGACGACGTCGCGCTCGAACAGGCCGCAGGTGTTGGGGTTGGTGACCATGATCGCGGCCACGTGGTCGCCGAGCTTGGACTCCAGGTCGGCCAGGTCGACGCGGCCGTCTTCGGTCTGGGCGATCTCGACGACCGTGTAGCCGACGAAGGCCGCCGTGGCCGGGTTGGTGCCGTGGGCGCTGGTCGGGGCCAGCACCGTCTTGCGGTGGCCGTTGCCGGCCGCCTCGTGGGCGGCGCGGATGGCCAGCAGGCCGCAGAGCTCGCCGTGAGCGCCGGCCTTCGGCGTCAGGGCGACGGCGGGCATGCCGGTCAGGGTCTTCAGCCAGTGGGCCAGGCGGTCCATCAGCTCCAGCGCGCCTTGCACCGTCGACTGCGGCTGCAGCGGGTGGATGTCGGAGAAGCCCGGCAGGCGGGCCATCTTCTCGTTGAGGCGCGGGTTGTGCTTCATCGTGCACGAACCCAGCGGATACAGCGCCAGGTCGATGGCGTGATTCTTCTGGGACAGGCGCACATAGTGGCGCACCACTTCCGGCTCCGACAGGCCTGGCAGGCCGATCGGCTCGGACCGCAGCAGGCCGGCCAGGTCGCTGGACGACGCGGCGGTGACGGGCGGCAGGTCGACGCCGGTCTTGTTCCAGCCGTCCAGTTCGAAGATCAGGGCCTCGTCCTGCAGCAGGCCGCGCGCGCCCGTCAGGGTCTGGTGACCGGCGGCGCTATCATTGGCGGCTTCGGGACGCGTGGGGCGGCCGACATTGTTCATGCTCATTGGGCGAACACCTTGGTCAGGGCCTTGGCGAAAACAGTGATGTCGATATCGAGCGTGGTCTCGGTGGCGGCGACCAGCAGCACATCGTCGAGGCCGGCCTTGCCGTCGAGACGCGAGAACGGCACGCCGGCGATGACGCCGTGCGCGGCCAGGGTCTCGACGACCTCGGCGGCCTTGCCCGGAACCTTGATGGCGAACTCGTTGAAGAAACGCGGCGTCAGCACCTCGACGCCCGGCACGGCCTTCAGCGCGTCGCGCAGGGCCAGGGCCTTCTGGTGGTTGACCGCCGCCAGTTGGCGCAGGCCGGTCTCGCCCAGCAGGCTCATGTGGATCGAGAAGGCCAGCGCGCAGAGGCCGCTGTTGGTGCAGATATTGCTGGTGGCCTTGTCGCGGCGGATGTGCTGCTCGCGGGTCGACAGGGTCAGCACGAAGCCGCGCTTGCCGTCGGCGTCGACGGTCTCGCCGCACAGGCGGCCCGGCATCTGGCGGACGAACTTTTCCTTGCAGGCGAAGAGGCCGACATAGGGCCCGCCGAAGTTCAGGCCGTTGCCGATCGACTGGCCCTCGGCCACGGCGATGTCGGCGCCCATCTCGCCCGGAGACTTTAGGAGGCCATAAGAGACTGCTTCAGTCGTGACCACGATCAGCAACGCACCGGCGGCGTGGGCGGCCTCGGCGATCTTGGTCACGTCGGTGACCGTGCCGAACACGTTCGGGGTCTGGACGACGACGCAGGCGGTGTCCTGGTCGATGGCGGCGATCACGGCGTCTTCCGCGTCCACGGCGGCCGGCAGGGCGTTGGTGGTGACGCCGGCCGCGTGGGCCAGGGTCTCGATCGCGCCGACATAGTGCGGGTGCAGGCCGCCCGACATCACCGCCTTGGTCTTGCGGGTGACGCGCTGGGCCATCATCACGGCCTCGGCCGCGCCGGTCGAGCCGTCATAGAGCGAGGCGTTGGCCACTTCCATGCCGGTCAGGGCCGCGACCTGGGTCTGGAACTCGAACAGGACCTGCAGGGTGCCCTGGGCGATTTCCGGCTGGTACGGCGTGTAGCTGGTCAGGAACTCCGACCGCTGGATGATGTGGTCGACCGTGGCCGGCACATGGTGGCGATAGGCGCCGGCGCCGCAGAAGAACGGCCCCTCCCCCGCCGCGCGATTGCGACGGGCCAGGCCCGCCATCTCGCGTTCGACGTCCAGCTCGCCGGCATGGTGCGGCAGGTCCACCGGCGCGTCGCGGCGGGCCGAGGCCGGCACGTCGACAAAGAGGTCGTCGATCGACTTAACGCCGATCGCGCCGAGCATCTCGACGCGGTCTTCGGGGGTCAGGGGGAGGTAGCGCATGTTCTTGTCCTGCTCCCTTCCCCCTTAGGGGAAGGGGTCCTGGTTACAGCGTGGCGAGGAAGGCTTCGTAGGCGTCGCGATCCATCAGGGCGTCGACCTCGGCCGGGTTCGACAGCTTGATCTTGGCGAACCAGCCGCCGCTTTCCGGCAGGGCGTTGACGGTTTCCGGCGCGCCGGCCAGCTCACCGTTGCCTTCGATCACCTCGCCCGAGACCGGGGCGTAGACGTCCGAGGCGGCCTTGACGCTCTCGACGACCGCCAGGCCTTCGCCTTGCTTGACGACCTTGCCGGCTTCCGGGGTCTCGACGAACACGACGTCGCCCAGCTGCTCGGCGGCGTAGGCGGTGATGCCGACCGTGGCCACGTCGCCCTCGACGATGACCCACTCGTGATCCTTGGTGAAACGCATCTTTGTGAGTCCCCTGAGTTTAGAGTTTGCGGACGTAACGGTTCGGAACGAAGGGGCTGGCCACCACCTCGGCGGCGGCCGGCTTGCCCCGGACGATGACCTTGAGCTGCGTCCCCACGGCCGAGAAGGCCGGCGGGGCGAAACCGATGGCGATCGGGTAGCCGAGGCTGGGCGCGAAGCCGCCGCTGGTCACCTTGCCGATGACATTGCCTGCTTCGTCAGCGATCTCGGCGCCTTCGCGGGCCGGCGCGCCTTCCAGCACCTTGAGGTTCACGCGGACTCGCGACAGCTCGCCGGCCAGCTCCTTGGCGATGCGGGCCGCGCCCAGATAGTCGCCGGCCTCGCGGCGCGACTTGCCGACGGCGAAGTTCAGGCCCGCCTCGATCGGCGAGACGGTCTCGTCCAGGTCGTGGCCGTAGAGCGGCAGACCCGCTTCCAGGCGCAGGCTGTCGCGGGCGCCGAGGCCGATCGGCTTAACGCGCTCGTCGGCCAGCAGGGTGTTCCAGACCCGCTCGGCGGCCTCGGCCGGAACCGAGATCTCGTACCCATCCTCGCCGGTGTAGCCCGAGCGGGAGATGATCGCGTCAACGCCGAAGGCGGTCAGAGCCTGGGCGTCCATGAACACCATCTGCGCGGCTTCCGGCACATGGGCGGCCAGCACGGCAGCGGCCTCGGGACCTTGCAGCGCCAGCAGCGCGCGGTCTTCCAGGCGGGTCACGGTGGCCTCGCCCGCGAGTTCACGGGCGATGATGGCGTAGTCGTTGTCCTTGCAGGCGCCGTTGACCACGACGAACAGGCCATCGTCGTCCGGACGCGCGGTCATCAGGTCGTCGACAATGCCGCCGTCGGCGTTCAGCAGCACGCCGTAGCGCTGCTTGCCGGCCTTCAGGCCCTGGTAGTCGGCCGAGACCACCTTCTCGAAGCTCTTGGCGGGGTTCTCGCCGCGAATGCGGGCCTGGCCCATGTGCGAGACGTCGAAGAGGCCGGCGTGCTCGCGGGCCCAAAGGTGCTCTTTCAGCACCCCGTCCTTGTACTGCACCGGCATGGAATAGCCCGCGAACGGCACCATGCGGGCGCCGGCCGCCACGTGGGCGTCGTACAGCGGGGTCTTCTTCAGGTCTTGGTCGGACACGCAGCAGGGCTCCAAGCGGGGTCGGCGACGGGACCGGCTCACGCCGGCAAGTCGCCCCCGCTGTCCCTTGAGCCTGAGAGATTCCGGCCTCGCCCCTCTGCCGGACGGGTTTGGCCTTGCTCCTTCGGCGAGCCCCTCCGGTGGAGAGGCTGCTTTCCAGCGTTCCTAAACCCGCGCGGTCCTTTTGCCTGAGCGTTTCCGGGGCGGTTGCGCCTTCGGCCTCGGGAGCGAATCCCGATGTCTCCCGCGGGGGTCTTGGGCGTCATGCGGGAGGGTCCCACTAGAGTCAAGCTGGACCGGCCCCATCCCCTCCGATTTCCCCGGCGAATGCCGGGGGCCAGATTCATCCGGGGCATTTGTGGTGCTCGCGCCAAGAGTCCGAGCAGAAGCCGCCAGCCCTAGGAGTTCGATCTGGGCCTCGGCGTTCGCCGGGGAGGTCGGACGAATTAGAGGCTCAAGTCCCCGAACCAATCCGTCTCGCCGATCGGCGGACCGGGCGGAATCTCGACCTTGGCCTTGCCGCCTTCGACCAGGGCCGCGAGGCGATCGCCGGTCTCGTCAGCGACGATCCCCGCGAGGAGTCGCGCCTGGGCCCGATCGGCGCCGTCGCCGCCCGCCTTGGCCAGACCCTTGCCCCAGTCGACGAGGCGCGCGCGGATCACCGCGGCGGCCGTGGGCGCGAGGGTCTTGTCGTTCAGGGTCTGAGCCAGGCTGACCACCAGACGCTGCCGGACGCGACGCGCCAGCTCGGCCTGACGTCCCATAGCCTTGCCGTCGAAGGCGACAGCGGCCAGGGCCTTGTCCAGCAACCCATCGACGCCGAGCTGAGCAGGGTCACGGCGTTTGGCCTCAACCAGGCGGTTCAGGCGCGCCGGCGCGAACAGCGCGCTCCAGACGAGATCCGCCGCCACCTCGGACGCGGCCGGCAGATCGAAGACCGGCCCCTGGCCGAAGGTCTCGATATCATTGGCCTTGTCGTTGCCCTGCGACTGGCCCGAGGTCAGCACGTCCAACGCCTTGTCGCTGAGATCCAGCGCGCCCGGCGACAGGGTCCTCAAAAGGGCGTCGACGGCGGCCGCCTGACGGTCGGCCGGCACGACCTTGCTGGCCTCATGGCCGTCGCCCTCGGCGGCGTAGGTGAAGTCGATCCCACCGACCAGCTTGGCGGTCGCGTCCACCTGGTAGCGGTGGAAGATGTAGATCGGGACGATCACCCGGCGCAGGTCGGCGACCGACGCCCCCTTGGGCAGGTTGCCAAGCCCAAAGCGATCCAGCGCGACCTTGCGCACGGCCATCAGGTGATCGAGCTCGGCGACCGGATCGCTGCCGTTGTCCCAGACCGCGCCCAGCGGGTGGGCCGTGTCGGCGCTGCGGGCGTCCTCGTCCGACACATAGCGCAGACCGGCGGCCTGGCTCCTGTCGGCCTTGGCCTTCAGCCAGGCCTTCTCGTCGACGCCGGCCGGGGCGGGGCCGTACAGCCAGTCGATGGCGAACTTGTCCCAATCGCCGACGCCCCGGCCATAGGCGTCGGTGAAGTCGAGCTTGCCGTCCTTCAGCGCGATCTTCGGCGCGGGATAGTCCATCACCGAGGCGCGGCCGCCATAGGTGCTGGCGGCGAAGTTGTGCTGCAGGCCGATCGAGTGGCCGATCTCGTGGGTGGCCAGTTGGCGCAGGCGGGCCAGGGAGATCTCGATTGGATCGTTAGGGCCGCCCTTGCCGGTGGCGTCGGAGCCGGCGAGGCCCTCGAAGATCAGGCGATCCTGGCGAATGCGCTGCGAGCCCAGCAACACGTCGCCCTTGACGATCTCGCCGGTACGCGGATCGACCACCGCGTGGCCATAGGACCAGCCACGCGTCTGGCGGTGCACCCAGTTGACGACGCTGTAGCGCGCGTCCAGCGGGCTGACTCCCTCGGGAAGCACCTCCACCTTGAAGGCGTCGATGAAGCCGGCCGCCTCGAAGGCCTGGGCCCACCAGCGCGCACCGTCCATCAGGGCCGAGCGAACGGGCTCCGGCGCGGCGCGATCGATATAGAACACGATCGGTTTCTTGACCGGCGAGCGCGCGGCGGTCGGATCGGTCTTTTCCAGCCGGAACCGGTGGACCAAGCGATGCACCAGCGGCTCGTTCAGCGGCGCGGAATAGTCGGCCACAGTGTGATCGATCACACCGACGCGTGGATCGTTCTGGCGCGGCTGATAGCCGGGCTCGGGCAGAGCGACAAAGGAGTGGTGCAGCACGAGCGTGACGTTGCGCGGGTCGGGAACAATGCCGCGCACCTCGGCCCCCGGCTCGTCGCCGACAAATGTCTGGACCGCTTCGAGTTCGATATTTTGTGGGAAGGCGTTCACCGCGCCGGCGTCGGCGTAGGACAGCCCGTCATGGAGGCGGAAGTCGCCCTGGCGGCTGCGCTTGAGCGTCTTGGCGACACCTTGCGCGTCGCGGGTCAGGAACGATGTCACGTCGACCAGCAGGCCGCCGTCAGCCCCTTCGGCCGCCACCGTATTCGACCAGACGGTGGAGATCGGGAACGAGTCGGCCACCGCCTGGCGCTCGTCGGCTGACCCTCGTGCGGCCGAGAAACCCCAGTTCTCGAACTGGGCCACGACCTTGCCGCCCACCTTGCGGAAGGCGATGATCTGGGTGTCGCCGGGCGCGGAACGGTCCAGGCCCGTGGGGTTGGAGCCAAGACCCGCGCGCAGATAGGTCTGGTAGAGGTAGCGCCCCGCGATCCCGTCCGCGCCCGGCTTGGGCAGCAGCAACAGGACCTTGCCGTCCTTCTTGTCGACGAACACCGGAACCAGGCCGTCCTTGCGCTCGAGGCCGGCCGTGGCGGAGGCGAACTTGTCGCCGGGCTTGGCGGAGGCCCTATCGGCCGCGACCACCGGACCGGCCATGGCCAAGGCGCAGGCGCCCGCCATCAGCGATTTCAAAAACGTCTTCCCCATAGCCCCCTCGCGCCTTCACTCGGCCCAGACTGTCCTCTCGGCTGCGGGGAAATCAATCCACAACTCCAGGCACCCGTTTTGCGGGCGTTCGGACGCCGGGAGAATCTGCCGCAGACCGAGTTACGATCACGTTTACCTTTGGCCGACCATCGTTCCAGCGCAGTTCAAGCTTGGCCATTTAACCTCCAGCTCATGGTTCAAATGCTGCGCCTCAATGCGTTCCTGAAACTCCTGACCGCCGCGCTGATGGTCGGCATGACGATCGCCATCGCTGCAGCGACGTTCGGCCTGCTGCATCTGCGGGTGGGCGGGCCGATCGCCAATCGCCAAGCCGCAGCTTTTGACCTCGTCGCCGACATCCTGCCGCCACCAGCCTATCTGGTGGAGAGTATGCTGGTGGTCGAACAGGGCAGCCAGGATCCCAGCGCCGCCGAAGCCACCTTGGCCAAACTGGCCATGCTCCGCGCCGACTATGAGACGCGCGTCGCCTACTGGCGAAGGTCGGACATTCCCGAGGACGCCAAGGCTTCGCTCGAACGGCTGGACCAGCATGGTCGCGCGTTCTGGCGCGAGTTGGACCAGACCTACGCGCCGGCCCTGAAATCGGGCGACGTGATCGCGGTCAACATGGCCGCGGCCAAGTTGGACGGTCATTATCGTCGGCACCGCGTTGGCGTGGACGAATTGACGGCGAAGGCGCGGGGGATGGTGACCGCCGCCGCCCATGAGTCAGAGGCCGCCTCCCTCTCCGTGTTTGCGGGCTTGGGCGTGGTGGCGATCGGGATGCTCGGGATGATCCTTCTGGGCGTCGGCGCCCTCCGGAAGCGGATTATCGATCCGCTGGCGCGCATGACCGCCTACATGGGCCGGCTCGCAGAGGGGGACTACTCGCAAGAACCGCCGATGCGCGAGCGCAAGGACGAAGTTGGCGACATGGCGGCGGCCGTTTCGGTGTTCCGCGCCGCCGCGATCGAACGTCGCCAGGCGGTTCAGCAGGAAAAGGCCCGCGAAGCGGCGGCCCGCGAGGAGGCCTACGCGGCGGCCGAAGCCGAGGCCCGGGGACGCCGTTCGTTCGTGGTCGACGCGCTCGACGAGGGCTTGCGCCGTCTGGCCCATGGCGACCTCTCACAACGGATCGACGACGCCTTCCCCGAGGAGTTCGAACGCCTGCGGCGCAACTTCAACGACTCGATCACCACCCTGCGGGACACCATCCACCAGGTCGTCTCCAGCGCCAGCGCCGTCGGCGGCGGCGCGCGGCAGATCACCGTGGCGGCCGATGACCTCGCCCGGCGCACCGAACAGCAAGCGGCGGGTCTGGAGCAGACCGCCGCCGCGCTGGACGAGGTGACCGCCACGATCAAGACCACCGCGATCAACGCGCGCACCGCCTTCAACGAGGTCGCGCTGAGCCGCGAGCTAATCGGCGCCTCCAGCGCCGTCGCAAGCGAGGCCGGCGTCGCGATGGAGCGCATCGACGCCTCGTCGCGCAAGATCGGCCAGATCATTACTGTGGTCGACGAGATCGCCTTCCAGACCAACCTTCTGGCGCTCAACGCCGGGGTCGAGGCCGCGCGTGCGGGCGAGGCCGGGCGCGGTTTCGCCGTCGTGGCCATGGAGGTGCGGGCCCTGGCCCAACGATCGGCCGGCGCGGCCAAGGAGATCAAGACCCTGGTCGAAGAGGCCAGCCGCAGTGTCGAGAACGGCGTCGAGCTGGTCGGCCGGGTTGGCGGCGAACTCACCGGCGTCGTCGCTCAATTCGGCAAGATCCAAACCCTCGTGGAGGGCATAGCCCAAGCAGCCCACGACCAGGCTACCGGCCTTGGCGAAGTCAATTCAGCGGTGGGCCAGATGGATCAGGTGACCCAGCAGAACGCCGCCATGGTCGAAGAGACCACGGCCGCCAGCCACAGCCTCACCAACGAGGCCCGGCAGCTCGCTCAGCTGATGGAGCGCTTCCAGACCGAGGCTGGCGCGCGCACCATGGCCGCTTGATCCTTACATCCGCTCCGGCGCTTCGATGCCCAGCAGCTCCAGCGCCAGCTCCAGCTGACGCAGTGTCGTCTCGGCCAGGGTCAGGCGCGAGGCGCGCAGCGTCTCGGTGTCGGCGCTCATGATCGGGCAAGCCGCGTAGAACTTCGAGAACGACTGGGCCAGCTTGTAGGCGTGCTCGGCGACGAAGTTCGGGGCCTTCTTGTCATAGGCCTCCTGCAAGGCGCCCTCGAAGGCGTCCAGCAGCATGGCCAGGTCACGCTCGGCCGGCTCGTGGATCTCGATGCGACCGGCCACGGCGCCGTTCTCGGCGGCCCGGCGCAGCACGCTCTTGATGCGCACCGACTGGTACAGCAGGTACGGGCCGGTCTTGCCTTCGAAGCTGGTGAAGCGATCTAGATCGAAGACGTACGAGGTGCCCCGGAAGTTCTGCAGATCGGCGAACTTCAGCGCCGCGACGCCGACCTTGTGGGCGGTGTCCTCGAACTGCTCTTCTGAGAGCTCGGCGCCGAGGCCGGCTTCGCGCAGGCGTTCACGCGCCTTCTCGCGAGCCATCTCGATCAGGTCATGCAGTTTCAGCACCCCGCCGGCGCGGGTCTTGAACGGCTTGCCGTCGGCGCCGTTCATGGTGCCGAAGCCGATATGCTCCAGCGAGCCCTCTTCGGCATAGCCGGCCAGATAGGCGGCGCGGAACACCGTCTCGAAGTGGTCGGCCTGACGCTGGTCCACGCAGTAAAGGATCAGGTGCGGGTCGAACGACTTTCGACGATCCAGGATCGTGGCGAGATCGGTCGTGCCGTACATCGCCGAGCCTTCCGACGACACCACCAGCAGCGGCGGCACGTCGCGCTTGTCGCCTTCACGGGCCACACGGACGATGCGCGCGCCCTGGTCGCTCACCAGCAGGCCCTTGACCTCCAGTTGGTGGACCATCGGCTCGATCAGGTCGTTGACGTCGCTCTCGCCCTTCCAGAGGTCGAAGTCGACGCCCAGCGCATGGAACTCACGCTCCAGGGCCACGCGGCTGACATTGACGAAGTGGCGCCACAGCAGCCGATAGCCAAAGCGGCCGTTCTGCAATTCGGCCGTCGCCTTGCGGGCGCGCTCCTTGAAGGCCGGATCTTCCTTCTGGCGCACCGAAGCGGCGGGATAGATGCGGTCGAGGTCGGCCAGGGTGATGCGCTTTTCGAACTCGGCCATCACCTTGGCCTCGTCGGCCGAAGAGAAGCCGCGCGGCGCTTCCGGCAGCTTTTCCATCAAGGCGTTGATGAACGGGTCCTCGTCCATGATGGCGCTGATCAGCAGGCCCATCTGGAAACCCCAATCGCCGAAGTGGGCGTCGCCCACCACGTCGTCGCCCCGGAAGCGGTAAAGGCGCTTGATCGACTCGCCGATGATCGAGGCGCGCAGGTGGCCCACGTGCATCGGCTTGGCGACGTTCGGCCCGGCGTAGTCGATCAGCACGCGACGCGGCGTTTCGAGCAGATGGGCGCCGGTGCGCTCATCCCCCGCGATCTCGCGGGCGCGGGCCGAAAGGGCCTCGTCGCTGACGCGCATGTTGATGAAGCCGACGCCGGCGATCTCCACCGAGGCCAGGCGCGGGTCGCCTTTGAGGATCTCGACGACCTGCACGGCGATCTCGCGCGGGTTGCGCTTGGCGCTCTTGGCGGCGGCGAGCGCGCCGTTGCACTGGAAATCGGCCAGGTCTGGTCGGTCGGAAGCCGTGACGCGTCCGAATTCGGGAGGCAGTCCGGCGGCCTGGAAAGCGGCCGCGGCCGCCTCGCTCAAGGACCGCTTCAAATCGTTCATTGCTTGGTGGTCGTCCCTGGTTGGGTCTGGGCCTGCGAGGCCGGAGCCGTCTGGCCGGCGTTAACCCGGAAGCGCTTGCCGTCGCGATTGAAGGCGGCCATTTCCGGCGTCACGTCGAAGCCCAGCAGGACCTCGAAATTGCTGCCGCTGACCTTGCCGTCAGCGCGGGGGATGGTGATCTGCTCGAGCGTCTCGCGCGCATAGACGCGGTCTTCGCCCGAGGCGAAGGTGACGGGCAGATCGAAATATTCCTTGGCGATCACCGCCTGATTGCGCTCGGTCACCGCCACCCAGTAGCGATAAACGTGCTTGTCGCCGACAGCCTGCGGGCCACGGCCAAACTGGAACAGGGCCTCGACGCGGATCTTGATCGGCTCGTCGCCCCGATAGGCGCAGCCCGAGGTCAGGCTCTGGATCTCACCGGTGAAGCCGGCCTGCGAGGCCGATTCCTTGCCGTCCTTGAACTCGACATAGCGGCTGGCGTCGTACAGCACCTTCACATAGGGGCACGGACCGGCGTTGCGCAGCTGGGGCAGCGGCGCCTTGGGCTGGTTCCATTCCTCGTCGCGCTTGCGCTTCTTGGCCGCGTCGTCCTCGCCGCCGCCCTGGTCGCCGCGCGACTGGGCGTGGACGGCCGTCGCCGTGGTCGCGGCGATCGAGACAGCCATCAGGGCGCTGAGGGCGAGGGTGAAGGTGCGGCGCATGAAACGTCGATTCCGGACACAAGAGCCAAGCGGGGCCACAGCGCCCCGCCCGCGTCATGCAGCCTGATAAAGGCATATGCGTGACGTCGCAACGACGCAGACTCCTGGCGAACGGACCTGCGAGACGCTAGTTTCGACGCCATGAACGCTCAGACCCCGATCCGCCGCCCGATCTCGCTGGTGCTGGCCAGCCCGCGCGGCTTTTGCGCCGGCGTCGATCGCGCCATCCAGATCGTCGAGCGCGCGGTCGAGAAGTTCGGCGCGCCGGTCTATGTGCGCCACGAGATCGTCCATAACCGCCACGTGGTCGACCGCCTCAAGGCCCTGGGCGCGGTGTTCATCGAAGAGTTGGAAGAAGCGCCCGACGATCGCCCCGTGGTGTTCTCGGCCCACGGCGTGCCCAAGTCGGTGCCGGCCGAAGCCAAGGCTCGCCAGATGATCTATCTGGACGCCACCTGCCCGCTCGTTTCCAAGGTCCATGTCGAGGCTCAGAAGCACTATGACGCCGGCCGCGAAATCGTGCTGATCGGGCACGCCGGCCATCCGGAAGTCATCGGCACGATGGGCCAGCTGCCCGAAGGCGCGGTCACGCTGATCGAGGACCTCAAGGACGCGGCGGCGTGGGAGCCCAAGGACGCCGCCAACGTCGCCTTCCTGACCCAGACCACCCTGTCGGTCGACGACACCGCCGACATGGTGGCCCTGCTGCGCGAGCGCTTCCCCGGCATTGCCGCGCCGCACAAGGAAGACATCTGCTACGCCACCACCAACCGCCAGGACGCGGTCAAGCACCTGGCCGAGCAGTCCGAACTGATCCTGGTGGTCGGCTCGAAGAACTCGTCGAACTCGGTGCGCCTCAAGGAGGTCGGCCTGAAGGCCGGCGCGCGCGACGCCCATCTGATCGACGACGCAAGCGGCCTCGACTGGACTTGGTTCGACGGGGTCTCGCGCGTGGGCCTGACCGCCGGAGCCTCGGCGCCGGAAGATCTGGTGCAGGGCGTCATCGACGCGATCTCGGCGCGGTTCGACACGACGGTCGAGGAACTAGTCGAGGCGCGGGAGACGATCACGTTCAAGTTGCCGCGGCTGCTGACGGCTTAGGAGGAACGTCTGTCCTCGCCTCGGCTGCGGTCCGATCGCGAAGCAACACTGCGCTTGCGCTCCCGGCCCTAGTCCCCGACATCTTGGCCATGACTATCCTCGAAGCCCCCGTCCCGCCCCGCGCGCCGATCAGTCCCAACGCCCTGATCCTGATCGCGGCGTGCCTTGGTCTCGGGTGGGCGGTGGCCAGCGGGATCGAGCCGCTCGGGATCGTCACCTTCGCCTTCGTGGCCGCCGCCTGGGTATTGAGCGTCGGCGTACACGAGTTTGGACACGCCTTCATCGCCTACAAGGCCGGCGACACGACGATCGTCGAGAAGGGCTATCTGACCCTCGATCCGCTGAAGTACTCCGACCTCTTCACCACGATCATCATCCCGCTGGTGGCCCTGGCCCTCGGCGGCATCGGCTTTCCGGGTGGGGCGGTCTATCTGCGCGAGGACCTGATGCGCTCGCGCGGCTGGCGGTCGCTGGCCTCGCTGGCCGGACCGCTGGGGACGCTGGTGGTGCTGGTCGTCATCGCTGTCAGCCTGCCGCTGGCGGCCGGCAGCCCGCCCCTGTTCAACGCCCTGTCGCTGCTGGCCATGCTGCAGGCCAGCGCGCTCGTCCTGAACCTGCTCCCGGTCCCGGGCCTGGACGGCTATGGCGTGATCCGCCCGTTCCTGCCTGAGGGCGTTCAAGCGCGGATGGTCAAGGTCGAGCGGGTGGGCTTCCTGATCCTGTTCGCGCTGATCTTCTGGGCTCCCGGCGTCAGCACGTTCATTTTCGGCGCCGCCCTGACCATCACCGATCTTTTGGGCGTGTCGCGGCCGGCGATCGGTGAGGGCTGGCGAACCTTCCACTTCTGGGCCTCTTGACCTTCGGCTCCCGACCACCTCTCCTTCAAACAAGCGTTTCAAGAAGAATGAGGGAGGGTTCGTCATGGCCTATGCGCCGTTCAACCTGTCGGGAAAGGTCGCCCTGGTCACCGGCGGCAATCGGGGCATCGGGCTTGGCATGGCCAAGGCCATGGCGCAGGCCGGGGCCGACATCGTCATCTGGGGCTCCAACCCTGAGCGCAATCTGGCCGCCGAGGCCGAACTGACCGCGCTGGGCGTGCGGGTGAAGGCCCAGACCGTCGACGTCTCCGACGAGGCCCAGGTCCGCGAGGGCATGGAAGAGGCCGTCGCCGCCATGGGCCGGGTCGACAGCGTCTTCGCCAACGCCGGCATCGGCTATGGCTCGCCCTCGTTCGTCGACATGAGCACCGAGGTCTACCGCAAGGTGCTGGCGGTCAATCTGGACGGGGTGTTCTTCACCCTGCGCGAGGCCTGCCGCCACATGGTCGAACGCGCCAAGGCCGGCGATCCGGGCGGCTCGCTGGTGGGCGTCGCCTCGCTGGCGGCCATCGAGGGCGCGGCCCGCAATGAAGCCTACGCCGCCACCAAGGGCGCGGTGATCTCGATGATCAAGTCGGTCGCCGTCGAGCACGCTCGCTATGGCGTGCGCGCCAACGCCATCCTGCCCGGCTGGATCGCCACCGACATGACCGCCGGCGCCCAGGCCAATTCGGCCTTCGCCGAGAAGGTCATTCCGCGGGTGCCGGCCCGTCGCTGGGGCGAGCCCGAGGATTTCGGCGGCATGGCCGTCTATCTGGCCTCGGACGCTTCCAGCTATCACTCGGGCACGACCCTGGTGATCGACGGCGGTTACTCGATCTTCTAGGGCGGGCGTTCAGAGCGGATCGAACTCGCTGCGGGCAAAATACGCGCGTCATCCCGGCCGAACCCCGGCGAAAGCCGGGGGGAGAGCCGGGACCCAGGAGCCCGGCGCAGTGCGGTCGCCCCTGGGTCCCGGAGAGCCTCTCCGAGGCTTCCGGGATGATGAGGAATTTTCGTTGTTTACCCGGCGGCGGTCAGGATCAGTGTTTATTGGACTCCGAAGTCCATTAAAAGCTGTTGTTAAACAGGGGCTTGCGCGCGTGGCCCGTCGGTGTGAAGCTTCCTCCCACGGCAGCCTGGACGAGAAGATCCGGGCGCCGACGAGGAAACGAGAGAGATGACGCCCCAAGACGTTGTCAGCCTGGCGCCGCCGCGCGGCTTCCTGATGATGCTGGCCCTGGCCTTCACCGGCATGATGGCCTGCTTCTGGACACATGGCGCGGACCTGGAAACCGAGCTCGTCCGGCGCGACTAGGCCGCCCGTGACCCTGTCGCTCTACGCCCATCCGTTCTCGTCGTACTGCCAGAAGGTGCAGATCGCGTTCTATGAGAACGCCGTTCCGTTCACCTACCGCCTATTGGGACCCGAGGACCCCGCCGCCATGGAGGAGCGTCAGGCCCTCTGGCCGCTGGGCCGTTTCCCGGTCGTCGTGGACGATGGCGTCACGGTGGTGGAATCCAGCATCATCATCGAGCACCTGCAGCTGTTTCACCCCGGTCCGGTGAAGCTGCTGCCCGATGATCCGAAGGCGGCGCTGAAGGTGCGGTTCCTGGATCGGTTCTTCGACAACTACGTGATGACCCCGATGCAGGTCCCGGTGTTCGAGGCTATCCGCCCCGACGGCGGCCGCAAGGAGGCCATGGCCGAGGCGGCTGTTGCGCTCGACACCGCCTATCAGTGGCTCGAAGAGCATCTCGCTGGCCCCTGGGCGGCGGGTGAAGATTTTACGATGGCCGACTGCGCGGCGGCCGCCTCGCTGTTCTACGCCGACTGGGTGCGGCCGATCGGCGAGGCCTATCCGAAGGTTCGCGCCTATCGCGCGCGCCTCCTGGCCCGCCCTTCGATCGGCCGCTGCGTCGAGGAAGGGCGACCGTACCGGCACTTCTTCCCGCTGGGCGCACCCGATCGGGACTGACCTCGCGGCAGGCTTGTGACGCGGCGATCCCGCCCTGATCCTTTCCGGAAACACGGGGAGACACGACCATGGGCCTGCGCACGCCGCTCTGCGATCTGCTGGAGATCGAGCATCCGATCCTACTGGCCGGCATGGGCGGGGTGTCCTACGCGCCGCTGGCTGCGGCCGTCTCCAACGCCGGCGGCTATGGCGTGCTGGGCATGGCCGGCACCAGTCCGGACTTCATCCGCGCCCAGATGCGCGAGGTCAAAAGCCTGACCGACAAGCCCTTCGGCGTCGACTTGCTGGCCGCCACCCCGGACGCCCTGACCGCCAGCGTTGATGTCATCATCGCAGAGGGCGCCTCGTCCTTCGTCGCAGGCCTGGGCGTGCCGATGCCGATCATCGAGCGACTCAAGGCCGCCGGTCTGAAGGTGATGGTCGTCTGCGGCGCGGTGAAACATGCGGTCAAGGCCGAGCAGGCCGGCTGCGATGCGGTCATCTGTCAGGGCGGCGAAGGCGGCGGCCACACGGGTCTTGTCGGCACCCTGCCGCTGGTGGCGCAGGCGGTCGAGGCGGTGAAGATCCCGGTGGTCGCCGCCGGCGGCCTGCATGACGGACGAGGTCTGGCGGCGGCCCTGGCCTTGGGCGCGCAGGGCGTCTGGATGGGAACGCGGTTCATCGCCTCGCACGAGGCGCACGCCGGGGACCTCTACCGTCAGGCGGTGGTCGAGGCGGCCGACGAGGACACCGTCCGCACCCGCTGCTACTCCGGCAAGCCGATGCGGGTGAAGAAGAACCCCTATGTCGATGACTGGGAGTCGCGCCCGGGCGATATCCAGCCCTTCCCGCAGCAGGCCATGGTCTCGATCCGCAACGGCGCCATGGGCGGTATCGGTGGCCAGATCGAGGGGCTGGACGCCGACAAGTCGTGCTTCGCCATGGGCCAGAGCGCCGGCGGCGTGCGCGAGGTCCTGCCGGCCGGCGAGATCGTGACGCGGCTGATGGCGGAGGCCGAGGCGGCGCTGACCAAGGCCTCGTCCTTCAGGACCTAAAGCTCGACCTTCGGCAACAGGCGATGGAAATGGGCCTCGACGGCGTCGTGGCATTCGCAGGCCCGCTTTTCGAGGGCGGAGCGATCCAGAACCTCCACCCGGCCCCGGCCGATGTGAATGATCCCGGCGTCCTGCAGCGTCCGCGCCACGGCGCTGATCGTCGTGCGCTGGACGCCCAGCATCTGGGCCAGGGTCTCCTGGGTCAGGCGGATCGGCTCGTCACCCGAACGGTCATGGGCGAAGAGCAGCCAGCGACAGGCCCGCTGCTCGATCGGGTGCAGCGCGTTGCACGCGACCAGCTGCATCATCTGGGCGATCATCACGTCGGCATAGCGATCGAACAGGTCGCCGACGGCCGGAACCCGAGTCTTCACCTCTTCCAGCCGCGCGGTCGGCAGGCTGAAGGCCTGACCCGGCGTGCGCACCACCGCGCGGCCGTAGGCGGGCTTGTAGCCGGCGCTGACCACGCCGCCGATCGCGCCCTCAAGACCGACGCTGGCCGCTTCGATCTCCTGCCCGTCGGGCGAAACCACCAGCAGCGAAACCTGCGTCGGTCCGCACGGCAGGTAGGTGGTTTCGACATCGTCGCCGACATCGAACAGCAGGTCGTCACTGGCGAGGTCGACCGACGTCAGGTGCGGCGCAAGCTCGGCCAGGGCGTCGGGGCGCAGGGCCGCGAGCAGACGATTGGCGGAGAAAGGCGCAGCCTCAGCCTCGGCGGCGCGGACAAGGCGGGTAATGGCGGTCATCGGAACCTCCCCTGAAGCTCTGTCCGTATGAAGCGCGCCACGCACGGCTTAGTTTCCCATGGACGACGAGACTCTTCCGAAGCACGCTCCGGCGGACGCGGGGGGAGAAAGCGATGATCGCGCGAAAGCATCTGCGGCGGCGGCTCAGCCAATACGGGGCGCTTTGGCTGGGCGGGTTTGTCGGCACGCTTCTGGTGATGGCCGTCCTGGTCTTCGGTATCCGCACGCCGTTGGCCGCGGCAGCCGATCTTGTGCTGCCGGTGGCTCTGGGCCTGCTGGGGCTGGCGGTGATCGCCGGCGTGGGCGTCACGGTGGTCAGGGACGTCGGCCTTTCGACCAAGTCGCTGATCACCGCGCTGGCGCTCTTGCTGCTGCTGCCCTTGCTGTGGGCGCCGGTGCTGGCGGTGGTGGTCACCGCAGCGATCGCCGGGGCGTCGGTCGAGTACTCCACGGTCTATGCGGACTTTCGCATCGCGGTCAGCAACCTGATCTATCCGCTGGCCGCCATGCTGGGCGAAGACCCTCTGGTCAGCCTGATCTGGCAGGCTTTCCAGGTCGTCGCGTCCGTCGTCGGCGCGATCGCCTCAGCCTTGCAGGTCTGGCGCTTCATCAAGCCGCTGCTCTACGGCCCCGAGGATCCCGAAGCCGCCTAGACCCTGCCTGGCTTGGATGGAAGCCTCCAAACCAGATCAATGGGCGTTAGCTGAGAAGCGTCGGACCTGGAAAAACCCAGTCGTCCTCCTGCTCATGCAGCATCACTGGCAGGCCGACGCCCGCCGGGAACTCGGCCAGTCGCCGGACAGCCGCCTGGGCCTGGCTTCGCGTCTCATAGGCGCCGAACCGAAGGTTTTCACCGACGATCGCCCAATGGTCGCCGACGCGCACGACGCCGTAGTGCACCTCAGTCATGGTCAGACCTCCTTGCAATATCCACAGGGAAAACCCGAACCGTGGCGATCGCAAGGCCTTTATCGGTCGAGCTTTTTGCTTTCTGGCGGCGAAGTTTGTCCCCAAGCGACGCCGCGTCCGCTCGCCCGTTGGGCGGCGTGGTCGTGACAGCGGCCCGGGAGTTGGCGATAAAAGGTCCATGTCGCGTCCGCTTCTCATCGGCGTCCTGTTGGCGAGCCTCGTCGCCGTTCCGGTCCTGGCCCAGGAAAGGCCGCCCGAAGACCGTCAGCGCCTGCTGGATCTGGCCTATGCGCTGGGCGAGAGCCACGCCCTGCGCCAGACCTGCCAGGGCGAGGGCGACCAGTACTGGCGCTCGCGGATGGTGCGGCTGACCGAGGTGGAACAGGCCGACCAGGCCTTCGACGCCCAGATGCGCGAACGCTTCAACACCGGCTTCGCCTCGCGTCGCAGCGAGTACCCGCTGTGCGACGAGGCCAGCCGCAAGGCCGAGCAGGCGGTGGCGCGCAAAGGCCAGGCCCTGGCCCAGAAGCTGTCCCAGGCCATGCGCGAGGTTCACCGCGCCGCAGCGTCACCGGATTTCATGGCGGACGAAGCGCGAGCGCGCTAACCTCCACCCAACTTCAAGTTGGAGGAGTGACCGTCTTGGGCGGCATCGTCGTACTGGTTTTTCTGGTCTTCGCCTTCGTCCTGCTGTTCAGCGCGATCAAGATCGTGCCGCAGGGGCGCGAGTTCACGGTCGAGCGCTTCGGGCGCTACACCCGAACCCTCAAGCCGGGCATCTCGATCCTGACGCCGTTCTTCGAGACGGTGGGCCGCAAGGTCAACATGATGGAGCAGGTCCTGGACGTGCCCCAGCAGGAGGTCATCACCAAGGACAACGTGTCGGTGAAGGTCGACGCGATCGTGTTCATCCAGGTCATGGACGCCGCCGCGGCCGCCTACCGGGTCGACAATCTGATGTACGCCATCACGCAGCTGGCGCAGACGAACCTGCGCACGGTGGTCGGCGCGATGGAGCTGGACGAGGTGCTCAGCCAGCGCGACGCGATCAACACGCGCCTGCTGTCGACCATCGACCACGCCACGGGCCCCTGGGGGGTGAAGGTCGCGCGGATCGAGATCAAGGATCTGACGCCGCCGGCCGACATCACCAACGCCATGGCTCGCCAGATGAAGGCCGAGCGCGAACGGCGCGCCGTGATCACCGAGGCCGAGGGCGAGAAGCAGGCCCAGATCGCCCGCGCGGAGGGCCAGAAGCAATCGGCGATCCTGCAGGCCGAAGGGCGCCGCGAGGCGGCGTTCCGCGACGCCGAGGCCCGCGAGCGGGAGGCCGAGGCCGAGGCCAAGGCGACGGCGGCGGTGTCCGAGGCGATCGCCAAGGGCGACGTCAACGCGATTAACTACTTCGTGGCCCAAAAGTACGTCGAGGCCTTCGCCGAGCTGGCCAAGAGCCCGCAGCAGAAGACCGTGATCGTGCCCGCCGACTTCGCCGGGCTGACCGGCACCGTCGCGGGCGTGGGCGAGCTGATCAAGTCGCTGGGCGCCGACTCGGCGCGTCCGACACCGCCGCCGCGCGGCGCGACCAGCGCCCCGCTCGGCGGCAAGCGCGGGGAGTAGACGGATGGACGCGATCGCCGGCTTCCACGCGCTGCATCCCTTCTGGCTCTGGCTGGCCGTGGCCGCCGCCTTCCTGGCCGTCGAGGTGGCCACCGGCACGGGCTGGCTGCTGTGGTCGGCCGCCAGCGCCTTCGTCGTGGGGATCATCGCCCAGCTTCTGCCCATGAGTTTCGTCATCGAGCTGGGCCTGTTCGCCGCCCTGGCGATCGCCTCGACCTTCCTGGCCAAGCGCTATCTGCGGCCCGTGCTGGACGCCACGGGACCGGACCTCAACGATCCCCTGCAGCGTCTGGTCGGCCAGCGCGGCCAGGTGCTGTCGACCTTCGAGCAAGGGCGCGGCCGCGTCTTCATCGACGGCAAGGACTGGGCGGCCGAGACCGACGAGGCGATCCCGGCGATCAGCCAGGAAGTCGTGGTGGTCGGGGTGGACGGCTCCATTCTTAAGGTGCGCAAGATCCCGGCCTGAGCCGACTGCTGACAGTTCGCGGCGCGCGGCCCTGTACTTCGCGCGCCGGGACCCCATCTAGGCCGTCATGGGCGGCCAAGGGGCCGCGCGGCGCTGCATCGCCGCGCGTAAAGGGATAGGGCGTGACATCCATCATTTCGGTACAGGGTCTGACCAAGACCTATGCGTCGGGCCATCAGGCCCTCAAGCGGATCGATCTCGACATCCGACAGGGCGAGATCTTCGCGCTGCTGGGGCCGAACGGGGCGGGCAAGACCACCCTGATCAGCATCATCTGCGGCATCGTCAATCCGAGCCAGGGCGTCGTCCTGGCCGACGGTCATGACGTGGTGCGCGACTATCGCGCGGCCCGCGCCAAGATCGGCCTGGTGCCGCAGGAGCTGAACACCGACGCCTTCGAGACCGTGTGGGCCACAGTCAGCTTCTCGCGCGGCCTGTTCGGCAAGGCGCGCAACGACGCGCTGATCGAGAAGATCCTTCGCGACCTGTCGCTCTGGGACAAGAAGGACAGCAAGATCATGGCGCTGTCGGGCGGCATGAAGCGCCGGGTGATGATCGCCAAGGCGCTGAGCCACGAGCCGACCATCCTGTTCCTGGACGAGCCCACCGCCGGCGTCGACGTCGAGTTGCGCCGCGACATGTGGGAGATGGTCCGCAAGCTGCGCGAAAGCGGCGTCACCATCATCCTGACCACCCACTATATCGAGGAGGCCGAGGAGATGGCCGACCGGATCGGGGTGATCAACAAGGGCGAGATCATCCTGGTCGAGGACAAGTCGGTCCTGATGCGCAAGCTGGGCAAGAAGCAGCTGACCGTGCACCTGAAAGAGCCAATGTCCGCGCTGCCGGCCGCCCTGGCCGACGCCTCGCTCAGCCTGGCCAATGACGGCGCTGACCTCGTCTACACCTTCGACGCCCAGGCCGAGGACACCGGCATCGCCGATCTGCTGAAGCGCCTCGCCGAGCAGGGGATCGAGTTCAAGGACCTGAAGACCGACCAGAGCTCGCTAGAAGACATCTTCGTCAGCCTGGTGAGGGCCCCGCAATGAACCTCTACGCGATCAAGGCCATCTACCAGTTCGAGATGGCGCGTTGGTTCCGCACCCTGGCCCAGAGCGTGATCTCGCCGGTGCTGTCGACCAGCCTCTATTTCGTGGTCTTCGGCTCGGCGATCGGCTCGCGCATGCAGGCCATCGACGGCGTCAGCTATGGCGCGTTCATCGTACCGGGCCTGATCATGCTGTCGCTGCTGAGCGAAAGCATCTCCAACGCCTCGTTCGGCATCTACATGCCCAAGTGGGCGGGCACGATCTACGAGCTCCTATCGGCGCCGGTGGCCTGGTACGAGACGGTGGCCGGCTATGTCGGCGCGGCGGCGACCAAGTCGATCTGCCTGGGCCTGCTGATCTTGGCCACGGCGCGGATCTTCGTGCCGTTCGAGATCGCCCACCCGTTCGTGATGCTGCTGTTCCTGGTGCTGACCTCGGTCACCTTCAGCCTGTTCGGCTTCATCATCGGCGTCTGGGCCGACGACTTCCAGAAGCTGCAGATCGTGCCGCTGCTGATCGTCACGCCGCTGACCTTCCTGGGCGGCAGCTTCTACTCGATCAAGATGTTGCCGGAGATCTGGCAGAAGATCACGCTGTTCAACCCGGTGGTCTATCTGATCAGCGGCTTCCGCTGGGCCTTCTACGGCCAGTCGGACGTCGGCGTCGGGATCAGCCTGGCCATGACCGCGGTGTTCCTGGCCGCGTGCCTGGGCGCGGTGTGGTGGATCTTCCGGACGGGGTATCGGCTGAAGGTCTAGGGAGCTGCAAACCCCAGTGTCATCCCGGAAGCCTCGTAGAGGCTATCCGGGACCCAGGGGCGGCGCGTACAGAGTTTCGTCACCCCCTGGGTCCCGGCTCTGCGCTACGCTTCGGCCGGGATGACACGGGAGGGAGGGCGTCGGTCTAGTCTTCCTCGTCTTGGTCGTCGGCCTCGGCGCTCGACTGGGCCGCCGCCTTCAATCCCTTCATGCCGCCCGCCCTGGAGCCCTTGGCGACCAAGGCGGTCTCGGCGCGGCGAACCATGGCGCGCTCGCCGTTGAAGGCGGCCAGGGCCAGGCAGGCCTCGAAGAAGCCGGGATCCTCGCGCGTGTCGATCGGGGGCTGCTGGACGACCAGATGCAGGTCGCGGGCGTGGAGCTTCAGCACCACGTCCATCACCGCCACCAGATCACCGCCCAGGGCGTGCAGGCTGGGAACGGCCAAGACGCCCTGGGGCTCCAGCGCCTCCAAGGCCCGCTCAAGCCCTGGTCGCACCACGCCCGAGGCCAGACAGCGGTCGCTGAACACCTGCTCGCAACCCAGCAGCAGAAGTCGTTCCTCCTGGGCCGGGCTGAAGAACACCCCCGGCGCGGGCGGGATGCGGTAGTAGCCGACGCGTTTCATGCGGGCTGACTCGCAGACCCGCGGCGCCCTGGCGAGGGGAAAACCGCGATCGCCCACAGACTTCGTGGGCGATCATTAGGAGCCGGCTACAGCGACTCCAAGACGCCAGCGACAAACGCGGGCCATGGCGTGGTCGGACGTCCGATCAGGCGCGAGAGCTGCCGATCTGGACTGAACAGCGCGCCTTGGGCCGCGCCGATATCGGCTAGCCTCTCGCGAATCGCGCCCGGTACGCGCCGGGCGTGGTCGAGAACTGCCGGCGGAAATGATGGCGGAGGGCCGGCGCGCCCAGTCCCACGGCCTCGGCGACCTGATCGACGCCGATGGAGGACGTTTCCAGCAAGTCGCGGGCGCGATTCAGCCGTTCGGCGAGCAGCCAGCGGGCCGGGGTCTGGCCCGTCGCCGCCTCGAACCGACGCAGGAACGTGCGCGAGCTCATGCCTGCGGCGGCCGCCAGGGCCCGGATCGTGTGCTCGCCCGAAAGATCGGCCCGCATCCGATCGAGGATCGGCGACAGGCGCGACGCCTCATGGGCGCTCGGCACGGGCCGCTCGATGAACTGCGCCTGGCCGCCGTCGCGGTGCGGCGGGATCACCAGGCGGCGGGCGACGCTGTTGGCGGCCTCCGGTCCAAAGTCCCGGCGGATCAGGTGCAGGCCAAGGTCCAGACCCGCCGCGCTGCCGGCCGAGGTCAGGACGTCCCCCTCGTCGACATAGAGCACGTCAGGCAGCACCTCGATCGCGGGATGGCGCGCGCGCAACGTCTCGGCATAGCGCCAGTGGGTCGTGGCGCGGCGGCCATCCAGCAGGCCTGTGGCCGCCAGGACGAAGACGCCCGAGCAGATCGACATCAGCCGCGCGCCGCGCGCGTGGGCGAGCTTCAGAGCCTCGACCAGGGGCTCGGGAACGGGATGCGCCGCACCCCGCCAGCCCGGCGCGACGATGACGCTGGCCCTTGAAAGCAACGCAAGACCGCCGTCTGCGGCGATCCGCACCCCGCCAAGACCGCGCAGTTCGCCCGGCTCGACCGCGGCCGTCGCGAACCGATACCAGCCCTCGCCCATCTCCGGCCTCGGCAGGCCGAACAGTTCGACCGCCACGCCGAACTCGAAGGTGCAAAGGCCGTCATAGGCGAGCACCACGACCAAGGGTGAGGCGTTTGGCATGATCTTTACGGTCAATGTCGATCTTGCCAACTAACGCCGAAGCCCGGGCCACGGCAAGTATGGCGGCGTCCGCAAACGGAGGCCGTCATGAGCTTTGTGTCCGAGATCCCCGCCGCCGCGTCGCCCGTCGCCGCCGCCCACTTCGCCGCGCGCCTCTCGCTGGAGACCGACTGCGCCGACGTCGCGGCCGCGATGCAGGCGGGGGAGGTCGACTTCGTCCTGCTGCACGTGGTGGGCTCGCCACAGGCCTATGCCCACCGGCACGTGCCCGGCGCCCTTCACCTGCGCCACGCCGAAATCACCGCCGATCGCATGACCGCCTGGCCGCCCGAGACCCTGTTCGTCGTCTACTGCGCCGGACCGCATTGCAACGGCGCCGACCGCGCGGCGCTGAAGCTGGCCCAGCTGGGACGTCCGGTGAAGCTGATGATCGGCGGGATTACGGGCTGGGCCGACGAGGGGCTGCCCTTCGCCGATGGATCAGAGCCTGGGCGGCTCTAGATCACGCGCGGATTGGCCTCTCGCAGGCCCTCATTGGCCAGCTGGTCGGCCCGTTCGTTGAGCGGGTGGCCGGCGTGGCCCTTGACCCAGCGCCAGTCGACGTCGTGCCGGGCGCGGGCGGCGTCGAGACGCTTCCACAGGTCGTCGTTCTTGACCGGGCTCTTGTCGGCGGTCTTCCAGCCGCGCGCCTTCCAGCCCCGGATCCACTCGGTGACGCCCTTCATTACGTACTGGCTGTCGGTATGCAGCTCGACGACGCAAGGACGGTTCAGCAGCTCCAGCGCCTGGATGGCGGCCATCAGCTCCATGCGGTTGTTGGTCGTCCCCGGCTCGCCGCCGCAGATTTCCTTCTTCTTGTCGCCATAGAACAGGATGGCGCCCCAGCCGCCTGGGCCCGGATTACCCTTGCAGGCGCCGTCCGTGTATATCGTGACCTTCGGCGTCATCAGAACAGCACGAGACCTTCGCGGTGGACGGCCAGCTTGCGTTCGTACTCCAGAGGGTCCTTGGGCCGGACCAGCGCCCCGGCGGGAGTCGAGCCCCAGTCGGCTAGCCGGGTCAGGAAGAACCGCATCGCCGCCCCGCGCGCCAGGATCGGCAGGGCCTCCTTCTCGGCCGGGCTGAGCGGCCGGCGGCGCTCATAGCCGTTCAGCAGCGCCTTGGCGGCGGTGATGTTGAAGCTTCCGTCAGCCTCGAAGCACCAGGCGTTCAGCGTCACCGCCACGTCGTAGGCATAGGCGTCGTCGCAAGCGAAGTAGAAGTCGATCGCTGCTGCGAACTTGCCGTCGGTGCGGAAGAAGACATTGTCGGGAAAATAGTCGGCGTGGATCACGCCGGTCGGCAGGTTCCGCGGCCACATCAGGGCCAGTTGCGCCAGGTCCTGGTCGATCGTAGCCGACAGGCCCGGCTTGAGATCCTCGGCGGCCTTGCGGTGCTTGGCGAACAGCGGCGACCAGGCGGCTTGGCCAAGGTCATTGGCGCGGCGCCCAGGATAGCCCTCGCCGGCCAGGTGCAACCAAGCCAGGCCCTCGCCCGCCTCGCGGCAATGGGCGGCGGTCGGCTTGCGCACCGAAAGTCCGGGCAGGAACTCGACGATGGCGGCGGGCTTGCCGCGCAGACTCGATAGCGTCGCGCCCGCGCGGGTCGGGATAGGCCGGGCGCTGGGATAGCCCCTGTCGGCCAGCCAGGTCAGCATGTTGAGGAAATACGGCAGGTCGTCGGCCTTCACCCGCCGTTCGTAGACGGTCAGGATGTAGCGCCCCTTCTCCGTCTCCAGCAGGAAATTGGAGTTCTCAACGCCCTCGGCGATGCCCTTGAACGCCAGCGGCGCGCCGAGGTCATAGCCTTCAAGGAAGGTTTCGAGTTCCTGGTCGGTGATGTCGGTATAGACGGCCATGCCGCCGGGATGCGGGACCCGGGGCCGGCGGTCAAGGGGCTTGGTGACAAGGCGTCAGGGTCCGGCGCGAACCCTGGTCAGGCGGCGCTACCCCCAAACCGCTCGAACGCCTCGGCGATCACGCGCCGGGTCTCTTCCCACTCGACCAGGGTCATCGCCTCTTGGCGGGAGACGAAACGCGCTTCGGCCGCGTCGTCGCCGGCGACCGGCTCACCGCCCGTCCATCGGGCCGCGTAGTCGATCAACACATAGTGACGGGTGATCTCCCCACCCGGCCTCGCAGGAAACACCCCGTCGATCACGTCGATCAGGCCCAGCAGCTCGGCGTCGACGCCGGTCTCTTCCTTGAGTTCGCGCAGCGCCGCGCCTTGCAGGGTCTCGCCCCATTCCAGCCTGCCGCCGGGCACGCTCCATTGCCCAAGCCTGGGCGGCGTGCCGCGCTTGATCAGCAAGACCTCCTCGCCCCGGAGACAGACGACGCCGACGGTGGGAACGGGATGGCTCATGCCCTAGCTTTACGGGAAACCGACCTTCAGATCGACGCTGGACTTCTCGCCGACGCAATCGCCGGAATCCGCCAGCCAGGCCTCCGTCGCCGCCCGCCCCCGCTCTTTCAGGTCCGTCAGGAAGCTCCATTCGGTGTTGAACTTGGTCGACAGGGACAGATCCGCCAACGGCTTATCGGCGGTGATGGCGTGGACCAGCATCCGGCGGTAGCGCCCCCGGGCGTTGTCCTTCAGGAGGCCCTCGTCCAGCAGTTTCTGGACGAAGCCGATGGCCCGCAGCTCAGAAGCCAGGGAGGCGTTGAAGGTGATCTCGTTCAGCCGGTCCATGATCTCGCCCGGCGACTTGGGGGTTTCCTCACGGACGAACGGGTTGAGGGTGACGATCAGGATGTCGTCGGGCGTATCGTCGTAGAACAGCGGCCACAGCGGCGGATTGGCCAGGAAGCCACCGTCCCAATAGGGCTCGCCGTCGATCTCCACCGCCTGGAACAGCTGGGGCAGGCAGGCGCTGGCCATGATGTGGCGGGAAGTCAGCTCGGTCTCGCGGAAGACCTTCGACTTGCTGGTCCGGATCTGGGTGGCGGAAATGTAGAGCTTGATCGGGCTTGCATCCCGGATCCGGCTGAAGGTCACCTCGCCCTCCAGCACGTCATGCAGCGGGTTCAGGTTGAACGGGTTGAACTCGTAGGGGCTGAACGACAGGGCCAAGGTCTCCGCCATCCGCCAGCCCGGCGTGTTCTTCAGCCAGTCGACCCCGCCGCCGAACGCATTGGTCCAGATGCTGGTGTCACCGAAGACGTTGCGGCCGCCGGCCCTGTTCACATTGCGCCAGAACGATTCCAGGCGCGCTCGCGCCCCCGCCCGGCCATCGTCGATCAGGCCCTGGGCCAGACAGACCGCGTTCATCGCGCCGGCCGAGGCGGCGGTGACGGCGCGGATCTCCAGCCCGTCTTCCTCCAGCAGGCGGTCCAGCACGCCCCACTCGAAGGCGCCATGCGCGCCGCCGCCCTGCAGGGCGAGGCTCAGGCCCTTGGGGCCCGAGGGCTTCTTCTTGAACGGCGGAATCGGCATGCGACCTCCCGAAGGACCAAGCCCTTCCGATCAGTAGCGCTTCCTGCCCCGGTCGACAGGCGAAAGTGTGGCTTGGCCTATTGGGCGACCCAGCCGCCGTCCACCTGATAGGCCGCGCCGTTCGCCGACGCGCCGAGGTCCGAGACCAGATACAGCAGCATGCCGTTCAGCTGGTCGAAGGTGACGAACTGCTTGGTCGGCTGGCTGGCCAGGATGACGTCCTTCATCACCGCCTCTTCGGAAATGCCGCGCGCCTTGGCCTGATCAGCGATCTGGGCCTCGACCAGCGGGGTCTTCACAAAGCCAGGGCAGATGGCGTTGCAGGTGACGCCATGCTGGGCGACCTCAAGGGCGACTGTCTTGGTCAGGCCCATGATCCCGTGCTTGGCGGCGACATAGGCGGCCTTGAACGGCGAGGCCACCAAGCCGTGCGCCGAGGCCACGTTGACGATGCGACCGCGCCCCTGCTCCTTCATGATCGGCACCGCCGCCTTGGTGGCGTGGAAGGCCGAGGACAGGTTGATGGCGATGATCAGGTCCCACTTGTCGTCCGGGAAGTCCTCGATCGGGGCCACGTGCTGGACGCCGGCGTTGTTGACCAGGATGTCGAGCTCGCCGAACTCGGCTTTCGCGGCGCGGACCATGTCGGCGATCTCGATCGGCTTGGTCATGTCGGCGCCGTGATAGAGCACCTCAACGCCGTGCGTTTCGGCCATCTCGGCGCGGGCCCGCTCGATGGCGTTCATCTCGCCCAGACCGTTCATGACGATGTTGCAGCCCTGAGCCGCGAGCGCATCGGCCATCGCGTGACCGATGCCGCTGGTCGAGCCGGTGACGATGGCGACCTGCCCCTGCAAACCGAAATCGACGGCCATGCGCGCGCTCCCTGAAGTGCTGCCCTATCGCGTGTTGCGGTGCAGCATATAGCTCGCCCTTGCGAAGGGCGAGCGCTTATAAATTCATCGATAGATGAATTCAGGGCTGCGGGCGAGCGAAAACCCAATCGGCGTCGGTCGAAAGCGCCGCCTGGAAGCGATAGCCGTCGAGGTCGAAGCCCTTCAGGCCCTCGGCCTGATCGATCCGATTGTCGATGACGTAGCGCGCCATCCGTCCCCGCGCCTTCTTGGCGAAGAACCCCAGCACGCGCAGTTCGCCGCCCTTCTCTTCCTTGAAGTGGCAGGTGACGACGGGCAGCTTCAGCGCCTTGGCGTCGACCGCGCCGAAATACTCCTGGCTGGCCAGGTTCACCAAGGTCGGGTCGGTGTGCCCCTCGGCCGCCTGGTTGAGCGTCTTGGAGATCGTCTCGCCCCAGAAGTCGTACAGATTGGCGCCCTTCTTGGTCTTCAGGCGCGTGCCCATCTCCAACCGATAGGGCTGGAGGGCGTCGAACGGGCGCAGCACCCCATAGAGGCCCGACAGAATCCGCAAGTGATCCTGAGCCCACTCCAGGGCCGGGCGATCCAGTTCGCGCGCGTTCAGGCCCGCATAGACGTCGCCGTTGAAAGCGATCACGGCCTGCAACCCCTCCTCGACCTGCGGGTCAAAGGCCTGGAACCGCTCGCGGTTCAGCGTGGCCAGGGCGTCGGAGATGTGCATCAGCCGCTTGAGGTCCGCCGCCGTCAGCTTGCGAGTCACCTTGGCCAGCTCGGCGATCTGCGGTTTCAGCTCAGGCGTCGTGAGCGGCAGCACCGTTTGGGGCGCGGTGAAGTCCAGCGACTTGGCGGGCGAGATGACCATCAACATGGCCGGGGAGATAGAGGCTTAGGCGTCCTGGCGCTAGGTCCGCCTCACGCTTGCGCGTCGACCTGGGCGCGCATGTCCTGATAGGCGGCCACCATGAGTGTCTGCAATGCATGCTCGTCGAGCGGCGCGCCCCAGCGAACCTTGACGTGCCGCATCCGCTTGCCCGAGCCTTCCAACAAGCCAGCCGGATCGTCCAGCAACGCGCCCCTGTAGAATCCGATGTTCACATGGGCGGTGAAGGCGTCGACATAGGCGAAGGCGGCGTCATCGACGCAGGCGGTCGGATGACCGTCATGCAGCAGCTCCCGGACATCCTCGCCCAGGCTCCGCAGCCGCGCGAACCAGTGCTCGGCCACACGGCGCGTTGGCGCGTCGCTCGAGAACCAGGCCTCGACCTCGGGATGACGGCGGACCGCGCCGGAGAAACGGAAGAGATCGCTCACGAGGCCAGAGTGACTCGCGCTGCGCCCTTGGTCGAGCCTACCCACTTTCCATGATGGAAAGTTTTTACTTGCCAGAATGGAAAGTGGATGTCATGAGTTTCCATATTGGAAAGCGAGGAGGTCGCCATGACCCGAGACGAAGACGCCCTGCGCATGCTGGCCGAACTTGAGGCCGCCAACGCCGACCTCGCCGAGCGCGTCAGGGCGCCGGTCTGGTATCATCCGGCCCTGGGTCTGTTGATGGGTGGGCTTTGCGCCGTCCAGGCCGTGCCGGTTCCGGGCATGTACGCCTACTACGCCGTGTTCATCGCCGGTTTGATCCTGCTGGTTCGAGCCTACATCAAGCGCACGGGCCTCTGGGTCAGCGGCTATCGCGCCGGACGGACGCGGTGGGTCTCCGTGGGGCTGGCGACGATCACGACGGGCCTGATGCTGCTGTCGGCCTGGCTGTTCCACACCCGCAAGGAAACGCTGGCGCCCTTCGTGTTCGCGGGCCTGATCGCGGTGATCGTGACGATCGGCGGTTTTGTCTGGGAGGCCGCCTTCCGCGCCGATCTTCGCGACGGCGGTCGCCTGTGAGCGGAGCGCTTGATCCGGTGATCCACGCCCCCAACCGCCTGCAGATGTGCTGCATGCTGGCGGCGGTGGACACCATCGACTTCGCCACCGTCCGCGAGGCGCTGGACGTCTCGGAGTCGGTGCTCAGCAAGCACGTGAAGACCCTGGAAGAGGCCGGCTACGTCCGGGTTAGAAAGGCCGCCTCCGACGGCCGGCAGCGCACCTGGCTGGCGCTGACCGGGGATGGACGCAAGGCGCTGAAGGGCCACCTCGCGGCATTGAAGGCCATGATGGCGGGGGTTCCCGAGGGCTAGAACAACACCCTCGGATTCATGATCCGCTGGGGATCCAGCGCCGCCCGGATCGCCCGCAAGGCCGCGACCTCGATGGGGTCCTTGTAGGTCAGGGCCTCGGCCGTCTTCATCGCGCCCAGGCCATGCTCGGCGCTGATCGAGCCGCCGAAGGCGGCGGTGATGTCGTGGATGATCTTGGCCCCGGCCTCGCGCTGAGCCTCGTGGGCGTCGCCGTCACCGCCGACGGGCTGCAAGACGTCGTAGTGGACATTGCCGTCGCCCACATGGCCGAAGGCGACGATGCGGGTTCCTGGGAAGGCCTTCTCGATCGCGGCGTTGGCCTGGCCGATGAAGTCGGGGATCTTCGAGACCGGCACCGAGACGTCGTGCTTCCAGACGGTTCCTTCCGGCTTCTGGCCGGCGGAGTGGCCCTCGCGGATGTGCCAGAAGGCCTTCATCTGCGTCTGGGTTTGCGCCACCGCCGCGTCAGCGATAAGGCCCCGCTCCAGGGCCCCGGCCAGCAGACGCTCCAGCGCCGCCTCGGCCGCGCCCGGTTCGCCGCTGGCGATCTCGATCAGCACATACCAGGGATGCGCCTCGGGGAGCGGATCGCGCAGGCCCGGCACGTTGCGGACGGTCAGCTCAAAGCCGAGACGGCCCATCAGCTCGAAGGCCTCGACCGCGCCGCCGGTCTCGTCCTTAGCGCGGGCCAGAAGCTGGATGGCGTTCACCGGCGAGGCCAGTCCTACGATCGCCACAGCGCGTGAGGCCAGCGGCGCGTGCAGCTTCAGGCTGGCGGCGGTGACGATCCCCAGCGTGCCCTCGGCGCCGATCAGCAACTGCTTCAGGTCATAGCCGGTGTTGTCCTTGCGCAGCCGCTTGAGGCCGTTCCAGATCTCACCGTTGGGCAGCACCGCCTCGATGCCAAGGACCTGCTCGCGCATCATGCCGTAACGCAGGACGGCCGTGCCGCCGGCGTTGGTCGAGATCAGCCCGCCGATCGTGCAGGATCCCTCCGAGGCCACGCCGACGGTGAAACGCCGACCAACCTTGGCCGCCTGCTGATGGGCTTCGTAAAGAGTGACGCCGGCCTCCAGCACCATCGCGTCGTCGATCGGATCAACGTCGCGGACCGCCGTCAGCTTCTGGGTCGACAGCAGGATCTCGCCTTGCGGAATCTGGCCCGCCACGAGGCCGGTGTTGCCGCCCTGCGGGGTGATCGCCACGCCGTCAGCCGCGCAGATCGCGACCACGGCGGCGACCTCGGCCGTCGAGCGGGGCGTGACCAGAAGCGGCGTCTCGCCGCGCCAACGACCGCGCCACTCCACGAGCCTGGGCGCGATCACATCCGGATCCTGGCTCCAGCCGCCCTCACCGAGCACGGCTTTCAGGCGGGACACGACATCGGCGGGGACGGGCTTGGTCATGATGCGATCATAGGCCTCTGGAGCTAACCGACATAGCCCGCCGCGCGCCGCAGGCGGTCGTTGATCGCCTCGCCCAGCCCCTCCTCCGGGATTGGCGCCACCGCGATCGCCGACGGTCGGATGCGGTCGGCGGCGCGCAGGAACGCGAACAGATTGGCGGCGGCCTCGGCGAGGTCGCCGGTCGGGCTTAGGTTGAAGACACGCGCGCTTTCGGGCCAGGGACCAAAGGCCAGATAGGCCTCGCCGGCTTCCGGCGCCTTTGCGTTGATCCGTACCGGCGCGTCAGGCGCGTAGTGCAGGGCGAGGCGCCCCGGCGAGCGCTTGGCGTCGTCCTCGGCCTCGGCCAGTCGGCCGACGATCTGCTGCAACTGTACCCGCGTGACCGCGCCCGGGCGCAGCAGGCGGACCTCGCCGTCCAGCACCGAGACGACGGTCGATTCCAGACCGACCGCGCAAGGCCCGCCATCCAGGGCGGCGGCGGCCTTGTCGCCCGTCTCGGCCATGGCGTCTTCGTAGGTGGTGGGGCTTGGCCGCCCCGAGCGATTGGCGGATGGCGCGACGACCGCCCCGCCGAACGCGGCGAGCACGGCGCGCGACAAGGGGTGGCCCGGCACGCGGATCGCTACGGTGTCCAGGCCCGCCCGCGCCAGGTCGCAGACGGCCTCGGCGTCTCGGATCGGCGCCACGATGGTCAGGGGACCCGGCCAGAACTCACGGGCCAGCGCCAGCGCACGGTCGTCGAAGGCTGCGATCCGCGCGGCGGTCTCGAGATCGGCGACATGGGCGATCAGCGGATTGAAGCGCGGCCGCCCCTTGGCCTCGAAGATCGCAGCCACGGCGACAGGATCGGCCGCGTTCGCGCCCAGGCCATAGACGGTCTCGGTGGGCAGGATCACCAGTCCGCCGGCGCGCAAGGCTGCGGCGGCGGCGCCTACTTCCGCTTGGCGGTCAGCTTGAAGCTCACCTTCACCTGCGCCGCGATCTCGTCCGTCGAAGCCCATTCACCCTGTCCCACGCCGAACGTCGTCCGGTCCAAGGTGGTTACACCGCTGGCGGTCGCCGTGTCGCCGTCGATCTTCAGCGAGAACGGCAGGCTGAGCGGCTTTTTCACGCCGCGAAGGTCGAGGCTGCCGTCGGCGACGTACTTGTCCTCGCCCGTCTTGCGGAACTTGGTCGCCGTAAACACGGCCTTGGGGTGATCGGCGGTGTCCAGGAAGTCCTCGCCCGTCAGGCTGGCGTCGCGCTGAGCGTCGCCGGTCTCGGCCGAGGCCAGATCGACGCCGACCGTAACCTTCGAGCGGTCCAGAGCCTCGGGCGAAAACTGGATGTCGGCGGTCCACCGCTGGAAGCGGCCCTCGATGGAGGCGCCCGACCAGGTGGCGGTGAAGCCCAGAGTCGCGCCCTTCTGGACGGTCCACGCAACGGGGTCCTTGAGGTCGCTCTGAGGCGGCGCAGCGACCGCGTCCGGCGCGGCGGCCTGATCCGTGGCAGCGGCCGGAGCGGCGACCGGCGCAGGCGCGGCGGTCGGCGCGGGCTCCGCCGGCGCGGCCGGCGGCGCAGTCGGCGCGGTGCTGGGCATGTACAGATAGCCAGCGGCGACGATGGCGGCGAAGCCGGCGGCGGCCAGCCAGAGGCGTGGCTCCTTCCAGCCCGGCTTGGCCCCCGGGGCCATGTTCTGGAATACCGCGTCCTTGTCGAGAATCTGGTGCTTGGCCACGGCGCCCAGGTGCAGCAGCAGCAGGAGATAGGTGGTCTTGACCAGCATCCCGTGGCCGATCTCGCCGATCTCGTGCCACAGGTGCTTGGGGCCGGCGGCGAGGTCCGGCAGCAGCGGCAGGTGAGGCCAGGGGATCGCGCCGAACAGGATCGTCGGCAGGTTAGTCCGGCTGGTGGAGACCAGGATCCAGCCCGTCAATGGCAGGCCGATCATGATCACGTAAAAGCCGACGTGCACCACCTTGGAGGCGATCTGCTCCCAGCGGGGCTGACCCGACGGCGCCAGCGGCGCGGGATTGACCAATCGCCATGCCAGACGCGCCACGCTGAGCAGCAGAATGGTGATCCCGATCGACTTATGCAGTTGCATCAGGGCGAAGGTGGTCGGCCCTTTGGGCCCGTCCCCCGCCCGCCAGCCCAGGATGATCTGGAAGATGATGGCCGCGGCGATCAGCCAATGCAGCGCGATCGCCACCGTCGTGTAGCGCGTCCGGTTCTCGGCCATGCGACTCTCCCAGATCCCCTGTTCAGGCCAAGCTTACTTCTTGTCGAACTCGACTTCGATGCTCAACGCGACCTCGTCGCCGACCAGCGGCACATACTTGCTGACGCCGAACTCCGAGCGCTTGATCGAGGTCACGGCCGAGAAGCCCGTCTTGACGCTGCCCGGTACGAAGCCGGAGCCGACACCGTTGAAGGTGACGTCCAGCACGACCGGCTTGGTCACGCCGTGCAGGGTCAGGTCGCCATAGACCTTGCCCGACTGGCCCGCGCCCGGCTCGACCTTGGTCGAGACGAAGGTGGCGGTCGGGTACTTGTTGGCCTCCAGCCAGCCGTCGCCCGCCAGTTCCTTGTTGAACTTCAGGCCGAACTCGTCAGCGCCCGTGGAGGTGTCGATCGAAGCCGGGTCGATGGTGACCTTGATTTTGGCGTCCTGCGGCGCCTTCGGATCATAGGTGAACTCGGCGTCGACCTTGGTGAAGCGGAACTGGTAGTTCGAGAAGCCCATGTGCTTGATCTTGCCCACGACCGAGGCGTGGGTCTTGTCGAGCACATAGCGGCCGGCCGGGAGGTCGGCGGGCTTGGTCGAGCTGACGCCCGGCGCGGCCAGCGCGGCGGGAGCCGTCAGCAAGGCGATGGCGACGGCGCCATAGGCGACCTTGGACAGGGAGAAGTGACGGGACATCGGGAGGCGCTCCAGGGAGAATTAAAACAGCGCTAGTTGCAGTTTCCCGATCTAGGTACTCCAGCACGGCTTTGAAGGGCAACGTGTTCACGAGCGCGTGATAACGCACCAGCGTGATATAATTCCGTGAGGCGCCGAGTGCTTGGCGACCCTCGGCGCCCCGCTTAAAGACAGGGCGTGATCTGGAGTTTCTCCCAATGACTTTCCGCCCGCCCGTCCGCGATCTTGCCTTCTCCTTGCGCCATGTGGCGGGTTTTGAGCGCCTCGCCGACGCCTTCCCCGAAGCCGATGCGGACACGGTCGGGGCGGTTCTCGAAGCGGCTGGCGCGTTCGCTGGCGACATCCTGGCCCCGCTGAACCGCGCGGGCGATCTCGTCGGGGCCAAGCTGGAGAACGGCGTGGTGCGCACCGCGCCCGGCTTCGCCGACGCCTATCAGCAGTTCGCGCAGGGCGGATGGACAAGCCTGGCGGCGCCAGTCGCTCACGGCGGCCAAGGCCTGCCGAAGACTCTTGAGGTCGCCGTCCTCGAGATGATCCAGGCCGCCAACATGGCCTTCGGTCTGTGCCCGATGCTGAGCCTGGGCGCGATCGAGGCCCTGGAACTGTGCGGCTCGCCCGAGCAGAAGGCCAAGTACCTGGGCAAGCTCGTGTCGGGCGAGTGGACCGGCACCATGAACCTGACCGAGCCCCAGGCCGGCTCTGACCTAGCCGCCCTCACGACCATGGCGACGCCGGACGGCGACGGCGGCTGGCGGATCACCGGCCAGAAGATCTACATCACCTGGGGCGACCACGACGCCGCCGACAACATCGTCCACCTGGTCCTGGCCCGCACCCCCGACGCGCCGCCCGGGGTGAAGGGGATCTCGCTGTTCCTGGCGCCTAAGGTGCTGGTCGGCGACGACGGCAAGCTGGGCGAGGCCAACGCCCTGCGCGTCGGCGGCCTGGAGCACAAGCTGGGCATCCATGGCTCGCCCACCTGCGTGATGCTGTTCGAGGGCGCCAAGGCCGAGCTGGTCGGCGGCCTGGGCCAAGGTCTGCCCAACATGTTCGTGATGATGAACGCCGCGCGCCTGCAGGTCGGGACCCAGGGCGTGGCTATCGCCGAGCGCGCCTATCAGCAGGCGCTGGCCTTCAGCCAGGACCGCGCCCAGGGTCGCTCGGCCTGGACCGGCGCCTATCCCGCGCGCCTGTTCGACCACCCGGATGTGCGGCGCACGCTCGTTCTGATGAAGGCCCATATCGAGGCCGCGCGCGGGATCTGCCTGTCGACCGCCGTCGCCGCCGACCTCGCCCGCGCCGCGCAGGATGAGGCGACTCGCACTGCGGCCAAGCTGCGCGAAGAGCTGCTGACGCCGATCGCCAAGGCCTGGTCGACCGACATCGGCGTCACCGTCGCCTCGCAAGGCGTGCAGATCCACGGCGGCATGGGCTTCATCGAGGAGACCGGCGCGGCCCAGCACTATCGCGACGCCCGCATCGCCCCGATCTACGAAGGCACGAACGGCATCCAGGCCATCGATCTGGTGGGCCGCAAGCTGATGCTGGGCGAGGGTCAGGCCATCGGCGACCTGATGGACGACATGCGCGACACGATCGACGCGCTCAAGGCTTCGGACCTGAAGGGCGTCGGCCTGCGCCTCGAGGCGGCCCTCGACGCCGCCGCCTCGGCCACGGCCTGGCTGATCGAGCGCCGCGCCAAGGCGATGCCCGATGCGCTGGCGGGCGCGACGGCCTATCAGAAGCTCCTGGGCGACACGGTGGGCGGCTGGATGCTGGCCAAAGGCGCTCTGGCGGCCTCTGGCGAAGCGGACACGGCCTGGGCCGAGAGCAAGCGCGCCCTCGCTCGCGTGTTCGCCGAGGCGGTCCTCGCCCAGGTTCCAGGCGCAGCGGCCGGCGTCATGATCGGTGCGGCGGACTTCGAGACGATGACGCCGGAAGTGCTGGGGGCCTGACACCGACCAGTGTCATCCCGGCCGCAGCGAAGCGGAGAGCCGGGACCCAGGGGCAATCGGCAGTGCGGCGGCCCCTGGGTCCCGGGTCGGCTACGCCGCCCGGGATGACACGGCTTTCGCGTATTCCACCTACGCCTTGAAGAAGGCCAGGAGGTCCTTGTTGATGATCTCCGGGTGGGTGGTCGCCATGCCGTGCGGCAGGCCCGGATAGGTCTTCAGCGTGCCTTTCTTGACCAACTTGATCGCCAGCTCGGCGCTGTCGGCGATCGGCACGATCTGGTCGTCCTCGCCGTGCAGGATCAGAACAGGGACGTCGATCGCCTTGAGATCCTCGGTGAAGTCGGTCTCGGAAAAGGCCTTGATGCTGTCGTAGTGCGCCTTGGCGCCGCCCATCATGCCCTGGCGCCACCAGTTGTCGATCAGGCCCTGGCTAACCTTGGCGCCGGGACGGTTGAAGCCGAAGAAGGGACCTTCGGGGATATCGCGGAAGAACTGGGCGCGGTTGGCCAGCAGGGCCGATCGAAAGCCGTCGAAGACCTCCATCGGCAGGCCGCCCGGATTGGCCTCGGTCTTCAGCATGATCGGCGGCACCGCGCCGATCAGGACGGCCTTGGCGAGGCGACCTTCGCCCCCAAAGCGCGCGGCGTAGCGGGTGACGACGCCGCCCCCCGTCGAATGGCCGACATGGATGGCGTTGCGCAGGTCCAGGGCTTCGGCCAGGGCCGCCGTGTCGGCGGCGTAGGTGTCCATCTCGTTGCCGCTATCGGTCTGGGTCGAGCGACCGTGGCCTCGGCGATCAAAGGCGATGACGCGATAGCCCTCGGCGAGGAAGAACATCATCTGGGCGTCCCAGTCGTCCGACGACAGGGGCCAGCCGTGGTGGAACACGATGGGCTGGGCGGTCTTCGAGCCCCAGTCCTTGTAGAAGATTTCCGCGCCGTCGCGGGTGGTGATGAAGCCGCTGCTCATGATCTTCGATCCCTCGTCTGGTAGGGCGCGAGGCCGTCCCTCGCCGCTGACAAGAGAAACTTGCCCGAGATCGTTTCTGACAAGAATGGAAATGATTGAAACGCATTGTTTCAAATAGCGACTCATATACAACAAAAAGGGCGGCCCGCACATACGAGCCGCCCGTTCTGCTCGGCGTTGGGCCGCCGACGAAGCCTACAGCTGTTCCAGCAGGTACTCGGCCGACGAGACCTTGAACTGGCCGGCGTCCTCGACGTGCAGCTGGGTGACGACGCCATCCTTGGCGACCAGCGAATAGCGCTGCGAGCGCGGGCCCATGCCGAACTTGCTACCGTCGAAATCCAGGCCGATGGCCTTGGTGAAGTCGCCGTTGCCGTCGGCGATCAGCAGGACCTCGCCGTCGATGCCCTGGTCCTTGCCCCACGCCTTCATCACGAAGACGTCGTTGACCGAGACGCAGACGATCGAGTCGACGCCCTTGGCCTTCAGCTCTTCGGACTTCTCCTTGAAGCCCGGCAGGTGCTTGGCCGAGCAGGTCGGGGTAAAGGCGCCAGGCACTGCAAACAGGGCGACCGTCTTGCCCTTGAAGATGTCGTCGGTGGTGATCGGCGCGGGCCCTTCGGCCGTGCTGGTCATGAAAGTCGCCGCGGGCAGCGTGTCGCCAACCTTGATCGCCATGGGCCTGTTTCCTCGTGTGGGGATGAATTGAGGGGACTCGAATAGACCCCGGCGCGGCGGTCGCCAAGCACGCTTTGTTGGCGCGTTCGACTTGAAACCGTCACACCGAAAGCCAATGCTTCGTGCATGGCCAGCTTAATCGACGATGATGACGGTGAGTTCCTGATCGGCAGGCTGCTTGTCGCCATGCCCGGAATCGAGGACCCGCGATTCGAACGTACGGTGCTGTATCTGTGCGCCCATGACGAAGAGGCCGCGATGGGCCTGGCGGTCAATCGCCCGGTGGAGGGGCTGACGGTGTTCGAGCTGCTCGACCGCTTGGGCGTGCGGTCGGACATCCAGGCGCCCAGCGACCTTGTGCTGCTGGGCGGTCCGCTGGAGCGCGAACGCGGCTTCGTGCTGCACACCGACGATTTCAACTCGCCGGATTCGACCCTCGCCGTGGCCGACGGCGTGGCCCTGACCGCCACCCGCGATGCGCTGGACGCCATGGCCAGCGCCATGAAGCGCCCGCGCAAGTCGCTGCTGGCCCTCGGCTACGCCGGCTGGGGCCCCGGACAGCTGGAGCAGGAGCTGCGCGACAATGTCTGGCTGATCTGTGACGCCGACGAGGGCCTGCTGTTTGACGAGGACCACGAGCACAAGTGGACCCGGGCCCTGGCCAAGCTGGGGATCACCGCCGACCACCTGTCGGCGACGGCGGGACGGGCCTAACCCCGCGCCTTCACCGGCGCGGCGCCGTCGACATAGGCTTCGTTCAGATAGACCTCGGCCTCTTGCGGCGACAGCGCCGGCGCGTAGCCGAAGCCTTGGCCGTAGTCGCAGCCGAGCGCCTGCAGCGCGTGCGCCATCTCGGCGTTCTCGACGCCTTCGGCGACGACTTCCAGGTCCAGGTCCTGGCCCAGCTTGACGACCGACCGGACGATCTTGGCCGAGCCGGCGTTGGTGCCCATGGTGCGGACGAAGTAGCGGTCGACCTTCAACGTGTCGAACGGCAGGCGCGTCAGGTAAGACAGCGACGAGAAGCCCGTCCCGAAATCGTCCAGCGCCAGACCCGCGCCGGCGTCGCGCAAGGTCTTCAGGATCACGGCGGCCCGCTCGGGATCGCGCATGATGTCGCTTTCGGTGACTTCCAGTTTCAGCGCGCCGCGCGGCAGGCGGTTGACGCGCAAGGTTTCGGCTACGTCCGCGACAAGGCCCGGGCGGTCGATCTCGCCGGTCGACAGGTTGACGCTGACCGTCAGGTTCCCCATCGCCGGATGCGCGGCGCGCCAGGTCGACAACTGCTGGGCGGCGGCGTGCATCATGTGCGCGCCCAGCTCGCTCATCAGCCCCATCTCTTCGATCAGCGGCAGGAACTCGTCCGGCGGCAGCATGCCGCGACGCGGATGGATCCAGCGGGCCAGGGCCTCGAAGCCGGAAAGGGCGCCGGTCGACAGGCGAACGATCGGCTGGAAGTAGGGCATGATCTCGCCCCGACCGATCGCGCCGCGCAGGTCGGCTTCCAGCGCCAGACGCGACAGCCCGTCGGTCTCCATCGAGCGGCCATAGGCGGCCGCGCCCCCGCGACCGGCCGCGGCGGCGGCCTCAACCGCCAGCTCGGCGCGACGGATCAGCTCGGCGGCGTCGGGCGCATCGAGCCCGCCCTCGGCGGCGACTGCGCCGATCGACAGGGTCGGGTGGATGTCAAAGCCGGCGACGCGCAGCGGCTGCTCCAGGGCGCCGCGCAGCACCTCTGCCGGCTCGTAGCCCCGTGGCTCGCACAGGACAGCAAACTCATCCTCGCCAATGCGCCCAAGGATCGCCTGGGCGGGGAAGGCCGCCGCTAGCCGCGAGCCCAGGGCGGCCAGGACCAAGTCCGCGCGCTCGTGGCCCAGAGCCTCGTTCAGACGACGCAGCCGGTCCAGGTCGGCCACGACCAGTTGATGGGTTCCGTCCCGGGACAGGCGTTCACGCGCGCGGGCGATGAAGCTGCGACGGTCCAGCAGGCCCGTCAGCTCGCAGCGCTCGGACGCGGAGAATTTGGTTTCGGGGGCGACGACGCCGGCGGCGCGGACGCCCTCTTCCAGCCAGACGCCCCGCCACAGGCAGGTCTCCCCGCCCCGCACCCGGAACCGCGCGATGACTTCGCTGCCGGGTTCGCGCGGCTTAAGCACCTCCTCGGCCTGGGCGCGGTCCTGCGGCAGGGCCAAGGCGCGGAAGGCGGCGGAGGAGCATTCGGGGGCCAGCGGACCAAGGCCCAGCGCGCGCGTCGCGCCGTTCAGGCGCAGGCGGTCGGACTCGGGCTCCCAGATCCACAGAGCGACATCGGCCGCGCCCAACGCCTCAAGCGTGGCCGTCGTATCCCAGATGCGTCGCTCGCCCGTCCGAAAAGACATGCCCGTCCCAGCTAGATCGGCCTAGGCGGGGCGCTACTCGGGCGCCACCAAGCCGAACAGACGATGATCTCGCCAAGCGCCGTTAATTTTCAAATAAGCCGGCGCATATCCCTCTTCAGAAAACCCGCATTTCGCGAGTAGCGCGGCCGAAGCGTGGTTTTCCGGCATGCATGCAGCCTCCAGACGGTGGAGTCCAAGCCCGGCGAACGCGAAGCGGATCAAGGTTTCGACCGCGTCCTGCATATAGCCCCGCCGGACGAAGGGCTCACCCAGCCAGTAGCCGATGGTCCCGGTCAGGGCGACGCCACGCCGCACGTGGAAAAGACGGATAGCGCCCAGCAAGGCGTCGTCGTCCTCGCGGAAAATGAAGAACGCATAGGCCTCGCCCAGCTCCATCTCACGCGCATACGCGCCCAACCGCGCTCTAAACGCCGCGCGGTCCAGATCATGCTCTGGCCAAGTCGGCTCCCAAGGCTTCAGGAAGGTGCGGGATTGGGCTCGCAAGGCGGCCCACGGCTTGTAGTCGCGCGGCGTCGGCGGCCGCAGATAGACCGCGCGCCCCCGCAGCCGCAGAGGCTGGCGCGGCTTCAAGAACGGCAAAAGGGCGGACACGGGCGAAACTCTGACGGGATCACGGGCGCACCTTCGACCGTCAGGCGGCCGAGAACAATGCCTTGTCGAAGGCCTCGCCGGCCTTCAGGGCCGACTTCGCGCCAAGGACCGCCGTCGCAGCGCGCCCCGCCGACAGCAGCCGTCGCCCGAGCCGCGCGACATCGGCCGGGGTTACCGCGTCGACCTCCCGCGCCAGCTCGGCGGGCGGATAGAGCCGGCCAAACAGCAGCACCTGACCCGCGCCCTGCTCGGCGCGCGACAGCGGCTGCTCTCGGGCCATGAACATATGCGCTTTCAGCTGCGCCTTGGCGCGCGCCAGTTCCGCCTCTTCGATCCGATCCGCCAGCTTCAGGAGCTCGTCGGCGCAGACCTTGGCGGTTTCCACCGCGTCGCCCGCCGCGCAGCCGGCATAGACGCCCAGCGCGCCGTGATCGGCGTAGGTGTCGGCATAGGCGTCGATATTGTAGGCGAGGCCTCGCTTCTCGCGGGCCTCCTGAAACAGCCGCGACGACATCCCGCCGCCCAGGCATTCGGCGAAGATCCGCAAGGCGAAATAGTCGTCTTCGCGCGCGCCGCAGGCCGGCAGCATGAACACCAGATGCGCCTGTTCGAGCTTGCGCGCCTCGGCCAGTGGTCCGCCGACAAAGGCGGCGGGCGACGGAACCGAAGCGCCCGGCGTGGCCGGAAGATCGCCAAACGCCCGCTCGGCGGCGGCCATCAGCTCGCCCTCCTCCACCGCGCCCGTCGCGGCGATCACCAGGCGATCAGCGGCATAGAGGTTGGCGCGCCAGTCCGACAGCGCTTCGACGGTCGCCGCGTTGACCGTCTCATCGGATCCGAGGATCGGACGCCCCACCGGATGGTCACCCCAGCTGGCGCGCTGAATCAGGTCGAAGACGTAATCATCGGGCGCGTCGGCGGCCTCGGCGATCTCCTGGGCCACGACCTGCTTCTCGCGAGCCAGATCGGCCCCATCGAGCGTGGGCCGACGCACGAGGTCGGCGATCACGTCCATCCCCAGATCCAGCCCACCCTTCAGCGCGCGCACCTGGAAGCTGGTGCGCTCATAGCCGGTGGCGGCGTTGATCGAACCGCCCTGATTCTCGATGACCTCGACGATGTCGCGGGCCGACCGCGAACCCGCGCCCTTGAAGACCATGTGCTCCAGCAGGTGCGACCATCCCGATCGGGCCGGGCCCTCATAGGCCGCGCCACGCCCGGCCACGACGGACAGGGCCAGGGTTTCGAGGCCGGGCATCGGATCGCAGACGACGCGGACGCCGTTCTTCAGGGTGCGCAAGGAAGCGGTCATGAGGGGCGCTATCTAGGTCTTCGCGCCCTTGAACGCCAGCTTTGGCTCAACTGTTCGCTGCGAAGGTCCGCACGAAAGCCTTCACCGACGACCCGTCGGCCGGCAGGCGCTCGAACTTTTCCGGCTTCTTGGAGAGGTCCGGCGTCGCGCGCGGGGTCGAGGGTAGAAGGCCCGTGGCGGCCTGCACCGCCTCAGGGAACTTGGCCGGATGGGCGGTCGACAGCACTACGACGGGGATCGACGGATCGATCCGGACGCCCTGGGCGGCGGCCAGGCCCACGGCGGTGTGCGGGTCTACGACCTCGCCGGTCTCGTTCAGCGTCGAGAGCATGGTCTTGGCGGTGTCGGCCTCGCTGACGGCGGCGCCGCGGAAGAGCTCGCGCATCCAGGCATGGGCGGCCGGCGGGATATCCAGCAGGCCGGTGTCGGCGAAGGCGCGGAAGGCCCGGCCCGTCTCGACGCCGTCGCGGCGGACGGCTTCGAAATAGAGGCGCTCGAAGTTCGAGGCGACCTGGATGTCCATGGCCGGGCTCTGGGTCGCGGCGACCGCGCCGCGCGAATAGCGGCCGTCCTCGAAGGCGCGGGCCAGGATGTCGTTGCTGTTGGTGGCGGCGGTCACCGAATGGATCGGCAGGCCCAGCGTCTTGGCGACGAAGGCGGCGTAGGCGTCGCCGAAGTTGCCGGTCGGCACCACGAACGCCACCTCACGCGCGGGCGCGCCCAGGGCGACGGCGGCGGTGAAGTAGTAGACGCTCTGGGCGGCGATCCGCGCCCAGTTGATCGAGTTGACGCCCGAGAGGTCCACCGCGTGGCGGAACTGGTCGTCCTGGAAGGCCTGTTTGACGATCGCCTGACAGTCGTCGAACGAGCCCAGCACCGAGACGCAGGCCACGTTGGCGTCAGTCGCCGTGGTCATGAACCGGCGCTGCACCTCGCTGATGCGCCCCTCGGGGAAGAGCGCGACGATGCGGGCGTTCTTGCGCCCCCGGAAAGCCTCGACGGCCGCGCCGCCGGTGTCGCCCGAGGTGGCGCAGATGATGGTCATCTTCCGCGACTGGCGCTCAAGCACATAGTCGTAGAGGCGGCCCAGCAGCTGCATGGCCACGTCCTTGAACGCCAGGGTCGGGCCGTGGAACAGCTCCAGCAGGTAGCGGTTGGGCGTCAGCTGCTTGACGGGAACCACGGCCGTGTGGGCGAAGGTGGCGTAGGCCTCCTCGCACATCTGAAGGAGGTCGTCGGCCGGGATATCGTCACCGACGAACTTGCCGACCACGGCGGCGGCGACCTGGGCGTAGGGCTTGCCGGCGAACGCCGCGATCTCCTTGGCCGTGAAGCTGGGCCACTCGGCGGGCACGTACAGGCCACCATCCGGGGCAAGGCCGGCCAGGACAGCGTCGAGGAAGCCGATGGGCGCGGACTGGCCGCGGGTCGAAACGTAGCGCATCAGGATCTCAGTCTCCGCCAGAGCATGGCGGCATAGATAAACAGCAGGGTTACGGCAAGACCGAACCACGTAAGAGCGTATTCAAGGTGCCGATTGGAAATTTCTGCCGGCAGCGGCGCCGGCGTAATTCCGCTAGGGGCCGGCGTTTCCTGTTCGACCATCAGGACCAACGGGGCGGGCTTGCGATCGGCGAAGCGCTGCAGGACCTTGGCGCGGTCGCCGCCCAGCTGCTGGATCGGGCTCAGCACGCCTACGACGCGGCGGGGCGCGTCAAAGGCCCGGGGCGCGGGGGCGACCTGCCCGGTCAGGCTGCCGACCACGCCGCGATCCACCAGGATCATGTTGTAGGGTCCGGCCAGCACGGCGCACGGCGCCTGGGCGCGCCAGACGACATCGCCGTCGCGGACGCCGTAGACCAGCGGCAGGGGCTCTCCGGCGACATCACCGCAATCGATGCTGACGCGGGTCCAGGCCAGGTCCTCGGGCCGCGTCTTGGCGGTCAGAACCTGCACCAGCGGCAGGGCCGGGGCGGTCTTCAGCGCTTCGAGCCGCGCCAGGACGCCTTCCTTCCAGTGCAGCCGTTGCAACTGCCAGGTTCCCAGGCCGCACAGGATCGCGAAGGCGATCGCCGTGGCGATCGTCAGGCCAAAGGGAAAGCGCGATCGGGCGGCGGGAACCTCAGACATGGTCGCGTCCGGCCTCCGACGCCTTCTGGGCGATCTGGGCGGCGACCATCAGGCCCTTGGCCGGACGCATCAGGCCCAGGCTGATGACCACGACGGCCGGCAGCCAGATGACCAGCGACACCCAGACCGGCCAGTTCCAGGCGAACATCGAGAACAAGGCCCCAAAGGCGCAGATCGCGCCGGCGATCAGGATCACGAACGTCGCCGCGCCGTCGCCGGTCTCGTACTTGCCCAGATCAAAGCCGCAGGCCTCGCAGCGCGGCGCGACCTTGAGAAAGCCTTCGAACAGATAGCCCTCGCCGCAGTGGGGGCAGAGGCCGCGCGCACCGGCGGCGTAGGGGTTGTTCTTGGTCACGCGGACCTCCCGAAACGAAAAAGGCCCGGAACGCTGGTTGGCGTTCCGGGCCCCTTGGATCTCTCGATCTTAGTGGGCCGAGGCCCCGAAGATCACGTAGATGAACGCGAACAGGAACAGCCAGACCACGTCGACGAAGTGCCAGTACCAGGCGGCCGCTTCGAAGCCGAAGTGCTGCTTGGGCGTGAAGGCGCCGTTCAGCAGGCGGATCAGGCAGACGATCAGGAACAGCGTGCCCACGAACACGTGGAAACCGTGGAAGCCCGTGGCCAGGAAGAAGGTCGAACCATAGAGGCCCGAGTTGGCGGCGGCTTCCGAGTAGAACAGCTGCTCGTGGTTGATGTGGGCGTATTCGTAGACCTGGATGGCGGTGAACAGGCAGCCCAGCAGGATGGTCAGGATCAGGCCCCACTTGGCGCCCTTGCGGTCACCGACCTGCAGCGCGTGGTGCGCCCAGGTGACCGTGGTGCCCGACAGCAGCAGCGTCAGGGTGTTGATCAGCGGCAGGTGCCACGGCGAGACGGTCTCGACGCCGGCGGGAGGCCAGGCGGCCCAGGCCGTGCGGACTTCCTCGATGGTCGAGAGCGTGCGGTGCTCGTGGAACAGCGCCATCTCGAAGAACATCCAGAACCACGCCACGAAGAACATCACTTCCGAGGCGATGAACAGGATCATGCCGTAGCGCAGGCCGATCGAGACGACCGGGGTATGGTCGCCGGCCTTGGCTTCCTTGGCGACATCGGCCCACCAGCCGAACATCGTGTAGAGCACGCCCGCGAGGCCGGCGGCGAAAATGGCCCAGTTGCCCTTTTCGATGCCGAGCACGCCACCCTTGACCCAACCGATCAGGCCAATGGCCATGACCGTCGCGGCGGCGGAGCCCACGAAGGGCCAGGGGCTGGGCGGAAGGATGTGGTAGTCGTGTTTGACGGCGCCGGCCATGTTGCTGCTAACCCTTATATCCCTCTGAGCACGGTCGGCGGTTCCCCCCGCGCCGTGATCGTTGTGAACGCTATAGACCTCTCGACGGTGCGCCGCCAAGGGGTTCCACGATACGAGGCGTCGTCACCGCGGCGACTTGGCCTTTCTTACCCTCGTCGACCGCCGGGAAGAAGGTGTAGCTGAGAGTGATCTCAGGTTTTCCCTTCGTCTCGGGGTCGTCCGCATATTGGGGATCCACGAAGTAGACGACCGGGAACTCCACGGTCTGTCCGGGCTGGATCGTCTGGCTGGTGAAGCAGAAGCATTCCAGCTTCTGGAAGTACGGGCCGGCCTGCTCGGGCACCACGTTGTAGAGCGCGCGGCCGGTGATCGGCTTGTCGGACGGGTTGGTCACCTTGAAGAAGGCCAGGCCCGTGTCGCCGATGCGGATGTCCTGCTTGGGCTGCAGCGCCTGGAACTTCCAGGGCAACTCGCGGATATTGGCGTCGAAGCGGACCGTGATCTTGCGATCCAGGACCCGCGATGGGGCCACCTCGGCCTTGCGGACGGTGCCGTCGAAGCCCGTCACCTGACAGAACAGCTTGTAGAGCGGCACGGCGGCATAGGCCGCGCCAATCATGCCAACGAAGGTCGCCACGCAGATCATCGCAACCTTCTTGTTGCGACGGGCGACCTGCTGCTGCGGGGTCAGATCGTCTTTAGACGTGGGGGTGTGCGACATTTCCGCCGAGCCTCACGAGGGTGACAACGAACACGAGCACCACGAAAGCGACGAGGCCCAGGGCGAGGGCCAGGTTGCGCCCGTCGCGGGCCTTCTTGGCGGCCTGTCGCGCCGCGTCGGTTTCGACCGGTTGATTCACTTCAGGAGCTCCAGGGGATGCACGCCGGTCACGGCCTCGCCCAGCAGGGCCGCGAACAGGGCGAAGAGGTAGAGGATCGAGAAGGCGAAGAGATTGCGCGCCGCCTTGGCGCCGGCGGCTTTTTCGTCCTCCGTCACGTCATAGAGGGCGCGGTCGGCCACCCGGGGATCGGCGGCGTCGCCGGCCTTGCTGGCGAAGACGCGCCAGGCCAGCAGCAGAAACACAAGGCCGCCGAGGCCGGATACCGCCAGATAGATCGGACCGCCCAGGCCCGTCAGCACCGGCGACAGGCAGATCGGGATGAGGAGCAGGCTGTAGAGCAGGATCTGCTTGCGGGTTTCCTTGGCGCCCTTGACCACCGGCAGCATCGGCACGCCGGCCTTGGCGTAGTCGGTCGTCACATATAGCGACAGCGCCCAGAAGTGCGGCGGGGTCCAGAAGAAGATGATCGCCACCATCAGCCAGGCGTTCAGCGGCGCCGAACCCGTGGCGGCGGCCCAGCCGATGGCCGGCGGCAGGGCGCCGGCGAGACCGCCGATGACGATGTTCTGCGCGGTCCAGCGCTTGAGCCACATCGTATAGACGACGGCGTAGAAGACGATGGTGAAGGCCAGGAGGCCCGCGGCCAGCCAGTTCACGGCGAAGCCCAGGAACATCACCGAGAGGAGACTGAGGACGACGCCCAGCGAGGCGGCCTCCTCGCCCTTGACCTTGCCGGCCGGCACGGGACGACCGCGCGTGCGGCGCATCTGGCGGTCGATGTCGGCGTCGTACCACATGTTCAGCGCGCCCGAGGCGCCGGCGCCGATGGCGATGCACAGCACGGCGATCGCGGCGAGGACCGGATGAATCGGCGCGCGCGCCGCCAGCAGCCCGGTCAGGCCGGTGAAGACCACCAGCGACATGACGCGCGGCTTCATCAGCTGGAAATAGTCCTGCCAACGGGCGGTCTCGGACGAATCCCGCACGGGGTTCATCTCGGCGCTGTCAGACGTCATGGCGGCTGTCTTTGACATCGATCTAAAACATACAGGTCTTGAACAGGAGAGGGGCGCGGCCCGGACCCTTAAGGATCCCGCCCGCGCCCCCCTTTTTAGGTCCGTTTGAGGACGACGCTCACCTTAGTGGTGGTCGTCGGCCTTGATCACCGGCGGTTCGCTGAACTGGTGGAACGGCGGCGGCGAGGACAGAGTCCATTCCAGCGTGGTGGCGCCTTCGCCCCACGGGTTGGCCTCGGCCTTGCGACGACGGATCGCCGCTTCGATCAGGACCAGCATGAACACGCCCACGGCGACGACGGTGATCATGTAGCCGACCGACGACACGTAGTTCCACTTGGTGAAGGCGTCCGGATAGTCGACATAGCGACGCGGCATGCCCTGCAGGCCCAGGAAGTGCTGCGGGAAGAAGATCAGGTTCACGCCGACGAACATGATCCAGAAGTGCAGCGCGCCGAGGAACTCGTTGTACTTCACGCCCCACATCTTCTCGAACCAGTAGTAGAAGCCCGCGAAGATGGCGAACACGGCGCCCAGCGACAGCACGTAGTGGAAGTGCGCCACGACGTAGTAGGTGTCGTGCAGGCTGTAGTCGATGCCGGCGTTCGACAGGACGACGCCGGTGACGCCGCCGACCGTGAACAGGAAGATGAAGCCGATCGCCCAAAGCATGGGCGTCTTGAAGCTGATCGAACCGCCCCACATCGTGGCGATCCAGCTGAAGATCTTCACGCCCGTCGGGACGGCGATGATCATCGTGGCGGCCACGAAGTAGGCGCGCAGGTTGATGCTCATGCCGACGGTGTACATGTGGTGAGCCCACACGACGAAGCCGACGAAGCCGATGGCGACCATCGCGTAGGCCATCGCCAGGTAACCGAAGACCGGCTTCTTGGAGAAGGTCGAGACGATGTGGCTGATGATGCCGAACCCGGGCAGGATCAGGATGTACACTTCCGGGTGACCGAAGAACCAGAACAGGTGCTGGAACATGACGGGGTCGCCGCCGGCGGCCGGGTCGAAGAAGTGGGTGCCGAAGTTACGGTCGGTCAGCAGCATGGTGATGGCGCCGGCCAGGACGGGCAGCGACAGCAGCAGCAAGAAGGCGGTGATCAGCACAGACCAGGCGAACAGCGGCATGCGGTGCAGGGTCATGCCCGGCGCGCGCATGTTGAAGATCGTGGTGATGAAGTTGATCGCGCCCAGGATCGACGAAGCGCCGGCCAGGTGGAGCGACAGAATCGCCAGGTCCATGGCCGGACCCTTGTGACCGATGGTCGACAGCGGCGGATAGATCGTCCAACCGCCACCGAAGCCATGGCCCGGACCGCCGTCAACGAACATCGACAGGACCAGCAGGACCCAGGCGGCGACCAGCAGCCAGAACGAGATGTTGTTCATCCGCGGGAAGGCCATGTCCGGCGCGCCGATCATGATCGGAACGAACCAGTTGCCGAACCCGCCGATCATCGCCGGCATGACCATGAAGAAGATCATGATCAGAGCGTGGGCGGTGACGACGGCGTTATAGCCGTGCTTGCCCTTGAAGATGCCCATCTGGGCCAGCATGCCGGTGTCGGAGAACACCTGGATGCCCGGCTCCATCAGCTCCCAGCGGATCAGGCCCGAGAGAGCGCCGCCGACGATGCCCGCCATGATGGCGAACAGGATGTACAGCGTGCCGATGTCCTTGTGGTTCGTCGAGAAGAACCAGCGCGCGATGAACGGCGGCTTGTGGTCGTCGTCGTGGGCGTGGTCGTGAGTGTCTGCGGCGGAAGCCATCTGACGTCTATCCTACGATCGTATTCTTAGGCCGCCGGCGCGGCGGGAGCCGCGGCCGGAGCGGAAGCGGGAGCGGCCGGAGCCGAGGCGGGGGTCGCGGCGGCGTCAGCCGGGGCGGCCGCGGGCGCGGGCGGAGCGGTCTTGGACTTCACCCAGGCGTCGAACTCGGCTTGGGTCACGACCTTGATCTCGATCGGCATGTTGGCGTGGTCGACGCCGCACAGCTCCGAGCATTGGCCGTAGAAGACGCCGGTGCGCTCGGCCTTGAACCAGGTTTCGTTCAGGCGGCCCGGAATAGCGTCGGTCTTCAGACCGAAGGCCGGCAGGGCGAAGGCGTGGATCACATCGGCGCCGGTGACCTGCACGCGGACCACTTGGTTCACCGGGACAACCATCGCGTTGTCGGCGGCCAACAGGTACGGAACCTTCTTGGCGTCGGCCTGCTCCTTGGTCAGCGGCAGCGAGATGATCTCGCTGATCTTCTGATCCGGATACTCGTAACCCCAGTACCACTGATAGCCCGTGGCCTTCACGGTCAGGGCCGGCTTGGGCATGTCGTTGTAGTGGAACAGCAGGCGGAACGAGAAGATGGCGATGACCATCAGGATCAGGACCGGCACGACCGTCCAGATCACCTCGATCGTGGTGTTGTGGCTGAACTTGGCCGGGACCGGGTTCGCCTTCTTGTTGTAGCGAACGATGATCCAGACCAGCAGGCCCAGGACCAGCAAGGTGATGGCCGTGATGATCGGCATCAGCACCAGGTTGTGGAACTGGATCGCGTGGTGCTTCAGCTCCGACGCGGCCGGCTGGAGGTCGATGGCCCCCGGCGTCGGCTGACCCATCAGATCTTCAGCGAGCGCGTGACCCGCGAACATCATCGTAGCGGCGAGGGCGGACGCGCCCGTCATGATCCGCCGAATCCCCGAAAATTGCGCCTTCATATCCCTCACGGCCCGTTTCGGCGGCGATTTGAGCCTGATCAAGGCCCACGCCGCGCCGACATGCACATTACGACTCTCGATAAGATGCCGCGCAATCGACTTTGCTCAAAATGAGTCGCGCGTCGACGCCCAGCCCCACCGATTGTCGGTCCGGAGGCTGCATACGCGCATCGCCAGCCCTTGCCAAGCGCCAGAGCCCACGCGCTGAGCATGGGATTGGCCGCTTATCCCCGCCGCGAGGGGGTCCAGTCGCGAATCCCTCTCAGAAACCCCCGAATCCCGTGTCCGGATCATTACGTATCATTCATGGATAGGTACCTTGCGATACTCAGTACCTGGCGGTAGAAGAGAGCATCAACGGAGGCAAGGACGCCGTGCCGGAAACAATTGAAATCCAACTGAAGAAAGGCGTGCTGGCGCTCTGTGTGCTGGCCCTGCTCTCGCACGCCGACAGCTACGCCTACGAGATCGCCAGCAGGCTCACGAAGGACATCGATATGGGGGAAGGGACGATCTATCCGCTGATGCGCCGCATGCAGTCGGATGGCCTGGTCGAGACCTATCTGGTGGAAAGCCAGAGCGGCCCGCCGCGCAAATACTACCGCCTCACCGCCGCCGGGCGTCAAAGCCTGGAGCAGCAGAAGGCCGAATGGACCGCGTTCGCCAATGCGGTGAACGGCATCGTGGGAGCCGCCGCATGACCCGCGCCGAGTTCATCACCCGCCTGCGTCGCGGCCTGTCGGGCCTGCCGGCCACCACGATCGCCGACATCGTCGCCGATCACGAGGCCCACTTCGCCGACGCCCAGGCCGCCGGCCGCACCGAGGCCGAGGTCGCCGCCGCTCTGGGCGATCCCGACCGCCTGGCCCGCGAGCTGCGCGCCGAGGCCGGCCTGAAGCAGTGGGAGGAAAAGAAGAGCCCGTCCAACGCCATGGCCGCGATCATCGCCCTGATCGGCCTGGGGGCCATCGACGTGATGTTCCTGCTGCCCCTGCTGATGGGCGTGCTGGCCACGCTGTTCGGCTTCCTGGTGGCCGTGGTGACGATCTTCTTCGTCGGCGGTTTCATCTTCGCCGCCGGCCCGCTGACCCTGCCGCCCGGCGGACCGGTCACCGCCTTCCTGAGCGGCATCGGCCTGATGGCCACAGCCACCTTCATCGGCTCGCTGCTGACGCTGGTGACCGTCGGGGTCTTCAACGCGGTCGTCTGGTACGCCCGCCTGCACTTCCGGCTTCTGAAGCCGGCCATGGAACAAGCTTGAGCGGAGAGGAGGGGACCATGTTGATCCGCAATACGCTCATCGTCGCCGGGGCGAGCTTCGCCCTCGCGGTCGGTTGCTTCGCCGGGGTGGCGGCTATCGCCGGACCCGAACTGATGACGAACGGCTGGACGATTCCGTTCGGGGACAGCGCCTCGGTGACCATCACCGACGACAATGGCAAGGTGATCCGCACCGTTCGCCACACGGGGGTCGGCGGCGCGCCGTCGCCGATCATCGACCGCACCGTGCCCTGGACCGGCAAGGACACGCTGATCACCGACCTGCCGGTCGACGTGGTGTTCGTGCAGGGCGCCGAGGCCAAGATCGTCGCTTCCGGGCCCAAAGCCTATGTCTCCCGACTGAAGGTCGACGGCGGCCGCATCACGCTGGACGATATCAACCTCACCGACCGCGCCGTCGTGACCCTGGGCTCGGACGGCTTGCAGGTGCGCAGCGACCGCGACCGGATGAAGATCACGGTGGTGGCTCCGGGCGTCACCCGCTTCGAGGTTCGCGGCTCTGGCGATCTCGACATCCGGCGCTACGAGCACCCGTCGCTGGGCCTGGACATCTCCGGCAGCGGCGACGTCGAGGCCGAGGGCAAGGCCGAGACGATCACCGTCGGCGCCTCCGGCTCCGGCTACGCCGACCTGGCCGCGCTGAAGGCCAAGGACGCCACCATCGACGTCTCGGGCAGCGGCGGCGGCGCGGTCTTCGCCACCGGCAAGGCCAAGATCGACATCTCCGGCAGCGGCGATGTGGAACTGCGCACCGAACCCAAGCTGGTGACCAGCGAGATCACCGGCTCCGGCGAAGTCCGTCGCGAGTACTGATCCGCGACAAAAGGGGCGGGGTGACGGACGCGCTCGGAAGGCCTACCTGTAGGTCCATGAACGCTCCGATCCCCGCCTCTTCCCTTTCGATCCTCGACGCCGCCGGTGTCGATCCCGACCGCGCCCGTTCGATCCTGGGCGAGGCCCTGACCGGCGCCGACGACGGCGAACTGTTCCTCGAACGCTCCGAGAGCGAGGCCTTCGTCTTCGACGACGGACGCCTCAAGAGCGCCTCCTACGATTCGGGCGAGGGGTTCGGCCTGCGCGTGGTGGCCGGCGAGACGGCCGGCTACGCCCACGCCGCCGAGATCAGCGAGGCGGCCATCCGCCGCGCGGCCGACAGCGCCAGCCTCGCCAAGCGCGGCCACGCCGGGGTGTCGGCGGAAGGTCCGCGCGCCACCAACGAAAAGCTCTATGGCGAGGACAATCCGGTCAGCGCGCCGGACTTCTCCGACAAGGTCGCCCTCCTCCAGGAAATCGACGCCTTCGCCCGCGCCCGCGATCCGCGCGTCGTCCAGGTCATGGCCTCGATGGCCGGCGAGCGCCGGGTCGTCGAGATCCTGCGCGCCGACGGCCGGTTGATCCGCGACGTCCGCCCGCTGGTGCGGGTCAATGTCCAGGTCACCGTCGAGAAGGACGGCCGTCGCGAGAGCGGATCGTCCGGCGCCGGCGGCCGCGCCGGCTTCGCCGCCTGGATATCGCCCGACAAGTGGCAGGACCAAGTCGACGAGGCCCTGCGCATGGCGCTGGTCAACCTCGACGCCGTCGCCTGCCCCGCCGGCGAGATGGACGTGGTGCTGGGCCCGGGCTGGAACGGCGTGCTGCTGCACGAGGCCGTCGGCCACGGCCTTGAAGGTGACTTCAACCGCAAGGGCATCAGCGCCTTTTCGGGTCGCATCGGCGAGCGCGTGGCCGCTCCCGGCGTCACCGTGTTCGACGACGGTTCCATTCCCGGCCGCCGCGGCTCGCTGACCGTCGACGACGAAGGCACGCCCACCGAGCGGACGATCCTGATCGAGGACGGCATCCTGGTCGGCTACATGCACGACCGGATGAGCGCGCGCTTGATGGGGATGAAGGCCACCGGCAACGGTCGCCGCCAGTCCTACGCCCACATGCCGATGCCGCGCATGACCAACACTGGCATGCTGGCGGGCGACCATGATCCGCAAGAGATGATTGCTTCGCTGAAGCGCGGCCTCTACTGCGCCAATTTCGGCGGCGGCCAGGTCGACATCACCAACGGCAAGTTCGTCTTCCAGTGCACCGAGGCCTACCTGGTCGAGGACGGCAAGATCACCGCCCCGGTCAAGGGCGCGACCCTGATCGGCGACGGCCCCAGCGCCCTCACCCGCGTGACGATGATCGGCAACGACTTCGACTTCGACCCCGGCATCGGCGTCTGCGGCAAGTCGGGCCAGGGCGTGCCCGTGGGCGTGGGCCAGCCGAGCCTGAAGATCACCGGGCTGACGGTGGGCGGGACGGCGGTCTAGGCGCGCTTCGGCGCCCTAAAGCCGCCGCTCCAGATAGGTCACCGTCTTCTGGCCGCCGTGGATCTCCGCGGTTCCGACCGGAACAAAGCCCAGCGCGGCGTGGAAAGCCTCCGAGGCCGGATTGGGCGGGTCGGAATTGACCTCGCACACGATCCGCTCGTGCCCGGCGCTCGTGGCCGCCGCGAAGAGGTCGTCGTAAAGCGCCTTGGCCAGCCCCCGCCCCCGCGCGCTGTCGGCGACGACGACCCGGTCGACATAGACGAACGTCGGATAGCGGGCGCGGAACCACAGGAAGTTGAGACTGTCGTAGTCGGCGTCCTGATCGAAGGTCAGCAGCAGAGCATCGGCCACGCCAACGCGCCGCGCCAGGAACGCCTGCGCGACCAGATGCGCCAGTCGCTCAGGTTCCAGCCAGGACAGTTCCAAGGCGTACGTGTTGTTGAGCGCCAGAAGGGCCGCGCCGTCGGGGGTGTCCAGATCGGCCACGGTCAAGGGTGTCGAAACTCGATGCATGACCGCTCCTGCATTTGGCTGCCGGGGCCTCGCCGCAGCGTCCGACCACCTTGCAAAGGTTTAATCCACCTGTCGGGCTTGTAACTTTCCTCGCGCCGACGCGAGAGGCACGGTCAGGGCCAGGACGAACAAGCCAAGATCGTTCGGGTTGGGAGCGGAAGCGGTCCCCACGGTTTGAGCCACCGCGAGGACCGTCCCACCCGAAGGTGAGGCGTGGCCCCCTCCACGCCTCCGCGAGGGGCCCCGGATCCTCGCCGGGGCCCTTCTTTATCCTTAGGCCGTCTTCGCCTGATCGACGTCGTCGGCGCCGTGCGACCACTTCTTCAGGACCGGCGACAGCAGCAGGAAGCCGATCCCGATCACCACCGACACCAGGCCGATGATGTTGAAGACCTTCAGCGACGCAGCCAGGGCCGCGCCCGGGTCGAGCACCTGACCGCCGACCGTCTCGGTCGCCGCCAGGCCCGCGATCTTGCCGCCGACCCACTGGGCGATGGCCACGGCCATGAACCAGACGGCCATCATGAACGACACCACCGAAGCCGGGGACAGCTTGGTCATCTGCGACAGGCCGACAGGCGACATGCACAGCTCACCGGTGGTGTGCAGCATGTACATCAGCACCAGGAAGATCAGCGGCAGCTTGAACGCGCCGTCCGCGAAGGTGGAGCCCCACTGCAGCAGCAGGAAGCCAGCGCCGACCTGGATCAGCGCCAGGCCGAACTTGACGACCGGGTTCGGGTCCTTGCCGCGCGCGCCGAGGAAGGTCCAGATCGCCGCGAACACGGGCGCGAAGATCAGGATCCAGCCGGCGTTCAGCGCCTGGGTCTGCGGGGCGTTGAAGCTGGTGTTCACCCAGAAGGTCGAGGCCGCATCAATTCCCGCCTTGGCCAGTTGCTCGGGCGTGGCCAGCGTCACCGCGCCGCCGAACAGACGGACGGGCTCGCGGACCAGGTCCAGCTGAACGTTGGTGGCGGCGAACAGGCTCAGCGACGAACCGGCCTGCTCGAACAGGGTCCAGAACACCACCGCGCCGAAGATCAGGAACACCGCCAGCGCCAGGCGCTCGCGCTCCTCCTTGGCGCACTTGGTGAACATGAAGAAGCCGATGTAGCCCAGCGAGGCCAGGATGCCGATGTTCAGGGCGACGCCGACGATGGCGTTGAACTGCACCAGGAAGAAGATCCCGACCAGGCCCACCAGCGAAAGGGCGTAGATGGCCAGCTCGCGATTGATCGGGCCGGCGACCTTTTCCTTCAGCACCTTGGGCTGCGGCGGCTCGGCCTTGCCGTCCAGCCAGGGCTTGCCCAGCACGAAGACGACGAAGCCGGCCAGCATGCCGACGCCGGCCAGGCCAAAGCCCGCCCACCAGCCGACATTGACGCCCAACAGACCACACAGGATCGAGGCCCAGAACGAGCCCAGATTGATGCCGTAGTAGTAGAGGGTGAAGCCTGGATCGCGACGCGGGTCACCCTGCGGATAGAGCTGGCCGACGATGGTCGAGATGTTCGGCTTCAGGAAGCCGACGCCCAGGATGATCAGCGACAGCGAGAACCAGAAGATGTTCAGGTACAGCGGGTCGCGACCGGTCACGTCCAGCTTGTAGTCCGCCTTGGGCAGCACGGCCGGCAGCGGCGCATTGGCGGGCAACCCCTTGATCTCGAAATCGCCGACCTTGGTGGCGGCGACCTCATAGGCCTTGCCGTCGACCACCAGCTTGGCCTCGCGATTCTGGCCCCGGCCCTCGGCCTGGAACTCGTAGGTCGCGCCCTGGTAGGTCAGGGTCTGGACGGCCGGCTTGCCCTCGATCGCCATGGCCAGGTGGCCGGCGACCAGCAGGACGGCGCCGAACGCCACGGCCTTGCGCGTGCCCAGCCACTTGTCGGCCAGGAAGCCGCCGATCAGCGGCACCAGATAGACGAGCGCGGTATAGGACCCGTAGTGGCCCGACGCCGCCTTGGGATCGAAAAGAAAGTGCTGCGTCAGGTAGAAGATCAGGATGGCGCGCATGCCGTAGTAGGAGAAGCGCTCCCACATCTCGGCCAGGAAACAGATGATCAGGCCGCGCGGATGGCCTTTCAGCAATTGGACAAGGACCGGGATGCCGGTCACGAGCGTGACCAGAATACCCACGGCGATAACGATGTTCATACGCTAGCCTTGAATCGTAACGAGAGGCGGAGACTGACCCCCCATGGTCAAATCATCCCCGCCGACCCCAATTTGGCGGCGAGAAGACCACGCGAGAGACCGTTTCACAAGCAACGGCTTGCGCGGGCGCCGTCGGGACCTTTCGACGCCGGAAGCTTGGCCGCCGTCTCGCGCGTTAAGGGCGCGTAGGAAAAACCGAACGCGAGCCCCGATCATGAAGACCCCGGACGAAAGCCACCCCATCGCCCTGACCCGCGCGCCCGGCGTGGTCCGGGTGCTCTTCGAGGGTCATGAGATCGCCGACAGCGGCGACGCCCTGATCCTCCAGGAGGCCAACTACCCGCCGGTCTATTATTTCCCGCGCGACGACGTGCGGATGGCGTTCCTGCGGCGGACCGACAAGAGCACGCACTGCCCGTACAAGGGCCAGGCCACCTACTACACGATCTATCGCGACCGCCAGATCATCGAGGATGCGGTGTGGTCCTACGAGGCGCCCCCGCCCGCCCTGATCCAGATCGCCGGGCGCTTGGCCTTCTATCCCGAGCACGTCGAGTTTCAGCTCGGCGACCTCACGCCGGCCCAGACCCAGGCCCTGGATGTCGGCGAGGTGATCCGGCACACCGACAGCGGCTCCGGAACCAGCCAGGCCGAGCACTGGCCGCCCAATGTCACCTCGCCGGATCCGGATCACGAGGAACGCGACGTCGAACGACCCTACCGGGATATCGGCTCGCCCTAGAGCCGCCTAGTAGGCGCAGTCGGTGAAGACGCGGTCGATGTCGCCGCCCCAGGCGCCGTTATACAGCGACAGCAGCTTCTCGGCCGGGGTGATCCCGCTGTCGGCGATCTGCTCCAGCTCGCCCAGATAGATCGTCTCGTCGAGGAATCCGCCGTTCAGCAGGGCGCGGTTCTTCAGGCCCGACTTGGCGATGGCGACAAAGTCCTTGGCCACGTCTTGAGCGGTACGGCCCGCGACCTTCGCCTTGAGGCCAAGCTTGGGCACATCGCGACGCAGGCCTTCGCGGTCCTCGATCGTCCAGTCCTTGCAGAGGTCCCACGCCGCCGCCAGGGCCGCGTCGTCATAGAAGACGCCTGTCCACAACGCCGGCAGGGCGCAAAGACGGCTCCAGGGGCCAGCGTCGGCGCCGCGCATCTCCAGATAGGTCTTCAGGCGCACCTCGGGGAAGGCCGTGGTGGTGTGGTCGGCGAAATCCTTCATCGTGGCGATCTCGCCCGGAAGCTCCGGAAGCTTGCCTTCGATGAAATCGCGGAAGGACCGGCCAGCCACGTCGATGTACTTGTCGCCGCGCTTGACGAAATACATCGGCACGTCCAGCGCGTAGCGGGCGTAACGCTCGAAATCGAAGCCGTCCTCGAACACGAAATCGAGCAGGCCCGTGCGGTTCGGATCGGTGTCGGTCCAGACATTGGCGCGGGCCGACAGGAAGCCGTTGGGCTTGCCTTCCGTAAACGGAGAGTTGGCGAATAGGGCGGTGGCGATCGGTTGCAGCGCCAGACTCATGCGGAACTTGGCCACCATGTCGGCTTCGCTGGAGAAGTCGAGATTGGCCTGCACCGTGCAGGTGCGCAGCATCATGTCGAGGCCCAGATGACCGACCTTGGGCATGTAGTTGCGCATGATCACGTAGCGCCCCTTGGGCATGATCGGCACCTGCGCCCGCGTCCACTTTGGCGAGAAGCCCAGCCCCGTAAAGCCCAGGCCCAGCTCGTCGGCGACGGTTTTGACCTCGTCCAGGTGCTGGCCAGTCTCCTCGCAGATCTCGTGCATGGTCGACAGCGGCGCACCCGAGAGCTCGAACTGCCCGCCCGGCTCAAGGCTGACATTCGCCCCGTTGCGCTCAAGGCCGATGATGACCTCGCCTTCCATCACCGGCGTCCAGCCGAAACGCTGCAGGCCGGTCAGCAGGGCGTGGACGCCCTTGTCGCCTTCGTAGGGAACCGGCTCGTGCGAACCGAGATAGAAGCCGAACTTCTCGTGCTCGGCCCCCACGCGGAAGGATTCCTTGGGCTTACAGCCCTTCGCGAAGTACGCGGTCAGATCGTCGAGCGTCAGTTGACGCTCTTGGACGCTAGCGGTGTCGGCCATGCGAGCCGTCCCTCCCCAGGGTTTGCGGTGCTGCGGGAGGAGAGGGCCCATGCTCTCCGCCGACGGCGATACTACTCGGTCACGCCCAGTTGGGCGTTTTCTTTGCGAACCTCAAGGGGCGACCTTGAGCTTATCTGCGTCCTAGCGCCAATCCCCGGCGGCGGCCTGCCACAGGGTCATGGCCGAAATGGCCGCTGTGTCGGCGCGGAGGATGCGTGGCCCAAGCGACACCGGCGTGACGAAGGAAAGCCCCCGCAGACGCTCGCGTTCCTCGGGCGCAAAGCCGCCTTCGGGTCCGATCAGGATGGCGGCCGGATCACCGGTTCCCGCCAAGGCCTCGATCGCCGGCCGCGCGTCGCCGCCCTCGTCGCAGAACACGAGGCGCCGGGCCGGATCCCAGCCGTCCAGAATCTTGTCCAGTTTCTCGGGATCGGCGACCTCGGGCACGTCCAGGCGACCGGTCTGCTCGGCGGCCTCCATGGCGATGGCGTCCAGGCGACCCAGCTTGACGAAGTCGACGTTCGTCCGCCGGGTGATCGTCAGGCGCACCCGGCGCGCGCCCAACTCGGCCGCCTTCTCAACGATGGTCTCGACCCGGCCGCGCTTGACCATGGCGACGATCAGATCAAGGTCGGGACCCAGCGCCATCGGCCGGGTCTGTTCCTCGGCTTTCAGCAGGCAGCCGCGCTTGGTGGCCTCGACGATGATGGCGCGCCACTCGCCGTCGCGGCCGTTGAACAGCAAGAGCTCGGCGCCGACGGACAGGCGCATGACCGAGGTCAGGTAGCGAGACTGGTCGACGGTGGGTACGACACCGGCGCCGGCGGAGAGGTCATTGGGAACGAAGAGACGGATCATGGCGTCCTTCTAGCCTAACTCGAGCGCCTGAGGCGAAAGTGTGAAGCGGTTTCGCCGCCCGAAGGCGCGACAAACAAGGATTTTCGGGGGTAGGCTCGCCACATGAGCAAGTCCGAAGACTACGAGACCGAACTCGTCCAGCTCCAGCTGGCGCTGATCGCCCTGCAAAAGAAGGCGATCAAGGAGGGCGACAAGATCCTCGTCGTTTTCGAGGGCCGCGACGCCGCCGGCAAGGACGGGACGATCGCTCGCATCACCGAGCACCTTTCGCGGCGCGCCACCACGGTCGTGGCCCTGCCCAAGCCGACCGACCGCGAACGTAGCGAGTGGTACTTCCAGCGCTATGTCGACTGGCTGCCCGCCTGCGGCGAGGCGGTGCTGTTCAATCGCTCCTGGTACAATCGCGCCGGGGTCGAGCGGGTGATGGGGTTCTCGACGCCGGAGCAGCAGGAGCAGTTCCTGCGCGACGTCCCGGCCTTCGAGCGGATGCTGGTCGAGAACGGCCTGCGCTATGTGAAGTTCTGGCTGGACATTAGCCGCGACGAGCAGGCCAAGCGGCTGAAGGCCCGTCGCGAAGATCCGTTGAAGGCCTTCAAGACCAGCGATCTTGATAAGGTCGCCGAAGAGAAGTGGGACGACTACACCGCCGCCCGCGACGACATGCTGATGCGGACCCACAGCGATGTCGCGCCCTGGATCTGCGTCCGGGCCGACAACAAGAAGGCCGCGCGGCTCAACGTCATCCGCTGGCTGCTGCATGCGGCGGGCGACAAGAAGATCGCCAAGAGCGTGGCCAAGCCCGATCCTGCGGTGATCTTCCCCTTCGAGCCGGCAGCGCTCGAGGACGGCCGGCTGGCGCGGTGACGTCGCGCCTTTTGGCTCTTCTGCGGGCCTGACAGCAAAGCTCGGCTTAAACCCGTCTGGTCGCGCGGGCGGAATCGAGTTGGACCGCCGTCAGAGTTGTGATCTCTGCGATAGGTGGAGTTCTGCGATGGTCGCCGGGGGGAGGTCGCGCCATGTCGAAATTCGAGTTCTTCATGGGATTCTACGGAATCTTGCTGGGCATTGGTCTGGCGGAACTCCTGCTCGGGTTTGGAAAGCTCATTCGCGCCCGGACCCGACCCAAGATCGGACTGCTCACGCCCGCAGCCGGCGTGCTGGTGTTTCTGCAGCTGACCGCGTCGATGATCGACGCGTGGCTTCGCCTACAGAACCTCCGCATCGATCTGATCGATCTGGCGATCCCGATCATCATCGGCGTGGCTTACTTTCTCGCCGCCGTCACGGTGACGCCGGACGATCACGCCGCTTGGCCTGATCTTGACGACTATTTCTTCGCGCGCCGCAATTGGATCCTTGGCCCGGTCATTGGCGTCTTCTTTCTCACCCTGGCGATTGAGATCCCAAGCACGCTCCATATGATCGAGCAGAGCCAATGGGAAAAGCTCACACACTATATCGGCCTGAACAGCGCGGGCTTGATCACCTTCCTTGTCGCTTGGCGATCAAAGCGGCCAAAGATTGTCTTGGCCGGCATCATTGGCTGGATCGTGACACTCATTTTTATCTATTCGATCTATTTGCGCGTGCTCGGCCTGTCCTAGCGCGTGAGACGCACAGCGCTAGCGCCGGACTTCCGCGCCTTCCGCTCCGCGGCGACCTCCGCGTTCCGCGCCACCCGATGGCGGACGATGTCCTCCACCAGATCCGGCGGCAGCGGAGCGTTCGGCTGGAAGCGGATCGTGCCCTTGGCGGTCTCGAAGCCGGCCAGCCGCTCGGCGAACACATCCATCACCGCGCCGGGATAGAAGGCGCAATGCTTGGCCGCCGCACCGAAGTGGACGAGGTTGCCGTTCAGCTTGAAGGTCGGCAGGCCGTAGCTGATCGCCTCGGCCGCCTCAGGCGCGGCCGCGCGGATCTGGGCGCGAAGAACCTCAAGCGCTGCGCGCTGGTCGGCGGGCAGCTTGGCCAGATAGTCATCAACGGACGCGGCGGGGGGCTTCATCATCGGTTGATCCTCGATCGATTGACCGAAGGACGTTCCAGAAGCGCCCCCGCCGACACCCGCCTCACCTATTTCACGCCATACAGCGCCATGACGTCCTTGCGGAACGCCGCGCCGCTGTCGGGACGGCTGTAGAACATGTGGCCGCCCGCATAGTTGGACAGGGTCACCCGGCCGTTCGCGGTCGCCGGCATCGCGTCGACGATCAGGCGCGAGGCGAAGAACGGGCACGACAGGTCGTTGTAGCCGTGGACGATCAGCACCTTCAGCTTGGGATCGACCGAGACGATCTTGCGAAGGTCAGAGACCGACTCCGTATCGGGGCCGCGACCGCGATCCCAGTTGCGGTTCACCACGTCGGATAGCGCATCGTAGCGGCCCTCCGGCTTCCAGCCGACGACGCGGGTGGTGAAGTCGACGATGGCGCTGGTCGTCGGCGCAATGATCGCGTCGAGGATCGGATCGTTGACCTCCTGCTCGGGCGCGTTGGGGAAAGGGTCGAGCGAGGTGACGTTGCTGTCGTAGCGGCTGCCCAGTCGCCCCTTGTCACGGAACACCTCGCGCAGGAACGACTGCGTCTCCAGGCGGCCGCCAGCGCGGCGGACATAGTTGGGGTCAAGCCCGGTCATGGCCGAGACCTTGGCCGTCAGGCGGTCGAGGGCGGCAGGGTCCGAGCCCTTCATCAGGTCGACCATGTATTCGCCGCGCGTGTAGTCCTCGACGGCCTTGATGCTCTCGGGCGTCAGCTTGCCGTCGCGCTCCAGCTTGGCCGCCGCGATCGACGGCAGGGTCCACATGGCCGGGAGCGGCGAGATTTCCTGCGAGACGCGGCCGGCGCTGGTCAGCAGCGGGGACACCAGCACGACGCCCTTCACCGCCACGCCAAGATCCGTCTGCAGCGTGTAGGCCAACCGCGGCCCGCGGAAGCCGCCATAGCTTTCGCCGACCAGGTACTTCGGCGAGGTCAGGCGATCGGTCTTGACCAGGTAGTCGAAGACGATCCGCGACAGATAGTCGATGTCCTGCTTGACGCCGTAGAAGCGCTTCTTGGTCTCGTCCTCATTGACCAGCGAGCGCGAGAAGCCCGTGCCGACCGGGTCGATGAAGACGAGATCGGTGAAGTCCAGCCACGAGGCCGGATTATCGTCCAGCTTGCTGAAATCGGAGGGGCTGTCGCCCTCGGCGCCGAACTGCACCCGCTTGGGGCCGAGCGCGAAGTTCAGATAGACGCTGGCCGCGCCCGGACCGCCGTTGAAGGCGAAGGTGATCGGACGCTTGGGATCGCGCGGGCCGTCCAGGGTGTAGGCGGTATAGACCACCTCGGCGATCTGCTTGCCCTTCTCGTCGCGCACCGGCAGGGCGCCGACCGTGGCGGTGTAGGCCAGGGTCTTGCCGGCCAGCACCGTGGTCTGCTTGACCGACTTCTCGGCGGGGAACGCCGGCAGGTCCAAGCCGGACTTCTCGGCGGCGGGCTTGTCGCCCGCCTTGTCCTGCGCGAACGCGGCCGGACCCGACAACGCCGCAACGGCGACCAGGGCCAGCAGGCCCGCCCGGAAAGACTGTTTCATCGATACCCCTCCACTGAGGGCGAAAGTGCTAGGCCAAGGCGCGCCGCTTCACAACCATGCGCCGACATGATGGTGTGGGCGCGAACGGGAGGACCTTGTCATGGACGCCACGCGATCGCGCGACGCCGCCATTCTGCGCCTGGCCATCGGCCTGGCTCAGGGCGTGGCGCTGTTCCTGCTGCAAAAGGCCGACGAGTCCAAGGCCTGGCCCGCGACGCAGCCGATGCTGTACGCGCCGCTGCTGGTCTGCGTGCTGATGGTCCCGCTCCTGCCCCTGGCGGCGCTGTCGGCCATGCGTCGGCGGAACCTGCTGATCTGGAGCGCCGTGGCCACCGCCGTCACGGGGATCCTGGCCGTCCACGCCGCCTGGGTCGGGGCAGCACCTGACCGGATCGGCGTCAGCCCGCTGTCGCCGCCTCTGTTCCTGGCGACGGCCGTGATGCTGTTCATCGCGCACCACCTCGTCCAGCCGGCCGACGCAGCGCGCAAGCCTATCGCGCCCTATCCCGACTATTTCGACCTGACGTGGACGAACGGCGTGCGTCTGGCGCTGTCGCTGGCCTTCACCGGGGCCTTCTGGCTGCTGCTGTTCCTGGCTGCGGCCCTGTTCAAGCTGATCGGGATTTCGGCCATCGGAAAGCTGATCGGCGAGACTGCCTTCGCCTTCCCTGCCACCGGCCTGATGTTCGCCGCCGCCGTCCATATGGCCGTGCAGTTGACCGAGGCCCGCGCGGGCCTGGTGCGCGGCGCCCTGACGGTGGGCCTGACCCTGCTGGGCTGGCTCTTGCCCCTGATGGTGCTGATCGGCGGCGGGTTCCTGGCCACCCTGCCCTTCACGGGCCTGGCGCCGCTGTGGGGCACCAAGGCCGCCACCGCCCTGCTTCTGGCCGCCGCCGCCGCCCTGATCCTGCTGATCAACGCCGCCTATCAGGACGGCGGCGAGCCGCCTCACCTGATTCCCCGCCTCGCGGCGCGGATCGCGGGCCTGTTGCTGATCCCGATCGTGATCCTGGCCGGCTATGCGCTCTGGCTGCGGATCGACCAGTACGGTCTGACGCCCGAGCGGGTGTTCGCCGGCGTCTTCCTGCTGGTCGCGATCGGCTTCACCATCGGCTACGCGCTCGCCGCCGTGAAGCCGGGTCCTTGGATGAAGCTGCTGGAGCGGACCAATCCGCTGATGGCGGCGGTCTGCGTCCTGCTGCTGATCGCCCTCTTCACCCCGCTCGCCGATCCGGCGCGACTGTCGGTGGCGAGCCAGGTCAAGCGCCTCGAAGCCGGCAAGGTGGCGGCGGACAAGTTCGACTACGCGTTCCTGCGCTTCGATGCGGGGCGTTATGGGCGCGAGGCTTTGGAGCGGTTGAAGAGCAGCCGCGATCCGGAGATCGTCAAACGCGCCAAGGCGATGGGCGCCCTTGATAGCCGTCCCGTCCCTCAGCCGGAAAAGCCCGACTTCAGCGGCGTAAAGGTCTTCCCAACGGGCGCGAAACTGCCTCAGTCGTTCGTCAGCCAGACCTGGGACGCCGAAACGCGAGGTAGCTGCATCGGGCCCGGCTCGCTGTGCAAGGCGCTCATCTTCGATATGGACGGCGACGGAACCGAAGAGGTGTTGTTGGGCGCCGGCGACATGTCGGATGTGTTCCGACTGGAGAACGGACGCTGGACATTGGTCGCCCAGACGAACGCTCCCTGCGGCCCGGTTGACCTCGGAAAAGCCCTGGAGGCTGGCCCGGCCAGGATGAGCGAGCCCAGAACAACGCGCGACCTGATCATCGGCGATCAGGTTCTGGAAATCCGCCGAGCCGGGAAAGGCTGCGAGACCGTCTCGACGTCTTCCAAACCCGATCGTCGTTGAGACGCCCGGTCAGCGGTCAAACCACCCCCGCGCTGATCGCGTTGAGCCGCGCATAGACCCCGCCCTTGGCGGTCAGTTCGGCGTGGCGGCCTTCCTCGACGACGCGGCCGCCCTGGAACACCAGGATCCGGTCGGCGCCGCGCACCGTCGACAGGCGGTGAGCGATGACGATCGTGGTGCGGCCTTCCATCAGCGCCTCGGCGGCGGCTTGGACGTGGCCTTCGGTCTCGACGTCCAGCGACGAGGTCGCCTCGTCCAGGACGAGGATCGGCGCGTCGGCCAGGAAGGCGCGGGCGATGGCCACCCGCTGGCGCTCGCCGCCCGACAGCTTGACGCCCCGCTCGCCGACCAGGGTGTCGTAGCCTTTGGGCAGGCGCAGGATAAACTCGTGGGCGCGGGCCTTGATGGCGGCGTCCTCGACCTCCTCTCGGGTGGCGTCCGGCTTGCCGTAGGCGATGTTCTCAAACAGCGTCCGGTGGAACAGGGCCGGGTCCTGCGGCACCACCGCGATGGCGCGGCGCAAGCTGGCCTGCTTCACCTTCGAGACGTCCTGGCCGTCGATGACCACCGCCCCGTCCTGCAGGTCATGCAGACGCTGGATCAGCTTGACGAAGGTCGACTTGCCCGAGCCCGTCGGCCCGACCAGCGCTACCCGCTCGCCGGGGGCGATCTTCAGGCTGAACCGGTCGTACAGCGGCGCGCCGGCCGCCTTGTAGCGGAAGGTCACGTCCTTGAATTCGATCGCGCCGGGACCCGGCTGGAAGTCGGGCGCGTTCGGATCGTCGGCGATCTGCGGGGCCAGGCGGGTCCAGGCCGCGACGTCCTCGGTGTCGTCCAGACCCTTTTGCAGCATGCGGATGTTTTCGCCGAGATTGCGCAGATAGCCGCTCATCAGCATGAAGGCGGTGATGGCGAAGGCGACGTCGCCGGGCGTGGCCGTGCCCTGCGCCCAGCCCCAGACCATGGCGCCGGTCAGGCCCGCCTGCAGGACGACCAGCAGCAGGTTCTGGCCCAGCCACACGTCGGTAAAGCGGTTCCAGGTGATCATCACCGCCTCGCGCCACTGCGCCGTGACCTGCGCCAGGCGCTCGGCCTCGCGGCTTTCGGCCCCGAAGCTCTTCACGGTCGGGTTGGAGGTGACCGCGTCGGCCAGGGCCCCGCCGATCTTGGAGTCCAGCGCGTTGGACTTCAGGTTGCTGGGCCGCACATAGCGTTCGGTGATCACGAGGTTCACCGTCAGATAGGCCGCCACCACGACCAGCGAGATGATCCCCGCCAGCGGCTGGCGCACCAGCATGGCGACCGACAGGCCAATCAACACGATGACCCCCGGCCCCAGCCAGATGGTCACCGCGTCGGTGACGCTGTCATAGCCCCACATGGCGCGGGTCAGCTTGCGCACGGTCGCGCCGGCGAAGCTGTCGGCGTGCCAGTCCGACGAAAAGGCCTGGACCTTGGCGAAGCTCTCGTTGGTCATCTCCTCCATGTTCCGGGCCGCCAGCGGGATCCAGAACCGGTGGGCGATGTTGCGCACCACCGCGAAGGCGAAATAGACGCCGATGAAGATCGCCAGCGCCGACCAAGCCTGCCCGTCGCCGCGCGGCTTGGTGGCCACGGTGTCGACGAGGTAGCCAGAGGCGTAGGGCAGCGCCAGGTCGAAGGCGACGGCCACCAGGGTCAGGCCGACGCCCAGGCCAAACAGCACCGGCCGCCGCTTCCAGAACCGGGCGACAAAGCCCAGCACCTGGCGGTTCGACAGCGCGCGCTTCTTGGCGCCGGTCTCGTCTTCGTCCTCGAGCATATCAGTCATGGCGCGGGAGATAGGGCTTTTTGGCTCCCTCTCCCAGAGGGAGAGGGCTGGGGAGAGGGGTTAAGTCGGCCGACGGAGCGCGGTCGTGCCGAAACCCCTCACCTCCCACCGCTTCGCGGCGGGTCCCTCCTCTCCCTATGGGAGAGGTTTTCCTTTTCTCCGCCCGCCGCCGAACGGTCGCCAGCGCAGGAACCAGCGGATCGCAGGGCCCACGACGGGCACGCGAAGCATCGGACGCACGGCGTGGGGACGGGTCTTCAGGAAGCACAGCACCGCGCCGATCCAGAACACCGTGGTCGGCATGCCCGGCACCACCGCCCCGACGGCGCCGGTGGCCAGCAGCGCGCCGCCCAGACCATCCAGCACCCAGCGCTCAGCCCGGGTCAGGCTGCGGCGCGGTTTGCGGACGGGTTTGCGATCCATTCGCAGACGCTAGAGCGTTTGCGACGCGATCGAAAGCCTCAGAACGCTTCCAGCGCCCTGCTGAAGCGGCGCGGTGAGGATCGGCTGAGCCTTTCGCGAATGCGCGGGCCAAACTTGGTCGCCGCCGTGAGACGGCGGACCATACGCTGGTCGCCCACGCGGCCGAACAGTTTGGCGGACAGCGTCCACAGCGCCGTCGTGACCGGATGCGGCAGAACAACGCCAGCGCCGACGCCGGCGACCAGAAGGCTCCAGCCCGAGAGGCGGATTGCGGCGGTGGTCATGGCGATCTCCTGTCCTTTTGGTCAGAGACACATGGTCGCCACCGAGAAATAAATCCAACTGATCATTTTTCTTATGTGGATCGATCTTCTCTATAGGACGAGCGCGCGGATTGCGGGTTAAGCCTCGCCGCATGAGCACCATCCTGCCCGACGCCGCCGTCACCAACTGGGTCGACCGCCACGCGCCCGAGCGCCTGCGACCCTGGCTGAAGCTGGGCAGGTTCGACCGGCCGGTCGGGATCTGGCTGTTGATGCTGCCCGGCTGGCAGGGCATCGCCCTGGCCGCCGCCGAGCAGGGCCGCTGGCCCAATCCGCTGCTGCTGCTGGCGGTCTTCGTCGGCGCGGCCCTGATGCGGGCGGCCGGCTGCGCCTTCAACGACATCGTCGACCGCGACTTCGACGCCCAGGTGGCCCGCACCGCGATGCGTCCGATCCCGGCGGGTCTGATCAGCGTCAAGCAAGCCTGGCTGTTCGTGGCCGGCTGCTGCCTGGCCAGCTTTCTCATTCTGATCTGCCTGGGCTGGACCGCGATCCTGCTGGGCGTGCTGTCGCTGGGCCTGGTGGCGGCCTATCCCTTCATGAAGCGGATCACCTGGTGGCCGCAGGCGTGGCTCGGCCTGACTTTCAACTGGGGCGCCCTTTTGGGCTACGCCGCCGCCACCGGCCATCTGTCGTGGTCGGCCGCCCTGCTCTACGCCTCGGGCATCTTCTGGACCCTGGGCTACGACACGATCTACGCGATCCAGGACATCGAGGACGACGCTCTGGCGGGGATCAAGTCCTCGACCCGGCGGCTGGGCCAGCATGTGCAGATCGGCGTCGCGGGGTTCTATCTGGCCAGCTTCATCCTGCTGGTGATCGCCGGCTGGGTCGGCGACATAGGACCGCTGTTCCTACCGCTGGCGGCCCTGTTCGCCCTGCACCTGTCGCGACAGGCCGCCGCCGTGCGGGTTGAAGACGGCCCCGGTGCGCTGAAACTCTTCAAGTCGAACGCGCTGGCGGGCTTGGTGGTGTTCGTGGGGTTGGTGGCCGGGCTTTGGAAGCCAGGGGTGAGCTTCTAGAACGGCCCCTGGCTGTAGACCCGCTCCATCACCGTGTTCAGCTGGCGCAGGCGCGCCTCGTAGCTCCGGCGAAGGCAGGCCGTGTTGGCCCCGCAGGCCTTCCGGTCTCGCAGCCAGGCTCGCTGGTCGCCGATGATCGCGTCACGCCCACCCATCGGCACGAGATGGCGGGTGATGACGTAGAGCTGGTCCATCCGCACGTCCTGGTCATTCAGGTCGCGATTGGCGCAGATCGCTTTCTCGTCGGGCGCGCGGGCCTTGCGGCAATTGAAGCTGGCCGCAGCGGCCGGCAGAGCCCCCGCGACGCAGGCGGTCAGCACAAGGGCGGGGATCAAGCGGCGCATCATCGGCTCCAAGTCGTGACGTTGGGTCATGCTGTCAGGCCAAAGCTGAATGTGCGATGATCGTTCCATGGCCGTCGCTTCGCGCGTCAAACCGCAAGACCTGTTCACGCCCGAGGAATGGACGCGGATTTCCGCGCGCTCGTCCTGGCGCGGCGTGTGGATGGTGGCCCACGCCTGGGGGGTGATCCTCGCCGCCGGGACGCTGTTCGTGGCCTTCCCCAATCCGCTGACCTACGTGCTGGCCGTGATGCTGATCGGCGCGCGGCAGCTGGGCCTGGCGATCTTGATGCACGAGGCCGCGCATGGCGGGCTGCATCCCAATCTGAAGGTCAACGACTGGCTGGGTGAATGGCTGTGCGCGGCGCCGACCGGCGCGTCGCTGGCCAGCTATCGGCCCTATCACCTCAGCCACCACAAGTACGCCCAGCAGGCGGAGGATCCTGACCTCGTGCTCTCGGCGCCCTTCCCGACGACCCGCGCCTCGCTGTGGCGCAAGGTCGTTCGCGACCTGACCGGCCAGACCTTTTTCAAGCAGCGCTTCGGGCCTCTGCTGGGCAAGATGAAGGGCTCCAGGGCGCTGGGTCAGCCCAAGGGCGCGATCTTCGCCGGCGAGATCGCGCGGCAAAAGCCGTTCCTGCTGTGGAACCTCGGCATTCTGGTCGCGCTGTCGGCCATGGGCCTGTGGTGGGCCTGGCTAGCGCTATGGATCGTGCCGATGGCCACCTGGTTCCCGCTGGTCACGCGCCTGCGCAACATCGCCGAGCATGCCCTGGTGGCCAAGGACGAGCCCGACCCGTTCCGCCACGCGCGCACCACGAACGCCAACTGGATCGAGCGCGCCCTGATCGCGCCCTATTACGTCAACTTCCACGCTGAACATCACATGTTCATGCACACGCCGTGTTGGAACCTGCCTTTGGCCCACCGGGTGCTGGAGAAGAAGGGCCTGACCCAGGGCATGCTGACCGCGCCGGGCTATCTGAGCGTGTTGAAGGCCGCATCGAGCAAACCGGTGATCGCCGCCTGACGCGCGGCGTGCTCTAACGCCGCCCATGATCGTCCAGACCCTGCAAGGCCGCCGCGCCTTCATCCGCGACAACACCCAGCTTCTGACGCCGCCGCATGCGCCGGAACTCGTGCTGCATCTGGCCGACGAGGTCACGCCGCTGTGGAAGCTGACCGAGGAGGCTCTGGAGGAGATCGGCCTGCCGCCGCCCTTCTGGGCCTTCGCCTGGGCCGGCGGCCAGGCCCTGGCGCGCTACATCCTCGATCATCCCGAAACCGTCGCCGGCAAGACCGTCTTCGACTTCGCCACGGGCTCGGGCCTGGTGGCGATCGCGGCGATGAAGGCGGGAGCAGCCAGCGTCTTGGCCAATGACATCGACGTCTTCTGCGAGGCCGCCGTCACCCTGAACGCCGAAGCCAACGGCGTCGCCGTCGCCTTCACTGAGGCCAACCTGCTGGACGGCCCGCCGCCAGACGCGCAGGTCCTGCTGGCCGGCGACATCTGCTACGAGAAGCCGATGGCCGAGGCGGTGATGGATTGGCTGCGGCGCGGCCGCGCCCAGGGCTCGACGGTGCTGATCGGCGATCCGGGCCGCACCTACTTCCGCAAGGACGACCTGGTGAAGCTGGCCGAGTACCAGGTCGAGACCACCCGCGAGCTGGAGGACATGGCGATCAAGCGCACCAGCGTCTGGACTCTGCCCTGACGGCGAACTAGAACAATTCAGGAACAATTGCTCGGAGGCCACCATGCGTGAAGACGGCAAGATCGACTACATCGAGTGGCCCGGCGGCGATCTGCCGGCGACCAAGGCGTTCTATTCCGCCGCCTTCGGCTGGAGCTTCGCCGACTACGGTCCCGACTATGTCGCCTTTGAGGGCCAGGGGACCGATGGCGGCTTCGCCAGGCCGCAGGAAGGGTCCAGCGACAGACCACTGGTCATCCTCTACGCCCACGACCTGGAGGCGATGCTCGACAAGGTCACGGCTGCGGGCGGGGTCATCACCGCACCGATCTTCAGCTTCCCGGGCGGGCGTCGCTTTCACTTCACCGACCCGTCGGGCAACGAACTGGGCGTGTGGAGCGCGACGGGGGTCGAATAGAGCCGCGCGGTCGGAGGGCGGCTAAAAGCGCGGACGGAACTGGCGAGGGCTCCAGCCAAAGTCCCGCGCCGCGTCCGACGAATCGAAGGTCAGGTCCTGGCCCATCCGGGTCCCCATGGCCGTCGTGGCGCCGGGATAGAACGGCTTGGCCAAACGCATGATCAGGCCAAACAGCCAGGTCGGCATCGGCAGGCTGCGGGGCGTCTTGCCCAAGCCCTCGAACACGCGGTCGACCATCACGCGGTAGCTCACCGTCTCGCCGCCGACGAGGTCGTAGGCGCGGTTCGCGGCGCCCGGCGCGTGCGCCGCAGCCAGAGCGCCGGCCGCCAGGTCTTCGGCGTGGACCGGCTGGCGCAGCCCCTCCCCCGCCCCCGACAGGGGCATCACATGAAAGCGCCGCACCAAGCGCGCGATGCGGCTCACGTTCTCGTCGTGCCCCTCGTCATAGATCAGGGTGGGCCGCAGGATCGTCCAGGCCACGTCGTTGGCGGCGCACCAGGCCTCGACCGCCTGCTCCGCCTCCGCCAGGGCCGCCGCCACCGCGCGCTCGGCCGCGACGGGCGAGTCGGTCTTGGTGAACCGACTGGTCGATGAGAAGGCGACCAGACGCGTCATCCCCCGCGCGTTCAGCGCCGTCAAGGCGGGCGGCAGCAGCCAGATCGGTGACAGCGAAAACACTGTGGCGGCCACCGGCAGACGCTCGGCGAGGTCGGAGTCCTTGAGATCGCCGCCAACCCAGCAGGCGTCCGCCCCCGGCGGCCGGCGGCTGAAGGCGATGGGGTCCAGGCCCTCATCCTTCAGACGGGCCATCAAATGGCGACCGATCAGGCTGGTGGCGCCCAGCACCAGCACCGGCGTCTTCAGGGGGTTCTCAGCGTGCATTGGCCACCTATAGTCCCGGCCGGGAGGGGTTGCCCATGACCTATGACGAGGTTCGCGCCTTTGCGTTCCGCCTGCCGGGCGTCGCGGACGGCACGGCCTATGGCCGGCCCTGCCTGAAGGCGCACGGCAAGTTCCTGACCCGCCTGTTCGAGGACGGCGAGAGCCTGGTCTGTCCGGCCGTGCCGTTCGACGAGCGCGACATGCTGGTCGAGGCCGAGCCCGACGTGTTCCATTTCACCGACCATTTCCGAAATTACCCCTACGTTCTGGTCCGCCTGGCGGGCGCCCATCCCGGCACGGTCGAGCGGCTGGTGATGCGCCAGTGGCGCGCCACGGCGCCTAAAAAGGTGCTCAAGGCGTGGGACGAAGCCCACCCGACGGAGACTCCATGAAAGGCCCGCTCGCCCTCTGGCGCATCCTGATCGCGCTGATCGCCTGCCTCGGCCCCGCCCTGCAGTACGGCCTGATGGTCTATGACGAGACCCTGGTGTCGGCGGCGGTGAAGTCGGTCGAGTTCTTCAGCTACTTCACGATCCTGTCGAACATGTTGGCCGCCGTCGCGCTGACCGCGCCGCTGGCCGCTCCGCCCAGCCGTCTGGCCGCGTGGTCGGAAGAGAGTGGGCCGCGCGCGGCGATCGCGACTTATCTGGCGATCACGGCGGTCGTCTATCACACGATGCTGGCCTGGCAGTGGGACCCGCAGGGCCTGCGCAAGGCCTCCGACACGATCCTGCACACCATCACTCCGATCGCCTTCCTGCTGGACGTGGCCTTGCGCGGCGGCCGCGGTCCCGCCCGCTGGATCGTCGCGGCCAAGGCCATGGCCTTCCCGGCCCTGTTCGGCGCCTGGACCCTGGTCCATGGGGCCCTGACGACCTGGTATCCGTACCCGTTCATGAACGTCGCCAAGCGCGGCTATCCCAAGGTGCTGCTGACCATGGTGGAGATGAGCGTGGCGTTTGCGCTCGTCGCGTTGATCTTCATCGCCCTCTTGCGCGTTCGGACCCGGTTGGCGCCCAGCGCCGCAGCGCCCATATCCGCCTGACGTTCTATCCGGAGTTTTCGATGTCCAAGCTCGTTCCCGCCGTCCGCTCGGGCGATGTCCTGATGCCCGCCCTGGGCTTTGGCACCTGGCAGCTGGAGAACGGGACCGCCGTACCGCTGGTCGAGAAGGCGCTGGAGATCGGCTACCGCCACATCGACACCGCCCAGATCTACGGCAACGAGCGCGACGTCGGGGCGGCGATCAGGAACAGCGGCGTCAAGCGCGACGAGATCTTCCTGACCACCAAGGTCTGGATCGACAAGTTCGCCGACGGCGACCTGCAACGCTCGGCCGAAAGGAGCCTGGAGAAGCTGGGCGTCGACCATGTCGACCTGCTGCTGTTGCACTGGCCGAAACCCGAGGTGCCGCTGGCCGAAACCCTGAAGGCCCTGAACGAGGTTCGCGCCAGGGGTTGGACCCGCGCGATCGGCCTGTCGAACTTCCCTTCGGCGCAGCTCGAAGAGGCCGCCAAGCTGTCGGAGGCGCCGATCGCCACCGACCAGGTCGAGTACCACCCCTATCTGTCGCTGAAGACCCTGAAGGCCAAGGCCGACCAGTTGGGCGTCTCAATCACCGCCTGGTCGCCGCTGGCCCAAGGCAAGGTTGCGCAAGACCCGGTGCTGATCGAGATCGGCCGCGCCCACGGCAAGACGCCCGGTCAGGTCACGCTACGCTGGATCATCCAGCAGGGTATCATCGCCATCCCGCGCACCAGCAATCCCGCCCGCATCGCCGAGAACTTCGACGTGCTCGATTTCGAGCTCTCGGACGCCGAAATGACCCGCATCCACGCCCTGGCCCGCCCCGACGGGCGTCTCGGCGACTGGCTGGACAAGGCGTATCAGTGGGACGCGGAATAGCCTCGCGCTCAACTTGACGCGCCGCTCATCCCGAGAACAATTTCGAATTGAGCGGGCTTGGGGCGGAGTGGGTGATGGCGTTGGGACCGGGACCTGTGGTGGTCGCCTTGGCGCTGGCGAGCGCAATCCCGGCGCCTTTTCCGCTCTCGGCGCTACGCGCTGACGCCATGGCCGCACGGGCTTTCGACTACTGGATCCTTCGCGCGGGCCGCACCCCGGCGGAGGTCCGGGCTCTGGCCGCTTCAGTCTCCGCAGACGATGAGGCCAAGGGTTGTCGCACCGAGGCTGACTTCGAGATCGTCCTGGGCCTTGAGAGCGCGACGGAGGCCAACTCCGCCGCTGCTTGGCGCGCGGACCGTGAGACCGCCGCCCAGCTTGAGCGAGACGGCGAGGCTCTGCGCGCCAAGGCCCTGGCCGGCGAGCAGGTCGACGGCCGCTATGTCAGCCGCAATGTTCAGGACTTCGTGAAGCAGGCTCAGGCCGCGCGAACCCCGCGCGCCCGCGCCGTGATCGAGCGCGTCGCAGTCGACCAGGCCGGCCTGAGCATCTCCGCGCCAGGAAATCCGACGCCAGGGGTGGAGCGACGGATCGCCCTGCGCTCGAAACACCGCTACTGCGTTGTCGCCCGCGACAACGCCGAGTGGCTAAAGGCGGAGATCAAGTCGCACGGCTGGTTCACCCTCTCCGCCGACGGTCCAGAGGCCGATCGGGCGGCCTGGCTGATCGTCCAGCATAGCGATCACGACCCCGCCTTCCAGCGCGAAGCCTTGGCCCTGCTGACCCGCCTCAAGGACCAGAACGAGACTAACAAGCGCAACTACGCCTACCTCTACGACCGCCTAGCGGCGAATGAGGGCCGCAATCAGCTCTACGCGACACAAGCGCGCTGCCGTGCGGGCCGGCGCGAACCCCATCCCGCCGTCGAGGATCCTCAAGGCCTGGAGACTCGGCGCGCGGCTATGGGCCTGGAGACACTGGAAGCCTATTACGCCCGTTGGGGCGCTTGTCCAAAAGACTAGGGCGCTGGTCCTTGCGCGCGCCGATGCTAAGCTCAGGCAATATGCGAGCGGGAGACTCTCGCGGTTCGACCTAACCACCACCGGGAAATCCCATGCGCCTCGCCGTCGTCGCTCTCGCCGTCCTGTCCCTTCCGGCTTTGTCGGCCTGCACCGAGAGCAAGCAAGCCCGGCGCGCGGCGACGTGGAACGATAAGCCGGCCGACATCGTCTGCTGGTCGTACGGGACCCAGACCTTCGCCGGACGCTCGACCGGCAAGGTCGAGTATGACGAAGGCGGTCGCATCTCGTTCGTCGACGCCGCCAACGGCCGCTACACCACGGTCGAGGGCGAGTGCCGGGTCGTCTACGCGAAATAGGCGGCTATTTCAGACCGTCCTCGGCCAAGGTGTAGGCCACGATCGCGTTGGCGTGACCGTGGCCCATGCCATGCGCGCTCTTCAGCACGGCGACGAGATCCATGTGCTTGGCCGGATAGGCGTCGCGCACGATCTTCTGCCAGTGGGCGACCGGCTGGCCGTAGGTCTTCTCGATCGACGGGAAGTAGGACGCCGGGCCCTTCACCTTGTTGTCGGACATGAGAAACGCCTCTCGGTTTTAGCCAACCCTTGATGCGTCGGCCGCTCGCCGTCGGCAATGGCCACGCCCCGACTGTCACCAAAACTCCCTCCGTTTTCAGACGAACCCGGTTTCATCCGTTCCGGAAAGCGCCTAGGTAAGTCTCAACCTGAGCATAACCGTCAGGACGGGGACGAGATGGACGACGCGGGCGCCAGCTTGCAGGCGATCATGGCGGGGATGGGCCGGACGGCCCGTGACGGCGCGCGCGCGCTTCGTCTCGCCACGCCAGAGCAGCGCACCGCCGCGATCCAGGCCATGGCCGCCGCCATCCGCGAAGACGCCGACATGATCTTGGCCGCCAACGCCAAGGACCTGGCGCGGGCTGAGGCGAACGGCGTCTCGGGCCCGATGCTGGACCGGCTGGCTCTAGACGCCGCCCGCCTGGAGGGCGTGGCTGCCGGAGTCGAGGCCGTGGCCGCCATTCCCGATCCCGTCGGCGTGGCCACCTCGCGCTGGACCCGGCCCAACGGCCTGGACATCGCCCGCGTGCGCACGCCGATCGGCGTGATCGCCATGATCTATGAAAGCCGCCCCAACGTGACCGCCGACGCTGCGGCGCTGTGCGTGCGCTCGGGCAATGCGGTGATCCTGCGCGGCGGCTCGGAGTGTATCCACTCCAACCTGGCCATTCACGCCGCCATCGTCAGGGGCCTTGTGAAGACCGGCCTGCCTGCTGCGGCCGTGCAGGCCGTGAAGACACCCGATCGGGCCGCCGTCGGTATGATCCTGGCCGGGCTCGACAAGACCATCGACCTGATCATTCCGCGCGGCGGCAAGAGCCTGGTGGCCAGGGTCCAGGCCGAGGCCCGCGCCCCGGTGCTGGGCCATCTGGAAGGCCTGAACCACGTCTTCGTCCACGCCGCCGCCGACCTGAAAAAGGCCGTCGAGGTGGTGGTGAACGCCAAGCTGCGCCGCGTGTCGGTCTGCGGCTCGGCCGAGACCCTGCTGATCGACAAGGCGGCCGCGGAAAAGCTGCTGCCGCCGATCGCCGACGCCCTGATCAGGGCCGGCTGCGAGCTGCGCGGCGACGCCGCCGCCCGCGCCATCGAGCCGACCATGAAAAAGGCGAGCGCCGAGGACTGGACGACCGAATACCTGGCCCCGATCCTGGCCGTGGCCGTGGTCGACGGCGTGGCCGGCGCGGCCCAGCACATCGCCTCGTACGGCTCGGGCCACACCGACGCGATCATCACCGAGGATCCGGCGGCCGCCGAAGCCTTCATCGCCGAGGTCGACAGCGCCATCGTGCTGGTCAACGCCTCGACCCAGTTCGCCGACGGCGGCGAGTTCGGCTTCGGGGCCGAGATCGGCATCGCCACCGACAAGCTACATGCCCGCGGCCCGGTGGGGGCCGAGCAACTGACGACGTTCAAATATGTGGTTCGCGGGACCGGCCAGACTCGTCCCTGAGGCCGGCCGGCCCAACGCCCAGCGCCTGGGGTTCCACCTGGAGCCCGGGATGCGCGTCGGGCTGTTCGGCGGCAGCTTCAACCCGGCGCACGAGGGCCACGCCCACGTGGCCGAAACCGCCATGCGCCGGCTGGAGCTGGATCGCGTGATCTGGCTCGTGTCGCCGCAGAATCCGCTGAAGCCCTCACATGAAACCCGCCCCGTCGCCGAGCGCATGGCCAACGCCCGCCGCTGGGCGCGCGGCTCGGGGATGATCGTCTCGGACGCCGAGACGCGACTGGGCTCGCAATACACGATCGACACCCTGCGCGTTCTGCGGGCCCGCTACCCCGGCGTGAAGTTCGTCTGGATCATGGGCGCCGACAGCCTGGCCACCTTCCATCGCTGGCGCGGCTGGACCCAGATCATGCGCGAGGTGCCCGTGGCGGTGATCTCGCGCCCGTGGATCGCGCTGAAGGCCCGCACCGCACCCGCCGCTCGCCGCTTCGCCTTCGCCCGCTGGCCGGCCAGCGCCGCCGCCAAGCTGCCGGACGCCAAATCACCGGCCTGGGTCTACCTGACGGGGCCGCTGAACTTCGCCTCCTCGACGGCGATGCGGGCGCGGCAGAAGGGTTAAGAAGCGTTGCGCGCGCGCCGCTGAAGGCTTGCGAAACGCCGTTCCGCCATCACCCCCTCACGTTTCGTCCAATTCCGTGCTATGAGGGCTATCCACAGCGACCCCATAAGGAGCAATCCGCTGCGTAGCGACCCCGCGCAAAGTGCGCACGAAGGCCCGGCCGGCGCCGAGTCCTCGACTGAATCCCCGGGCCTGAGTCCGGTTCTCGACGTGAAGGCGCTGGAGCGCCTCATCCTCGACCGCCTTGACGACGACAAGGCCCAGGACATCGTCCACATCGACCTGACGGACAAGAGCTCGGTCGCCGACAGCCTGATCGTGGCGTCGGGCCGTTCGCACCGTCACGTCGGCGCCCTGGCCGACCATATCCTGCGCGCCCTGAAGGAAAGCGGCTTCGGCAAGGCGCGGGTCGAAGGCCTGCCGCACTGCGACTGGGTGCTGATCGACGCCGGCGACGTCGTCATCCACCTGTTCCGCCCCGAAGTGCGCAGCTTCTACAACATCGAGAAGATCTGGGCCGTCGACGCCCCGCACCGCACGGCGGCGAACTGATTTTCCTGATCCAGCTCGGCCGCCGCCTGATTAAGAGGCGGCGGCCTTGAGCCTTGTTTCCCGATGAAGATCACCATCCTCACCGTCGGAAAGCTCGGCCGGATGGTCGAGGCTCAGCTGGCGCTGGACTACGCGTCCCGCGCCACCGCCTCCGGCCGCGCGCTGGCGCTTGGTCCTGTCGACATTCTTGAGGTCGAAGCGCGCAAGCCCGGCAAGGCCGCCGAGGCCGAGGTGCTGCGCCCGCATCTTGAGGGCGCGTATGTCGTGGCGTGCGACGAGCACGGCAAGGCCTGGAAAAGCCGCGCCTTCGCCGATCATCTGGCTCGGCTGCGCGATGACGGGAACCGCCGCGTGGTGTTCCTGATCGGCGGCGCCGATGGCCTGGATCCCTCGATCCTGGCGGCGGCGAACGAAACCATGGCTTTCGGCGTCCAGACCTGGCCGCACGCCCTGGCCCGCGCCATGCTGGCCGAACAGGTCTATCGCGCCGCGACCATCATGTCGGGCTCGCCCTATCACCGCGATTGAGGCAAGAGTTCCGGCGATGCCCCGCTCGCGACTCGCCCTTGCTGCCTGCGCCCTGATCCTGACCGTCCCGACGGTAGTGGTCGGCTGGCAGCGCGCGGACCCGGCTTTCGAGGCCCAGCGGGCCAAGGATCGCCAGCAAGCCGCCGACATCCGCCGCGAGATCCAGGACCTGCGCGCCGAGCTTGATCGGCTGGACCACGCCCGCATCGCCGCCGGCGTCGATGTGGACGCCAAGCGCGACCGACTGGAGGCGCTGAACGCTCGGGAAAGGACAATCCTGGCCGATCTCGGCCGAAACCGTCAGCGGCTGTCACTGCTGCTGTCAGCGCTGCAGCTGTTTCGCCGCGATCCCCCGCCAGCCTTGCTGGTGTCGCCCGGCGACGCCCGCGACGCGGTGCGCGCGGCGATCCTGATCCGCGCCATGACGCCGGATCTGAAGGCGCGCGCCGACGCCTATGGCCGTCAGGCGACGGCGATCGGGACCCTGCGTCGCGAGGCGGCGGCCGCCTCTGCGGAACTCTTCACGGCCGAGAGCGTGGTGGCGGACCGCAAGGGCGAGATCGAGCGCCTCATCATCGAGAAGACCGAGCTCGAACGCGCCTATGCCCAGGAGGCGCTGACCCAGACCAATGAGCTGAAGACCCTCGGCGCCCTGACGGACGGGTTGGGCCGGTTCGAGCCCAGCGGCCCGCTCAAGCTGCGGCCGCCCGTCGAAGCGGCGATCGTTCGTCGGTTCGGACAGGAGATGCCGGTCGGCGGCAAGTCGCCGGGCCTGACACTGCGCCCCGAGAAGGGCGCAACCATCGCCGCGCCCGTCGCCGGGGTCGTCGAATACGCCGGCGCGCTGAATGGCTGGGGAGCAGTGCTGATCCTGCGCGCCCAAGGCGCCTATCACGTGGTGCTGGCGGGCCTGGACCAGGTCACCGCCGCGCCCGGACAATCTGTCGCGGCCGGCGCCCCCATCGGAAAGATGCCCGACCATGCGTCTTCCGAGCCGGAACTCTATATGGAGGTAAGGGAAAACGGCGCGCCGGCCGATCCGGAGCGCTGGCTGAAACAGGAGTCGCGATAGTCGACTTTTTCAGTAATTGTGGCCGTAATTATACCTCCGGTCACTGACAGGGTTGGTCGGGACTAAACACGGGTTGCGGCGCCGCGCGCCGCTAGGGAGCCTTCTGGGCCTTTATGCGCAAGTACCTGATCATCGGCGTTTCGGCCTTCGTCCTCGGCGCGGGAACGATGGCCTACATCAGTCCCATCGCCCAGGCGAACAACGCCCCCAAGGCCAAGACCTACAAGATGCTGGAGCTTTTCGGCGACGTGCTGGGCACGGTCGAGGACCAGTATGTCACCGAGGTCGACGACAAGAAGCTGATCGAGGCGGCCCTCGACGGCATGCTGACCAGCCTAGACCCGCACTCCGGCTACCTGGCGCCCGACGCCTATGAAGACATGCAGGACACCACCCGCGGCGAGTACGGCGGGCTTGGCCTGGAGGTCACCAGCGAAGAGGGCGTAGTCAAGGTGATCTCGCCGATGGACGGCACCCCGGCGTCGCGCGCCGGCATCCAGGCCGGCGACTACATCACCTCGGTCAACGGCCAGAGCGTGCTGGGCCTGACGGTCAACGAAGCCGTCAAGCAGATGCGCGGCACGGCCGGCGAGCCCGTCACCCTGACGATCGCTCGTGACAAGACCGACCCCTTCGACGTCAAGCTGATCCGCGAAGTCATCAAGCCCAAGGCCGCCATCGCCCGCATGGAGGGCGACTACGGCTATGTCCGCTTGCCCGGCTTCAACGAGAAGGCCACCGACGCGCTCGTGGCCTCGATCAACGAGCTGAAGGCCAAGAACCCGAAGATGAAGGGCCTTATCCTGGATCTTCGCAACAATCCGGGCGGCCTGCTCGACCAGGCGGTCGGCGTGGCCGATGTGTTTCTGGACGGTGGCGAGGTGGTCAGCCAGCGCGGCCGCGACGCCCGCAATATCCAGCGCTACAACGCCCGCGCGGGCGACATGCTGAACGGCCTGCCGATGGTGGTGCTGATCAACCAGGGCTCGGCCTCGGCGGCGGAGATCGTGGCGGGCGCGCTGCAAGACCGCAAGCGGGCCGAACTGGTCGGCCTGACCAGCTTCGGCAAGGGTTCGGTGCAGACCGTGATCCCGCTGCGCGGCGGCGCCGACGGCGCCTTGAAGCTGACCACGGCCAAGTATTTTACCCCGTCGGGCCGTTCGATCCAGAAGACCGGCATCGCGCCCGACCTCGAAGTCGCCCAGACCCGTGACCAGGCCCAGGACATCGCCAATCGCGTCTGGTTCAGCGAAGCCAGCTTCAAGAACGCGCTCAACGCCGACGAGGGCAAGGCGCGCGTCGGCGCTCATACGCCGGCCGAGGCGCCACCGACGGGCTTCGACGACAAGAAGGGCGACTTCCAACTGCAGCGGGCCATCGCCGTGCTGCAGGCCGGGGGCGTCGCCAATACGCCGAAGCTCCCCAAGCCCGCCGCCAAGGTCGCCGAGGTGACGGCCAAGGCCGCCGCCGCGGCGGGCGGCAAGGCGCCGGTGACCGAGACCAAGTAAGCACTAGGCCTCGACTCTCTCCCGAAAGGATCAACGCCGCCCCGGAGGCTCCGGGGCGGCGTTTTTCATTACCTCCGCGATCGGCCTTAGAAATCGGCCGAGATCGTGAACTGAATCGTTCTGGGCGGCGCCGGGCGGAAGCTGGCGGCGGTGTTCACCGTCGTGCTGATGGTACCCAGATAGTCCTTGTCGAACAGGTTATCGACGTTGACCCGCGCCTTGATCTGGCTGAACGGGCCGGCCGAGAAGCCGTCGCCGATGTCGATATAGGCGTTGACGATCGTATAGCCGCCGACGCTTTCGCTGTTGATGAAGTTGGTGAAGCGGCTCTCCAGATGGCGCGCCGAGACGTTCATCAACAGGCCGTCGAACGGCTCGACCGTGACGCCGCCCTGGAGCACCCAGTCGGGGAAGTCCGGCACCTTCTTGCCGGCGATGGCCAGGGTGGTGGCCGCCGCCGTGGCGCTGGCGCGGTAGTTCAGGACGTCATCCTGGAACTTGGCGCTGTTGTACGAAAGGTTGGCGTTGAAATAGGCTTTGCCCGCCAGGATCTCCGGCTTCCACTGGCCGCTGAACTCGACGCCCTTGGCCCGGACGGCGCCGACGTTCTGGAAGAAGGTCTCGGTGATCCCGCCACCGCCCGGCACCAGCGCTGCGAACGACTGCAGACGGTTCTTGAACTCGGTCTGGTAGGCCACGATCGAGGCGTTGAACGTCTTGTGGTTGGCGCGGTAGCCGAGCTCCCAGTTCGTCGAGGTCTCGGGGTCGGGCCCCGCGACCGTCGGGCTGGCGGCCGAGAAGATGTCATCGGCGCCGCGCGGCAGGGCCATGTTCTCAGAGTACGAGGCGAAAATCTGGTCGCGACCGGTCACGCTGTAGACCGCGCCCACCTGCGGCAGGAAGCTGTCCTTCCAGTTGTCCTTCAGCAGCGGACGGCGGCTGTTGATATAGTCGTTCGGATTGCGATAGCCCGAGATCTTGTAGTCGATGTCGGTGGCCTTGAAGCCGAGCTCCAGCTTCAGCTTGGAGTCCATCAGCGTCAGCGTGTCCTTCAGGAAGAACTGCGTGGTCTCCCGCAGGGATTTATAGTCACGCTGGGCGTGGACCCGCTCGTTGAAGAGCGGTTTGCCGTCCGGGTTGCCGTTCTCGACGTTGTAGCGGTTCTGGGTGCGGTGATAGTCGTCGTTCTCCAGCCAGACGCCGGCCTCGATCTTGTTGACGCCGACATGCCAGGCCAGCTTGGCGGTCACGCCCTGGCGGATCCCGTCAATGCCCGACAGGCCGTACTGGATGCCCTTGGGCGCGAACAGGCCCGGCACGATCAGGCGCTCGGCGTTGTGGCTGGCCAGCGAGGTCGCATAGGCCTCCGGCGACACGCCGTACCCGCCCTTGTCCTCGTAATAGGCCGTCGTGATCAGGTCGAGATTGTCGGTGATCGGCGTGTTCAGCGTCAGGCCGTACAGGTGGTCCTTCCGCTTGTTGATCGCAAACTTGTAGTACTGGGCGTAGTTGGCGTTGGAGTACGGCACGCCGGCCACCGCCTCGGGCAGGCTGCCCGTCGGGATCGACAGCGGCGTTCCGAACGGAACCGAAGTCGGCACCGCGCCCAGATAGGCGAAATAGCGGCCCTTGCGCCCAAAGACATCGCCGGCCGTCCCGGCGTACTGCGCCTTGGTGATCGACGGGCTGTCATAGTCGAAATAGTCGTTGTGGACGGTCTGGAAGGTGATGTCCCCGCCGTTGGGCAACTCGTACTTCAGCTTCCCCTCGTAGTGCTTGCGATCGATCGTGCCCGGGCCGCGCCACAGGTCGCCCTTGATCCACGAACCGCTGACATAGCCCGAGAGCGGCCCCACCTTGCCCATCTCGAGACGCAGGAAGGTGCGGCGCAGGTCGTCGCTGCCGAAGGTCTGGCTGATCGCGCCCCCGGCCTCCTCGGACGGCGCCTGGGTGAAGTAGTCGACGATCGGACCCAGCGACGCATAGCTGGGCAGGGCGACATCGCCCGCGCCGGCGGAAGCGGTCACCCGCAGCAGATTCTCGTTGTCGACATAGCGATAGATCGGGCTACCGCCGAACTGGTCGCTGCGCCCCATCGGAATGTTATCCAGCAGGAAGCCGATCTGCTGGAAGTTGAAGGCGCGCACCGACACCGAGTTGCCGAACTCGTACATGCCCAGCGCGTCATTGGCCTGGACGTTGAAACCCGGGAGGCTCTCCAGCATCTTCAGGCCGGTGATCCCCGCTGGAGCCGAAAGCAGCGCCTCACGCGTGATCGACACGGTGGCGGTGGCGTGGTCGGTGCCGATGGCGACGCTGGCCTCGGACAAACGCTTGCCGGTCACCACCACGGTTTCCAGTTCGGCGGGCTTCTCCGACTGCTGAGCGTAGGCGCTGCTCGCGCCCCCCAACAAAGAAGCGGCCAATAAGAGCGCCTTGAGCCGGGCGGCGTCGCGCGCAGGTTTGCGAGAGGTCATGACTATCCCCAATCATGTTGACCCGCCAAGCGTCACAAGGGGATAGAACCGGGTAAACCTTCGAGAAGGAAAATAGGTTCAACTATTTCTCAGCGTCAAAACCTTGCGCAACAACTGTTTGATTTTCAGTCAGGCGCTTTTTATTGTATAATATTGAACAATAACCGCGCGAAAGCCTTCGGGCGATCGCGTTTGGAGATGTGATTCGTTGTGCTCTTAGGTGTCAGTCGTTCGCGATCACACACAGGGGCTTGGACGCGTCGGAACGACACGCCTTCTGCCCCCGCTGTCCTTGGCGCCTGAGAGATTCGGCGGTCGACCAAGGTCGACGGGCCTTGCTCCTTCGGCGAGAGCGGCAAGCGCCCTGCTTTCCAGCGTTCCACGTCTCGCGCGGTCCTTCTGCTTGAGCGTTTCCGGGGCGGTTTCGCCTTCAGCGCCGGGCCGGGGCCCGGTCTCTCCCGCGAGAGGCCTTCAGGGAACAAAGTCGGAGCGTATATCGTCAATCCGCCCAGGGACGACTTTCCGGCGCATTCCATCGTGCGCCTGCGTGCGTTGCAGAAAACGATGATTTCAGTGGCGCCCGCGTCGCCCGGTCGCGCCCCCGGATCGCGGCCGGACATATCTCGTTAACCATATCTTCGAAGCTTGCCCCCTAGGATAAGGGCGTCATGGCCGTCTCGTTCTCGCGAAAGCCCGCCTACGCCGCCGCCGCGCCCGTTTCGGGCGCGCCCAGCGACCTGCGCGCCAAGCTCATGGCGGCGATCCGCAATCCCTACATCAGCGCTAGCGGCGCGGCGCTCCTGTTTCTGGCTTCGCTGGCGACGCTGGTGCTGATCACCAGCGACCCGCACGCCGGCTCGCCAGTGATTCGGCTGGAGCTGACCAAGATCGGCGCGACCAAGAACGCGCCCGAAGGCTGGCGCGAAGCGCTGGGCGGCGACCCCGCCCACGAGGCCAGCCTGGTGCCGGGGGAACTGGGTCTTTCGGCCAAACCCTTCGGCCCCCTGATGGCGCAGGCCGAGGGCGAGGCCACCCCCGCCGATGGCCTGGAGAACACGCCGGCGATCCCGCAAGGCCCCGGCCTGCCGCAGGCCCCGATCGCCGGCCTGACCGCGCCCGGTCCGGGCGGCGGCCCCCTGCCGATCATCGCCGCCGACGGCCGAACCGCCGCCGAGGCCTATGCCCGCCCCTTCACGCCGAACGGCCGCCCCAAGGTCTCCGTCGTTATCGGCGGCCTTGGCCTGAACGCCCAGACCACCCGCGCCGCGATCGAAACCCTGCCCGGCGAGATCACCCTTTCCTTCGCGCCCTACGCCGAGGGCCTGCAGGGCTGGATCGACCTGGCCCGGGCCCACGGCCACGAGGTCTTGCTGGAAACGCCGATGGAGCCGGCTGACTACCCGGCCAACGATCCGGGTCCTTACACCCTGATCGCCGCCAACCGGCCCGAGGACACCGTCCGGAAGCTGGAATGGCTGATGTCGCGCGCCACCGGCTATTTCGGCTTGTCCAACTATCTGGGCGCCCGCTTCGTCGATAACGACCAGGCGATGAACACCTTCAACGGCGTCCTGAAGGCGCGGGGCCTGGCCTTCATCGACGATGGCCTGGCCGCCCGCCGCGCCGGTCCGATCCCGCGCGCCTCGGCCGACCGGGTGATCGACGACGAGCTCTCGGCCAGCGCCATCGACGCCCAGCTCCGCGCTCTGGAGAACGGTGCGGCGGCGCGGGGACAGTCGCTGGGCTCGGGCTTCGCCTATCCGGTGACCATCAGCCAGGTTCGCGCCTGGGCGGCCGGTTTGCAGGCGCGCGGCATCCAACTGGCGCCCGCATCGGCCCTGGCGCAGCGTTGAGCGCCCTGAGATAAGGCTCGGCATGACCGAGCCTGACCATCCCCAGCACCGCCCCAACGTCGGCGTCGTACTATTCCATTCCGACGGTCGCGTATGGTTGGGCCGCCGTCATCGACAGGCCCCGCCCTACAACTGGCAGTTTCCGCAGGGCGGCGTGGACGACGGCGAGGACCTGGAAGCCGCGGCGCGCCGCGAACTCGCCGAGGAGACCGGCGTCACCTCGGTGGAGCTTCTGGGCCGCACCCAGGGCTGGATCACCTACGACTTCCCGCCCGAGGTTCTGGCCAATCCGAAGCACGCGCGCGGCTGGCGAGGGCAGAAGCAGGTCTGGTTCGCCTATCGCTTCGTCGGCGAGGAGTCGGAAATCGATCTGGAAGCAGACGAACACATCGAGTTCGACGCCTGGCGATGGGGCAGGCTCGACGAAACGCCCGAACTGATCGTACCTTTCAAGCGCGGGGTCTACGAAGCGGTGGTCGCCGCGTTCCAGGGGTTCGCGCGCGGGGCCTGATCTGTCCGCCGCCGCGAAGGGGAGAGTTGGATGGCGGACACGGTTCTGTTGATTCACGGCTATGGCTGCGCGGGCGACGTCTGGGGACCGGTCGCCGAGCGGCTGAAGGCCGAGGGCTATCGCGTCGAGGCGCCAACCATTCGCTCGGCCGTGCGGACGGTCGACGGCCCGCGCGCGGGCCTGGCGGGCCTGACCCTGGCCGACTACGTCGCCGAGATGAGCGCCCTGGCCCAGACCCTGGCCAAGGAGACGGGCAAGAAGCCCCTCGTCTTCGGCCATTCGATGGGCGGCCTCATCGCTCAGAAGATCGCGGAGGCCGGCCACGCCTCGGCGCTGGTCCTGTTCGCTCCCGCCTCGCCGGCGGACGCGCGCGGCAAGCCGAAGCTCTCACCTGTCTTCACCTTCCTCAACATGGCCCTGCAGCCCAAGCCCGAGACCAAGGCGGGCAAGATGTGGAAGCCGGGCTTCAAGTTTGGCGTGATGAACGCGGTGCCGGCCAGCCGACATGACGCGCTCTACGCCACCATGGTGCATGACAGCGGTCAGGTGCTGGCCGATCTGGCATGGCCGGACAAGGATCCCAACAAGGCCGCGCACGTTGACGCCGCTAAGGTGACGGTTCCGATCCTCGTGCTGGCAGGAGCGCTGGACCGCACCACGCCGCTGGACGACGTGCAGCGGATCGGCCGCAAATACGCCAGCGCCGATATCAAGATCTATCCCAACAACGCCCACTATCTCATAGACGAGCCGAACACGATGAAGATCCTCGATGACGTGATCGCCTGGCTGCGGGGCAAGAACCAGACGCCTGCCGCACCGGCCGCACCGGCTCCCAAGGCCGCCCCCGAACCGGCCCCTGAACCGGCCAAGACGCCCGAGCCGGCGCCTGTTGAGGTCGCCGCCCCGCCGCCCGAGCCCGTAAAGGCCGCTGAGCCGGCCCCCGCCCCGAAGAAAACCGCAGCGCCGAAGGCTGCGGCCAAGCCGAAGGCCGAAGCCAAGCCCAAGGCCCCAGCCAAGGCTCCCGCCGCCAAGACGGCCGCGCCGAAAGCCAAGGCGGCGCCGGCCGCCGAGCCCGCCGCCAAGGCTCCGACCAAGGCCAAAGCGCCGGCGAAGGCTCCCGCCAAGGCCCCGTCCAAGCCCGCCGCCGCCGCAAAGCCCAAGCCCGAAGCCAAGCCGAAGGCGGCGGCCAAGCCTGCAGTCGAAAAGACGCCGGCGGCGAAGAAGGCCGCCACTCCCAAGGCGGCGGCCCCGAAACCGGCGGTCAAGGCTGCGGCCAAGGCCGCTCCGGCCGCCAAGCCCCCCGCCGCGCCGAAGGCCGCCAAGGCGCCTGCGACAAAGGCGCCGGCCAAATCCTCGCCCAAGGCCAAGAAGTAAGTGTAGGCTGACCCCGCCGGCAGTGTCGTCGGCGGGGGTTTAGGGGCGTTCATGCGCGCACCGGTGATCATGGTCCACGGCGCCTTCTGCGGCGGATGGACGTTCGATGGGTTCCGCGCGCCGTTCGAGGCGGCGGGACATCGCGTGTTGACGCCCGACCTGATCGGCCACGACGGGGCCAGCAGCGCCGCCGGCGTCTCGATGTCGGACTATGCGCGCCAGATCAGCCGGCTCATCGAGACCTGCGAAGCCCCGCCGATCCTGATCGGTCACTCGATGGGCGGCCTGGTCGCCCAGATGGCGGCGGCGCGCGCGCCGGTGTCCAAGCTGATCCTTCTGGCGCCGTCCGCGCCGTGGGGTGTCTCCGGCGCCAGCCTGGAAGAGGCCGTCTCGGCGGTCAGCCTCTACGCCCTGGGCCCGTACTGGATGCAGGCCATCGCGCCGGACTACGGCGTGGTGCGCCGCTACAGCGTCGACCGACTGGAGCGCGCCGACCGCAAGGCGATCTTCGCACGGATGACGGCCGAGAGCGGCCGCGCGCTGTGGGAGACGCTGAACTGGTGGCTGGACCCATTCATGACCACCAATGTCCGCGCGCCCGCCTGTCCGGTGCTGGCCATCGCAGGGGGCAAGGATGTGATCCACCCGCCGGCCACGGTCCGCCAGACGGCCGCGCGCCTGGGCGGCCAGGTCGAGGTCTTCGCCGAAATGAGCCACTGGCTGCCGGGCGAACCGGGCTGGGAGGCGGTGGCGGCGCGGTGTCTCGACTTCATCGCCGCCGAAGGGCGCGCGGCCGCCTGACCTTAGAGGCCTACTAGCGACCTACTGTGGGCTGAACAGTTTCAGCCCGAGGATCCCGGCCACGATCAGCCCAAAACAGACCAGCCGGGCGGCGGTAGCCGGCTCCTTGAACACCACGATCCCGACGATGGCCGTGCCGACGGCCCCGATGCCGGTCCACACCGCATAGGCGGTGCCGAGCGGCAGGCTCTTCACCGCCCAGCCCAGAAGCCCCATCGACAGCACCAGACTGATCGCCGTCAGCACGATCGGGATCGGTCGCGTGAAGCCTTCGGTGAACTTCAGGCCCACGGCCCAGCCCACTTCGAAAAGGCCGGCGATGAAGAGAATGATCCAGGCCACGACGAGCCCTTTCTGTCCAAAAAGGCGGGGTCGTCCCCGGACAAAGCAAAAAGGCGCGGGGTCGTCCCCGCGCCTTTTCTAGATAGGTCCGCCCTAGAGGGGCGGCAACCGGCCTTAGCGGCTGGTCGTGCTGTACAGGATTTGAGCCCGTTCGAAGTTCTTGCCGACCGAGGTCTCGTCCAGCTTCTTCAGGCGCATATAGACCAGACCCGCGCGGCCGCCGGCCCAGGCGTCGTCCCACGACACGGTGAAGCGGCGATAGTCGCTGCCGACGGTCTGGTCATTGCGGATCAGGCGCAGCTGCGGGCTGTTTTCCCAGGTGGCCCAATCGTGCAGGCCGTTGGCCAGCTCTTGAGCCTGCTCGGGGGCCTGCGAATAGTCGATGGTGACGGTGCAGACGTTCTTGTTCGAGCCCGGGTTATCCAGGGTGATGTTGAACGGCTTGTCGAGCGCCAGGACCCACTGTTCCTTCTTCTTCTTGAAGCCGTAGTCTTTGACCAGCTGCGCGAAATCGCCGCCGGCGACCTGCGGCTTGCAGATGCGGTCCAGCACGTCGAGGAGGCGGACGGTGAAGGCGTCGGTGGTGCGCGGACCGCGCACGGGGGCGACGTAGGCGTCGGCGGCGGGCGCGGCTTGGGCGGCCGGAGCGGCGACGGCAGGAGCGGCTTGGTCAGCCGGCGCAGCGGGTGCGGCTTGATCCGCCGGGGCCGGCGTAGCGGCTGGGGTGGACGCAGGAGCAGTGGTTTGCTCTTGAGCGAAGGCGGAGGTCGAGACCGCGCCGAGGGCGATCAGGCTGACGAGCGCAAGGCGCATAGGCAAGGTATCCCCAACAAGACGAGAGGTCGGCATTAAAACCGACGGACGGTCCCTCGCAACCCTTATGGGCACGGATTAAGACCAAGATTGGGCCACAGGTGTAATTTTATCTCCCGCGGCGCGATGGAAGGTCGCCTTCGACGCGAAAACGCCCCCGGTCCGGGGGGACCGAGGGCGCTTCAGGATCGTCTCGATACGGCCGAGTCGGATCAGGCCGCTTCGACGGCGTGCTCCGCCAGGATCGTCAGGCCGTCCGGCCCAACGTCGGCGAAGCCGCCCTGGATATCGAACACCTTGGTGGTCGCGCCGTCCTTCACGGTCACCTTGCCTTCACGCAGGGTGGTCATGAACGGCGCATGGTTGGCCAGCACGCCGAAGTCGCCTTCGGCGCCCGGAGCCTGGACCATGTCCACCTCGCCCGAGAACAGTTCGCGCTCGGGGGCGACCAGAGAGAAGTGCAGCTTGGCCATCAGTTGAACGTCTCCTCGACGCCGCCCAGGGCGGCCTCGATGTCTTCATCGGTCTGGATCTCGGTTCCGCAGAACGGGCAGAAGCGGATCGTCGCCAGCACAACGCCGGTTTCGCCCTCTTCTTCCCGCTCGCCGAGATTCAGCAGGATCAGGCCGCTGTCATGCTCGATCAAGCCGGCGTTGGCGTCCGGAGACACCGCTTCGGCCAGCTCGTCGCAGCAGAAATTGGCCAGGTCCGTCTCTTCGGTCATTAGGCTTCCGCCGCCATCTTCTCGGCCTTGGCCACGGCTTCTTCGATCGGGCCGACCATGTAGAAGGCGCCTTCCGGCAGGTGGTCGTACTCGCCGTCCACGATGCCCTTGAACGAGCGGATCGTGTCCTTCAGCTGGACGAAGGCGCCCGGCGTGTTGGTGAACTGCTCGGCGACGTGGAACGGCTGCGACAGGAAGCGCTGGATCTTGCGGGCGCGAGCCACGATCAGCTTGTCCTCTTCCGACAGCTCGTCCATGCCCAGGATGGCGATGATGTCCTTCAGGGCCTTGTACTGCTGCAGGACTTCCTGGACGCGGCGAGCGACGGTGTAGTGCTCTTCGCCGATGACCAGCGGGTCCATAATCCGCGAGGTCGAGTCCAGCGGGTCCACGGCCGGGAAGATAGCCTGGGCCGCGATGTCACGCGACAGAACGGTGGTGGCGTCCAAGTGGGCGAACGAGGTGGCCGGAGCCGGGTCGGTCAAGTCGTCGGCGGGCACGTAGATGGCCTGGACCGAGGTGATCGAACCCTTGTTCGTCGAGGTGATGCGCTCCTGCAGGTTGCCCATCTCGGTGGCCAGGGTCGGCTGATAGCCCACGGCCGACGGGATACGGCCCAGCAGAGCCGACACTTCGGCGCCGGCTTGGGTGAAGCGGAAGATGTTGTCGACGAACAGCAGCACGTCCTTGCCTTCTTCGTCGCGGAAGTATTCCGCGATCGACAGGCCGGTCAGAGCCACGCGAGCGCGGGCGCCCGGGGGTTCGTTCATCTGGCCGTAGACCAGGGCGCAGCGCGAACCTTCGGTCGAGCCGTTGTTGGCCTTCGGGTCGACGTTCACGTTCGACTCGATCATCTCGTGATAGAGGTCGTTGCCTTCGCGGGTGCGCTCACCCACGCCGGCCAGAACCGAATAACCGCCGTACGCCTTGGCGATGTTGTTGATCAGTTCCTGCATCGTCACGGTCTTGCCGACGCCGGCGCCGCCGAACAGGCCGATCTTGCCGCCCTTGGTGTAGGGGCACATCAGGTCGATGACCTTGATGCCGGTGACGAGCACTTCAGCCGTGTTGGTCTGCTCGGCGAAGGTCGGGGCGTCGCGGTGGATCGGGCGCGACAGGTCCGATTGGATCGGGCCCTGCTCGTCGATCGGCTCGCCGATGACGTTCATGATGCGGCCCAGCGTGCCCGGACCGACCGGAACGCGGATCGGTTCGCCCGTGTCACGGACGGCCTGGCCACGGACCAGACCTTCGGTGGCGTCCATGGCGATGGCGCGGACGGTGTTCTGGCCCAGGTGCTGGGCGACTTCGAACACCAGGCGCTGGCCGGTGGCTTCGTTGACGGTCTCGACGGCGTTCAGAATCGCCGGCAGAGCGCCGTCGAACTCGATGTCGACGACGGCGCCGATGATCTGGACCAGACGGCCGGTGGCGCCGTTCAGGTTGGTGGCCGGAGCCTTGGGCGCGGCGGCCTTCGGCGCGGCCGGCTTCTTGGCGGCCGGCGCCTTGGCGGCGGCGGCGGGAGCCTTGGCGACGGCGGCCTTCGGAGCAGCAGCGGCCTTGGGGGCGGCGGGCTTCTTGGCGGCGGTCGCCGGCTTTTCAGCGGGGGTCTTGGCCATGGCGGTGCGGTCTTTTCTGTCTCTGCGTGCTTATGTCGTTAGGCTGGATCAGACGGCTTCGGCGCCGGAGATGATCTCGATCAGCTCCTTGGTGATCTGGGCCTGGCGGGAACGGTTGTACTCGAGGGTGTAGCGCTTGATCATGTCGCCGGCGTTGCGCGTGGCGTTGTCCATGGCGGTCATCTGGCTGGCGTAGAAGCCGGCCATGTTGTCCAGCAGGGCTGACAGGATCTGGACCGTCAGGTTGCGCGGCAGCAGAGTCTCGAGAATGGCCTCTTCCGAAGGCTCGTACTCGTAGACGGCGGCCGGACCGGAAGCCGCTTCCGCGCCCTCGACCACGGCCGGGATCAGCTGCAGGCCCGTCGGGATCTGCTGCACCACCGACTTGAAGCGGCTGTAGAACAGGGTGACCACGTCGGTCTCCCCCGCCTCATACTCGCGGGTGATCAGGTCGGCGATCGGCTGGGCCACGGCCAGCGTCAGCTGGCGGTAGGACGACAGGTCGAACGTCTCGACGACGCGACCGGCGTAAGGCTTGGCCAGCTGGGCCGTCACCTTCTTGCCGACGCAGATCACGCGGACGGTCTTGCCCTGGGCGATCAGCCCGTCGATGTGGGCGCGCGCGGCGCGAACGATCGACGAGGTGAAGCCGCCCGCCAGGCCGCGATCGGCCGCAGCGACGACCACCAGGTGGCGATCGTCACGGCCGGTGCCGGCCAGGAGCTTCGGGGCGCCGTCGCCGGACACGCCGGCGGCGAGGTTGGCGATGACGCTGGCCAGACGCCGGGCGTAAGGACGAGCGGCTTCCGCCGCGTCCTGGCTCCGGCGCAGCTTGGCCGCCGCCACCATCTGCATCGCTTTCGTGATCTTTTGCGTCGCTTTGACGCTCGAGATCCGATTGCGCATTTCCTTCAAGCTGGCCATTCGGCGCTACTCTCTCCGAGCGGTTCCGAGGGGCTTAGGCGAAGGTCGACGAGAAGCTGTCGAGCGCGCTCTTCAGCGTGTTCTCCAGATCCTTGTCGAGCGCCTTCTTGGTGCGGATGCCTTCCAGCAGGTCGGCGTGCTGGCTGTGCAGGCGGGCCAGGAACTCGCTCTCGAAGCGGCGCACCGACGAGGTCGGGATGCCGTCGAGGTAACCGCGGGTGCCGGCGTAGATCACGCAGACCTGCTCTTCGACCGACAGCGGCGCGTATTGCGGCTGCTTCAGGAGCTCGGTCAGGCGCTCGCCGCGGGCCAGCATCTTCTGGGTCGAGGCGTCCAGGTCCGAGCCGAACTTCGCGAAGGCGGCCATTTCACGGTACTGGGCCAGCTCGCCCTTAATCGGGCCGGCGACTTGCTTCATCGCCTTGATCTGGGCCGACGAACCGACGCGCGACACCGAGATACCGACGTTCACGGCCGGACGGATGCCTTGGTAGAACAGGTCGGTTTCCAGGAAGATCTGGCCGTCGGTGATCGAGATCACGTTGGTGGGGATGTAGGCCGACACGTCGTTGGCCTGGGTTTCGATGATCGGCAGAGCCGTCAGCGAGCCCGAACCGTTGTCTTCGTTCAGCTTCGCGGCGCGCTCCAGCAGACGGGAGTGCAGGTAGAACACGTCGCCCGGATAGGCTTCGCGGCCCGGCGGGCGGCGCAGCAGCAGCGACATCTGACGGTAGGCGACGGCTTGCTTGGACAGATCGTCATAGATGATCAGGCCGTGAAGGCCGTTGTCGCGGAACCACTCGCCCATGGCGCAGCCGGCGAACGGGGCCAGGTACTGCAGCGGGGCCGGCTCCGAGGCCGAGGCGACGACGACCGTGGTGTACTCAAGAGCGCCGTGCTCTTCGAGGGTCTTCACGATCTGGGCGACGGTCGAGCGCTTCTGGCCGATGGCGACATAGACGCAGTAGAGCTTGGCGCTCTCGTCCTTGCCGGCGTTCACGGCCTTCTGGTTCAGGATGGTGTCGATCGCGACGGCGGTCTTGCCGGTCTGACGGTCACCGATGATCAGCTCGCGCTGGCCACGGCCGACCGGGATCAGGGTGTCGATCGACTTCAGGCCGGTCTGCACCGGCTCGTGCACCGACTTGCGCGGGATGATGCCCGGGGCCTTCACGTCGACGCGGCGACGCTCGGTGTATTGGATCGGGCCCTTGCCGTCGATCGGCTCGCCCAGCGGGTTGACGACGCGGCCCAGCAGGCCCTTGCCGACCGGCACGTCCACGATCTCGCCGAGGCGACGGACTTCGTCGCCTTCCTTGATCTCGGCGTCAGCGCCGAAGATCACGGCGCCGACGTTGTCGCGCTCGAGGTTCAGGGCCATGCCCTTCACGCCGGCCTTCGGGAATTCCAGCATTTCGCCGGCCTGGACGTTGTCCAGACCGTAGATGCGGGCGATGCCGTCACCGACGGACAGCACCTGACCGACGTCCGAGACGGCGGCCTCTTCGCCGAAGTTGGCGATCTGCGACTTAAGGATGGCCGAGATTTCGGCGGCGCGGATGTCCATGGTCTTCTGGGCTCTCTGCGATCTAATTTTTTACGGCGCGCTTATACGCTCAGGCGCGCTTCAGGGCGAATTTCAGGGAATCGAGCTTCGAACGGAGCGAAGCGTCGAAGAGACGCGAACCAACGCGCACCTTCAGGCCGCCCAACAGGGACGGATCGACGCGCGTGGAAACTTCGGGGGTCTTGCCCAGGGCCTCGGCCAGGGCCGCTTGCACGCCCTTTAGCTGGGCGGGCGACAGGGCGGCGGCCGAGACGACTTCCGCCGTCACCACGCCGCGATGCTTGGCCGACAGCTCGACGAAGGCCGAGATGGCGCCCAGGAGGTCGCGGGTGCGGCCGTTGGCGGCCACTAGGCCCAGGAACTTCGTGGTCAACATGTCGAAGCGGGCCTTCACGGCCACGGCGACGAGGCCCTTGCCCTTGTCCTCGGCCGAGAAGGCCGGGCTGTCGATCAGGCGGCGCAGGTCGGCGCTGTCGGCGATCATCGCCTTCAGGCTCTTAAGGTCGGCCTCGACCTTGGCCAGATTGCCGTTCTCGATCGTCAGTTCGAAGAGGGACTGCGCATAGCGCTGACCCGCATCCGTCGCCTTGGTTTCGTCCGCCACTTGGTATCCGCCCGGTGCGTTGCAAATCGCCGCCGACAAGAAGTTTAACCCTCATCGCGACTTAAAGGCTTGAACGCGCTTGAAAAAAGCACATGGACGGTCGGCGCTGCCGCGCCGTCCCGTCCGAAGCCGCGCGCCTGATAACACGGGCCTTTCGCAGTCGCAACCAACGGGGCGCAACCGAGCGCTCGCTCAGACCTCGGAGCGACGGAATATCGCCGAACCAGAAGCCGCCAGCCCGCCGTCGGCGCGGCGCAGCTCCGCCTGTGCGAAGATAAGGCTGCGGGTGGCGCGCTCGATCCAGGCCTTGGCGTCAAGCTCGCCCGCGACGTCGACTGCGCCATAGTCCACGGTCATCGAGGTCAGCGACGCGCCCTCGCCTGCGGCCTTGTGCAGAACGGATTCCAGTTGGGCGGCGAGACTCTTGTCCATGGGCTTCAACTAGTCCTGTGGCCGAAAAAGAAAAGAGGCGGCGGAACGATCCGCCGCCCCGTCAAGGCGAATGCTCGAGGAAACAGCCAGACCGGGCCGGAGAAACGGCGGCCCGCAACGCGTCTGGGTACTAGGGTAAAGCGATAGGTGTTCTTACTTAGCCGCGACCTTGGCCGAGGCGTTACAGCGGGCCAGGTCTTCGGCGTCCAGCGACTTGCTGTCGCCGCCGAAGGCCGAGACGCGACCCACTTCCTTGGCGAGCGCCTTGCAGGCGGCCGCGGTGAGGGCCCGGGACGGCGCCTGGGCCGAAACGCACTCGGCGCCTTCGCAGACGAAGACAGCGCCGCCGGCGACGACCTTGGTCTTGGCCGCAACCGGCGCGTCCAGCGCAGCGGCGATGCGTCCATCGGCCAGGGCGCTACCCGCGAGGGGGCCGGCGAGCATGGAAACAGACAGGGCGGCGACAGCCGCCAGCGAACGGAGCTTCATCAGAAAGCCCTCCGGCTTTGGGGAAGTTGCGGTCAGATCGAGGATCGGTGAAAAACGCAGGTACTGGCCGCCCGACCCCGGGGATGACGGCGCCGGTATCCCCACCGGTGCTTCGGGTCCGAACTAAGCATCGCTTAGATATCAGTGATAAGAAATTGCGCAAGCGCAATTTCGCTTGCGCCTCGCATTTTCGAAAAACGCATATTTCTCGTCGAAAACGGCGCAGCTCGCCGGCGATGGCGAGCGCTACAGCCCCAGGATCTGGTCGATCCGGCTCTCGGCCTGGGCGTGGATGGCGCGGTCCTCGACCATGCCCTTGGCGCGGGCGTAGCGCCCGTCCTTGCCGGCCCGACGCTGGATGCCGTCGGCGGTCACGACAGGGCCCGGACCGGAAGGATCGGTGAAGGCGCTCATCAACGCGGCCATGAACGCGCCGATGAACGCGGCGGCTATGGGCCCGATCGCGCCAACCCAGCCCTCGCCGAAAATGGCTTGCAGGCGGTCGATCAGCAGCTCGCGGTTCGGCTGCTTCTCCATCACCCCGATCATCCAGAGCACAGCGCCCTCGACGATCGCGGCCAGCAGCACCGGCAGGATCACGCCCAGGACGCGCGGCCGGACGAACAGTCCGAGCGCGGCGCCAAGGATCGCGAAGGCGGCCATGGTGATCATGCGACCAGTATAAGGTCACGCTGGTCAAGGAGCCGTTAAAGCCCGTTCCGCAGGGGCACGATTGGCCGCAGCGGCCGCCCGCGCTTTAGTCTCGAAATTAAAGAGAACAATGCGCGCAGGGAGGCTTGACCATGGACTTCCGACTGTCACCGGAACTTTCGGCCTATCTCGAAGAGCTCGACGCCTTCATCGAGAAGGAGATCGCCCCTCTGCAGGCGCGCGACGACAACGAGCGCTTCTTCGACCACCGCCGCGAATGGGCCCGCACCGACTGGGACGCGGGCGGCCTGCCGCGCCACGAATGGGAGGAACTGCTGGGCAAGGCCCGCAGACTGGCCGACCAGGCCGGCCACTATCGCTACGCCCTGCCCAAAGCCTATGGCGGCCAGGACGGCACGAACCTGGGCATGGCGGTGATCCGCGAGCACCTGGCCAGTAAGGGTCTTGGCCTGTTCAACGACCTGCAGAACGAACACTCGATCGTCGGCAACAATCCGTTCGTGCTGATGATCCGCGACTTCGGCCGGCCCGACCAGCAGCACCTGATCGAGGACATGCTGGATCGCGGCGCCTTCCGCCCGACCTTTGGACTTACGGAACCCGACCACGGCTCTGACGCCACCTTCATGGAGACCCGCGCGGTGCGCGAGGAACGCCACGGCGAGGCCGGCTGGCGGATCGACGGCGAGAAGATGTGGACCACGGGCATGCACGCGGCCACCCACTGCTGCCTGTTCGCCCGCACCAGCGGAAACGACGGCGACGCGCGGGGCGTCACCGCCTTTCTGGTTCCGGCTCACGCGCCCGGGGTGAAGATCGAGGAGTACCTCTGGACCTTCAACATGCCGACCGACCACCCCCGGGTCAGCTTCACCAATGTCTGGGTCCCCGACTCGGCGATGTTCGGACCCGAGGGCGGCGGCCTGGCCCTCGCCCAGCACTTCGTGCACGAGAACCGCATCCGCCAGGCCGCCTCCAGCCTCGGCGCGGCCGTCTACTGCATCGAGGAAAGCATCAAGTACGCGCGCGCCCGCAAGCCGTTCGGCAAGGCGCTGTCGGAAAACCAGGCCATCCAGTTCCCGATCGTGGAGCTCTCGACCCAGGCTGAGATGCTGCGCCTGCTGATCCGCAAAACCGCCTGGGAGATGGACCAGATGTCCAAGGTCGAGGTGGAAAAGCGCCTCTCCGATAAGGTCTCGATGTGTAACTACTGGGCCAACCGGCTGTGCTGCGAGGCCGCCGACCGGGCGATGCAGATCCACGGCGGCATCGGCTATTCGCGGCACAAGCCGTTCGAGCACATCTACCGCCACCACCGCCGCTACCGGATCACCGAGGGCAGCGAGGAAATCCAGATGCGTAAGGTCGCCGCCTGGCTGTTCGGCTACATGGGTCCGCGCAAGCAAGCCTTCGCGGAGATGGATAAGGTTTAACCTTCGTGGCCCTGACGTGTATCAACGGACGCGCTATCTAACGGCGGTATGCGGCGTACATGTTCGCATATCGCCGGACGAGCCTGCGGGTCCGCCTCCTTCGAGGCGGGCGGGCTCACCGGGTTTGGTGGAGGGATCCTTGAACAGCCGTCTCGTCCGTAACGCCGCGCGCGTCGCCTTGGTCGTCGCCATCCCCGCCACCCTGGCGGGCTGCGGGATCAATAAGATTCCCACCCAGGACGAGGCGACCAAGACCGCCTGGGCCGAGGTGCAGAACCAGTACCAGCGCCGCGCCGACCTGATCCCTAACCTGGTCGCGACCGTTAAGGGCTATGCGGCCCAGGAAAAGGACGTGCTGACCGCCGTCACGCAGGCCCGCGCCAGCGCCACGCAGGTCAAGGTCGACGCCTCGACCATCACCGACCCGGCCCAGTTCCAGAAGTTCGCCGCCGCCCAGGACCAGCTGTCGGGCGTGCTGGGTCGCCTGATGGTGATCCAGGAGCAGTATCCGGACCTGAAGTCGAACCAGAACTTCATGGCCCTGCAGAGCCAGCTGGAAGGCACCGAAAACCGCATCGCGATCGCGCGGCGCGACTACAACGAGACCGCGCAGAAGTACAACACCACCCTGCGGACCTTCCCCAGCGTGTTCTGGGCCAAGACGCTCTACAGCGACCAGAAGCCGGCCCAGCTGTTCCAGGCCACCGCCGCCGCCCAGAGCGCGCCGACGGTGGACTTCTCCAGCCCGCCGACCGCCGCGCCGCCGAAGGTCCAGTAGGCCTGTGGCCATGACCGCTTTCATCCTCCCCCGTAAAACGGGGGAGGGGGACCGCAGAGCGGTGGAGGGGGCGTCCAACCGCCGCTTGCGCCCCCTCCGTCACGGCGCGTATCCGCGCCGCGCCACCTCCCCCGTTGCACGGGTGAGGATGTGGCTGTTGATGTTGGCGACGGTGCTGTTCGCCCTGCCCGCCCTGGCGGACCCGAAGTTCCCGGCGCTGTCCGGCCGCGTGGTCGACGACGCACAGGTGCTGTCGCCGGATGTCGAGCAAGACCTCTCGGACAAGCTCGAGGCGCTGGAGACCCGCACCGGCCGTCAGTTGGTGGTGGCCACGGTCAGCAGCCTGCAGGGCTATCCGATCGAGGACTACGGCTACAAGCTCGGCCGGACCTGGGGGATCGGCGACAAGGATAAGGACGACGGGGCGATCCTTCTGGTCGCGCCCAACGACCGCCAGGTGCGGATCGAGGTCGGCTATGGCCTGGAGCCGGTGCTGACCGACGCCTTGTCGAGCGTCATCATCCAGTCGGCCATCCTGCCGAAGTTCCGCAACGGGGACATCTCAGGCGGCGTGGTCGCCGGCGCTGACGCCATGATCGAGCAGCTAGGCCTGCCGCCCGACGAGGCCAAGGCGCGTGTGGCGGACGCCGCGCGGCCCGAGCGTCACGAGGCGCGCGGCTCGCCCATCGTCGGACTGCTGATCTTCCTGTTCGTGATCTTCGTGTTCTCCAGCCTGTTCAGGGGACGGCGCGGCGGGTTCGGCTCAGCCCTGCCCTGGATCATCCTCAACGTCCTGACCAGCAGCGGGCGCGGCGGCGGTGGCGGCGGTGACTGGGGCGGCGGGGGCGGTGGCTTCTCCGGCGGCGGCGGCTCGTTCGGCGGTGGCGGCAGTTCGGGACGGTGGTGAGATGGCCAAGCACATGACCCCCCACGATCTCGACCGCATCGCCCAGGCGGTGGCGGACGCGGAGAAAACCACTGCGGGCGAGATCTTCTGCGTCCTGGCGCCGGAGGTTTCGGACTATCGCGAGACGCCGCTGGTCTGGGCCGCCGCCAGCGCCCTTGTCCTCCCGGCCGCCGCGCTGCTGGCGGGCTTTCGTCCAGAGATGCTGACCCGCCTGTTCGGCGGCTGGAGCGTCGGCCACCACGCGGCCCAGGACGGCGCGATCCTGTCGGCGCTGTCGACCTATATCGTGCTGCAGCTGGTGGTGTTCGTCGTCGCCGCCCTGGTGGTGTCGATCCCGCCGGTCCGTCGCGCCCTGACTCCCGGCGCGCTGAAGACCGCCCGCGTCAAGCGCGCGGCCATGGAGCAGTTCCTCGGTCACGGCCTGCATGTCACCCGCGACCGCACCGGCGTGCTGATCTTCGCAGCCCTGGCCGAGCACCGGGTCGAGGTGATCGCCGACGAGGGCATCTACAAGGCCGCGCCCAATGCGGTGTGGGACGAGGTCGTCGCCGATCTGGTGGCGGGACTCAAGCGCGGCAAGGTCGCCGACGGCTTCGTGGCCGCCGTCGCCCGCACCGGCGCGATCCTCGCCGCTCATGTCCCCCCGCGCGGAGACGACCGCAACGAACTGGCGGACGGCCTGACGATCCTGCCGAAGCGGTGACGCTAAGGAAGACTGGCGGAACGCTTCGCCTCGGCGTCATCATCCCCCAAACGACGAGGGGGAACCGCCATGTCCAATATCGACCCGACCCGTGCGCAGTTCGACGCGTTCAAGGCCCTGCCGCGCGATGCGCCGATCCACATGCTGAACCTGATCCGGCTGAAGCCGCTGGCCGACTATCCGGCCGACCATCCCAATCACGGCAAGGGCATGACGGGTCTCGACGCCTATCGCGAGTACGGCCGCACCTCCGGCCCGATCTTCGAGGGACTGGGCGGCCGTCAGGTGTGGGCGGGCAGTCCCGAGGTCGTGCTGACCGGTCCCAGCGACGAGCGGTGGGACCTGGCCTTCATCGCCGAGTACCCGAATGCCGGCGCCTTCCTGGCGATGGTCACGAACCCCGAGTACCGCGAGCACGTCAAGCATCGCCAGGCAGCGGTGGAAGACTCCCGGCTAATCCGCTTTTCGCCCTTCGCGCCCGGCAAGGGCTTCGGCGAGTAAGCGTTACTCGGCCGCCAAGGCGAGCGGCGCGGCCTGGGCGCCGCGCACCAGGCGGCCTGGCAAGGCTCCGGTCGGCTCGCCGTCGCGCTGGGTGACGACGCCGGCGACGATCGTGGCGACATAGCCGTGCGCGCGCTGGGTCAGGCGACGCCCGCCCGCAGGCAGGTCGTAGACCACCCGGGGCGCGTCCAGCCGCAAGCCCTCGTAGTCGATGACATTGAGGTCGGCGCGATAGCCCGGCGCGATCAGCCCCCGATCCAGCAGGCCGACAGCTCGGGCGGTGTCGCGGGTCTGGCGAGCGATCATGGTCTCCAGCGGGATCCTGGCCCCCCGGGTCCGATCACGGGTCCAGTGGATCAGGTTGCTGGTCGGGAAGCTGCCGTCGCAGATCATGCCAACATGGGCCCCGCCGTCGGACAGGCCCGGCACGGTGTCGCGATGCGTCAGCATGGCGAAGCTGGGGTCCAGCGAGCCGTCCGCGTAATTCAGGAATGGATGGTACAGCATGCCCCGCCCGTCCTGGGCCAGCATCGCGTCCAGCGCGACAGCGGCGGGGTCGCGCCCCTGGCGCGCGGCGATCGCGGCGACGGTCATGTCGGCGGTGGGCTCATAGTCCGGGTCGTCGCCGCCCATCGGAAAGAGATTGTCCCAGGTCCGCAGCGCGCTACCAGCGAAGGGGCCCTGGGCCTCGCCATCGTGGGCCAGCAGCCGGGCGCGGAATCCCGGCTCGGACAGGGCCGCGACCTTGTCGGCCAAGGGGCGGTCCTTCAGTTCGGCGAAGACCGGGTTCTGGCTGAACGGATTGAGGGTCAGCTCCAGGCCGAACAGCACCCCGACCGGACGGCCGCAGACCTGCGCCTTCATCGGCAGGCCCGCGTCGACGGCGGCGGCGACGCCATCCAGCAACGCCCGCCAGCCCTGCGGCGCCTTGGGGCTCTGGACCAGCGAGAACGACAGCGGCCGGCCTGACCGCTCGACGATCCGCCGCAGCATGGCCAGCTCGGCGGGGCCGTCGACAAAGTCCGACACCACCTGCAGCACGCCCTTGCCGGCGGCCGCCAAGCCGAGCGCGATTCCCGTCAGTTCGTCCTCGCCTGCGGTCAGGGTCGGGGTCGGCTGGCCGTCGCTGGTGCGGTGATTGAGGGTGCGTGAGGTGGAGAAGCCCAGGGCGCCGGCCTCGACCGCGCGCCGGGCGATCGCGGCCATGGCGGCGATGTCCGCCTCGGTCGCCGGCTCGCGGTTCGCCCCGCGCTCGCCCATCACATAGACCCGCAGGGCCGCGTGCGGCAGCTGGGCGCCGACATCCACGTCGAAGGCGCGGCCGGCCAGAAAGTCGAGATAGTCGGGAAAGCTCTCCCAGGCCCAGGGCAGCCCCTCGGTCAGCACGGGAAAGGGAATGTCCTCCACGCCCTCCATCAGGCGGATCAGGCGATCGTGGTCCTGCGGCCGGCACGGCGCGAAGCCGACCCCGCAATTGCCCATCACGACCGTGGTGACGCCGTGGCCGGAACTGGGACCCAGCTGGCTGCTCCAGGTCGCCTGGCCGTCATAGTGGGTATGGATGTCCACGAAGCCCGGCGTGACGATGCGTCCTTTGGCGTCGATCTCCTCGGCGCCGGCGCCCAAGCCCTGACCGATCGCGACGATGACGCCGTCCCGGACGCCGACATCGGCCTGGAAGCCCGTACCGCCCGCGCCGTCGAAGACCACGCCGCCCCGCAGGACCAGATCGTAGGCGCGTTCGCCCATGGCCGTCCTCCCGTCATCTTATCGTTGTTCACCAACGTGCGCCCGACGGAACCAAAGCGTCAAGAAAAAGGGCGGCCGCCGAAGCGACCGCCCTTCAAGAGGCGTTTGTCTACCGCCTTAGAACGACTTGCGGACCGTCACGCCCATGGTGCGCGGCTGACCCACGGCGTAGCCCAGACGGGCGCGACCACCGCGTTCGCGGTCGAACGACAGCAGCGCGTTCTCGTCGAAGAGGTTGTTGACGTAGAACGTCATGTCGACGCCGTCCGGCATCTCCAGGCCGGCGCTGAGATTGACGATCTCGTAGCTGGGCAGCTGGAGATTGACGACCGTCGGGACCGTGCCTGTGGCGCCGCCGAAGGCGAGACCCGAGACGAACGAGCGCGGGTTGTTCTCCTGGTCGCTGGCCTGGGTGAAGCGGTTGCCGACGTGCTGCAGCGAAGCCTTCAGGTAGCCGTTGACGCCCGGCCGGACTTCCTTGCTGTAGGTGACGTCGAACGACACTTGGAACTTCGGCACCGACGGCAGTCGATTGCCCTCGCGGATGCCGCCGATCACCGCGCCCGTCCCGTCCTTCACGGTCGAGTCAAACTCGGCTTCCAGGAGGCTGCCCGACAGGCCGATGTCGAGACCGTTGGCCAGACGCGCGGTCAGCTCGGCCTCGACACCCTTGGTGTGGGCCTTGGGCACATTGAACACCACGCGCGACGAGCACGAGCCGGCGTCCAGAGTGGTCTGCAGGTTCTTGATGTCGGTGTAGAAGGCCGCCGCGTTCAGGGTGACGCGGCCAAACCGTGACTTCACGCCGCCCTCGTAGTTCCACAGCGTCTCGTCGTCGTAGGACTGGTAGCCGCCGAAGATCGCCTTGTCCTGGGCCGAGCACAGCGGCAGGTTCAGCGGATCGTTGACGCCGCCCAGCCGGAAGCCCTTCGAGGCCTGGGCGTTGAAGGTGACCATGTCGCTGGCCTCGTAGCTCAGCAGGAAGCGCGGCGTGAAACCGTCCGACGAGGTCTTGTCGGTGCGGTTGTCGCCGTTCGCGAACAGGCCGCCGGACTTGAACTGACGCGTTTCGCTGAAGTCGTAATAGCGGCCGCCCGCTGTCGCGGTCAGCTTGCCGGTCGTGTAGGTCAGCTCGCCGAACACGGCCTTCTGCTTGATGTCGTAGGGTAGGTACGCGTTGTAGGGCGAGTCCTTGCCGAAGCCGTTGGCGACGGCGGCCGAGGTGCCCGCGCCCAGCTTGGCGTCGGTCGCCACGTCATAGCCCGGCGTCGGCAGGCGCTGGTTATAGACGCGGTCGACCTTCGAATAGAAACCGCCGATCACCCACTGCAGCGGGCCGTCGCCGGTAGAGGCCAGGCGAAGCTCCTGAGTGAACTGCTCAAGGTCGGTGGTGTCGCGCAGGTTCGAGGGCAGAAGCACCGCGGCCGCCGGATAGCCGAGATCCACCGACACGCTGCCGGTCAGAGCGCTGGCGTCGCGGCTGACGGTGATGTCCCGGCTGATGAAGCTGGTGACGCTGGTCAGGGTGGCGGCGTCGAACTTGAAGTTGGCGGTCATGTCCGCCAGCAGCGTGTTGTCGGCGAAGCTCTCGTCCAGCAGCAGATACTGCTCGCGCTCGCCCAGCTGGATCTTCGGCCGGGTGGTGGTGTTATTGTTGGCGAACAGGTTGAAGGTTTCCTGGCGGTTGAAGCCGCCGGCGCGGATCTCCTGATAGACGATACGCGGCGTGAAGTTCACCTGCTCGTTCGGCTCGATGTAGAACGACAGGCGGCCGCCGCGACGGGTGCCGTCATTGACGTTCTTGTCGACCTTGCCGCCTTCCTTGCGGGCGTCGATGAAGCCCCCGTACTGGGTCAGATAGCCGACGGCGCGCATGGCGATCTTGTCGGAGATCGGGATGTTCACCGCGCCCTTCACATGGCCGCCGAACGCATCGCCGTCCACAAGGTTGGCGTTGGCCTCGAACGTGCCCTCCGAGACGCCGAGCTTGGGCTGGTTGGTGATGTAGCGGATCGTGCCGCCCACCGAGCCCGAGCCGAACAGCGTGCCCTGCGGACCGCGCAGGGTCTCGACGCGATTCAGGTCGAAAAGGTCGATATCGGGCGTGAACAGCGACAGCGAGATCACCGACTCGTCGAGATAGACGCCGACTTGCTCCTTCACGCCCGGCTGGTCACGAACCACCTGGCCGGCCGACACGCCGCGCACCGAAACCTGGCTCTGCCCCGGGCCGAGGTTCTGGATGGTCAGGCCCGCCACGTTGCGCGACAGGTCTTCCAGCGTCACCGCGCCCGAGCGCTGGATGTCCTTTTCCGTCTGGGCGTTGATCGAGAAGGGGATGTCCTGGATCGTCGCGTCGCGCTTGGTCGCGGTGACGATCACTTCCTCGATGGCGTTCTGATCGGCTTGCTGCGCAGCGGCGATCGACGGCAGCGCCACAAGGCCCGCGCCTAGAAGCGTAGAAAGCGCGCTGGCGCCCAGCAGCGCGCGCACACGACGGCGCGACGACACGATGGTCATGATTACCTCCCTGATGTTTTTCGCGTTCTTGGAGACGGGCTCCCGACGCAACGGCAGCGTTCATCTCCGTCCTGACGAAAGTCAATCTGAAACGAAGGCTTTTAGAATCAGCGCATTAGAGGTGATCGAAACTGTGATCACAAAGCCACGCCATGACCCCGGGACCGGGCGGCTTTCCCTTTACGCGCACGTGATCTTTCGCACCGCAACGAGACGGTCTAGGGTGGTCGCCAATTCAAACTAACGTTTAACGGGGAGTGCGCCTCTATGCGCGAAGCGGTCATTGTTTCCTACGCCCGCACCGGTCTGGCCAAGTCGGTCCGCGGCGGCTTCAACAACACCCATGGCGCGGCGATGGCCGGCCACGCGATCCAGCACGCGGTCGCTCGGGCCAAGCTGGACGGCGCGGAAGTCGAGGACGTGGTCCTGGGCTGCGGCGGCCCCGAAGGCGCCACCGGCATGAACGTCGCGCGCAACGCGGCCATGTGGGCCGGCCTACCGATCACCACCTCGGGCCAGACGGTCAACCGCTTCTGCTCGTCGGGCCTGCAGGCCATCGCCACGGCGGCCAACTACGTCCGCAACGACGGCGCTGAAGTCGCCATCGGCGGCGGCGTGGAGTCGATCTCCCTGGTCAACGCCAGCGGCCACATGAACCGCTACCACATCACCGAAGAGAAACTGCTGAAGACCCACCCGGCGCTGTGGATGGCGATGATCGACACCGCCGACATCGTGGCCAAGCGCTACAATGTCAGCCGCGAGTACCAGGACGAGTACGCCCTGCGCAGCCAGCAGCGCATCGCCGCCGCCCAGGCCGCCGGCCTGTTCGACGATGAGATCGTGCCGATGGCCACCAAGATGAAGGTGGTCAACAAGGAGACCAAGGAAGAGAGCCTGGTCGACTACGTGGTCAGCAAGGACGAGTGCAATCGCGCCGACACCACCCTGGAAGGCCTGGCCAAGCTGGAGCCCGTGAAGGGTCCGGGCAACTTCGTCACCGCCGGCAACGCCAGCCAACTGTCGGACGGCGCCGCCGCCGTGGTGGTGATGGAAGCCAAGGAAGCCGCCCGTCGCGGCCTCGAGCCGCTGGGTGCGTTCCGCGGCTTCGCCGTGGCCGGCTGTGAGCCCGACGAGATGGGCATCGGTCCGGTCTTCGCCGTGCCGCGTCTGCTGGAGCGCCACGGCCTGAAGGTCGACGACATCGACCTGTGGGAACTGAACGAAGCCTTCGCTTCGCAGTGCCTCTACAGCCGTGATCGCCTCGGCATCGATCCGGAAAAGTACAACGTCAACGGCGGCTCGATCGCCATTGGCCACCCCTTCGGCATGACCGGCGCCCGCTGCGCTGGCCACCTCCTGCTGGAAGGCAAGCGCCGCAAGGCCAAGCTGGGCGTGGTGACCATGTGCATCGGCGGCGGCATGGGAGCGGCGGGCCTGTTCGAAATCTTCTGATTTCAAAGCGCGGATGGTTTCCCGTCCGCGCTGAAGGTCCTTGAAGGAAGAAGGCCGGGAACCGTCGAGGCGGTTTCCGGCCTTTCTTGTTGGATCAGGTCAAGAGCGCCGCACGGCGAACGGCTTGAAACCAGCGCGGGCGGGGCCATCTGTGCGTCGTCGGCGTCAGCGATTGTCGCTTCACGACGCAGACCAGAGACACGACCATGGCCAGCAAGGCCTTTTTCGCCATCGCCCTTCTGATCGCCGCCGCGATCGGCCTCGCCCTGCCGACGCCGGGCGCGAGCCCCAAGCCGCAGCCGACCCAATCGTCGTTCCAGACGATCGCCGTCAACAAGGGCTAGAATGGCAAAAGGCTCCCGGCGAACCGGGAGCCTCAGGACGTGTGATCGCAGACGCGATCAGAATTCTTCCCAGTCCTCACGAACGGCCACCGCCGCCGAACCTCGGCCGGGCCGCGCCACGGGCGCTGGGCGGGCGACCGGCGCAGGCGCGTCGACCGGCGGGCGGTAGCTGACACGCGGCGCGCTTTGCGCGGCGATGGCCGCGCCCTCCGCCACGCGGAAGCGCGCCACCATTTCGGCCAGCGACTTGGCCTCGTTCTTCAACGAGTGCGTCGCGGCCGTGGCCTCCTCCACCATGGCGGCGTTCTGCTGAACCACCTGGTCCATCTGGTTGACGGCCGTGTTGACCTCGTTCAGGCCGGTGGCCTGCTCGCTGGCCGAGGCCGAGATCTCTTTCACCAGGGCGTCGATCGAGGCCACCTGGGCGACGATGCGGTTCAAGGCCTCGCCCGTCTGGCCGACCAGATTGACCCCCGTCTCGACCTGCTGCGTCGAGGTCGAGATCAGGGTCTTGATCTCCTTGGCCGCGTCGGCCGATCGCTGGGCCAAAGCTCGCACTTCCTGGGCGACCACCGCAAAGCCACGGCCGGCCTCGCCCGCCCGCGCGGCCTCGACGCCGGCGTTCAGCGCCAGAAGGTTGGTCTGGAAGGCGATTTCGTCGATCACCCCGATAATCTGGCTGACCTGGTTGGACGACGTCTCGATCTCGGTCATCGCCGACACGGCCTGGCTGACGATCTGACCCGACTTCTCGGCGTCGGCGCGCGCGACGGCCACCACCTGCGAGGCTTCCTTGGCCCCCGAGGCGGTCTTGCGCACCGTGGCGGTGATCTCGTCGAGGGCCGCAGCGGTCTCTTCCAGGCTGGCGGCCTGCTGCTCGGTGCGACGTGACAGGTTGTCGGAGGCCTGCGCGATCTCGTCCGAGCCGCTGTTGACCCCGCCCGTCGCCACGCCAATCGCCTGGATCGCCTGCTGCATGCGGTCAGCGGCGGCGTTGAAATTGGTCTTCAGGCTCTCGGTCTTGGGGGCGAAGGGCGTAGTGATGCGGTGCGTCAGGTCCCCCGACGCCAGACGATCCAGACCCTCGTTCAAGGCCGAGATGGCGATGGCGTCGTGACGGGCGACCTCGGCCTTCTCGGCCTCGTTGGCGGCGCGCTCCTGGTCTGCGGCGCGACGTTGTTCGACGGCCGCGGCCTCGATACGCACCTTCTCGGCCTCCGAATCCTTGAAGTAGGCCACGGCGGCGGCCATTTCGCCGATCTCGTCCTTGCGGCCTCGCGCGGGCACCTCAACACCGTGATCGCCAGAGGCCAAGCGGCGCATGGCGCTGGTCATGGCCGTCACCGGCTTGGCGATGGCGCGGGTCAGCAGCAGTCCGCCAGCGATGGCGATGGCGGCAGTGACCAGGATGCCGATCGCCAGGGCCAAGCTGGCCTGGGCGTCGGCCTTCTTTTGAGCGGTCGCCTCGGCCGCCAGTTCTTCTTCGGCGTTCTTGGTGATCGCCTCGATGGCGTTCTCGACCGGCTCGACCGCCTTGTCGGCGACGCCGTCATTGCGCACCAGTTCGACGGCCTGCGGACGGGTGGCGGGATCCGCGCCCAGAGTCTCGCCCGGCTCGATGGCCATCTTGCGATAGTTGGCGTAGGCGGCCTCGACGGCGGCGATGCGCGCCAGGTCCTGCGGGTCTCCGGCCGCCAAGGTGCGCATATCGTCCAGCGCCTTCATGAACTTGGGCTTATGGGCCTCCTCCAGGCGTTTGACGTAGTAGGGGTCGCCGGAGAGCAGGAAGCCGCGCAGCGAGTTCTCCTGGCGGGTCAAACGGAAGGCGGCCTGGTCTGCGGCCCGCACCATTTCGTAGGCGCGCTCAGTGCGATGCACCGAGTTGGTGAAGCTCACATTGTTGGCATACAGCGCCACGCCCATGAGCATGATCGTGGCGAGCATGACGGCGAACACCGTCATCAGTTTCTGCGAGATCTTCAGGTCGCCAAAGGACACGGCCAGCTCCAGGTCTAGTGCGCGGCCGCCAAATCTCGGATATCACTGATATTTTCAGTGTGACCGGATCGGCGAACCTCACCTAGACGAGTCCGCCCGAACCTGTTTCCGACCCCTTAACCGTGACGTGGCGAGATGTCGCATATCCGACGTTTCCGCCACTTTTTTGATCAGTGCGCCTCGTCCCAGTTGCTAGCGGCCCGCGCCTCAACCGTAAGGGGGACCGACAGGGCCACGGCCGGTTCGGCGGCTTTCTCCATGACGGCCCTGATCACGTCGCACGCGCGCTCGGCCTCGGCCTCGGGCGCTTCGAACACCAGTTCGTCGTGCACCTGCAGCAGCATCCGCGTCGCCAGACCTTCCCGTTCCAGCGCGGCGGGCATCCGGATCATCGCCCGGCGCATCACGTCGGCCGCCGCCCCTTGGATCGGCGCGTTGATCGCCGCGCGCTCGGCGAACTGGCGATGCGCCGCCGACTTGGCCTCGATGTCGGGGATGTTGATCTTCCGGCCGAAGATCGTGCTGACATAGCCGTGCTCGCGCACGAAGGCCTTGGTCGCGTCCATATAGGCCTGAATGCCCGGGAAGCGTTCGAAATAGGTCTTGATATAGGCCCCGGCCTCGCCTTGGCCGATGCCGAGCTGGTTGGCCAGGCCGAAGGCGCTGATGCCGTAGACGATGCCGAAATTGATCGCCTTGGCCCGGCGACGGATCATCGGATCCATGCCCTCGATCGGCGTATCGAACATCTCCGAGGCCGTCATGGCGTGGATGTCGAGGCCGTCCTGGAAAGCCTTCTTCAGCTGCGGGATGTCGCCGATGTGGGCCAGAAGGCGCAGTTCGATCTGGCTGTAGTCGGCGCTGATCAGCACGTTGCCCGGTGACGCCACGAAGGCCTTGCGGATCTTGCGGCCCTCCTCGGTGCGGACCGGGATGTTCTGCAGGTTGGGGTCGGACGAGGACAGACGCCCGGTCGTCGTCGCGGCCAGGGCGTATGAGGTGTGGACCCGTCCCGTCGACGGCGCGATCGCCGCGATCAGGTTCTCGGTATAGGTGCCCTTGAGCTTTGAGAGCTGACGCCAATCCAGAAGCACGCGCGGCAACTCATGCTCCAGGGCCAGGCTTTCGAGCACGTCGCTGTCCGTCGACCACTGTCCGGTGGCGGTCTTCTTGCCGCCCTTCATCTGCATCTCGCCAAACAGCACGTCGCCGATCTGCTTGGGGCTACCGAGGTTAAAGGGGCGACCGACCAGCTCCTGAGCGCGGGCCTCGAACTGGGCCATCCGCAACGAGAACTCGTTCGAGAGCAGACGCAGGGCCTCGGGGTCCACGCGGACGCCATTGTTCTCCATCATCGCCAGCACCGCCGGCATCGGGCGTTCCAGCGTCTCATAGACGGTCGACAGGCCGGCCCGCGCCAGCTGGGGCTTCAGGTGATGGTAGAGCCGCAGGGTGACGTCGGCGTCCTCGGCGGCGTAGGCGGTCGCCTCGGGCAGGGCCACGTGCTTGAAGCTGATCTGGCTCTTGCCGCTGCCGGCCACCTGCTTGAACGGGATCGGCTTGTGTCCCAGGTGCAGCTCGGACAGCTCGTCCATGCCGTGGCCGTGCAGACCCGCCTCCAGCACGTAGCTGATCAGCATGGTGTCCTCGATCGGCGCGACCTGGATCCCGTGCCGGGCCAGGACGGCGATGTCGTACTTGGCGTTCTGCGCCACCTTCAGCACCGCCGGGTCCTCGAGCAGCGGCTTGAGGGTGGCGACCACGTCGGCCAGCGGGATCTGCTCGATGTCGGCGGCGGCCTCGAAGGCCAGGCCGTCGGCCTTTTCGCAATGGCTGATCGGGATGTAGCACGCCTCGCCCGGCGCGATGGCCAGCGACACGCCGCACAGCCCGGCCGTGGCCGACGACAGGGCGTCGGTCTCGGTGTCGAAGGCCACCAGGCCCTTGTCCGTGGCCTTGGCCACCCAGGCCTTGAGGGTCTCCAGGTCGCGAACGCAGGCATAGGCGGCATGGTCGATCTTGACCGGCTCCACCGGGTGGGCCGCCGCGCGGGCGGCCGCGCCCATGTACGAGACGCTGACCACCGGCGCCTTGGGCGGCGCCGGCGGACGATCGAGCGTGCCGGGCGTCGTCGCCGCCGAGCCATCGCCGACCCGTCGGGCCAGCGAGCGGAACTCCATCTGCTCAAGGAAGGCGGCCAGGGCCTCCTTGTCGGGCTCGCGGACCTTCAGGTCATCCAGCGGCTCGGGCAGCGGCGTGTCGCAGTCCAGCTTCACCAGGGCCCGTGACAGGCGGATCTGGTCGGCGAAGTTGATCAGGGTCTCGCGGCGCTTGGGCTGCTTGATCTCGCCAGCCCGGGCCAAGAGCGTGTCGAGGTCGCCATATTCGGTGATCAGCTGGGCGGCGGTCTTGATGCCGATGCCCGGCGCGCCCGGCACGTTGTCGACGCTGTCGCCGCACAGGGCCTGAACGTCGACGACCTTTTCCGGATAGACGCCGAATTTCTCGAACACCTGCTCGCGCTCGATGCGCACGCCCTTCATCGGGTCGTACATCGACACCCCATCGCCGACGAGCTGCATCAGGTCCTTGTCGGACGAGACGATGATCGCCTCGCCGCCGACCTCGCGGGCCTTGCAGGCGTAGGCGGCGATCAGGTCGTCGGCCTCGTAGCCCGGCAGCTCGATGGCCGGGACGCCGAAGGCGCGCGTCGCGTCGCGCACCAGCGGGAATTGCGGGATCAGGTCCTCGGGCGGCGGCGGGCGGTGGGCCTTGTACTGGTCGTAGAGATCGTTGCGGAACGTCTTTTCCGAATGGTCCCAGATCACCGCCAGGTGGGTGGGCGTGTCGCCCTGCATGTCGCGCAGCAGCTTCCAAAGCATGTTGCAGAAGCCCTGCACCGCGCCCACCGGCAGACCGTCGCTCTTGCGCGTCAGGGGCGGCAGGGCGTGATAGGCGCGGAACAGATAGGCCGAGCCGTCGACGAGGAAGAGCCTGACGGCCGGGCCGTCCTGGGTCAGTTCGGAAGCGTTCGGAAGCGGGGGCGCGGCGGCGTCGGTCATGGCCGGCAACATAGGGGGCGCGGCGCGCGTCGGGAACCCTCCGGCGGGCGCGCTCACAGAAACCGCCGTGCCTGCGATCCTGACTTGGCGGGGCGCCGGGCGAGCGCCATAAGAGCGCCCGTGTACGTCCCTCCCGAATCCCCCGAGCTTGACCGCGCGCGAGACGTCCTGCGCCGCACGTTCGGTCATGCCGACTTTCGGGGGCTGCAGGCCGGGGTCATCCACGAACTGCTGACCGGCCACAGCGCCATGGCGGTGCTGCCGACGGGCGGCGGCAAGAGCCTGTGCTACCAGATCCCCTCGCTGATCCGACCAGGGTTGGGCCTCGTCATCTCGCCGCTGATCGCGCTGATGGCCGACCAGGTGCAGGGCCTGCGCCAGGCGGGCGTGGCGGCCGAGCGGCTGGACAGCAACATCTCGCTGGACGAGCGCTCCGACATCTGGCGGCGCATCGACGCCGGCGAGGTCGACCTGCTCTATCTCTCGCCCGAAGGCCTGATGCAGCCCTGGATGCTGGATCGTCTGGCGCGCACGCCATTGGCCCTGATCGCCGTGGACGAGGCCCACTGCGTCAGCCAGTGGGGCCACGACTTCCGGCCCGAGTACCGGATGCTGGGCCGGCTGGCGGAGCTGTTTCCCGACGTGCCGCGCCTGGCCGTCACCGCCACCGCCGACGCCCGCACCCGCGACGACATCCGCGCCGAGCTGCGCCTGCAGGGGGCGGCTGAGTTCGTCGACAGCTTCGCCCGTCCCGAACTGGCGCTGAGCGCCGAGCGCAAGCGCGGCAAGGGCCACGACCGGGTGGTCGAGCTTGTCCTGGAGCGCCCCGGCCGATCGGGCGTCATCTACGCCGGCTCGCGCGATGGGACCGAAAAGCTGGCAGAGCGGCTCAATGCGGAAGGCGTCCCGGCGCTCGCCTATCACGCCGGCCTCGACAAGGCCGTGCGCGCCCGTCGGCTGGAGGACTTCCTCGAGGCCGATGCGGCGGTGATGGTCGCCACGATCGCGTTCGGCATGGGCGTCGACAAGCCCGACGTTCGCTATGTGATCCACGCCGATCCGCCGGCCGCCATTGAGGCCTATTGGCAGGAGGTCGGCCGCGCCGGGCGCGACGGCCAGCCCGCCGAGGGCATCACGCTCTATGGCTCAGCCGACATGGCCTGGGCCGGTCGGCGGATCGAGACCCGCGAGGCGCCTGACGAGGTCAAGCAGGTGCAGTCCCGCAAGCTGCGCCAGTTCTACGCCATGCTGGAGGGCGTCACCTGCCGCGCCGCCGCCGTGCGCCGTTATTTCGGCGAAGAAGGTGTCGGCCGCTGCGGGGTCTGCGACATCTGCGTCTCGCCGCCTACGGGGATCGACGCCACTGAGGCGGCCCAGAAGGCCCTGTCGGCGGTCCACCGCCTGGGCGGACGCCTGGGTCGCGGGCGGGTCATCGAGCACCTGATGGGCAAGACCAAGGACGTGACGCCTCAGGAGGCCCAGCTGCCCACCTTCGGCATCGGCCGGGAATTCAGCCAGCCGACCTGGCGCGATCTCTTCGACACCCTGATCTTCGAGGGCCTGTTGCGCGAAGACCCGAACGACGGTCGCCCCTTGGTAGGCCTGGGCGATGTCGAGGGCGTGCGTCAGGTCTATCGTAACGAGCGCAAGGTCGCGCTGCGCCAGATGACCGACCCATCCGACGGCGGCGGCCGTGCGGGCGGGGGCGCGCGCAAGCGTCGCGAGGGCCGGGCCCTGACCATCCCGCCCGAGAACCAGTTGCTGTTCGAGGCCCTGCGGTCCTGGCGCAAGGAGCAGGCCCAACTGCAGCACGTGCCGCCCTATGTGATCTTCCACGACGCCACCCTGGCCGAGATCGCGGCGGCGCGCCCGACCACCCTGGCGACGCTGGGCAAGGCCGGTGGCGTGGGCCAGGGCAAGCTCGATCGCTATGGAGAGGCGGTTTTGAAGGTGGTTCGAGAGAACTAATCGGCGCGCCGCGAGTTTCCACGGGGTCAAGCCGAGGAGCCTCCCCATGACCGATATCAGCAGCTTCATCCCGTCCGACGTCACCAACGCCGCCGACGGCGCCGCCAAGACCGCCGCCGAAAAGACCAAGCGGGCCAAGGAGGCCGCGCTGGACGCTGTGAAGGCCGCACGCGAAACCGCGACCGAAGTCGCTCAGCAGACCCGCACCTTCGCCACCGAGAAGGCCCGCGCCGGCGCGGCCTGGACCAGCGAGAAGGCCAAGGTCGCCCACCACGTCGCCGAAGACCATCCGATGGGCGTCGCCCTCGGCGCCTTCGCGATCGGCTTGGGTCTGGGTTTCCTGATTTCGCGAAACGCGCGCTAAACCGCGCTGAGCCGGGCGAACAGCCCGGATCTAGAGACTGAGACGCTCGGCGTTCACGCCCGCCGCCCGCCAGGCGGCGAGGCGTGCGAACGCCAGCGTCAAGGCCTTGCGTCGCGCGGGCGCCAGCGGCGTCAGCGGCGCCTCGCGCACCACCGCCCCACCGAATCCATCTGCGACAAGCAGCCCCGGTTCTTCCGGCAAGATCCCGTCCGGAAAACTGGGCGAGACGGCGAAATAAAACGCGTCGCAGAACGGCGCGTACTCGCCCCATTTCCGATCGACGCGGAAATCCTCCAGTCCCGACTTCACCTCGACGATCAGCACATCGCCCTTCGGCCCCAAGGCCATCAGGTCAGCCCTTCGTCCGTTGGGCAGGGTCACTTCCGCCAAGGGCGCATAGCCCAGGTCGACCAGAAGCCGCGCCGCGCCGCGCGTCACGGCCAGCGTCGTTTCAGGGCGTGAGGGCGCCAGCTCGATGATTACGTCCATCGCGCGCGATCATGTTCCAGCTTTGTTCGCAAATCAAGCCGCCCGCGCCCGACCTCCGCCATCTGGCCTTCCCTGCGCCCTGCCCCTAAAGACGGGCCATGTCCGGCGCCCGCGCTCCTCTCCTGCCCTATGCGGCGCTCCTCGCCGCCATCGTCACGCTGTGCGTGGGGACCTCGTTCGCCAAGACCCTGTTCCCGCTGGTGGGCGCCCAGGGCGTCAGCGCCTATCGCGTCGGTTTCTCGGCGCTGATCCTGCTGGCCATCTGGCGTCCCTGGCGTCATCGGCTCTCCGTCGCGGATCTTCGCACCGTGGCGATGTACGGCGCGGTGATGGGCACGATGAACCTGTGCTTCTACATGTCGATCCGCACCATCCCGCTGGGCCTGGCCATCGCCATCGAGTTCATGGGGCCTCTGGTGTTGGCCGTCGCCCACTCCCGCCGCCTTATCCACTTCGTCTGGATCGCCCTGGCGGTGCTGGGCCTTGGCCTGCTGTTGCCGATCAACCCCGGCGCCAAGCCGCTGGACCCGGTCGGCGTGGCCTATGCCTGCGCGGCGGCCGTGATGTGGGCGCTCTACATCATCCTGGGCAAGCGGACGGCTCACCTGCACGCGGGGCGCTCCGTCGCGCTGGGCATGACCACCGCAGCGCTGATCGTCGCGCCGATCGGCCTGGTCTCGGCGGGCGCCACATTGTTCGATCCGAAGATCGCCGCCCTGGGCCTAGTGGTGGCGGTCCTGTCCAGCGCGATCCCCTACTCGCTGGAGATGATCGCTCTGCGCGGCATTCCCAAGCGCAGTTTCGGCGTCCTGCTCAGCCTGGAGCCGGCGGTCGGGGCGCTGGCCGGACTGGCGATCCTGAACGAGCGGTTGGTTGTGACCCAGTGGCTGGCGATCGCCGCCATCGTCGCGGCCTCGGTCGGAACGATCCTCACCACGCCCGCCGAAGCGGTCAGCGAGGACGTTCCTTAAGCTCAGCGCTGTCCGCCGCGCGCGACGAACCAGCCGTTGCGGAAGCTCTGGTCGGCCTTGCCATAGAGGAAAGGAGAACCGTCGGGCTGGGTGAACGCCCCGCCGGCGGCGACCAGCACGGCATGGCCGGCGGCCGTATCCCACTCCGAGGTCGGGCCGTGGCGCGGATAGATGTCGGCCGAGCCCTCGGCGATCCGACACATCTTGATCGAGCTGTCCATCGGCGTGCGCAGATCAAAGCCGTACTCTGCGGCCAGCTCCGTCGCCTTCTCCTCGCGCATCGTGTGGCTGATCAGGCCCAGCGCCTGGCCGGCCGGCCAGGGGCGGACATGGATCGGCGTCTCGGCCGCGTCCGGTCCGGCGCGCTTGGCCGCGCCTTCGGCCGTGGTGAACCACACCTCGCCCGTGGCCGGCGCACAGACCGCGCCGGCGACCGCAACCCCGCGCTCGATGAGGCCGATATTGACCGTGAAGTTCGGATCGCCGCGGACGAAGGCCTTGGTGCCGTCGACGGGGTCGACCAGGAAGAAGCGCGGACCGATCGCCTCGGGCGTGCCGAACTCGCTGGCGTCCTCCTCCGAGATCACCGGAATCTGGGGATAGAGCTTCGCCAGACGCTCCAGGATCAGGCGCTCGCCGGCGCGATCGGCCTCGGTGACCGGACTTTCGTCGGCCTTCTGGGCGACGGCCAGCTCCGTGCGCCAGTACGGCAGGATGACCACGGCGGCCTCCTCGGTGATCTTGGCCAGGACCCGCCCCCAGTCCGCAAGGTCCTGAACCGTCAGATTGTCGTCGCTCATGCCTGCCCCCGGGGGTCGTCGCCGACGAAGACCAGACGCACACGCATGGCGTCGATGGTCTGCTTGCCGGCCTCTTCGAAATTCACCGTCACGCGATGTCCGATCACGGACTGCACCTGCCCCAGGCCCCAGTCGGGCTGGCCAGGATGGCGCACCAGGACGCCGGGCTCTAGGAACGGATCGATCACGGCCGTTTCCATAGGGCCAGTCCGCGCGCGATGAAATGCGCGACCGGCCAAACAGGCGCGTTATTTTCTCGAAGCGGCGATAGCCGCGCGGCGCCGGCGCGTGGTTTGCGAAAGGCTCAAATCACGGCAAAGTCCGCCGCCATGACCGAGACCGTCTCCGAGACCGCCGCCCCCGCGTCCCCCGAAACCGACGTTCAGGGCCCCGACTTCGCCGCCATGCTGGCCGCGCGCCTGTGTCACGACTTCATCAGTCCGGCCAGCGCCATCGTCTCGGGCCTCGATCTGCTGGACGACCCTTCGGCCCAGGACATGCGCGACGACGCCATGAACCTGATCGCCTCCTCGGCCCGCAAGCTGGCCGACCTGCTGCAGTTCACGCGGGTGGCGTTCGGCGCCTCGGCTTCGGCGGAAAACTTCGACTCGCGCGAACTCGAGAAGCTGGCGCAGGGCGTCTTCGCCCATGTGCGCCCCACCCTGGACTGGCAGATCGAGCCGCAGGCGATGAACAAGCCTTCGTCGCGCGCGGTGCTGAACATCGCCCAGATCGCCGCCAGCGCCCTGCCGGCCGGCGGCGTCGCCACCGTCAAGGGCGTCGCCGCCGATGGTCGCTTCTCGATCATCGCCGACGCCCAGGGGCCGCGCGCGCGCCTGCGCCCCGAGGTTCTGGCGGGCCTGAAGGGCGAACCCCTGGCCGAGGGCCTTGGCGGTCCGTGGGTGCAAGCGGCCTATCTGAACGCCCTGGTCCGGGCGGCCGGCGGCCAGATCGCCGTGGAGATCGCCGAAGAGCGCGCGTCGATCGCCGCTTGGGTCCCCGCCTAGCGCGCAAGATCGCGCGCCCGATCCGGGTTTTAGCAAACCGCTCCTTAACCAGCCGCTGCGCATGGTGCCCGCCTGGATTGGAGCGCGCCGTGAAGACCTGTCTGGTGGTCGACGACAGCCGGGTGATCCGTAAGGTCGCCCGCCGAGTCCTTGAGGACATCGGCTTCGAGATCGCCGAGGCCGCCGATGGCATGGAGGCCCTGGCGTGGTGCCGCGCGGCCATGCCTGACGCTGTGCTGCTCGACTGGAACATGCCGGTCATGAACGGCATCGATTTTCTGCGCCAGCTACGGGCCGAGCCGGGCGGTGCGGCGCCCAAGGTCATCTTCTGCACGGTCGAGAACAGCCCCGACCACATCCGCGCGGCGCTGGAGGCCGGGGCGGACGAATACATCATGAAGCCCTTCGACGGCGACATCATCGAGGCGAAGTTCGCCGAGGCGGGCCTGCTGTGACGCCCGAAGACATGGATCTGCTGGCCGCCCTCGGCCGCGCGCGCGCCGGCGTCCGTATCGAGACCGAGAAGCCCTATCTGATCGAGAGCCGCCTGGCGCCGCTGGCGCGACGAGAGAGCTATGACTCGATCGACGCCCTGATCGCGGCGTTGCGTAGCAAGCGTGAGGAGCGCTTGATCTGGGCGGTCGTCGAAGCGCTTTGCCGCAGCGAAACCCGGTTCTTCCGCGGGCGCGAGACCTTCGCCCAGCTTCGCGACCAGGTCCTGCCCGCGCTATCGCAACGCCGTCGCGAGACGCCGATCCGGATCTGGAGCGCGGCCTGCGCGACCGGGCAGGAAGTCTATTCGATGGCCATCGCCGCCGCTGAGGCCCCGGGACTGTTTCCGGGCGCGCGGTTCGAATTCTTCGGCTCGGACCTGTCGGAACGCAGCCTGGAAAAGGCGCAGGCCGGCATCTACACGCAGTTCGAGGTCCAGCGCGGCCTACCGATACGGCTTCTGATCAAGTACTTCGAGAGCCAGGATGACACCTGGGCGATCTCGCCCCGGATTCGTCAGATGGTTCGCTGGAAGCGGATCAACCTGCTGGCGGACCTGTCGGCCATGGGACGGTTCGACGTGATCCTGCTGCGCAACGTGCTGGGCGGCATGGAGGCCTCGCTGCGCGGCAAGGTGGCCCGGGCGCTGGCGGCGCTGCTGCCCGAGGACGGCGTCCTGGTGCTGGATCCGGAAGACGACGCCTCGGAGATCGACGAAGTGCTGACCCCCGCGCCCGGCGGTCACGGCATCTATCTGCGTGACCCGTCCATTCGGGCGGCGGCGGCCGCATAGGCGCTTCCCGGGGGGCGCGCCAGCCAGGCGCCGCCCACGAGGCCGCCTAAGGCTTCCCGAAGTTTCGCCGCGCCGCCGACGCTCCCAGGCGTCAACGCCGCGAGGGCCGGCGCCAGCTTGCGAAACAGAATAGGCGGGGCGTCCGGTCCGATGATCGCTTGCCGCAGGTCCATCAGATCGACCACGGTCCGAGCGGCCTTGCGCCACGCGACCGGCGGATGGCCGCCGTGCGGCGGCGGGGCGCGGCAGTCGGAGAAGTCCGGGCGCAATCCGCAGCCCGCCTCGATCGTCGCCTCGACCTCGCGGGCGTAGGTCTGGTCGCGGGCCAGGCGGTCGACATCGACGACCAGATCGGCGTGCGGCAGCGCCTTCAGGTAGGACCGCAGCCACACCGCCAGGAACGCCTGAAAGGAAATGCTGGCGGGCGCGCGTTTGAGCCGGGCGCGGACTGTCGCGATCCGATCGGCCAAGGGCGCGCCGCCTTCAAACCCGGCGCCCAGAAGCACGCGGGAGACGTCCGCGCAGCCGGCCATTTCCGACAGCAGGACATAGTGACAGAGCTCGAAATAGGTCGGGCGCGGGCGGCGACGCAACGAATAGAACGACAGCCACTGCTGAACCGGGTCGCGGATCAGCACGATGTGGAACCCGCCAAAGCGCCGCTTCAGCCACCCTGCACGGCCCAGGGTTCGACAGCAGGCCAGCACCGGGATCTGGTTCCGTTCGCGTGCAGCCGCCACCAGGCCCTCGACATAGACCTGCTGTTCCAGATCGCTGGCCTCGGGGTCGATCCAGAAGCGGTCCAGGGCGAAGCGGGGATCGAAGCCGCGAACGCCGCCAGCGGGATCGAGAACAACCTCGAACTCTCGCAGATAGGGCGCATCGCCGCCCGGATGGCGCAGGCCGCTGTTGTTGGGTGTCTCGACTTGGATGGTGGCGGCGGTGACGCGCGCCAGCTGCTCGTGCCACGGCTCGTAATAGGCCCGGACACCGGCCATCCTGCGGAAGCGATGCCAGACATAGGTACTGGAACAGCGCCAGCCGCTATGAATGAAGACCGTCGTGGCGTCGGACGTGGGCAAGCGGCTGAAATCCCCGGAATGGGGAAGCTTCGCCGCACATTCTTTCAACCCTATAACGCGGTCGCCACCCAAGATTGCATCGACGACACGTAGGGTTACATCCAGACACAAAAAAGGCTCGCCGACGTTCGGCGAGCCTCTCTCGAAATATGCGCGCTGAGCCTAGTTGCTCTTCACGTCTCGCGCCGTTTCCGTCACGGCCTTACCCGCCGACGAGACGTCCTTGCCGGCCCCTTCGACGGTGTTGCAGGCCGCGACCGAAAGCGAGGCGGCGAGGGCGGCCAGGATCACCAGTTTACGCATGTTATTCTCCGCTGTTCGCCCGAGCCGCGCGCGGCGGGGCGTGTGAACCGTTGCCCTTGCAGAACGCCAGCAGCGAAGCTCGGTTCCGACTCAGACCACGGCGTTCACCGCCTGAGGAGTCGGAAAGGTCAGGCGGACGGTCAGGCCGCGCGGCTCGCGGGTTTCGAACGCCACAGCCCCCCGCAGCTGGCGGGCGAAAGCGGTCATCAGCGTGCGCCCCACTCCCCCGCTGAGGCTGTCGGCCGCTCCGGGGCCATCGTCGCTGATCGACAGCTCGGCCTCGTCGCCGCGCACGTGGAAACCCACGACCAACGCCCCGCCGCCGGGTCCGAAGGCATGCTTCTGGGCGTTGGTGATAGCCTCCACGGCGAACAGCGCGATCGGGGCCAGCCGGTCGGGATCGATGACCAACGGATCGGCATGAACCTCGGTCCGCACCAGTCCGCCCGCACCGCCGAAGCCGCCCATGTCGTTGGCCAGAAGTTGGGCGGTGAGCTCCTCGAGGAACGGCCGCAAGTCCACCCGCTTGAGGTCCGGCCCCTGGTAGAGCGCGCGGTAGATCTGCGCGAGCGCGGTGATCCGCTGGCGCGTGTCGTTCATCGCCGCCTTGGCCGCCGGATCGGCCAGCGCCCGCTGCTGCATGTTGAGCAGGGAGGTGATGATCTGGAGATTGTTCTTCACCCGGTGATGGATCTCGCGCATCAGCGCGTCCTTCTCGGCCAGGCTGTCCATCAGCGAGGCGTCGCGGGTGACGATCGCGCCCGCCATGGCGTCGAGCGTGGTGGCCAGCTCCCGGATCTCGGGCGGCGCACGCTCGGCCTGCAGGGGCCGCACGGTGAAGCGTCCGCGGGCGTAGATGGCCGCGACCCGCTGCAGATAGACGATCCAGCGGATCACGCCGCGCTCGGCCGCGTAAAGCACCGCGCCTAGCGCCAGGGCGAAGGCCAGCAGCGGCAGCAGCAGGCGGGAGATCGGATTGATCGACGCCCACGAGAGCAAGCCGGGCGACGGCGCCGACAGGATCACGAACACCTTGTCGTCAACGAGCGGCGCGGCCGAGTAGTTGCGCTGACGCCCGGCCAGGTCCTCGCTGCTCCACAGCACTGACTTGTCGCGCGCGGCGATGGTCCGCCAGCCCGGATAGGGTTCGCCGAACGCCTGGGAGTCTGTGGCGGCGAACACGCGGCCGTTGGAGTCGGCCAGGGCCACCTCCGCCCCGTTGGGCAGGAATCGGCTGGTGGTCTGTAGCTTCAGTTCCCGCAAGGTCAGCACGGCGGCCATCGCGCCGTCAAAGCGATCAGAGCCCCCCGCGCGGACGGCGGCCAGGATCGACGGCTCGTCGGCGTAGACCGCGCCCGGGGCGGCGGCGACGATCATGGTCTCCCCGCCGCGCAGCGCCTGGAACCAGGGTCGTGCGCCGCGCTGGGTGTCGTAGGGCGTGGTGGCGGCGGCGCAGGCCACGCGTCCGCGCGCATCGAAGCGGATCAGGTTGGCGTAGCCGGGCAGGCGGGCGCGGACGTCGGCCAGACGCTGGGCGCACTCCAGGCCTACCGAGCCCGGCCCCAAGGTCTGGAGGAGCACCCCGGCCGCCTCGATGCGGGCGCGAGCGATCGTGGCGCTATGGCCTGCGGCCAGCTCCAGGCTCTGACGACGCGCGTCGGCTTCGGCCCGAAAGGCGAAGATCGACTGCAGTCCGCCCAAGATGAGCACAGGCAGCAGGGCCACGCACAATGCGAGCGCCAGGCGGACTCGGATGGAGTTGGCGGCGCGCGCGGCGCGGCCGGAAAACGCGTTCACCGGGGCGAGCTCAATCGCTCCGCGTCGGCCAGGATCGCACGCATCGCATCCCCCGCCGACGCCCCGTCGCGGTCATAGGCGCCCGTCTCGAGGATCGCCTGCAACGCTCGGCGCGCCCGGCTGACCCGGCTCTTCACCGTGCCGACCGCGCAGTTACAGATTTCGGCGGCCTCTTCGTAGGCGAAGCCCCCGGCGCCCACCAGGATCAGCGCTTCGCGCTGCTCCGGCGGCAGCATGGTCAGGCCCTGACGCAGCTCATCCAGCGCCACCGGCGCCTCGGGATCGTCCACCGCCACCAGCGTGCGTTCGGCCGCTTCCTGGTCGAGCTGGGACTGGCGCCAGCTACGGCGCTTTTCCGAGTAGAACTGGTTGCGAAGGATCATGAAGGTCCAGGCCTTCATGTTCGTGCCCATCTGGAAACTGGCGCGGGCGTCCCAGGCCTTCATCATGGCGTCCTGCGCCAGATCGTCGGCGGCGGTGGGGTCGCCGGTCAGGGTGCGCGCGAAGGCCCGGAGATGGGGGATCAGCGTGACGAGCTCGCGCTTGAACGCATTGTCCCGCACCGGGTCGGGCGCCGAACGCCCAACATACGGCTGGTCAGTGCTCATTTTTCGCCTGCCGGCGGTTCAGCCTTGCGCAGGATATCGAGAAACTCGTCGGGAACCGGCTCGTTGACGACCTCGTCGAACATCTGCCTCAGGCGAACCCCGATCGCCTGCTGACGCAGGCGCGCTTCGTCAAGCGCCGCGGCGCTCTTGCGTTTGTCTTCCATGGGTACGTGTTCGATCATGTCCTCGACGCCGAAGCTTATCGGCGCCCGCCCCCTTTGGCCGAATGTCTTTCCGCCAGACGACAACGTGGTTTTCCGTACCCGGTTCCATAAGCTTGGGCATAAGATGGCAAAAATCTGCGCGCGGCGGAACCGTCCAGTTGAGGGGGCGTTATCGACCTTCGACGGAACGGCGTAGCTTCACCGTTCGTTGGTAGGTTTTTGAAGACATCGAATCGGGAGGGGTCATGAGTCTTCTTGCTCGTCTGGCGCCGCATTTGCCTTACATCCGCCGCTACGCTCGCGCCCTGACAGGCGACCAGACGACCGGCGACCACTATGTCCGCGTCGCGCTGGAGGCCCTGGCCGCCGGCGAGTTGTCGCTGGACGCCGATCTGTCGCCCCGCGTGGCGCTGTATCGGGTGTTCCATGCCATCTGGCTGAGCTCCGGCGCCCAGCTTGAGGCCCGCCGCGACGAGGCCTCGCTGACCAGCGATGACGCCGCCCAGCGCCTGATGCGCATTGCGCCGCGCTCGCGCCAGGCGTTCCTCCTAACGGCTCTTGAGGGCTTCACGCCCACCGAAGCCGCCCAGATCCTGGACTGCGACTTCGGCGAGGTCGAACGCCTGATCGCCGACGCCCAGGCCGAGATAGACGCCGAACTGGCGACCGAAGTCCTGATCATCGAGGACGAGCCGGTCATCGCCGCCGATATCGAGGCCCTAGTCCGCGAGCTCGGTCACGAAGTCACCGACATCGCCGCCACGCGGGGTGAGGCTCTGGAGGCGGTCGCGCGCCGCACGCCCGGCCTCGTCCTGGCCGACATCCAGCTGGCCGACGGCTCGTCGGGCATCGACGCGGTCAAGGACATCCTGGGCCGCATGGACGTGCCGGTGATCTTCATCACCGCCTTCCCCGAACGCCTGCTGACCGGCGAGCGTCCCGAGCCGACCTTCCTGATCACCAAGCCGTTCCAGCCGGAGACGGTGAAGGCGGCGATCGGTCAGGCGCTGTTCTTCCATCCGCGTCGCACCCGCAAGGCGGCCTGAAAGTCTTAAGACCGCCTGCTCACGGAAACGGCCTCCCACTAGGGAGGCCGTTTTTCTTTGGGAGCCTTGGCGCGTCCGATCAGCGCGGCGGCTGCTTGGTCGGCCGAAGCATGCCGACATCATAGCCCAGCGCCTTGGCGCGCGCGATCAGCGCCGTCCGATCCGCGTCGGTCGGGGGCTGACGCGACAGAAGCCACAGATAGCGGCCAGACCCTTCGCCGACGATCGCCCAGCTGTAGTCGTCGGCATGGTCCATGATCCAATAGTCGCCGAAGAACGGACCAAAGAAGCTGACCTTCAGCTTGGCGTTGGTCGTGGTGTCGACGACCTTGGCCTTGCCCTCGGCGGTCCGGACCGGCCCGTCGACGGCATCCTGGCGGCACGTGTTGAGGACGCGGATGAACCCGTCTGGGCGCTTGGAATACTCGGCGGTGACGCCCTCGCAACCCTTCTGGAATCGCATGTCGTAGCGGGCCACCTCGTACCACTTGCCCAGATAGCGATCGAGCTCGACCGCCTTGGCCGGCTGCGGTGGGTTGGGGTTGCCGACCGGCCCGGAGGCGCACGCGCCCAGGGTCGTGGCCAGCGACAGAACGAGGGGCAGGGCGAGCAGCGACGTGCGCATGGAACCTCCGGAAATCTCGCCTGACGGTACGCGCGGAGAGGTCCGGCGGATGACGCATCGTGCGGAAAAGAGAAGGCCAGAACGACAACCGCCCCGCCGGGGTTCCGGCGGGGCGGCGCGACGTCGGGAGGTGTGGGCGCCTCTTACTCGGCCGCGATGCTGACCGGCGCGACCGGCCGATCCTTGAAGTTGATGGCCTGCAGGTAGCGGATGCCTTCCTCGGCGATGTCGTCGCCGACCATCCGCTCGCCTTCGCTCTTCAGCTCGGCCAGGTCCACGTACATGGCGTAGAAGGCCTTGGTGCGGTCGGTGATGATGCCGGCGTTCAGCAGCGTCTTGACCAGCACCCGGAAGATGTTGGTCTGCTCCTTCATGTTTTCCCGACGCACGTCGTCGGTCATGATCTTCCCATACTCCTCGACCACCTTGTCGGGATCCAGGCCGAACTCGCGGTAGAGATCCAGCTGCTGGTGCGGGGAGACTAGGTTGAACAGCAGGGTCTGGAAGCAGTGCGCCGCCCAGTCCTCGATGATCGCGTGCTCTTCGGGCGACAGCTTGGGCACGGTGCGGTCGGCCCAGATCTTCCCGAACTTGTGGTGGAAAGCCTCGTCGGTCATCACCAGCTGCAGCAGCTTCTTGCCGACCGGGTCATTGATGTTGTTGTAGAAGGTGGCGAAGGCGCCCATGGCCAGGCCCTCGACCAGCATCTGCATCCCGATGATCTTCTTGTAGACCTCGGGCGAGCCGATGATCTCGACCAGCAGGGTCTTCAGGGCCGGGCCGCACTCGACCGGACGACCCCAGCGCGCCTTGATATACTTGGCGAAGGCCGTGACGTGGCGGGCCTCTTCGCGGGTCTGGTTGGCGGCGTACTCCTGGGCGCCCTGGTCCTTCAGCACGTGGCACAGGCTGGCCGACAGGTTCAGCGCGCCCTGCTCGCCGTGCAGGATCGACGAGAAGTTCCGCAGCACCGACTGGTTGATGAACCGGACGCGCTGCTTGGGGTCCGACAGATGGTTCGAGACATAGTCGGTCGACAGGGCGATGACCATCTCCTCGGGAACCAGCGGCTGGTTCTCCATGTCGAACGGCTCGTCGAAATCGATATAGGCCTTGTCCAGCGGATCCCAGAAGTGGTCATGGGTCGCGGAGATGATCTTGTCGAACGCGGTCGAGCGGTTGTTGTACCGGTCGAGTTCGAGCATCGACTCGAAGTCGTCCGGCGCCACCGCGTCGTACATGGCGTCCTTGGTGATGTTCTTGTCCGTCATGGCGGCGCTCCCTAATTCGGCCGATCGACTGGGATGTGGGCTCGCCGAGGCCCGTCTTGCGCAGGCCTTCGGCTATCTAAACAGTGTCAACTCAAGACTTGATCGCGGTCAAATGAAAAATGACGCCGCCGTCAGGTTCGCGCGACAGGGGTAATCGGAGTGACCATGAACGTGTTCGTTCTGACGGGGGCCGGCGTCTCGGCCGAGAGCGGTCTGGGCACCTTCCGCGACAAGGACGGCGTCTGGACGAAATATGACCTGAACGAGGTCGCGACCCCGCAAGGCTTCGCCCGTAATCCGGCCCTGGTGCGCGATTTCTACAACGCCCGCAGCGCCAACCTCGTAGAGGCCCGGCCGAACGCCGCGCACGACGCCCTGGCGCGCCTGGAGGCGGGCCTGGCCGAACGGGGCGGGACGCTGTTTCTCTGCACCCAGAACGTCGACGACCTGCATGAGAAGGCCGGCTGCCGGCGAGTCGTCCACATGCACGGCGAGCTGGCCGTCACGCGCTGTCATCACTGCGAGGCGACCTGGCCAGACGCGGGGCCGCTATCGCCCGACACCGTCTGCGCCGCCTGCGGACGCGACGGCGGCGCCCGGCCTCATGTGGTCTGGTTCGGCGAGGTTCCGCTGTTCATGGACGAGATCGAGGACGCCCTCTCGCGCGCCGACCTCTTCGTCTCGATCGGCACCTCAGGCTCGGTCTATCCGGCGGCGGGCTTTGTCAGCGAGGCGCGGGCGATGGGGATCGCCACCTGCGAGATCAATCTTGAGCCCTCGGCCAACGCCTATGTCTTCGACGAGAAACTCTACGGCCCCGCCACCGAGGTCGTGCCGGCCTGGGTGGAGCGGCTGCTGGCCAAACTCTAGGCCAGCCGTGCCACGCCCCATTCGCACCAGCCCAGAGGGCGGGGGGTCTTGGGCATGTAGCGCTGTTCGACCTCGTTCAGGTGGAACCCCGCCGCCGCGACGGCGCTGGCGACCGGACGCGTCAGGTGGCACCCGCCGGCCATCCGCTTCCACAGCGGCTCCAGGCGACGCTGCCAACGTGAGACCTCGGCGTCGGGCGACAGGCCATGCTCGCAGAACAGGAAACGTCCGTTGGGGCGCAGCACCCGCCGCGCCTCGGCCAAGACCGCTGTCGGCGACTGCACCGAGCACAGGGTGAAGGTGCAGAGCACGGTGTCGAAGCTGGCGTCGGCGAGCGGAAGACGCTCGGCCTCGCCGGCCTGGATGTCGACAACAAGGCCGTCTGGACGCGGCGCCTGTCCGGCGATCGCCCGCAGCTCTGGCGAGGGATCAACGCCCGTCACCCGCGTGGTCTTGGCCGGGTCATAGTAGGCGAGGTTGAGGCCGCCGCCGATCCCCAGCTCCAGTACCTCGCCCTCGGCGCGCGGGGCGACGCGACGTCGCTGGGCCTGGATCGCCGGCGCGCCGCAGGCGCAGCACAACAGCTTCGGCAGGATATTGCGCTCGTACCAGCTGGCCATGTTTGGTCCTCCCCGCGCAAGGAGAGCGACCCGGCGGGCCTGCGGTCAAGACACCCGGGTGATCAGGCGCGCCCCTCCAGCGCCGCCAGCACCGCCGGCTGCAGGCGCGCCAGCTCGGCCAGCCGCTCGACCAGCGCCTCGCGGCTGTCCAGGGCCAGGCCATCGCGCAGTCGGGCCATCCGGTCCTTAACCTTGCCAAGATCAGCGGCGTTGGCGGCGCTGACGACCGCCGCCTGATGCTTGCACGCGCCGAACTTCTCGAAGCCCGGGCAGGTGCAGGTCCCCTCGCCCGCCGGCGCCCACAGCTGGACGACGTAAAGATCACCGACGCTGCCGGTGACGTGGGCCGTGACCTTGTCGTCCTCGATCGCGACGAGGTCGACCGCGCCCGCCTCGGCCATGGCCACGCCCGTGTCGAACCAGCGCTCGTCCATGCGTTCGCGCCAGGCTTCGGTGTCGAAGAAGCTCATGCCTCGTCCTCGATGCGGTGGATGTCGTCGTCCGACAGGCCAAAATGGTGGCCGATCTCGTGGACCAGCACGTGGGTGATCAGGTCGCCCAGGGTGACGTCGCCGCGTTCGGCCCATTCGTCCAGGATCGGCCGGCGATAGAGAAAGACCCGAGACGGCTCGGCCCCGAAATCCAGCACCGAGCGGCTGCTCAGATCCACACCCTGATAGAGGCCGGTCAGCTCAAAGGCGTCTTCAATACCGAGGCTGTCCAGGACCTCTTCGCTGGGAAAGTCATCGACCCGGATGACCACCTCGCCGGCGAGCTGGCGGAATTCGGCGGGCAGGTCGTCGAAGGCCTGCTTGGCCAGGAGGGCGAAATCGTCGAGCGACGGGGCGAGGCGATCGGACCATGTCATCAGGTTCACATAGAGCGATTGGCGGTGATCGCCATAGGCTCGCCCTCTTCTCAGGCGACAGATCGGCCGTCGCAACGCAGAAAACGCGACCGAGGGCCACACCCGAGCTTGATCGCCCTCTGGTCACGGCTCGACTAATCTGGGATTCTGATTCGAGGACCCGCTGGGGTAGCGACGCGCCTGATGACTTCGTACGACCTGATCCTCGCGGCGGCGGCCGGCGCGGTGTGTCTCGCCCTTTCCGTCGCCCTGTGGTCCCACGGGCAGCGACGGAACCTGGAGGCGCGCATCGCCGCGCTCAAGACGCGCCTGATCCAGCAGGGCGGCTCTGACGACGCCCCGGCCTGGCTCGACGCCTTCGACACCACCGTGGTCGCGGTCGAAGCCGGCCAGGCCAGTCTGGTCGCCGGCGGCGAAGGCCTGGCGGCGTGCGCCAAGGCGCTGGGCGCGCCCGCCGAGGTTTCGGCCGTGGTCGCCGCGCTCGGCGACGCCGATCCGAACTACGCCCAGAAGCTATCGGCCCTGTTCGAGCGGGGCGAGCCCTGCGTGTTCGAGGTGCGCGGCCCCAGCGGCCTCGTCTCGGTCGAAGGTCGCGCCGCCGGCGCCCTGGCCTGGCTTCGCCTGGCGCCGATCGACCGCGCGGACTCGGGCCTGCCCACCGCCGCCCGCTTCGCCGCTTTCGTCGACAGCGTCGTCGAGCCCTGCTGGATCGCCGGCGCCGACGGCCAGGCGATCTGGGGCAACGCCGCCTTCGTACGCGCCGTGGGCGCGGGCTCAGCTCAGGGCTCGGCCCTGGCCGGCAAGAGTTTCGATCGCGGCGCCGACGCCGTGGTCGTCGAAGCCGCCAGCAAGGGCGAGCGCCGCGAGGCGCTGCGCTGGATCAATGTCGAGGGCCGTCGCCGCGCGTTCCGCCTGTCGGCCCAGCCGCTGGACGGCGGCGGCGTGGGCGTGTTCTGCGCCGACGTGACCGAGATTGAGGACGTCCGCGACGCCTTCAAAAAGCACGTCGAGGCCCACGACGAGACGCTGAACCACATCGCCGAGGCCGTGGCGATCTTCAGCCAGACGCGTCGCCTGTCGTATCACAACACCGCCTTCGCCGAGCTCTGGGGCCTGGAGCCGGCGTGGCTGGCCGACCGCCCGACCCACGGCGAGGTGCTGGATCGCCTGCGCCAGCGCCGCCGCCTGCCCGAGACCATCGACTACGCCGGTTGGAAGGCCGCCGAACTGGCCCGCTACGAGCATCTCGGCCCGCAGGCCGACGACCTGTGGGACCTGCCCGACGGCCGCACGCTGAAGGTCGTCCGCCAGCCGCACCCGCTGGGCGGCATGCTGCTGATCTATTCCGACATCACCGGCGAGCTGCGCCTGAAGGCCCAGTACAACGCCCTGATCCAGGTGCAGCAGGCCACGCTCGACAAGCTGAACGACGCCGTCGCCGTGTTCGGCTCGGACGGCCGGCTGCGCCTGCACAACGAAGCCTTCGAGACCTTCTGGAACGTCACCCCGCACGCCCTGGAGGCGGCGGGCGACTTCGAGGGCGTGGTCGAGCTGTGCGTGCCGCGCCTACACGACCTGTCGTTCTGGCGCGAGCTCAAGGGCCGGGTCGCCGATCCTGATCCGCAGATGCGGGCCCCGACCTCGGGCGAGGTGCGGACCTCCGACAGCCGCATCGTGCTGTACCAGAGCCGGCCGCTGCCCGACGGCGCGACCCTGATCGCCTTCGCCGACGTCACCGACACCCGCGACCTGCAAAGCGCCCTGGCGGATCGTTCGGCCGCCCTGGCCGAGGCCGAGCGCCTCAAGCGCGACTTCGTCGGCAACGTCTCCTACGAGCTGCGCACGCCGCTGACGACCATCATCGGCTATTCCGAACTGCTGGAGCGGGCCGACGGTATCTCGGAACGCGGTCGCAACCACGTGGCCGCCGTGCGCGCCGCCGCCACCCAGCTGGCCCGCTCGATTGACGACGTGCTGGACATGGCCCAGATCGACGCTGGCGAGATGGCGCTGGAGATCGAGGACATCCGCGTCTCCGACCTCTTGCTCAACGCCCAGGAGCGCGCGCTGAAGGACGCCCAGTTGGGCGGCGTGACCCTGGCCGTCGAGTGCGACGAGGAGGTCGGCCTGATCCGCGGAGACGGCAAGCGCCTGGCCCAGACCCTGGACCACCTCGTCGAGAACGCCCTGCGCCAGACCCCGCCCGGCGGCCGGGTCACCCTGTCGGCGCGCCGTGCGCTGGGCGAGGTGCGGCTGGACGTCTCCGACACTGGCCGGGGCGTACCCTTCCACGTCCAGGCCCACATCTTCGACCGCTTTGTCGGCCGCGATCGTGGTGGCCCGGGCCTTGGCCTGGCGTTGGTCAAAGCGCTGGTCGAGCTGCACGGCGGCTGGGTGGCGCTGGAGAGCGAGCCGGGCAACGGCTCGACCTTCACCTGCCACCTGCCCGAAACCCAGCAGCCGGGCGCCATGCAGCCCGAACTGGGGTTCTAGCCGATCGGTCCAGACGGGGCGGCGGAGCAATTTATTGCCCGCCCGAACCGGAAAAGGCCGTGTCGCCGCATCCTTGTGCCTCCGAAGGCCTTTACGGAACGCATCGGCGCCGCTAGAAGCGCTGCCGATGTCCTTCGCCGCGACCAAAACTATTACCCGCAAAACGGCCCACCTCGGTGGGGCGGCGGGCGTGCGCGCGATCTAAGCGGCATCCTCGAACCAGCCCCGCCGATGCGCGGGGCGGCTCTCACATCCAGAGACCGAAAGCTCCCCGCGCTCCAGACCTTCCGGAGACGCCTTCCATGAGCTTCAAGTTTTCCCGATCCAACCCGCCCCACGTCGGCGTCGTCGGCGCCACCGGTCTCGTCGGCGGCATGATGCGCGAACTGCTGGCCGAGCGGGATTTCCCCCTCGCCTCGCTTCGCCTGTTCGCCTCGGCGCGTTCGGCGGGCAGCAAGGTCGACTTCAAGGGCCAGCAGATCGTGGTCGAGGACGCCGCCACCGCCGACTTCGCAGGCCTGGACATCGTGTTCTTCTCGGCGGGCGGCTCGACCTCGCGCGCGCTGGCCCCGAAAGCCGCCGCCGCCGGGGCGGTGGTGATCGACAACAGCTCGGCCTGGCGCAGCGATCCGGACGTCCCCCTGGTGGTGGCGGAGGTCAATCCGCACGCGCTGAACAACATTCCCAAGGGCATCGTCGCCAATCCCAACTGCACCACCATGGCCGCCATGCCGGTGCTCAAGCCCCTGCACGAGAAGGCGGGGCTGAAGCGCCTGACCGTCAGCACCTACCAGGCCGCCTCGGGCGGCGGCATGGAGGGTATCGAGGTCCTGTCCGAGCAGCTGCGCGCCGGCGCGGCCGGGGACTTGGACGGTCTGGCCCGTTCGCCGGACGCCGCCCCCCTGCCCGCCCCGCGCAAGTGGGCCGTGCCGCTGGCCTACAACGTCGTGCCGCTGAACTACGTGCTGGGCGAGGACGGCTATACCGAGGAAGAGCTGAAGCTGCGCGACGAGAGCCGCAAGATCCTCGAGATCCCCGGCCTGCCGGTCAGCGGCACCTGCGTGCGGGTGCCGGTGTTCACCGGTCATGCGCTGTCGATCAACGCCGAGTTCGACGGCCCCGTCTCGGTGACCGAGGCGCTAGACCTGCTGGCCGCCGCGCCGGGCGTGGTCATCGACGACGTGCCGAACCCGCTGGCCGCCACAGGCCAGGACCCGGTCTTCGTCGGCCGCGTGCGTCCCGATCCGACCGTCCCCCACGGCCTGGCGTTGTTCGTTGTCGGCGACAACCTGCGCAAGGGCGCGGCGCTGAACGCCGTGCAGATCGCCGAGGTGATGCTGGACGCATGACGCGCCGCCCTTCCCCCGAAAAGGGGGAAGGGAGACCTTCCGCAACAGCTCTGCTAACACCCCGCCATGCTGACCGATCCCTTCTTCTACGCCGTGGCCATCCCCGCCGTGATCCTGCTGGGTCTGGCCAAGGGCGGCTTTGCGGGGATCGGCGTGGTGGCGGTGCCGTTGATGACCCTGGCGGTGTCGCCGGTGATGGCCGCGTCGATCACCCTGCCCATCCTGCTGGTCCAGGACGTGGTCAGCGTCTGGTCGTTTCGGAAGAGCTGGGATCGGGGAATCCTGATCCTGATGCTGCCGGCGGCGGCGGTCGGCATCTTTCTGGGCTGGGCCCTGGCGGCGCTGGTCGATGAGGCCGCCGTCGAGCTGGCGGTCGGCGCGATCTCGGTCGTCTTCGCCCTGCAGCGTCTGTGGGCCGAGCGGGCGGTCAAGGCCAGCGAGCAGGTCGCGCCGGGCCCGGGCCGCCCCTGGCTGGGCGCGCTGTGCGGCGCGGCGGCGGGCTTCACCAGCCAGATCGCTCACGCGGGAGGCCCGCCCTTCCAGATCTATGTCCTGCCCCGGCGGCTGCCGCGCGATGTGTTCATCGGCACCAGCGCCATCTTCTTCGGCGTGGTCAACTGGATGAAGGTCCCGGCCTACGCGGCTTTGGGACACCTGACGCCGCAGGTGCTGGCCACTGCGGGCGTTCTGCTGCCGCTGGCGATCGGGTCGACCTGGGCCGGGGTCTGGCTCGTGCGCCGCGTACCGTCGGAGGGCTTCTACAAGGTCATCTACGTGCTGCTGGTGCTGGTCGGCGGCAAGCTGATGGTCGACGGCGCCCGCGGCCTTTTGGCCTGAGCGCGCTTTTCCGCGCCATCGTGTCGCCGCCGCCCTTTCCCGGCCACGATGATCGACGCTTATATGTCGCGGAACGAACTTATGCTTCGTGCGTACTGCAAGCCATCGGGGCCGGGCCATGACCGAACTCACCACCACCACTCAGACCGCGACCGATCTCGTCGTCGCCAAGCCGGGCCGGCACTATCCGACCCCGGCGGCCAAGTGCGCCGACCTGGTGGTTCACCTGGCCGGGCTAGCCTGCGCCCTGATGGGCGGCGGCATCCTGCTGGGCCTGGCGTTCGGGGTGGGCAACCTCAAACAGGTCGCCGCCGTAAGCGTCTACACGGTAGGCCTGATCCTGATGCTGTCGCTGTCGACGGCGTACAACTTCGCCAAGGCGCGCTGGCGCCCCCTGCTGCGCCGCTTTGACCACGCCGGCATCTTCGTGATGATCGCCGCCTCCTACACCCCCTTCACCACCCAGAACCTGCACGGTTGGTGGGCCATCGGGATGACCACGGCGGTCTGGACCGTGGCTGCGATCGGCGTCCTGGCCAAGCTGTTCCTGCCGGGCCTGGACAAGCGGTTCTGGGTCGGCCTCTACCTCGCGCTCGGCTGGCTGGTTCTGGTGGCCATCAAGCCGATGATCGACGGCCTGTCCTGGGTGGCCCTGCTGCTGCTGGCCATCGGCGGGATCGTCTATTCAACCGGGACCGTTTTCTACCTGATGCGGCGCCTGAAGTTCCGCCGCGCCATCTGGCACGGCCACGTCATCGGCGGCGCCGGCCTGCACTATGCGGCCGTGCTGGTGGGCGTGGTGCTGGCCGGCGCGCACTGATCCGGAGAGACGACGCGTGGACAAGGACTCGGCCGGCAGTTTCAGCCTTCAGGGCTTCTTCCGGGACTGGAAGTCCAACGACCCGCTGCGCGGCAAGCGGCTGCCCACGCCGCCGTCTGACCTTGCAGTGGAGGCGGCGGGCTTCCCGCGCGTGCGACTGACGGTCGACCAGGCCGACGACGCCCTGCGCCAGGCCGCCGATCGCCTGACGCCGATGCGCTCGCTTCTGGGCCGCGACGAGTTCAACATCCTGGCCTTGTCCGGCGGCGCGGCTGGCGGCGCCTATGGGGCGGGGGTGCTGGCAGGCCTCTCCAAGGCCGGTACCCGGCCCGATTTCGCGATCGTCACCGGCGTTAGCACGGGCGCCCTGATCGCGCCGCTCGCTTTCCTCGGCTCGGCCTGGGACGAGCGCCTGACCGACGCCTATACCGGCGGTCACGCGGCAGAACTGCTGAGCCTTCGGCGACTGGCCCCCGCGCTCAGCGCCAGCCTGTTCAAAGGCGAGTCACTGGATGTGCTGGTCGAAACCTTCGTCGACCAGGAGATGATCGAGGCCATCGCCGCCGAGCACGCCAAGGGCCGCCGCCTGCTGATCGCCACCACCAATCTCGACAGCCAGCGCGCGGTCGTCTGGGACATGGGCGAGATCGCCCGCAAAGGCGGCGCCGAAGCGCTGAGCCTGTTCCGCGCCCTGCTGGTCGCCTCCTCCTCGGTGCCGGGCATCTTTCCGCCCAAGCTGATCGAGGTCGAGGCCGACGGCCAGATGTACCAGGAAATGCATGTCGACGGCGGCGTCGCCGCGCCGCTGTTCCTGATGCCTGACGCCCTGCTGCACTGGCGTAATCTGGGCTCGCGCCTGCGCCGGGGCCGGGTGCACGTGATCGTCAACACGGTGCTGGACCCGTCCACCCAGTCGACGCCGCCGGGCGTGGCCTCGATCATGGCGCGCAGCTTCGAGACCATGCTGCGGTTCTCCTACCGCCAGGCGCTCAGCCTGGCCGCCGGCTTCTGCGCCCGCCACAACCTGCCGCTCAGCGTGGCGTCGATCCCCAACACCTTCGAGGGCATGAACCTTCTGAAGTTCGAGACCGGCCTGATGCGCAGCATCTATGACGCCGGCTTCGAGCAGGCGGCGACCGGCGCGGTCTGGTCCAACGCCGTGGAGGAACAGAGCCTTTGGCGCGGCCTGTTCAGAAAACAGGTCCCGCAGGCGGTCTCGGCTGGGACCGGCCTGGTGGTGCGCGATGAGAAACCGCTGGACGTCGCTCCGCTAGAGCCCTGAGATCGTCCGACAGCTATCTTGGATTCGATCTGCCATTAGAAAATCGCGCTCACGCAAGGCCATCCGCAGCGCACCTTTGCAGTGACCGCCATTGATCATTCGGGCGGCGCGCTGCGCCAGCAACTCTCGCTCGCCCTTAGCCGTCATCTTCACGTTGGTTGCCGGCGGATAGACCGCAACAGGCGTACGCGACGGGCCGTCGGTGGGCCCCATCGGCGCGGCGATGGCCGATGTCGCTGAGATCGCGAGCGCGAGACTCGTTAGGCAGACAATACGCATGCGGTCCTCCAGAGAACGCGTGTTGATTTGATCCGACAACCCTAGGATGATGACAGCAAAACGCCTCACGAGCAACTTGAACGCAACCGGACAGATCACCTGACGATCCGGCTCAACGATCTGGCCATGTCGTTCACCGACGAGGTCAGTGCACCGCCCCCGAGTTGGGAACGCCCCATGCGCAAGCTTCTTCTTCATCTCGTCTTGGCAGCCCTTGGGGGCCTCGCGCCGCTCAGCGCCGTCGCGCAAGGCGCTCCGGGCCCCGCAACGCCCGTCGCTGCGGTCGAACTGCCCGACGCCGCCATTCGGCAGATCCTGGCCCAGCGGGTCGACACCGATCGCCAGAGCCGGGGCATGGTGGTCGGGGTGATCGACGCGCGCGGCCGGCGCGTGGTCGCTCACGGCCTCATGGGCGCTGGCGGCAAGCCGGTCGACGGTCGGACCTTGTTCGAGATCGGCTCCGTCACCAAGGTGCTGACGAGCCTCCTGCTGGCCGACATGGTCCGGCGCGGCGAGGTCCGGCTGGACGATCCAGTGGCCAAGCACCTGCCTCCGGGCACCGTCGTGCCGACCCGCAACGGCAAGGCCATCACCCTGATCGACCTGGCCACGCACACCTCGGGCCTGCCGCGCCTGCCGACCAACATGGCGCCCAAGGACCCGCTCAACCCCTATGCGGACTATACCGAGGCCCAGCTGGACGCCTTCCTGCGCGACTACACCCTGCCTCGCGACATCGGCGCAGCCTATGAATACTCGAACCTTGGGGTGGGCCTGCTGGGCCGGGCCTTGGCCTATCGCGCCGGCGGCGACTACGAGGCCGTGCTGCGCGAGCGGGTGCTGGCGCCGTTGCGTATGACCGACACGGCCATCGTCCTGTCACCCGTCCAAGCCGCGCGCTTCTCGAGCGGCCATAATGCCGCGCTGGAGGTTACGCCCCATTGGGACCTGCCGAGTCTGGCGGGCGCGGGCGCTCTGCGTTCGACGGCCGAAGACCTCCTGAGGCTGCTGGCCGCCGAACTGGGCTACGCCGACACGCCGCTTAAGGCTGCGATGGCCGACCAGCTGGTCCCCCGGCGTCCGGTCGGCGGCGAGGTGGCCGTGGCGCTGGGCTGGCATGTCTGGTCGCCGCCCGACGGCGAGATCGTCACCCATTCCGGCGGCACCATGGGCTTTCAGAGCTTCGTCGGTTTCAATCGCAAGACCGGACGGGGCGTGGTGGTGCTCAACAACGCCGCCAGCGCCATGGGCGTGGACGACATCGGGCTGCACCTGTTGGCCGGTCGACCGCTGAAGACCGCCCCCAAGACCCGGGTCGCAGTCCCCTTGCCGGCCGAGGCCTTCGACAAGCTGGTCGGCCGCTACGCCATGGCCCCGGGCGTGGTGATGACCATCCGCCGCGACGGCCAGCGGATGATCGGTCAGTTGACCGGGCAGCCGGCGGTCGAGATCTTCGCCGAAAGCCCGACGACCTTCTTCCTCAAGGTCGTTGACGCCCAATTGACCTTCACCGTCGACGCCCAGGGGCGCGGCACGGCGGTGACGCTGCATCAGAACGGCCAGAGCACCACGGCGCAGCGCCTGGCCGACGGCGCCGAGCCGCCCGCGCCGCCGCGCCCCGCCAAGGTCGCGACCCTGACCGTCCAGCAGATGGAGGCGCTGGTCGGCCGCTACGCTTTGGCGCCCGGCGTGGTGATGACCCTGACGCGCCGGGACCAAGGCCTGTTCGCCCAGTTGACCGGTCAGCCCGAGTTCGAGGTGTTTCCGGAAGGTCCGACCAAGGTGGTTTGGACCGTCGTGCCGGCCAACGCGACCTTCACCCTGGGCGCCGATGGCAAGGCCACCAGCCTGACGCTCCACCAAGGCGGCCGGGACTTGCCCGCGCCGCGCCTGCCTTAAACTCTACGCCTTCTTCAGCCAGCGCGCGCGCAGCTTGCCGACGTTGGGCGGATCGGCGCGGAAGTCGGAGGCCAGACCCAGGCGGGCGTTGCACGAGGGGCAGCGGACGGAATCCTCGTCGGCGAGATCCGTGGGCGGATCGAAGCGCGTACCGCACGGCTTGCACTTCCAGTCGCCGACCGGCGCGGGCGCAGGGGGCGGCGGCGGGGGCGGCGCAGCGTGGGGGGCGACAAACACCGTCTTGGTCGACGACTTGACCATGCGCTCAAGCGGCGGCGGTCCGCCGGGGGCGGCGACGGCGCTCTTGAGGCTCAGGGTCTTGCGGCGCGGGGGCTCGCTGTCGCTCATGGGTTCGCTGACGGTTTCAGGGACGGACCGTGGCTTGCTGCATGAAAGCGGCCGGAAACACAAGCCCGACAGGCGGTCAGCGCCCTACCAATGCGGCTTCAGACTGAAGGACAGGGCCACGACATCGTCCTTCTGGGTCGCGAGACCCAGAATACCTTCCTTGGCGCGGATCTCGCGGTGGATGTAGCCGAGCGAGGCCTGCATGGGCCCCTTCCGCCAGGCGACGCCCGCCTGGCTGTCCCCGATCAGGCGACTGGTGACGTCCTGCGAGAGGCCCGCGCGGGTCCAGTCGCCGTTCTGGCCGCGCAGCATGTTGAGTCCCACGGCCCGCCCGCTGGCCGCGGCGTAGATGTACCAGCGACCGCGATCTCCGAAGACCGAGGCGCCCTCGCGAACGCCCAGGGCGTCGTTCACGCGGTCGCCGATGTTGCGCTTCTTGCCCAGGCGCACGGTGGCGCCGGCCTCGGCCGAACCGCCCGCGCCGCCGAAGCCGACGCCTGCATGGGGCGTGACATCCAGCGCGTACTTGCGCCCCGCCAGGGCGACCGCCGAAGGCCAGCCGCGTGTCAGCGTCACATCGATGTCCTGAAGATCGTAGGCCTCGGCGCCGGGACGGACCAGGGAGAGCGGCGCGGTGTTAGCGATGCGGGGCACGTTAGCCACGGAGACACGGATCTGGTTGATCGGGCCGCCCGCCGCGTCCTGATAAGCCACCGCGCTGGATCGCCACGTCACGGGACCCGCGCCCGGATAAAAGCGGTCGGCCTCAAGCACCCGGAGATCGCCCTTGGTCCCAGCGGGGCTGAAGGTAAAGGCGCTGTCCTGGGCCGCCAGATCCAGCGTGCGCGTCGGCTCGGGCCTGACCTCAAAGGAATAGGGGGGCGTCGTCATGGTCTGGGCGGCGGCGCAGGTCGTCGTCAAGCCGGCGGCCGCCAGGCAGATCGCGCTATATTTCCCCACCGTCCGCATGTGGCCTCCCCAGACCCAATGGACCTGACCCTAGGCGCATCCCACCGGCTGTCACGGCGGCGAATGCGCGCAGGTTGAAGCCACTGTGCGCCGATACGGTTCCCGAAATGTGAAAAGGGCGGCCCGATCTCTCGCGCCGCCCTCGTCAGAAGCCCTCGGTCGCCCTTACTGGCAGGCCAGGCACTCGTCGTAATCGGTCTTTTCCGGAACGTCGAAACCGCTGGCGCTGGCTTCAGCCTTGCCCTCGGCGCCGGCATAGGCCGCGCGCTGCACCGACTTGGAGCGCAGGTAGTACAGCGACTTCACGCCGCGCTCCCAGGCCATCCAGTGCAGCATGTGCAGGTCCCACTTGTCGACGTCGCCCGGCAGGAAGACGTTGACCGACTGGCTCTGGCAGATTTCCGGCGTGCGGTCGGCGGCCAGTTCGATCACCCAGCGCTGGTCCAGTTCGAAGGCGGTTTTGTAGATGTCCTTCTCGTCCTGGCTGAGGAAGTCGAGGTGCTGCACCGAGCCCTCGTTCTCCAGGATCGAACCCCACACCGCGTCGGTGTTGTGGCCCTTCTCCTCGAGCAGCTTCTCCAGATAGGGGTTCTTCACCGCGAAGGAGCCCGACAGGGTCTTGTGGGTGTAGATGTTGGCCGGGATCGGCTCGATGCCCGCCGACGTGCCACCGCAGATGATCGAGATCGAGGCGGTGGGGGCGATGGCGAGCTTGTGCGAGAAGCGCTCCTTGGAGCCACGATCGGCGGCGTCCGGGCAGGGGCCCTTTTCCTCGCCCAGCTTGATCGAGGCCTTGTCGGCCTCGCGGCGCAGGTGCTTGAACATCCGCATGTTCCAGCTCTTGGCCAGGGCGCTCTCGAACGGAACGTTCTGGCTCTGCAGGAAGCTGTGGAAGCCCATCAGACCCAGGCCCACCGAGCGCTCGCGCATGGCCGCATAGGCGGCCGTCGCAGCGGCGTCGGGGGCGCGGTCGATGAAGTCCTGCAGGACGTTGTCGAGGAAGCGCATGACGTCCTCGATGAACGTCGGGTGGTCGCGCCACTCCAGGAACGTCTCGGCGTTGACCGACGACAGGCAGCAGACGGCTGTGCGCTCGTTACCCAGGTGGTCGGTGCCGGTATGCAGCATGATCTCGCTGCACAGGTTCGACTGGCGAACCTTCAGGCCCAGCTCGCGCTGGAACGCGGGCATGGCGTTGTTCACGCTGTCGGAGAAGATCAGGTAGGGCTCGCCGGTCTGCAGGCGCAGCTCCAGGATCTTCTGCCACAGGGCGCGGGCGTCGACCTCGCGCAGGACTTCATTGGTCTTGGGCGAACGCAGGCCGAACTTCTTGCCGTCGCGCACGGCGAACATGAACTCGTCGGTGATGTTCAGGCCGTGGTGCAGGTTCAGGGACTTGCGGTTGAAGTCGCCCGACGGCTTGCGGATCTCGAGGAACTCCTCGATCTCGGGGTGGTGCACGTCGAGATAGACGGCGGCCGAGCCGCGACGCAGCGAGCCTTGGCTGATGGCCAGGGTCAGGGAGTCCATCACCCGGATGAAGGGGATGATGCCCGAGGTCTGGCCCTGCCCCTTCACCTTCTCGCCGATCGAGCGCACGCCGCCCCAGTAGGTGCCGATGCCGCCGCCATTGGCCGCCAGCCACACGTTCTCGTTCCAGACGCTCAGGATGCCGTCGAGGCTGTCGTTGACGGCGTTCAGGAAGCAGCTGATCGGCAGGCCGCGATCCGCGCCGCCGTTCGAGAGCACCGGCGTGGCCGGCATGAACCACAGGCGGCTCATATAGTCGTAGACGCGCTGAGCGTGGTCGGCGTCGTCGGCGAACGCCGTCGACACGCGGGCGAACATGTCCTGGTAGCTCTCGCCCGGCAGCAGGTAGCGGTCTTCCAGGGTGGTCTTGCCGAAATCGGTCAGCAAGGCGTCGCGCGAGCGGTCGACCTCGACCTTGCGCACCAGAGCCAGCTGCGGGCGCTTGGCGGGCTTGATCGCCGCCAGACGGGCCTCGTTTCGGACGCTCGACTTCACCGCTTCACTGCCGTTCATGACCAAAATCCATGCTCAATCAGCGTGTTCCGGAGAAGGAAACATCCTCGCCAGCCGCTATATCTTGTGGCTGAGGAGCCCCCTCAACCCAAATATGGGGCCACACTGGTGAATGACTCGTCAACGCCCCTGACCCGAGTTTTTCGTTAACAACCTGTGAACGCCGACAACTTGCATAGGCGGGACAAGGGGTTGCCTCCACGAACTTTTTTCAGGCGCGACAGACCGCCGCAAGGCGGCCAAGGGCGTCCGTCCCCGGACAACGCCGTTCGCCCACAGGTGGAGCACAAGGCAGGGTGGCGGGGTCGCAGCGACGCCTGACCACCCCGCTAGGCCGGAGGCCGCGGCAAGCGCCCGGAAACAGGCGCTTTCCGCCCGGGCCGTCGCCGGCGCGCCCCCCTGGAGCGCGCGACCCCGTCGCCCTCGACACACGCGCAAAGAGAAAGGGCCCGGCGTCGCCGCCGGGCCCTCCCCTAGATGCAGTCGATTCGATCTTAGAAGTTGATCGAGATCGTCGAACGGCGGTTCAGCGGTTCCTTCACGCCATCGCCGGTGGCGACGGCCGGAGCGCTTTCACCCTTCCAGTCCACGCCCAGGACGTTCTGCGGAACGCCTTGCGAGACCAGAGCGTCGGCGACGGCGCGAGCGCGACGTTCCGAGAGCTTGGCGTTGTACTTCGGCGAACCCGAGGTGTCGGTGTGGCCGACGACGATGATCTTCGTCGCCTTACCGTCGTTCGAGTACTTGGCCGCTTCCATGACCACCGATTGCGCTTCCGGCGTCAGGACCGATTGGTCGAACGGGAAGTACACGATGAACTCGCGGGCCTCATACTGCGGCGGCGGCGGAGGCGGCGGCGGCGGAGGCGGCGGGGGAGGCGGAGGCGGAGGCGGCGGGGGCGGCGGCGGCGGGGGAGGCGGCGGCGGCGGCGACGCGAACGAGTAGCGCAGACCCACGGTCAGCGACTGGTCCCGGTACTGGCCTTCGAAAGCGCCAGGCTGCAGCGCGCCCGAACCCAGCGACTGCCACTTGTGGTCAGCGCCCGTCAGGTAGCGATAGGTGACGTCGATCTTCAGCTTGTCGGTGGCCTTGATCGAGGCGCCGGCGATAGCCTGCCAGGCAACGGCCAGATCGTCGTCATCGACAGTCAGGTTCTGCACGGCCGGGTTGAGGGTCGTGATCGGAGCCTGCACGCCGCTGAACTGACCCAGGGCCTTGACGTCCAGACGGTTCAGGCCAACGCCCGCGCCGATGAAGGGGTTCAGCCAGGAGTTCGGAGCGAAGTCATAAAGGACGTTCGCCATGAGGGTCCAGGAGTCGATCGAACCGTCCGGCGAGCCGCACTTCGGCGCGGTGGAGGTGCGGGTGATACCCGGGGTGCAAAGACCTTGGGGTTGCTGGCGAACGGCGTTGCCGCGAACGCCGACCAAGTCGCCGGGGCGATAGCCGCCTTCGACTTCAACACGCCAGTTCGGGTTGAACTGGTAGCCCAGACGGACGAAACCGGTCCAATCCTTCTCGGTCTTCCAGGTCCAGTGATACGAAGCGCCGTCCGGCGCGAACGCGTCAGACTCGGTCGTCAGCGCTTGCGGCCAGTGTTGGCCGAGGTCGACCGCGCCGTACCAGCCGGTCTCTTGGGCCGAAACGCCCGACGCGGCGAACACCGCGGCCAGAGCAGCTCCCGCCAGGAGGTTGAGTTTCATTGTTGAAGAGCCCTCTATTGCCCTGCCCAGGCCGGGGAGACCGACCGAGCATCGTTATACCAAGGCGAACGCCATGGGAAAGTGTCAGCAAAGACACACTCGTCAGGTTTCGCCCCCTGCGCATCGCCGCAGGAATGCTAAACAAGACCGCCCCTCAGAATCGACTTCCGAGCGTGCCTACCGACTTCCACGGAACATAAGCGTCAGCTTCGTTGGGTTCGCACGTGAAACGGCCGCGCGCAAGGCCTAGAACTCAGGAAACACCCAAGCATTCGCGAAACCTTGCTCAAATTCCGCACAACCGCTTCACTTATGTGACACCCCCTTCACGAGCAACCTAGTCGAGGGTGGTCCTGTAGCGCGCCATGGCCAGGGCGGAGATCGCGACAACAAAGAGCGCCAAGGCCGAAAGACTTGGCCAGAGCTGGGGGATATCCAGCCCCTTGAGCAAGGCGCCGCGCACGACCCGGAGAAAGTGGGTCACTGGAATGAGGCCGCCCAGCGCCTGCGCCCAGGCCGGCATGCCACGAAACGGAAACATGAAGCCCGACAGCAGGATCGACGGCATGATGTAGAAGAACGACATCTGCATGGCCTGCAGCTGGGTGCGGGCCAGCGTCGAGATCAGAAAACCCAGGGCCAGCGACCCGACGATGAAGAGCAGGACGCCAACCGTCAGCGCGCCCCAGCCGCCGGCCATGGGCACCGCGAACAGCGCCTTGGCCAAGACGAGGATGATGGCGGTCTGCGCCAGACCCACCACGACATAGGGCGCGAGCTTGCCGATCATCACCTCGATCGGTCGGGCCGGGGTGGCCAGCAGGCTCTCCATGGTCCCGCGCTCATACTCGCGGGTGACGCCGAGCGAGGTCATCATCACCAGGGTCATGGAGAGGATCACCCCCAGCAGGCCCGGCACGATGTTGTAGGCGGTGATGGCCTCGGGGTTGTAGCGCCGGTGGATCACGACCTCGAACGGATCGACGCCGGTCCCTCCGATGCGCCCCTGAGCCGCCGCGCCGACGAGCTCTCGCGTCAGGGCCGTGCGCGGCAGGTTGGCCAGCGCCGCGATCGCCCCGCCGGTGGCGGCGGGATCGGAGGCGTCGGCCTCGACCAGAACCTGAGCCCCTTCGCCGCGCACCACCTTGCGGGTGAAGTCGGCGGGGATGGTCAGCGCGAACTGGACCTCGCCACGCGCCAGGGCCTCGTCCAGCTCGACGGGCGAGGCGGCGGTGCGGACGATCTCGAAATAGCCGCTGTTGACCAGGGCCGAGACCGTCGACCGCGCCATCGGCCCCTGGTCCTGCACCAGGATCGCCGTGGGCAGGTGACGCGGGTCATTGTTGATCGCGTAGCCGAACAGCATCAGCTGCACGATCGGCAGCACCAGGATCATGGCGTAGGTCAGACGGTCGCGAGTGAGTTGGATGAACTCCTTGATCAGCACCGCCAGGATGCGCGCGGCCGACAGCCGCCGAGGCGCCGCACGGGTCATTCGACGTTGTCCGACGCTTGGCCCATCAGACGGATGAACACGTCCTCCAGGGTCGGCCGCACCTCGGTCCAGACGAAGGGCGGCCGTCGATAGGGCGCGATCGCCGCCTCCAGCGCCGCCCGGTCGGTTCCGCTGACGTGCAGGGCCGAGCCGAACGGCGCGGCCATGATCCCGCCGGGCGCCGCAGCGAGGTCTCGCGCCAGTCGGTCGGCTCCCGCGCCCTCGGCCCGGAAGGTGACGAGACCCGAGGCGGCGATGACCTCTTCGGCCGTTCCTCGCGCCATCAGAGCGCCGTAGGCGATGTAGGCGATGTCGTGGCAGCGCTCGGCTTCGTCCATGTAGTGGGTCGAGACCATCACGGTCAGACCCTCGGCCGACAGGGCGTGGATCTCGTCCCAGAACGCTCGCCGGGCCTTGGGGTCTACGCCGGCGGTCGGCTCGTCCAGCAGCAGCAGGCGCGGCCCGTGCAGGATGCTGGCGGCCAGGGCCAGACGCTGCTTCCAGCCGCCTGACAGACTTCCGGCCAGTTGTTTGCGCCGCGCGGTCAGGCCGAGACGCTCGAGGCTGTCGCGCACCCGCTCGCGCCGGCGGTCCAGCTCATGAACGCGGGCGACGAAGTCGAGGTTTTCCTCGATCGACAGGTCCTCGTAGAGCGAGAACTTCTGCGTCATGTAGCCGGTCTGTCGCTTGACCGCTTCGGCGTCTCTTCGGAAATCCAGGCCCAGAACCGTCCCAGCGCCGCTATCGGGCGTCAGCAGCCCGCAGAGCATGCGCAAGGTGGTGGTCTTGCCCGAGCCGTTGGGCCCGAGAAAGCCGGTGATACGCCCCCGCCCGACCTGGATCGCGACGTCCCGCACCACGTGACGGGGCCCGAAGCTCTTGTTCAGGCCCGAGACGTCGACGGCGAGATCACTCATCGCCCCGCCTCGCGCGGGATAATGTCGACGGGCTGCCCGGGGGCCAGGGGCGGCCCCGCCTCGGGCCGGGCCTCGACCAGGAAGACCAGCCGCTGACGCGCCTCGCGGCTGTAGATCACCGGCGGGGTGAATTCCGCGCGGGGGGAGACATAGTTGATCCGCGCAACGCGCGGCGCGCCGCAGCCGTCGCAGGTGAAGCGGACGGTCGTCCCGACGGCGTAACGGTTCAGCTCGGACTCGGGCGCGAAAAAGCGCAGCCGGACGCGGTCATCGGCCAGGAGCGCGACGACTGGCTGATTGGCGGCGACCCACTCGCCCGGCTGGTAGAAGACGTCCTGGACGCGCGCGGCGGCGGGCGCGCGCGGGCTGATCTGGTCCAGGCGGCTCTGGGCGGCGGCAAGGCTCTGCTCGGCGGCGGCCACCGCCGCCTCGGCCGCCGCAACGGCGTCCGAACGCGCGCCCAGGGCTCCGACCGTCTTGCGTCGCCCCACCGCGACGGCGTTGGCCCGCGCGGTGTCGAGGGCGGCGCTGGCCTGGTCCAGCCTCGCCCGGGCGTAAACGCCCTTGGCCACCAGCGGCTCAACCCGACGATACTCGGCCTGGGCTTCCACGACACGGGCCTCGGCGGCGGCGCGCTCGGCGTCGTAGACGGCCAGCTCCTGCGGTCGCTGACCCTTGCGCGCGTCGCGAAGCTGAGCGCGGGCGATCGCCGCCTGGGCCGCGGCCTGATCCCGCGCAGCGGTCAGCTGGGCCGCGTCCAGCGCGAAGAGCGGCTGGCCGGCACTGACCCGATCGCCCCGCTGCACCGCCACCACGCTGACCAGACCTGCATTGGCGGCGCCGACATAGAGCGTCTCGCCTTCAACATAACCGGAAAGGCGCGGCGACCGGTGAGCGTCCGGGCCCAGCAGGCGCCATCCCACGAAGCCGACGACGCCGACCGCCGCGATGACGCCGACAATAACCACAGGGGCCTTCATGACGACACTCCGGCGCGGGGCGCCAGACCGGCGATCATGGTCTCGCCGTGCTGGCGGACTAGACTCTTGAGCGGGGCCGGCGGCGCGCCGACCGGCGTAAAGGTCTCCTGCCAGATCACGCCCAGCAGGATCGGGCCGACGATGCTGAAGGCCTGCAGCCGGGGCTCGCCGAGGCGAACCTCACCGCGCATCTGCGCCCGTTCCAAAGCGCCCGACATCGCCGCCAGCATCCGACTGACGACCTCGTCGTGCCAGACCCGGGCCAGTTCCGGAAAGTTACGCGACTCGCCGATGACCAGCTTGGCCACCGCGCCGAGGCGAGAGGTCTCGATCACCGCCTCAATCTGCGACAGGGCCAGTCGCAGGAGGTCGGGAAAGGGAATCGTCGCCTCGGCCAGCAAGGCCTCGACCCTGTCGATATTGGGAACCACCGCCTCGCGCACCACCGCGCGGAAGATGTCCTCCTTGGTCTCGAAGTAGAGATAGAGCGCGCCCTTGGAGACGCCCGCCTTGCTGGCGATCTCATCCAGCTTCGCAGCAGCGAAGCCCTTCTCGGCGAACACGTCGAGGGCGGCCTGGACAATCTCCCCCGGCCTCGCCTGACTCCGTCGCCGCCACCTTGGAGCGCCTGCCTGCATTCCCCCGAGCCCCCGTAAATGACCTGACGGTTATATACGAGGCTTCGGCCAAGTTCAATTTCGGGGCCCGGCGTTCACCGCGCCGTCACCAGCCAGCAGGCCGAGTTCATCTGCGCCACACCATCCTTCACATACGGGGACAATGCGGCGGTCACCGCCTCGCGCACGCGGGCACGGAGGGTCTCGTCGGCATTGGAGAGGATCGGGTTCAGCGGTCCGACGCGCAGGCTCATGGTCAGCAGCTCCTCGAAGCTGACCGGCGTCGGATCGTCGAGCGCCTCGATGGTGATGTCGCGCCATCCCGCCTCGGCCAGGATGGATAGCACCCGCTCTGGATCGGCGAACCCGAAGCGGCCGGGCGCGTTGCGCTCGAACTTCGGAACCTCAGGCAGGAATGGCGCGGCGGCCTCCAGCGGGACCTGGGCGATCGCATTGTCCTCCGGACCGCGCCAGCAAGCGAAGGCCAGCCGTCCGCCGGGCTTCAGGGCGCGGCGCAGATTGGCGAACGCGGCGACGGGATCGGGAAAGAACATCACGCCAAAGCGCGAGACGATCGCGTCGAAGTCCTGGCCGAAGGCGTGGGTCTGGGCGTCGGCATGGACGAATTCGACCCCTTCCAGCGCCTGCTCGCCCGCCCGCCGACGCGCCAGTTCCAGCAGGGCGCCCGAGATGTCGGCGCCGACGGCCCGGCCTTCCGGCCCCACGCGCCAGGCCGCCTCGAAGGTGGTCGCGCCGGCGCCGCAGCCGACATCCAGCACCGCCTCGCCCGCGCGCAGGTCGGCGCGGTCCACGACGGCCTTGGCGATCGGTTGATACAGCCGGTCCAGCAGCGCCTGCTGCTCGACCCAGACCCTTCCGGCGCGATCCCAATAGGCCGCCATGTCCGTCGTCACGCCGCTCATCCGTCGTCTCCCGTCTTCACGGGCGATAGGTACGTGCTCGACGCGTCAGCGCAAGCTGGCGTCCCGCAGGCGACGACGGCGGCCGCCCAGGGCGTCGGGGCGGTTCAGCTTCTTGCGATACTCGTCGCGGCGCTCGTGGATCGAAGCGATCACCAGGCCCATCGGCACGCCGATGTCGACCAGCACCGCCTCGGACAGCTGCAGCGACGCCTCGATGGTCTCCGGCACCGCGTCGGTGGCGCCCAGCTCATAGAGGCGCGCCGCGTGGCGGGCGTCGCGGGCGCGGACCACGATCGGCACGTCCGGGCGCGAGCCGCGCGCGGCGGCGACCACAGCCTCGGCCACCTCGAAGGCGTCCATGGTCACTACCACCGCCCGGGCCGTGGCCAGGCCGCAGCGCTCCAGAAGCTCCAGGCGCGAGGCGTCGCCGTAGTAGATGCGGGCGCCGTCGCGGCGCCCCTGCTCGACCAGGCGCGCATCGCGCTCGACCGCGATCCAGGCCAGATCGTGACGGCCCAGCATGTCGCCGACCAGCTTGCCGACGCGGCCATAGCCGATGACCAGCACCTGGCCGGCGGGTTCGGGCCCCACACGGTCGGGCTCGTTGGCGGTCGAGGGCGGGGCCTCGCTGACGGGCAACGGCGCGTTCTTGCGGCCCAGATAACCGCCCAGCGCCGCCAGGCCGGGGATCAGGAACATCGTCAGGGTGGCCGACACCAGCACGGCCTGGCCGATCGCCGGCGGCACGACCTGGGCGCTCATGGCGTTGTCGAGCAGCACGAAGGCGAACTCGCCGCCGGCCGCCAGGATCAGGGCGGCCTCGATCGCGGCGCGGCGGTTCAGCCCCATCAAGAGCCCGCTGCCGAACACCACGGCGGTCTTCAGCACCAGCAAACCCAGCGCCGTCGCCAGGATCGTCGCCGGCTGCGCGGCCAGCAGCGACAGGTCCAGCCGAATGCCCAGCGACACGAAGAAGAGCGAGAGCAAAAGACCCTTGAACGGCTCGATCTTGACCTCGACCTCGTGGCGATACTCGGTCTCGGCCAGCAGCACGCCGGCCACGAAGGCGCCGAGCGCCATCGACAGCCCCGACAACGCCGCCACCAGGCCTGCGCCGATGATCACCAGCAGGCAGGCGGCCATGAACATCTCTTCGCTCTTGGCCTTGGCGACCGACTTCAGCATCGGGCGAAGGGCCAAGCGCCCGACCAGCACGATCGCCGCCAGCCCGACGGCCGCCGGGGCCAGGGCCAGCAGGTCCTGAAGCTGGAACGTTCCGTTGCCGCGCCCCAGGATCGCCAGGGTGATCAGGATCGGGGCCACCGCCAGATCCTGGAAGAGCAGGACCGAGAAGGTGGCGCGGCCGGCCTCGGAATGCAGGCGGCGGCGCTCGGCCAGCACCGGCACGGCGATGGCGGTGGACGACAGGGTCAGGGCCGCGCCGATGGTCAGGGCCGCCACGGGCTCGAGGCCCAGCAGCATCCCGCCCGCCCCCAGGGCCAGCGAGCAGCCGATCACCTGCACCGCGCCAAGGCCGAACACCCACTTGCGCATCAGCCGCAGGCGCTCCCACGACAGCTCCAGGCCGATCATGAACAGCAGGAAGACGACGCCGAACTCGGCCAGCTGGGCGATTTCGTCGGGGTTGTCGACGGTGACGTAGTCGAGCCAGGGCGCCAGGTGGATGAACCGTCCCAGACCAAAAGGACCCAGGATCACCCCGGCCAGCAGGTAGCCCAGAATCGGATTGATCTTCAGGCGCTTGAAGATCGGCGCAACGATGCCGGCGGTCGCCAGGAACAGGACCAGGTCCTTGTAGCTCTCTGGGGAAACCTCGTGCGCCACGCGCCCTCCTCTTCTTTACGTCCGCCTACGGGAACCCAAGCGCTAGACCGGCCGCTTGAACCGGACGCCCGGCCCCGCCTCGTCGCCTGCGATCAGCGACACCCCTGCCGCCTCGATCGCCTCAATCAGGAGGCGTTCGGTGCTATGGTGCAAGGCGTGGCGCTCGGTCTCGAAGTCCTTGACCGTGCTGCGCGACACGCCCGCCCGATCCGCAAGCTCGCCCTGCGACCAGTTGATCAGTCCGCGGGCGGCCCGGCATTGGGCCGGCAGGAGAATTTTTGCGTGAGGCATCTAGCACACCAGGACATCGTCGCCCATATTGGTTGAGTACGCCCGAAAAAGATGACCGTCAAGGAGAGCCTTTGCACCACACCTCGCTGATCGCCACCATCGTCGCGGGCCTGGGACTGGCCTTCGTGTTCGGCGCCATCGCCAACCGGCTGAAACTGCCGGTGCTGGTCGGCTACCTGCTGGCCGGCGTGCTGGTGGGGCCGTTTACGCCCGGCTATGTGGCCGACCAGGAGTTGGCCCCGCAGCTGGCCGAGATCGGCGTCATCCTGCTGATGTTCGGCGTCGGGCTGCACTTTTCGCTGAAGGACCTGCTGGCGGTGAAGACCATCGCCATTCCCGGAGCGGTCGTGCAGATCGCTGCGGCGACTCTGATGGGCCTGGGCCTGGCGGTCGCGCTGGGCTGGAGCGTCGGCGCGGGCCTGGTGTTCGGCCTAGCCCTGTCGGTGGCCTCGACGGTGGTGTTGCTGCGCGCCTTGCAGGAGCGGCGCCTGGTCGAGACCGGACGCGGCAAGATCGCCGTCGGCTGGCTGATCGTCGAGGACCTCGCCATGGTGCTGGCGCTCGTGCTGCTGCCGGCCTTGTCCGGCGTGCTGGGCGGCGAGGCGCCGATGGAGCACGCCAAGGGCGGCGCGGCCGCCGGCGGGGTGCTGGGCGCCTTCGCGCTGACGATCGGCAAGGTCGTCGCCTTCGTGGCCCTGATGCTGATCGTCGGCCGCCGGGTCATTCCCTGGATCCTGCACCGCGTGGCCCATACCGGCTCGCGCGAGCTGTTCCGCCTCGGCGTTCTGGCCATCGCGCTGGGCGTCGCGTTCGGCTCGGCGGCGCTGTTCGGCGTCTCGTTCGCGCTGGGCGCCTTCTTCGCCGGCATGATCATGGCCGAAAGCGAGCTGTCGCAGCAGGCCGCCAACGAGACCCTGCCCCTGCGCGACGCCTTCGCCGTGCTGTTCTTCGTCTCGATCGGCATGCTGTTCGACCCGATGGTGCTGCTGCGCGAGCCCGTCGCGGTGCTGGCCACCCTAGCGATCATCGTGGTGGGCAAGTCCATCGCCGCCCTGATCATCGTCCTGGCCTTCCGCCGCCCGATGAGCACCGCCCTGACCATCTCGGTCAGCCTGGCCCAGATCGGCGAGTTCTCGTTCATCCTGGCGGGCCTCGGCGTCTCGCTGAAGCTGCTGCCGCCGGAAGGCCGCGACCTGATCCTGGCCGGCGCCATCCTGTCGATCCTGGTCAACCCGCTGCTGTTCGCGATGCTGGACAGGATGCTTCCCGGCATGATCGCCAAGGAGCGCGCCGCCGCGGGCGAGCCGCCTATGGTGGCCGCGGCCCAACCCCACGCCCTGCTGGTCGGCTACGGCCGGGTCGGCAAGGCCGTGGCCGAGGGCCTGAAGGGCCGCACCCCGCTGGTGGTGATCGAGGACGACTCCGAACGCGCCGAGGACCTGCGCAAGGCGGGCTTCGAGACGGTCGGCGGCAACGCGGTCAAGCCCGAGGTGCTGCTGAAGGCGGGCCTGGACAAGGCCACCCACCTGTTCGTCGCCGTGCCGAGCCCCTTCGAGGCCGCGCGGATCATCGAGCAGGCCCGCGTCGCCAACCCCGGCTGCGAAATCATCGCCCGCGCCTACACCGACGCCGACGTCGCCCTGCTGAAGACGGCCGGCGCCACCCACGCCCTGATCGGCGAAGAGGAGATCGCCCGGGGGATGCTGGCGCGCGCGCCGCGGAAGAAGCCGCCGGCGGCGGCGCATTAGAGCGCCAACGCGAGTAAGCGCCCCCTCCGTCACGTCGCCTATCGGCGCCGCGCCACCTCCCCCGCGTTGCGGGTGAGGAGGAGGCTCAACCCTCCTGCCCCGCCTGGGGGGGAGGTGGATCGCTGCGCATGCGCAGCGAGACGGAGGGGGCGCTCACCCGCGCTCGTCGTCACATTTCTCTAGCCACCGCGCCGCGAGACCGGTAACCGCCGGACATGATCGGACCGCACCCTACAGGCGGTTACATCCTGGAGGAGCTCTCCGTCGGGATGACCGCCGAGAAACACGTCACCGTCACCGAGGAGCGCATCCAGCGCTTCGCCGAGGCGTCGGACGACTTCAACCCCGTCCATGTGGACGAGGCCTTCGCGGCCAAGACCGCGTATCGCGGCCGCATCGCCCATGGCCTGCTGTCGGCCTCGTTCGGCTCGGCCGTGGTCGGCACCATCCTGCCCGGCGCCGGGGCGATCTATCTGGGCCAGACCCTGACCTTCCATAAGCCGGTGCGGATCGGCGACGTCGTCACGGCCCGCGCCACCGTCGCCTCCATCGACGCCGAGAGCGCGCGGGTCGTCCTGCGCTGCGCGGCCCTGGTCGGCGACGAGGTGGTGATGGACGGTGAGGCGACCGTTCGCGTGCCGCGCCGCCGTCGCCCCGCCAGGGCTTGACGATCTTAAGGGCGCGCAGACCCGAGACAAGCGCGCCGCCTTAGGCTAAAGCGCCCCTCGTGAATCGCCCGACCTCCACCGCGAGACTTCTGGCCCGCGACGCCTTGCTGGCGCTCGCGCTGCTGGCGATCGTGCTGAAGGTGATGGTCCCGGCCGGCTTCATGCCCAGCGCCGAGACGCGCAACGGCTTGCCCTTCGCTCTGGTGCTCTGCACCGGCGACGGCGCGAAAGTCGTCCAGCCGGGAGACGCGCTCGACGCCCGCCACGGCGACAAGAGCGACAAGGCCGGCCACGACGTCCCCTGCCCGTTCGCGGCCCAGGGCGCGGCGGCTCCGCCGCCGTCCGTGGTCGCGGCCATCGCCGTCGATCTCATTGCCTACGCCGCGCCGCTCCTGCCGCCCGCACGCACGCTGGCGCCCGGCCGGGGCCTAGCCGCGCCGCCCCCGCCGCCGACTGGCCCACCCGTCGTCCTGATCTGAGCCTCGGTCCTCGCGATCGAGCGTAAACGCGCGCCCCCGCTGGCGTGCTCCTGATCACTCACGGCCGCCGCTGCGCGGCCGACGGACGCTGTATTCAAATGAAGTCTCTTTTGCTGGCCACCACGGCCGCCCTGGTCGTCGCGCCTGCTGCTTACGCCGCCGACACCGCCGCCGCGACCGCCGACAACACCCAGGTCTCGTCGGTCATCGTCACCGCCCGTCCGAACCCCGAAGACCCGCCGGTCGTCGCCGACGCCCGTAAGCGCCTGTCGGAAACTCCGGGCGCCGTCTCGGTGATCTCCCAGGAAAGCTACATCAACCGCCAGACCCTGGCGCTCGACGACATGCTGCGCGACGCCCCGGGCGTCTACGCCCAGCGCAAGTGGGGCGGCGACATCCGCGTCTCGATCCGCGGTTCGGGCATCGGCAACGCCAACCACAATCGGGGCCTCTTGATCGCCCAGGACGGCGTGCCGCTGAACGAGGCGGACGGCTATGGCGACACCCAGATCGCCGACCCGCTGAACACCCGCTACGCCGAGGTCTATCGCGGCGGCAACGCCCTGCGCTTCGGCGGCGCCCTCTTGGGCGGGGCGATCAACATGGTCACGCCCACCGGCAAGGACGCCGGCTTCCAGAACAAGATCCGCCTCGACGGCGGCTCCTATGGTCTCGCGCGCGAACACATCGCCCTGGCGCGCCAGATCGGCGATTGGGACATCTTCGTCGCCGGCACCAACCAGACCAGCCAAGGCTGGCGCTCGCAAAGCCAGCAGAACATCCAGTTCGGCTCGCTGAACATCGGCCGGTCGTTCGGCGAGGACCGCGAGGTTCGCCTGATCGTCAACGGCTCGAACATCAACCAGGAAATCCCCGGCTCGCTCACCCTGGCGCAGTTCAACGCCAATCCGCGCCAGTCGGCCGCCGGCAACCTGGCCAATGACAACGGCCGTAACCAGCGCGGCGTTCGCGGGTCGCTGCGCACCACCTGGCGCCTGGACGACAACCTCGTCTTCGAAGGCGCGGTCTATGCCGTGTGGAAGGACCTGGACCACCCGATCTTCCAGGTCATCGACCAGCAGAGCCGCAACTACGGCGCCTTTGGCCGGTTCGACTGGGACGGCGAGATCGGCGGCAAGCGCGCCGACGCCTTCTTCGGCGCCTGGTACCGCACCGGCGACATGGACTCCAACTTCTATGTAAATGTCCGCGGCGGCCGCGGCGCGCCGACCTCGCGCACGCTGCAAAACGCCAAGGCGTTCGACGTCTTCGGCGAGGGCCGGCTGTTCGTCACCGATCAGGTCGCGGTCGTGGCCGGGGCCACCTGGGGCCAGGCCAAGCGCGACTATACCAGCTTCGCTATTCCGGGCGTGGCCTCGACCTTCAACCTGAAGGCCGACAAGAGCTATCACTGGGTCTCGCCCCGCGTCGGCCTGCTCTGGCAGAACGAGGTCGGGGACCAGGTGTTCGCCAACCTGACCCGCTCGGTCGAGCCGCCGAACTTCGGCTCGATGTCGCCGACCAATACGGGCTTCGCGCCGGTGAAGTCTCAAAAGGCCTGGACGGGCGAGGTGGGCGCGCGCGGCCATCGCGGGCGGTTCACCTATGACGTCACCCTGTACCGCGCCGAGCTGAAGGGCGAGATGCTGCAGTACACGGTCAACCCGTCGATCCCGGCCTCGACCTTCAACGCCGACAAGACCCTGCACCAAGGGATCGAGGCGGCGCTGGACTGGGCCGTGGCGCCCCGGTGGCGGATCCGCCAGACCTGGACCTATTCGGACTTCCGATTCAAGAACGACGCCCAGTACGGCGACAACCGCCTGCCGATCGTGCCCAAGACCTTCTACCGCTCGGAAGTCCGCTATGACGATCCGCGCGGCTGGTTCGTGGCCCCGTCGGTCGAGTGGTCGGCCAGCGACCAGTGGATCGACTACAGGAACACCCAGACAGCGCCGAGCTACGCGATCCTGAACCTCAACGCGGGCTGGAAGGTCAATCAGACGGTGTCGCTGTTCCTCGACGCGCGGAACCTGACCGACAAGGCCTATGTCTCGAACACCCAGGCCGCGATCGCCTGGACCGCCTCGACCGCGACCCTGTGGCCGGGCGACGGCCGTTCGGTGTTCGGCGGCGTGACGGTCACGTTCTAGCCCTTCCTTGGTCCCGACGGGGCGGCGGCTCGCAAGGCCGTCGCCCCAAACCCGGAGCATCGCGATGACCGCGATCGACAATCCCGAGACCACCGCCCCGGCCGGCGAGGTCTATCGCGCCTTCTGGCGCTGGCACTTCTATGCGGGGCTTCTGGTCCTGCCGATCCTGATGCTGATGGCCCTGACCGGGGGCCTCTATCTGTTCAAGGACGAACTGACCGCCGTGATCCATCGTCCGCTGGTCGTGGTGGCCGAAGGACCGAGACAGACCAATCCCACCACCTGGATCGCCGCCGCCGAGGCGGCCACCCGTGGCGAGGCCAGGCAGATGGTCCTGCCCGCCCGGGACGACCGCTCGGTCCAGGTCACCGTCGAGGCCAACGGCGAGAAGCAGACCGCCTATGTCGATCCGCATACGGGCGCGGTGCTCGGAACCACCCAGCCCGGCGGCGTTATGGGGCTGGTCAAGCACCTGCACAGCCTGGAGATCGCCGGACCGGTGATGAACCTGATGGTCGAGGTCGTGGCCGGCTGGGCCATCGTTCTGGTCGCCACGGGGATCTTCCTGTGGTGGCCGCGCGGCCAGACGGGCGGCGTCGTCACCGTGCGCAGCCGGCCCGCCAAACGCCTGTTCTGGCGCGACCTGCACGCTGTGACCGGCGCGTTCGCCAGCGGCGTGATCCTGTTCCTCGCCGTCACCGGCATGCCGTGGTCGGCCTTCTGGGGCAAGGAAGTCCGCCAACTCACCACGCAGGCCGGCTGGGGCCGTCCCAAGCCGCCGGTCGCCGAGCAGCACCACGGCAGACCGGCCCCGGTCGAGGAGGCGACGGGCGTGCCCTGGGCCCTGCAGGCCAAGACCCCGCCGCCTTCGGACGCCCAGGCTCAGATGGCCGGCATGAACGATCACGACCATCACATGATGATGATGGAGCCGCCCGCGCCGCTCGACGCCAACGCCATCGTCGCCCAGGCCCGCGCCGCCGGCCTGACGGACGGCTTCACCCTGTCCCTGCCCAAGAGCCCGCGCGGGACTTGGACCGCCGCCTACATGCCCGACAAGGTCGAACGGACCCGCACGATCTATCTCGACGGCGGCGACGGCCGGGTTCTGGGCGACATCGGCTATCGCGACTTCGGGCCGGCGGCCAAGGCCATCGAGTGGGGCATCGCCGTCCACCAGGGCCAGCAGTTCGGCATCGTCAACAAGCTGGTTATGCTGGCCGGCTGCGTCGCGATCTGGCTGATGGGCGTCTCGGCGATCGTCATGTGGTGGAAGCGTCGCCCCAGGGGCCATCTCGCCGCCCCCGGGCGTCCGACCCATCGCGGCGCCTATGCCGGCCTGCTGGCGATCGTCGCGCCGCTGGCCCTTCTCTACCCCCTGGTGGGGGCGTCGCTGGTTGCGGCGCTCCTCTTTGACCTTACCCTGCGCCGGCTGATCACGCCGCGCGCCCAGACCGGAGCCTGAACATGAAGACCCTGACCCTGCTGGTCGTCTCCGCCGCCGCCCTGGCCATGACCGCCGCCGCGCCCGCGCCCAAGGTCGTCGCCGCCGACGCCTGGTGCCGCCCGGCCCCCACCGGCGCCCTGGCCGGCGGCTGCTATGTCACTCTCACCGCCAGCGTCGATGACCGCCTGGTCGCGGTCGAGACCACCGCTGCGGACCGTGGCGAGATCCACACCATGTCGATGGACGGCGGGGTGATGCGGATGCGCAAGCTGACCGACGGCCTGGCCCTGCCGGCCGGTAAGGCCATCGCGCTCAAGCCTGGCGCCGACCACATCATGGTCATCGCCCCCAAGATCGCCCTGAAGGAAGGCGCCCAGGTGCCGCTGACTCTCAAGTTCCAGAAGGCCAAGCCGGTCAAGGTCACCGCCGTGGTCAAGACCCCGCCCATGCCGGCGATGTCGGGGATGCATCACTGATGCGGGCGATCGCCCTGGCCCTGGCCCTGCTGGTCGCCACGCCGCTTTCCGCCTGCGGCGACAAGGCCGCGCGCGAGACGGCCGGCGCGCTGATCAAGATCGGCGGGCCGTTCCAGCTGACCAACATGAACGGCCGGCCGGTGACGGAGAAGTCGCTGCTGGGCAAACCGACGGCCGTCTTCTTCGGCTTCACCTATTGCCCCGAAGTCTGCCCGACCACGATGACGGAGCTGACCGCCTGGCTGAAGGCGCTGGGCAAGGACGCCGACAAGCTGAACGTGGTCTTCATCACCGTCGACCCCGAACGCGACACCCCCGCTCAGCTCCGGGAGTATCTGTCGAACTTCGACCCGCGCATCCAGGGGTTCACCGGCACGCCCGAGGCCATCGCCAAGACGGCCCGAGCGTACCGCGTCTACTATCAGAAGGTCCCGCTGGACGGCGGCGGCTACACGATCGATCACTCCTCGGCGATCTACCTGTTCGACGCCAAGGGGCGGTTCGTCTCGCCGATCGCCTACCAGTCGCCGCCGGAACGGGCCCTGGCCCAGCTGCGCGACCTGGTGAACTAGGCGCAGGCAAATCCTGCCTGCCCCGGATCCCTTGCAAGGCCGCCGCGCGTTCCCCGACGCCGGCGGCCTTTTCGCGTTCGCGCCCCTGGCTTCGGGCGCGCGCGCGAAACCCGGGATTCAAAAAATGGGTCACATGAACTTTTTTTAAGGGGGTAAAGTTTTCGCGCCGTAGCAGATTGCCGCCGGCTCACACCAACGGATACGAATTCCATGAAAAAAGTCTGGTTCGGCGCTGCGGCGTTCGCGGCCCTGTCCCTCTCGGCGTTCGGGGCGCAAGCGCGCGACGAACACCCCTGCATCGACGACGCTTGCGTCGTGCAGTCGCTGCTGCCCTCGATCGCCGCCAGCGCGTCGGCCGATCTGACCTCGCTGGAGTCCCCGCGCTACGGGACCTGGGGCTTCGACATTTCGGGCATGGACACCTCGGTGAAGCCGGGCGACGACTTCTACAAGTTCGCCAACGGCGCCTGGGACGCCCGCACCCAGATCCCGTCGGACCGCACCCGCTACGGCGCCTTCGACTTCCTGGCCGAACTGTCGGAAGCCCGCACCCGGTCGATCATCGAAGCCGCCGCCGCCGACAAGGCCGCGACCGGCGACAAGGCCAAGATCGGCGCCGCCTACCGCGCCTACATGGACGAAGCGACCATCGAGAAGCTGGACGCCAAGCCGCTGGCGCCCTGGCTGGCCGGGATCAAGAAGGTCAAGACCAAGGACGAATTCACCGCCCTGATGGGCAAGGCCTCGACCACGCCCTACACCGCGCTGATCGGCCTGGGCATCCAGACGGACGCCAAGAACCCGCAGCGCTACGCCGTCTACGCCGGCACCGGCGGCCTCAGCCTGCCCGACCGCGACTACTATCTGGAAGCCCGCTTCGCCGACAAGAAGGCCGCCTACCTGGCCTATGTCGAGAAGATGCTGACCATGGCCGGCTGGGAAAAGCCCGCCGAGAACGCCAAGGCCATCCTGGCGTTCGAAACCCAGCTCGCCGAAGCCACCTGGACCCGCGTCGAGCGCCGCAACCGCGACAAGACCTACAACCCGGCCACCTTGGCCGAGCTGCAGGCGATGACGCCCGGCTATGACTGGAACAAGTATCTGGTCGGCACCGAGCTGCCCAAGATCGACCGCTTCATCGTCACGACGAACACCTCGTTCCCGAAGTTCGCCAAGATCTACGCCGACACCCCGCTGGAGACCCTCAAGGCCTGGCAGGCGTTCAAGGTCATCGACGGCGCGTCGGGCATGCTGTCCAAGCGCTTCGTCGACGCCCAGTTCGAGTTCCGCAACAAGACCCTGGCGGGCCAGCCCGAGCAGCGCCCGCGCTGGAAGCGCGGCGTCGGCGCCGTCAACGGCATGCTGGGCGAAGCGGTCGGCAAGGAATATGTCGCCGCCTACTTCCCGCCCGAGAGCAAGGCCAAGATGATCTCGCTGGTCGGCGACATCCGCACGGTCCTGAAGGGTCGTATCGACGCTTCGGACTGGATGGGTCCGGAGACCAAGGTCAAGGCGCAGGAGAAGCTGGCCAAGTTCACCGTCAAGATCGGCTATCCCGACAAGTGGCGTGACTACTCCAAGCTGGAGATCAAGGACAACGACGCCTACGGCAACGTGCTGCGCGCCGGCGCCTGGGACTACCGCCACGACGTCGAACGCCTGAACCAGCCGGTCGACAAGACCGAGTGGGGCATGACCCCGCAGACGGTCAACGCCTACTACAACTCGGTCAACAACGAGATCGTGTTCCCGGCGGCCATCCTGCAGGCGCCGTTCTTCCATCCGGACGCGGACCCGGCCGTCAACTACGGCGGCATCGGCGGCGTGATCGGCCACGAGATCGGCCACGGCTTCGACGACCAGGGCCGCAAGTCCGACGGCGACGGCGTGCTGCGCGACTGGTGGACCGCCGAGGATGCGGCCAAGTTCAACGCCCAGGCCGCCAAGCTGGGCGCCCAGTACTCGGCCTTCGAGCCCTTCCCGGGCGTGAAGGTCAACGGCGCCCTGACCATGGGCGAGAACATCGGCGACCTGTCGGGCCTGGCCTTCGCGCTGGACGCCTATCACGTCTCGCTGAAGGGCAAGCCCTCGCCGGTTCTCGACGGCTTCACCGGCGACCAGCGCGTCTATCTGGGTTGGGCCCAGGTGTGGCGCCAGAAGACCCGCGACGAGGCCCTCAAGCAGCAGATCGCCACCGATCCGCACTCGCCGGCCTACTACCGCGTCAATGGCACCATCCGGAACCAGCCGGGCTGGTACTCGGCCTACGACGTCAAGCCGGGCGACAAGCTGTATGTCGCGCCGGAAGACCGCGTGAAGCTCTGGTAGTCACCCGAGCCGTCACACGACATCAGGGGCCGGTGAGCGATCACCGGCCCTTTTTGCGTCCGCAATCCCGCCAGCGCCGTCTGAAGCGACGCGAGTCAGTAATGATAACGACACTGCGCGATCAGAAGGCCATCCTCGGTCGGCCGATAGACCAGACGGTGTTCCTGATTGATCCGCCTCGACCACCACCCTGACAGGGCGCCGCGAAGCGGCTCGGGCTTTCCCGTGCCTTGAAACGGGGTGCGCGAGCACTCCCTGATCAGCCCGTTCAGCCGCGACAGCATCTTCGGATCATGCGACTGCCAATAGAGATAGTCGTCCCAGGCCTGCTCGCTGAAGATCAGCTTCATTCGGCCAGATCACGCGCCCGGCCTTCACCCGCTTCCAGCGCCTTGATCGACTCCCCGAGCCGCTCCGCGTTGGCGGGACTACGGAGCAGATAGCGCGTCTCCTCATACGAGGCGAAGTCTTCAACCGACATCAGCACCGCCGCCGGGCGTCCGCGATCGCGGGTAATGATGATCGGCTCGTGATCGGCCGTCACGGCGTCGATCATCGCTGAGAGGTTCTTGCGAAGGTCGCTGTAGGAGGTGGTGCGCATGGCGTTATTGTACGCGTTTGCGTACAATATTCCAGAGGGGCCCGTCTGCGCTGGGTTCGGCGTCGTATCCACCTTGGCCCCAGACAGGGGCGCCGCCAAAAGCGCTTGGCGGCTAAGATTCTCCGGCGTCCTAGGCAACGAATTGATGAGCGCAGTCCAAGGGTGGGGGCGCTCAAAGAAGGCCTGAAGGCCGGAGCCTTCAGAAAACGTCGATTGACGAGATCGATGACAACTGTCAACCATAGATCGTTGACAACTGTCATCGGGAGCAAGCCATGAAGATCAGCGCGGCCGAAAGCGTGGTGATGGAGGCGCTGTGGCGGGAAAGCCCGCTGACCTCAGAGGCGATCATGAGCCAGGTTTGCGGCCCGCAGGATTGGACCGAAGGCACCGTGAAGGTGCTGATCAGTCGTCTGGTCAAGAAGAAGGCCGTCACGGCCAAGGCCGACGGTCGCCGCTACCTCTACTCGCCCCTGCTGAGCCGACGCGACTATGTGCAGGGCGAGAGCCAGGGCCTGTTGGACCGGCTGTTCGACGGCCGGCTCGCCCCGCTGGTCATGCACCTGTCGGAAGGCGACAAGCTCAGCGACCAGGACATCGCTGAGTTGAAGGCCTTGGTCGAGAGGATCGGCAAATGAGCGCGGCGGTCCTCTCGGGCTTGGTCAGCGCCAATCTGGCCTTGGCCGGCGGCGTTCTGGCGGTGATGGCCCTGCGCGGGCCTGTCCGTCGTCGCTTTGGCGCCCTGCCCGCCTATCTCTTATGGCTAACCCCGCCTCTGTGCGCCCTGGCGGCGCTAGCGCCCGCGCCGATCGAGGCCACCCCGCTAGCGCCGATCCTGATCACCGCCGGTAAGGCTGCGCGAGAGGCGGTTCCGTTGGCCCTGACGACACCGATCGCGGTCCAGCTGGCCCTGTTGGTCTGGGCGCTGGGCGCCCTGGTCGCGGCCACCGCCTTCCTGTTGCGCCAAGTGCGCTTCACCCAGTCGCTAGGGCCACTGAAGCCGCATCCGACCGACGCAGAACTGCTGGTCGGCAAACATCTGGGGGCCGGCCCCATGGTGCTGGTCTCTCCCTGGCCCCGCATCGTGGTCCCCGCCGATTTCGACGACCGCTTCCAGGGCGAGGCCCGCGCGCTGGTTCTCGCGCACGAGGGCGTCCACCTCGCGCGCGGCGACGCGCTCATCAACACCTTTGTCGTGGTGATCCAGTGCCTGGCTTGGTTCAACCCGCTGGTTCACCTGGGCGCGCGCCGGCTGCGCCTCGACCAGGAAATGGCCTGCGATGAGGCCGTTCTCACCCAGCGTCCGGAAGCGCGCCGGCTGTATGCCGAGACCCTGCTGGACGCCGTCTTGGCTCCCCGCGTCGTTCCGCTCGGCTGCCATTGGCCGGCCGGCGGCGCTCATCCCCTGAAGGAGAGACTGATCATGCTGAACATCCCCACCAGAAGCCCCGCGAGGCGGGCGGCGGGCCTGGCCCTCGCGGCGTTGGTCGGCTTCGCGGGCGCCGGCGCCGTGTGGGCCGCCGATGCCCGTCCAGCGCCGGCGATCACCCAGCCCAATTGGGTCGTCAAGCCGACCGCCCAGGATATGGCGCGCTTCTATCCGGCGGCGGCCAAGGCGGCCAAAGCCGAAGGCTTCGCCGTCATCGATTGCGGTGTTACGGCGACGGGCCAACTGACCGCCTGCAAGGTGCTGCGCGAAAGCGCGGACGCCTATGGCTTCGGCGCTGCGGCCTTGCAACTTGGGACCATCTTCCAGATGAGTCCGCAGACCCTCGACGGCAGACCGGTCGACGGCGGGCGGGTGACGATTCCGATCCGCTTCGCAGCGCCCCCGACCTAGCAAGCCTTGGTTCCAGGGCCATGAGAGGACCGTCGGCCAGGCCGGCGGTCCTCGAACCCGTTTCGGCGCCGCGTGGGGATGCGCGGCGCCGGGACGATCCTAGCCCCCCGCCAGTTGGGCTGCCGCCAGGGCCAGCAGCGGGATGCCCAGGGTCAGGTTGAAGGGGAAGGTCACGCCCAGCGACAGGGTCAGGTAGACCCCGGCGTCGGCCTTGGGCAGGGCCAGGCCCATGGCGGCCGGGGCGGCGATGTACGAGGCCGAGGCGGCCAGTACCGCCAGGGCGGCCAGATCGCCGGCCGGCAGACCGGCCAGCCAGCCCAGGACGAGCGCGACCGAACCGCCCAGGATCGGCAGCACGATCCCCATGGCCAGCAGGCCGAGCTTGAAGCCCCGCGCGGCGGCCAGTTGCTGGCCGGCCCGAACCCCCAGGCCCAGCAGGAACACGCAGAGCACGCCCTGGAACACCGGTCCGGTGAAGGTCGCCAGCTTGGCGCCCCCCTGGTGGCCCGTGATCAGGCCGATGAAGAAGCCGCCGATCAGCACCACGCTGGCCGCGTTCAGCAGCACCTCATGGGCCAGCTTGCCGGCCGAAACCCGCTCAGGATCCTTGCCATGCGCGCCATCGCGGGTGGCGATCGCGGCGATGGTGATGGCGGTCAGCAGTCCGGGCGTCTCCATCAGGGCGAGCACGGCCGACATGTAGCCGCCCGCCGCTTGGCCGATCGAGGCGAGATAGCTCTGGGCCGCGGCGAAGGTCACCACAGACACCGAGCCATAGTGCGCGGCGGTGGCGGCGGCGGTGATGGTGTTCAGACCCATGCGCTTGAGCAGGACGTAGGCCGGCAGCGGCAAGAGGAAACTCAGCGTCAGACCCAGGCCCGCAGCCTTCAGGAAGCCGGCGTCCAGGCCATGGGCGCGCGCCTCGACCCCGCCCTTGAAGCCGATGCACAGCATCAGGACCAGCGACAAGGTCTTGGCCGCCTCCTTCGGCAAGGCCAGGTCCGAGCGCGCCAGGGCGGCGATCAGGCCGAGGGCGAAGAACAGCACCGCCGGCTGCAGCAGGTTGCCGGCCGCCGCCGACACGGTCTGGGTGAGAAGATCCACGAAAACGCCCCCTTCGAGAAACAGCGCCGCTTGGCGCGGGGGCTCCTCTACCGGCGGACTAGTGATTTCCCTTGTTGATTTCTGATATGGTCATGATGAGGAATGCTCATCATGGAGCCGTCATGCCGCGCCGCACTAACCTGGATCTCGATCTTGTCCGCGCCTTCCTGGTGGTGTGCGAGCAACGCAGCTTCACCCGGGCGGGCGAGCGTCTGGGACGGTCGCAGTCGGCGGTCAGCCTGCAGGTGCGCCGCCTGGAGGAGCAGCTGGGCCAGCCGCTGCTGTCGCGCGATCCCCGCCATGTGTCGCCGACAGAACAGGGCGCGGCCTTTCTGCCCCAGGCCCGCCGCCTGCTGCGGCTGAACGACGAGATCCTGGCCAGCCTGGGCGCCGACGAGATCGAGGGCGAGGTGCGGCTGGGCGCGCCGGAAGACTTCGCCACGCAGCATCTGCCCGCCGTATTGAGCTCGTTCGCCCGCAGCCATCCGCGCATCGCCCTGACCGTCACCTGCGACCTGACCCTGAACCTGCTGGACCGCCTGAGCGAAGGCGCCCTGGACCTCGCCCTGGTCAAGCGCGAGCCGCTGGGTCCGGATCTGGGCGTGCGCGTGTGGCGCGAGCCGCTGGTCTGGGTGGCGCTGGATCCCGAGATGGCCCGGCGCGAGGGTCCGGTCCCGCTGGTCGCCGCGCCGGCCCCTTGCGTCTATCGCAAGCGCGCGGTGGCGGCGCTGGAGGCTTCGGGCAAGGCCTGGCGCGCCACCTACACCAGCCCCTCCCTGGCCGGGCAGCTGGCGGCGCTGCGGGGCGGGCTTGGCCTCAGCGTCCTGCCGCGCGAGATGGCGCCGGACGACCTCACCATCCTGTCCGAAGGCCTGCCGCGCCTGGAGGACGCCGAGATCGCGCTGCTGAAGGCGCGGGGCGCGCCGCCGCCCGCCGCCGAACGCCTGGCGGACCACATTCTGTCGGCCCTGGATCGCCAGCGCGCGGCGGGCGCGACTCTGGGCGTTTAAGCGGCGGGAGCGCTTTTTGACGGGAGCGTCAAATTTGTGAAGCAGGGCCCAGATACACCAAACCCGCCGCGGGGGATAATCGCGACGGGCTGGCTATTTTCTCGATCATTCGATCTAGGCGGGCGTTTCCTCCCCGAAACGCCGAAGAACGGGAGCTCTCTGGTGGGCTCGTTTCGTCCTTGCAGTGTGTAGAAACGTCAAATCCGTGACGGTGTCAACGCGGCGACCGCCTTTTTCTCAACGGGTTCGCTGAATTTTTGACACATCCGCTGTTGTTTGGACGCTCGGGTCGAATTTACGTCGGGATTCACCCTCAATTTTTGACAATAGTGTCAAATATTACCTTTCGAGCGCGGCGACGAAGCGATCCAGCACCGCCGAACGCGACTCGAACACGTAGTCCGGACGCGAGACCGTCACCGGCTCGACCCCGGCCTCCGCGAGAGCGGCGGCGGCGTCGAACAGGTCCGCGGTGGCCAGCAGGGCGCCGTTGGCCCGGCGAGAGCCGCCTCGGGCGACATAGGCGGCGACGGCGTCCTGGGCGGCGCGGTCCTGCTCGGCCGGCCAGACCAGGGTGGCGAGCTTGCCCGCCCGGCCCTTGGCCTCAACCACCGAGAGCAGGCGGCGCAGGGCGTCCAGCTGCTCGCCGTTCCAGCCGGCGGTCAGGGAGGCGGTCAGCTGGGCCTGGCTCTTCAGGATCACCCCGTCGGACAGGATCTTCAGCCCGTTGGCGGCCAGGGTCGCGCCGGTGGTGGTGATGTCGACCACCAGCTCGGCGGCGCCGGCGGCCGGAGCCCCCTCGGTGGCGCCGCTGCTTTCGACGATCCGGTAGTCGGCGACGCCGTGGCGGGCGAAGAAGGCGCGGGTCTGGGTGACGTACTTGGTCGCCACCCGCAGGCGGCGGCCGGTCTTGGCGAGATGCGCGTGCCCGACCTCGTCGACATCGGCCATGGTGTCGACGTCCAGCCAGTTCTTGGGCGCGGTGACCACGAGGTCCGCGCGGCCAAAGCCCAGGGCCCGCAGCAGCATGACGCGGCTGTCCATGTCGTCGCCGCGCTCGCGCAGCAAGTCCTCGCCCGTGACGCCGAGATGCAGGTCGCCCGAGTCGAGCCCGGCGGCGATGTCGCCGGCTGACAAGAGGCGCACCGACACGCCCGGCAGCCCCGACAGCTCGGCCGAGTAGCCGCGCGCGCCGCCGGTCATCTCCAGCTTGAAGCCGCAGTCGGCCAGCCAGGCCTCGACCTGGTCCTTCAGGCGGCCCTTGGAGGGGATGGCGAAGATCATCGGTGCGGAGCTCATTCGCCGCCTCCCGCATAGGCCCGCGCGGGGCGGATCATGAAGCCGACCGCGCCGGTGTCGGTCGCAACCCCCAGCTTGGCGGGCAGGCCGTCATAGCGACCGCCGGCGGCGACGGGGCGCTCGTCGCCCAGCGCGGCCGAGCGGATCTCGAACAGGTAGCCGTCATAGTAGCCGAACGCCCGGCCGAAGGCGGCGGCCAGGGTTGCGCGCTCCAGGGCCACGCCGCGCTGCGCCATGCCGGCCAGACGCGCGCGCCAGCCGTCGAGGACCGCGTTCAGCGACTCGGCCTTGGGCCCCGCCAGGGCCGCAATGGCCGAGAGCGCCGCGTCCGGACGATCCGAGACCCCCAGGAACGCGCGGACCTTGGCGGCGGGCTCGGGATCCAGGCGCCCGGCCTTGGCGGCGTCGGCCTTTTCGACGAGGCGGCGGGCGATCTCGGCGGGACGGCGACCGCCGACGGGCTCGATGCCGGCCAGCGACCACAGCTCCTGCAGCACCGAGGCGGCTTCGGCCTCGGGCAGGCCCGCGAGTAGCGCCGCAATGCGGCTCTTGTTCTCGTCCAGCGCCAGTCCGCGCTCAGACGAGCCGTCGAGCTCGGCCTTCAGCTGGCGCGGCTTGGCGAACGCGCGCTTCAGGCGCGCGGCCAGCGGCGGGGCCAGGTCGAGGCTGTCGACGAAGGCCGAAAACAGCGACACATCCCCCAGCACCAGCGATAGGTCCTCGCGCCCGCCCGCCGTGGCCGAGGCCCAGGCCAGGGCCGCCATCTCGGCGTCGGCGGCGACGCGGTCGCCGCCCTCGAAGGCCTCGACGCCCAGCTGCAGGAACTCTTCGGCGCGGTCGGAGCCGCGCGGCGCCACGCGGAAGGCCTTGCCCTCATAGCGGCGACGGCCCGCCCCGCCCCCGCCCTCGAAGTGCTGGCGGGCCACGGCGACGGTGAAGTCGGGACGCAGGCACGCCTCCTCGCCCGCCTCGCCCGACACCACGAACAGCCGCGAGCGCATGGCCTCGCCGGCGAGATCCAGCAGCAGGCCCAGCGGCTGCAGCACCGGGGCGTCGGTCAGCACCGCGCCGGCGTCCAGCAAGGGGGCGCGGATGGCGTCCAGCGCGTCGGCTGGAATGGAACGCTCGAGCCTCACCTCAACCCCCGATGATCTTGCGGACGGCCGCGACGAGCTCGCCGCGCGGGATGGTCTGCTGGCCCGGACGCTCGGCCTTCCAGGCGGCGTTGTCGGCCACGCCCGAGGCGAGCTCGCGGCCCAAGTCGAGGTCCTTGATCGTCACCGTGCCGGCCGCGATCTCGTCGCCGCCCAGCATGATGGCCGCCGGCGACAGGCGACGGTCGGCGTACTTCATCTGCGGCCGCATGCCCGAGGTCCCCAGATACACCTCGGCCGGGATGCCCGCCGCGCGCAGCTCGCCCACCACCTTGAAGTATTCGGGCATGTGCGCGTCGTCGAAGGCGATGACCACCACCGGCCCGCGCGCCGACCCGCCCGGCTCACGCCCCGCCGCCCGCAGCGCCGCCGCCAGGCGCGACACGCCGAACGAGAAGCCCGTCGCCGGGGTCACATTGCCGGTGAACCGCGCCACCAGATCGTCATAGCGCCCGCCGCCGCCGATCGAGCCGAAGGTGACCTTGTTGCCCTTCTCGTCGGTGGTGCTGAGCAAGAGCTCGGCCTCGAACACCGCGCCGGTGTAGTATTCCAGCCCCCGCACGATCGACGGATCGATGAAGGCCTGGTCGTCGGCGATGCCGAGGCTGGTCAGGGCCGCGTCGATCCGCGACAGCTCCAGAAGGCCCTCGTCGCCCTCGGCCGAGCCGGCCACCACGCGGGCGATATTGTCCAGCGTCGCCGCTCGGCCGCCGGTCGAGCCGGCCTGGACGAAGTCCAGCACCTGGTCGACGGCCTTGCCCTTCAGCCCCGCGCCCTTGGTGAAGTCGCCGCTCTCGTCCAGCCGCCCCTCGCCCAGGAGCAGGCGCACGCCGTCGACGCCCAGGCGGTCCAGCTTGTCGACCGCGCGCAGCACGGCCAGCTTCTGGCCGGCGCTGTCGGCCCCGGCGGCCGTCAGCAGGCCGTTCAGCAGCTTGCGGTTGTTGATCTTCAGCACCGCCGTGCCGCGCGGCAGGCCCGCCGCCTCCAGCCCCTCGACGGCCATGGCGATGATCTCGGCGTCGGCCTCCGGACGGGCCGAGCCCACCGTGTCGGCGTCGCACTGGATGAACTGGCGGAAGCGCCCCGGCCCCGGCTTCTCGTTGCGCCACACCGGCCCGTAGGCGTAGCGGCGGAAGGGCTTGGGCAGGGTCTCCCAGGTCTGGGCGGCGAAGCGGGCCAGCGGCGCGGTCAGGTCATAGCGCAACGCCATCCACTGATCATCGTCGTCCTGCAGCGCAAAGACGCCCTCGTTGGGCCGGTCGCTGTCGGGCAGGAACTTGCCCAGCGCGTCGGCATATTCGAACGCCCCGGTGTCCAGCGCCTCGAAGCCGTAGCGCTCATAGACCGCCGACACCGCCTCCAGGATCGCCCGCTCGGCCCGCAGGTCGCGCGCGCGCTTGTCGGCGAAGCCGCGGGGGGCGCGGGCCTCGGGGCGGAAGTCGGTGTTGGTGTCGGGGGTGTCGGTCATTCGTCGGTCCTGGTGATCTAGGCTTCGACGGATGGCGCTTGTCGCAAAGCCCCATCCGCTAGGCGGGGCTCTGGCTGGGTACGCTCGGCTTTAGAGCGCGCGGACCCGGCCGATCCCGCGAGGCGAGGTCGGATGGTGGTGGTGGCCGTGATGGTGCGGCGTGCGGGTCATTGCGGGGGCGGTGTAGCGGAGATGGGGCGTGGGGGGAAGGGGGAGAGAGAACTCAGAGCTGGGCGAGTCGCTCAAAGCACCCAAGCGGGACCCGTGAGTATCTCTCACGGATCCCTTATTGAGGGTTTACCCTAGTTGGTAACTACTAGGTACGCGGCCAGCGGCGGACATGGGCACAAACGTGCTCCGTCTTGCCGAAGCGCACACGGTAGTAGTCGATTACATGGACTACCATGATCGAGCTCCTGTGTTCGGTGATGGGTTGAAATCCACCGCGCGAAGTGAGAGTCTCGGCTTGCTTAGGGCATGAGGGCTCTCACAGCTTTGCGCTGTGGTTCGCATGTTTAGGGGTCGCTGCAGTAACCTGCGGCGGCCCCGAACCTTCGGCGTCGCGCCGGTTCTTCCTAAATCGTTATCGTATCGGCACCTCCTTATGAGAATTCCAATCTCACGGGAATTCTAGCAGCGCTTTGCTGCACGCGCAAGACTTTTCGGACTCCATTAACCATAATGGCGGACTCGGAAGTCAATTTCGCTGGACTCGCCCCATGAAAGGCGTGGAACTCCTCCCGAAAATCGGATAAAAGTGCGTTCGGCACGGAGGGAGCGCTAAAGAATGGACCCCATAGTCGAGAGTGCGATACGGAAGCGCGATGAGTTGCTCGACCTCCTCTCAAAAATCAAACATCAGATTGAAAAACTTGATGAATTTATTTCAATTGCGAGAAAACTCGAGGAGGACTCCCCCCCTCCGACACTCCCGCTCCCTCTAGAGGAACCATCAAAAGGCGAACCGGATTCGCCCCTCTCGGACGGTGGAGTCCAGAATTCAGAGGGAGTAGCACGCGAAAATCCCCATAGGCGGCCACGTACGCGATCGAACCCCAGCCCAGCAGCTGTGATGGAGGGGGTACTCGACATTTTGAGGCATGCGGAACGCCCACAAACCCGTAGCCAACTCCTCGAATCACTCGCGGAGCGCGGAATTCGTGTTGAAGGACATGACCCTGCAAAGGTTCTGGGTACGAACATCTGGCGTTACATGAAACGCACTGATGAAATCATGCAGTCAGGGGAGGGCTATTGGCTTAGCGGCCGACCGCTCCCAGAGTGACGCGACCCGATTTTTGCTCACGCCCCACGAGAAGGAAAGCCCACAAAGTGGTTCCGAACATCGGGCTAATGGACTGTGGCACGAGGCCGATCAGTGCGGCTGCTGTTGACCAACGCGTCTTGCCGCCCAGCTCCCTCTGCTATGGGGAGAGGGTCGGGGTGAGGGGGTACGGCGCCCGACGGCGCGCCGGCAGGGCGGCAAACCGCGTAAGCCCTCTCCCGACCGCTTCGCGGCCACCCTCTCCCGCTGGGAGAGGGAACCGGTCTTGCGGGAAGGGGCGGGGCTGAGCGCGCGACCGCCTGGGTCTCTTGACCAACCCGGCCCGTCCAGCACTCTGCAGCCTCCAAGAGATGTAAGGCTTGGCCCGACCTCTAGGCGGTCGGCTTCTCACTGACCTTTCCAATCATAAACACCGTTATCCCGCGCTTCATGCGCGGGACCCAGGGTTCAGCTTTCACATGAGCGCGCGGGTGATCTCCGCCCGTGCGGCGGACAAATGGGTCCCGCGCATGAAGCGCGGGATGACGGCGGGCTTGGCGGGTGAAGCCCTCTCCCATGGGGAGAGGGTCGGGGTGAGGGGGTACGGCGCCCGACGGCGCGCCGGCAGGGCGGCGCAACCCCTCTCCCGACCCCGGCTTTCGCCGGGGCCACCCTCTCCCGCTGGGAGAGGGAACCGGTCTGACGGGAAGGGGCGGACCCGCAGAACGTCCCCTCCGTCCGCTTCTCCCCTACCCCGCAGCCTTCGGCGTGCGGCGCCAGGCCCACAGGAACAGGGCGGCCAGGATCAGGTCGATGCTGGCGAACACCAGGGTCGGGGCGATGACGCGGCCCTGGGTCCACAGCCACCAGACCGGAACCCCGAAGGCCAGCTTCTCCAGCACGCCGGCCAGCATCAGCGGCCGGTAGCGCGCCGGGTCGCTGGCGATGACCAGGAACATCACCTGGGCGGCCAGGGCTGTGCCGATGAAGCCGTAGAAGTGTTCGGGATGGGCCAGCAGCGGGGCCGGGGCCGCAACCTTGGCCTCCAGAAAATAGAGCGGCGTCAGGGCGATCAGCCCATAGATCGCCGCGATCCTGAAAATCCAGCGCGCCATGTCGGTTCGGCCCCTCCCGCCGTCTCTCTCTGTCGGGTCGGCAGGTTAGCGGCAAACGGCGCGGGGGCCAGGGGGGCTGCGCGCCTCAGCCGTCGAGGCGCGGGCTCCGCCACACCGGGAACAGCGCTCGCAGCGCCGGGTCGCGCAGCCACAGGCCGCCCCACAGGAAGAGACCCAGATACAGGCCAAACAGCGTGTGGCTGAACAGCGGGCTGCCGGCCCGGATCTGCGTGGCCATCGCCCCGCCCAGGAGGCCCGTGAACAGCACCGCGCCCAACAGGCGCGTGGGCGGAACGAGGTAGAGCACCAGGCACGAAAGCTCGATCAGTCCGATCATCAGCGCATGGCGCGGGTCCCAGCCCAGGGCTTGCAGGGTTGTGGTCGCCGCCGGGTGATGCAGCAGCTTGGGCGCGATCGACGCCCCGGCGATGAACAGGGAAAAGGCGCTCGTCAGCATCCAGCCGGCCCAGGAGGTGATCTTGTCGCGCATGCGGTGGGTCTCTCCGTTTTGGCCAAGGACGGACGAGAAGGGTGGAAGCCGACAGGGGGGGCGTGCTCAAAAATCCTCCCCCCAGCGGGGGAGAAGAGACGCACAGCGCCCACCACACACCCCGTGTCATCCCGGCCGCAGCGCGCAGCGCGGAGCGCCGGGACCCAGGGGGTGACCAAGCGCGGCGCTCTTGCAACCCCTGGGTCCCGGGTCGGCTTCGCCGCCCGGGATGACACGGCTTGTGGGGATTGGCGGGCGTGAATGCTCGGAATTGGCGACGCCGATCCCAATGGAATCAAGCGCTTCGCACTTTTACGCCCAAACCTATCCTCCGCGTTGAGACCCGCCCCATAATGGTCTCACCTCGTCGCGAGGAAAGGGCGCATGGCCAGCGACCATCGTGGCGGCGGGGGGCGGTCGAGCGGTGGAGGTTCGAGGGGGATACTCGGACGGTCCGGGGATTTGGTTGCTGGCCAGACCCGCCCGCCGTTGGCGTGGTTGAGGGCAAAGGGATGTGTCTTAGCCTGGATTGGCTCGTCCTCCTCGACCGTCGGGCGCCTGGGAAACCAGGGGCTCGGGTCCCGGTAAGGCCTGAACAGGGCCACCTGACGGGACGCTGGCGGATAACGACCGCGCGGAGCGTCGGGCTTCGTCGAAACGGTATTTATCAATGTTCTCCGGACGGATGTCCGGCGCTCCGCGTCCCTTTCCGACCTTCAGCGGCGAGCCGCGTGAAGTCGCGGCGGCGCGCCCAAATCCTCCCCCCGGGCGGGGGAGGTGTCGGCTCGAAGAGACGACAGAGGGGGAATAGGCGGGGTCTGCAGGACTTCCCCCTCCGGCGCTTCGCGCCACCTCCCCCGCTGGGGGGAGGATTGAACGGCGCCCTACTCCGCCGCCACCATCGCGGCGTCGGCCTTGGCCTCGACGCGGACGGCGCCGCCCATGGGCTTCAGATCGAGGTCCTGGAACAGGGCGCTGTCCTCGTCTTGGCCGGGCAGCGGGGTGGTCAGCAGCTTGCCGCCGACGAAGATCGAGTTGGCGCCGGCCATGAAGCACAGGGCCTGCAGCTCGCGGCTCATGCCCTCGCGGCCGGCCGACAGGCGGACCATGGATTTCGGGCAGACGATGCGGGCGACCGCGATGGTGCGGACGAACTCGATGGCGTCGATGGCCTTGCCTTCCGACAGGACCTTGTCGCCCAGCGGGGTGCCGCTGACGGGAACGAGGCCATTGATCGGCAGGCTGTCGGGGTGGGCCGGCAGGGTGGCCAGCTGGTGCAGCAGCCCCGCGCGGTCGCGGCGCTGCTCGCCCATGCCGACGATGCCGCCGCAGCAGGTGCTCATGCCGGCGTCGCGCACATGGGCCAGGGTGTCGAGGCGCTCCTGATAGGTGCGCGTGGTCACCACGTCCTTGTAGTAGTCGGGGCCGGTGTCGAGGTTGTGGTTGTAGTAGTCGAGGCCGGCGGCCTTCAGGGCCTTGGCCTGGTCGGCGGTCAGCATGCCGAGCGTGGCGCAGGTCTCCAGGCCCAGGGCCTTCACCTCGCCGATCATCTCGGTGAGCTTGGGCAGGTCGCGGTCCTTCAGCTCGCGCCAGGCCGCGCCCATGCAGAAGCGCTGGGCGCCGCCGTCGCGGGCCGCGCGAGCCTTGGCCACCACGTCGTCGGCGGCCATCAGCTTCTCGGCCTTCAGCCCCGTCTTGAAGTGGGCCGACTGGCTGCAATAGCCGCAGTTCTCGGCGCAGCCGCCGGTCTTGACCGACAGGAGCTGCGAGAGCTGGATCTCGGAGGGATCGAAGTGGGCGCGATGCACGCTGGCCGCCTGGAACACCAGCTCCATGAACGGCAGGGCGAACAGGGCCTCGACCTCGGCGAGCGTCCAGTCGTGGCGGGGGGAAGCATTGATCTGACTCATGGCCGGGACGTTTGGCCCGACGCATGACGATTGGCAAGACTTGGGCTAGAGGTCGTGCCGACGGGCCGGGCGCGGCGGTTGAAGAGGCTCCGATCATGGATCGCGAGATCGAGCTGAAGTTCCTGATCCCGCCCGAGGCGGCCGAGGCGATCCTGGGCGCGCTGGACGGCGAGGGCGCGGTGCGCCAGCTCGACGCCACCTATTACGACACCGCCGACCATGCGCTGCGCCGGGCGGGCTTTGGCCTGCGGGTGCGCGACGGCGAGGGCGGCCGCAAGCAGACCCTGAAGTCGGCCTCGGCCGGCGGGGTGTTCTCGCGCGGCGAATGGGAAGAGAAGATCGCCGGCCCTGCGCCCGATCGCGACGCTCTGGCCCGCACGCCGGTGGGGGAGATGCTGGCCGAGGCGACGCTGTCGCCGGTGTTCACCACGCGGGTCGAGCGGGTGATCCGGATGGTCCGCAACGGCGAGACGCTGATCGAGGTGGCGCTGGATCGCGGCGAGCTCAGCGCCGGCGACCGCCACGCGGCGGTCTGCGAGCTCGAGCTCGAGTTGAAGTCGGGCGAGCCGCAGGCGCTGTTCGACCTGGCGCGGACCCTGGCCCGGCATGCGCCGCTGCGTCTGTCGCTGATCAGCAAGGCCGAGCGCGGCTATGGCCTGGCGGCCGGGAACGCGACGCCGACGCCGCGTCGTCGCCCCGTGGCTCTCGCCCCGGACGCAACGGTCGGCGAGGCCTTGCAGGCGATCGGCCAGGCTGGCCTCGCCCAGCTCTGCGCGGCGCTGGAGGCCCTGCGCGAACGTCCGGCGCCCGAAGGCGTGCACCGGGCCCGGGTGGCGTCCCGCCGCCTGCGGGCTATGCTGAAGATCTTCAAGCCTCTCGCCCGAGACGACGCCGCGCGGGCGCTCGACGGCGAACTCGCGTGGCTGGCCGGCGAACTGGACGCGGCGCGCGATCTCGACGTCTTCATTGGCGAGGTCTGGGAAGGCGCGGCCCAAGGCGCGACTTTCGAAGGCCGCGACGTCTTCGAACGCGGCCTGAACGCCGCCCGCGCCAGCGCCTACCTGCGCATGGAAGCAGCGCTGGAAAGCCCGCGCGCGCGCGACGTGTTGCTGGAAGCGGCCGCCTGGCTCGAAGCCGGCGCCTGGACGACCGATTCCCGCCTCGCCGATCGTCGCGGCGAATCCGCCAGAGCCTTCGCCGCCGAAGCGCTCGCCCATCGCCAGCGGCGGATCGGCAAGGCCGCCAGGCGGTTCGACGAACTCGACGCGCACGGCCGCCACAAGCTACGCCTGAAGGGCAAGACGCTGCGCTACGCCCTCGAGGACCTCGCGTCGCTGTTTCCGGAACATCCGCGCCGGGTGGAACACCTGCTCGACGCCGCCAAGGCGGTTCAGGACGCGCTCGGGGCGTTGAACGACCGCGTCGTGCGCCAAGCCCTAGTGGATCGCGTCGCCGAAGGGGATTCTGCGCTGGCGCTCAGCGCCGCCCGTGTCGCGCTCCGTGACGATAACGCCGAACTGCGCCAGGCCGCCCGCACGGCGCTGGACCGACTCGTCGCGGCCCGCCCGCTCCTGTGAAGTGAGCCGGAACCCCAAATGCAAAAAAGCCGCCCGAGGGCGGCCGTGCAATTCGATGACCCTTGGGTGCGGGGACAGGATTTGAACCTGTGACCTTCAGGTTATGAGCCTGACGAGCTACCGGGCTGCTCCACCCCGCGTCAGGGTGTTTGTTGATTGTGAGGGAGGGTTCGTGGACGGTTGTTTGATATCCTTTTGGCGGACCTGGCGGCGACCTACTCTCCCGCGCCTTGAGACGAAGTACCATTGGCCCAGGGGGACTTAACGACCGAGTTCGGAATGGGATCGGGTGGGGAACCCCCGGCAAAGCCACCAGGTCAGCGAAAAGGATATCATCCAGTCCCATTTGGGACCGGAGATTGTGAAGAAGACATCAGTGTCTGAAGTAGAGCCATGCTGTTGCATGGGTTTGACTGAAGAACGATCAAGCCTATCGAGCTATTAGTACCGGTAAGCTCCATGCGTCGCCGCACTTCCACACCCGGCCTATCAACGTGGTGGTCTTCCACGGCTCTCAGCGAGACCTTGTTTTGAGGTTAGTTTCCCGCTTAGATGCTTTCAGCGGTTATCTATTCCACACTTAGCTACCCTGCTGCACAGCTGGCGCCATGACAGGTCCACCAGAGGTGTGTCCATCCCGGTCCTCTCGTACTAGGGACAGATCCTCTCAAGTCTCGTACACCCACGGCAGATAGGGACCAAACTGTCTCACGACGTTCTGAACCCAGCTCACGTACCACTTTAATCGGCGAACAGCCGAACCCTTGGGACCTGCTCCAGCCCCAGGATGTGATGAGCCGACATCGAGGTGCCAAACTTTGCCGTCGATATGGACTCTTGGGCAAAATCAGCCTGTTATCCCTAGAGTACCTTTTATTCGTTGAGCGATGGCCCTTCCACGCAGGACCACCGGATCACTATGGCCGACTTTCGTCTCTGCTCGACTTGTCAGTCTCGCAGTCAGGCGGGCTTATGCCATTGCACTCGACGACCGATTTCCGACCGGTCTGAGCCCACCATCGCGCGCCTCCGTTACACTTTGGGAGGCGACCGCCCCAGTCAAACTGCCCGCCACGCCATGTCCCGGACCCGGATAACGGGCCGCGGTTAGACGTCAGCAACAATAAGGGTGGTATTTCAAGGATGGCTCCGCCGGAACTGGCGCCCCGGTTTCATAGCCTCCCACCTATCCTACACATGTTGCTGCTAACGCCAAGGCGAAGCTGCAGTAAAGGTTCATAGGGTCTTTCCGTCTGACCGCGGGAACCCCGCATCTTCACGGGGAATTCAATTTCGCTGAGCCTATGCTGGAGACAGTGGGGAAGTCGTTACGCCATTCGTGCAGGTCGGAACTTACCCGACAAGGAATTTCGCTACCTTAGGACCGTTATAGTTACGGCCGCCGTTTACCTGGGCTTCAATTCAGAGCTTGCACCCCTCCTTTTAACCTTCAGGCACCGGGCAGGCGTCAGACCCTATACGTCGCCTTGCGGCTTCGCAGAGCCCTGTGTTTTTGATAAACAGTCGCTACCCCCTGGCTTGTGCCACTCTCATCTGGTTGCCCAAAAGAGAGTCACGCTTATCCCGAAGTTACGCGTGCAATTTGCCGAGTTCCTTCAGCATAGTTCTCTCAAGCGCCTTGGTATACTCTACCTGCCCACCTGTGTCGGTTTCGGGTACGGTCTCCGTTGGAGTTATTTCCAGGGACCTGTTCACTGCCAGGAGCAATCCAATAAGCCCTGACAATTTACCAGATCCGTCACTTCCAACTGGTTCAGGAATATTCACCTGATTCCCATCGACTACGCCTTTCGGCCTCGCCTTAGGGGCCGACTAACCCTGCGCAGATTAGCTTTACGCAGGAACCCTTGGGCTTTCGGCGAGAGGGTCTCTCACCCTCTTTATCGCTACTCATGTCAGCATTCTCACTTCCGATACCTCCAGCAAGGCTCACGCCTCACCTTCATCGGCTTACGGAACGCTCCGCTACCGCGTGCTTACGCACACCCATACCTTCGGCGACTGGCTTTAGCCCCGTTACATTTTCCGCGCAGGTTCGCTTGACCAGTGAGCTGTTACGCTTTCTTTAAATGATGGCTGCTTCTAAGCCAACATCCTGGTTGTCAAAGCAAACCCACATCGTTTCCCACTTAGCCAGTACTTGGGGGCCTTAGATGATGGTTAGGGTTGTTTCCCTTTTCACGACGGACGTTAGCACCCGCCGTGTGTCTCCCGGATAGTTCTCTTGGGTATTCGGAGTTTGATTAGAATTGGTACAGCTCGCGCCGCCCGCATCCATTCAGTGCTCTACCCCCCAAGGAATTCGTCCGAGGCACTACCTAAATAGTTTTCGCGGAGAACCAGCTATGTCCAGGTTTGATTGGCCTTTCACCCCTATCCACAAGTCATCCGAGAATTTTTCAACATTCACCGGTTCGGTCCTCCAGTAAGTGTTACCTTACCTTCAACCTGCTCATGGATAGATCACCTGGTTTCGGGTCGTCATGCGACGTACTTATTCGCCCTATTCAGACTCGCTTTCGCTGCGCCTACACCTAACGGCTTAAGCTTGCACGGCACATGAAGTCGCTGACCCATTATACAAAAGGTACGCCGTCACCACGCTCGGTGGCTCCGACTGCTTGTAGGCTTCCGATTTCAGGTTCTGTTTCACTCCCCTTGTCGGGGTGCTTTTCACCTTTCCCTCACGGTACTTGTTCGCTATCGGTCATTGAGGAGTACTTAGGCTTGGAGGGTGGTCCCCCCATGTTCAGACAGGATTTCACGTGTCCCGCCCTACTCGAGTCTGTCGCTATTTGACGCTTACGGGGCTATCACCCACTATGGCGGACCTTCCCAGATCCTTCAGCTTTATGTCACGACAGCACTGGCCTGGTCCCGGTTCGCTCGCCACTACTACGGGAGTCTCGGTTGATGTCCTTTCCTCCGGGTACTGAGATGTTTCAGTTCCCCGGGTTTGCTTAATGAACCCTATGTATTCAGGTCATTATACCTTGTCTGATCAACCGATCGTCGCCTTGCCCGAAGGCAAAGCAAAGTCGGGTGACCATAAAGGTGGGTTTCCCCATTCGGAGATAGCCGGATCAAAGGGTGCTCGCGCCTCCCCGGCTCTTATCGCAGCGTGCCACGTCCTTCATCGCCTCTCAATGCCAAGGCATCCGTCAGAAGCCCTTATGCGCTTGATCGTTCTCAGCAAAACCCATGCTTGATCAGCCCTCGCCGCATCACGCGGGGAGGCCTGAGCATGAGCTCTACCTTTAGTCAGACAATGATGTCTTCTTAAGTCCGCCCTTGAACCGGATCCGCATCCCAGGGGTGAGCTGCGGTCGGCGGGAGAACCCTGCCTTCACAATGTCATTTCGCAGCAAGCTCGAAGAGCCTGTGCAAACTTGTCATTCCAATCGCGAGATCAATCTCAATCCTCATCGGGAGGAGAGATGGTGGAGCCAGACGGATTCGAACCGACGACATCCTGCTTGCAAAGCAGGCGCTCTACCAACTGAGCTATGGCCCCTCTTTTTCAAGAGATCTGGGTTAGCCAGGAGAGCTGGTCGTGATCCGAAGTTCAGGAGAAGAGTGGTAGGCCTGGGCAGACTCGAACTGCCGACCTTACGCTTATCAGGCGTACGCTCTAACCACCTGAGCTACAGGCCTATGACGGCCTTCGCAGGCGTCCGCCTCCGGGCTCGCGATCGACTTGATCCCTAACGGAACCAAGTGAGTGGAAAGAGAAACGAAGACGGCGGCGATCCGCTCATTTGTGGCCGTCTAGCGACCGTGTCTGGAGCCTCAATAAGCCCGTGAGAGCTTGGAGAGGCATCCTTAGAAAGGAGGTGATCCAGCCGCAGGTTCCCCTACGGCTACCTTGTTACGACTTCACCCCAGTCGCTGACCCTACCGTGGTCGCCTGCCTCCTTGCGGTTAGCGCAGCGCCTTCGGGTAAAGCCAACTCCCATGGTGTGACGGGCGGTGTGTACAAGGCCCGGGAACGTATTCACCGCGGCATGCTGATCCGCGATTACTAGCGATTCCAACTTCATGCTCTCGAGTTGCAGAGAACAATCCGAACTGAGACGACTTTTAGGGATTGGCTCCCCCTCGCGGGATTGCAGCCCTCTGTAGTCGCCATTGTAGCACGTGTGTAGCCCACCTTGTAAGGGCCATGAGGACTTGACGTCATCCCCGCCTTCCTCCGGATTAACTCCGGCAGTACGATTAGAGTGCCCAGCCAAACCTGATGGCAACTAATCGCGAGGGTTGCGCTCGTTGCGGGACTTAACCCAACATCTCACGACACGAGCTGACGACAGCCATGCAGCACCTGTGT
>Ga0102832_1000126_pt1 | contig 207183 bp, 158 predicted proteins | sample EBPBio282013_DNA_FD_88942 | JGI IMG/M metagenome (GOLD analysis project Ga0102832, IMG submission 88942) | Wastewater treatment Type I Accumulibacter community from EBPR Bioreactor in Madison, WI, USA - Reactor 2_5/28/2013_ DNA (Illumina Assembly) | ecosystem: Engineered > Bioreactor > EBPR >...
CCCAAATCAGTATTTATTACAATTTTGACTATATTCAATCTCTAACCAAATTGGTCAACCTATTTTAGGCAAGGACACTCTGCACTCGACATTCATTTTTATTAGCGTACTGCGTTTTTAATCTCTTCTCCTAGTTGTTTCATTTTTCGTAGTGAGCTTGCAGAGTTTTTCCGTTTGTCAAATTTGATTCTCAACTTCCCAGGAGATGATTTGATGTAAAAAAACATGTCATTTCCAGGGTTAATGTCACCGTCGATTTCGGCGTTCACAAATGACATACCCGACGGGTCAAGGCATTTATCCAAACACTTTTGAACGTTCCTTGCTTTGTCCTTGGGATAATCTGCCGATACCTTATACATATCGTCCGAATCACTCACACTGATACTTATGTTGTCACCATTGGCTTCTTTTACAAAATAAGGAAGACTTGCAATCCCTACGATAATACAAAATGTAGCAAAAAAGACGGTTGTTTTCATAGCATTACTTTTTTAAACGTGATGGATGGTTGTTAATTTACCCACGAATATATGCTATGGAAGATACTTTGCAATACATAGTACCTTGTTGTGGTAAAATATTTTTATAAACGGCAGTAAACAAGGATAAGCGGAAACAAAAAATCCCTCAGCCAAAGCCAAGGGATTTTTTGTTTTTAATTAGTATTGATGGAAAGCATCCGAAATAAAGCCTAGCACTTCGGGCAGGGCACGGCGCCAATACGTCCAAGTATGTCCTCCGTCATGGATACGAAACTCGTGCGGAATCTCTTTTTTCTTCATCGCGATGTGTACCAACGAGTTACCTTCATAAAGAAAATCATCGTCGCCACAGTCGATATACCAACGAACTGCCTTTTTCTTGTCATCTGGCACAGCGTTGATAAGCTCCAGCACACTTTGGCGTTTGTAATATGCATCCACTTCTGCATCGGTATATTCAACTTCGGGTTTAGCGCGTTTTAAAGTTGCCTTGGTCATTTCCAAATTCATAGGCCCAGTGGCAGCACTTAAAGGACAAGCCGATGAAAAAAGTTCGGGACGGCGAAGCGCATACGTAAACGTACCTCCTCCCCCCATCGACAAACCAGCAATAGCCCTAAAACGCTTTTCGGGTTTGGTTCGGTAGTTCTTTTCAATGTAAGGCATCAATTCTTGAAAGAAAAAATCTTCGTACCGCCATTCGTTTTTAGGGTCATTGGCGTAGCCACGTTGCCCTGTATTGGCATCTGGCATCACAATAATCATCGGCGTGGCTTTGCCTTCAGCAAACGCTTTGTCGGCAATGTGCTGCACTTCGCCAAATTGCACCCAACCCGTTTGGTCATCACCAGCCCCGTGTAGCAAATACAACACAGGATAGCTTCGCTGGGAGGCTTCGTAATTGGGAGGAAGATAAACGGCAAACTTGCGGTCGCCTTTGAGGATTTTACTTGGTAAACTCAGGTTATCATATACTTTTGACTGCGCAAAAACTCCTTGCCCTACCAACAGTAAAGCAACGGCAATCATACAAAAGGCTTTTTTCATTTTCTTCAAGAGTTAAGTGATTGGTTTATCCCAAAAGACACCTTTCCTCTTATTTATACCCTTTGGGTACTTTACTCAGTACCCAATCTGATTTTCAATCCAGTCAAGTCCACGCATATACAAGGTTTTGGCATAATTGACACGGTTATCAAAATCGTGGTAATCGGTGCGGCCATTGTGCAAATACTTCCGAATGAGCGTAGCATTTACCTCCGCCGTAGGATTTGCAACGACATCATCGGCTTCCGTACGAAACTGCGAAAACATCGGAAAATCGTGCTCCAAGTGCGTAAAAAACAAATGCCCGTTGGCATTTCTTACGGCACACAGCAAGCCATTGGCTTTGGATGTGGCAGGGGCAAGACTTCCTTCCAACCCACGTTTAAGCACCATCACGCCGTCAAAACCTGCCATCAAAGCCAACTCGGCCATTTTCATTTGGTACGTAATATGAAACACCGACGTCACCAATATACGGGCACCGCAAGGATTTAATACCTTTTCGAGGGTAGCCAAAAACGGGCGTTTTATGGACGTTCGGCGGCGTTCAACCCAACCATCAAGGGCGGGTGAAAGCAATTTTTGGTCAAGTACCCAGCCAAAAGTAGGATTCATTTCGAGCAACTCGTGGTTGTCGGCCAGCAACCAACTTCCCATATATAAATATAAATCGTGGGAATTAAGTCCATATTTGGGTCCCGACGACCGTCCAAGTGCCGTAACGGCGTTGTAATTTCGTTCTTGGAAAAAATAGGCCAACAGCGGCGTAATCATGTACGAATGTTCCACGCCATCAAAGGGTTCGGCCAGTTGTACAATGGGAAATTTGGTTTTGACGTGCCGTTGAAACCCAGGTGTAAAGGTAGTTTTCACGGCATCGTACAAACCTTCGTATTCATCGTTTGTCTCGTACCGCACCCGAAGAATACTGACGGCCATTCCTTTAAAAGTTTCACAGCAATCGCTAGTAAACAAAAAATCCCCCAACTGATGCGCTTCTGACACCTGTAGCGAATGTCCGTTAAGCAACTTCACGCCAATTGGAAACAATTGGGGTGGCAAATCGGGACACAGTCGGTTTAGAAAAAACACAGGGTTGCTAAACGCGTGTTTACCTATATATTCTTCTAACTTTAGCTCTGCTTCGGTAGGGCCTTTCATCATCAGTGCACCAAAAAAGATGCCTTTTTGTAGATGACTAGCTGCACCTCGGTGAAGTTCGGTTAAACACTCTTCCACCAATTCGGCAGAAAGTGATTTACTTCCATGTTTTCCTATCCCTACTTGGCGAATTCCTTTCGCAAGAGGTGTGTCTATATTGTATTTTAAGGCGAAATCTGTTGCTGTCACAATTACTTATAAATTACTTAGTTTAAAAACTAATATTATCAAATATCACAAATTATTATTTTCAAATAGTACTTTTTCAAAGAAACTTTTTGAAAATATAAAGAACTTTCAGCTTTTTACTCAAAAAATGAAAGTAAAATTTGGCAGTTATACAAATTGAGCCTAGCTTTAAGTAAAATTTTTAAGCAGGCACAACTAACAAATATTATTTTGCTTAAACCGAGTAGTAAATGTATAAACTTTTTCGATAATCTTTTTTTTACAAACGATATTTTTCACAAGAGGTTTTTTAGCGAATTGTCGCCCCAGAAAAGAAAAAAAGGACAAATTGAATTTTTTTAAGAATATAAGCAATCACCTACCTCAATAACATCGGATGCTCTTACGTGAACTTATAACGGCGTTGGCGGACGCTCGTGGTAAGGAAAAAGAAAAACCCCGCAGAATGGCGGTTCTGACGGGGCTATTGGTAGTTCTAAATTAGGGATTAACTTAAAACGTTACAAAATTATGAAAAAATTGTTACACGTCCAATCGTGCAGCGTACTTCTTTTTGCTCTACTGGTAAGTAGAATTACTCATTCTCAAATCTCTCTTCAAGGCCAATTACGAACCCGTACCGAAGTACGAGACGGCCTGGGCAACCTTGCCAAAATCGGCGCAAAACCCGCCGCTTTTACCTCCCAACGAACCAGTTTGAACTTTGGCTACAAGTGGGATCGGCTTACGTTTGGCATAAACGTACGGGATGTACGCGTATGGGGACAAGATGCGGCATCCATCAACAACGCCGATGGCTCTAAGTTGTTTGTCCACGAAGCGTGGGCTGAAATTGTACTGGCCAACATCGCCGATACCACCATTAAATTTAAGACGTTCGACAATCTTTCCCTTAAAGTAGGCCGTCAGGAGTTAATCTACGACGATGTACGTTTGATTGGCAACCTCGATTGGCTTCAGCAAGGCCGCCGCTTTGACATGGCGTTACTGAAAGCCATGAAAAAAGGTTGGCAAATCGACCTTGGCATTGCTTTCAACCAAAATTCAGACGCCTTTGGTCGAGCGGGTACGTTTTATACCGCTGGCAATGCTCCCACGACAGTTGCCAATTCCAAAGGGGCATACGTCACCATTCCTTCCGATTTTATACCTACGTCGGGCAAAGGGGGCGCTCCCGTATTGGCCTCCCCGCTCAGTACCAACGGACAAAACCAGATGTTTAAATCAATGCAAATGCTCTACTTGAGCCGCAAATTTGGACAGACAAAATTCTCGGGATTGGTCTTCAAAGATGATTTTCAAAAGTACCGTATAGACAGCCTCGGTAGCACCGCCAACGGCGTAGTCTATGGCCGCCGCTACGACGTAGAAGGCACCAATAGTCGCATTACCTACGGGGCGATGCTTACAGGTTTAATTGGCAATGCGTCTTCTAAATTAGGCAAAATTGCGTGGCAAGCCTTTGCGTATCAACAAGGTGGTAAAAACCGCGACGGGCAAGACCTGACGGCTTTCCACTACGGGGCTAACTTTAGCATCCAAAAAGGAAAATTCTCGTTTGGCCCTGGTTATGAAGCACTTTCGGGCAACAATACTGTATCTCCCGACGGTAAAGACCACCGTTTCGACCCATTGTATGGCACACCACACCGCCATTGGGGCTATATGGATTATTTCTACGTAGGCACTGGAGCAGCGGCAGGTGGCTTGGCCAACGCTTTCCTAAAAACCAAATACGTCGCCAATCCAAACCTCTATTTTACCCTCGACTTCCACAATTTTGCGTTGGCCAATGACATGAAAAATGGCCTAGATGCCTCGGGGGGAAAAATTGCGCGTCAGTTGGGCAACGAATTTGACTTTATTGTCAATTATAACCTCAACAAATTTACCAACGTCGAATTGGGGTATTCGCACTTGAGTGGCACCAATAGCCTCGAATATGCCAAGTTGGGCACGATGGACAAAAGCAAACACAGCGCCAACTGGGCGTACTTGATGCTCAACATCCGCCCTGACTTCTTCTATACAAAACCCGTGGCTATCAAGCAATAAGCCTAGTCTCACTATTCCATTTTAACTGTCTAAATCAATGAAATTAAGTTATAAATTTCTCCTTGCTGCCTGTGCAGCCGTGGTTCTCCTTGCTGGTATGTCGATGCGCAAAGCCGCACTTCCCCAAGTTAAATTAGGCTTTATTCCCCTCACCGACTGCGCACCTTTGGTCGCTGCCAAAGAACTAGGTCTTTTCCAAAAGTACGGCGTTGATGTCGTTTTGACCAAAGAAGCCTCTTGGGCCAATATCCGCGACAAAGTTCTCAATGGTGAGCTCGACGGCGCTCATTGCCTTTTTGGAATGCCTTTCTCGGTTTATACGGGAGTGGGTGGTAAAGCTGGCTCTGAAATGCAAATTGCGATGGTACTCAGCAGTAACGGCCAAGCCATTACCCTTTCCAAAGATTTTTGTGGGCTCGTCGGCTACAAAGAGGTGGGCAAAGTAAACGCTGCCGTAAAACAAGTACAAGGACGCAAAGAGGTCACGTTTGCCATGACTTTCCCTGGAGGTACGCACGATATTTGGCTGCGTAACTGGATGGCAGCGGCGGGTATCAATCAGAAAAGTGTGGGTATCATCACCATTCCGCCGCCACAAATGGTCGCCAATATGCGCGTCGATAATATGGAAGGCTACTGCGTGGGCGAACCTTGGAACGGCGTGGCGGCTTCTCAAAACATCGGTTTTACCCAAATAGCGTCGCAAGATATTTGGAAACACCATCCCGAAAAAGCATTGGTTGTCAACAAAGCATTTGCGGCAAAAGAGCGCGAAAACCTCAAAAACGTGATGAAGGCCATTCTGGAAGCCTGCCAATGGCTCGACAACATGGGCAACCGCAAGAAAGCCGCAGGTTGGCTCTCCAAACCCTTTTATGTAAACGCCGCCCTGCCTGTCATTGAAGCGCGATTGCTAGGCTCAAGCGATTTAGGTTGCGATTTGGGCGTTGCCAAATACAAAGAAGATTACATGACTTTTTACAACAAAGGCTACGTAAACACCCCGCGCAAATCGCACGGAATGTGGTTTATGGCGCAGTATGTGCGGTTTGGTTACCTCAAATCTAACCCTGATTTTAAAGGAATTGCGGAAAAACTCATCCTAGACGATTTGTTTGCGGAGGTTGCCCGTGAGGCCAAAGTACCCGTGATGACCGACGATATGAAACCTTTCAAAACCACCTACGATGTGTCGTTTGACCCTAGCAATGTCGGTGCGTATTTAGCTTCCACTAAAAAATAGCCCCCTGTTTTATCCCATGAAAAAACTACTCAATTTTCAAACCTATTTGCCACTGTTGTTTGGCTTAGGAAGTACTACGCTTTTACTGGGTGCTTGGTGGACGGTGTCATTATTGACCAACAACGAAATCCCGAATCCATTGTCCACTTGGACGGTTTTCAGCGAAATGCTCGCTATGCCTTTCTACGATTACGGCCCCAACGACAAAGGCATTGGAAATCAGCTCTTCAGCTCTCTCCTTCGCGTATTTAGTGGTTTTGGTGCGGGGAGCCTGTTGGCCATTCCACTTGGGTTGCTGATTGGTTCGAGCAAAACAGCTTTTCGCCTCATCAATCCCATTGTTCAAATCCTCCGTCCTGTGTCGCCGTTGGCTTGGTTTCCGTTGGGACTGCTAGCCTTCAAGGCTGCCGAAGGAGCCACTGTTTTCATCATTTTTGTAACCAGCCTTTGGCCCACTTTGATCAATACTGCGTTTGGCGTGGCTTCCATCCCCCAAGACCATAAAAACGTGGCAAAAGCGTTCGGATTTTCTCGTTGGAAATACATCACCAAAGTCATCATCCCCTACGCTTTACCCCACATTATCACGGGTTTACGCCTCAGCATTGGCGTAGCTTGGATGGTCATTGTGGCAGGCGAAATGCTCTCGGGTGGCGTTGGCATCGGTTTTTTTGTCTGGGATAGTTGGAACGCCCTCAGTCTCGAAAAAATCTTGTCGGCGATTCTTATCATTGGCACCGTCGGGTTATTGCTCGACAAAGGATTCGATTGGCTCCAAAAACGCTTTGCTTTTTCTTAAGTGATGATGCAGAATTAGACTGGCTATCTAATGCTTAAACCCCACGCCGCATCGGCCTTTAGATTTGTGCGATGTAAAAATTCCAAGATAATCATAACTTGGAGTGCTCTCAAACTGAGAGTAAGTCAGCACCAGTGGGGATGCCTTACCGCCGTCGGCTGAGATAGACTCATGGATCGATTTAAGCCCCCACTGGCTTGCTGTAACACAGTACTCAGATAGAAATTCGGGTTCAAGACCCATGAGCAAGGTATTGAGTGTGAAACAGCTAGCTGACTTGAGTGAAAATATTAAACGCATTCAAAATTATGGCAACAATTTCATTTTTCATCGGCATTGACATTTCAAAAGCTACACTTGATTTTGCCGTTGTTGTGGCTAACAAGGTGCTGTTTCACTATCAAACCACTAATGATAAGGCTGGTATTGAATCATTTACCAAGCAATTGAGAACCCAATATCCTGATGCAACTTTTACCAATAGCCTGTATTGTATGGAACATACTGGAATCTACAACAATCATCTTCTTAATTTTTTGCACTCAAAACAAGCAAAAGTGTGGCTTGAACACCCCATTCACATCAAAGATAGTTTAGGTATGATTCGGGGTAAGAACGACAAAGTTGATGCTCAAAGAATCGCTACTTATGCTTATAAAAATCGTGATGAAGTACGCTTATGGGTTCCAAAGCGCGATATTATTCAAAAATTAGATAGATTAACAGCGCTTCGTAATCGGCTCATTAAAGTCAGGAAAATGATACAGTCCCCTTTGACAGATTTCGAAGGGTTTGTTTCTAAAAAAGACCTCAATGAAACACGAGAAGCCTGTCAAGATACACTAAAATCCCTTGATAGAGACATTAAAAAGGTTAATCAAGACATTCAAACCGCTATTCAAAACGACGCATATTTAAAAGAACTTTACGAATACATCGAGTCAGTAAAAGGTATCGGTCCTGCTATCGCTACCGAAATTCTTATTGTTTCTAACGAGTTTAAGAATATCAATGAACCTAAGAAATTCGCTTGTCACGCGGGCGTCGTGCCATTTTCCTATTCATCGGGTAAATATAAAGGCAAAGCAAAAACCAGTAATAAAGCCAATAAACAGTTAAAGGCTTTACTCCATAATGGGGCTATGTCAGCCATCCAACATTCCCCCGAAATCAAAGAATATTACCTCAGAAAGATTTCTGAAGGAAAAAATGAAATGCTGGTCATTAACAATATATGCAACAAACTGATTCATCGTGTTTTCTCTTGCGTTCATCGAAAGGAAAAATATAAAGATTTTTATATGCCGTCAGTTGCATGAATCATAGAAATCGGTCCGACTTTAGGCTGGGGTTTGAGGAGACTCAGGGTATATTCACAATAAAAAAGTTCAACGAACATGACAACACATCCAATTACCGCTCCCATAGATTCGGCGAGTGAGTTTCATAAAATTCAGTCGCGCCCTGCTTCCATCGAAGTAAAAGGCATCACCGTTTCGTTCAAAACCCCCAAAGGTGTTTTTACGGCCATCAAGAACATTGACCTCACCATCAAAAAAGGTGAAATCGTGGCGCTGATTGGCCACTCTGGCTGCGGAAAGTCCACGTTGATGGGGACGATTTCGGGCATGACGGCTCCTACGAGCGGGCAGGTCATCGCCAACGGCGCAGTGGTCAAAGGCCCTGACCCCGACCGAGGTATCGTTTTCCAGAATTATTCGTTGCTACCGTGGCTGACGGTTTATAAAAACATTTACGAAGCGGTGGACTCCGTTTTTAAAGACAAAACAGCCGCCGAAAAGCGGGAAATCGTTGAGGAAAACCTTAAAATGGTCAACCTTTGGGCACACAAAGACAAACTCCCAGGACAACTTTCGGGCGGAATGAAACAACGCGTAGCCATTGCCCGCGCCTTTGCCATCAATCCTAGCATTTTGCTGCTTGACGAGCCTTTTGGCGCACTCGACGCCCTCACCAAAGGGTCGATGCACATCGAACTTTTGAAACTCTGGAACTTGGACAACCGCAACAAAACGATTGTAATGGTAACGCACGACATCGAAGAAGCCATTTTCTTGTCTGACCGCGTGGTAGTGATGAACAATGGCCCCGAAGCCACTATCAAAGAAATTGTGGAGATTCCCTTACCGCGTCCACGCAACAAAAAGGAGATTGTCCACGACCCAATTTACATGGAAACCCATGACAAATTAATGAGTTTGCTCTTCGACAAGTTTTCGATTGAAGATGAATAAATGGTTGCATTTGTACTCAGTTGGGCTTCCAGCTGGGTACAAACAAAAAATTATTAATACTCATATTTAAGTTTCAAATTATTCATTTTCTGTACCTTATTTTGTTATTTTACAAAAATTTAGTATAATATTTTAAAGAATATTGAGTATTTTCTAAAAATTGCCTATTTTTTACTTTGAGTACAATTACTTATTTTGTATGTTTGATGTACCAAATCGGTGCAGCGTGGCGGCGCTCAACCGATGCAGGTAGCACAGTCTTTAACGAAACTCGTTGAACGAGGAGTCGTTATTGGATGTACCCTATTGCATCGCTTCAGGCCTTACGCTGGTTTCATGTTCTACTTTTAACCAACAAAGCGCAATGAGCCAGCTTATTTCCAATCAGCCTCTTTCAAAACTCACTATTTTCAGTACCAAAGGGGTGCAGATGCGTACCTTTCACATTACTTGGTTTACCTTTTTTGTCTGTTTCTTCGGCTGGTTCGGTTTGGCGCCGCTCATGCCCACAATTCGGGCCGATTTAGGTTTGACCAAGCCACAAGTTGGCAACACCATCATTGCGGCCGTATCAGCCACCATTTTTGCCCGACTCATCATCGGAAAACTCTGCGATAGCTGGGGACCTCGCAAAACCTACACCGCTTTGCTGATCATCGGCGCTTTGCCTGTGATGTTGGTAGGGCTGGCCCACGACTACACCACGTTTTTGTTGTTTCGTTTGGCCATTGGCATTATTGGCGCTTCGTTTGTCATTACACAATTTCACACTTCGGCCATGTTTGCACCTAGCATCAAAGGCACAGCCAACGCCGTAGCAGGCGGCTGGGGAAACCTTGGCGGCGGGATCACCCAATTGGCCATGCCCCTCATCATGGCAACCATCGTTGGGTTTGGGTTTGTAAAAGCCGACGCTTGGCGTTTGGCCATGGTTGTGCCAGGTTTACTCATGCTATTGATGGCCTTTATCTATTGGAAATATACCAAAGATACGCCTGCTGGTAACTACGACGAAATCAACCGCACTACCACGACCAAGTCAGACGTAAGTTTTTGGAAAGCCTGTTCCGATGTTCGTGTTTGGGCTTTGGCCTTGGCCTATGCGTGTTGCTTTGGCATGGAAATCACGTTCGACGGCGTAGCAGCTTTGTACTTCTTTGATAATTTTAAGATGGAAGAAACGGAAGCAGGTTTTTGGGCGATGTTGTTTGGCTTTATGAACATTTTTGCCCGTGCCGTTGGAGGCATTGTAGCAGATAAAGTGGGTCAAAAATACGGTATGCGCGGAAAAGGTATTCTTTTAGCCTCCATGCTTCTTTTGGAAGGACTCGGAATTTTGCTCTTTGCCCAAGCAGGCAACCTGACCATGGCAGTTGTATCTATGCTCGGCTTTGCCATGTTTTTGAAAATGGCCAACGGCGGCACCTATGCGATTGTTCCATTTGTTAACCCAAAAGCGGTAGGAGTAATTTCGGGTGTAGTAGGCGCAGGAGGCAACGTTGGAGGAATGTTGATGGGCTTTTTGTTTAAGTCCCAGTCGATTAGCTACGGACAGGCATTTATGTACATCGGCGGACTAGTGGCTACCGTCGGCTTGCTACTTTTCCTAGTCAATTTTGGCAAAACCATCACCATTGAGCAGCCTGAAGCAGAGTTACAAGCAGTTTAACCCATTGGTTTAAAAACTATGGTTGGAGCGATTGTCAATAAAGGCAATAATTTCTATCAAATTACCTGAGACTATGACTCTTCGGCTAACTCAGACCAAACAATTTCAAATCTATCGTTCATTTATTCAAAAGTTTTGAAATCCGTGCCCTAACAGCCTGATGAGTTGAAGTTTGCCCATTTTCTAACTGTCTAATGCTATCATTAACAAGTTGCTGTTGCGTATCCGACAGGGTATCCCACCAATCTTCGTGCGAGGTCAGAGTGACAAAATAAGCTCGGACATTTTCCAAGATGATTTCATCTTCTGTACTGACCACCAACCGATGCAATTCGTTTTTTAATTCAAGAACCGACATATTCAGTAGTGTTTTTTAACAAATATAGCAGTTTAACCCAAATTGTCCAATGGTAGAAATCCACAAAACCACTTGTTGTTACTGCGGGGTAGGCTGCGGGGTATTGGTCAAAAAAAACCGCGACGGACGCATTTCGGTAGAAGGTGATCCCGAGCATCCTTCCAGCAAAGGAATGCTTTGTTCGAAAGGCATGAACTTACACTATACTGTCATGGACAGCAGCGACCGCTTGCTTTACCCCCAAATGCGCTGGAATCGGCAAGCAGCGCTCCAACGAGTGACGTGGGATACGGCCTTAGACCGAGCGGCAGCCGTTTTTAAAACATTTATTGACAAATACGGCCCTGATTCTGTTGGTTTTTACGCTTCTGGGCAATGCCTGACGGAAGAATATTACGTTGTTAATAAGCTCATTAAGGGTTTTATTGGCTCCAACAACTTAGACACCAATTCGCGCCTGTGTATGTCGTCGGCGGTGGTTGGATATAAGATGGCTTTGGGGGAAGATTCGGTTCCGTGCAGCTACGAGGACATCGAGCTCGCCGATTGTTTTTTGGTGGCAGGAGCCAATCCTGCGTGGAATCACCCCATCGTTTTTCGCCGCATGGAAGCCCACAAAGCTGCCAATCCGCGCGTCAAGTTAATCGTCGTTGACCCACGCCGTACCGATACCGCACGCATGGCAGACTTGCACCTTCAAGTCAAGCCTGGCACTGACGTGGTGTTGCTCAACGCCATCGCCAAAGGACTGATTTCCAGAGGATACATTGATGAGCATTTTATAAAAAACCATACCGAAGGCTTTGACAGTTTTCGGGTAAAAGTGGCCGAGCGCGACATGCGCGAAGCCGCCAAAATCTGCGGCATTAGTCTCCACGACATTCACCAAGCCGTCGAATACATCGGCAAATCCAAAGGATTTATTTCGATGTGGGCGATGGGCTTTAATCAAAGTGTGATTGGTGTCAATAAAAACCTGGCTTTACTCAACTTACACCTCATTACGGGGCACATTGGCAAACCTGGCTCAGGGCCATTTTCGTTGACGGGCCAGCCAAATGCGATGGGAGGTAGAGAAGTAGGTGGGCTATCGAATCTCCTGCCTGCTCACCGCAACTTGGCTGACCCGCAACACCGCCAAGAAGTTGCCGATTTTTGGGGAGTGCCCTCGCTCAACCCCAAACCTGGCTACACGGCCACCGAGATGTTTCAAGCCCTCAAAGACGGGCGTATGAAAGCGGTCTGGATCATGTGTACCAACCCGCTGGTAAGTTTGCCCAATGTGCAACTCGTAGAAGAAGCCCTCAATGCCGCCAAATTTGTCGTGGTTCAAGATGTTTCTAATCGCTCAGATACCCTTGCTTTTGCCGACTTAGTGCTTCCTGCGGCGGCTTGGGGCGAAAAAACGGGCACCATGACCAATTCTGAGCGGCGGGTTTCTTACCTCAAAAATTTCAATGAGCCACTGGGCGAAGCCTTGCCCGATAGCGAGATTATCGTAAAATTTGCCCACAAAATGGGTTATGGGTACGCCTTCAATTACCCCAATTCTGCCGCGATTTACGACGAGCACGTATCCCTCACCAAAGGCACAAACGTGGACATGAGCGGACTTTCGCACGAGCGGTTGCGTACACTTGGCACGACCCAATGGCCCGTTCCTACGCCTCAGTCGGAAGGTACGCCTCGGCTATTCACCGATGGTCGGTTTTTTACTCCTTCTCATAAGGCGCAAATCAAGGCCGTTGCCGACGAAAATCAGTCGGAAGCGCTTACCGACAACCTCCCGCTTGTACTCACCACGGGGCGGATTCGCGACCAGTGGCACACCATGACCAAGACGGGGCGAGTCAATAAACTCACGCAACACCTTCCCAAAGCTTTTGTAGAAATACACCCCACAGATGCCACCGAGCGAGGCATCAAAGAAGGAAATATTGTCGTTATTCAAAATGGGCGTGGAGAAGTGCAAGTACCCGCCAAGATTACTACTGATATTCGGCAAGGAGTGGTTTTTTTGCCCATGCACTGGGGGAAAATTTTACAAAGCAACGCTGCCCGAGCCAACAACCTCACCAGCGACCTCGTTGACCCTTATTCCAAAGAACCCGATTTTAAATTTGCGGCGGTTCAAGTCACAAAGTTTAGTAAACCAAAAGAAAAAATCATCGTGATTGGGGCGGGTGCAGCGGCCTACAAATTTGTTACAGCTCACCGTCAGCACAACCTCACCGACGAAGTTCATGTCTTCAGCAAAGAAACCTTTGCTTTCTACAATCGCGTGATGTTGCCCGACTACATAAGTGGGGCTATGTCGTGGGATAAATTGCTCAAAATGCCAGACGACGAACGCGCGCTTGTCCATCTATACGAAGGTGTAAGCATCGAACAGATTGACCGCACAAAAAAAACAGTCACTGATTCTCAAGGAGCTACCCATTCATACGACCGTTTGATTATCGCGACTGGAAGTCGTTCGGCACTCCCTCGCGACTATGATACATCGTTGACGGGGGTCTTCACAATGCGAACGCGCCAAGATGCCGATGGCCTTACCAACTATTTGAATCAACTGGTGTCAACTTCTACTCCGCGCCACGTCGTGGTGGTGGGGGGTGGGCTATTGGGCTTAGAATTAGCCGCCTCATTGGGAGAAATTGGCATCAAATCGACCGTTATTCACCGAGGGTCACGGCTCATGAATCGCCAACTGGATGGTACAGCTAGTTCGCTTTTGCACGAAGAACTCACCGACCGAGGCATTGATGTTTTTTACAACGACGAAGTAAAGTACATCACAGGCCAACAACGCGTGGAAGGTCTTCGCCTTACCTCGGGGCGCGTGTTGGCTTGCGACGCCGTCATTCTGACCATTGGCACCACGCCCAATGTAGAAATTGCCCGCAAGTCGGGCCTTGACGTGCAACGGGGAATTGTGGTCAACGCCTACCTCCAAACCAGTGACCCAGCCGTTTTTGCCATTGGTGAAGTGGCCGAATTTGAAGGACAACTTTTTGGCATCACCGCTGCCGCCGAAGAACAAGCCGAGGCGCTTTGCGCTTACTTCAACGGCGACGTTCAAAGTTTCTACCGCCCTACCCTATCCATGAATATCCTGAAAATGGAAGGATTGGGCTTATGCTCACTCGGAATGACCGAAATTCCTGCCAATGGGGCAGGCGCTGATTTTGAGGAAGTTATTTTTTCAGATAAGCAAAAACGTTTTTACAAAAAGTGCATCATTCAAGGGGATAAACTGGTGGGGGCTATTTTGTTTGGCGACAAATCAGAATTTACCGAATACAAAGCGCTGATTCAGCACCAAACCGAACTTTCGGACAAGCGGCTAAAGCTGTTACGAAGTGGCAAAAGTGCCCCTGCTTTGAAAGGAAAAGTCGTATGTTCTTGCAACAACGTCGGCGATGGCAATATTCGAGAGGCGATTGTAGCGGGATGCCACGATTTTCAATCACTTTGCCAGCAAACGGGAGCAGGAACAGGCTGTGGAAGTTGTAAATTAGAAGTGAAGGCAGTATTTGAGGATGTTCTGGTCAAAGCATAATTTTTGGGCAAGGATGAACTTTTCGCAAATGCCGAAGGTTTTGCGGTAATTGCCTAAAACGAACTAGCTTATGCAAGACACTATTTTCCACGCATTTATCGACAAAGTTGTCGCTGTTTTAGAAGAATCTCCCGACATGCTAGGACTGGCGGTAGCAGGTTCTTGGATTACACAAGAAATGGACGCGTACTCGGATTTGGACTTAGTACTTGTTTCAAAAACGAAACTCTCGACCGACCCTGCCCAAATGAAATCAGTCGCAAAACGATTCGGGGATGTACTTTCAGCCTTCACGGGGGAGCACGTCGGAGAGCCGCGCGTGTTGATTTGTTTGTACGGGAATCCGCTTTTGCACGTTGACATCAAGTTTTTGACACCCGACGAATTTTATCAGCGCGTCGAAGACCCCGTCGTCGTGTGGGAACGAGAGGGGGCTTTGACAAAAATTATCCAGCAAACGACTTCCGCTTGGCCTTATCCTGATTATCAATGGATTGAAGACCGTTTTTGGGTATGGATTCACTACGGTACTCTAAAAATCGGCCGAGGAGAGTTAACGGAGGCTGCTGATTTTTTGGCCTTTTTGAGAATGGTTGTTTTAGGCCCTCTTTTGCACATCAAAAATGGCAACCAGCCCCGAGGCGTACGAAAAGTTGAGACCAAACTCCCAAAGGCCGATTTTGAGGCACTGTCAGAAACCGTTGCCTTATTAGATAAAACATCGTTGGTAGCTTCTTTGAACAAAGCCATTGTTATCTACGAACAAACCCGAACCGTCCTTTTTGACTCGTCCGTTCAGCTTAACAGCGAGGCCGAAAGAGAAGTAAAAAAATACGTAGCAGCTATTTCTACCTAATCAAACCACTATGCAGTACCTCCGCATCGCTACCCAAGGTGGGGTTATTACCCCCGACGAGCTACAACGTTTAGCCCTCATTGCCAAAAAATGGGCTTTGGGCAAAATCGAAGTTGGTTTTCGCCAAGATTTGCTCATTCCTTGCACCGATTCTCAACGCTCGTTGCTTCGGTCGCAATTAATGTCGGAGGGGTTTGGCGTAGAAGAAGCCGCGGCGGTGCATCCCAACATTGTTTCATCGTTGGTTGCACAAAATATTTTTCCCCAGCTCTCTTGGCTTCGGTCGGGTGACTATCTGGATATTTTAGACGAATTTACCTTTAAACCACGTCTCAAAATTAACCTCATCGACCCCACGCAGGAGTTGATTCGACCGTTGACAGGAGAGCTTAATTTTATCGCTTCCCCTACCCCTTCATTTTGGTATTTGGTGGTCAATTTATCCGAATTAGGGGGTATTCATGTCTGGCCCAAACTGGTTGACGGGGAACAAATTGCGGACTGGGTACAACACATTGAAAAAATATGGTTGGAAAACCCACCGCCTAATCGTTCTTTTGAAGAACTGTACGGAACTGTTTCAAAAACGTTTACGGGACGAACGCGCCCCATTCAGAAAGAACTGAAACTTACGCCCAAACCATACCCGCACCACGAGGGTATTTACCGCTACGATGACCGCTATTGGATGGGGCTATACCAACGTGACAACGAGTTTGATACGGCTTTTTTAGAAGCCCTTTGTCAACTTTGCATCGATACCAAAATCGGACGTTTGTATCCAACACCTTTCAAAACATTCATCGTTCGCGATATACCAAAAGAGACGATTTATCAATGGGAAAAACTCTTAGGAATCTGGGGGATACATACGCATTATTCGTCGCTCGAACTCAACTGGCAGCTACCCGATGCCGACGCGTCGGCATTGCGCCTCAAAACCGAGCTGGTCGAAGCCTTTGAAAGACTGCGTATTCGGACATCTAGCCTTAGTTTTGGTATTGGCTATCGAAACGCAGAAACGACTTCCACCATTGTCATAGAGCCATTATCGACAGATTATCAGCGCTTTCGCGTAGTTCATTCTCCTGATTTTTATATTGGAAATACGGAATGGGAAGTTTTTGCGGGGGATGTGGCACGTAAAAATCTTCCCGAAATTCTTCGACGCCTCACGCTGAAATACTACGAACAACTTTCGACTGATAAAAAGGCTAGTATTACCCGTAAAACGTCGGGACTAAAACCTGCTCCTACCCAAAGAGTAATGCAGTGTACGCACTGCCAGACGGTTGCAGAGCTATCATCTCCTTTACCGTCTTCGTATTTATGTTCACTTTGCGATGCACCAGTGGCTGATTTTGTCGAAGTTGAATTGGAAATAGCGCCGTGATTTGGGTTTTGAGAAACCAAAGGCACGCTATATCAACAGATTGCACCCACGAACATCCGAATTATCAAACCGTCCAATCACTTCAAATTGGAAAGAGGAATCGCCCACAAACCGTCCCAAATCTTGGGTTTCAATAAATGAGCAAGAATCTAAGTTCCCCAAATCAACTACATTGATACCCCCATACCTCATGCCACGCTGCGGGGAATCGGTTACGGAAAAAGGATCATTGATATCTCTCAGTAGGATTCGCATTGTGCGAGAGGTCTCAAAAATCCCGTCACCATTAGAATACGACTGCGATAGCAGTTCCGTCATTCCGTATTCCGAGTGAATATTTTTTACCCCAAAAGCGGCCGTTAGTTCTGCATGTACTTCTTCACGCAGCATTTCACGGCGGCGGCCCTTCATTCCGCCCGTTTCCATCACCATTAATTCTGGTAATTCCTTCAAAAACGAAAGGTCATTTTTTGATTCTGCCAAATCCAACAATGCAAACGTCACCCCCCACAAAATTACTTTCCGCCCGTCGGGTTGCTGTACCAGTTTTTTGAGTGCCGCTAATAGTTCATCTACATTGTGCAAAAAGAACCCAGATACGGGCGACTGCGTTTTTGCAATAAATTGTTGAACCATATACACCAACGAGGAGTTATTTCGTTCAAGATACGAAGGTAACAATGCCAACAGGTGGAAGTCAGAAAGTGAGCCGTAGCTTTTTTCAAAAATCTCAGTACTGATTTCGTCATACCACCCCAAGTCCGCCACCAAATGACGGCTTGTTTGGGTTCCAGTTGTACCGCTACTTTCAAAAACAGTTTGTATATTGGGAGTACCCGTCACCACTTGGTGGTGTTTAAAGAAGCCAATTGGCAAAAACGGCACCAACGACAAACGGTTAACTTGATTGGGGCGGATTCGCAAATGGGAAAGGTACTGACGGTAAATGGGCGTATGAACCGCCTGATAATGAAACACCTGCAAGGCAACTTCCTCAAACGTATCAGCCGTTAAGGTTCGTACAGCATTTCGTAAATTGGGCAAAGTTGACATTTTACTAGGGTCGAATTTCAATTTCCGATTGACAAAGCATTAATAACTACTAAATTTATCCAATATTTGGAACAAACTTAACAAGAAAGATGAAGGGCTTCGTTCGTTTTATTGCTACTCTTTTACTATTTGCCATTTCGACAACTGGTTGTTTTACTCCTCCCAACTACAGCCCCGTTCCCGAAATCGGCTTCAATAGCATTGATAAGTTTGAGGTGATTGAGCCTTTTTCACAAGCCAAACAAGACTCGGTTGTCATCACCATCAATTTCAAAGATGGCGATGGTGATTTGGGGGAAAGCACTGACAACCGTACCAATCCGAAATATGACACTTGGGGAAATTATGAGCTCAAAACCTTCCGTCGAGTAAGCGGGAATCAGTACCAAGAAGTAGTTTTGGCAGCTAACTCCAAACTATTTTTTCCTGTGCTAAAACCTGACGGCAAAAAAGGCCCCATCGAAGGACTCCTCGACTATGCCGTGTATTTCCCTTATTCAAGAAACTCTAAATTAACAACCGTTAAGTTTCAAATTAAAGTCCGTGACCGCGCACTCAATGTAAGCAACGTGATTGAAACCGATACGCTTTCAGTGCCACTTCTTTTATAGAAAATACACTTTAACGTTTATACAAAATCCCTGTGAAAACACTCGAAACGAGTCTATCACAGGGATTTTTATTTAGAACCTATGCCACTTTACGATTCCCCCCTAAATCACCTCCTCAATCAAGTCCCCCCAAAGCGCCATGGAGACGACCGACGTTCGGTGAAAGATGTCACCCCGATGGGGCTTTTAGACGGCCTTTACCTCCTCTTTTTCTACTAAGATTTAGCCTCGCTGAGGCTACTTTTTTTAATGGTTTTAACCTGTCACGCCAATGAGATTTTTTCAATAATGAACTTTAACAAAGTTAAATTTTATCCATTAGCTGGAGTGCATAGTGCAATTGTACATCCTGTGCCTCAAGCAATTCTCTGATAGAAGGCAAAACCTCATGCTCTGGTATAACACCTCTATCAGCATAACGGCTCTTTCTCACTGCCAAGCCATAATTGAAGCGCGGAATGGTCATTATGAGTTTAGTGTGCGGGAGTTCTATACGTACGGTTTGCCCAGAGGTATTGCCATAATAGCCGCCAGCCGTTTCCTCTCCGATAAATTTCCCGCGTCGATTACTTTTAGCGATTGCACAAAAATCGGCCGCCGTTGAAAAAGTCAGTCCGTCAATCAGAAACAAGACTGTCCCCTTAAAGTTGGTTGTCTGAGGTTGCTGAAGCCCCAGCAGGTAATTGTCTTCGACCATAAAAACCTTTGAAGTCGATTTCTCGGAAGCAAAATAACGGAACGGTTTATCGGCCAAATAAGAATAAAGCAAAGGGCTGTAAGCATTGAAGCCGCCGCCGTTTCCTCTCAAATCAATAATCAATCGACTGATTTTCTTCGCATTCAATTCGGCAAAGGTGGTTTGCACAAACTCTTTAAAACTCAGTCCAGCACGCTGCAATCGACCTTCGTCAAATGTTTTAATTGTAATAATAGCTGCATCTTTTGGGAGATACTGTACATACAAGTCTCGGGGTGCTGTTGGTAGATTCTTTGTTTCACAATCAATTTGATTCGCTGGAATCGCCGCAATCGCCTCGGTTTTGATACGCCCTTGTCCATCCTTGTATTTTACCAAAAACAGACTGTCGTTGCCCATCACCCATCGATACAAAAAAGCAAAAGCCCCGTTGTTTAAGGTATGAATTTTCTTCGTGGTAATACTGCCATCCGAAGGTAAATACTTAAACAATTGCTGTGTAATTTGAGCAATGGATTGGTTATTAATGGACAAAATCTCCGTACCAGTCGAAAATATATTGGCATAATTGCATCGCACAAACGCCCGATCAGCAGTAAAATAAAGATATAAAGGAAAGAGTTTACCCTGCGCCTGATAGTTTTTCAACAGGAGCGAAGAAATGTTCCCAGTAGTATGACCATCCTGAATAAAGCTGATTACCTGCATGATTATTTTGCCGAATTCCAATCGTGTCATTGGCTTATTGATACTCAGTAAACAATCATCCAATAGTCTGTCCACAACTTTTTTGGACTTATACCGATACAATCCCGCATGTTCATTTTCCAATGATTTTCGAAAAACAACAAAGTCCATGGCTAATCGTTCGGCACTAATCATATCGGGAGTAGTTGCGGCACTTTCTGCGGGCATGGCTATGCGGGTGTAACAGGAATCCTTCCCGTTGAGCACCACGATAAAATCATAGTGTTGGCCTGGCTTTGCCTGAAAGGAAATCGAATCTATGTTCGTATAAAATGTAATTTCTCTTTCCAGTGCTGGTGATAAGGCGTGGTAAACATCTGGTTTTGCCTCAGGCGTCAAATTCCAAATTCCTTTTTGAATCACATAACCGTCTTTGATGTCAACTGTGGCAGAGGTTGCCTTGATGATTCGAGGGGTTTGCTGCGCTTTAACGAGAAAAACGATTAGTGACATTCCTACCCAAAGGACAATACGTCCCCAATCCCCAACGGGGAGTTTTTTACTGAATTGCATGTGATGATTTTTTTAGTGTGAAAAAGTTACTTTTCTGAATACTTACTAAAGAAGAAATAGCTTAGAAAACTGCCCGCGACACAGAAGGCCATGGTCGCCAATGAATGAATGCCCAAGGGTAAGTTGTAGTGAATAATGGTCAAAGCAATGCCGATTCCCATCAGAATAGCAAACCACTTGATGTTGTTGTTTCGGTCTTCCTTGGGGTTGACATGTAATAAAGCTGAAGCAACACTTTCTGGAACTCCTTTTTCGACAATTCTTCTTTTGATTCGATGATCCAAAATTCGTTTCATCACGGCGAGGATAAAGAGCATCATCAGTGCCAGAGTGAAAATGGAGGCCGTTATGTTGAAAACGTCTTCATCGACGCCTGAAGCGGTTGCTTCTTGCGCTTGGACCATGTAAGAGACAGTTAAAAAACAAAAGAAACTGAGATTTTTTTTCATGGTTTTCTATAAAAATTTAATAGTGAATTAGACTGACAACGAGCCAAATTGTTGCAATTCTGACTGTAAAACTTTCATTTGTTTGGTGTGTTTCTGGAAGATATCAATACCAAGAACCGCAAAAATGGCCAGAAAGGTAGTGATAGAAATTCCTAACGTCATAGGGGTGATTTTGCCAAATAGAAAGCCTCTGGAAGTCATAAAAATCAAATAGATAAGTGCTCCTGCGCTCAAAAACACGCTTGCTCCGACCCAATAGATGGTATAGCTTTTCTCAAGAGCGGTGGGTTGCGGCACGGGCAGTTGTTGCATCACAGTTTGCGTTAGGTCAAAATCAAATATCGGTGCTTCAGGCTTTATTTCTGAAGAGAACATGAGTTGATAGAGTTCTGCCTTTTGGCGACAAAAATTACATGATTGGATATGCTCATTGAACTGTGGCGGACAATTTTCCCCGTTCAACGCATACTCCTGAAGTTCTGGGTCTGAAAGATGTTCCTTATTCATAGAATTTCATTACTATAATTTTTCAACAAGCGATTTTTTAGCGCTTTTCTGGCGCGAAACAGGTAGTTTTTTACGGTTCCAACAGGCAAGTTGGTAATGGCGGACATTTCGTCGTAACTCAACTCTTCGTAATGATAAAGCGTGATTAAAAGCCTGTACATCGGCGGCAGGGTATCCAGAGCGGCTTGAATCAGTTCGGCAAGTTCGGCTCGAAACAACAACTGTTCTGTTTCATTGTCAGTTGAGGAAAGCGTTTTATTCGACAGATATTCCAATAGTGTTTCTTCATTTTCATGGACCGAATCGTGCCCATCTGGCAGAACGAGTTTCTTTTTGTCGAGATAGGCAAGGCAGGTATTATAAGCAATTTGCCCTATCCATGTACTGAGTTTAGATTGAAACTGAAAGGTTGATAAATTTTTATACGTCTTCAGATAAATATCCTGTGCTAGGTCTTTTCGGTCTTCGGGGTTTTTGACCAATTTAAATACAATTTGAGCAACCAGTCCTTGGGTTTGCTTGATAATAGCCGCAAAGAGTGCCGATTCTCCCCGCAAAATCCTATTGATCAAGTCTTTCTCTTCCACCTTGTTATTGAGTTATTGCATGATAATAGCACATTAGACAGGTGAAACAAAAAAAAGTTGCACTGTTTATGGAACAGGCAACTTTTTAAAAGAAATCTATTGTATCAATCTCAACTTCACTTAGACCTCACAATGACAACACGTCCACTTGAAGGAAGGAAACTAACCAACCACTTCCACCCCCAAAATCACCTCCTCAATCAAATCACACGCTTCCTGAATTTGCTGCTCAGTAATCACCAAAGGCGGGGCAAAGCGAATTTTATTGCCGTGGGTTTGTTTACAAAGTAGTCCTCTTTCCTTGAGTTTGAGGCAAATCTGCCACGCCAATGGACTTTCTTCGTCGGTCGCAATAACGATAGCATTTAGTAATCCTTTTCCGCGAACGGTTTCAATCAGGGTCGTTTTTTGCTGGATTTGCCGAATTCTTTCTCGGAATAGTTCACCCAAGCGCTCCGCATTTTCGGCTAGTTTTTCATCCTCCAGCACTTTCAACGCCGCTACTGTTACGGCGGCGGCCAATGGATTTCCGCCGTAGGTCGAGCCGTGTTGGCCTGGCTTGATGGTGAGCATGATTTCGTCATTCGCCAAAACGCACGAAACAGGATACACCCCGCCCGAAAGGGCTTTTCCCAACACCAAAATATCGGGTTTCACACCTTCGTGGTCACACGCCAAGCGTTTACCCGTACGGCCAAGCCCCGTTTGTACTTCGTCGGCAATAAACAGTACATTGTACTTAGTACACAATGCCCGAACGCCGCGCAAATACCCTTCATCAGGTACCACGACGCCCGCTTCCCCCTGAATGGGTTCTACCATAAAGCCTGCAATGTTCGGGTCGGCTTGGAACGTTTTTTCCAACGTTTCTAAATCGTTGTACGGTACAATAATATATCCTGGCAAAAAAGGACCATAGTCATCGGTACTTTCGGGGTCGGTTGACGACGAAATAGCCGCGAGTGTACGCCCCCAGAAATTCCCTGCGGCATAAACCGTCTTCGCTTCATTTTTCGGAATCCCTTTCACCAAATAGCCCCATTTACGGGTCAACTTGAGCGCCGTTTCTCCGCCTTCTACGCCTGAGTTCATCATAAGTACTTTATCGTACCCAAAATAATCACACAAGAATTTCTCACATTCGCCCAATACGGAGTTATGAAACGCCCGCGACGTAAGCGTCAGTTTTTGCGCTTGATTGGTCAGCGCCGCCACAATGTTTGGGTGGCAGTGCCCTTGATTCACGGCACTGTACGCCGACAAAAAATCGTAATAGCGCTTGCCTTCAATATCCCACACAAAAACCCCTTCCCCGCGCTCAATCACTACTGGCACGGGCTTATAGTTATGCGCTCCGTAGCGCTTTTCAAGGCCAATGAGATAGTCGGTTTGAGTAAGTTCGGTCGTCATGGTGATTTTAGAGATTGGAGCCAACAATTTTTATTACTTTTGTAAACTTACATTTTAACTTATTTTCAATTTTTAACAAGTCAAATTTCTTTCAAACGTTTAAATTTTAAACATTTTTTTAATTTCAAACAAGCTATAAAACCAAATCTAACTTTCGTTAACATGTTTAAACAACTCCTTTTTTTGGCCACAGCACTTAGCTTTTCGGCCATCGCGCAAGACCGTCGCCCCACCACGCCACCCGCAGCCAGTGGCACCCCAGCGGCAACGGCACCCGCAGCACCAGCCGCTGCTCCAAAGGCAGGCCCCAAGCCCTACAAAGAAGTAATTACCGACAAAAGTAAGACGACCAAGGGCTTATTCATCGTTCACAAAATAGATGAAAAATACTTCTTTGAACTTCCCGATTCGCTACTTGGCCGCGAGATGATGGCCATCACGCGCCTTTCTCAGTCAAGCACTACGCCAGGCTCGGTAGGTTTGCCTGCTTACGGTGGCGAATTGCTTAACCGCCAAGTAGTTCGGTTTGAAAAAGGCCCTGACAACAAGATTTTTATGCGTTCGGTAGCTTTTATCAACGTGAGTGACGATGCCAATTCTCCAATTTACAAGGCCGTTCGCAACTCTAACCTTGACCCGATTGCCATGGCCTTTGATGTAAAAGCCGTGCGCAAGGACACCTCGGTGGTCATTGAAGTAACCGACTTCTTCAAAAGCGACAACACCGTGATTTCGATGTCTCCCCTCGTTCGTCAAGCCTATAAATTGACGATGCTTCAAAACGACCGTACCTACATACAGAGCATCAAGTCTTTCCCCATCAACACGGAAATAAAAGTAGTAAAAACCTACGGTGTGACCCCTCCTACACCAAGCTTTGGGCCTTCTACAAGCCCTATTCCTTCGGTAAACCTACCCGCTGCTTCGATTGCAGGCGCAGTGACAATGGAGCTGAACACCTCGTTTATTGCCCTACCAGCCGTACCAATGAAACAGCGTTTGTTTGACTTGCGCGTAGGTTATTTTGCCAATGGTTATACCGTTTATGGTGAAAACTCACAACGTACCGAAGACAAAACGTTTGTGGTTCGTTGGCGCTTAGAACCTAAAAACAAAGCCGACGAAGAACGTCAGCGCCGTGGTGAGTTGATTGAGCCTAAAAAACCAATCGTTTTCTACATCGACCCTGCTACGCCGAAACAATGGCGTAAGTTCCTAAAAATGGGGGTTGACGATTGGAACGTAGCCTTTGAAAAAGCAGGCTGGAAAAATGCCATCCGTGGCGAAATTTTGGCCGATAACGACACCACCATCAGCATGGAAGATGCCCGCTACTCAGCGATTCGTTATTTTGCTTCGGACATTGAAAATGCGTACGGCCCCAACGTACACGACCCGCGTACGGGAGAGATTCTAGAAAGCCACATCGGTTGGTACCATAACGTGATGAAACTACTCAAAAAATGGTACATGACCCAAGCCGCTGCCGCTGACCCACGTGCTCGTAAAAATAAGTTTGATGATGAATTGATGGGACAACTGATTCGCTTTGTGTCGTCGCACGAAGTAGGACACACGCTTGGTCTTCGTCACAACTACGGCGCATCGACGGCGACCCCAGTTGAAAAGCTTCGTGACAAAGAGTTTATTACCAAAAACGGACACACTTCGTCTATCATGGACTATGCTCGTTTCAATTACGTAGCCCAACCCGAAGACGGCGTGACTGACTTTTTCCCTCGCATTGGCGACTACGACATTTGGGCGATTGAGTGGGCTTACAAACCCATTTATGACACCAAAACTGCCGAAGAAGACAAGCTTATTTTGAACAAATGGTACAAAGAAAAAGCCCTTCCCAACCGCCGCTTGTGGTTCTTGACCGAAACCAACCCGTATGACCCACGCTCTCAAAACGAAGACATCGGCGATAACGCCATGATTGCCAGCGGATACGGTATCAAAAACCTTCAGCGTATTGTGCCTAACCTCATCGAATGGACCAAGCAAGAAGGCGAAGATTATGACATGTTGGAAGAAGGTTTCAACGAAGTGGTGACGCAGTTCCGTCGCTATATGGGTCACGTCACCAAAAATGTGGGCGGAATTTACGAAACCCCAAAATCGGCTGATCAAGAAGGGCCAGTGTATGAACCTACGCCTAAAAAAATGCAAAAAGATGCCGTAGCTTTCTTGAATCAGCAATTGTTTAACACCCCCAAATGGATATTAGACGAGAACATTATGCGTCGTATTCGTCCTGACATGGGGGTTGATTTTATTTCAAAAATTCAAGAAACTACCCTTAGTAGCCTTTTTGCCAGCGACCGCCTCCAGCGAATGATTGAGATGACAGAAAAAACGGCAGATGCCTACTCAATGGATGAGTTATTTGCCGATGTAAAAGGGGGAGTTTGGGGAGAATTAAAAACGCGCAAAGCAGCCGATGCGCACCGTCGTAACCTTCAAAAAATCTATGTAGAGCGCATGATTGCAACGCTAAACGCACCTGCGGCAGTTGGTTTTCCTTCAACAACTCCGATGAAGATGTTTGGCGCTGTGGTAGCTCCTTCGGTGGACATACGCAAAAACGATGTGCAGTCGATGGTACGTGCACACTTGACTTCGTTGCAAGGCGAAATTCAAGCAGCACTTCCTACCATTACTGATAAAATGACGAAATATCACCTTCAAGATTGCGTTTTCCGCATTAAGAAGGCGTTAGATCCTAAATAGTCTGACGAAGACCCAGTGCGTCGGGTTTTGACCCGACGCACTTTTACCATATTCACTATCTTCTGAGTATCAAAAATTATGGAAGAACCACTTGACGAATATGACCGACTCATTTTGCAGCAACTCGAAAGAGACGCCCGCAAAGCTTATTCGGCCATCGCCGATGATTTACAGATTTCCAACACAATGGTGCATCAACGGGTAGGAAAGTTGAAACGGATTGGCATTCTAAAAGGAAGCACGATTGTATTAAACGAACGAAAATTAGGCTACGAATGGGGTGCTTTTACAGGCATTACGCTGAAAGAAGACTCTGATTCTGAGAAAATTATTGACGCACTCAAGCAAATCCCAGAAGTGACTGAGTGTTATTATATTACAGGAAAATATACGCTTTATATTCGCATCGTGGCTCGCAGTAACGAGCACATGCGCAAAGTTTTATACGAAAAAATTGACCATATTCCTGGCGTCCTCAAAACAGAATCACTCATCGACTTTGGAGCGGCGTTCAAACGAAATGTTCCTATCGAAGAATAAGAACTCCTTACTACTATGGCTACTTCAAAAACCTACCTCTCGCTTTTATTTTTTTGTTTGAGTTTCACGTTTTTGTTTGCCCAAAACACCAAAATCCAATTGACCAAAGCGGTAAAAGCTGGTCAGCAAAACGGGTTTGACATCTACAAAGTGCAGTTTAAAGTACTGAGCGGCGAAGCTAAAAACAGGTCAGAATTTACCCTCCTCGACAACGGAGTCGTCAAAGGTTACGCCCAACTCGAAAGTTACAGCGAACCCTTGACGCCTGGGCAAGCGACTAAATTTGAGGAAATGATTTACGTTCTCGGGGGCAGCATCGCCGCTGGGCAAACGCTTGTTTCTCACGACCTTGCCCAACCAACCCTTGCTGCCAATCGCCCTTTTGGGTTTACGACCTCTACGGCTTTTCTTGGCAATAGTTCTACCGAGTTTATGAGCAGTATCTCCGAGGTGAAAGGCACCATAAAAGTCGGGGATGCCATTGAATACCAAAATGCGAAAGGTGAACGTTCCAAAGCCAAAATCACCCGCATTGATGTAGGTCAGACGCTCCACCCAATTTACCTCATCGAAGGTTTACCCAAAGACACTTATGTCAGTGTCACGATAGAATCAGAAAGTAAAGTTGATTTTTCTAACGCAAAAGTTACTTCGGTGGGAGGTTTAGGGGGTGCGTCAACAAACCCAGCTTCCGCCAATACCAAGACGGCCAAAGTAACGGGCAAAACCCAGAAGATACCCGTGAATGTAACCTTGAAAAATGACGAAGTAAAAATAACGGTTCATAACCTCATCAAATTCAACCCCGACCCAGCCGCCAGTCAGTACGACGTCATCAAAGTCGATTACTCGCTCGATTACTACATTGTGGACGCTACGTTTGAAAACATTTCCAATCACGCTATTGACGCGGGAGAATACCTGTTACGTTTCAACTTTTTCTCCGCTGACGGCAAGAGCGCCGATGAATTTCTACGGCTTTTTAAGAAAGAAAAAGGCGCTAACGACGAGGCAAAACAGCAAGCCGACCTCGTCGATAAAATGGTTTTGGGAGGAACGAGCAAAATCAAATCGGCAGGAGTGCTAGTCAAATACCAAGAAATGATTCCTGATTATGAACAAAATCATAAGCCGATTGTAGAAAAACTTTCTAAAATGATGGCGCCCCAGCAGCAACTTCACAGCATCGTTGCTACGATTTTGGCCGTTCCACCAACGTATAAAATCGAAGGAGTTGGCACGTGGAAAGGCACATTTTTTAGCCAGAAAAATTTCATCTTTGCTCCCGTTAGCAAGTAAATGTAATCGTGCTTTCGGTTTCTCAAAACCGAAACAGGGGTTACTCATAACCCCGTCTAGCCCCATCAGTAACCCAAAATACCCTTAGAACAATGAAAACATGGATAGGTGTTGATATTGGCACAACCAACGTGAAGGCCACGGCCATTGATGAATCTGGCGACATCGTCGCACACGCCTCGGCCGCTTGCGTCACCTATCACCCACGGCCACGCTACGTTGAACAAAATCCCGACGAAATTTACGGGCTTTTTGTCCGCGTGATTCAGCAAGTTTCGGAGCAATTGCGCCACAAAAACGCCAGCATCGAAGCCATTGGCTTGTGTTCGGCCATGCACAGCGTCATTCCCATCGACGCCCGAAATCGTCGCCTAACTCGCTCACTACTTTGGGCTGATAACCGCAGCGAAGCCCAAGCCGATGCCCTTAAAACACACCCCATCCTCGCAAAACTATACCCACAAGTAGGCATACCTGCCCATCCGTACGCGCCATTGACCAAAATGGTGTGGTTTCGCGAACAAAAACCTTCCGTTTTTAGTAAAATCAGCCGTTTTGTTTCCCAAAAAGAATACATCTGGTACCGACTTTTTGGAAAGTTTCAAATCGACTATTCGATGGCTTCAGGAACAGCCCTGCTCGATAATCGCCGTTTTCGGTGGAGTTCGTTGGCCATGGACTACGCGGGTATTAATGCCTCCCAACTGTCCGACCTAGTTCCAACTTATCACCAAGAGAAACTCACCCAGCGAAGCCTTGCCAAGCAACTTGGCATTCCTGTTGGTACTCCCTTTGTCATTGGCGCAGGCGATGCTTGTTTGGCCAATTTAGGCTCAGGAGCATTGGAAACGGGCGTCACTACCCTCACCATTGGCACCAGCGGAGCGGTGCGTCAAACCGCCGCTACTCCCGCTCGCGACCCTCAGCAGCGTTTGTTCACCTACGTTTTGGACGAAACCCATTACGTATCGGGTGGCCCCACCAACAACGGCGGAAATGTGCTCGAATGGCTTTCTAAACACTTGCTTTTAAAAGACCCCAGCGAACTGCTCGCCATGGCCGAAAGCGTCGGGACGGGCGCCGAGGGTTTGTTGTTTGTGCCTTACCTTTTGGGTGAGCGTGCTCCCGTTTGGGATGCCCACGCTTACGGGAGCTACCAACGTTTGCAATGGCAGCACACCCAAGCCCACATGGCCCGCGCGACCTTAGAAGGAGTGCTGATGAACCTCAATCAAATTCGTCAAATTATCGACTCCCAACTCAACAAAACCCGTATCTTGCACGCCAACGGCGGTTTTACACGTTCAAAATTTTGGGTTCAATTGTTGACCGATATATTTAATACACCCGTTCGGGTCAATGAAAGCAACGAAAGCGGTTGCCTTGGAGCGACTTTGCTAGCAATGAAATCGTTGGGAAAACTTGAAAGCTTGGAAGAAGGAGTCCATCAATACGTTCGATTTGCCGATACTTATCACCCCGACCCTTCGCAGACCAAAGTCTATCAAAAAGTGCAACGCGAATTTGTCAAAGCGATGGTTGTGAGGTAACTACAAAAATGGCTTGGTATTTGTATTGGAACAAATTGAAAACTTTAAACGTTAAACAATCATCTTAAAATAATACGCCAAACCATGAAAAAGATTGGAATCGCCGCCGTCATCACTACTGTAATGGTAAGCCTTATGGCTTTTAAATCCGTTGAACCCAAAACCGAAGAAGCCAAAATTCAGTGGGTGACGTTGGAAGAAGCCTACAAACTTAACCAAAAACAACCACGCAAAATTTGGATTGATTTATACACAGAGTGGTGTGGATGGTGCAAAGTAATGGATAAAAATACCTTCAAAAATGCGGAAGTGGTTCAATTTACGAACAAGAAATTCTACGCCGTAAAATACAATCCAGAAAAAGATGCCGACGTAATGTTTGGAAAAGTTTCGTTCCGTAGCCTTATCAATGGCAAAGTGACGGGCTATCCAACCACGGTTTTCATGGATGAAAAAATGAACCTCATCCAACCGATTGCTGGTTATTTGGAGCCGCGTATGTTCCACCAAGTGCTCGCATATTTTGGCGACAATAATCACCAAAAAGAGCCTTTTGACCAGTTTCAACAAAAGACTTACCCTACTAAATACACCGCTAAAGCACAATAACGGGGTATTTTAGTTCTTCTAATTACTCTTATGCAATTATCACTTTATCAACTCGACGCGTTTACCGACAAAGTTTTTGGCGGTAATCCTGCCGCTGTCGTTCCTCTTACCTCATGGCTTCCTGACGAAACCATGCAGGCCATCGCCGCTGAAAACAACTTGGCCGAAACGGCTTTTTACGTCCCAACGGAAACAGGTTTTCACATTCGTTGGTTCACCCCTACGGTCGAAGTGGACCTTTGCGGCCACGCCACATTGGCCAGCGCCTACGTATTGTTTTCCCTCGAAAATTATGCCCACGACGAAATAAATTTCGACTCTCGAAGCGGTATTTTAAACGTTCGCAAAGAAGGAGATTGGCTCGTTCTTAACTTCCCCGCTGACAGCATTCACAAGCAATTGCTTTCACCTCCTGCTTTATTGGAAGCCTTGGGGGAAATCAGTCCCGTTGAAATTTTACGCGGGAAAACCGACTTTATGGCGGTATTAGAATCCGAAGAACAAGTACGCACGCTTCAGCCAGATATTATCGTTTTATCAACTTTGCCTGCGCGTGGTGTAATCATTACAGCCCCAGGTGATTCGGTTGACTTTGTATCTCGCTTTTTTGCGCCCCAATCAGGAATTGCCGAAGACCCAGTCACGGGTTCAGCACACACCACACTCACGCCTTATTGGGCCGATAAATTGGGCAAAACCGAGATGGAAGCCCTGCAAGTTTCTGCCCGTGGTGGTGTTTTAAAAACAAAGCTTATCGGTGACCGCGTAGAAATAGCGGGCCAAGTAAAACTCTATTTACGAGGTACTATTGAAATGGGGTAATTCTAGTTTTAACAAAATACTTTAGAATCAATGACAAAGCGTCGGCAGGAAAATTTCCCACCGACGCTTTTCTTTTCACTATTTTTCCGTTACCGCTTTCGCCAAACGCCTTCCTTTGGAAGCCATTTCTTTGGATTCATCCTCAGGCATCGTCAATGGGCGTTCTGGTTCTTCCTCTACGGGAGCAATTTCGAGGCCCGAGGCCCTAAGTTTTTCGATAATGGAAATAATCTCATTTCCACGCCGACCTTGCTCCTCAATCGCAAGCTGGTTGTATTCTTTTTCGCGCGCGGTTTCCCAGATAAACAGCTCTGTTTTAGCATCATAAATCCCTAAAGGCAATCCTTTTGAGATTTGAGAAAAGTTTTTAATCGCATCTTCCGCTTCGGGACGTGTGGTGTAAGTTAGATGATAAAAACTTCCTTTGAACAAATATAAAATTGAAAAACGGTTCATAGCAGTAGTGATTGAAGTAGGGCTTTATTGAAAAGCAAAAACGAATAAAACAATGGATTCTTGTACCGAATGATTTTCGGTAGGGCTTCCTCGTTAGAGTGGTTTTAATTTGTAGGTTGATTGATGAGCGGTAGCATTGTAGGGTAAGCTACGTTAGGCTCTGAAATAGACAAAAGAAAGAACAAGGTCTCTTTGAAGTGAGATATTTACTTAAACAAATATCAAGAAAATATCGCATTAAACAAAAGAACCGAAGAAAATATTTTTATACTTCCTTCGGTTCAATTTTATCAAAATATGATTTTTTCTAGTTTTGAACCATATAAGAGCATCTAAGTTTTTCTTATAATCCCTTAGATGTCTTATATGGTTTAAAAACTTATTTCTTCAAAATCGTAAACTCTACGCGGCGGTTTTTCTTGCGGTTTTCCTCCGTCGTATTGGGGGAAACAGGCCGTGTAGGACCATAACCTTTAGTCTGGATTCTATCACCCACAATTCCTTTAGTCCCCAAATAACGCTTCACCTCCTCTACCCTATCTTTTGATAATTGTAAGTTGGCATCAAAATCCCCGACGTTGTCCGTATGTCCTTCGATGAGCACTTCCATCGTCCCGTTTTCGGTCATCATTTGCGCGATTCGGTCTAACTCTGGCAACGACGCAGGCAACAAATCAAACTTACTCTGGGCAAACCCAATCGTATTCAGTGTTACTTTTTGGCCAATCTCAATGGGAGATAAAAGAAGTTCGCGGCGAAGTTCACGGTATTGGGTTTCTTTGGTTAAATCAATCACCATTCCTCCCGACTGATACCCTTTTCGTTGCGCCGTCAGGCCGTATTGTTTTTGGGTATCTAAGACCACTTTGAAATCCCCCACGGCAGGATCATAGTCGATGCGTTGCGGGGTTTGTTTTTGGTCTAAATCTTCCACAATTACCTCGGCTGCCACGGGCTGTTTGGTGGTTTGGTCGAGCACTACGCCTTTCAACATCACCGTCGGAACGGGGCGAATCTGCTCTGGAAGCTTCATTCTGAAAATATCAAATTCGCCCAATGAATTTTCAGACGAGCAAAAATACGCGTACGCTCCCGAGGCAGGAATGGTAAAATGTGCTTCAAAATCGGACGTATTGAAAGCTGGGCCGAGGTTTTCTGGCTCCGACCAACGCGTCCAAGTTTCGTCCAAACGACGACTTACGTAAATATCCATTTCACCGTATCCGCTACGACCACTGGAAGTAAAATAAATCGTTTGATTGTCAGTCGCCAAAAAAGGCGTAAACTCATCATCGGCCGTGTTCAAATCAGCACCCATGTTTTTAGCGGGCGACCAAGTACCGTCAGCTTGTTGGAAAGACACGTACAAATCTGCTCCTCCTTTGGTATTTCCATCTTGCAACGACAACACCATTACTTTTCCGTTAGGGCCAATGTAAAATCCCGAGAAAGAATGTTCGTTGACATAACTTTGAAGGCGTAGTTCCTGCGGTGCCGTCCAGCCTGTACGGTTTTTACGGCTCACTGATACGCCTTTCGACAAGCTTCCGTCGGGGTGATAAATGTTCATTAAGAGCGCTGTACGGTCGTCGGGAGAGATATAGCAAATAGAATTTTCTTGGGCGTTGTTGATAGGTTTCCCCATGTTTTGCGCTTTTTGCCACACCCCATTTTTTTCCTCGGCGTACCAAACATCGTAATCTTCGGATGTGCGAATATTTTCGGGGTGATCGAAGCGGGTAAAATAAATGGTGCGCCCGTCGGGAGAAATCACAGGCGCCACTTCATTGGCTTTGGAGTTGACATTAGGGCCAAGATTTTCTTTCTTCAATTCTTTCGGAACATTCTTGGCGAGGTTAATTGTCGCCTCCACGGGCTTTTCTGAGGCTGAGATACCAATGGCATCAATTTCGTTCCATCCTTCTACCAACTGCGTGTTGAGGGTTACTTTAAGGGATGTTACTTTAAACGCCGTCAGTTGCGGCAGCCAAATACGGTGCATTCCCGCGCCGCGTTTACTAGCTTCGGGCTTGGCCTTGTAAAAAGTATATTCTTTGTTGTCGGTATCGTACCCCACAACGCTCGTCACGCAGCCAGCGCCGTAGTTTTCGGCAATGACAATCTGGCGAATCTGTGCGGGCGTTTCAAATCCCACTTTTATCCATTCTTCGCCCGCGTCAGGCTGTGCCGACCGCCAAGCCGACGCGCCACTTTCTCCTTGAGGGAGTTTATTAGGTTTGCCTAAAAGTTGGGAAGGACGGTACTGCGCGCCGTTTCCTTGCGCATATTCCGAAGATACACCGATGACCTTTGAAGCCCACTGAACCTCCTGTGAATGAAGCACATAACTAACAATAAACAGTACAAAAAACGAAAAAAAACGCATAATTACAAGTTTTTTTAGGTAGCTGCACATTTATCGTGCCAATTACAACAATTCGTCCGAAGGATTCCAAAAGACTTTTTTAAAATCCACGATTTTATCATTTTTCACTTTCACGCCTTCCTGCTCCAGAAGTTCTTGCATGGCCGTAGGCGTTCCAAAAAAGTGTTTACCCGTGAGCATTCCGTCACGATTTACCACCCGATGCGCAGGGACGTCGGGCATTCCGTGGCAGGCATTCATGGCCCACCCGACCATGCGAGCCGTCAATTTTGTTCCTAAAAAAGTAGCGATTGACCCGTAAGAAGTTGCGCGCCCTTCGGGTATTTGTCGAACGACGTCATACACGTCATCGAAGAAGTTTTTTGATTCCATGGTTCTTGTTAAACCATATAAGACATATAAGAGATTATAAGAAAACTTATATGCCCTTATATGTCTTATATGGTTCCAAATGCTCCTAAGGCTTTTCGATTTTATTGACCAACTCACCGTACCATTTTTCCCCATATTTGGTAATTAGCGGGTCTTTCAAGAACTTATACAAAGGCACACCCAGCTCCCGTCCATTGTCACAAGCAGGACGACAAATGTGCCAGCGGTCGTAATTGAGCGCATCAAAATGGTCGTATTTGGTAATGCGAATGGGGTACAAATAGCAGGAAATTGGTTTACGGAATGTAATTTTTTTATCCAAAAACGCCTGCTCAATCCCGCATTTCAAAATCCCTTTTTGGTCATAAATAGCGTAGGCACACTCTCGTCCATTGACGGTTGGGGTAACGTAATCACCATCAGTATCTTGTTCGTACAAGCCCGTTTTTTCAATGGCATCAAGCCCTTTTTTATTCAAATAAGGCTTCACTTTAGGGAAAACCTCTTCTAATTTTTCCAGTTCGTCTTCGTTGAGAGGTGCTCCCATATCACCTTCGATACAACAAGCACCTTTACATTTTGTCAATTCACAAACAAAATACTGGTCAGCAATGTCGTCGCTGATGACGGTATTATCAATGACTATCATTGTTTCTTAATCTTAATTTGTTGACCAATCTTTACTCCCGTATCAGGCAGTTCGTTCCATTCCTTGATTTGATCCACTTTTACGCCATATTTCTGCGAAATACTAAACATCGTTTCGCCTTGTGCTACGGTGTGCGTGACAAACTCAGTTGCCTTAGGTTGCTGGTCAAGGGTATTTCCTACGGGGCGAATGTTCAACTTTTGTCCGCTCAACAACTTCGCATCTTGGGGTAGGTTATTCCAATACAAAATGTCGTTGACCGTTACATCATACATTTTCGAAATACTGTAAAACGTCTGCCCTGCTCCTACTACGTGTACAATTGCCTTGCCATTCGTCGAAGTTGCTGGTGCCGTATTTTTGGGCGTTACCGAAACTGGTTCTTGGGTAGTTGGCGTAGGCTTGGTGGTAGTTTTATCCTGTTTTGGTGGAGTCGTACTAGCTGTCTGTTTTTGAGGGGTATCGTTGGTTGTAGGTTTTGTAGTTGGCGTTGTTGACGACGATGACGGAGTCGTATTTTTAGTAGTTGACGATTTAGGCTTTGAACTAGGAGTCGTCGATTCATCATTGATAATGACCACGCGATCATCATCCCCTGGATTAAACGATGGCGCGCGACGGTTTGGCTTAGTCGTTGAATTAGGCGAACTTGTTTGTTTGCTTGGTTTAGGCTCTGCCGATGTACCCGAGTCCGTAAACTCTACTCCTCCATCTTTGGAATCCGTCGTTGTTTGGGGCTGAGTTTGGGCTGGTGTAGAGGTTGTTGTCGCAGGGGTATCTGCCATTTTTGGGGTATAAACCTTACGCTCCGACGCATTTTGTGGAACTTTATTGGTTGTCGTATTCGCTCCCGCCGTTTGTTCAGTACGCACAGGTTCCTGAACCGCTGGGCGAGGTTGCGACTTATCCATTCCTGGCTTCCATTCATCTTGCGGAGTTTCAATGATTTCTACGGGTTTGCTTCTTGGGCGTTTTTTGGTCAACCAAAGCACACGTCCCGTTTGAAGGCGCGTGTTGCGGTTATCAATGCGGTTGTAACGAACCAAAAATTTCAAGCGAACACCATAAATTTGCGAAACTTTCCAAAGCGATTCTCCTTCACGCACGGTATGGAAAGGCACCACGGCACGTTTGTTTTTCTTGGCCAAATAATACACTTCACCTGGCACCACTGGGCCACGTTCCGACATATCATTATAACGCAAAAAGCTACTAAAGCTCACGCGGGCTTTTCTGGACAGTGTTTCCACGTTGTCGTTGTTGCCCGCCATAATTCCTGGCAAACCGTTGATTTCATACAACAACAGGTCGTTATTGTAACCTTCGGCCCGCACAAGCACAGGGAAACCAATGTCTTTTTGGGTAAAATTGTCACGTTGGTTGGGCTTTTTAAAAACTGACAAACGCGAACGTACTGTTTCATACTGGTCGTTAGTAACTGGCAATAACAAAGAATATGCTCTATCCGACGGAATGTCGTTGGTCGTTACCCAGCGGTTTTGCGCGCGAAGGTTTGTTTCATCAACGGCAAATTCTTTGGCAATTCCTTCCAGCGAGCGACCACCTGCTTGTGGATACTCCAACAACACAAACTGATTAGGCGACTGATAGCGCTCAATAGCCGACTCAATGGCAATTTTGTGTGCCAAAAAGCGCAAAATATAACGGTCAGACTTGCCATCTAATTTAATTTCGCGGGCATAGCCCCATTCTGCGGGTATCGTTTTACTAATTCCACCCGCTCCCAAATAATAAGAATACAACGACGCTACCCAATTATTAAACTGCGTATTGCTTTTTTTAAGGTACTTAGCCGCCGCCCGCGTTGACGAAGTAATATTTTTACGCTCGTCTATCTGGTCGTCCACTCGCAAACCATAATCCAAAGCCGTTTCTTTCTTGAACTGCCAGAACCCTACCGCGTTTGACGCCGAAACTGCATCGGGCTGTAGATTGCTTTCTTGTACTGCTAAATATTTAAAATCAACGGGTACATCTTCGTCAATCAAAATCCCTTCAACGATGGGAAAAAACAGCAGGCACCGATCCAATTTCGCTTCCCAAAATTTTTTGTTGCCCATCAGAGCCTTTACATCTGTTTGAACTACGGCCCGCGCATCTTCATCAAGCTGCACGTTCATCCCAGCAAAGCCAACGCTACGCGGTACAGTAGGCACGGCAGGGGCTTGCGCTACGACAAATCCTACCAAAAAGAATGAAAAAAGAGTGGTTAGGGCTACAATACGTTTCATTGTGGTTTCGGTTCGCTTCATAACTAATTTTTATATGCAATCATCAAGCCGTCACGAATAGGCAAAAGTAGGTTGCTTACCCGTGGGTCGTTGTGTACTTTTTGATTAAAGTCTAAAAGGTTCTGCGTATCCTTATCTATTTTTTTATCTGTTTGTACAACTTTTCCGCTCCAAAGCACATTATCAGCAATAATAACGCCACCTGGGCGCACTTTGTCAATAACCAAATCGTAATAAAGCGCGTAGTTGAGTTTGTCGGCATCAATAAATACCAAATCAAACGTATCGGGCAAGGTAGGAATCAATTCTACCGCATTCGCAATTCGGTAGTCAATCTTATTTTTATACGGAGATTTGTCAAAAAACGACCTCGTAAAATCCTCTAACTCTTCATTGACATCAATGGTTATCAGAAGCCCGTCTTCGGTTAATCCTTCGGCCAAACACAAGGCTGAATACCCCGTATAGGTACCTATTTCAAGAACCCTACGCGGGCGCATCATGGTAGAAAAAAGTGCCAGCAAACGGCCTTGCACGTGCCCCGACAACATACGAGGCTGTAAAACCTTTGCGTGCGTTTCTCGATTGAGAAGGGCCAACAGCGTACTTTCTGGCGAGGTATGCGCCTGCGAATATCCCTCTATGGCCTCTGACAAAAACTCCATTTAGTGTAGGTTGTTTAACAAATATAAACGGAAAAACGCCTAAAAGTATATAAAATGGCCTTTTTTCACAACAAACGACGTGAGGAGGATTACTCACAACCCGATTACTTAGAGTCGTCCTCAGGCACAAAGCACAAGCTACTCCATTGACTTTCGTCGAGCATTTCTTGGGCGATATCTTGGAGTTGTGAGGCAGTTACGGCTTCAATTTCCCGAAAAATTTCTTCCAGCGAATCTATTTTTCCAGTATCTAAAATACTTTTAGCCATCATCAACATAAAGCTTTGATTACCTTCTTCTGACATGGCCAATTGCCCCATAAGCTGTACTTTCAAATTACGAAGCTGAATCGTCGTCAACGGTTTTTCACGTACTTGACGCAGTTCGCGATGTACCAATTGGATAGCACGATCGAGGTTTTTGGGTTCTGTTCCAAAAAATACCCCCAAAAAGCCTGTATCCAAAAAGGGCGCGTACGTAGCTTCTATTGAATAAACTAGGCCATATTTTTCCCGAAGTGTCATGTTAAAACGGGAATTCATACCAGGGCCACCGAGGAGATTAATCAGCATAAAAAACGGCAAACGTTTTTCATCCATCATTGCATACGCTGGCCGCCCCATCGCCACTTGGGTCTGGGTCATACCACGGGCTACCCGCAACGTTTGCGGTACATAAATACTCGGCGACGTACGAATCCGTTGGCTGGTTGAATGAGGGAGGTCGTACAAGTATTTTTCGGCTTGCTTTACCGCCTTGTTGAAAGGCAAATTGCTCACCAACGACACCACGATGCGTTCGGTATCAAGGTTATCTGCAATAAAAGTTTGTAAATCGTTACGACCAAACGACCGAACACTTTCAGCAGTTCCGAGGATATTCTTTCCCAATTGGTGGTTTTGAAAAACCAATTCGTCAAAATCATCTTGGATGGCGTCCTCGGGAGAATCGTGGTACATGGCCATTTCTTCCAAAATTACCCCCCGTTCTTTTTCAATTTGTTTTTCGGGAAAAACGGAATGAAAAGTAATGTCGGACAACAATTCAATGGCTTTGTCGCTGTGCGATGCCAACAATGACGCGTGAAAACACACTTTTTCTTTGGTCGTATAGGCATTCAACTCCCCTCCGACGGTTTCGAGGCGGTTGATGATGTGATACGATTTACGTTTTTGAGTTCCTTTGAAAGCCATGTGCTCCCAAAAGTGCGCGAGGCCCTGCTGGTGTGGTTGCTCGTCTCGACTACCAATGTCGAGCATAATTCCCCAGTGAGCGATTTGGGTATGTGGTACTTGTTTGTGTACAACACGAATGCCATTGGGCAAGGTGTGTAAGCGGTATTCTTCCATTCTTTGCGATTATCACTTCTACAAAGGTAACAGTTTTTGGTGGATGTGGGTTTCGTCAACGTACCATAAAGCCTGCTATTCCTTGAGATTTTGCAGTTTTCTGCGTTGTTTTGAGGTTTAATCAGCCCCTTTCCGAAAGTTTTAAAACTTTTGGAAAGGTTACAATTTAATAAACCGTATGGCATTTCAAAAACTTTCCATGGACGAACTCAACCGCCTGTCGGTCGAAGAATTCAAGTCCGCCGCCAAACATTCCTTTGTATTTATCCTCGATGATATTCGTAGCCTCAACAACGTAGGTTCGGTTTTTCGCACCGCCGATGCCTTTAAAGCATCGAAAATTTATTTATGTGGGCTAACGGGCACCCCACCTCACCGCGACATTACCAAAACTGCCCTCGGCGCCGACGAATCTGTCGAATGGGAGCACGTGGAAGAGGTTTTAGCCCTTATCTCTCAACTCAAAACGGAAGGATTTACCATCGTTTCTATTGAACAAGCCGAAGGGAGTACGCTTTTACATGAGTTTAAACCAGTCGCCAACCAGTCGTACGCGTTTATTTTGGGAAATGAAGTCTTTGGGGTCAACGAAGACGTTGTGAATCAAAGCGATATTTGTTTAGAAATCCCGCAATTTGGGACTAAACATTCACTCAACGTATCAGTAACTGCTGGGATTGTGGCGTGGGATTATGTGTCTAAATTGATGACATAATTTATGCGCCTCATCATTGACCCATTAGGCGACGGACACCATGACCTTTTCTTAAAAATCGACGTGATGCCAAGTCAAATCAAAATTGCTGATAGTTATTACCTTTTTGATTTTTTGGAAATAAGTCAAGAAGAAATAAAAGCGATAAAGCAACAGCAAATGGCTCCGATAGTCTATGGAGCCTTACGGCTTATCGAATATTGGGAAAGCCGTATCTTATCCATGTCAAAAGGGCAAACAGTATTCCTGCTATTTGATTTGTCGGATCAGTACGTCGGAGGGTTTCGAGTTACGAAAGTAAAATATGGGTATCAATTTGAAGAGGTATTTACTGAAGAATCAGCAGGCTACGCGGTCAATAAATCTACCCTTGATTCCGTTGTGTCTCTAACATCGCTCCGAACCGACAAGCCTTCTCCTTCTGAATGGCTAATTAGCGAAGAAAGGCTGCGAGAGGGATTGGATTGGAGTAAAAAACAACTCGTAAAATAAAAATCCATGACAAAAGTTTTTGTTTTAACGACATTTGTTGTATCTATTTGTAAAATCTTTTCTTTCAAACTATATCCTCTGTTATCCCAATGAAATCAGACAAGAAAAAAGCAGCAAGCGATATTGCGCAGAAAATATCAGCTGCCCTTACAACCGAAAATGTATCGAAGAAAATAGCTAAAGCTATTGAAAAAACTTCTGAGAAATTGGCTAAAAAGCTCCTAAAAATCAGCAAAGAGGCGAAAAAAGCTCAAGAAGCAGCCGAAAAAGAAGCAGTAAAAAAAGCGAAGAAAGCTGCCGAAAAGGAAGCTAAAAAGGCTAAAAAAGAGACTAAGAAGAAAAAGGAGCCAAAAGTAATTACGCCAAAAGTGGAGGAATCCGTAAAAACTGTCGCCCCTGAAGTTGCTCCAGTGACTCCCAAAGCAGCACCCAAACCTGCGGCGGCTAAACCCGCAGCTCCCGCCAAACGCCCCGCTCCGAAAAAAGCTCCCGCTGCTCCGAAGCCAAAAGAATCGGATACATTAGCCGAAAGCTAGGTTTCTCATTGATTTCTTGAAGGCGGTCTGACTATCGTCTGACCGCGACAAAGGTCAGACGGCAGCCAGACCGTGACACACAACCAAGGTCAGACGATAGTCAGACCGTAAAATGCAACAAAAAAAGCCTCCCAAAGACCGTGCATAGCATCGAACTCTCTGGGAGGCTTTTGTTTATTGTTGCCCTTTTTATTCTTGTTTTGGCTTCTTTGGTACAAAAACGGGCTTCGGTCGTGCCCCCGTTCCCCCAATGGGGGCTAATTCGTCAGATTTTTCTTCCGTCGTCTGTGGACTAGCCCCCGCTCCCCCAATGGGGGCAGTTGCATTTGATTTTTCTTCTGTTGTCTGTGGACTATCGACCGTGGACTGTGGACTTGAAATTGGCTTCTTCGGCACAAAAACGGGCTTCGGTCGTGCCCCCGTTCCCCCAATGGGGGTTGATTCGTCAGATTTTTCTTCCGTCGTCTGTGGACTAGCCCCCGCTCCCCCAATGGGGGCAGTTGCATTTGATTTTTCTTCTGTTGTCTGTGGACTATCGACCGTGGACTGTGGACTTGAAATTGGCTTCTTCGGCACAAAAACGGGCTTCGGTCGTGCCCCCGTTCCCCCAATGGGGGCAGTTGCGTTCGATTTTTCTTCCGTCGCCTGTGGACTATCGACCGTGGACTGTGGACTTGAAATTGGCTTTTTAGGAACAAAAACAGGTTTCGGTCTAGCCCCCGTTCCCCCAATGGGGGCAATTGCGTCAGATTTTTCTTCCATCGTCTGTGGACTATCGACCATGGACTCAGTATTTGAAATTGGCTTTTTAGGAGCAAAAACAGGCTTCGGTCTGGCTCCCGTTCCCCCAATGGGGACAGTTGCGTCAGATTTTTCTTCCGTCGCCTGTGGACTATCGACCGTGGACTGTGGACTTGAAATTGGCTTTTTAGGAGCAAAAACAGGTTTCGGTCTGGCCCCCGTTCCCCCAATGGGGGCAGTTGTTTCAGGTTTTTCTTCCGTTGTCTGTGGACTATCAACTGTGGACTGTGGACTTGAAATTGGCTTTTTAGGCGCGAAAGCTGGTTTAGGTCTAGCCCCCGTTCCCCCAATAGGGGCAGTTATGTTAGGTTTTTCTTCCGTCGTCTGTGGACTATCGACCGCGGACGCTGAAACTACAGCCTTTTGCTTTTTCAAGGCTTCCTTTTCCTGCATGAACTGCTCATATAACGACTTCTTTTCTTCTGCCTGTTCGGGCGTAAGATTAGAGTAATGGTAGTTCATATCACGCACATCAAACTCACTGTAGTCAAACGTTTTGGTCATCGTCAAGCATTCCGTAGGACATACCGTAGTACAAAGCCCACAATAGCAGCATTTGGCCATATCGATATCGAACTTGGCCGCATACAAACGAATGGGTGAGCCATCAGATGCTTTCCCAACTTCACCCGTTGCTTTAATCGGCTCAATATCAATACAATCGACGGGACAAACCTTCGCACATTTATCACAAACAATGCAATCATCCATTTCATTGTGTAAGCGATAACGGCCATTGTCGGGAATAGGCATCACTTCAAGCGGATACTGTAACGTCACCATTCCATCCTGTTCATTGAAATAGCCACTTGAACCGACATTATGATTGCTTCTCCGATTTCGGGCTTGCCAAAGGTGTCTAAAGGTAAGCTTTAAGCCTCCCAGTGTGGTACGAATACCGTCGTTGATATGTTCAAAATATGTTTTCAAAAGATTTTTTCTTTTTTAGCTCTTCCCAAATCGTTTCAACCAATCGAGTAATCTTTCAACATCAGCACGGAGAAAAAGTTGCGTTCCTTCGTTCATGGTCGCAGCCGAACCGCAAGCCACACCCCAGCGAATCATTTCTGAGTAAGTCAACCCTTGCGTCAGTGCCCACGTCATCCCTGCTACCATACTATCGCCTGCACCTACCGTACTGCGTTTCTGAACGGGTGGAGCAGGTACGTGCTCACACAAGTCTTTCGTCACCAAAATAGCTCCTTTGGGTCCCATCGACACAATCACCACTTCACATTTTCCGTCCCCAATGAGCATTCGAGCGGCGTCATCCACGTCGTCGATTTGTAAATCTTTGGCCCCTACCAACGCTTCTAATTCGCCAATGTTGGGTTTCAACAAAAACACGCCTTCATCACAAGCAGCTTGAAGTGGTTCTCCCGAAGTATCTAAAACCAGCCTTGCTCCTATTTCTTTGCTGATAGATGCTACTTTTTCGTAAAAATTGACATCCATTTGTGGCGGCAAACTGCCACTTGCTACAACGTAGTCGGCTTTGGACTGTCGTAATGTTTCCAAAACAGCCTCGGTTTCGGCTTCACTCAAGGCCGTCCCTGGCATTCCGAAACGGTATTGGGCGTTGGTAGAAGTTTCGGCAACAATAAAATTTTCCCGCGTCCACTGTTCGGTCTGAATCACCTCACAGTCAATCCCTTCTTGAGACACCAAATCACGAAGAACTTGTCCCGAAGGACCGCCCGTCGTAAAAATAGCGGTACTTTTTCCTCCCAATCGCTTGATGGCTTTGGAAACATTGATACCTCCCCCTCCCGCATCAAAACGTGGCGCATCACAACGCAGTTTTTGTTCTGGAATCAGTCGGTCGATATGGGTGCTTTTATCTACCGCAGGGTTGACGGTTAGGGTTACTATTTTCATCGTGTGTCTTATCGTTATTTTAGGATAATAGACTTATTTGGAGGCCTTATTCCACTCTTCAATTTGAGCCAAAATATCTTGTTGCCCCACTCGTTTTTCTGAAGAAGTGACAAAAATGAGCGGCAACTCTACCCAAGTTTCTAACAGGGTCTTTTTGTAGTTTTCCAGTCGAGTTTGCAACTGGTTTGCAGTCAGTTTATCTGCTTTTGTAAACACCAAACAGAACGGTACTCCTTTTTCTCCCAGCTTTTGCATAAACTCAAGGTCGATTTTTTGGGGCTCAATGCGGGAGTCAATAAGAACAAAAGTACACGTAAGGCTTTCACGATTGAAAAGATAATCATCTATCATTATCGACCACTTTTGGCGTTCGGTTTGCGATACTTGGGCATATCCGTACCCAGGCAAATCGACCAAATACCAAGCATCGTTTATCATGAAATGGTTGATTACCTGCGTCTTACCTGGCTTTCCTGAGATTTTAGCAAGGTTTCCGTGGTTGGTAAGCGCGTTGATAAGCGACGATTTACCCACATTTGACCGACCGATAAACGCGTATTCAGGGCGGTCGGGCTTAGGACACTGTTCGTGCTGCGAAGAGCTTTTGACAAAAACGGCAGTTTTGATTTTCATAATGCAAAATTACAAATAACTCACCAATGACGTCGGGATTTGTTTGTTTTGACCAAATTAGTTTTCATAGAACTCAATCGGAAGGTCATCAGGATCGGCGATAAAGAAAAAGCGCTTGTGGGTAAACTCGTCCACCCGAATCGCTTCACATTCAACGCCTTTTTCGGTCAGAAAACCGTGCGCTTGCGAGACATCTGCCACACTAAAAGCCAAATGCCGCAATCCAGCGGCTTCGGGGCGAGAAACCCGCGCGGGAGGATTTGGAAATGAAAACAATTCAATTTGGTAGTGGTCATTGATGGCTAAATCAAGTTTGTACGAATCTCGTTCGGCACGATACACTTCCGCAACCACCCTTAAACCCAATAATTGGGTATAAAAATGCTTTGAACGCTCGTAATTGGAACAAATAATAGCTACATGGTGAATGTTTTGAAGTGAAAGCATGTTGTTATTTTCCTTGTTTAAAATCTCCTTGGTTGTCTATTGCTCAAATTTAAAAAAATTTAGCCATGCCTCATTTACCCGTTTACGATACTCGATTGAAAGCCGCACCATTGGCCGAGTACCTTCAAACCTTGTATCCATTTTTAGGCATAGTCGAAGCGCGCATTCTCAAAACGGGTATCAATCATACGTACTTACTTCGTACAACGACTGACTCGTACATTTTTCGGTTATACTTTTATCAGTGGCGCAGTCGGTTGGAGATTGAGGAAGAAGTTCGCTTATTACTTCATTTAAAAGCATCGGAAGTGCCTGTTTCCTACCCGATTGCCGACAAAAATGGGGTATATCTCCAAGAAATTGAGGCTCACGAAGGGTTACGTTTCGGCGTCCTTTTTTCGTTTGCCGCAGGTGAGAAGGTTCGTTTTTTTAGCCCCGACCACAGCTACACCATCGGACAAGCAATGGCACGTTTTCACAAAGCAACACAGAACTTTGACTTACAACGCCCTTCTTACACTTCCGAAACATTGCTCAAACAGTCGTTGGAACGAATCCGAAAGTATTTTGCTCCCGATTCGGAAACCATGAAGTACATTGAGCGAATTGTGCCTTTACTAACCGATGTATTGGATTCAACCAACACCACTTCGATTCGTGCGGGGGTCGTTCACCTTGATATTTGGTTTGATAACTTGAATATTGCTCCCGACGGGAAAGCAACGTTCTTTGATTTTGATTTTTCGGGAAATGGCTGGCAATGCCTCGACTTGGCGTATTACAATATTCAACTGTTTAATACTGAACCTGACACCTATCGCTACGAAGAAAAATTAGCTCGTTTTTGGGCGGGTTATGAAGCGATACAGCCTGCATCTGACGAAGAAAAAGCGCTGATTCCACCACTTGCGGTTTGTATTTGGTTGTTTTACTTAGGTATCCAATGTCAGCGCTACGACGACTGGTGCAACCTTTTTATCAGCGAAGATTATTTAAAACGGTTTATTGGCATGGCGCAACGCTGGAGCGAAAAGCACGGGCTGTTTGCTGATATGTAAAGCCTGATAATCAACCATATACTCCATAACAAAGTCAGAGACTTTAAGCCGTAGCCGTCCCGACATGATGTCGGGACGAGCAATCGCATTACAAAGGAATTATTTCAATATAAGTCTGTGTGACAATAACCATTTTTGCATTTGGCAAATACTCAATGATTACTTCCCATTTTAACGAAAAGAATTGGTGGAGCTCTTTAAGTAGCATATTCCCTAATTTAAAATAAATAACCTTGGGAGGTGCAGAATCAATTAAACACCGATCATAGAAATCAGCATCTTTGGTGAGAATAACCAAATTGTTCTCTTTTGCATATCGCCAAATGTCGCGGTCATCAGCTTTCCCGTCACTATCTATTACAAATTGAAAATTTGGCGCATTGAAAAAAGAGAAATGCTTTGGCAAATTTACATCCACTAAAAAATCATAAGGAGACATTCTATCAGGCAGCTTTAAAAAAGTGAGTTTCATTGTCAACTGCCCGTACTGCATACTGCAAGCAAGCGTCTATATCCTCCTTTTCAAGAAATGGATATGCCATTAAAAGATTTTCTACAGTTTCACCTGCTGCGATATATTCCAAAATTGTTTTTACGGTTATTCGATACCCTCTTATTATTGGTTTACCATTGCAAATATTTTCATTAATGGTAATTCTTTTCAATAAATTTTCCATGAGATTCTATTTTACACAAAATTAAGATTTTGTTTCCATGAAGACAAAGAGAGAATTATTTACAAACGCCGCCAACGAGTAGAAGAGACTTTAGGCCGTAGCCGTCCCGACATGATGTCGGGACGAGCGACGCATGTAAGACTTTCCAAGTTTAAAAACTTGGAAAGTCTGAACAGTCAAAACTATTCTACCGAAAGCATTTTGGCATTTACTTCTTTTTCGATGGTGATATAGCCTGGATAATTGATTTGTGAATTACCAATCCCCAAGGTTGGTCGTAGTTTGATGGTCAACTTAGAGGGCGTCGTGTTGGCTTTTCCCGACAAATTTTGCATCATATTGACGATGGCTTCGCGGGCTTTGCTGTCGGTAATAAACCGATACGCATTGGTGGTCAATTGCATCGGAACGCGGGTGGTTCCGCCTTTGGGTTGTACTTCAATACGTTGGTCGTATAGCCCAGTAAACAACTCATTTTCTGACAAAAACACCTTGTATTCAAACTGGTTGATACCTGCCAAATTTTTGGTTGGATTGGTTATATCCAAATTAAGGCGAAGGTTGAGCGGGACGTCTTTGGTCAATATCGCTAACCCAATTCTTGGCGACTGCGACAAGTCAAGATTTTGTAGGCTTCTAACATCCACGCCTGCCAGCGTAATGTTATCGGCCGACGCAACAGTGTATTTGCAGTCGCCAAGGGTTTTTACTTCCGAAATTTGTTTCGTGACGGCGCAGCGTTGAAACAGGCCAATCAAGGCCAAAATCACTACAAAAAGGCTAATTCTTTTCATTCTAGTACGGATGTTTGATGTACCCAACGTTTATTAGCCCGTAAAATTGCGACCTAGAATAGTTACTGGCAAATCTTTTGCAACACTTTTTCCGTCGCTTCATCAAGTTGTTGGCGTTCTTCTTGGCTACGGTAAGTGGTTGCAAAAAGGCTGTCCATTGTTTTCGTGATTTTATCGGCCAATTCTCCCGTCCGAATGGTATAGCTTTCTTTCACCGAATCAATCTCTACGCTTTTTTGGGGCGACAGTCGAAGTTTATATTTTGCCAGCGAATCTTCCATAAACCGAATATCGTTGGCTGCTTTAAAGCGTTCTTCTTTCAATTGACGGGCTTGGCACTCCAATTGGGCCATAAGTTGAGCGTCGTTCTCCAGTTGGGCTTGGTTATTTTTTTGGCAACCTAGCATCAACATACTACCCAACATTACCCCCACTCCTATCGGTCTCTTCATCTTCATTAGGCGTAAAATATTATTTAACATTCTGTGGCCATTGAATCGCACTAAGTACATTATTGCCAATACCACGCCCCATCAACAAACCATTTTCGTTGTCCATTTTGTAGTGAATACCGCCGTACAAACGCGAATTGGCACATTCTTGAGACATCGCAGCGAAGTTTGTGAATTTACGTGGAGCAAAACCATGTTGAACTTGTGAACGGTCGGTGAAAGTATAATTGCCATCACCAGTCGTAAATAATTTCACAAAAATACGCTCTCCAACCCCAATTTCAGTAGCATGTCCAGAAGTATAAGCAGGAAAGGCAGGCGTTCCAATCACCGTTTTAAAAGCGGGGTCAATGTACTTTTGAATGTAGGATACAGGACGAATCAATGAATAATCATATTTGGCTTTCCAGCAAGCGATGAAGGCATCAATTTCGGCAATACCCAACATGGCATAACCCACCACTGCTTTTTCGAGAGTCGCATTTGTTTCTTCTAACAACTGGGTTAGAATATTGAATGTATGCCCCGTTGGAGTACAAGTGACAAACGGGTCATCAGCCCAAAACTTCGTAATTTCTACTTGTTCAGTTGTATTACTTTTCACTTGATTATACACGTCCAGCGCTTCTTTGTAAAATGCAGAGCTTTTATCCGTAGAAAACGGGATGGGTTTTACGGGATTGGCGTAAGTCATGTCAGATGCTAAAATTGGGCGACATTTATACCAATAAGGTGCAAGAGGAGTCGCATTATTGGCATCTGTAGGCACCCATTTATCAACACCAGTTACGGGCGTAAAAGGTCTTGAAAACGGATTAAGATACGAATCGTGCCCGCCATCAGTGAGCGAATATTCATAAATAGCTTGTGAAACTGCCTGTCCGTGCTTTACCGACTCATCGACCAGCAGCTTTGAAGTTGTTTTCAAAAACGCTGCTAGGTTATCTGCCTCCATCTGATTGATTTTTGCTAGATTGTCGGCGCTCAGTTTTTTGTCAAACATTTTACGCATCATGTCAGCCACGGCGGCATTGACAACCGCACCCCAATGATAACGCACATTGAGCGGAAGAGGCACGGGCATCGTTGCTGGCATCAAGCGATTGATTTGACCAGCCAGAGGTTTCGCGTTTGGGATTCCGCTGTACACAGCTTCGTAGGCCGTAATGCCCACATAGCCAAAAGCCCGAGACGCTTGCGGAGGTAAAAAGCCCCCAGTCTCTTTGACAATTCGACACTCCAATTTCATCCACTCACGCAGAAAATCAGCCGAATAGTCCGACACGTTGTTTGTTTTGGCGGGTTCTACCACCTCTGGCGTAGTTGTACATCCTGCCAACAAAGCCACAAAAAGCGCAAAGCATAGTAAACGTTTCATAATCAATACAAAGAAGGATTTGGTGTAGTTCGCAAATCTATTTTAAGTTAAAGTTCTTATTAGACCTACCAAGTTTTAGAAACTTGGCAGGTCTTCTCCGTTTAATTCTTGTCTCTTTACAATTTCACCCCCACCGACAGCACCACACTCCGACCATCCGAAGACCAAATACCTGGCCCTGGGTAAAAGGTTGGGCGTTTTGTGAAGTATGACTCATTTAATAGGTTATTGACACTTACCCTCACAGTATATCGTTCGCCGATTCGAACGGTGGAATTCCAGTCAATAATGGTATAACTTGGAACCACTCCTTTCGCTCCGTTGGCCGACGGCTGAACGGTATTGAGGGCATCTGCAAAGGTTTTTGACACATAGCTCCCCAACAACGTAGTGCTTAACCAACGGTGGTTAAACTCTATCCCATTGCGGCTCGTCCACTGGGGTACTGACTCCACGCGGTTGCCCACAATGTTTTGGTTTTCTTTTCCATTGCTCACTTGGCCTTTTACGTAGCGAGCATCAATGTAGGCCGTGGACGTAAATACCGATAAACGAGTACGGCGAGTACGTAAAAATTCGTACTCCACATACATCTCCACACCCTTATTGAGGTTATCACCAATGTTGGTACGGAAAATATACGATGTGCCATCTGGGTCACTCAAAATCAAGCTACCCAGGCGATTTTTGTAACTTAGTACAAAACCCGTGATGTCGTAATGTAGCTTGCCAGTACGCCCGCTCATTCCTACTTCCAGGTTGTACCCTTGGGCATCTTTTAGGTTTTTATCGGCCCGCTCCAACACCGAGCCAGGGATAATGTCCTTCAAAATCACGGGGCGATACGCCTGCGACCAGCCCGCATAAATGCGATTTTGCTCGTTTAGACGGTACTGCGTACTGACGCCAAACAACGGAAATCGATGCGGGATGCTATTAGGCACAACCTCAGGTTTGAGGTAACGGATGTATCCCGAAAAGTCGGTTTGACCACTCTCCAAACGGAAGCTTGGTGAGACTGTCCAGCGGCGGGTCAAATACACTAAGTTTTCGGCAAATACTGCCACGTTCTTGGTTTTAAAGTGCATATCACGCCCCCAGCCGTCGGTACCTACGAGCGTTAGGTCATAATCACTGCCTGTAGTCCCTTTGCCCATCTGTCTGCGGTTCAAGTCGTTGTTCATCACCTGCACTCCCGCAACCAGCACCGAACTCATGTTACCAATTTGGTAGTCGTGCGACAGCTTTAGTTCAGACGTAAAACTGTTGAACTTGTCAATATCCACTTGTCGGTTTTTATACTGTAACGTACTTGGCTCGATGGCATCTTTGACCGTGGCAAAGGCATCAATCATCACGCTATTACGCGCGCCCAAGACCATCGAATTCACCCATTGCAAACGCGTGCGGGGCGTAATTTCCCAACGCAACGTAAGCGAAGGCAAGTAAATGTCGGGTTCGTAATAATTACGCGAACGAGTTGACATTCGTGGATTGGCCAAAAACATACTATCAGTCAACGGCCCAGGAATTTGATACACATAATCGGTATGTCCCAATTCTGCCTTTAAGGATAATTTTGGCGTAAAATCATACTGCAAACCAACATACTGTGACTCTGATTCCGAGCGGCTATTCTGGCGGTACCCATCCGACTTACGGCGGTGGTAATACGCATAGTACGTTAGCTTTCCAACTTTCCCACCAATGGCATTGTAAGAACTTAACAAGCCAAAAGAGCCCAACGAACTGATATTTTCAAACCCAAACTTACGGGTAGTGTCAGCCTGTTTGCTGACGTAGTTAACCATTCCTCCAAACTGCGCTCCGTATTGTAACGAGCCCGTTCCACGAACAATTTCGATTCGCTCATACGACTCCGCAGGTGGGTTATAGTGGCTTGCAGGATACCCATACATATCGGTATTGCCTATTACTCCGTTGTAACGAACATTGAACTCCCAGCTTCGGTGCGGGTCAAGCCCCCGCGTAGCAATGTTGATTTGGTTGCCCGAACCGTCCATGTCATACACAAATATGCCAGGGATTTTGGCAAACAGCTGACGGGGATTACGTTCGGCGATGTTTGCATTTAGTCCCAATAGGTGAATGACTTCGCTTTTTTTGCCCGCAGCAATCAACAGCTGATGCACGTCGGGTAGTCGTTCAATTTGAATTCGCTCGCGCATTCCGATTACCTCTACTTCCTTTAGGTTTCGAGTAGTATCTGACTTCGCTTTCTGAGCAAACACCTGTTGACTAAGGCAAAGCCCTAGCCCCAGGAGGCATATATTTTTTATCATCTAGTGTTATTCCTCACGATTTAATTAGTAAATTTTTTGAATTGGCATCCCACAACAAGGGAAGCCCCAGATGTGTGCATTAAACCAATTCCAAACCAATCCTACATAAGCCAATGATTGACTTAGTACGGCCTGCTATCAGGAAGACTTAATACCATTACATCATGCGAGTTTACTACGCTCTGGAGGAGGAGATAGAAGATGAAAAATTGAATCAGGAATTAATTTTGGTGCAAAACTATAGACTGTTTGAAGCAAAATTTCCGAACAAAGCAGCGGCGGCCAATCTAAGTTCCCGTTAGAAATATACGTTTTGATTAATCCTGAGAATAACGCAATCGTCTTTTTTACTGGGTTAATGGGAGCTTTAGAAGTCGCATCCAAGGACTCTTGCACCTGCATTGAAAGCTCAGTAAAACGCTCACGAGCATCACGGTTGGTTTTGAGAACAATGTAAAGCGTATCGTCTTTGTGATACTGCTTTACAATGTTGTAAAAGTCGCCATCTTTGCGAATCAAGCCTTCTTGTTCAGCAGGGATTTCTTGGTAAGAAACGTAAGGCAATTCTTGAAGCGGTATTTTAATTATATCCCATTCATCGTTTTGGGCCACGGGAGAAGCACTTTGGTAGTCATCTTCAAAACACAACAACGCCACCGACAGCCCAAACATGTGATAGAGCAGTACGATTAATAGACCGGTGGAGAGTAGTTTTTTCAAAGATAATTAACAAAGTAAAAGCACAAAATTGTATTCCCAATTATCGTGCCAAAAATTATTTATACCTTTTTGAATCGGGGTGGAATGTTTTCCAACTGTGCCAGTACTCTTGATACGCATTGGCTCTTTCTAAATCGGGAATGCCTTTTCGGTGCGATTTTCCAGCCAAATCATACGCACACCCACCTTCATCATAGAGAGAATCATTTTTCATACTCAACTTTTGCCCAGGTGTAGCACGATAAAGTGCCACAAAACTCTGTTTATCAGATGCTAACACCACCGTCACGGGCAAATATCCAATCATATCATTGATGATTTTTTCTTTTTGTAACTGATTCCAATCGTACGCTTTCGTGCCTCCATTTACCACCACACCCACTACCCACGATTTATCTTTCCACGAAGTTGTATCACGTTTGGTCAGCTCTCCTTTTCGTTTTCCCGTTTCGTAATTACTGAGTGAATCGTATTTTTCTTGAAAAGTTGGGTCGGGCTGCATGACCAAACTCGCTGGATGTAACGCCAACCACTTGTCAAGCGTCACTTGCATGACGGGAATTTCGGGCAAATATTTTCCTTTCAATTCGCCTGCAATGGCCTCACCGTTGGCTTGTCGCCACCAACTGCCCGTCGTTTTGTCTTCAAACATGGCGTTAAAATGGTCCATCCCTACCAAACGAAACGTCTCTTTTTGGCCATTTACAATGGGCTCAAATGCCCTGCCCGTTCGGCAAACCGTGCAGTAAGTCACGATAATAGGTTTCCCACCCAACGTATCTTGTACTTGGTGGTGATAACCAATGTATTGTATGGGATAAGCCCGCGTTTGTCCATTGACTTCCACGCCAATCACAAGACGTTCCTTGGCTACTTTATTGTCCATTCTATTTTTCAGCGTCAGTACCGAAGGCTGATAAAACATCGAATCGGCCGCCATTGTGAAATTGGCAGCGTAAGTAACTGCTGCAACCGCAAGAATACAAATACCAGCTACGTATGGCTCCCATTTTTTCCCTCGGAAAGCTACAAAAGCCCCTACCAAAGCCATTACCCCAAACACCGCGCGAAATGCCCACCGCCACGTATGTAAAAAATAGGCCGCGTCAATGCTGTTCATTCGTTGGCTACCTGGCATTGGCATGATGAAATACACGTTGGCGATTTCAAAAAGAATCAGGCCAATAATACCGATGTAAAAAAGCTTTTTCATAGAAATCAATGTCTTTTGATAGGGTTAGTTTTAGGTAAAAACTCCCAGTTAAAGACACTGGGAGTTTCCAATCACTCCAACCTATGATATAATCTTTTCAGAAGTATATTTTCCTTCTGCTGAATATCCTTTTTCAACAACTTTGGCAGCTCTAGCGCGATATACCTCAGGGTTTTGAGGCGCAATCGTCGCCAATCCATCCACGTAGCGATTAAACATACAAAAAGCCGCCGCAATCAGCACCGTGTCGTGAATTTCGCGGTCAGTAGCCCCTTCGTTTTGAGCTGCCTCTACTTGCTCACTTGTTACGTTTTTTCCGCCTTTTTGGACACTACCCGCAATCGCCAACAACGCCTTCATTTTCGGCGAAAGATTTGTCTGTTCGTAATCGCATTTAACGGCTTTTACAAACGACCAATCTTCATCTCCCAAGTACTCACTTGCCACCGCTCCGTGAATGGTTTGGCAAAAAAAGCAGTCGTTTTGGGATGAAACGTAAGTGGCTATCAATTCACGTTCGCCACGGCTCAGTCCTTCGTCGGTTTGCAAAAGCGCATTGGCCAGTGCATTCATGGGTGCAGCCGTATGGGGGCTAAAATTCATCGGCCCCAAAATCCCTGGTAAGTCGTTTTGAAATTGTATATGTGGCATTGTAAAATGTCGAATTTTAGAGTTCAGAGTATCGAGTTTTTTTAGACCTTATAGGTTTTAAAAACCTATAAGGTCTATTGTGGCTTCGGCGGCACGTATCCCAGCGTACCCATGCGTTCACCCATAGGGATATAATCAGCGACATCGGTAGGCGTCACCGTTGCCAAACCATCGACGTAACGATTAAACATACAAAACGTAGCCGCAATGAGCACTGTGTCATGGATTTCACGGTCGGTTGCCCCCAGTAGGCGGGCATTGGCCACTATTTCCTCCGAAACGGTGCGAGCGTCTTCTTGAACACATTTTGCGATGGTCAGCAACGCTTTCATTTTATCAGAAATCGGTGCCGTTTGGTAATCCGCTATAACCGCATCGACGACGTCTTGATTACTCTCAAATAAAAACCGCGCCGCTGCCGCGTGGCTACACGTACAGAAAGTACACTGATTGAGGGACGATGTGAAGGTAGCAATCAACTCCGCATCTGCTTGCGAAAACGAGGAATCTCCCCTCAAAAGCGCCTCTGCCAACGCATACAAAGCCGCCCCTGTATCAGGACGATAAGCCGCCAAACTGCGAATCCCTGGCAACCCTTCTGGTAGTGAAATATGTGGCATAATCGTGTTTATAGTTTAAAATAGTAGAGATTTTTGATAATTGGCTCTTAACGTCGCCAGCGTAAAGCGTTAATATTTTGACCTATTTTAGCTCCTTCTTTTAGTCCCACATCGTTATCATGGCGGGTGTGAATCCCACCTTTCAAGCGCGACTCGGCACATTCTTTGGCGGCTTCCCAAAACGAGCGATAATGACGCGGCTGAAACTTTACTTCTTTTTCAAGGTACTCAGGAATATAATCAGCAGCGTCGTATTGGGCTGGTAGTGGTTTCACCACATAGTAGCGTTTTGGTTTCCGACCCGTATGAGTCGCATCTGTAAAAGCAAAATTGTCGCCGTACATTTCTGTCAGCACAGTAGCAGTAGCTGCCGATTGTACAGCATGCCCCGAATAGAAAGAAGGAAAAGGTGGCTCTAAGAAAAATGGTAACCAGTTGATCATTTCTCCTGGATACTGCTCTTTTTTTCGGAGATTTTTCCTAACAAACGACGACGGCCGTTGCACCATGTAGGCAAATTTTGCTTTCCAACAACAAATAAAAGCATCTGCTACCGCCATACCCACCCGAGCGTAAGTCTCGGCGGCCTTGATGGCGTCCGCGTTACTGTTCAGAATAGCGATGGTTGCCAAATGATAGGAATGCCCTGGAGGAGAGCACGTTTCGGTGGGGTCATCGCCCCACCACATCGCAATCGCTCGGTCTTCTTCGGTTAATTTTCTTTTCTGATCAGCTACTTCTGTGTATTGCTTGTAATATTCACTTGTCGTGTCTGTTGAGTAAACCAACGGCTCTGGCAAAGGCAATTGGGCATTTTTTGGGGAAAATGTTCGATTTTGCCCCCACGTTGGGTGCATCGGAATTTTAGAATTTGATTGACCAACGGTAGGAGGCACCCACTTCCCTTCTCCCTCTGGCCGCTTATAGTCTTTGGGGAAATTTCTCAAATACCCCTCATGCCCACCATCTAATTTAGCCCATTCAAAAATACGGTGTGCCCAAGCTTTCCCGTAGTCCACGGATGCCTTTGCGACCGAGGGAGAGAGGTGCTGAGAATAACGTTGGTAGATAACTTGTTCCAAGGAGTCAATCGGGCCTGTTCGGTTGGTATATCCATAAAAAGCCTTTAAAATCTGCGCTTGGCCTGCATTCAGTGCTAACTCCCACGTATATTTTTTAGGGAATTTGGGAAGCGACAAGGTGTCACAAAGCGCCTTTACTACAGAACGATGCGCCGACGAAACGGGCACCATCGTTTCGTACATCGTTAGTCCAATGTACCCCAGCGCCCTCGACCCGTAGGTCGGAGTGTTATTAGGTGCTTGCGACATTACCTGCACCGTCATTTTAGCCCAAGCTGTAGGCACCGAAGCATCCTTCGTACTTTCTTTAATACTTGGCTTCGCTTGTACCCATGCCATCCCCATCAGAAAGGCTCCTAAGCCCAGCCAACCTCTTCTTTTTTTCATCGGGTTTTGTCAGTTTTACAATTCGTTTTCCTCAATAGGTGTAAAGAAAAACAGGCTTATCAGGCGATAAACCTGTTTAGGAAATCATTCACCTATCAATTATTTGATATCACTTTTTACTTCTAATTCACTGGCTTCCAGTTCATTGCATTCACTTTTCGACCTACGTTATAGCCCATTCGCAAACCTTCGTCACAATCCATTCGGTAATGCACCCCGAGCAAAATTCGTGAGATAGCATTCTCATAGGCCATTTCGTTGAAATTGTGGAAGCTCCTAGGTTTCCCAATAAACTCCACCCGAAACTCATGGCTTTTATCGGTCATCTCGTATTTATATCCGTAGATATTCGATAAGATTTCCGCAGCCACCGCCCCAAACGTCGAGTGCCCCGACGGGTATGCAGGGAAAGGTGGTGTAATTCCTTTTACTTTTTTGACGGTATTGTCTAATAACGTTATCCATTTAGGGTTAATCGAACGATTGATATAGGAAATTGGGCGCTCTACGTTGTAGAGGTACTTCGAATTCCAACAAGCCACACCCGCATCACTCAACCCCATTCCTAGCTTGGCATAAGTATAAACGGCGGTTTCGAGGTGAGCTTTTTCTTGTATCATCACTTGGTTGGCAATCGCAATCCAACGAGCCGCAGGTTCAAACGTCTGTTCAAAAATATCATCACTCCAAAACTCACCAATCCATCTATTTTCATAATTATCTGGAAATGAGCACACTTCCAGCGCTTGCGCAAAAAACTGTGACGTAATTTGCGAACTATATTCGATGGGTGGCTTCGCTACTTTGTCCTCTACCGAGATGGCGAAGGTGCGCGTACGCCCCCAATAAGGCAACAAGGCACGGGTAAAATCAGGTTTTGTCGGTTGCCATTTTCCTACTCCCACTGGTGGTACATAGTCAGTAGGATGTAGGTTCAAATAAGCCTCATGTCCATTTTTATCCGTTTTTGAATACTCAAACATCACCGACGCCACACTTTCTCCCAATGCTTTCGAACGCGCAAATGTCTCAGCGTCGGTTTCTGTTTGAAATTCTTTAAAAAGAGTCTCTCCCAGCTGAGTAATTTTTGCTTTTTGATCGGTGCTTACATGGGGAAAAAACTTCAACATCATCGACTGATACGAAGCGTTCACGGCCGTTGGCCAATGGTACGATTTCCCCGCCTCTGCCTTCGGAATGGTTATTCCCGAATAGTAAGGCGCAAGCGACTGATACTCTTTTGTTCCCGAAACCACCGTTTCGTAGGCCGATAAGCCAATGTAAGCAAACGCTCTGGCCGCTACAGGCGGGCGATACCCTGGTGCATAGCGGTCAAGTTCTAAAAACAATTCTCCCCATTTCAAGACTACTTTTGCATCATAGTCTTTCAATTCTTTTTGTGGAGCAACGTCTTGGGAGCGATTACAGGCGGCTACAACCGCCATCAGCATCATCCAAGGTATCCATTTTTTTATCAACGAGTTCATAATTGATTCTTTTAGATTTGAGTCATCAAATTCTGTATCAATCATTTATGGGTCATTAAACAACCTCTATTCGTCATCTATTTTTATTGAGAATAGCCCCCACCAAAGCGACCACAAACGCGGCCGAAAAGGTCAGCAAAGCATTGCCTAAACCTCCCAAAAAGGAGACCATAGCCCCAACAAAAAAGACGGAGGTTGCTGTGAAAAATCGGCCAATGTTGAAACAAAAGCCCGTGGCCGTGGCGCGTACTGCAATGGGAAAAAGCAAAGGAATATAGCTCGAAAGCGTACCTTGACTTATCCCAAAGAAGAGCGACAAACAGGCCATTTCGATATATACCAATTGACTAAAATGCTGATTGGTCAAAAACAATATAAAAGACAGAATAGCACATCCCAAAAACGTTAAAATCAAGGTGACATGAACGCCCAGTTTTTTGATTAAAAAGCCCGACAAAATTCCGCCAGCGATGCCTCCCGAACCGAGCAACATCATGGTAAAACCACGTTCTTGCTGACCGCTTTGCCCCTCAGGCAATAATGATTGAATCCAAGTCGGAATCCACGAAAAGATGCCCCAAAGCCCAATCAGTACCGACCCAAAAATGACCATTCCCATCAGCAGGTTATAACGATTTGACTTACTCCACAAGGGGGATGGTGAGGCTGTTGAAGCCATTTTCGACTCTCCCCAAGCCCATGATTCTGGAAGCCACAGCGACATGGCAAGCGCCGTCCCGACGGGAATCAGTCCTAGCCAAAACGCTTGGCGCCACTCCACAAAAAATACGTTGACGCCCCCCGTAGCTACAATACCAATCGGAAAAGCCACCGCCAATATGCCCAATGCAATGGGGCGGGATGGTACGGGCCATATTTCAGAAATATAAACCGTTGAAATCAGTAAGACTCCTCCAATGCCCATACCCGCAAAAAAACGACAGACCATCAGCGAGTACCAGTCTGGAACAAAGGCTGTTAGCAAGGTAGCTGTGCCATAAAGCCCCGTCACCAATGTCAATGATTTGGAACGGCCAATGCGGTCGCTTACCCAACCAAAAAGTAGCCCTCCAAGCCCCCATCCGTATAAAAAAGCCGCTCCCACGTATGCTCCAATTTCGCCCAAACGCGCTTCAGATATACGGGTTTCTCCCAGTAGTTCTGGAATGGCCACGGGCAAATAGACCGACATAAGCGTAGCCGCCGTTCCGCCAAATAAATAGCTAATAAAGCAGAGAAAAAAAGCACCTAAACCCGCGCGGCGTACAATCCCGATGGGGGCTTTACCGACAGAAGTGCCTAAAGGTTGTATCTCATTCATGATTTTTCGCATTTATTCCCATTGGGGTGGTTCGCTGCGCGGATTAGGGGGTAAACGTCAAACTCACATAATACAAACCTCCTACGGCTGGTGAACCGTATGCCTGCACCACGTAGTTGTTCCCTAAGTTGGAAGCACCCAACTTGAGCATCGTTTTGAGCTTCGTCAATTTGTACGAAACTTGCGCGTCAATCAAGTTGTAAGCAGGAACAGGCCCTGGGCGGTTTTCGGTAAATGTACCGTACCACAAAAAGGCGTCTTGCCAGTGCCACGCGACGCTGAAACCGACTTTATCGGTCAAGCGAGCATTACTAAACGTGACGTTGGTTTTCCATTTTGGCGTATTAAAAGCGGGAACGTTGTTGGGGTTGGCATCCAAAATATTGAACTGCGCCCAAGTTGCGTTGGCGGCCAAGCGATAGCCTTTGTCCAACAACACCGTCACTCCTCCGCTGGCACCATCGGTCGATACTTTATCGGCGGCATTGGTATATAATTGGAAGGTCTGACGCGTGGTGGTACTCAAAATCTCTTGTGCCGCTGCGGGATTGATGCTTCCATCGGCCGCTAACACCGCTGCCGAGTTGGGGCGAATCACCACTTGATTGATTAAGAAGTTGGTAAACTTTCCGTGGTAATAGCTTACATCAAACAACAAACGGTTGTTAATCACCCCTTTGTACCCAATTTCAAACGCCTGCATTTGCTCAGGACGAATGTAGGGAACAGCCGATTTCACCAACTTGTCTTTGTGCTTCGCAATGGCTTGGGCAAACGATGTCCCCGCCGCCGTTTCTTGACCAAATGCCGCTCCAAACGCTCCTACTGAAGCCGCCGTAAATGAATTTTCGTAAGCATTCAAACCTGCTGAATTTGATGGTGCTCCACCCAACAAAATCAAAGGACCGACATTAAGTTTAATGTATTGGTCAACGACCGTCGGGTTACGAAAACCCGTTTGGTAACTTACCCGAAAATTGTGGTTGGTATTGGGCGAAAACACCGCCGAAGCTCTTGGCGTAAAGTTTCCCGCAAAACTTTGGTTTTTATCATAACGACCTGAAACCGTTAGCTTTAATTTATATTCAAAAAGCGTTTTTGACGCTTGTACAAATGCACCGTATTCTTTGACGCGAACTTTATTGGTTTTATCATCAAACAACGTCCCGTTGGTATTCATGTCGTAGTAGCGCAAGTTTCCACCCGCCTGAATGCTCAACCACTCAAAATGAGGGGTAAAATCGTACAAGCCTTCTACGTGGTACATTTTGCACAAACTCAATACACCTGCGCCTTCCAAACCGTACAAGTGGCTGTACTTGTCTTTGGCCGCGTCAAACGCTGACGTCCCAGGCAAAATTCTACCCTCATCGGCAAATGCCCGTGCGGCGGCGTGGTTTTGTGACGTAATACCGTTAACTTTTCCGTTGTACGCTGCCCCGTAGCGTTCAAACCAAGTGGCATCCGCTTTACCGATGGGCACCACGTTGCCGCTCAAATCTTTCACCCACGTGCGGTTGATAAACTGCCCCAACGAACGGGTATTGTACGCATTTTGCGAGTTTTCGGCCACCGAATACGCACGGATAAAGAAATTGGCTCCTTTCAACTCCAAACGCTGTTGCGTAAAACGAAAATCGCGCAACATGTTACGGCTACTGCTGGTATAATTGGCAGTTCCTTGGTTGACGTTGATTTGGTAAATCGCTTCAATTTTATCCGAAATACGGTAATGCAAAGCCGCATTAGCTTTTAGGCTATATACATCATAGGTGGTTACGTCTTTTTCCAAATAACCCGTACGAGACACGCGTCCAATCCCTGGCAAGGTCGAAGCAACTTCGTCCCCGTAAATGTTCAAGCCATTTTTTCCAGGGTTGTTATTTCCCCTATTTTCAACGGGTGTATTGGGGTCAATATCCGTGTAATCCGTTGCATACCAATCAGTTCCTTTGATGTACGAAGCATTCAATTTAAACGCCAAACGATTGTTAAAGGCTTTGGCATAGCGAATTGCTGTTTCAGAAAATGGCTTTGCTCCTCCTCCATTTGGGTCATTGACGTGATTGACACCTATTTTTTGCTGTACCGTAAGTCCCTGAAAATCAAATGGGCTTTTGGTTTTTGTCATCAACAACCCGTTAAAAGCCGTCGGGCCGTACAACGCCGAAGCTGCTCCAGGAATGAGTTCAATCGACTCTACATCCAAGTCAGAAACGCCGAAAAAACTACCCGCCGCAAAGCCCAAACCCGCCGATTGGTTATCGACGCCGTCGGTTAATTGTAAAAAACGGCTATTTCCAATGTTGTTAAACCCACGCGTATTGATCTGGCGGAGTGTCAAACCACTCGTCACCATGTCCACTCCTTTTAGGCTATTTAGCGCTTCAAAAGCCGTCGCAGCGGGCGCTTGCTGAATGGCCCTTGCTTCCATTTTTTCGATGGTAACGGGCGTTCTTAAACTGCTTTCTTCAATCCGCGAGGCCGAGACAATCACCTGATTCAGCTCCGCCACATCCGATTTCAACGAAATCGTCAAAGGCTGATCATTGCTGGCGCTTACTTCTTGGCGTTCGTAACCTACCATCGAAATCACCAACGTAACTGGCGTAGCCGTAGCCAACTCAAAACGGCCTTTCGCGTCGGTCACTGTACCAATAACTTTTCCTTTCACCGCCACCGAAACGCCTTGCAAAGGCTGTTTTGTTTCGGGGTCATTGATTATTCCTGACAAGCGCGTCTGTTGCGCTTGTAGTGTACTACTCATCCAACAAATGCAACCGAAGAAAATTAAAAGAGATATATATTTTTTCATTATTTATAACAATTTTGACAAAGTGGGCACTTTATCGTCCGAAAAGGGTCAAACGATGGTAAAACTGTGCTTTACTCACGAGAAAAATAAATCCAGTACTCCCTATTTAGGAGCTACAAATCCACCTGGTGGACGGGTATAACCGCGTCCTACAATCCGTTCACCTAATGTCTGGTAAAACGCTGGGTCAACTGGCGCGACCGTTGCCAATCCGTCCACGTACTTGTTGTAAAGGCAAAACAAAGCCGTAATCAACACCGTATCGTGAATTTCAAGGTCAGTAGCTCCTGCTTGCTTGGCGCGCTCGATTGCCTCGACAGTCACGGCTTTTCCGCTCACTTGCGTCAGCGCTGCGATATTCAGCAAGGCTTTCATTTTATCGCTCACGGGAGCGGTTTCAAAATCTTGCTTTACCAACCGCGCCGTTTCCGACTCGCCCAAGAGCAAATCGGCGGCTTTGGTGTGCGCTGCTTCGCAGAAATTAGTGCAATTGCGGGAAGAAACCAACGTAGCTATCAGCTCGCGTTCACCCTGCGTGAGGCTAGACTCCCCGCGCAGCAAAATTTGGGTCAAGTCGCGGATTGGCAATGCCGTATCTAAACGGTATTCGAGCAGTCCTGTAATACCAGGCAGGTGTGCTGGCAATGGAATATGTGGCATATAAGTTTTCGATTAAAAGCGTTGGTTTTCTGACAAATACGCTCTAAAAACGGTATAGGCCGAGGCTACTAACACCACATTTTTAATGATGTACTGTCCCGACAAACTCAATGCCATCGTAGCTTTCCACGTTTCTTCAGGCATCAAAATGAGCGGAAAGAAGGTGGTAATCATTTGCAGCCCAAACAAGGCAAATGCAATTTTAGTAGCCTTTGGAAACAACCACAAAACACCAATGAGGCACTCGATATAGCCAAGCATTGGTAAAAATACGTCGATAGACACCAATGCCCCGATGGTTTTGTGGTGTAACTCCGTGACAATGGCTTCAGCTGGCGAAGCCCCAATTACCTTTAAAAAACCAAACCAAAAGAATACAACAAATAATGCGATACGGTTGCCCCACACAGTATTGGGAGCAACGGTGATAACTTCGGATTTCATATTTCTCAATTTTTAAGGGATACGAGCCGATCAAACAAAGCACACCTAAGCGACTTTCGCGCTCGACAGGAGGTACTTCGCCAATAAACTCTTAACTAATGGACAATTGCCACCTACCCATCAGCTACCAAGCCAATGGGCAGTTAATCTTAAAAACGAGCTTCAGGAGGAGGGATAATGACCCGCAGAGCACGGGTCATTAAAGAAGAAATATTGTTTTCTAACGGTGTGGAGTCGGTCAGCCATTCTACGACGTAAAATACGTGTAAACGTTGAAACGAAACGTATTCTTTCAGCCACTGCCCCGACCATGCCTTGGAAGGCTTTGGAAGTTCAGTAGTCTGATTTTTAATGTGTTGATCAATGTGTTCTGACAACGCCTCAAAATTAGCGCGGGCATCACGGTTTGGTTTGCATTTGATGAAAAGTGTATCATTGAGCATGATTTGCTCCACCATTTCGTAAAATTCATTCCCTGCTTGTATGGTGCCTTGGACAGGTTCTGGCGCCGTCCAATCGGTTTGGTACGGCAGCGAAACGGGTACTTTTACGGTGACAAAATCCCCTTCTTGTACGGCAGCAAGAGGTTCGTCTTTGGATACTTCAAGCGCCACATTGCCCCCCAACCAATAGACTACCGAGTAGCCTACCATGTTGTAGAGCAAGAGCCCAAAAAGTAATATAGAGACGAACCTTTTCACTTTGTTAGTGCCTAGTTGTTATTTATTTTTTCTCAGGAAAAGCCGAAACGTGTTGTTCGATAATGAGCCATTTCCCTCCTCTTTTTTCATATACAAACAAATAGCGGACGGGCTTTTTTTCGCGGCTACCGTCGGCGGCATTTACGTCAAACATCCACGTTCCTGAGCTTGTGGCTACATCCCCAAAGATGCGTATCCGTTGGTCTTTATTAACAGTCGCTACGGGCTTTTTGGCAATCAAGGTTGTCAAGAATGCTTTACGCACTTCGGGGGTGTTGGCACTATTGATAAACGTCGGAAAAAAGACCGCGTCGCTCGCATACATTGCGTTTACTCCTTCCAAGTCTCCTTTTACCAAGCCATTGTGCCAATTGGTCAATAATTGTGAAATTTCTGAAGGTGTGGTTTGGGCGGTTACAAACGTATAACTAGCCACTGTCAAAAGAAAAGTAACGATTAGTTTCATTGTTTTTAATATGACATCGCTCAATAAAGCGATTGTTTTAAATGAGTATTAAGGTGAGTTTGTCACACAAGGTCACTTTGCAACTTAGCGTCTTTACGTGCATTTTGTTCTTTTTAAGAGTTTTTCATAGAAAGTTAAGCCAGTCTTTACAAGCCAGAACCGTCGGCTTTTCCGCGCGCAATGGCGTAATCGCCAATCACTTTACCGTGCTTTAGACCTAACTCACAGTCGATACGGTAGTGAATCAAGCCATAAATACGTGAAACCGAGGCTTCTTGTGCTTGGGCGTTAAACTTCTCTGCTTGGTCAGGGAAAATATAGGCCAATACTGTAGCTGCCGCTGCCGAAAATGTAGAGTGACCCGATGTGTAAGACGGGAAGTTAGGCAAACCCACCGACGTCTTCAATCCAAACTGCTGAGGGCGAGGCGTATAGTAATAGTATTTGGTTTCCCAACAAGCAATTCCTGCATCCATTTCGGCCGTTCCGACCAAAGCCAACGTACGTGCCATTTTGATTTCGCTAAACTTAGCTTCGTGCGCAGCATTAGCAGCAGCACGAAGCCAGTGTCCTGGAGGCGTGTAGCTACCCGCTCCGTCGGCCCAGTAGTTGGCGATGCGAGCTTGTTCGCGCGTTTGTTTATTTTGGATACTCTTCAACTCATCCAACTCTTTTTGCCATTCTGCCGAACCCACCACGTAAGGAATCACAGGACGGATTTGTTCCAACGTTTTACGGTCAAAGTTCCACGTTTGTACAGCACCGAAGTTAGGCAACATCGGCGGACGCGCAGGCGCTTCTTGGCTTACCCACGGCTCTTTGATGCCACGGCTTTTGGCGGCTTCTATCATCCCTGCCGTCAGTGTTTGGTTGTTGGAAGCGCTCATACCGTCGGTTTTTGCACGTCCCATTACTTTGGTCGCTACGGCATTACCGAGGTTGGTACCCGCTGTCAAATCAGAGGTAACGTTCATCCCTGCCCACTGACGGCTGGCCAAATGTTCTTTTAATTTTGCATCCAAATAAGGTACTTCACCTGGAAACATCGCCTTTAAAATCGTCACCGAAGCTGCTGCTACCACCGCATCTTCTGAAGGGTAACTTGGCAAAGCCGATACGGGCAACGCTGCGGGAATACTTGCATCCACTTTTGAGGGAGCAGAACGCTTAAATTTGTATTTAAAATTCCACGCCGACACCAACGCATCGTACTGTGCTACTGACAAATACGCCAACGCACGGGCTGTGTATGGTGGGTTGGCAAAGGGAAACTTAGGGTCTGCCAAAGGGTTAGCCGCATCGGGCAATGGATATTTTCCATCTGCATTAGAAGCAGGTGGAATGTTGTAACGAGCGGCCAATTCACGGGCGATTTCGTTCCAACGATATACGGCGCCAGCGCCCCAATACACAACTGCCTCTTTTTGTTCTTGGCTCAGATTACTGGCCAAACCTTTCAAAGCACTTAATTCGGCCACATAATCCGACGATGTCACTGCTGTTGGAGCAGGTACGCTGATTTCCTCAGCAGAAGCCAACAAATAGGTCTTCCAAGCCCCTGCTTTTTCATCAACACTAGCTGGGGCGTAGCCTACTCGTTGTGGTTCTTCGATGGTTTTGTCGCAGGCAAACACGCCCACTAAAATTGCCAGCGTAATGCCGCTGTACTTCAAATACGGTAAATATTTCTTCATCGCCATTATTACTTTTTGAAATTAAACAAATACAATACCCCCACCATTATGCTCGTACTTTGCCCCATGTTAAGGCCGTTGGTTACGTAACTTACGCGGGCGTTCATTCCCAAGGCTTTGGGCTGAAGTTTTCCGTACCAGCCCACAGTAGTGGCTTCCATGTTGTTGGTTGGGAAAGGCATATCATTGCGGCGAATGTTGTCCCCGTTTACACAAGAGAAGTTCTCCACAAACACTTCCGTCTGCCATTTTCTTTTCAAAATTCCTACCCTTGCGCCCCAGTCTGTTGCGTTAGGAACACTTACTTCGGTGGTGTTATACACACGGTCGTCGGCCTGATACGCATCACGATCTACGTGAATATTACTGCGCCATGAATACGTCCAATGCCCCGTTACATATGCCCCTGATTTGTGCTGATAGCTAGGCAAAATACGCGCTGATACCGTACGGCATTGAAGCCCAATCGACATAGGTAAAAAGTCGGGCACATACTTACTCACTGGGATAGAAGCACCTATCAATCCATTGAGAGTAAACCCTTTAACGTTTACCATTTTCCACTTGAGCCAGCCCGACAAATCTTGTAAACCTTTCTGTCCCATCAAGTTACCTGCCGATGTTTGTGTCCAAACATAAGGCAAAGCCAACATCACGTTTAGGCGATTGCTCACCCCAATGGCAGGCATTACCATCACACTCTGCGTGGTATGTGTCCCAATGTTAAGGTTTTCGCGCTTGAGGGTATTTTCCCAATATTGATTCCAAGAACTATTGGTGTACATTGTTGCCACACACACTTGCCCTTTCGACATGTAAATGGCGTCGTTAGGCATTTGAGCCATAGCCGACAAAGAAAAACAGACGGCGGCTATTGTCGATAAAAGAGGTAACTTTTTCATTCAATAATCTATTAATACGTAATTGTAATTCATCAAAAAAAGATAACGCTTTATCTATACGTTAAAACCAGCGGCTAATGTTTACCGAAACCAAGTAGTCGGCAAAAGCAGCATCTCCGTGACGTACTCCAAGTGGGTCGAGGCGGTCAGAATAGCTTCTAGTACGGTTGCGGTAAAGTGCATAAGGAACCGTAGCAGCGGCCGAAAATTTACCCTTCATAAAAGCAACACCAGGTTCTACCGAAATAATGTAGCCTGGGCGGCGGAAACCGCTACTTCCACCGATGGCATCAATGGCAGGAACTCCTTCGGCACGCCCACCCAACATCACCGAGAAATATTTGGCAAACGTTTGGCTCACGCCCGCCCGCGCCGCAAATTGGTCAGCAACTGAAAATGTACCCGTGACCAAATCAATGGTGGTAGCTTCTGGACTACGTACAATGCCGTTGGTTTCTTTGGGGTTAAACAAATAAAATCCGTTGAAATAAGCCGTTGTTGTTTTAGCAATTTGCCAGTAACCTTGGGTTTCTAAGCTAAAACCTACGCCACCATCACCCAGCTGAATCGACTGATCAACGGGTTTGACGATGGTATAATCTTGTTTTTCTTTATTGAGTTTGTGAAACGCGTCTGTGACGTGGTAGTTGCCCGTTGGCAATTTAAGACCACCACCGATGGCAAAATTAAATTTTGGTAGTTTGTAAGGGTTTATCATCCAATACGTTGCCGAGATACGTACGTCGCCAATACCCTGCGATTTTGTGTGAAAACGTTTTTGGTCAGGATTGGCACTTACGGCATTTCCATAATGTTCGTAAAGCGAAGAACGGTCGTTGTACTGAATAGGCAAATTAACCCCCAAAGACAAGCGGGCGTTGGGTTGGTAGCTAATTCCCAAATCTAGTGCGTGCGACAAGTTGATTACTTCGGTTCCCTGTTCTACGCGCTGTTTTTGTTCTTCATCGCCCACAAAGTGTTTGTACGAACGAAAATAGCGGTAGCCCATGTTGACCTGCCACTGGGCATTTTTTTGTTTAAAATATTCGGAAGATGTCAGCGAATTAGTAGCTGCACAACTCATGTGACGAACCGCTACGCAACCTTGCGAAAAGCTTTCATTGGCTAAAAATAAACCGATTAATGAGTATATAATTTTTTTCATCTGGTTATGATAATCTTGAGCTTCCGTGTACAGCGAATAGCTACGTCAAAAAGCAATTTGCTCAATAACGATGGGCTTTCGTCAGCTTACGAAAGGGGTTGTTGAAAATGTTTGTTTTCAACCCAGCATTAACATAGATGAATTTGTTACAGGAGCGTTATTGTACTACCTTTTCTAGCTGCGCCATTGGCAAAGCACACCCCACTGGCGGTATGTCTTTTACCGATGCTTCACTGGTTGTTGGAAGGCAAAACGTACGAACTTCGTTCGGACCAGTACATAATTGCGCGCTTTTACTAGACCACTTTTTAGCTGCCTGTGTATCTCTACAGGTAAGCAGAGCCGTAGCCAATAGTAATAGTACCCCTATAAGTGTCTTCATTATGAGCTTGGGTTAATGAAAAATGGTTGTCAATAGGCGATAAATAGCCTATTTGAATGAGCTACCCTTGGGGCAGTCTTCACCCATAAATTTCATTAAACTTGCTCTGGAGGCGGACAATGAAGCAATAAAACAGCTTGAAGTAAGGAATGCGTAGGAGTGGCATATTTCCCGTGGCTCAAAGTTTTAATCACCTGAGCAGTAGGCCATTCCATGATAGAAGTGGGAAGATAAACTTTCAATAAATCGGACAAGAGTTTCACCGCTTTCCCCAGTGGGCTATCGGGCGACTGTGCCGTTTGGTCGGTCATCTCTTGAATTTGATCGGCCAACTCAAAAAAGCGATCACGCGCTGTTTGGTTGGTTTTCATGGTTACATACAAGGTATCGTTTTCGTGGCGCTGTTCGGTCACGTTATAAAACTCATCCCCATGCCTGATTAATCCTTCCTGTCCTTCTGCATTTTCCCAAGTTGTATTGTAAGGAAGCGTAGGCAAGTGCATTTTGAGGGTCTGCCACTCGTCGTTTGCGACGGTCGGCGAGGCTGTTCTAAAATCCTTGTCAAAAAGCAAAACGGTTACTGTCAGCCCAAACATATTGTAGAGCAGCAGTAGTAGGAGACCGATTGCAGTTAATTTTTTCAAGGAATAATGAAATTTTACCCCAAAGGTATTGAAAACTTTAAAATACTATCATACAAACAACAACAATTTTCGTGCCTAACTTCTCACAAATACCACCAATATTGGATATCATTCCAATTTATGGTATGATAAATATTCAGCTGTAACAAATTAAATAAACGATAATCTTGGGCTTTATTACGAACAAGCGCTTGAAAACAATAGCCCACTTCGGCCCGCGTAAGTCCAAAATTATATCCTCCTCCGAGGTGCATCCAGTTTTCCGAAACCAATGACCCGTTGCGTGAGCTCACTGGGCCATTTGTTGCTCCTTTGAAGTATAAAAATGCTTCGTTAGAGGCCGACAAGAAAAAGCCTTGTTTTTCTTTTTTGGTATCGTACAAAGGCAGCGTTGCCCAAACTTGATAACGGCCAATAGACGCCTGAGAAACGATATGTGTCTGTAAATTAGTCGGTTGACGCCATTCATAGCGACCACGGTGGGTAATGATAAAGTTCCCAAGTTTGTGTTGATATGTCGCTTGCGCTATCAGACGATGTTCGTTTTCGCGAAGTCCAAAAATATTATGCCGCCCATAGGCATAGCCCGCCGCAATAGTTAGTGGTTTTGAAAGTTGATAGGTTGCCAAGCCGTGTAAAACAAGGTGTGTATGCCCACTCGGAAAGCGTTTTCCATCAACGGTTTGGCTAAAGGCATTCATCACAGAAGACACGTTTACGTTGTACCCTAGCTTTTTGGTGAATTTCCCAGCTTGGGAGTAACTAGGCGAAATTCCGTACAGCATTAAATCTTGGGCTTGCGCAGTCATGGTCAATGCACAGCCTAACACTAGGAGTAGCTTTTTCATCAAATAATGGGTCTTAGTATGGTATAGAAAACCCCTCACAAAGAGTGTGCCAAAAAACTCCGCGATTCGTTTGTATCTTTGCCCCATGAGAATCTTGAATATTTGCGCTTATACTTGGGCGATTGGTGGCCCTGCCCGAATCATTTACGACCATACCACGGTGGTACTCAAACTTGGCCACGAAGTGGATATTTTAAGCCCGATTACACCAGGCGACAAGGTGTATCCTGCCCCCGAAGGTGCCCGCGTCATCGTGTGCAAGCGCACCACGCCCATCAGTCGTTTCTTTCCTGAATTCTCACTTGAAGCTTGGGACTACCTTCGTAAACACATCCACGAATACGATGTCGTGCATTGCCACGGCATTTGGCATTTTGGAAGTGTCGCGCCGTTTTTGTTTAAAAATAATACCCCAAAGGCCATTACCATCCACGGCTTGCTTGACAAATGGGCGATAAATCACGGTTATTGGAAAAAGAAGTTATTTGGAATCCTGTTCCAAAAACGTTTTTTGAAAAAAGCGCAATTGATTCAAATCAATAACCACGACGAACTCAATGACCTGCACCAATTTTTAGGTTTTCAGCATCCCAACGTCGCCATTATCCCCAACGGTATGCAGTTGGATGAATTGGCACAATTGCCCCCAAAGGGAACGTTCCGAAGCCAATTTAACTTACCAGCTGATAAAAAATTGGTTTTGTTTATGGGACGCTTGAACATCAAAAAAGGCTTGGATTTGTTACTACCTGCATTTAAAAAATATACCGAAAAACATAACGATGCCTTACTAATTTTGGCAGGCCCCGACGATGGCTACCAAGCCGAAACGGAGCGATTTATTGCCGAAAATCAGCTACAGGACAAAATGATTATGGTGGGCATGTTGACGGGAGAAACCAAAAAAGCAGCCCTGGCCGATGCCGACATTTTTACGCTTCCCTCCTACTCCGAAGGTTTCTCTATTGCAGCCCTCGAAGCCATGACGGCGGGTGTTCCTTCGCTTGTTTCTGATCGCATTGGATTTGATGGAACCGTCTCAAAATACAATGCCGCCCACGAAGCTCCACTGACCGTCGAAGATGTTTATTACGGATTGGAAACAATGCTCCAAACCCCTAAATATTGTCAAATACTAGCCAAAAACGCCAAAGAAATGGTATGGGAGCTTTACGACATCAACATCGTAGCGGGCAACTTGGCCAAAGAATTTGAGAAAATTCGTAGAAAATAAGCCAACCTTTGGGAAGCTCCAAGCTTCCCGAAGGTTTTATACGTGTAACACCCCGTCGAGTCCCAATTCGACAATTGGCTGAAGATTTTCCTCTACGATGCTGTCGGGAACGAAGATGAATTTCTTGTCAAAAATCTTACTCTCTACGTAAAAACTCACCCAGTATTCGTTGTTGAGGTGAAATACATCAGGCATGATAGTTTCGACTTGCACCCATTGTCCCGCCCCTATTTCCGTAAAAAAATGGCGTAAGGTAGAGGTACGCTCTTGTTCTGCTTTCGATTTGGCATCGTCGCCAGAGTATCCTCTGGAAGTTACAAAAACGTTGGTGATGGTGGTTTCATTCTGATTTATCAAATATACGCCCCATTCGGCTTCATTTAGCTCGTTGATACGGCGGGCAATGGTCACCACAACTCCCTCAACTGGAGTAAATTCAATGTCTTTTTTCATATTCTTGGATAAATAAAGCCCCAAAATTAACCCTTTTTGATGCTACATTCCAAAATAGAGAGAAGAGCTGAGTGATAAGTGATGAGAGATAAGTGATGAAAACTTTTATTTTTTGGTAGGTATTGTCTTGTACTGTTTCAAATCAATAAAGTATTCGGTGGGCGAAAGACTTACCAACTTGAAAGCCCCGTCGGAGGTAATCAATTGATTTTTTGGCAAATAACTTGGATAGTCTATCTGATTAAAAATGGGCAAATAATGCTCAATTCCTAACAAAAAATTGTAGGCATAGAGCGGACGGCAGTCAAACGGCACCGTGGATAAAAACACTTCTTGGGTCATTCGGCCTGCATTGATTTGGTAGAGTTGCGCTTTGAGCGTAGGCCAGCCGTAGTTGTTTTGGCCAAAAACTTGGGTTTTCTCCAACGTTTTTCCACTGACTTTCGGTATGTTTTTTCGGGCAAGTGGCGCGTCGAACGTTTGACAAAATTTTTGATTGACATCGTCTGTACCACAAACGAGGTACTTCCCATTGGGATAGGCTACGACAAACTCTATCCCATCGGCTACGCCATCAAAACTATCCGCATTGGTAAAGAGCCAAGTAGAACTTTTGCGGTCAAGGTAAACGCTGAACTCTTTCTTTTGACCGTCTTTCTGGTAAGAATAAGTGAGTTGCTCAGTAAATTTCAACGTTTTTTGGGCAAAAGCTGCGCAAGTAACTCCAAGTAACAAGAACAGAAAAAAAGAGAAATTCGAGGTTTTCATCAGTTAAAAACGGGGCTTGAAGAAAAAAGGGCGTTAAAGTTGGACGGAATAGATTCTTTGATATTTCGGACGCTTACCCCGCCAAACATCTTTAGCGGAAAACCTCGCATAAAATGATCGACTCCCATTCGTAATTGTCCCGTATTGAGCGGCACAAATATCCCCAAATCTGAATAATGAAGCGGAATTTCGGTGGTGGATTCCCAGCTAATCCCTCCTTTGAGTACATAGCGTTTTGCCAAATATTTCCCTTGGTATAGATAACTACCTTTGATGTTCTCTTTGTCAAATTCTCGCTTTCCCTTTCGCCCTCCCCAAAATGCCTTTTCGCTGGTCAAGTGCGTTCCATCGCTCAATTCTTTGAGATTTTTTTTGGTTTCGTTGGCCGTTTTGCGGCCTTCTGCTAGGTGTTTTTCCACCAGTGGAATTGTTTCTTTTAACTCCGCTTTCCGTTCGGGCGATGTGGATGGGTCACGAAGCTCGGCTTTTGCTTTCTCAAGTGCCTCTTCCCTCATTTGTTCCATCTGCGGTTCGGTTTCCTCCATCTTGTTATAAATCGTTCCTGCCCAATTTTTAGGCACAGTAAGGTTTTTTATTCCCTCTTCGTCTTTAGAAACAATGTGCATAAATGCGCTATTTCGCTCACTGTACGTCTTCACCCAACCGTCTTCCGTACGCACCACCGACACGATGCTGTCGCCTTTTACATAAAATCGAATGGCTTTGTCAGGTTCGGGATCGTACGTCCAGTCAAAAGTAAGGTTCATACAGCGGGCAGGCGCATCTTCAAATACGCCCACGGCGTACCACGCGTGCTTGACGCTGTGCGTTTCGTTGGCACATTTCCCAAACATCTGCTCGGCCGTTTTGACGGTAGCTTCCGCAAAACGCTCAAAATTTGTGTAAGGGGTCAGGCTAAAAAGGGTTTGATAGACCAATTTAGCCGCTTTTTGGATGCCAATACCTTTTTCGATGTTGTAAGGCTGATTGTGGTCGTTGGTGCCTTTTCCACCTTCCGACAATAAATAAAACCAGTGCGAAGCTACTGTGCTGTTGTTGTGAACCCAACAGTTTCCGTTTTTGTCAACATCTGCGATACAACCATTCGTATCTTGCCAATACTTCCCTTCGTAAGTATCAGGATGCGGAAGAGACGTTCTGGATTGAATTGTTGATTTGGGCCATTTTAGGTTTCGGATACCGTTAGGTAAGACATACGGCGCAATCACCCAATCAGGCGTAGCAGGATAGCCCCAATGTTTTATGGCAATACCCAACATATCGGCGACGGCCTCATTGAGTGAGCCAGGCTCTCCTTCTCCTACAAAATCTGCCATTCCCGAGCGTACAACTCCATGGGTAAATTCATGTCCAATCACCTCCAACGTTACCAAGGGCTTATCCCCTTTGTTCCCAAAACTGATGCGCTTTGTTTCCACTTCCCAAAACGCCCCTTGTCTTATGCTTCCATCTTCATCGTAAGCCCGGCGTAGTACAAGCATAGAGCCCTTGTCATCAAAACTATTACGCCCCAATTGAGTTTTATAGTAATCTACCGTCTTTTTTCCTACAAAAGCCGCGTCGGCCAAGCCTTCTTTGGTGAGGCGGGGGTCAATCCACTGAGTGGTAGGGTAATTGACAACCCATTTGGTCGTATCATAAACAGCCACAAACGGCTCGTTATGCGATACTAAAATGTACTTGGCGGAGTCGTCGTTGACGTGAATTTCGATATTTTGAGGCCCATAATGAAACGTTTGCATCCTCGTAATCGTCGGCTTTTTTTCTTCTTTGCGAGCAGTATTGTGTAAATCAAGGCAATCTAAAATGAGCGACTCACTACGTACAATATCCCCTCGATATGCATCCAAATAGTATCTTGTTTTTCCAGAAATAATTTGGTGTGCAAGACGCAACTTTTGGGTAGCTACGTTCAAGCGCTGAGGAACAATGATTAAATTTTCGTAGATAGGAGCAGTGATTTTAGCCTCTTTGGGTAACTTTTGAAAAATTTGATTTTCATCAATAATTTTCCCCAAAAATTCAGGCCAACGCGATTTATCAAAAGCATCGCCTGAAGCCGCAAGGGCTTTGCCGTTTGCCTCGTGTCTTACTTTAAAATAAGCCCCAAAAACGGGGTATTCTCCCACAAACTGCTGAAATGTCGTAATTTTTGAGCCCGTTGGTAGCGCGGTCGTTTCCTTTTTTTGTAACTGAACGCCGTACTTTTTTTGCATAAACTCCGCAAAGGTTTCAACCGTCACTTCACTTTCCCGATAAAACTGAAACGACGAAGGGACTTTTGAATACGGGCTTTCTACTTCATCAAAGTTGGTAGGTACGGGCTGTTCTACGGGCTTTGGTGCAGGAGAAACCGTTTCGGTTGGCTCGCTTGGTTCTTCGGGTTGAGAGGGAGCAGCTACACCACCCCCTTTGGCCATTTTAAGCATTTCAGCCCGCGCTTTTTCAAATTCCCTCAACAACTCAGGCGTGGCTTGTCCCTTCGCTTTGAGTTCTTTGATTTGGTCATCGAACATTTTATTGATATAGACAGGGTCTTTAAGCTTGGCCATTTCGGCTTCGGCTTCTTTCACAGCTTTATCAAGTTCAGCCTGCTGTTGCTTTGATGGTTTTTGCTGCGCCAAAGCCTCAACATACAATCCCAAAAACACGACCAATAACCAAAAGAGCTGCTTTGCGTTCATGGCTTATCCGAATTTGAATTATAAATTAATCACAAACGTACCCGACTGTATCTCGGCGTTGGCATTGACAAAATCACTCACTTGGGCGTCAAATGTTCCTTCTATTTTTTTATTTGTAAAAGTGGTAAATCGTACTTTTCCACTTTTAGCAAATAAGGGACTATTTTGCCTTTTATAAAGCAGATTAGCATTTTTGTTGGTTTCATTGGCGGGAATCTCAAACAAATAATCCACCCCCGTTTGGATGTCTTTGCCCACCATCTGAATCGAAATTTCGTTGGCATCGTCTATTTTTCCTACAATCGTCAGCAGACCGCCAACCACAGCCACACCCCCGCTTGCGGTGGTTGCTTTCCAGCTTTTACCATCCACTGTCGCAGCAAAAGAGTTAGAGCCACCCGATGGCGTTGGGTCGTCTTCTTTTGACGTTCCTAATTTACAAGCACTTACCAGCACCACTAGGGCTACCAGTGAAACAATAGATTTAAGATTTGTTTTCATTTTGTGTGGTTGTTAGATACGATTTTTCAAAAATTATTTACACTTAGCCAGCACTTCGGCCGCCAGTTTTTTGGCTAACTCGATGTTTTCGTCGTCATTACTGCTCACTTCTACACTCACTTGAAAAGTGATTTTACCGACCAAGACCGTGAGCTCTTTTTCTTTGATACGCCAAGAGGCCGCATCGCCTACCCCAGTGATGTCCTTAAACGTGATGTCGTCGCCCGACAAATCTTTGGCCATATTGGTAGCAGTTTCGGTGGTTTTGGCATCATAACCTTTTTCTTTCATCGACTCGCCTGCTTTTTTGAAAGCAGCTTCTTTTTCAGCGGCGGTCGTATTTCGATAAAAAGCCTTAAAGCTCTCCAGTGGAGTCGGTTTTCCCATGATTGTAAATAAGTCACTACCTACCCATCTCAGCCCTATTCGATTCGACGAAGGATATTCTATTTCACGGCCTGAAATCGTCATTTTACGAACTCTATCACTATCCCAAGTGTATTCGTAGGTGTCTTTATCATGCTTTTTTGCCTCAGCACGGTAGCTATACTTTTTCTTTGCCTGCGCAGGAACATTGTGATGTTTTTTAATGACATCAAGCGGGAGGAGCTGGTCGAGCGTCCCTTTATCAGCGTGTGATTTGAGGCAATCAGCATTTCCAGCAGTAGAAACGGCCTCAGTGTTTGGCGCTTCACTGGCACTTTTTTCGGTATTGTTAGTCGTCGTATTGTTACAGGCTGTCATGGCAAAAGCCACCATAACAGGCAGAATGATTGTCTTTTTCATGGTTTTAGTCGCAATCAATGTCTTTGATTTGATCTTCATATACTTTGCGCTGGGCAGCTGTATAAACGCTACACGACTGAATAATGTCGGTCAACGATTTTTTGACAGCTTCACATTTTGTTTTGTTGTTGATGTCTTGTGACCAAGCCGTGAGTACTTTTTCATATTCAGCAGAAGCTTTTTCGCAGGTAGTACCCGTTGGGTCTAAAGCCCCTTTTTTACAGGATAGCACTGCCAACAAACAGAAGAAAACAATGAGTTTTTTCATAAAAATTTTAAGTTATGTTAGTATAGAAATGGTTTATCGGTGCTGGTAAGTCACTACAAAGCTGTGAAACTTGAGGGTATCGCCCGTCCAGTTTCCAACCGACGAGATATTGACATAATAGGAGTTATTCTGGTTGTCCACCGTTTCGTTTACTGAGGCCGAAACGCTCCCAATAGAAGCCACATTTGTAGAAGTCTGGGCCGAGGCGATGGTCGTAAACACGTTGGTCGTGTGCGTGTTTTTATTAAATACAAAAGAGATATTAGAGGCAGAGTTGTCCCAAACGTACATTCTCACGTTGGTAATCACCACGCCATCGGGGAGGTTTAGTGGCAAATACATGGTTTTACCCGAAGTAGTCGAATTAAACCACGCATAGCCACTCCCCTTGCGAAGTTGATCGTCCCAATCTTGCGCCTGAACGCTGCTAAAATTGTAACTTTGGTAGTAATTTGACGTATTGGAAACCCTCAAAATACCATCTTTATCCGCAAAAACAGGCCGCCGTTCGTTATCAGTTGTTTGGTTAAAATCCAATTCTCTGGAACGGATTGTCCCGATACCATTGGTACCCTCGACGTCCAGTGCGGCTTTGGCTTTACCAAATTCTCCCACAAAGAAGCGCCCAAATTCAAAATGAGCGGCTGAAATATCGTCAAGTTGAAATTCTAAGCCTTGGTATCCCCAAATTTTCAGCAATTTATCTTGCCCATACATCCCTCCAACAAACGTGTTGTTTTTGGTAAAAAGTGGTAACATGATAAAGCTCTGATCACTTTGTAAGGTCAAAGGCACGGAGCTTTTCCCGCGAATGACGACCGAATCAGTAAGGCTATTTTGTAAAAACGTGCTGTTGGAAGGACTAATGACCACACTTTGAGCCACTGCTGTTGTGCCTGCAAAACCATACACACAACCCACTAAAAGAAAGCGCATTACTAACGAAGCAACACTATTTTCGTTTACATTTTTCATTGGCTTTAACCTATTTACTTACGCTCAAACGTAAAGTTTGTCGTGACTTCGCAGGTAGCTTGGGTTGGTATTTGAAACGACACTTGGAGCGTTCCTTTTATTTCTTTGGTAGAGACTACCTCAAAATCGTACACACTTTTAATCGTTGGCTTCGTTTCTGGCAAAACAATGGCCTTGTATCTATTAGGAGCAGTGGTAAGCCAAGGCGTTTTGGGTGGCAGCAAGTCTTCTGGCGTAAAAGGTTTTTTAAACGTTTTATTGCCACTTTTTAGCCCTGCGATACTTTTTAGCTGAGTCGCGAGTTGGGGAGAGCAGTTTTTGGTAATGGGGGGAGCCGTAATGGCTACCCAGTTTCCGTCTTCAGGTTGAATCAGCGCCTCAAATGGAACAGTTCCTCCTTTGGAAACACTGGGCTCGCCCTTCCCTCCAAAATATGTGTGTAATTCCTTCAGATTACGTTTTGTATCGGGATAATGCACATCTTGATTTTGCTTATTTTTGAAAAAAACCAACGTGCCTTTGTCCTTCTCAAAAGTACCCAAGTAGTTAAACATCCCGTCGAGTTGGGCATAGGTGTATTGGGTTTGGTAAAATTTACAACCTCCTCCCAACTTACAATACCCAATTGTTACTTGCGCATGAAGTTGCATCCCTAAAGGAAAGGCAAACAATAGGGCTATTTTTTGGAATGTGTTCATGGAATAGATTAGTTACAGTTTGACAAACTCCACGCGGCGGTTGTTCGCTTTTCCTTCAGCAGTTGTATTTGGGGCTACGGGCTGCGCCTCACCTTTTCCATCGGTTTCCATACGCGATGCCTCAATGCCAAATTCGCTTTGAAGGGTATTTTTCACCGAAGCTGCTCGGCGTTTCGACAAGTCTAAGTTTTTGGCATCTTCTCCGTCAGAATCAGTATGCCCAATGATGCGGACTTTGACCGTGGCATTTTCTTTCAACACCGTTCCTAATTCTTTTAAAACACCGTACGATTCGGGCTTGATTTTATCCGAATTGACGTCAAATAATATCCCTGTCGTGCTAAACTTACCTTCGGTGATGAGCTTGGAGCGGGTATCGGGCGCCCCTACTGCCACGCGTAGGTTGCTCAGATACACCGTACCTTCAAAAATACTGGTCGCAAAAAGCATTGAGTACTTGAGAGATGCGTCAAAGGCTTTGGGCAAGTCCCAAATCTTGGTTTCGTTTACGTAAATGCGCAAGCGGGTTTTCTGTTTCCAAATAGACACACGATTGGTCACGTTACTGTTCCAAGTCAACCGATTGGTATTTTCTACGACTTTCTCACTGTTTTTATCGAATACCCAAACACTACTACTGCTGCTTTCTTCGCTGGCAGTAGGGTGAATATCAATCCCTGCTTGGGCCGATGAGTTAAAATTTTGGTCGAAGGTCAATTTTCGTTCATTTAACACGGGGAAGAAAACTTTCAGACCCGACATATTGACGCTCAAGTCTTCAGAAGCCAGCATATCAAACTCCATCGTAAAGTTTTCGGGGAGTTCTTTGACAAATTCGGGATAGTAAACGCCATTTTTGGCAAACTGCAAAAATTTCGTCCCTTCCATTGTCACTACTTCCCCACTGGCATTCGTATTCCATTTGGCAGGAAAATCGCCCACAGCATCTTGCGAAAAATCTTCAGTAGCGACAATTTTTTCACCTGGCACAAAATCAAATTTAGAATATGCCTTCATACTCTTTGGCTCGTCTTTGGCCGCTACCGCTCCCCCTTGAGAATTGGCTTTTGTTGAACCAGATTTACTCGACGACGTTTCGTTTACTTGTGCGTCGTTGCTGTCTTCCTGCTGCTGCTCGTCGTTACCTTTTGAGGTCTTTCCTTTGGTTTTTTGCTCTTTTTCTCCTTTATTTTTCTTTTTAAAGATATTCCCAATCCCTTCTTCAACTTTATCGAGACCTTTGTTAATCCCTTGGTCAATACGGCTATTTACTCGTCCTTCTACGCTTCGTTCAGCCGTTTTTTTGGGGTCTTCGACCCGAATTTGCGCCGTGGCCGAAACCGCCAACATGGCTCCAAAAAAACTACTTAGTCCAATTCCTCGAACCTTGAAAGCTACGTTGATTACCATAGTGTGTATGTGTTTGAATAGAAATCTGATGAGCTCAAAGTTGGGCAATCTCTTTTATACCATTTCGCTTCATTTCATACATCACGATTTTCGCTCCATCAAACCGCCATTTCAATCAATAATTTCCGTTTTCAACGCCCATTGATTCAGAACGAGGCTTAATCAATTCAAAACCTACCTACATAGAGTGATAAAAGGAGATTGGAGAAAATTTGTCTTTCTTTGAGGGTATCAATTGATTCGCTCCGCTACTATGTATCGTCGGTTTGTATTTTGGGTGTTGTTTGTTGTGGGCTTGCCACTTTGGGGCAAATCCGACACCCTCTATGTCAGCCACATCGCTGACCGTACGATGCTGTATGACATCGCCTACTGCACGACCAGTGCGCTCAACAGCGACAAAGATTCTCTTCAACTTTTGCTACAACAGCCACAACGTTGGCAACGGCTTACGGCTAAAACTCCCAGCTTTGCCCAACGCTCACATTGGCTTCGCTTTTTTTTGACCAACGATACCGACACCACGCAGACGTTTTACGTTTATCTCACCAATGCCAATCAACGGGTGACGCTCTTTTACGCCCAACATGGCCAGTGGCGTTCTATTACCAGTGGCGCTTTGATTCCCACTTCGGCGTGGGCGGTGCCTTATTCTGACAACTATGTTTCGTTCAAAATTCCTGCTCGCGCTACCTTTACCATAGTGCCCCGAATCGCCCACGAACAAGGTGCGTTGCCTTTTTGGACTCATTTTGCCAATCCCAAACCCTCGTGGGGGCTGCAACTCCAAAAACCCGAATACCATGCCGAGCGCATCCTCGATGAGTACCGCCGCAATATGCCTGAGTTTCAATACCGAAGCTGGATTCAGGGCGCATTAGCGTTGGTTACGCTTTTTTTAGCCTTGCTTTATTATCAATATCGCCACCGAATTTATGCCTATTACGGGGCATACGTCTTGTGTAGTTTCGTATTTTCTTTGCTCAAAACCCGCGCTTACACTCCTCTAGGTCAGGCGCTTGGCGAGTGGCCGTTGCTCAAAACCCACTTAATGGAATCATTGCTGTGGTGGGGAATCGGAGCGTATCTTTTTTTTATGACAGAACTGCTTGATTTGTCCAAAAACCACCCGAACATGAAAAAGTGGTTTTTGCGACTGGCTTTTGTCTTAATGGGATATGGAGGAATATATTTGATGGTGATGTTGCTTACCAACGACCTTGGTTTTCAGCAATTTTCGTTTTGGGGCGGGCGTTTTGTCGCTTTTCCCATTTACATCCTTACCCTTTTTTGGATTCGCCGCAGTGTTCGCTCACCCATGGTTCCGTACGTGATTTGGGCCAATGTCGTTTTGGGCTTTTTTGGTTTGTTAGCGTGGTTGCGGGCGGGGCGCGTTATTTTGGAAGGGGTCAAACTACCCGCCAACGTCGATGATTTATTGACGCTTTCATTTGCCGTCGTTATGGAAATCTTGGTACTTTCATTGGCCATTGCGCATCGTTTTCGATTAAACGAAAAAGAAAAAACCGAAAGCCAACGGGCTTATTTTCAAGAACTTCAAACCAAGGCTGCCAACGAAAAACGCATTGCTGAAACCGAAATGCTAGCCTTACGTTCGCAAATGAACCCCCATTTTTTGTTCAATAGCCTCAACTCCTTAGAATACCTGATTGTGGCCAACGACGAGCAAAAAGCCACCCAATACCTTTCTAAATTTTCCAAACTACTTCGGATGATTTTGTCGCACTCGCGGGAAGAAGCCATTTCACTCGAAGAAGAATTGAATGCCCTCAGTTATTATTTAGAAATTGAGGCCACCCGCTTGGGAGAAGATTTTACATATCGTTTAGAAATTGCCTCCAGCATCGACACATCGTCGGTGATGATTCCGCCGTTGTTGTTACAACCGTTTGTTGAAAATGCCATTTGGCACGGGCTCATGCCCAGCGACGAACCCGAGAAAAAATTGGCGATTCGGATTACCCAAAAAAACGAACAACTGCTTGAGTTTGAAATTGAAGACAACGGCATTGGCCTAAAAAAAGCGACCGAAATCCGAAACCGTTCTACGATGCGTCGGAAGTCGCATGGGATGGAAATCACCCAACGCCGCATTGAGTTATTTAACCGAAATTACCCCAACCAACTCGCCATCGAAGTAGTTGATTTGAAGAAAAATACACACACTGGAACGTTGGTGAAGATTGGGTATAATTTATAATTAATGTCAACCATGATACGCGCTATTCTTATTGACGACGAAAAACCCGCAACGGAATTGTTGGAGCTAAAACTCAAACGACTCAACATGGGCGTGCAGGTCATCGCCAAATTTAACCAACCTGAAGCCGCCGTGGAGTTTATTCGGATGACACCATTTGACGTGCTCTTTCTCGACATTGAAATGCCTCGCCTCAATGGCTTCGACTTACTCGCGCAGTTTGCTGACTTCCATTTTGATGTGATTTTTACGACGGCTTACGACCAATACGCCATTCGGGCTTTTCGGGTCAGTGCGTTGAGCTATTTGTTAAAGCCCATTGAAGAACACGATTTGCGTGAAGCCTTGGGGCGTTGGCAGCAAAAACGCATCAAACAACTTCAACCACCTCAAATAGAGCTTTTTCACGAACATTCAGCGCCCAAACAAGCACCGCAAAAAATAGCCCTCCCGACCAATGAAGGGCACGAAATCATCGAAATTGCCAACATCATTCGCTGCATGGCCGATGCCAGTTACACGCATTTTTACATGAACGATGGCCAAAAAGTGATGATTTGTCGGACGTTGAAAGAGGTGGAGCAAGCCTTAGAAGCCAATAGTTTTGTGCGGGTTCACCAGTCGCACCTCATCAATCCTCAGTTTTTAAAGAAAATTGTCAAACAAGAAGGCGGCTACTTACTGATGAGCGATGGCGCGCAGGTACCCGTGACAAAACAAAAACGAGATTGGCTCGTCGAGCAGTTTCATAGCTTGAGCCGAAATTAAACGCGGTTTCGTTGGATATGTTTTTGAAGCAAAGACCCAATAAATCCGAACAAAAACCCATTTAAAATTGCCGCAATGAGCACCGCTCCAGGCGCAATTTCATCGTTTGGTGGAATACTAGGTAGTACAAACACTTTGAAAGAAAACAAGAAGCTCGAAAGCCCAACGATAAACCCTCCGATTTTACCTAATTTCTGTTTCATGGCGGCCAATTGGTTTAAATATTTTGATGTACAAAGGTAAGCTAATTTACTTTTCATTTCAAAGTACTTTCTGGAAATTTATTTTACTCCAAGAAAATAAGCCTTATAGAGGCATTAAAAGCCTCATTTTAACCTTTCAAGAGTTGAATATCGCTATAGCAGAAACGTTTTTTGGTTACGAATACTGTATTTCAGAAGGGTTTTGTACCTTTGCACCTTAGAAACACGTCTATGACCGAACAGATCCTAATTCTTGATTTTGGTTCGCAATATACCCAACTCATCGCTCGACGCGTCCGCGAACTAAACATTTACTGTGAAATTCACCCCTTCAACAAAATCCCCGAAATTACGCCTGCTATCAAGGGAGTCATTCTTTCTGGTAGTCCATGCTCCGTGCGCGATGTCGATTCGCCACGCGTTGATTTGGATTTATTTCGGAATAAGCTACCGTTGTTGGGCGTTTGCTACGGTGCCCAGCTCATGGCGCATACCCTTGGAGGCGAAGTAAATGCCTCTAAGCACCGCGAATACGGCCGTGCCATTCTCAACCATCCCGAACATTCGCTTTTGTTGGATTCGGTATCACCCACGACCCAAGTTTGGATGTCGCACGGAGATACCATTACCAAAATCCCCGATAATTTTGAATTGATTGGCTCCACCGATTCGGTAAAAGTAGCTGCGTTCAAACTTACAGGCGAACAAACCTACGGCATTCAGTTTCACCCAGAAGTAACGCACTCTACGGAAGGCAAAACGATTTTGAAAAATTTCGTGGTGGACATCTGTGGATGTACGCAAAACTGGACGTCTGAGTCGTTTGTAGAAAGTACCATCCGTGACTTAAAAGAAAAACTTGGCGATGATAAAGTAGTAATGGCTTTGTCGGGCGGGGTTGACTCTACGGTGGCAGCATCTTTGGTTCACCATGCCATCGGCAAAAATCTCTACTGTATTTTTGTGGACAACGGGCTGTTGCGCAAAGACGAGTTTGAAAGTGTATTACACTCGTACCAAGACATGGGGCTCAACATCAAGGGGGTTAACTCAAAAGACCATTTTTATGGCCTTTTGGAAGGTTTGACCGATCCAGAAGCCAAACGCAAGGCAATTGGAAAAGCATTTATTGATATTTTTGACCAAGAAGCTCATTTAATTGAGGATGTAAAATGGCTCGGCCAAGGAACGATTTATCCCGACGTGATTGAATCGGTTTCGGTCAAAGGCCCTTCGGCCACCATCAAGTCGCACCATAACGTGGGTGGTTTGCCCGATTTTATGAAACTTAAAATCGTGGAGCCGCTCAATACACTCTTTAAAGACGAAGTTCGTAACGTTGGGCGGGCTCTTGGAATCTCTGATAACATTCTCAAGCGCCACCCATTCCCTGGCCCAGGTCTTGCGATTCGTATTTTGGGGGATATTACTCCCGAAAAAGTAGCCATTTTGCAAGAAGTCGATGCCATCTTTATCAATGGTCTCAAAACGCGCGGCCTCTACGACCAAGTTTGGCAGGCAGGCGCCATGCTCCTACCCGTACAAAGCGTGGGTGTCATGGGCGATGAACGTACCTACGAGCGCGTAGTGGCGCTTCGGGCCGTTACGTCAGTCGATGGCATGACCGCCGACTGGGCACACTTACCGTACGATTTTTTGGCAGATATTTCCAACGAAATCATCAATCGTGTCAAAGGCGTTAACCGCGTTGTTTACGATATTTCGTCAAAACCACCCGCAACGATTGAGTGGGAATAAAGTATGAAGTCCACGGTCGATGGTCGATAGTCCATAGTTTTAAGCTATAGACTATCGTCCATCGACTATCGACCATCGACTCCAATGTTAAGTTTCTTCCGCGTTAATGCTCCTTATCAAATCTTGAGTTTCATCGTTGTTTTGATGATACTTCAAGTTCCTTTGTACATCAGTTCGCCCGATTTGCTGATTCCAGAACTACAATGGATGCTTGTCGGCGAAAAAATGTCACAAGGATTTATGCTTTATCGCGATGTGTGGGACAATTTGAGCCCATTGTCGGCAGCCGTTTATTGGGGAATGGATGAACTCTTTGGCCGCTCTCCCTTGGCACATCGAACGGTTGCCAATATCCTCATTCTTTTTCAGGCGGTCTATTTCAATTACATTTCCAGCGAACGACAGCTTTTTACCGAACGCAACTACGTCCCAGGAGTTCTCTACATTTTATTCTTAAACGTCTCTTTCGATTGCAGTACGTTGTCGCCCGCCCTGATGGGTACGACCTTTATATTGCTGGCTTTCGGTACGCTCATTCGCCAAATGCAGCGCGAAGGGGTAACCGACGAGGTTTTTGAAATGGGCTTTTACCTGAGTGTAGCTACCCTATTTTATTTGCCCATGGGGCTTTTTGCACTTTGGACATTTGCTTCCATGCTTTTATATACGGGCGCTACATTTCGGCGGCATACTTTGGCATTTTTTGGCTACGTTTTTCCTTTTGCCCTTATATTACTCTTTTATTTTTTCCGTAATGCACTGGATGATTTAAGCCAGAATCTGCTTACTTCGGCTTTTCGGACACGGCGCTATAATTTCAACGATTTTGTTGGTGTGCTTGGCGTGTTGGGAGGGGTATTTTTGATAGCTGGCTTGGGCTTTTTTCAAACATTAAGCTACCCTCGTTTCATCAACTATCAAACGCGTATTCACCAAATCATGATGTTGTGGACAATCACTGCCGTGATTTCGATTGGCTTAATGCCCTTTATCGCTCCGATGCAGTTTTGTGTGTTTATACCGCCCTTGGTCATGTTTTCGGTTAACTTTTTTATGCTCATGAAACGTCGCTGGATGGCCGAGGTTCTTTTTTTGGGTCTTTTTGTGGTACTCTTTTTCTTTCGCTATCAGTCAACATTCCTTGATAACGCATTCAGTATCAACGAATCTACACGTTTGGAAAATCTAAAAATTCAACCTTCATTGTTGCCAGAACAAATTCGTCAGCAAAAAATTTTGGTGATTGGGGAAGATGAAGGCGAATACAAAGACAATTTTCCTGCAACGGCGTACCTCAACTGGGAGCTTGCCCGCTACGATTTTGATAACTTAGACAGCTACGAAAGCGTTATCAGCATTTTTGATAATTTCCAAGCCGACCCGCCCACCTACGTCATCGACAAAGAAAAGCTTTTGCCCGTTTTATTCAAACGTCTTCCTGAGTTGGGCGAGTTGTACCAACCCACCCAATGGAAAGGAATCTATCAGCGCAAATCGGCGAACTCGTCAAAATAATACGCAATTAAACTCAGCTTATTCGCAGTAAACGTCAGGTTGTGAGCAACCTGACGCACGGCGTAAGAACCTGACGCACCTAGCATTCCGTCATACTCAGAGCCAAGCCAGCTTCAGAGGTTTCTTTGTATTTTTTGGACATGTCACGCCCCGTAGCACGCATGACTTTAATGACGCTATCAAACGAAATTTTTTGCATTTCGGGGTCAATCGTCATGGCCAGCAAATAGGCATTGTAGGCTTTGGCAGCGCCCATCGCATTGCGCTCAATACAGGGAATTTGCACATAACCACCAATGGGGTCACAAGTCATTCCGAGATGGTGCTCAATGCCAATCTCTGCTGCTGCTTCCACCTGACCCATTGTTCCGCCGTAGGCATACATCAGCATCGCCGCTCCCATGGCCGATGCCGTCCCGATTTCACCCATGCAGCCCATTTCAGCTCCCGAAATACTGGCATTGTGTTTGACCAAAAAACCAATAGCCGCCGCCGCCAGCATCCCTTCTCGCATCTTTTGAGGCGAGTAATGAAAATGGTTCTTCATCAAATACGTCAACCCTGGAAATACCCCAGATGCCCCCGAAGTCGGCGCCGTCACGACAATACTTCCAGCGGCATTTTCTTCCGAAGCCGCCAAACAATAGGCGTTTAAAAACATCAAAAAGCTATCGGTTGTGGCGGCATGGAGTTTGGCTTTTTCGTATAATAAAGCTGCTTTCCGCTGTAAGCGAATACTGCCAGGCAACAGCCCTTTGGCCCGAATTCCGCGTTTGACAGCCTTGTGCATAAACTCTAAAATCTGGTCGATTTTCCTTATTATTTCTTTTTCTGATACCCCCGTAATGGCTTGTTCGTTTTGAATCATCAACTGCGCCAGCGTCAGTTGGTGTATTTTCAAATGTTTTTTTAATTCATCCATCGTACTGTAGGGGTACTTGGGCTCGCCTTGTGATGCTCCTTCGGGCAATTGCCCTTTTTGTTGGATAAATCCCCCTCCTACCGAGTAATATTCCCCTTCCAACAACACCTCTCCTTCCGCGCTACACAACCGCAAAATCATGGTATTTGGGTGCGGGAAATTGGCTTTACCTTTATGATAAACAATACTCTGCGCCGAAATAGGTACTTCTACACCTTGAAAAGTAACGTAGTAAAGTTCGGATTCTTTTTTCATCAAGTCACTCAGACTTTTGGGGTCGCAGGTGTGCGGTTGCCAGCCCAAAAGCCCTCCTACAATGGCTCGGTCGGTACCGTGGCCTTTGCCCGTGGCGCTTAGGGAGCCGTACAAATGGATTTCGAGCGAGGTAGCACGCTCCGCCATTTTGGTGGGGAGCAAGGCGAGGTCTTGTAAAAAACGATACGCAGCTTTCATTGGGCCAATGGTATGTGAGCTCGACGGCCCAGGGCCCACTTTAAATAAATCGAACAGCGAGGTGGTGATGGTATTTTTGGAAGACATATAGTAGTTTGTAAAATGAAGTGCGAGATTGTTGCCAAAAATACAAGAAAAAACGCGAACAAATCAGCTAGATTCGTTCGCGTTTTAAAGTATTAGATGCCTTATTTTTCTACTCTTCCATTCCTTCTTCGTAGGTACTTGTGCGTGAAAATATAGCATCTCTTAGTTTTTTTTGCTTCCATTTAGGAATAATGTTCGGGTTTTTGAAAATCACTTGCAACAATAATTTTTGCGTAATCGTCAAATATCGGCTTACTTTTGGTTGGTCCATCCCAAAGGTTTCGGCCAATTCCTCTTGTAAAACACCTCCTTTGAGGTACGTCAACACGAACAAAAGTGCATCTCTCGAATCACTAAAAATGCTGTTTTTACGGACAGAAATTTGCTTTCTTTGGCGCTGCTGCCCCGTAAATGTGAAAAAGTAGAAATACAATTGCCATTCTTCGCGAAAAGCATAATACAAAGCCAAAAACTCTTCGTTTTTAAGCCCCGTTAGTCTCCTAAGACCTTGTTCATCGGCCTCAAGCTCGTTGTAGCGCCTTACTGGCATAAAGTTCATTGTCATGATGATGTAAAATTGAGAATGGGTGTGTTTAATTAACTTTTGAAAATGGGTTGATTATGAAATATAGGTTAGCTTGCGTTTCGTAGCATCGTTGACGGGTTGACCATAAACCTTTTTTTGAAAGCCTTGTCAAAATTGGCCGTACTGGTATAGCCCAACTGCGACGCTATTTCTGAAATTGTCCACTTTTTTTCCAACAATTGATTTTTTGCTTCATCTAGCTTCAGGTTCAAATAGTACTCATACGGGGAAGCACCAAAACGAACTTTGAAACATTTCTTGAATTTTGAGACACTCATACCCGCCTCTTTTGCCAAGAAATCAATGGAGGGCAAAATCATGTTTAGTCCAAAAAATTGCGCTTCAATAGCCTCAATTTTCTGTAAATCCCGCCCATTCAACTGGCAGGCAACCGACTTTTTTCCTTTCAACTGCGAACTTAAATCCGCAATCAACTGCAAACACTTTGCCTGCAACATCAATTTCCAGTTGAATGCCTCTACGTGTTCAACCAAGTCGTCAATCCAGTCGGGATAACTACTAATACACAAAAAACTCGCCGATTCTGACATCAATAACTCCCGTAACTTAACTTCATCAGGTTCAACCGACTCGTTAATCCCCAGTTGCTCGCACAGCCAATCTCTGTGTAAGTTTACCGACAGTACAGTAGTTTGTTGGTTAGCTTCTAACTCCAAATCGACTATCATACTTGAACTAAAAAACACGCCAGAGGTAAATGATTCAAATAACCTTACTTCCCCTGATTCGTTTCTTAATTCCAACTTGTGTTTTCGAGACGACTTGATTAATTGGAGCGTCCAATACTCATTTGTCCCAAAATTCTCCTTACAAAAACCCAGTGGTTGCTGAGTCACCAACTTTCCAACAAACGGAACGAAGTTTTTGTTATAAGGCACCGTGTTGACCCTCAAAAAAGAGTCTTCATAACGCATTGTAAATGTTGTCGCAGTTTCGGGAGTTGTACCTAACTGCCTTGCGAGATCATCCAGCCATTTTTCGGATGGTTGGATATTAAAATTGATTTTCATTTTAGTACATACTTATGGCGTGTGAAACAAATGTGCTTTAGGGCATAAATTTTCGGCCAAAGGTCGGGTAAAGCATGTAGTACAAATGAACATACAAATGCGCAACAAACACTCTAAAATTATAATTCTGAAGTAGATTTTATGGAATCTTTGAATTTTTTGGGAGAAAGACCCGTAATTTTTTTAAAAACGGTGTAAAAAGAAGACTCTGAATTGAAGCCTGAATCTATCGCAATGGCAAACATCGTTGCCGTTTCGTTGGTAGGAGATAGCAATAATTGTTTTGCTTTATTGACGCGATAGACATTAAGTAGTTCATTGAAATTAAGCTCCCACTCTCTATTAATAATATATGATAGGTGGTGGGGGTTCATACCTACAACCTTAGCAAACTCACTCAGTGATAGCTTGGCATTTAGAAATAGTTCTCGGTATTCAAGGGCTTCTTTTACGCGCTGTACATATTCTTCTCTCAACTCTGGCGCTAATTCTTTTTTCGGACTAAGGGTATTGGTCGCACTTGCAATACGAACGGCGTGAAATCGCTCATCTTTGACTTTAATAGGCAACGAAACTGCAGGAACACCCGCTTGAAACCATTCCATTGTCACGGCCAAAATAGTCAGTGCGCTGATTAAACCTACTACGGTTAAAGAGACATATTGGGGTACAACAAAAAAGACCTCAATTCCCATGATTAAAATACATGTCAATATACCGCCAATCAACCCTTGGATACTATAAAAAAGTTTGTCTTTGGTAGCTATTTCGTAATGTTTAAATACCAAAGTCTCAAGATATATGGCCGTGCCGACATTAAACAGAAAAGCCCCTCCGAGTGCCGTAAAGAAGAACGTGCTTTGGTAAAAATTATCATGTTGAACCATTCCAGCAGCATACATGTAAGAAAACGCCTTCACATACAAGCCCGCTGGTACCAGCAACCACTTGGCCGAAAACGCTTCTGTGTGCCCCAAAGCAGTCCGAACCGACTGTACAAGGGCAACGGGAATCAACAATAACAACGTCTCGGGAATCCAGCGCAAAAAGCCTTTCATCATTTCGATTGGCAGCAAAGCAAACGCTTGGTGAATGCCTAAAATCACAAAAATAGCCCCTAAATAATAGGGGTAGCTGTCTTTTTTAAAGCGAAAGCAAAGCACACTCGCCCACAAGCACAGTCCGATATTGATGATGATTGCTCCCATTTCTGTGTAGCGTCAGCTATTTTGGATATAAAAATAAGTCAGTTTTTCGACGTTTGTATTCCAAAATAAACACATTTTAATCAAATTTTCATGTTTTAATTTCATTTTTTGACCTGTTAGGCTATTCATTTCGATATTTTTTAAAAAATAAAGCCCTCCAAGCGGAAGGCTCTTTCTGGGTTTATTATCGACACTCTACTTATCTATTTACTCATCAGATAAAAATAGTATTCATTGGGGGAGATTAAGCCATTTTCATAAGACCCCGAGCCTCCTTCAGACTTAAAGTAATATTCCGCACTGGCCAGAAAATCATCCGAACTCCCACTAGCGACATGAACTGCTTTTTTTACTCCGTTTCGAAGGCTTGAAATCGTGATTTTATATTTTGTGGCGGGAATATCATTTAGATAATACGCCTGGCCAACCCCTGAGGCGATGGTAAATTTGCGCTCAATGGTTTTTCCCACCGCCGATGTTCCGTCAAGGTATTTTGCTTCTGCGACGGGGGTAAACAAGACCGAAACTTCAGTTCCTGCGGGCATCTCATCGGTAAAGGCGTTGTAATTGATAAATTTTATGGTACCGCCAAAATATCCCGTACCATTTTCTTTGCTTGCGACCCTGTCAGGAATTCGTCCGCTCAGTTTCCAAACAAAATCTTTGGTTGTACCGCTTGCGGGGACATTAAACGCGTCATAATCACTTTCATTGGCCATTCCCAATCTGATTTGATAGACTTGATCTTCAAACACCGATTCTTTCCAAGCGTATATTTTGTATCCTCCAATAGCGCTCACCGTCACACTATACTTGCCCGCCTCGTTGGTAGTGGCTGTATAATGTATATTGTTTCCATTGGGGTTTTCGACTCTAATCCTTGCTCCTCTTATTGGATTGCCAGCGGCGTCCTTCACCGTACCGCTAATGGTGTAAGGTTGTGCATTGTCGGGATTCATGGGGGTAACCTCGCAAGACATTAGTAATAAACCTGCGAAGAAAAAAAAGAATGCTGTTAATCTTGACGTTGTCATGGTACATTAATGTTTTAAAGTTTTGTAAATACGGTTGAGCGATTGTTCATTGCCTCAACCAGTTTATGGCTGTTTTTACTATTTCATCCTGCGTCACCGCTTGAAAAGCCTCTTGACCGTGGATACGTATCTCGGGTTGGATAGTCTCTGGAAAGGCGATTTTTGACGCATCGGCAATACGAGCCGTCGAAACAAGAAAATAAGTCTTGTTGTCGTTGAAAACAAATCCATTGGTAGCATTCGCTAGGCCAGCGGTAGGCTCCCCAATAAGTAGAGTGTTGGTACGTTTGCTAAAAACGGCGGCGGTTATTTCACCCGAACTAGCCGTACCTGGCCCTATCAACACGGCTACTTTGGCAGCTGGAAATTGGGCAATCTTGTCTTTGATTGTCGCCTGTACTTGACCATCAATCAAAAAATCACCGTTTTTAATTGATGCTTCGTCACTAGCTTCTCCATTTTTACCAATATAGTAGCTGATGACGCCCTCCCTAAAAAACGGAGCCAAACCTGCCAGCATAGGCCGAATATTCCCTCCGCTGTTCAGACGGAGGTCTATAATCCATCCTTTGGGGTGTTGTTTGTGAAGTTTGACCACTTCCTCATACAACCAGTTGGCATACCAGTCAATCTGCTTTTGCCCCTTTGCACCCATATAGGGTACTACAAAATAGGCAAACCCATCAATCATTCGGGGGGCAATCTGCGGGCCGCGCTTCCATGCTACTTTGAGTGAATCCGAATACCTTTCCAGCAGTGCTGTATTCTCTAGCCTGAACGACTTATCCTCATGGTAAAAAGCCGCGTGCATGTCCCCGAGTGATGTAAAAACTACTTTCAGCGCTTCAAAGGCTTCGGCCTTTGTTTTGGTCCTTGCTCGAATTTCTGCTTCTTTTTCCTCCCAATTGACACGATGAGCATACAAGGCGTTATTTTTCAGTACAGTTAGACAGGTATCAAGGTACGTTTGAACCGAATCAGACATCTGAGCTTTTGCTGAGTATGTAAAGGTAGTTAGTAGTAATACCGTCATCACCAAACGGTTGTATTTGCTTCGCATACCGCCTGATTAAATGGTCTTTTTAAACCTAAATTTGCCAGAAAGATTTTTACTTGAAGGTTTTTCGCAATACCCATGCCCAAAAAGTGTGACAGTAAACTCCCCCTCAAAATACTCTCCTTTTCTGTTCGGAACCGCTTTCATGTTTAGAGCTCCAGGTGAGAAATAGAGTTCGGCATCTTTACTTCCACAGTCTTTGGGGCGCATTACCATCATGCCACCTTTTCCCTCACTTTGTGTCAACTCAATGACCGCACATCCTGGCGTACCGTGAAGATTGTATTTAAACCCTCCCACGCTTCCGTCATAAGTATATAAAGAAAGATTATAACCATTAGGAAATTTAGCGACAAGCTGCGAACCAACTAGCTGTATAAATTCGCCCGAAAAATCAAGCGCTGACATTTCACTCCCGTTTTCGCTTATTATAAAATACCCATCTGGATTAATAACAACAGGCTGTCTTATCTGCATTTGCTGCACGACATTTCCGAGGTTATCTTTCCCAAGATTGCCATTGATGGTGACGTTGATATAAACCCGTTCCACCTTATCTACTTTTGCGGGAGCTTCATAAACAATAGAGCCCTCCCCTGCATTAACAATCAATTTGCCTATTTTGGGACTATAATCCCAGACTGTTTTCTTAATTACGTTGCCATAGTTTACCTCTGGAAGCTGTATCTGACTGTATTCCCCTTCAAAGTTATCTTGAGGAGTTGCTTTCAATTCGATGGCGATTTCCTCTCCCTGCACAAGGCTTATTTCGCCGTTCAGGAGTTTGTTTTCTGAGTACAAATCATATTGCGAATAAAAAGTCCAATCGCTGAAGTGCGACGTTTGTACCGTCAATGTTTTATCTTGACGATTTCCTTTGGTTTTATTTGCCCAATAAAAATTCCCATCCTTATCTTGATAGGCCAAAAACAACATATCGGGATTGGTACCCTCCATTGAGATTTTGTCGTAATGATAGATGAGGGTTACAGGCTTTTTGAAGTCCACATTCTCGGGCAGCAACCTGAAAGACTTGCTTCTCGATTTGAGAACATTTTCAACTTCTTGTACGCTAAAAGTCGTGGCGGCATCGACAGCACCAGCGGGAATCTCCATCGTTATGGTCCCATCTTTGCTGGTCAGCGTGCCTCCCTCTTTACCTATTTGTGCCGTGGCAATTTCACCGATAGGTTGACCATGTGGCAACTGCAACGGAGGGCTAGGCGTATCTGGATTTCGGGTTTGGATGTTGTTTCTCTCACAGGAAAAACAAAGCAGCAATATGCCTAAAGCACTGAATGAAAGGGAGAAAGCGCGCCATACACTGGGCTTTCGGGGAGTTGTTTTCATGGATTTCATACCTATTTTTTTTTGTACAAAATTATGCCCATTGCCACTCAGCAGCAATGGGCATATCCCCTCAAATGTATAGGTAGTAATGCTTATAATTAGGCACTTATGTGCTCAATAGCAAAGCGAAGTAGGCTATTTTTACCGCTAAGGTCCAATTTTTTGGCAATATTCATTCGGTGGTTGGAAACCGTTTTTTCACTGATAAACAACTCTTCGGCTATTTCTTTGGTGGACTTATACTGAGCCACTTTTTCCAAGATATTCATTTCGGAGGGAGTGAGTGATTCTAGTCGGAAAGAGACATCGTTTCGATTGCGGTTTTTGTGTTTCAACAAAAACGACGACATTTCTGGACTGATATACGACTGGTAACGATTGACGGCTGCGATGGCATTGATGATGTCCACCACGGCGTTTTCTTTCAACACATAGCCCGACACCCCTATTTCTAGTGCCTTCAAAAAACCATCCCTTGCTTTGTGCATGGTAAGCAAAATAATAGCTACCCCAGGTTTTTTGGCCAGAATCTGTTCAGCTACTTGCAACCCGTTAGCCCCAGGCATATCTATATCTAAGATAGCCATGTCAATGTCGTAAATCAACGCCAAACGAATCGCCTCCGTACCATTGTCTGCTTTACAAACCACCTCTAAGTGCGATTTGTCTTCAATCACTTCTTGCAAACCTTTTAAAAAAATCGGGTGGTCGTCCGCTATCAGTATTTTAATTTTTTCATTGTCCATACGTCGTATCAGTTAACAGAGGAATGACAAATTCAAACAGTGTACCTTTGGGCTGGTGGGTGGTCACGGTCATCTTTCCCTCCAAAATTTGTAAGCGTTCTTTTATCCCTTTCAATCCGAAGCCTGCGTGGTTGAGTTGATGATTAAAACCAACCCCATCATCGCTAATAATGATTTTAACTTGGTCACTTTCACGTTTTATGTGTACATATACTTGAGCCGCCGCCGCATGTTTCACAATGTTGTTGACACACTCTTGTATAATTCTGTAAATATTAATCTGCGCGTTATTATCAAAAAGCTGATCAACATTGTCTAAATGAATTTGATAGTCTATCTGCGCAGCGTCAAGGGTCTCTTCAACCAAACTTTTGATAGAACTACTCAGCCCCAGTAAATCAAGCTGGTAAGGTCTCAATCCGTACGAAATATCCCGAACTTCCTGTATTGCCTCAGCGACATTTTGCGATAACGCCTCCCCCGATAAGTGAATAGAAGCCGCTGCCCCTGGCTGCGCCGCTCGTAATATTTTATTCTTAATCAGGATTAGCTTTTGCCCTAGTCCATCGTGCAGTTCAGAAGCGATTCTTTTTCGTTCAGCTTCCTGCATACTGATCAGTTCCCGAGCAAAACGAGTGGTTTGGCGGTAGGCTTCTTCCTGCAAACGCTCCTTTTCTTTTTTGTAAAAATTGAATTTATCAGCAAGCGCAAAAGAAAGAATGACGGCCTCTATGGCTGCGCCAATGAAAAGGGCAGAGTCTGTCCAGTAGCTTTCTTCCAGCCAACCTTTCATTTTTAATTCAAACACCACACTCATCAGTACCAACGCACCAAAACCAATGATGTAGAAAATGGCGGGTGCAAAACCCTTACTATACACCCAAATACCCGCAATAAGCCAATAAATAAAGAGGATAAAGATAAAAATAGCCGCCAAAAGGATGGCCAATCGGTAGCCCTCAAACGCATAAAATACCAGCGGTAGGAGGCAGAGCACAATCAGCGGCCAGCGGATTTTATGAATGACAGGAGCGTATGTTTGGGTTTGTAAGAACGAGTTGGTAAACAAAATACTAAAGAAGGAAATAACGGGAAGGATCGTGGTTGTATTCAACACATCAAGCCAAGGCAAAAACAATTGTACATGACCTGCTACTAAGTTAGTGTGTAAAATAGCGGTAGATATATACCCAATGTAATAGAGATAGACTTTCTCGCGCAAAGAAAAATAGACAAACAAGTTGTATAACAACAAAGCAACCGCGACGGCTGTAAAAAAGCCATCTCCGTAGGAAATGCGGATATTGTCTTCGTACAACTTCTGCATTGTGTTCAAACTCATGGAAGTCCGAATGAGCGTTTTACTGGTAGCACACACGTAAATTTTCAATTTTTCGCCAGAAGCCACGGAAATTGGAAAAACGAGGTTATTTGAAAACACGGGCCTCGACCGAAAATCGTCATCGCCGCTTAGCTTTAATGCCCGAAAAGTGCCCGTTTTATGTTGCTGATAGACGGTCAGATGGTGCATAAACCCTCCCTTGATTTCAAGGTACCAATCGTCGGTCAGACTTTGGTTTACCACGTCAAATTTATACCATATCGCTTCCGAAAAATTCCCAAGAAAATCAGGGACTTTGTCTTTAGACTTCACAAACGCTACTTTTTCAACCTGTCCAAGCGTGAAAGAAGCATCAGGATCTTCGAGGTAAGAAGGGTAAGAGATGGTATATTTTTGAATGGTATCCGACAACGTAATCACCTGCGCAACAAGGCGCAGGCTACTTACCAGAAACAATATAAATAAGGCGGACACTCTCATAGTTTCAAATATAACAAGTATTGGACCTGAGAGCGATTAATTGGCCAGTTTAGTGGCAATTTCTTCCATCATCGCCGCAATGTTTTCCAACACAGGCCCTCCGAGTTCAGCACCCGCATTGACGCCAATAAAAAAGCTAACGTCTGTTTTGGGATTGTAGAGTAAGAGCGTCCTTCCCCCAAAACTACTACCAGCATACCCATACATTTTGGAGCCATTTTTTTCGTAAAACTCTAATCCTAAACCATATACATCCGCACTGGTATCGCCTGTATATTCTTTTTTCATTTCTGTGAAATAGGGTGCATTAAGTAGTTTACCATGCGAGAGACCATGGATAAAATCCACAAAATCTTTGGGTGTTGCAAAAATGCTATTGGAGCCTGATTCGTTGCGAAATTGCACGTAAGACAAATCCGTAAAGTCGATTAGCCTACCCGCCCCTTCAACATCGGCATACAAACGTGGTGTGTCTATTAGCAGGTTTGTAGGCAATTCTTTATAGAAAGTATCCGACAGTTCGAGTGGATTATAAATGTATTTAAGAAAGGATATTTCGTGCCTCTGATTGGTGATGTGGTCGATAATGAGCGACAAAATAAGGTAGTTGGTGTTGGAATAATAAACATCGGTTCCTGGCTCAAAAAAGCGTCTCTTACCTGCCTCCAAGTAATCGCTCACCTCGTAGGTGCGGGCGGGATTTTCCACGTAACCATCCACATACTCAGCATTATGCCAATAGTCTTCAATTCCAGAACTGTGATTCAGCAGCATTCGGATGGTTATTTTGTTAGCAGCAGGAATTTTGGAGAGCAAATTGGCTGGTAAGCAAGTATTGATTTTTTGATCAAGCGAAATTTGCCCAAGTTCAGCGAGCTTTAAAATAACGGTGGCTGTGTACATTTTAGTAATGCTGTAGCCAGGCCATACGAGGCACGGTCTCATTGACTTCTTTGAATCTTTGTTGAGCACCCCACTGTTGTACTGCCAATATTTATCTCCTTTGCGTGCCAGAAATGTAATCCCTGGGAGTTGTTCAGAGGTATAAGAATCAATAATGGCTTTCACCGCCGAAGCAGGAATAATTCCCTCATTAATTGCGTTTTCTCCCAGACATGTCGTAGTCGGATTAGGATCTACATTGTTTTTTTTGCAACCAGTCAAAAGTAGAACTGGTAAGATAATCATCAAATAACGTTTCATAGTTTGTATTGCTGTAAAAATTATGAATGCAAAATTACTTGATGCCAAAACCCTAAAACATAGGCAGAAATAGTCAATTTTATAGGTAGTACTGCCCAAATAGCCGACAACCGTTACTGGTTTTACTTTAAATCCGTGGTCAAAATAAATTTTTACGCAAAAAATACCGTTCGGTATTTTTTGCGTATTATATTTGCATTATTATGAATGAGACACTATCCAAAGCAGAGAGAACTAGGCAATTTATTATTGAAAAAACGGCCCCTATTTTTAATGAAAAAGGATACGCTGGGACATCCATCAATGACCTTATCCAAGCGACAGGATTAACGAAGGGTAGCATTTATGGCAATTTTGAAAATAAAGACGAGGTTGCGCTAGCGGTTTTTGATTATAACCATACTAAAGTCAATGAATACATCAAAGAGAAATTGATGGCAACCGACAATTCCATCGAACGATTACTTGTTTATCCAGCTGTATATCGTAATTATTTAAAAATACCTTTTTTACGACCTGGTTGCCCCATTTTGAATACGGCAACCGAAGCAGACGACACTCATCCCCTTTTGAAAGAAAAAGTTACCAATGCTCTTTCTTTTTGGAAAGTATCGGTAGAAAATCAGGTCAAACGAGGAATAGCCCGAGGGGAAATAAAACCAGATACCGACCCTGCTGAAGTTGCCGTTATTCTAATATCGTTGATCGAAGGGGCATTCATGCAAGCCAAAGTAACTGGTAGCTTAACCGAACTTAAGATTGCGATGAATTTTCTGGAAAAAATAATCGTGAATTTGAGGCATTAATTTTTTTAACCAAAAATATACCGTTCGGTATATTTTGCACTTTATTTTTCTAGTAAAGTTCCTGATACCTACTAACAGCCATCCATTATTAATCAAACGAGTGTATTCACTGAATTTACCATAAAACTTTCTGAGCAAAAAGATGAAAAAAATAGGGATTGTAGGCGGTATAAGTTGGACTTCAACGCTGGATTATTACCGATTTATCAATGAAGAAACCAATAGAAAATTAGGCAGCCTGAATTTTGCTGAATGTATAATTTACTCGGTAAATTTTGAAAACTTCAGCTCATCCAACGCTGATTATAACTGGGAGGCCACTTTCGAGTTGTTGTCTAACGCTGCATCAAAATTAAAAGATGCGGGAGCTGAAGTTATCCTGCTTGGGGCAAATACAGCCCATATTGTTGCAGAACGAGTTGCCCAAAAAGTAGGTTTACCTCTTATCGACATCAGAGTCGCTACGGCCAATGCTATTCATAAGCGACAGTTAAAAAAAATCGGCTTGCTGGGTACAGTTTATACCATGGAATTGGATTTCTACAAAAAGAAGCTTACCGAAGAAGGATTGGAAGTAATCATACCTGCTACTAAAGCAGAAATAGATTTTATTGAACAAACTCTTTTGCACGAATTGGGTAAGGGGACTCTTCTTCAAAGTACAAAACAAGAATATATCGCCATCATAAATAGGCTCATTGAACAAGGTGCAGAAGGTATCGTTCTAGGATGTACCGAAATCCCCTTACTCATTTCTCAGGAAGACATTGCTGTCCCTGTTTTCAATACTACCCTCATTCATGCACAGGCAGCCGTTGAGTTTGCTTTAACTACTTTCTAACCTTATTCCGATAAAAATGAAAAAACTTTTCCGAAAAAAACCACTTGAGACTTATCAAGATAATCTTAGTTTTGTTATACAGAGTTTGTAAGTATATTACCCATATCTGGCTCAGCTTATGCCTACTCTTATGGCACCATCGGTGAATTCTTTGCTTAGTTTATCGGACAGAACCTCTTAAAGACCAAGTAATATATGAACAACAAGACCATTTTCATCATTGGAGCAGGCGCCATTGGCAAAGCCCTCGCAGCTTTTTTACAACATGAAGGAAAAGAAGTTGTTTTACTTCGCGGACACCTCGACGACCATTCGGCTTACACGGAACACATTGAAGTTTTCTTAAAAAATCGCGAAGTTGTAAAGGCAAAAGTACCCGTAAGCACGATAAGCAATTACTCAGAACTGAATGGCCTTGTTGTTTTAACCAATAAGTCGTACGGAAATGCCGCAATTGCCCAAAAGCTACAAGCCAAAATCAATGATACTCCAATCTTAATTTTACAGAATGGGCTAAACGTGGAAAAACCATTTATCGAAAATAATTTTCCACAAATCTACCGCTGTGTTCTTTTTGCAACGTCCCAGCCTCTGTCAGAAAACCAATTACAGTTTATGCCAGTATCAGATTCTTCGGTCGGGATCATTGATGGAAGCCCTGAGGGTTTACAGGCGATTGTTGATGAAATAAATACGCCGAATTTCAGGTTTAAAACGGAGCCGAATATCCATGCTAAAGTATGGTCAAAAACCATCGTCAATTGTGTCTTTAATTCAGTTTGTCCACTATTAGAGATTGATAATGGGATTTTCTATCGTAATCCAGCGGCACTGAATATCGCCAAGAGAATCATTAACGAATGTATCACGGTGGCCGCAACCCAAGGCATCTCATTGAGGACGGAAGAGGTACTAAATAGCCTTTTGCTAATCAGCCAGCATTCTGACGGTCAGTTGATTTCTACTTACCAAGATATAATTAACAAACGCAAAACGGAGATTGAAACGTTAAACGTTGCCATTGCTAGTATTGCACATCACTTACAAGAAAAGGAACTAACCAAAGAAACGAGTCTTCTGGGCGAATTGATACAGATTAAGTCCCAAATAGCTCTATCTTCTGTCTCCTCTTGACTCCACCCACAAAAAAAAATGAAGCTACCAGCAATGCCAGTAGCTTCAACGAGTACAACAAAACCACAGTCAATAGGGCATGCCCTCTGTGGTCTCGTTGTAACTTTTCTATTTGGTTTTTAAGCTTCTACCAAGAATTCATCGTGTTGGCTAATATCCAACCCAACTTTCTCGTCTTCTTCTGATACACGAAGTGGCTCGATGAAGTCTGTAATCATTAAAATAACATAAGACATTACAAAAGCGAATACCGATACCAACACAAGGGCAATCATGTGGTTTTTGAAAAGGGTAAATGTTCCGTACGCCAACCCTTCGTCAACAACCGCTCCGTTTACGCCTTTTGAAGCAAAGATACCCGTCATGATCATACCCATCATACCACCTACACCGTGGCAAGGGAATACGTCAAGCGTATCGTCCAAAGTAGTTTTGGTACGAAGGTGTGCCAAGTAATTTGATACCATTGATGAAATAGTACCGATGAAGATTGATTGTGGAATAGTAACAAATCCGCAAGCAGGTGTAATCGCAACCAAACCTACAACGGCTCCGATTGAGAAACCAAGTGCCGATGGTTTTTTGCCTTTTGCGGTATCAAACAATACCCACGCCAAACCTGCAGCAGCAGCGGCTGTGTTGGTAGCTGCCAAGGCTGAAACTGCCAATGGACCTGCACCTACGGCCGAACCTGCGTTAAATCCAAACCATCCGAACCACAACAAACCTGTTCCTAACAATACGTAAGGGATATTGGCTGGTGGCAAAAAGTTAGCTTCTTCGTGTGAGCGACGACGCTTCAAGTACAACGCACCCGCCAACGCTGCCCAACCTGCCGACATGTGTACTACAGTACCACCCGCAAAGTCAAGTACACCAAGCTTAAACAAGAAACCTTCTGGGTGCCATGTCCAGTGTGCCAAAGGAGCATATACGAAAATGCTGAACAACACCATGAACAAAATATAAGAACGGAATTTGATACGCTCTGCCAAAGAACCTGTAACAAGCGCAGGCGTGATTACCGCAAATTTCAATTGAAAGAATGCAAACAATGCCAATGGAATAGTAGGCGCCAATGACCAAGGCTTTCCGTCTAATACACCATTGAACATAAAGAATGTCATAGGGTTTCCTACCCAGCCACCGATTGAATCACCGAAAGCCAAACTAAAACCAACTACAACCCAAACGATACTGATTACGCCCATTGCAATAAAGCTCTGAAGCATTGTCGAGATAACGTTTTTGTGGTTTACCATACCTCCGTAGAAGTAGGCCAAGCCAGGTGTCATCAACAATACGAACGCCGTAGCAACAAGCATCCAGGCCATATCGCCTGAATTTAACCCTTCGGTTACAATTTGGGTTGGGATAGCTGGCATTAAGACTCCTAAGAGGCTAACTACCAGCAAAATCACGAGTGGGATTAAATTTTTCATAGATTTACTTGACTGGTTTTGGTTGTACTTTAAATAGTTATCAAGGATTTTAAGTGGAGGCGTTGAAGGCTCCACTTAAAATAGGAATCAATTATTAGAACTTGTAAATGAGTGCTAAACCAAGCGTTGACTGTGCGTTTTTAGTGAAAGCACCTTTTGAATCTTCAAATTGTTGTTGTCCGCTTTCGCCAGCACCTGTCAATTTTTTGTATGAATCCATACGGAACTCAGGTTTGATCAACAAGTGGCCATCTGCTACGGTAAAGTTTCCAGTAAGGGTCAATGAATTTACCGATGTTCCGTTGCCAAGACGATTGAGAAGCGCACGAGCACCTGCCGTGTTGTCGAAGTATTCGTAACGCGCACCGATGCTAAACAAGTCAGAAGCGGCGTAGCTCAAATAACCCGCTGCACCACCCCAAGGAGTTGACTCTGTCAAAACAGCGCCACCTTGGTAAGAGCCTTTTTGTGAACCAAATGCTGCGTTTGCACCAATCAAAAGTTTGTCAGTTGCTTGAAGTGTTGTTACAAAATCAAATACGCGGTAGTGCGCATCAGGCGTATTTCCTTGGTCGTCAGTGTTTGCTTCGTTGCTGTTGATCAAGTTAAGATATACATTCCAGCCTTTAGCAGGATTGATAAATAGCTGAGAAACAAAGCCTTTTTTACGGTTGTTATCGTTCAAGTTATCTACGTTGTTTACCAAACCGAGCATCAAAGACACTTTGTCAGAGAAAGCATACGTACCTTTTACCCCAACGTGATAGAATGGGCCGTTGTTGAAAAGGTTTGACAATGAATAGTTGAAGTTTACTGGGGCATCAATTACTTCGTAACCGATGTGAGTACCAAACTGACCCGCTGTGAATGTCAATTTGCTAGATGCTTTCCAGTTGAAGTACGCTTGCTTGATGGCCAACGCTGTACTTCCTGAACCAAGTGGCCCGAGCAAGTTTCCGTAGTTTCCAAGGTCAGCGTTTGGTCCAAAAGCCAAATCAATAACTACATCTGACTTTTCGTTGCTGTATTGCATTTTTGTTTGTACCAAACCCAACGAAATTTGTCCTGACTTCTGATCAAACACGCGAGCATAGTATGCACCCAAGTTTGAACGTGAAGCTGGTTTGTTGAAATTGGCGCTATAATAAGAGTCGATATATCCCGAAAATGTAAACGACCCCTTCTTCTCTTCTTCTCCTTCGGTTTTAGCCTCCGTTTTAGCTTCTACTTTAGCTTCGGTCTTAGTTTCTGTTTTGGCGTCTGACTTTTTCTCCTCAATTCCCTTAGGAAAAGCCAAAAAAGTTGAAAACAAACATAAAACAAGTAATTGTAACTTTTGCATAATATTATTTTGTTTAAGGTGGGCAATACGTGGTTTTGTTTTCCGATACAAACATGGAGCTATTTTTGTAAACATCCAAATTTTTAGTATAATTTTTGAGTATTTATTAGTAAAAAACTGCAAATTTTTGATTTTTAAGTTTGTTTACGTTGAATTATTTAAGAATATATCAAAATTATTATATTTTTTATTTTATTCTGTTTTTAATCACTTTGTCAAAATTTTCTTTCTCAATACTATAACCATAAAATCAACAAAACATTCAAATAGTTATATTTTACCCACACTAAACACATAAGAGATAGATATACCAAAACACAAAAAAGCCCAGCTACCGAAGTAACTGGGCCACCAAAAGGCGGTAAAACGCTCGAAAACTAGAGGTTTTTCTTCTTCAACTCATCTACCGCAAACTTAGAAGCACGTGCCGTAAATGCCATGTAAGTCAACGATGGGTTCACACAAGACGCTGAAGTCATGAATGCACCGTCGGTCATGAAGACATTTTTACAATCGTGCAACTGGTTATTTTTGTTCAACACCGACGTCTTTGGATCTTTACCCATACGTGCCGTTCCCATTTCGTGGATACCGATTCCGAGGTTTTTGCTGGTGTCATCGTACGAACGAACGTTTTTAAGACCTGCCGCTTCGAGCATTTCGGCAGCGTCGTTGGCCATGTCTTTACGCATTTTGCGTTCGTTTTCACCGTAAGCAGCGTCAAATACCACAATTGGCATTCCCCACTTGTCTTTCTTGGTAGGGTGAAGTGTGAAGCGGTTGTTTTCGTTTGGCAATACTTCGCCAAAACCACCGATACCCATCGACCAGCCACCAACTTTGCTCAAATCGTCTTTGAACGACGCACCGAAGCCTTCCATACCTACGCCACGGCCCCAGCCACTGCGGCTAGCACCACCTTGGTATCCAAATCCGCGCAAGTAGTCGCGCTTATCATTGCCCCAGTTGCGGTAGCGAGGGATATAAACCCCGTTTGGACGACGTCCAAAGTAGTATTGATCTTGGAAACCATCAAACTCACCCGAAGCACCTACTCCAAGGTGGTGATCCATGATGTTGCGGCCTACTTGGTCGCTGTCGTTACCCAAACCATTGGGGAAGCGGCTCGATTTAGAATTAAGCAGAATAGACGCCGACGGAATCGCCGAAGCGTTTAAGAAGATGATTTTTGCGTAGTATTCTTTTACTTCGAGGGTATTTTGGTCGATGGTACGAACGCCCGTCGCACGGCCTTTTTTCTCGTCATAAATTACTTCGGATACAATCTTGTTATTGACCAACGTCAAACGCTTGGTTTTCATCGCCGCTGGCAGCGTCGCCGCTTGCGTACTGAAATAAGCACCAAACGGACAGCCGCGCATACACATGTTACGGTACTGACAAGCAGCACGCCCAAGGGCTGTATGCCAGCTTTGTGGTTTTGAAAGGTGAGCCACTCGTCCAATCGTAATTGTACGACCCATTTTCTTCATTACTTCCGATTTTACGTGTTTTTCGAGGCAGTTAAGCTCCATTGCTGGCAAAAACTGTCCGTCAGGAAGTACCGAAAGGCCATCTTTTGAACCACTGATACCCGCAAAACGCTCGGCGTAGTCGTACCAAGGGGCAATTTCTTTGTAACGTACTGGCCAATCAACCCCAACACCTTCTTTGCCGTTGGCCATGAAATCTTCTTCGTTGAAACGGTAGCTTTGACGTCCCCACAACAACGAACGACCTCCCGTGTGATAGGCACGAATCCAGTCAAACGGGCGGGTTTCGAGGTAGGGGTTTTTGCTGTCGTTTTCAAACAAGTAGCGGTGCTCTTCATTGGCTGTATAGCCCGTACGCATTCCTGCCCAATACTCTTCAGCCGCCATATTATCAGGACGTCCACGGTGAGCAAACTCCCACGGCGCTTTCATGGCCGTTTCATAACCTTCAACGTGCTTAATGTCGCGACCGCGCTCAATACAAAGTACGCGCAAGCCACGCTCAGTTAATTCTTTGGCAGCCCAGCCGCCACTTATTCCTGACCCTACGACGATAGCATCGTAAGTCATTTCTTTTTGTGCATCTATATTCAAATACATTGGACTCTTGAATTGAAATTTGGAGAATTTAAAAAATTAAAGCGCGTAGGCTTTTTGGCCTGGTTTGAGCGGAATACACGCATCATAACGCCCAGGAATAGGCACATATTCAAGGGCTTGCGTCGCACCTTGTTCGGATGTGAAGTAGCCAAATAGCGTTAATTCTTTCAACAAACGCCAAAACGGTGTTCCTTTGAGTTTTTTAGAACTTACGACTTCTTTATCCACGTTGTCGCCCACTTTTACTTGTTGTACGTTGGCGCTCTTCATCAACTCAATCGTATCTTTTTCGACTTGCTTCAAAATAGCGACTTGCTCGGTCGATGAGGTTTCCAAAAATTTCTTACTGTGGGCTTTGGTTGCTCTTTCGTCGAGGTCTGCCAAGCCGTCCAAAAAGTTTTGTTGCTCTTGCGGTTTGTAACAATCCGCCAACATCATTTCAATAAAAGGCCCTACACCTGCTTCTTTTGCTCCTGGCGTACTGGTTTTAGGAATAATGTGCTCCGCTATTTCGGCCACAAGGCTTCGCTGCGCACTTGTAAGACTGAAAGCTGCGCCTAGGGCTTGTTTGGTGGAAGTTCCTTCTCCAAAAGCCATCAACGAAGGCGCTGAAAGAGTTCCTCCCATGAGAAGTGCCACGCGCGCAATTGCGTCTCTGCGATTCATCATAGTTTTTTTAAGGTTAGTTGTTACACGTTTAATTATTGGGCAGGTGTAAAATTACATCCGAAATGTACAATTTTTACGCATAACAAACGGTTTTTTCTCGCAGTTAGTACAACGGTATGTTTCTAATTTTTTGGGAATGAGTAGATTGCCTTGGCAAAATAGCCTCTACTTAAACTTACTCAAACTGAAACGCAAAGTAAGTACATGAACCTTTACTCGTATTTTGAATACCATGTGGAACGTTTGAATTGAGGAAAATAATATCTCCCACTTTTGATTCATGCCATACGCCATCAATGGTTTCTTTGGCTTGGCTATCTGCTTCTCCTTCTTGGCTATTGACCAACAATAAAATCTCAGCAGCGGGATGACGATGGGCTGGATGGCTCATCCAGTTACCAGAAAGAGTCGTTACGTGCATTTCAAATCGCTTGCTCATACTTGTGGGGCGATCAAAAAAGTTTCGTCGTCCACCTTTATCATGGCCTTTAAATTCAGTCTCATCCCAATTAAGCAGCAATGAGCCACCCGCTTTTTTTCCTCGTTCAATGTCAAGCGGTTCAACCGAATTGAGCTGAAATACATAGTACGTAACGGGTTGGTCGCTGTTGTTGATGAGGCTTCTTTTATCGCCCGACATTAACAAGGCAATACCCCTAGGCTTTAAATCTTTTGTCTTTCCTTCAACCGTTACCGTCAATACTCCTTCTTTGACAATAATCAATTCTTCGTTTTCTTGGGTATATTCTGTATCTCGCATACGGCTCTTGGGATTGACCGTTGTAGCGTGTACTTTGAATAATTTGAAGTGGGGAGTCGTTCCTTCCAAAATACTACGAAACTCCCCTTTGGGTCTTTGTTTTACCTCTAAAGCTGACCATTGATATACCTTAGAAGCAACGGGTTCGAGAGTTTGAGCCAGAATAACTCGGCTCACAAAAAGTAACGGAAGTAACAGCTTTACCATGGATGTATTCTTTAGAGGTTGTTTTACCTACTTAAAGCAATCTACCGTTTCTCATTACTTTCTGACTGACTTGATATATTCAGAGACCCCAAGGAGTGTATCTACCCAAATCTCTTTCTCGTGTTGTTTCAAAAAGTGAACCAACTCTCGGTGCGCAGCCAGGGAAACATCGAGCGAGTGCTCTCCTCCCACCCCGTGGAATACAAAAACGAGTAAAGTATTGGTCTCAATGGCTTTTTTGACCAAAGAAATCATTTTTTCCCCTGAATCGTTGTTGACAATATAACCATCGGTGTTATACAAATCAATTTGGTCAATGGGGTGCATTTCACCCCGTACACCACGCGCCGCCATCAATTCCCCCTTGAGGCCATCCATAAAAAACTGCGTACCCACTTTAGCATCGCCACAGGTATAGGCAAACGTCCGACTTTTTTTCCCATCAATGGCTTCTAACAGTACGTTGGTCACTTTGATTTCTTCAGTAATGCGTTTGATGGTGTATTTACTCAAATCGTTTTCGGGGTTAACCCACTGACGCCCAGGCAAAGACGCATCGCAAGGATGGTACAGGGTGTGATTTCCAAGCTCGTGGCCGCGTTGAGCTGCTTTTCGCCAATCTTGCAAGCGCTGGGTAAAGCCTGGAAATGAGCCCGAAATATAAAATGTACCTTTGAAACCCGCCGAATCTAAGGCAGGAATGGCATTGTTGAGGTGAACATTCAGGGCATCGTCGTAAGTAAGCACAACGGCGCATTTTTTTCCGTTCCAAGGTTGCTTTTGGGCAAAACTCGCCAGTGATACGCCTAGAAAAAGACAAAGTAAGCGGATTGAATTCATGATTATTAGAGTATTGTTAGAGATGAGTTATGAGAGTTAAGTGATGAGGGGGCGGGTGTTGAGGGTTTCTCAAAACCCGACCGTGCAAAGGGTTGCTCACAACCCGCCTCGCCTACATTAGCGTCTTGCAGATTCGTCGGTTCGGAAGGGTGAGGCTGGCAGTCCTTCTTTGTTGTAAAAGTTGACATTTTCGGGGTTATCTGCCCACGCATAACGTACGTACAAAGGTGTAGAAACAGCGTCATTCCAAACGACAATTTCGTTTTTTCCTTCAATGCGCGCTTGCGCCCACACAAACTTTTTATCAGCGCCCGCTACGGCAAACCAGCGCAGTTCTTCGTCGTCTTTGGAAATAATGCCACTACCTGTTTGGTCAAAACGGAGTCGAATTTTACCGTTTTCGGGCGTGGCTGAGGCCAAAAGTGGCCCCGAATGCACCACGTTTTGGTCCCCATAGGCTAGTTTTTGGGCCGCTAATGATAAGCGATACCCAATGTCTTTTTTATTTAACGGGTGAATATCATTCCATTCGCCGAGGTCAATCGTGACGACCAAAGCTGTATTGGGAACCGATAATAGTTTTAACTGCCCCTCGCGTAAAACCGCCCATTGACTTTCGGACGGTAAATAATCGACCTCCATAAAATTGGCCAATTGTACCCCAAAAAAAGGTAAATCACCCTGTCCCCAACGGCTCCGCCAATCCTGCACCAAGGCAGGAAGTAAGTCACGGTAAGGCTCGGGATTTCCAGTATTAGACTCCCCTTGATACCACAAAAAACCCTTGGCGGCGGTCGATACCAGCGGCGCTATCATGGCGTTGAATAAGGCAGAAGGTTGGTTTTGGGCAGAAAAATTCACTCCATTGTCTTTGGCGGGAGGAAAAACCTCGCCCACTTTACACCACCAATCTCCCTTAATATCAAGCACTTGACCATTAGCAACCAATGAATAGTTTTTATCAGGAACAAATCCCCCTTTTCCCGCTTGGTTGATCACCCGCACGACGAGGGTATTTTTTCCTTCTTTCAATACTCCCGCTGGAATTTCGTAACGGCGGGGTGGGTATTGATAGGTAACGTTTCCCACTTGCTTGCCGTTAATGTAGGCAATATCAGCGTCCACAATTCGCCCCAAAAACAATTTAGCCGAAACGCCCGTCATCGAAGCAGGGACGTCGATTTCTTTGCGGTACCACACTACTCCGTTGAGGTCTTTGATGCCTTGGTCTTCCCAGTAACCAGGCACGTTCATTCGCCGCCATCCTTTCGGAACGTAGTCTGCTGAATACCAAGGAACTGTTTCACTCATGCCTTTGTCTCGCGATTTTCGGGGGGTATTGGTCGCGGCCATTTGTTTCAGCAATGACTTTATGTAAAGACTATCTTTATTTTTCTGTAAAGTGGCGGTCAGTTCTGGAAACTTCGTCAGTCCCTCCTCGCCAATCCACGCTTCGATGGGAGTTCCGCCTACGCTAGAATTTATCAAACCAATGGGAACGTGGTATTTTTCGTACAGATTTCGGGCAAAAAAATACGCAACAGCCGAAAATTGAAGCACGTCTTTGGGATTGGCCACTTTCCAGCTTCCCGACGGAAAATCGTCCCGTTTTTTTTGCAAATCAGTCAAAGTAGCCACAAAAAACAATCGAATTTCGGGGTAATTGGCCGACGCAATGTCTTCGGGATATTTTTCTTTTACACGTTCCATCGGCAACACCATGTTTGACTGCCCCGCACAAATCCAAACGTCACCAAAAAGTACATTGCTGACTTTCACTTCGTTTTGTCCCCGAAAAAGCAAATCAAAAGGACCTCCTGCGGGTTGGGCGGGTAGCTTAATTTCCCAATTACCCGTGGCATCGGCTTGGGTTTTGTATTGCTTATTTTTAAACAAAAGGCTCACTTTTTCTTGGGGAGATGCCCAGCCCCACAGCCGCAGCGATTGGTCGCGCTGAAGCACCATGCCGTCGCTAATGAGGCGAGGCAAACGAAGTTGAGCCACACACAGGGCATGGCTCAACAACAAAATTCCAAGGACGGTTTTTAAAATCCTCATGGTTTGAATAGTACAATAGCCTCTCACAAGTTGATGACTTGCAAAAGGCCGTTAACGATAGGTTGAAGAAACGAAAGCAAGGTTATTTATAAGGTTCAATCGTCTGAATAGAGCCATCCGAATTGTGCTTTAATTCAGTGACTTTGATGTTGCGCAGGTGCGTTTTTCCCGTAAGTTGCACGTCGTGATAAAACAAGTACCATTTTCCTTTAAATTCCACAATCGAATGGTGATTGGTCCAACCTTGCACGGGTTTTAGGACAATTCCTTTGTACGTAAAAGGCCCATAAGGATTATCCCCGACGGCATACGCAATGTTGTGCGTGTCGCCTGTAGAATACGAGAAATAGTACTTTCCGTTGTACTTGTGTACCCAAGCTGCCTCAAAAAAACGTTTATCTTTATCATCTTCCATGAGCAGTTTGCCGTTTTCATCCAAAATTTTCACCTCTTTTACTTCTTCGGCAAAGCTCTTCATATCGGCCGACAACTTCGCTACCCGTGGCAGCAAGGCCGTCTCCCCTTTTTTTGGATAGTCTGTTTTTCCCAAATACGTATTTCCTTTCCAACGTTGCAGTTGACCGCCCCAAATTCCGCCAAAATAGAGGTAATAACTGCCGTTGGTATCTTTAAAAACTGACGGATCGATGCTATAACTTCCTTTGATTGGCTCTTTTTCCGCCACAAAAGGCCCTTCAGGTTTTTTGCTCGTCGCTACCCCGATACGAAAAATATCTTCTTTGTCTTTGGCAGGAAAATAGAGGTAATAGGTACCATTTTTAAACTCAGCATCAGGCGCCCAAAGCTGACGACTCACCCACGGAACATCTTTCATATCAAGCGCTACACCGTGGTCCGTTACTTTTCCGTCAATGGCATCCATCGAAAACACGTGGTAGTCTTTCATGTCAAAATGCCCACCATCGTCATCGCGTTTGGTATCAGATTCAATATCGTGCGACGGGTAAATGTAAATTTTACCGTTAAAAACGTGAGCAGATGGGTCTGCCGTAAAAATATGCGACACCAACGGTTGCGAAATCGGCGTTTTTTTCTGTGCTTGTCCAGTAAGAGCAGCCGCCAAAAGCAGCGAAATTCCAACGTACTTGAGTTGCATTATTTATAGTAAAAGGGTTAGTTGTCAATCAATTTCAACAATTCGTTCAGGGTATCAGGTGAACTCGGGCGTGGCGCATCGGGGGCAATTATTTTACCATTTTTATCAATAATCACGTAGCGCGGAATGCTCGTCACCATCAATTTACGCAACATAGCGGCGTTGTCAGCGGGTTTTATGTGGCCATTTTCACCCTGCAATTGAAGTTGCTCCAATGCTTTTTTCCACGCCTCTTCTTTTTCGTCAATGGAAGCGTACAAAAACACAATTTTCTTTTTCTGCTTATCGGTCAACTTCTCTTGCATGGCTTTGGAATGAGGGAATTCGGCACGACACGGCCCGCACCAGCTCGCCCAAAAATCAAGATAAACGACCTTCCCTTTGAAGTCTGACAAACGAAACGTTTTTCCTTCGGCATTTTGCATGATAAGTTCGTCTTCCTTCCCTGCTTTTGAAGCCACCTCAGCAGGTTTCTTTTCCTCTTTACGCGTGAGGACTTCGTTGCATTTCTCGGTCGCCAAACGGGTGTATTTTTCCGATTGTGGCGTCGTTTTCAACAAATCCAACGTACTCACTACGGCATCTTTTGGCGTATTTAAGCACGTTTCACGCATCAATCGGCACAAATAATAAGGCAATGCTTGCGAACCCGCAAGGTATTTTTTGGCAAAAGCTGATTTATCGTTCATGGCCGCTCCCATGTCGGCATATTTATTAAAAGCATGGTCACGCGAGTTGAAATACGTCACAAAAACCACCAAAAAATCACGGTACGAAGCCGTTAAGAACGCCTCATCATTGGCGATTTTTTTCGGGTCAAGCGCTTCCGTCATCACAGAAGGCAACGACGACATTTTCAAGTTTTTGGTATCGGCATTGCTCCGTGCCACGGCGTGATTGAGCACCCAATACCAGTAGTTCCAACGAATTGTGTTTTCGACGTACCGTTTAAACGGCTCTGAAAGCTTGGCCGCGTCAGGGTAATTTTTTAGAAACTCTTGCTGCTTGCGGCGTTGGTTGAAAAGGTCAATTTCCCGAACGTCGATGTTTTGAGAAAAGAGTAATTCGTATTGTTTTTTAGTGTCAAAATCAGCCGCAAATTTCTGTTGAAACTCGTTCCAAAATGATTTGTGAGTGGCATCATTCCAGAGCGCGTTGTACGCCTCCAAAACCGACGCAGGCGCGCCTTCTGTGAAAATATCCAACGAATCTTTGGCCGCAACGGCTACCGTAGCTTGCGCCAGAAGCGTTTGCGCCCACAGTAACAAAACCGATAGTAATAATCCGATTCTCATAAGATGGTAAATGGTTGTAATAGTGACTTTACCCACCTAAACGCATTTTTCGTACCAGAAGTGCGGAAGCGTCTAAAAACCAATCGAATTGCCTCCATCCACAGGCAATGAGACGCCCGTCACGTACTTAGCCGCATCCGACGACAAATACACTGCCGCCCAACCAATGTCTTCAGGCTTACCAAAATAACCCATTGGGGTACGGTCGAGGGCTTTATTCATACGGTCGGGGTCGCTGCTCATGGCGGTTTTCATCATAGCGGTTTCGATAAACCCAGGGGCAATGGCATTGACGCGAACGTTGAACTTAGAAAATTCGGAGGTAAGTACCTGTACCATCCCTTCTACGCCCGACTTAGAAGCTCCATAGGCTACCACACGGTCGATGCCGTAATAGGCCGCCATGGATGAAATCATCAAAATAGACCCACTTTGACGCGCCACCATGCGTTTGGCACAAGCCCGAGTGAGGGAAAATACGGCGCTTAGGTTGGTATGAATGATTCGGTGGAAATCTTCATCTGAAACCTCCAGTGCAGGTTTTTTCATGTTGATACCCGCATTGTTGACCAACACGTCAATGGGGCCAATCGTGGTTTCGATGTGTTCTACCAACGCCTCCAATTGCGATAAATCAGTAACGTCGTTTACCACATAATGTGCCTTCTCGCCCAGCTCTGCCACGGCTTCTTGAAGCGGGGTTTCGCGGCGACCAGTTATTACGACGGTTCCTCCTGCGGCAATCATACATTTTGCGATGGCGTTGCCAATACCACTACCACCGCCAGTAATGAGGGCGACTTTGCCCTCTAACGAAAAAATCGGATTCATTTATTTGGTAATTTTTTGGATTGCTTCTTTTTCACACAGATTGCCAATCTCGTCTCGACATCTTGTCGGGACGGGTATGGTTTAACGTCTCTGACGTTACCGTAAATGATAAATCTCCGTCAATTTCTTCACCTCATCTAAGGTTCGAGTAGGAGGCACAAGCGGTTTTGGAATCGGTAATTTTGAAAATTCACCAAAATACAGCACGCAAGCATCACGCCACCACAACGCCTCTTTTTCTTGGATTTTCAAACGCCCTTTCACATCCTCAAACGTCTCTTTATCAATATCTGCCTTCACACTTTCCCAAGCCGATTGCAGCTTCCTGACTTGCCCGACACCATCATAATAACGGTGGCAAAGCTCATCCCAAAGGCTACGTCCAGTGCTTAGTTTTTGGGTCCAAGGTACGTGATGAAACCAAAGCAAGTAGTCGAGTGGGCATTTTTCAGGACTCCCCCAAAGTTGCTGAACTTCAGGGCTGTACAACTGAAGTGCATTGCTTACTTTCCCCGTACGATCGAAGCCCAAACCAATCGAATCGGCACGGTGATAATAAATGGAAGTCCAGTCGGGGCGAGCGGCTTTGGTAAGCCACGGTTCAGGCCCGTAGTGGTGCCCCTCTCCCATCATGTGCGACGTCCCCAACGGATACGTATAACTCACGTATATCGGGTGTGACTTGAGCATGATGTCTGTAATTTTTTGTACCGATTGCGGCTTTTGGGTCAACGTCATGCGGGTCCATTCTTCCGCGATTTGTTCCGACGAAAGTGTATAGTCCCACGCCAAACGGCCAAATGCGTACCAGTTGCTTTGGTTAAACGGATGGCCACACCAGTTGGCGTCCGAACCTGTGTTGGCAACCCCCGCCATGAGCGAAAGTGAATGGTTTTCCGCGCTTCCATCTACAATTTTAGCTACGGTCGTTCCTTTTCCTTTAACGTAAGTATCCGTGTCCAAACATTCCTTAAACATGGGGGCGAGGTAGGTCAAGTGCGTTGATTGCCCCAAATATTCTTGCGTAATCTGAAACTCCATGCCCAAGGTTGTCTTAGGAAAAGCCCCAAACATGGGGTGAAATGGCTCACGAGGCATAAAATCAATGGGGCCATTTTTTACTTGGACAATCACTTTGGGGTCAAATGTGCCATCCAACGGCTTAAATTGGGCATAACCTTCTTTGAAACGGTCGCCATTGGGATCGGCATTATAGACAAACGCCCGCCAAATAACGATACCACTGTAAGGCCGCATGGCTTCGGCCAGCATATTGGCTCCATCGGCATGGGTTCGTCCATAATCTTGCGGCCCAGGCTCTCCTTCGGAATTTGCTTTGACCAAATAACCGCCAAAATCGGGGATATATCGGTGAATTTCTTTGGTCTTTTCATTCCACCACTTGCGTACTTCGGGGTCGAGCGGATCGGAGGTTTTAAGTCCTCCCAAGGTGCGCGGCGAACGGAAGTTGACCGAAATAAATACTTTGATGCCATAGGGACGAAGTACATCGGCCACGACTTTGATTTTTTCGAGGTATTCTTCGGTCAAAAAACGTGAACTGGCATTAACGTTGTTGATAGATGTCGCATTAATCCCCAACGAAGCATTAGCGCGGGCATAGGTAATGTAACGCGGGTCAATCCGAAACGGAAGTTCAGTCCATTTCCACATCGACGAACCTGCGTAGCCGCGTTCGACGGTTCCGTTGGCATTGTCCCAGTGATTGAGCATCCGTAATTTTATTTTAGGGCTGCTTTTTACCGAAAGATTTACCAGCGATTTCCCCGTTTGGAGATACCGAAGTAGCTCAAACGCACCGTATAATACACCTGCTTCTGATTTGGACGAAATGACGATATTTCCTTTTTCCGAAAACAACTCAAAGCCATCTTGGGGTAAATTGGAAGGAGAATTGGGGGCAACATTCAAGATAATTCCCCCCGATTTGGTTGCAGTTTGCACAAGAACAGGTGCTTTTCCCAACAAACCTTTCAAGCCCATTTCTAATTCCTGAACCGCTACCTTGATGGTCGGATGCGATGAATTGGCCGCTACAAATTGCGTCATTTTTGTGTAAGCTTCCCGCTGCTGTCCGTCAGGTAACAGGTCATACTTGAGCCACAGCCGCGAACCATCGTCGGCGAAAACTGCCGAAGCTAGAAACAAAAATGAGACTATAGAAAATATTTTTTTCATTGGATGATTTCTATTTAGAAACAGATTAAACGCATGAAAATCAAAAGCTCCTAAGTTTTGCTCCAGAGGAGCTATATCTTAGTAGAAAAAAGGAATTAGGTTCACTACCAAGCCCCAGCGGGGTGGCATCTTTTACCCAACTTTTTTTAGCCTTGCATCTTTCTTAATAGCTTCTCTCAATCGCCATCTCCAAGCCTCTTAACTCCGCTAACCCTCTCAAACGCCCAATTGCCGAGTAACCTGGATATGATTTATCTTTCCCCGTTTTATTCAAATCATCCAACATTTGATGCCCATGATCGGGGCGCATCGGAATGTGGACATCAGGCCGTCCTAGTTCATTGCGTTTCTTGCTTTCCATTACAAATGCCTTCACCACAGCATACATATCTACATCGCCTGTGAGGTGGTCGGCTTCGTGAAAAATCAATTGGCTATCAGGCGATTCTTCTCGCTTTGTTGCCCGCAAATGCACAAAATGAATTCGGCTTCCAAATCGCTCGGCGATTCCTGCTAGGTCGTTGTCGGCACGCACTCCCAAAGAGCCCGTACAAAACGTAATTCCGTTGGCTTGAACGTCGCACGCATTCATGAGTTGCGCCAAATCACTTTCGGTACTCACTACACGCGGCAACCCTAGCAATGGCATTGGGGGGTCGTCGGGATGAATGCAGAGATTGACTCCCACCTCTTGAGCAACGGGCGCCACTTGTTGAATAAAATAATAGAGATTTTGGCGTAACTCTTTGTCACCTATGTGTTTGTAATTATTTAATAACCCTTGAAAAGTAGCTAATTCAAAGGCTTCATTCGAGCCTGGTAAGCCCAGCAAAACCGTATTTTGGAGCGTCGCGATTTCTGCTGGACTCATTTGGGCAAACTTAGCACGGGCTTTTTCCTGAATCGCTTCCGAATAATCGGCTTCCGCATTGGGTCGTTTTAGAATACATAAATCAAACGCCGCAAAGTCTTCCCACACAAAACGCAATGCCAATGAGCCGTCAGGCATTCGATAATTCAAATTTGTGCGTGACCAATCGAGTACTGGCATAAAATTGTAACACACCGTTTTGATGCCACAAGTAGCCAAGTTTCGCAACGACGTCTTGTAATTTTCGATGTACTTTTCTCGGCTGGGCAGCCCTTTTTTGATGTCTTCGTGTACGGGCAAGCTCTCTACTACCTCCCACGTAAGACGGGTATAGCGATGATTATCTGCTTCGATGAGTTGAATGCGTTGCTTGATTTCTTCCACACTCCACACGTCTCCCACGGGGATTTGGTGAAGCGCCGACACCACACCCGTACACCCTGCCTGCCGAATATCCATCAACGAAACGGGGTCGTTGGGGCCAAACCAACGCATAGTTTGAATAAATGCCATTTTCTAATTATTCACTTTTATATTTTTCAAATAACTGAGCAACGTTGGCCGCTTTATGGTCGCCAGCGTGTACCAAAACGCGGTAACGCAACGCTAACTTTTCGCCTTTTTTCAACACCGTAGCTTTATCGTCTTGCGGCCAATACATCGGCGTTGGTGAAAAGAATCCGTAGTCGCGCGTAAACCAAGGCGACGGATACCAAGGATTAGAAGGATGCTGCATAATGGTCATTCCTTCTAATTTGTCTCCGCGTTTACCAGAACAGTCAATCCACGGTGATTTCACACCAAATGTCCCCTTTTCTCCCGTATTTCCTTCGGCATTAATCATCGTTCCGCCGTTGATGACGGCCAAATCGGGGTCCATTCGTCCGCTAAAAAGCGAGTGATTGGTTTTCAAAATCGTGACGTCCATGAGCATTTCCATCGTCACATCGAAATCAATTTGGTACAAATCTTTCGAGGGTGCCGTAATGGTGATAGTCCTAAAGTCTTTTACGGGCGCATTGGCATTGGGGCGTCGCCAAATACATTCATTTTCAATTACTACTTTTTCTCCACCCGACTGCACAATGTCGGTACGGAGGGCGATAATTTGTCCTTTTTCTAAACCTTCTTGCCAATAATTACCATCGTTGACTCGGTCGCACCCAAAAAACAAAGAGCTATGGTGCGGATAATTTCCATTTCGCATCGACGTCACGCTGGCATTTGAAGGGCCATTGACGGGAAAGAAAAAAGGGTACTTTTCATCCTGCGAAAAGATATAGCTCGTGAAAAAGTTATTGTTGATAGTAACGTCAATCTTCGAATTGTACTTCGTTGCCACGATTTTTGTTTGGGCAAACGATACACTACTGACTAGCAAAAGCGCTATTAACAAGTGAGAGAAAAAGGTGTTTTTCATTGGATAGAGACACGTACAAAGCTATAAGGCTTTAGAAACCTTATAGCTTTACGGGACTTGGGTTAGTTGAACTTACTTCTTTAAAGTAATTTTTTGCGCATTTTTTTGCGCTTTGATGGCCAACTCCATCGCCAAAAGGCAATGCGCCTGCGGCATGGCCGTTTCGGTACGATTCAAAACGTCGTCCACCAACAAACGCCCATAGGGTAAATCTTGCTGGGTGCAATCAATATAGCGCGTCTCTTTTTGATCCACCAAAAACAGGTGATTTCCTCCCGAGCGGCCACCAATGTCGGTATTTTTACGAATTTCGATAAAACCTTCTGTTCCCAAAATCGTCAAGCGGCCATCGCCCCACGTATTGAGTCCGTCGGGCGTAAACCAGTCCACGCGGATGTAGCCCATCCCGCCATTCCCACGCAACATCACATCGCCAAAATCCTCAAAATTAGGATATTGAGGGTGATTCGTATTGCCAATTTGCGAAGCTACAATTTCACCTTGGGTAGAATCCGTAAAAAACAAAAATTGGTCGAACTGGTGAGACGCAATGTCACAAATAATACCGCCAAACTGTTCTTTGTTAAAGAACCATTCAGGACGCGTTTTTGGATTCATGCGGTGTGGGCCTAAGCCGATGGTTTGAATCACTTTTCCAATCGCCCCTGCTTTTACCAGTTCTCCTGCTTTTACGGTAGCACGGTTTTCAAGACGTTCGCTATACATAATGGAATAAATACGCCCCGTTTGCTTTTGTACTTTACGTACTTCTGCCAACTGCTCAAGCGTCGTTATTCCAGGTTTATCCGACATATAATCTTTTCCGCTTTTCATCACCCGAATCCCCAACGGGGCGCGTTCGTTGGCAATGATTGAACTTAGTACCAACTGAATAGACTTGTCGTCCAAGATTTCTTTTTCGCTAGACGCCAGTTTTGCCTTGGGAAAACGTTTCGCAAACGCCGCTACCAAATCAGGTTCTTTGGCATAAAACGAAACCAGTTCTCCACCCCCACGAACAACCGCCTCTACTTGCCCATAAATGTGGCCGTGATTCATTCCAATCACCGAAAATTTGATGCGCGGACTATCATATTGTGGTACAACTAGGGGCGCAACAGTCTCCGTAATTATATTCCCATAAGCCATCGAAGGAAGCATTGGTAAGGCCATCATTCCTGCAGCTGAGGCAATAGATTCCTTCAAAAATGTACGGCGTTGATTATTAGATTTTTTCATTGGTGATTTATTTAACCCTGATAAGGTTTTGAACCTTATCAGGGCTTGGGATTACAAGTCGGGTTTTGAGAAACCCGACACACATTACATTTTGATATTGGTAGTTCCGTATGGTTTGCGCTGAGGACGGCTCAACATCGCATTGGCTTCTTTGTCGTTCACAAAACGTTCGGTTTTAGGATCCCACTGCAATTTGCGTGGCAATTTCATCGCAATGTGGCTAATGAGACAAACGCTACAAGCGCGGTGGCCAATTTCTACGGGCGAAATCGGTGCTTTACGCGTTTTGATACATTCGAGCCAGTTGCCGTGTTGCTCATCGCTTTTGTAGAGGTGGATTTCATTTGCGCCAATCACTGAAGTAAGAATCTTAGGATCGCTGGCATCAAGGGCTTTGCTGCTCTTCTCTTTAGATACAGGATCGCTCGCCGAAGCCACATAGTCGCCACGCGATACCCAAATCCAACCTTCGGTTCCCTCGTAACGAATGCCATTTGGGAAACCTCCACTGGTGTACATCGTAATGCCATTTGCATATTCAGCTTTCACCATAAAGTCCCCGTGAACGTTCCACAAGCCTGATTTTGGAAATTCGGCCACAGCTTGTACCGAAATGGGCCCCGTAAGTTCCGTGTCCATTCCCCACGCTGCCGAGTCGAAATGGTGTTGTCCCCATCCCGTAATCATTCCCGCGCCGTATTGCTCAAGGCGCAACCAACCTGGACGTCCGTAGCCTTTTTGAGGATGCACCCCTATTTCGGTGTAGGGGACTTCGGGAGTAGAGCCGAGCCACATGTCATAATTGAAACCCGCAGGTACAGGCATCGCAGGTGCTGCTGGCCCCGACGGGTCGCCTGGAAGTCCGACTTTTACGGTGTGAAGTTTTCCGATACGACCATTCCGAACCAACTCCGCCGCAATCCGAAACTGTGGTGACGAACGTTGTTGCGTACCCACCTGAAGCACTGTACCTTTTTTCTGAATAATATCGCTCAACATTCGTCCTTCCGCAATGGTCAACGACGTCGGTTTTTGCAAATACACATCTTTTCCCGCCAAAGCCGCCTCAATCGCAGGTTGCGAGTGCCAGTGGTCGGGCGTACTGATAATCACCGCATCAATGTCTTTGTTGAGCAACATTTCACGGTAATCGTCATACATTTTGGCATCCACGTAGTTGGCATTACCCGTTTTTTTGGCATAATAACTTTCAACCAATTTTTTACCATCCACCAAACGGTTTTTATCCAAATCGCACACCGCAATCATCCGTGCGGCATCGTGCTGCATCGTTCCTACCATATCGTGGTCGCGGCCAATACGCCCACAACCGATTTGACCAATGTTGATTTTGTTACTTGGGGCATTTTTACCAAAAACCGAAGCAGGTACAATCGTTGGCACGCCAATGACCGTTGATGCTGCCGCTCCTTTGGCAGTCAGTTCAAGAAATTTTCTTCTTGAAACAGAGGATTGAGATGTGGTTGACATAAAAAGGCTTGGGATATAAAGGTATTTTCTAAATCGACTTCCTGAAAAAGTACAATTCTATACAGAAAAGCACTGAGAGAGAAACACTTATTACAAATTGCTCTCGTTTAATTCTAAGCTAATGTTACTACAACAAGCCCATTTCACCAAGTTATTTACTGTGTTGTTTTAAAAAAAAGCCTAAAATACCTATCGGAAACGTTTCCGAAAACGCCACCGATAGGTATTTTTTTTATTACTAAATTTATATATTTTTGTGCAATTAAAGTATTCACTTCCAATCTCAATGATAATGTAGTCGCTATGCTCGTTTTGGAGCTAACTAAAAAAAAGACAATTCTATGGTAGATTGCAAACAATGCCTATCGACTTCGGAAGTAGTAAAAGCTGGCTTTTTGAGAGGGCGTCAGCGATTTTATTGCAAAACCTGTCAAGTACATTTTACGGTGGAATTATCCGCAGCTTTGCCCCAAAAAACGGCTCGCCAAACCACCATTATCGACATTGCAAAGTCGCTCGGAGTGGCTCCTTCTACTGTCTCGCGGGCTTTGAATGGGAGCACTGACATCAATTCTTTGACGCGACAAGAGATTTTGCGGGTTGCCAATGAAATGGATTACCGACCTAATTTACTGGCTCAGAGCCTTCACCGTGGCGAAACGCACACGATTGGGGTGGTGATTCCCAACATCGAACGACCTTTTTTTGCGGGAGTACTGGCAGGGATTCAAAACGTAGCGACGGAAGCGGGCTATCGCGTGATGATTTGTCAGTCGAACGAATCACATTCAACCGAAACTCTCAACGTACAAGCGTTGATCGCCAGTCGGGTAGATGGTTTGTTAATCAGTCATTCTAAAGAAACGACTTCGTTTGAACACATTCGTTTACAGCTCAAAAAAGGGCTTCCGATTGTCCACTTCGACCGCGTTTGTTCGGAAGTAGAAACGGCAAAAGTGGTTCAAGAAGATTTTGAAGGAAGTTTTGCGTTGGTGGAGCACCTCATCCAGCAAGGTTATCGCCGAATTGCGGTTTGTGCAGGACCGCCCCAATTATTAATCAGCCAAACACGTTTGGAAGGCTACAAAGCCGCACTGCGCCACTACGGGCTTCCTCTCGATGACACCCTGATTTATCACACTGAATTTAAGCAAAGCGAATCGTTGAAAGCGCTTACCCATTGGCTTTCACTTCCAGAACCTCCCGACGGCATTTTTGCCGTTCATTACGGCAATGCCATCGAACTTTTGGTAGAACTCAAACATCGTAAAATTCAAATTCCCGCCGAAATCGCCATGGTAGGTTTTGGGGACGAGCTTATTGCCGAACTCATTGAGCCTTCATTGACGGTCTTTCACCTTTTTCCGTTTGAAATGGGCGAAGCCGCTGCTTCCCTGCTGATTGACAACATCATTCACCGACACACATTTAGCCCTATTACCAAAAAAATGCGCGGAGAATTGCGCATTAGACAATCGTCAATGAGGTTATAAACCCCTCGGCTCTACCATCACAACTTCCTCTTTGTCAAGCACTACTTCGCCTTCTGGCAGCCCTTTGGGCTTACGCACAAACTTTTTGGGAGTAACTATCACAGGACAAAGCGTTTCGTTGCGACGTTTGGAATACCAAGCCGCGATTTGAGCAGCCCGTTCGATAACACTATTCGGAATTTTACGACCAGCCTTGTACTTGATGACTACGTGCGAGCCCGATACGTCGCGGGCGTGCAACCACAAATCTTCTTTGTAAGCGTATTTTTTGGTTAACAAATCGTTGTTTTTGGCATTTTTTCCAATCAAAATCACGTAGCCTTCAAATTCGGTATGTTTAAACAACTGAGTCGGGGAAAGAATGGGGGCGTCGGTTAGCAGGCTATTGTTTTTCAAATATTTACGCAATAACTTCAACGACTCAAACGCCTCTATTTCTTGCAAATGGTTCTTTAAGTCTTCCAACTCACCCTCACGCAACGCAATGTTTTCTTGCAGTTTATCTATTTCAATCCGTTCGTTTTTTGCCTTTCGATAATAAGTCTCGGCGTTTCGCTGGGGCGAAAGATCAGACTTGAGTTTGATGTCTATGTCTCGATCTCGATAAAAATCAAATAAGGTAACTCGTTCGGCACGCTCGGGAATTTGGTGAAGATTGGCCATCAAAATATGCCCAATTTCCTCATTTTTTACATCGCCATCCACCGTTACCAGTTTTTGAAAGGCTTCTTCCAAATAATTTTCGGTACGTTGAATCCGCTTTTGAAGCACCCGAACCGCCTCCGATTTTTCTTTGGAAATGACCCCAATCCGATTGTAAGTAGTATAAAAATCGTTGAGGGCATCAATCGGATTGGTGTGGCTGCGGATGACCTCGCCCAGCGGCACCAACGAAAACGTAATTTGGTACTGCCACGTAGAAATGTAATACGTTGGATTCTCCAACTTTTGAAGGACATCTTGAATTGCTTCCCAAACCAATTCCCCTGCCTGAGGTAGGGGGACTAGATACGCGTTTACTTCCTTTCCAAAAGTCGGGAAAAGCTTCCGATGGTCGTGCCCTGCGGCTTCAAACGCCTCCCAAGATTGGTCGAGTTCGCGGTCGAGTTTTGATAATTGAAGGGTATTATCCGATACGAGTTTGTTATGAAACACATCAATCACGACCTCTTCTTGAAATAACACCGCATTGGAGCGATTTCCAAAGAGTTTAAAAACCAAGGTGTAATTATTTTCCAACACCAAGCCAAACGCGCGCTCATTCTGAAATTGACGCACATCAACCACTTCCAAATCATACAATGTCTCAAACAAGTCAACGCTATTGTGGCGAGCGCGGCTAAAATCTTCGGGAAAATGCAAGCAGGCAAAATCAGGGCGAAGGGTAGCACGGAGAAAAAATGGACGATAATAATTGTTTTTGCCTCGGGCGTGTGCCAAGACAATCACCAACTCGTCTTTCTCTTGGCTGAAACATTCCATGAACTTCAACCCAACCACCAACGGCCGCAACGCCTGGCTTAACTGCCGCAAAAAATGATAATTCTGATACATGCTGCAAAGGTAATGAGGAGTTAGCAGTTTACAGCCAAAGGGCCAACTTAGGCAACGGTGTTTTGGTCAGAAAACAACAAACGCCAGTAGGTTCAGAACCCACTGGCGCTCATTACAAAGCCGATAGCTTATTTCTCTCTTACCAAAACTTCGTCGATAAGGCCGTACGCTTTTGCTTCTTCGGCGCGCATCCACTTGTCGCGATCAGAGTCTCTTTCGATGGTTTCAATCGTTTGTCCTGTGTGGTTGGCCAAAATTTCGTACAACTCACCGCGCAACTTCACAATTTCGCGCGCTGTGATTTCAATATCTACCGATTGACCTTGTGCTCCACCCGACGGCTGGTGAATCATGATACGAGCGTGTGGAAGTGCCGCACGCTTACCTGCTGCACCACCCGCCAACAGTACCGCTCCCATCGACGCGGCCAAGCTCGTACATACCGTGGCTACGTCAGGACGCACGTACTGCATCGTGTCATAAATACCCAAACCAGCGTACACCGAACCACCTGGGCTATTGAGATACATCAAAATATCTTTCTTAGGATCAGCCGATTCCAAAAACAACAATTGCGCCACTACGATGTTGGCAATTTGATCGTCCACTGGCATTCCAAAGAAAATGATACGGTCGGCCATCAAACGCGAAAATACATCTACTTCACGGAAGTTCATGGGGCGCTCTTCGATAATAGCGCGGGTCATATTTTCAACGGAGTGGTTCATGTATCCATCTACCGTAAGGCCATTCATGCCAAGGTGTTTTACTGCGTACTTTCTAAATTCTTGTCCGTGATTCATGGTAACTTAACTTTATATGTTTATTTTGTGTTTACAGAACATAAAACTCAAACGCTTGGTTCGACAGGCAAAAATGCAGAATTTAGCGTTTGATTGTTGTCAGTTAAACCAACAATTTATCGGTGGAAGCGAGATTAGCGATGTGGAACATCCTGGAACGCCACGTTCCAGCCCCTTCAGTAGCCTATTGTTACGACTTATGGGAACGGTATCAGTTTGATTTTGTGGTAACTCGCCCTCGACATACGCGTTTGGGCGATTTTACGGCAAAACCTAACCAACGTGAGCGAATTACAGTCAATAATAACCTCAATCCTTACAATTTCCTCATCACTTACCTTCACGAAATCGCCCACCTTGAAGTGTTTCGTTCGTACAAACGCCGCCAACCTCCGCACGGAAAAGCATGGAAAACGCATTTTCGCGCTTTATTGCTGCCTACCCTGAACGAACAAACGTTTCCTGCGTCGATTTTGTCCCCGCTTACGCTATATTCCCATAATCCAACCGCCTCTACGGGGACATTCTTACCACTCATGCAAGCCATCAAAAATGTGGATGCACCGCATTCAGATTTGGTTATGGTAAGTGAGTTGTCGGAAGGGCAAGCGTTTCGATTACAGCAAAAAGTCTTTATCCGAGGCACGCAGCGCCGCACTCGCATCGTTTGTATAGAGAAAACCTCGCAAAAAAAATACTTGGTCGCAGCCCACGCTTGGGTAGAACGACTGTAGCTATCTTTGAGAAACGCTATACAAAAGCAGCATCTTATTCGTGAAACTTTTACGCACATATCGCTTTATTGGAAAGGTGCTAGGCTCCTCCTATCGTCGGAGTGACAAGGGGAAAATTTGGAATAATAGCACTCGAAACTCCAAACCCCAAACTCCAAACTTCAAACCCCAAACCCTAAACCACCTCCTATTCTTACTTTTACTAGCTACTGCCAGTTGGGGGCAAAATCAGAATTCGGTTCTTGCTACTGGAAAGTGGTTTAAAATTGGGGTAACACAAACAGGCGTGTATCGAATTGATGCACCGTTTCTCAAAAAACTGGGGATTGCCACTAGCGATATTAACCCAAAAAACCTTCGCCTATTTGGAAACGGTGGTTATATGCTTCCACAATCAAATGCCCAAAACAGGGCCAATGATTTAACTGAAAATGCGGTTTATGTCAAAGGGGAAAACGATGGCAAATTTGACGAAGGTGATGCCCTTTGGTTTTGGGGGCAAAGTCCGCACGAAATTCGCTACAACACAGCCGAAAAACGCCTTGAACACCAACTCAATCTGTATAGCGACACTACCTTTTACTTTTTACAAATAGATGCTACACAAGCGGGGCTTCGCCTTCCAACTTACCCTTCTGGAAATTCGGGAACGATACAGACAACTTTTGACGATTATATTTTCCGAGAAAGTGAAATATACAACCGTGTACAGTCAGGGCGCGAATGGTGGGGTGAATACTTTGGTAACCAAACCCGCCAAGATTTTTCGGCCGATGTAGAAGGTTTACTTCCCAACAGCCCCGTTAAAGTGACGGTCGCCAGCGTAGCCGCCGCGCAAGTCACGACCAAATTTGTAGTGGGGGTCAATGGGCAAACCTTAGGTGAACAAACCACAGGAACTGTGACAACTTACCGTTATGATTCCAAAGGTTTGCGAACCCAAAAAACCTACGATGGTCAACTTTCCAACGCAACCACGCGAGTAACTACCTCCCTGACCTTCGACAAAGCAGGACAAGCCAATGCCGAAGGGTATTTAGATTTTTTTGGATTGCAAATTCAGCGTAGCCTTCGTTTATACACCCAACCCACTATTTTTCAAAACCTTACATCACTTACCCAAGATTCGGTTCGCTACCAAATCGGACAAGCCGCCGCCCAAATGCAACTTTGGGATGTTACCAACCCACAACGACCTGCGGCTCAATCATTTCGTTTATCGGGAACAGAGGCATTATTTGGGACTTCGGGGAGAGTACTTCGTCGGTTCGTGGCCTTTTCCGAAACTCAGTTATTGACACCCGTTTCGAGTCAACCCATTTCAAATCAAAATCTTCATGCCGTCGCTACGCCTAATTTGTTGATTATCACGTCGCCAATTTGGGTTAAACAGGCCCAACGGCTTGCTACTTTTCGCCGCCAAAACGATGATTTGGACGTTATCGTCGTCACCACAAATCAAGTCTATAACGAGTTTGCGTCAGGACAAGCTGACCCAACGGCCATTCGTGATTATACCAAATTTTTGAACAACCGCCAACCCAATACCCTCAAGTATTTGTTGCTTTTTGGCGATGCAACTTATGATTATAAAAACAACCTCAAGGCATTTTCTCCGCTTGAGATGACCTATTTTGTACCGTCCTATGAAAGCCGCGAGTCGGGGCATCCTGTGCTAAGTTTTACGTCCGACGACTATTTTGGCTTTCTTAAACCTACTGATGGAGAATGGATTGAGGATTTTAGTGGAAATCATCTACTCGACATTGGCGTGGGTCGGTTGCCCGTCAAAACTACTGCCGAAGCCGAAACTGTGGTGAATAAATTAATCCGTTATGTAGCCAAACGCGGGCGTGGAAAGTGGCGGCAAAAAATTGCTTTTGTGGCCGACGACGGCGATGCCAATTTGCACCAACAAGACGCCGAAAACTTATCGATGCAAATTGCCTCGAAGACAGCCTCTTACGAACTTCAAAAGGTCTATGTCGATGCTTTTCCCCAAATTGGCACGCCCATTCACGCCCCAGAAGCAAGCAAAACCATTGACCGATTGGTTGACGAAGGCGTTTTGATTATGAATTACACGGGTCACGGCGGCATTTCCATTTGGGCTGATGAACAGATTGTTACGCTTCAAAATATTCTAAATTGGCGAAATCTCGATAATTTACCGTTGATGATTACAGCCACTTGTGAATTTGGGCGGTATGATAACCCAGGAGAAGTTTCGGGAGCCGAATTGGCCGTTTTGAGTCCGAGAGGCGGCGCTATTGCCATGCTGACTACCGCACGACCAGTGTATGCCAGTACCAATTTTTTACTCAATGAAGCTTTTTACGAAAGTGCGCTCGAACGTACCAGCGGGGACGTGCCGCGCTTAGGTGATTTGATGCGAATGACCAAAAACAAAAGTTTTAGCGGGATTTTTAACCGCAATTTCACGCTTCTCGGCGACCCTTCTTTACGCCTCAATTACCCCGATTTTAACGTAGAAATCGCCACTCAGGATACCCTAAAAGCGGGTGGAAAGGCGCGCATTAGCGGTCAAATTAAACTTGGGAATCTCCTCGTGAACGATTTCAATGGGGTTGCAAACATCAGTGTTTATGACAAAGAAAATCAACTCATGACACTCGGCAACGAAGACCAAAAAATGCCTTATAAGCAGTTTAAAAGTAAGATTTTTGAAGGACAAGTAAGCGTTAAAAATGGCTCGTTTGTCGTCGATTTTGTTGTTCCCAAGAACATTAATACCAAACTTGGGAATGGGCTAATACAAGTCTATGCCATCAAAGCCGACACGAGCGCCGATGCCTTGGGAGGTACCAACCAAGTGTGGGTTGGTGGCACTGCACTTTCTAACCCCGACACCAAGCCGCCCGTGGTTCAGCTTTACCTCAACGACCAAAATTTTGTGGAAGGCAGCCAAATAGATGATAGTCCTTTGGTCATTGCCCATCTAATGGACGACAGCGGCATTAATCTACTTCAACCCATCAGTTTAACCCTAAATGATACACTGACGCTGCTTGTAAACGACTATTTCACGGCAAATCAAGACAGCTATCAAAGTGGCAGAATTAATTATTTACTCAAAAAACTCCCTGCGGGCGATTATGTACTTCGGCTAAAAGTTGCGGATATATATAATAATTGGAGTGAGGGTACGTTAAGTTTCAAGGTGGGCAAAGAATCGGCCATTGTGAAAAACGTCATTGCCTATCCTAATCCGTTTGTAGAACAAGCCACCCTACAAGTAGAGTTGGTCAATGAGGGAGAAGATGTCGAAGTAACAACAACGATTTTCGACATCAGTGGGAATTTGGTACGGAGCGAAACACAGACCATTTACAATTCGGACGCTATCCTAACCACTATGACTTGGAACGCCGCTACGCAACACCGCCAACCTGTACCCGCTGGCGTGTATGTGTATCGAATTGTTGTGAAATCTCTTACTCGCCAACAGACTCAAACCGTGGGTGGTAAGTTAATAAAACCAAAATAGATTTTGAAAATAGGAATTACTATCTTTGCGTGTTTTAAAATAAATGTACGTCTCTTGACACAGTCACATTTCTTCCATTTCCTTATGCTAAGAAAAACCTCTCCCGTCGTCACTTTGGTGGGTCTCTGTATTTCTTTCATTTCATCAGCTCAAGGTACAACAACCGCAGGCCAAGACAGTTCTGGTATCAATCCAGTGATTTCGTCGGTTCCCTTCGCTGCTTTTACCCCTGATGCTCGTAGCGCCGCATTGGGAGATGCAGGTGCGGCACTAAGTCCAGATGCAAATGCTATGTACTGGGGTGCAGCTAAATTGGCTCAAGCAACCAAAAACTACGGAGTCTCTTTTTCATATACGCCATGGCTTCGCAACGTAACTGAAGATATGTATTTTGCATATCTGTCTGGCTTCAAAAAAATTGGTAAAAATCAGGCTGTAGGCGTTAGCCTTATGTATTTTGACCACGGCATGTTTCAAGCGCGTAACAGCTTTGGTACATTGCTTGGTAACTATTATTCCAACGAATTTTTTGCTTCGGTGGCTTACTCACGCAAGCTTACCGATAAATTCTCGATGGGGTTGAACCTTAAATACATCAACTCGAACCTCGGAGGAGGTGTTCAGGTAATGGGTAACTCAGCCCTCAAGCCTGGTACAACCGCTGCGGGTGACTTGAGTGCCTTTTACCAAACTGAAAATATCGACGAAGGTACTGGCGCAGGCTGGGGTTACTCGTTCGGCTTGATGCTTCAGAATATTGGGGGTAAAGTAAACTATGGCGGTACTGACAGTGGCTTTATTCCTACTACATTTAAGTTTGGGGGAGCGGCAACTCGCCACATCGACCCTTACAACAAGATTACGTTTACCATGGATTTGAACAAGTTGATGATTCCCACCCCTCCAATTCGTGATGCGTCGGGTAAAATCACGGCTGGCAAAGACCCTAACCGTAGCAGTATTGCAGCGATGTTTAGCTCGTTTTCGGATGCACCAGGTGGCGCAAGCGAAGAACTTCGTGAGTTCATGATTTCGGCAGGAGCTGAGTATTGGTACAACGAAGTTTTTGCCGTACGGGCAGGTTATTTCAATGAAGCTAGAACCAAAGGAAATCGTAAGTACTTTACCGTTGGTTTTGGCGCTCGTATCCAACAGCGTTACGGTATCGACTTCGCCTATTTGATGCCACAAACGCAAGGTAGTCCATTGGCCAATACCTTCCGCGTATCACTCATCGTAGATATGTTCAAAAAAGCCGCCGATATGGCGCTTGATAACAACGAAAGCGAGAATTAATCATCCTCGTTTTTCATAAAAAAGCCGCTTGCGAAATCGTAAGCGGCTTTTTTATTTCGGGTTGTGAGCAACCTTCGGCGTAGAAGTCGGGTTGTGAGCAACCCTCGACACGGGTGGCACGGGTTGCTCACAACCCGCGCTCGGCGAGAATCTCTGTCTTGATGTAATGCTCCGAATGACTTATTACCCAGCGTTTAGACGCTTCTTTCTTTCCGTAAAGGCTAGAATACCATCCCTCTTCCTGCAAAATGGTCAATGGGTTTCCCTGTTTGTCAAAAGCCCTCAACTCAACGCTATTTTCAGCTACCTCCGACGGATGCCAAATTTGATACATGGGTAGGTCAGCAGGTGCATTTTCTAGCCAGTCTTCGACTACCCAAACCAATTCACCTTGCTTTTTGCTCACTTTTCTACGGTGAATAATGCCTTTCCCAACCTGCGCAAAAGCTTCAATTTGCCCCTCAAAAACCCACATTTTTTCTTCTTGTTTCCAAGAGGCCGTGGCTTCTTTCACCCAATCATACCACACAAAGCGAGGGCCTTTTTGCATTTGGTCGTAGGTTCCGAGCATCACGGTATTGTGCGAGGCAGTTCCTGCAAAATAACGCGTCCATTTTTCATCGGTATTGTACAAGTACGAGCCCGCATCGCGCAACAGATTTTGACCGTTAACCCACACATCTAAGTGCAAGTTATCTGCTTGAAAAGGGCGGTCTTTGTACGCTCCACATCGAATAAACGTCACACTCTCATCCACATCGCGTATGACATAGTAGCCTCCTTTTTCAAATGAAAAAGTACCTGTAAATGTTTTTTGAGTAGGTTGAGAAATTGTAGTTATTCCAAACCAAAAACAGTCTTCCGTCATTTGAGTTGGAACGCCCAATGCTGCCTCCAACGCCGACAATTGCGGGCGGTAGTCGCGGTAGTGTGCTGAATTGAAAGGGAAAAACAACGCGCCATCGTTGTTGCCATAATTGGGCAACCAGCCCGTTTGGGTATCTTGGCACACTCGTAGAAACTGCAACGACGCTTTGGCACGGTGATATACCCGTTCCGAAAAAGATTCTCCATTAAGTTCACTCAAACGAACTGCCCACGTAAGCAACTGAATCACAACGCGATGGTAGTTCATCGAAAACTGCAGAAACGTACCATCTTCGTAGATTTGGTAAACGATTTCTTCTTCAAACCATTTTTTTCCACGTTGTTTCCAGCGCGGAGCTTCGGAAAAAAACGGGTACAAAAGCCCCACAAGGTATAAAGTCAAGGTTTCGGTAATGGCGTGGTTATTACGTACGGCAATGCGCGAAAAATTGATATTTTCTTCTACATGCCGCATTTGCCAGTACAGCACGTGCATCAGTTTATGAAAACGAGCTTCCGTCAGGGCCGATGAATTTTTATAATAATGCAGCGCAAAAGTCCAGTTCAGAACCCGCAGCGAAATCTCTTGGCTGCAACGCCAATTGGGGCCGCAGTTGATGGGATTTGCGTCTATCCAGCTTTCTATTTCTTGAAAAACCGTTTCAGCATTGTCTTCTCCCAAATAAAAATCGCCGCGAATCAACGGATACAAAAACGCGAATCGTGATTTTTCCCACACGTATTTAATGTCTCCCGCCACGGGCGATAAATCAGGAATATCTGTCCAGTGTTTAGTGGCGTCGTAGCGGTAGCCGTTAGAAGGGTTGGTGAGCCAATCGGTCACTTCGTAATACGTGGCGCTAAACATCAAAAGGCGACCTTGTCGGTATTCGTCGAGTTGGTCAATCAATTTCTGTCGTTCTTCCTCCGAAAGCTTCATACCCTCCGTTAAGCTTTCTTTCGCCTCAAAAAAGAACCGCACGTCCAATTTTTTCCACGCAGCTAATGACGAGTGCGTTTTCGACGGAGGCTGCGTAGGGAAAGCCGCTTTGAGTAGGCCCGTTCGGCGGCGGGCTTCGTACCACAGACGAAAGGCCACGTATCGCGGCCCCATGTTGGTTAATATATTGAGTACTTTTTTCATAAAAATTCCTCAAAAGAAAAAGCCGTGATGGATGTCACGGCTTCTACGTTTTTTCTCAAGTCGCTTACTTAGCTTCTTCTTCGGCTGTTTCGGCGGCTGGTTGTTCTTCGGCTGCTTGCTCAAACACTTGAGGTAATTGAACCAAAAGAATGTTGTACCAAGAAATAATTTTACGAACATCCGACAAATACACACGCTCCTTGTCATACCCTGGCAATACCGACGTCATAAAGTCCACCAATTGGTAATCTGACATGGCTTTAGGGTCAAGACTTTCGCCTTGGTATTTGCTGTGAATATTTTCAAAAACAGTAGCAAGTGGCGTCGCTTGGTCTGTATCTGCCATAAAGATGGAAATATCTTTCAAAACAGAAACACGCGCTGAAGCACCAATCATTGATTTTTCACGCTTTGCGTCCAAACTTTCTACGATTACCCCTCCGCGTCCTGGTTTAAGGATGCGATACAACCCTGACTTACCCGAGAAATTGGCAATCTCTTTCAACAATTCCATATCTTACAAATGATTTTTGCGTAGTTATTTTTCAGAATTAGGGCACAAAAGTAATGCTTTTTCATGGAACTTTTGTTTGGGGGTTTAACATTTGTTACTATAATTCCATCATTATGCTCACTCCCGAAGAACTAAGGCGTTACAGCCGACATTTGCTCATTCCTGACCTCGGAATCGAAGGCCAACAAAAGCTAAAAGCGGCCCGCGTTCTGGTCATTGGGTGCGGTGGGCTGGGGAGTCCCATTTTGCTGTACTTGGCGGCGGCAGGCGTAGGTACATTGGGTATTGTGGATGGCGACCGAGTGGATGATAGCAACCTGCAACGCCAAGTTATGTACGGCAGCGAGTCGGTAGGAAAACCCAAGGTGGAAGAAACCCAAAGGCGGTTACAGTCGCTCAATTCGTTTGTGCAGGTGAATCCATATTTTGAAAACCTAACTGCCCAAAATGCGCTTTCCATCATTGAGTCGTACGATTTTGTGGTGGATGGTTCTGATAATTTCCCTACGCGATATTTGGTCAACGATGCCTGTTTACTCCTTAACAAACCCTTGATTTACGGTGCTATTTACCGTTTTGAAGGACAAGTAGCCGTTTTTAATTACCAGAATGGACCCAATTATCGCGATTTATTCCCGACTCCTCCCCCTCCCGAACTCGCCCCCAATTGCGCTGAAGCAGGGGTTTTGGGCGTATTGCCTGGCATCATCGGCTGCCTGCAAGCCAACGAAGCCTTGAAGTTAATCACGGGAATTGGAGACGTTCTTTCGGGAAAATTATTCGTCATGGATGCCCTCTCGATGATTAGTCGCACGATTCGGATTCCCAAACTTCCCGAACGGCCAATCGTTACTCAACTGATTGATTACGAAGCTTTTTGTGGAATTGCAAACGATATAGAAAGCGATATTTCCCCTGAAGAATTTCAGGAATTGATTAATAATAGCATTGATTTTCAATTGATTGATGTCCGTGAACCCCACGAATATGAACTAGACAACCTAGGTGGTGAGCTTATGCCACTTTCTCGACTGGAAGAATTTGTACCGTTGATTCAGCGCAACAAGCGGGTCATTGTGCATTGTCAAAGCGGAATAAGAAGCCAGAAAGCAATCGCTTTACTGAAAGAAACATTCGGTTTCACTCAGCTTTCCAACCTAACTGGAGGAATTGTGGCCTATCGAAAATTGTAATTGATTTTAATGTATTCGATTTCTGTAACCCATGCCCACTCAACTTGTCCTTACACGCGACGGCTCGCATACCCTACACAACGAAGCCTTGCATGTTTATTACCACTCTATCAACGGAGCGCTGCAAGAGTCTCTTCATATCTTTATCAATTTAGGACTAAAAGAAATCATTCGCCAACGGCGCGAAACCAATTCAGAAGCTCTTATCTACCTTTTTGAAATGGGATTTGGCACTGGACTCAACGCTTCACTTACGTGGCTCGAAGCCGACAAAAACCTGCTCCCTGTGCATTATGTAACGATTGACGCCTTTCCCATAGCCCCCGAACAGGCTCTTCTGCTCAATTATGATGGCTTACTAAACACCCAACAGCTCTCCCAATTACACCATGCTCCTTGGAGCGAAACAACCGAACTGTCACCTTATTTTCGGCTAGAAAAACACCAGATTTCCCTCCAAGAATTTGGAACGTCGCACCAATTTGACGCTATTTATTATGATGCCTTCGCTCCTACAGCCCAGCCTGAGCTTTGGACAGAAGATATTTTTCGGAAGTTGGCAGGATGGCTTAATGTCGGCGGGAATCTAACCACCTACTGTTCAAAAAGTTACATTCAGCGAAACATAAAAGCAGCAGGTTTACGCATTGAAAAACACCCTGGTCCAAAATACAAACGTGAAGTGATTCGAGCGATAAAATAGCCCTAAAACAGAACCTCCCGAAAGTTTTAGAACTTTCGGGAGGTTGGTGCATCTTACGCTTTACCCGTCAGGATTCGATTCCAATACAACCACGGTAACACGTATTTTTTCAGCACCCACATACTCCATCTCGGTACTGTTTGGTCAAAAGGGAAGGTCATTTTTGGGGTATTCGTATAATCAAATTCCGCCAGCATCAGTTTGCCATATTGCGTCGGAATCGGACAAGCACTGTAGCCGTCGTACTGCTCTTTGAGGCTTTGCTGTTTGAGATACGAAAGCAAATTGCTTACCACCACAGGTACTTGCTTACGAATCGCCGCCCCCGTTTTACTGCAAGGTGCATTGGTGCAGTCGCCACACGCAAAAACATTAGGAAAGCGGCTATGCTGCATCGTATTTTTATTTATCTCAACGTAGCCAAACGCATTGTTGGGGTCGGCAAGTGGACTATTTTTGATAAAATCGGGTGCCGATTGTGGTGGCACGGTATGGCACAAATCAAACTTTATTTCCTTACGAACCGTTTCGCCTTGTTCGTTTTTGGTTTCATAATATAGCGTTTGATTATTTCCGTCAACCTCCACTGTATTACTCAAAAAATGGGGCTTAATATTGTTACGATTTACGACACCCGTCAGGGTTGCGGCGTATTCCTTGACGGCAAAAATAGCCCCTACACCCGAGATATAATGGACATCACATTTGTCCAAAATCCCTTTTTTACGCCAATAATCACAGGCTAAGTACATAATTTTGTGAGGAGCACCACCGCACTTGATGGGACTCGACGGGTTGGTAAAAACGGCCGTTCCACCCTCAAAATTTTTGATTAACTCCCAAGTGTAGGGAGCAGCATCAAACGAGTAGTTACACGAAACGTTGTTCTTCCCGAGGGTTTCTTTTAAGCCTTTGATTTTGCCCCAATCCACCTGAATACCTGGTGCCACAATCATGGTATCGTAGGTATATTTTGCCCCGCTTTGGCAAGTCACTTGATTGAGATCAGGCTGAAACGTTGCCACGGCGTCTTTGAGCCACGTAGTTCCTTTGGGAATAAAATCGGCTTCGTCTTTTTCGGTATCCTTAATATCAAACTCTCCCGCCCCCACAAGCGTCCAGGCAGGTTGATAATAATGTTTTTCGGATGGTTCGATGATGCCAATTTGCAGCGACGGGTTTTTGATTAACAACTGAGAAGCTGCTGATAACCCTGCATTGCCGCCACCAACGATAAGGGTTTGGAAGTGTGTAGTAGTCATGGGAAAAAGACGAAGGTTGTTATTGAGCTCAAAAATCCCTTTTTCTTTCTCTTTTCTTTGTAACAAATATCACACAAGCAAGAAATTTCATTTATTTTTCAAGAAAAAACATCCCGAAAGTTTTAAAACTTTCGGGATGTTTGGGTATCGACCCTATTCGGGTTGTGAGTAACCCTCAGCACGATGCGGAGATTTGTACTTCACAAAAATATTTATCCAAATTCGCCGCCCTATCCGAAAATACAAGGGCATCAACAAGATAAGCCCTGGAATCAAAAAGGCTAAAAGCCTCAGCTCATCTCCACCGAGTAATACCACGTAGCCCAAAAATGACGTCACGATCGTCGCCACATATAGCCCATAGCTGGTGTACATCGCTCCGAAATAAAAACCTGGCTCCCGCTCAAAATCTTCGTCACAGTGCGAGCAACGTTTGTGCATTTTGTCAAAATTTTTGAGGTCGTAAGCGGTTTTTGTCACAAAAAAATCCCCTTCGTGGCAGCGTGGGCACTTGTTGAAGAGAATACTGTATAGTTTGGTTCCTTTTAGCATAATTGTACTAATAGTTTTGGGGTATTCATTAGGGTGTGAGCACCCTAAGAAATCAGGGTATGAGTACCCTGATGCACAGATGAGCACCCTGATGCACAGATGAATACCCTGATGCACAAACAAGCACCCTGGTGCACGTTTAGTTCGGCAATCTGTCTTTTAAAAGCCCGTACGTCCAAGTTCCTGCAATCGCACTGAGGAGGGTTACAATAACTGCCACATATCCGCTTCCAATTTGGGCAAACAATGGCCCTGGGCACGCTCCTGTGATTCCCCAGCCTAAGCCAAAAAGCAAGCCACCGTAAATCTGTCCCCGCATAAATTTCTTAGGGTGAAATTGTACAGTTTCGCCAGAAAGGGTTTTGATGTTGAATTTTTTAATCAAAAAAACCGAAATCATCCCTACTACTACCGCCGAGCCAATCACACCATACATGTGAAAGCTATGAAGACGAAACATTTCTTGAATACGAAACCACGAAATAATTTCTGCTTTGACGAACACAATGCCAAACATCACCCCAACCACCAAATACTTGAGGTTGCCGAGGGTGCTTTCGCGCTTTACCATATCGTTGGGCGCATCACAGACCAAATGTTCTGGGAAGGATACTGTATTTGAATTTGTTTGATTCGTTGCCATGAGATTCGTTGATAAAGAGTTAGAAAAGTTTGAAAATGAACGGAAGAAGGACTTGCACCATCACAAAACCTCCAATCATAAAACAACAAGTGGCAATCAGCGACGGGAGTTGCAGGGTTGACAATCCCATAATCGCGTGCCCCGACGTACATCCGCCAGCCCAACGCGTTCCAAAACCTACCAAGAAACCACCAAAAACGAAGAAAATGAAGCCTTTGAGCGATAAAACATTCTCAAGGGCAAACAAATCGGCGGGCATCAAACCAGCAAAATCACGAATGCCTAGTTCTTGCAAAGCCGCAATGGTTTTTTCCGAAATCACAATTTGGTTGGGATTTTCGAGAAATTGGGTTGCTAAAAAACCGCCGATCAATACTCCTGCTACAAAAAAGAGATTCCAGACTTCTTTTTTCCAATCGTATTTGAAAAAGGAAATGTTAGCAGGAAAACACGCCGCACAGATATGGCGCAACGACGACGAAATCCCGAATGATTTATTGCCAATGAGCAACAATGTCGGTACTGTTAGACCAATCAACGGCCCTGCTACATACCACGGCCACGGTTTTTTGATGAGTTCGATTAATTCCATAAGTCAGAGAATGAGTTACGTAGGTGTATAAATGAGGATTAGATTAATAATGATAATTGAGGATAAAATTGAAATGAGACATGTTTACTTTATTGAACACGTAGCGGTCGTTGTCGTACGTTGCTCCGATGTTGTCTTTCCGAACAACCAAAAGTTGCGCGTCCAGTCCTTCAAAAAAGCCTTTAAATTGATAACTCATGCCTGCATTTAGCTGCGTATAAGCTGGCATTCCGTACTTATTTAAAAACACATTTTTTACATCAGAAAGTTTATAGTAGCCCCAACTTACTTCCCATTTCAACTGAGTTCGAGGTTTATAAAACGCATTGACCGAAAACGCATTGACGTCCCCCATCCCTTCGTTGCGTTCGCGCGGCATAAACGTATAAAACGGCTCTCTTCCCCACTCTCGCGGCATCAAATAGCGCCCTTCGGCGGTGATGCGCGTCGCGTTTATGTTGAAATCGTACTTAGGAGAACGATACCCAATTCTTCCCGAAAAAACCGCCGATTTTCCTTCTGGAGCATAGTAGGCTTTTAGTGCATCGTGATTTCCTCCGTGGGCTATTGATTGTTGTCGAATTGCCTGCAAACCCGCGACCCAGCCTCGTTTGTTTTTTAGGTTTGATTTCCAATCAAGCTGCAAAAAAGCCGTATTAAACACATTGTCCACATACGTATCCCATACTTGCAAACTCACTGGCCCCATCACTTGCGTGATTCCGCCTATTAATACACCCTTTGATTCAATATTACCTGCATACGACGATGGCTTCCCTTCTAACCCCACCCCTACTGGATAAATTCCGATACTTTCACCAACCTTAAACCACTCAACAGTAGAGCGAGGGGAGATTCTAAAGATATATTCTAACTGAATTTTGGTATTTTTCCATTCATTAAATTCTACCACCGCCGCTTCCGTCAGTGTGGGGCGCATTCGCCCATCTTGGGGATTGATAAAAGGTGTTTTAGGAACTTGACGACCAACGGTAATCTTTGATTTTTTGCCAAAGTAATAACGTAAGTACAATTCTTCTAGACGGTCTAAATCTTCGTGATTTCCAGGCTTTTTTAAGTCAAACAAACCTATTTCGTATCTATTTCCTTGTCCTGTTTTGGAATCTAACTTGGCAAGGTCAGAAGACAGTATATTAAACATAAAAAAGCCACTGAGTCCTATTTCAAATTTATCCAGAATACGCGGCGTTTCGTAGCCAATTCCAGCCCCTACCCCCAACGCATAAAAATCGGTAAGACCTCCCGCATTATCGGTTGCCATGAAATACGAACGCGCGTGACCGTGGAAATGGCCTTTCGCAAAAAAATGGTTTAGGTCATTAATCGAGTCTGCGGGAGTCGATTTGTGCTTATATTGCTGATCGCTATGGACTTGAGCTTCTGCCTGATGAAAGACATAAAAAAGGCTCACCAAGGGCAGTAAAAATGGTACTTTCATACAAATTGCGAGAATTTTATACAAAAGTACCGTTGCCTCTGCCCCGATTCCGTGACAATTGTTACACTCCTACAAAAATTGATAATCGACACCGTGAACTTGCGATAAGAGCGTTTGAGAGGCGTCTAGCACCTTCGCGGCTTGTCGTAGTTTAGGACTAACAGGCGAAAATTCTTTTAAATATTCTTTCATCACACTATGAAGCGTATAAGAAGTGTTGGATGCTTCTTTCACTCCCTTCATCCGACACAACATATCGGCAGGATCGCCGTCGCGTTCGCAGGCAGCGATGGTATAGGTCTTTTTTAGTTCAAGCGGCTTATCGCCAATCATGACTTTTTTGACCCGTTGCCCTACCCGTTCAAACGCCTTAAACTCCACTTCCATCCCCTTGAAACGCACCACCCAACCGCCAAAACGCTTCGTCGCATCTTGGGCAAAAACGTTTTGTAGTTCTTTTTCGAGCCAATCTACCAATTGTTGACCCGTAGCTTTACCAACGCGTACCGTCGCATCCACGGGCAGCATGTCGAAGAGGTATCCCTCTGTAATCGCTACTTTCCCCGAAGCATCGGGCACGCGCGGTGGGCAAAACCGAAAACCGTTTGATAACACAACTTCGGTATTTACTTTCCACTTGAGGGCATCCACGATGAGGGTATCAATCGTATTTTCAACCACCATGTTTCGGTACAAAGGCTCAGTACTGTAGCCAATTATGTGGTTGATTTGGGCATGATAAGGCTTTTCAATTTCCTCCACCAGCTTTTTGATTTCGGGCTTGGCGGGGTATTTTTTGGGGTTTACTTCAATCAATTCGTAGTCTTCTCCCACAATTTTTCCGTCTTTCACTTGCAAATTAAGCTGCCCAATAAATGACCCAAATGCGCCTGGTTCTACCACTTTGGCATATTCGCACTGAATCGGCTTACGGACTCGTTCGTGGGTATCGGCTCCAAAAACATAGTCCACACCTTTGGCATCGGGGTGGTTGGCCAACGCAATTTGTTGCGATAACCCTATGTGTGCCAACACAATCACAAAATCACACTGCTCTTGTTGCTTTAACACTTCCACCCAATACTTGATGTTGTCTTCGGGCTTGGTGTAAATAATTCCTTTACTGTAATAAGGCGACTGACGCACTGGCACTAGGTGGTCGGTGTATCCTAAAAAGCCAATCTTCACCCCCAATTTGTGAATGATGTGGTAGGGCTGGAACACTAATTCTCCGCGTTTTCCCTCGCCCAAATCATGGTACATATTGGTGCAAATTTTGGGGGACATCAACCCTCCCATCAACTTTTGCATATTTTGTTTATAGTACACCACTTCCCAGTTACCAGGCAAATACAAATCATAGCCCATGGCATTGAGCAGTGGTACAAACGCCTGCCCCGACGTTTTGACCGACAGCATACTCCCTTGAAACATATCACCCGTATCCATGACGAAGGTGTTATCGGGGTTTTGTTTACGGATTTGGTCGATGGCCGTGGCGAGGTGGGCGTACCCGCCTGCTTTACGGAATGTAAGCTGCTTGTTTTCCCAAAAAAGCTCATCGTGCGCGTGAAGCTGGCAGTGAACGTCCGTCGTTTGGAGTAAAGTGATGGTGCCGTTTTGAGTTGGGGGAGCTGACGCTTCGTTGTTTACATCAGGTAAAACCATCGAATTTTCTGTCACTAATCCTGCCAATAGGCTTGCTTGAATGAATTGTCGTCTTGAGTGCATAGGTTAAAAGGGGTTTTGGATTTCTCGTACCTCGAAATGACAAATTAATAGCCTAAAATCCTGCTTTGATGTACGCCCAGCCTTCTTCTTGTTTGAGAACTAGCTCGGCAATGCCAACAGGCACAAAACTTGCTTCGGGCAATATTTCAGATTTATCAATTTTGCGTTGTTTCAACGTATTCTCACACACCGCAAAGGTGACTCCCCTCGCTTTTAATGCTTCAATTTCTTTTGCAGTTCTAGCTTCGTTTTTTTTCATAAAACCAATACCGTTGTTATGAACTACTACTTCGATTTGGGCATTTTTCCAGTAATCCAGCACGTTGGAAAGCTGTTTGGCAAGTGCTTTATGCGCGAGGGTATCGCTGGTAGCTAAGTGAAAAACAACTTTGTGAACTTTTTCGGTTTGTTGGGCAAGACTTTGGGTAGTAAAACCCGACAGAATAACCAATAAGGCAATCAGGACTTTTTTCATTGAATACTAATTTTAGGAGTTTACGATTTTTTCTTGTGCTTTTCCTTCCATTCCTTAATGGGTTTGAAAGGCCCGTACTTGTGTTGTTGTTCTGAAAAAGGATCCGCATAAGGGCCAAAAGGATGATCGAAAGGTTTGCCAGCAATGTTGGGCCAATCCTTGCTCAAATCCTTGCTAGGGCGCGGCATCGAATTGACAAAAGCCGCCACGTCCCATGACTCTTCGTCCGACAACTGGGGGCGTTCGTACGTTGCCCCAAAAGGCATGTTAAATTTTACATAGCCCGCCAAATTGGAAAGTCGGAATAATCCAGCACCAATGTTGTAACTATGCTCGCCCCACAGTGGCGGATAAGTGTAGGTACGCCCGCCTTCAGCCATCACTCCCTCGCCATTGGCTTGGTGGCAGCTTTGGCATTTTTGTTCATAAACAATTCTTCCTTTATCGGGGTCAGCGGCGCGCTTCATTAGTTTGAGTTTGTAAATTCCCGAACCGCGTGGGATATATTTTTTAGGAACATCACCTCCAATCCACTTGATATAGGCCAAAATAGCCTGCATTTCGCGGCTAGCAGAGTCAAGGGCTTTCCCGTTAAGGCTACGTTCAAAGCAATCGTTTACTCGTTTTATTTGGTTTTCTACCGTCCCCGAACGTTCACGAAATTTGGGATAATTGGCTTGTACGGCAAAGTAGTTGTTTCCCCACGGCTGAGTGCCCGCGTTGAGGTGGCAGTTTTGGCAATTCATCCCGTTGGAAATCGCTTTTACCTTTCCTCTAGGGCCCAAGTATTCGGCGGTGTGCGCAATGAGCTCTTTTCCGTATTCAATTTGACTTCTTTTTTCGGGCGCAAGTTTTTCCAAACGCCAATCGGCAGGTTGTGTCCAAAGCGCGTGGAAGTTGGTATCATAAGGAGTAACGGCGGCAGTATCGGCCGTTGCGGAGGAGGCAGTATAGTTTTTTAGCCAATCTGACTCGCCCAAAATATACGAACCAATAAGACCCAACGCATATAGAGCGACAACAATAATGAGCACGGTAAGCACGCGCACAACGTTAAGTAATTTCATACGGACGAATGAGGTTGTAATCGAGAACGCTAAATTCTATATAATTTTTTCATTGAAATGTGACATTTGTTACAGTCAACAAAAAAAGGTGGCCTCTGCTAAAGAGACCACCTTCTAAAATAGTGATTTACTTGCTATTTATTAGTAGCTATCGTTTTGTTTAAGATAACCTACTAGGTTCGACGCTCCGTCGATGGCCGTTTGAGGAATCGGGAAAATACGTTTTTTAGGATCGTTGTTGGTCTTTTCAGTCCACGTCCCTTCGTATTTACCAAAACGAATCATGTCCGTACGGCGTTGGGCTTCCCAATAAAACTCAAACCCACGCTCACGGAAAAGAATATCCAAAGTCATGCTGGTCAAAGCTGGTGCAGGCGTACCTACTGCTTTACGCGCAGCGCGTACCAAGTTTACATCGGCCAAAGCTCCCGCAGCGTCATTGCTCTTGCGAAGTTTGGCTTCAGCACGCATCAAATACGCATCTGCCAAACGGAAAATCACGAGGTCAGCATCGCCTAGGTTACGACCAGAAGATGATTTTTTGCTAAATTCATACTTCAACACGCGGTAGCCTGTGTTGTAGTCGCTACCTGCTACCGTAAAGTTTACTTGTTCAGTAAAGTTCACGGCCAAAGTTGGACGGTTACGTGTTACGTTGAAAAGTTTTCCTACTCGGTAGTTGTTTCCGCAACGTACAAAAGCACCATTGACACGGATTAAACCGTACTGCGTTCCGCGCAAAATTCCACGGTTCATTTCAAACTTATCAGCCGCAATACACGAGTCAGCAGGCATCGTCCAGTTTTGTTTAAAGAAACGAGGGTCAATACCCGCAGGATCTTTTCCGTCGTTTGCTTGAACCCAAGATTGGTAAAAATCTGGCGTGATGGCAGGGCCGTCGGTTCCGTTTGCAGCAGGGAAAGCAGGCAATGGGAACTGGTCACCCGACAACGAGAAATACGCCATACGGTTGTGTCCGTTGAGTTCGGCACGTTGTTCCCCTACAAAAATCAACTCTTTGTTGCTGTTGTTATCGGAGTTAAACATTGAGAAATAATCAGCCGACAAACTATACTGACCTGAGTTGATGATTTTGTCGGTGTATTCCACCACTTTGTCCATGTCCTCAGGTTTAAACTGGAAGCTGGTAGCGTAGCGATCACGATAGACGGCAGCATTGAGGTGCAAACGTGCCAACAATCCCCATACAGCACCTTTGGTAAGGCGACCAGGCCCAACGGTTGTCAGCAAACTCGGTTCAACGGCCAAAAATTCCGCTTTCAAGTACTCAACCGCTTGCTCTCCGCGCAAAATCACCGAAAGACCATTGGCATCTTCTTTCGAGAATACCAGTCCAAACAAATCGAGCAACAACAAATTGTAGTAAGCACGCATCCCACGGGCTTCAGCGATGTAGGTCTTAGCGTTGGTGTCGTTGATATTTGGCAACGCACTCATGGCCGTCACGGCGCGCGAAATCCCCTGCGTAAGTAGCAACCAAGTGTTTCTTATGTTAGGATCGGTACTGGTATGTGTGTGTTGGTGCATATTCACATAAATCCCGTTGTCACCCCAGTCGGTTCCACCACGATATGGCAAAATGGCTTCGTCGGTCGAAATCTCTTGGATGGCAAAGTAGTTGGTATGCAAGAAAATATTGGGCAACTGCGCATACACAGGGGCAAGGCTACCGTCGGCCGCTTGCTTGTCGGTCAAGCCCGATGCCGATGATTCATCCAGTACTTTTTCAACCAAATCAGTACAGCTGTTGAGGGTCAATAAAGCACAAGAAATGAAGGATATAATAAGTATTTTTTTCATGTTCTTAGAATGTTAAATTCAGGCTAAAAATAAACGAACGGGCTTTGGGATAGCTCAAATAGTCAATACCAAACGACGAAATACCATTTACCGTCCGATCTGTATTTACTTCTGGGTCGTAGCCATTGTATTTCGTAATAAGCCACAAGTTCTGGCCAGTGACAGAGAATCTCGCCGCAGAAATCCAGTTGTTGATTCCGATTTTCTTGGTGTCGAGGTTATAGCCCAACGTCAAGTTGTTAAGACGGAAAAACGAGCCATCTTTTAAGAATCGCGTCGAAACTGGCGCGGCGTTGTTGATAGATTCGTTGGGTTCGCCCGCCGATTCTGCAATACCGTTCAAGTTTTTAACCAAACGTGCTTTGTAGAAATAAGCGTTTGCTGTGTTGTCGTAGATTTTATTACCTGACACCCCGTTAAAGTTCGCCCCTAAATCAAAGCCTTTGTAAGCGATGCTGGCGTTGATGTTAAACTGACGCGTTGGCAATGCGCTACCCGCTGCGATGCGGTCTTTGTCAGTACCGCCTGTTCCGTCACCGTCGATGTCAGCGTATTTGCTCACGCCTTTATCATCAATTCCGATGTACTGACGCAAGTAGAATGTACCGATAGGCTGTCCATTTACATAACCGTTCACGGTAGCAGATGTCAAACCTGGCCCTGTTGCCGAGCCCGAAGTAATCACGGTGTAAGGCGAGTTGTTTACTACATTTTTGATAAAGGTGATGTTACCACCAATGTCGAAACGCAAACCGCTTTGGGCAATGTGACGATAGTTCACATCTAGCTCAACCCCTTGGTTGGTGATGGTCATATCAGGAACGTTTGTCCAGTAAGTCGAAGCAGGCTGAATAGGGTCAGCAGGGATTACTTCCAACAAAATTTTGCTTGACACTTTACGGAAATAGTCAACTGAACCAGTCAATGCACCTTTAAACAAACCAAAATCAAGCCCTAAGTCCATTTGAGAAGACAATTCCCACTGAATGTCTGGATTGGCTAGGCGAACGAAAGTTGTTCCTGCTGGATAGCTCGTTGAAGCATCCAACGGATAACTTGTTGTAGCTGAAGCACTTGATGTAAAGAGCGCTTGGGTAATTTTCGACGGAATCTCTTGGTTACCCGTTTGTCCCCAACCTGCACGAAGTTTCAAATCGGTGAAAGGGCCTGACTGCATAAACGACTCTTCCGACAAGCGCCATCCTGCTGAGAACGACGGGAATATCCCGTATTTGTTATTGGCCCCAAATTTACTTGAACCATCGGCACGCACGGTCGCAGTAAACAAGTAGCGATCTTTGAAGGTATAATTTAAACGAGAGAAAAACGATTGCAACTCATTGATGACCGCAAAACCACCTGGGCGGTTGGTTGCCAACGTCAATTCTTGACCTAAGCTTGGGTTATTGGCTGGTTCAATCGGAGAAACTGCAAATTTGTTGATGCTCCAGTTACGACCTGCCAACGTAAATTTCTGGTAAGAGTGACCTGCCAAGGCATTGATACTGTGGTCGCCAAAGCTTTCAGTAAATGTAAAATAGTTCTCGACCAATACGTTGCGGTTGTCCAAGTAAGTTGCTTCCAAACGGCCATCTTGCTGCGGTACTGTGCTTGGGAACACCTGTACGTCACGCGTAGAGCTTGAGTTGTCCACCCCAAGGTTCAGTTTGTAAGTCAAGTTTTTCAAGATTTTGAACGAAGGCGAGATACTTCCTACGATACGGTTGATGGTCGTAATGTCTTTGTTCAAATCAAGTGCCAACACGGGGTTGGTGAATGCTTGATAACGCGCCAATTGACCGTTGGCATCCCGTACAGGATAGGTCGGATTGGCCGAAAGCGCCGATCCAAGTACCCCTTCCACTGGAGGACGGTTGTTGATGGTCTGGCTTGCGGTCAAGTTCATGTCCACCACCAAGCGTCCGTCCATCATTTTCTGTGAAGCATTAAAACGGCCTGTATAACGCTTGAGTGAGCTGTTTTTCATCACCCCTTCTTGGTTTTGAGCACCCACAGAACCATAGTAAGTGAGTTTGTCGGTACCGCCACCAAACGACAAGTTGTGGTCTTGGGTAATGGCCTGACGCGTAATTTCTTTTTGCCAATCAGTGTTTGCCTTGAGGTCATCGAGCGTACCTCCCACAGCCACTACTTGCTTGCGAAATTCATCGGCAGTAAACAAAGGCAAAGCCCTTGCGACGTTAGACACCCCGATGTTTGACGAAACCGAAATGTTGGCCGTTCCTGATTTCCCTTTTTTGGTAGTAATCAACACCACTCCGTTGGCACCACGCGCACCATAAATGGCCGTTGCTGATGCATCTTTCAATACGTCAATGGCTTCGATGTCTTGCGGGTTAAGGAAGTTCATGGGATTGGTTGCTCCACCCGTACTTGAGTTGTCGAGCGGGATACCATCCAATACAAACAAAGGCGTACTTCCCGTACGAACCCCACCAGGCCCACGAATGGTAATCGACTGACGACCACCTGGTTCGCCACTTGCCGAAGTAACGTTTACCCCTGCTACTCGACCTTGAAGAAGTTGCTCAGGAGAGTTAACAATACCACGGTTGAAGTCAGTGCTTTTGAGGGTTTTAAGCGCGCCCGTTGCGTCTTTTTTGGTGGTAGTTCCGTACCCAATTACTACCACTTGCGAAAGTTCCGACGCCGACGATTTGAGGGCTACCTCTACGTTGGTGCGGCTTCCTACGGCAATTTCTTGTTTTTCATAGCCAATAAATCCAATGACGAGCACTGCTTTCTCGTCCGAGACTACAATGCTAAAATTTCCGTTTGCGTCGGTATTGGTTCCTTTTTGAGTACCTTTTACCACCACGTTACATCCCACAAGCGGCTCTTTGGTGTCCGCATCCGTCACACGGCCTTTGACAGTAATGTCTGCCACGGAGCGCGGTGCTGCTACGGGCATGTTGGCCTGCACATGGGTAGAAAAAAGCCCCATACATCCTAACATAAGGATGCTGAACAGAAGCTTAAAAGGAGGAGAATCGAAAAAGTGTTGCATAAAAAAAAGGGTTGTTTGAAGTGTTGAATAAGATAATAATAAAAACTTCGCCCATTTGAGGCCGCAAAAGTGGGTAATATTGCCCACTGAGACTACCCTTGAGATGTTATGAAATCTTTAAATTATGGTTTATGAATGACAACTGGCTCAATGTCAACCCATGCCAACACAGGCATGGTGAAGTGCGTTCAAAGTAGGTAATCACAGGGCAGTTTTTGGTTAAATCAGGCACAATGATATAATAATATTTTTTATACGAAAAGCAACATCGTCCTATCTCAAGATGCAAACGTTTGCAATTTTTATTCTTTGGCAAATTGACATACACAAAACCCCAGTACTACTGCCTATGCGGCTAGTAATACTGGGGAGTAACTAATTGTTCCCTAAAACCTTACTTTCTAGCTATTCTTTATCCCTTTATATTTCTACGACTTCTTCAAAGTACTTGGGCACACGTAGTCGGTCAACGTAAAACGACCCGATTTTGAAATCGCTGCGAAACCGCCAGCAATGTCAATGAGGTTGTCATACCCACGCGACTTCAGAATCGACGAGGCAATCATCGAACGATACCCACCCGCGCAGTGAATATACATGGTTTGATCTTTGGGAAATTCGGCCATCAATTCACTAATGTAGTCCAACGGTAAGCTTTTAGCGCCGTCAATGTGCTCTGCCGAAAACTCGCTTGGGCGACGAACGTCAATGACCAACACTTTTTCCTCCGCCATTTTATCCGCAAGTTCATCGGGCGTAATCGACGTTATCGTGTCCACTTCTTGTCCAGAAGCCACCCACGTTTGGATGCCTCCTTCGAGATAACCAATCACGTTGTCGTAGCCAACGCGTGCCAAACGCAAAATCGCTTCCTCTTCTTGGCCAACTTCGGTCACTAGCAAAATTTCTTGCTTCACATCGGGCACCAATGCACCCACCCACGGAGCAAAATCACCTTTAAGGCCAATATTAATAGAATTTGGAATAAACCCTTTGTTGAACACTTGGGCACCGCGTGTATCGAGAATCACCGCTCCCGTTTCGTTGGCGGCAGCTTCAAACGCCGCTGCACTCAATGCCTGCGCACCACGCTCCATCACTACGTCGATACTTTCGTAGCCTTCTTTGTTCATCTTCACGTTTTGAGGGAAGTATTGAGGTGGTTTTGCCAAACCATTTGTTACTTCCGCAATAAACTCCTCTTTCGTCATATTTGCCCGAAGTGCGTAATTGAACTTCTTCTGGTTTCCAAGCAAGTCGGTTGTTTCCTTACTCATATTTTTACCACAAGCCGAGCCTGCACCGTGCGCTGGATAAACGACCACATCGTCGGGCAAGGTCATTACTTTATTCCGAAGCGAATCGTACAAATGACCTGCTAAATCGTTGATGGTCAAATCTGATTTTTGTGCCAAGTCGGGGCGGCCTACGTCACCAATAAACAACGTATCTCCACTGAACAACGCTTTTTCTTGGCCGTTTTCATCAATCAACAAATAACATGTTGACTCCATGGTGTGGCCAGGTGTATGCAACACTTTAAACTTCACTTTTCCCAGTGGAAACTCTTCGCCATCGGTAGCAATGTGCGCATCAAAACCTGTTTTGGCATTGGGGCCATAGACGATTGGCGCTCCCGTTTTTTGAGATAAATCCAAGTGACCCGACACAAAATCGGCGTGAAAGTGTGTTTCAAAAACGTACTTAATTGTTGCGCCATCCTTGGCTGCACGTTCGATATACGGCGTCACTTCGCGAAGTGGGTCAATCACGGCTACTTCGCCTTCACTTTCAATGTAATAAGCTCCTTGGGCTAAACAACCCGTATAAATTTGTTCGATTTTCATGCGCTTTTGAGAATGTTATTGTTTGTGATGTAAAATTCCAACTTTTATTCGTCTTGTACCGTGACATTGGTCACACAAGTCTTTTTTTAACTGAACATGAGTTCTTTAGCAATGATATACATACCCATTACCAATACAAACCATCCAAAGGACTTTTTAAGTTTCTCCCCAGGAATGTATTTTGACATGTAAGTCCCGACAAAGATACCTACCACCGACAAGGCGGTAAATTCGAGCAAAAAGGGCCAATCGACTTGCATATTGGACATATCGCCGACAAAGCCAATTAACGATTTTGCCGCAATAATCAGTAGAGACGTTCCAACGGCCATTTTCATCGGTAAGCGTGCCAATAACACCAAAGCAGGGATAATTAAGAAACCACCACCCGCTCCGACAATTCCCGTCAAAATCCCTACCACACCGCCTTCGAGGGAAATCAAGGGGTAATTAAATTTCAGTTCTTCCGAATCATTTCTTTTATCCTCTTTTTTATCTTTAATCATTGAATAAGAAGCCCCCAACATTACCAGGGCAAAAAAGACCATGATAGCAATGTTTTTGGTCACTTCAAAGCCACCTACCATAAACAATGAATTTGGAATCGAAGGCACCAAATACTTCCGCGTAAGATAGACCGCAATGAACGACGGAATCGCAAAAACAATCGCCGCTTGGTAATTAACCAACTCCTTACGCATGTAAGTAAACGAACCAACCAACGACGTGGAACCCACGATAAACAGCGAATAGGCCGTTGAGGTAACTGGGTTAAGATGAAGAAGATACACTAAAACAGGCAGAGTCAGAATACTACCGCCACCGCCAATAAGCCCAAGGCTAACGCCAATCAAAATAGAGGCTCCAAAACCGAAAATTTCTAACGTGCTCATACGCTTGCAGAAGGATTGAATGATGCTGCAAAAGTAGAGCGACGCTTACGGGCAGTAAGTGATAATTATCACAGAGCCCCTTTTTTTTACATTAATTCAATCTTGTTCCGTGAAAGCTTAACGCGACCGAGTTTTTCGAGTTGTTTGAGCAAACGTGAAATTACTTCGCGCGACGTGGCCAATTCGCCCGCAATTTCTTCGTGCGTTACCGTAAATACGCTACATCCGCATTGTTTTGATTTGCGTTGCAACAAGCTCAGAAGACGTTCATCGAGTTTTCGGAAGGCAATTTGGTCGATGGCTCCCAACAAATCGTCGAATCGTTTTTGGTAAGTGGCAAACACAAACTGTTTCCATGAGGAATATTTCGACACCCATTCTTCGACTTTCTCGACGGGAACCGAAATCAGTTTTGTTTTTTCTTCCGCTACGGCGGTGATTTCACTTTTACGACGATTCAAACAACAAGTCAATGACATAGCACACGAATCCATTCCTCCTAAATAATACAGCAATGCCTCTCGGCCATCGGTATCGGAGCGCAAGATTTTGATAGAGCCGCTCAAAATAATGGGTACACTACGAATATAAGCCCCTGGGCGCATCAGTACGTGCCCTTCTTCGATTTCCATGTAGGTGCCTACTTGCGCTAATTCTTTAAGCAAGTTTAGCTCAAACAAACCGTTAAAACGTGAATGAAGAAATTCTATGTCTATTTCCATGAAGTTTGCGATTGGGGTGTTTTTTATCAATAACGCCGTTCGCAAAATAATTAACTTTTTTTGATTTGAGTTCCCAAAACAGCCCTGTAGCCTCTGATTTTCTTTTCTGACTGCTCATACGGTCTGACTATCGTCTGACCTCGTCTCGGTCAGACGATAGTCAGACCGCCCCACCCACTACATCGCTGGAGCTTTCACAACGGCATCAAAAATCCCTGTCAAAACCTGCCCGTTTCGCTTGATTTGCAAGAAAATACGGTATTGTCCTTCTTTGGGAAAAGCATACGGAAACACAATTCGGTTTTCGTGTTTCATGTTGCCCATTTCGTGCGCGTTCATGCCCGTCATGGTTTGCATCAACAATCGGTCACGCTCCGAAGGTGTCATTGCCTTCAGGCTTGCCACGTAGCGGTCGATGCTATCTCGGAATATCTTGGGAGAAGTCGTCAGGCGATAAATTTTGGTTGTATCCGCAATTCGGCTCTGCATACTTTGTTGGGCGGCCATCGAATACGTTCCCACAGGATGCAAATGGATATAGACCTTCCCGTCCGATTTCACGATAGCCGCGTGACCGTTCATGCCCAAATACGGCTCTAAAACCGCAGGTTTTCCACTAGGGTCAAACACTTCAAATGCCAGTTGGTAGGGCCTTCCTGCTTCAAACGCGACGTTCGATTTCCCCTCCCAAACGACCGTAGAGCCATCTTTTAGCTTGGTGTTTGTTCCAGGCTTTCCGCATATCACCACGCTTTCATCCACAGGAATCCGCTTGGGATTGTTCAACGGATCCGACACCACATAGGTATCTTCGGAGTCTGTTTTGGGAAAAATGTTTCCTTGTATGGCTGGAATTTCGACTGTATCGGTGATGGTTTCCGTAAATCCCGAGCGTTGCACAATATCGGCATAGACGAGGTACTTACCTGCGGGGAGTTTTGGCAAATACGCCTCAAACGTAGCAGTATCTCGTCGCTCGGGATGAAGATGGGCAAAGGCGTCTAACGTGTGTTGACGTACCAAAAACAAGTGTATCAATTTCCCATGATCAGGAATCAAAAAACTCAGCGTGGTTCGCTGCCTTGTTTTGAGAAGGTGTGTCGTATCTATCTTGAGTTGAAAAAGTCGCTCACCGCTTTGGTCAATTACCGCTGCTTTTCCTTCTAATGGTTTGTACAAATGTTGTTTATAATCGTCAGCCCAGCTACTCCACCAACTGCTCCCGCCGTACAAAATAAGCGTACAAGCCACGACTGCAACGCCCATATTCACCAAACGTGCGCGTTTTTGTTTGGTAGTCAGAGATTCCCCTGCTTTCAATAAACCATCGCTGGCACTGGCTCCGATGGTTGTTACGAGCAATACCACCAATAACAATCCCAACGCGCTCAACAGCACCCCCAACCCCGCAGGCATTTCGCGTTGCGCAGTAGAAATAGCCGCAATCGGTACCACCAATTCGCTTTTTCCTTTATCACCTTCGATGGTGATTTGGACACTTGACGCCCCGCCCGCCATCAACCACGCAACGCCCTGAAATTGGCCAACTTGCCCAACAACAGGCAAAAGTTCGTCGGCCGAAGGGGCGCCTTCGTCTCCTGTTCGGAAATAAATCGGACGCGCCATTACTTTTTTGGCATTTCCTTCTTCGACATACACCGTCACGTTGGCCGTTCCTGGAATCACATCGGGTGGCATCAAGCTCACCAGCACCCGATACCCGCCTGCTTGTCCTTGGTACAACACGCCCGAACTCCCAACGTGCGCGCACAGTTGAAGTACCAAGCACAAACTTACCCCAAGGAGAAAAATGATTTTTTTATACTTAACTAACTGCATGATTGTTTCCTCCTCTGGTTATCGTTGAATAGTTCGCATCCATTTTCCCCACGCCAAGCCAATCCGAGACGACACGTAGCCGAAGCCCAACGCATATACCATTCCCAGCGCAAACTGTGAAGTAGTTTGCACTGTCCAAGGGGCAAATTTGTAGCGGTATTCCCAGTTGGGGTCGTTGCCAAAATAATAATAGTGCGTTCCAAAAATCCAGTTACGCGAATAAGGAGATTCGCGTAAAAAACTCCCAAAAGGCCATTGTACCAACAACAAAATAAGCACAAAGGCCAAGCTCATAAGGGCGGCCAACTTCCAATCGTTTAGGTACGCAAAGCGGTGCATTAGCCAGTCCATCGCTAAAGCAGGCAGCAACAACAAAATCGGGAAAGCGAATCCTTGGTAATGGTCAAAGTGATTCCAAATGGGGCCTAATTTAGGTTCAGCAGGAAACAACGGAATAATCCAAAGCGTCAAACACATCAAAGCAGTATAAACGGCCGTCACGGAGGTCATCGCCCAGCGTCCACCATTGCCGCGCCCCATTGCCAACAAAAAGATAGGAAACGCCATGGCCGACAATTTATAAAAACTCGCGTTGTGCATTTCCCAGCTACCAAGTTCTTCCGACAACAAGGTGTACCACATCGTCATCAAAAAACCACCCGATAAGGCAAACATCAGGTTGAGGCGTTTAAGCCGACGTTGTGAAAAATCCGTGTCTATTTTCGCGGTTTTCGTTTGATTTTTAACCGACATCACGCTCACAATTGCCCCAAATTGAACCCCAATAATTCCCAAAGCCAATACAGTATGCGGTGGAGAGAGAATCGTCACATCAAGCCCGTAAGTATTGTGCCACCAATCGTCGAAAGGAGCCGATGTAAGCATCATCATAGCCCCCCAAATGCAAAACAACGCCCCCAATGAGCTGTAGAAAAAGCCCCAAATTTTGACGCTTTTGGCTTTTTCGGTCGCACTGCCTTTGAACGTAGTATATAACACTTGGTAGCCCGAAAAAAGCCCAGACACAACCGCTCCCACGTAAATAACCACGTGCGGAGGCGATAGCAGTCCATCGCGGCCAATGCTCATGTGCCAACAAATGTCCCAAATCAAGCCCGTAATCACACAGAGCGACGAGAACACTACGGCGTATAAATAAGGTGGAATGTTAAGAAAAAAATCTCGGCTCGAAGCAGCCGATTCATAACGAGAAGATTCGCCTACGGCAGACGACAAAGAACTCTCCATAACTGCAAAGGGTTGTTGTTAGGTTTTATTGATGAATACTAGCGCTAAACAGAATTAGGCCATGAAACTACGAAAAACCTACGACAACTCTGCGCAGTTATTCCCCCATCCAAAGACGAAATTCTCCCGATTTATCTCGGCTGATAAACACTTCTTCGGTAGTAGCGGGTTTTAAGTCGAGTTTTAGGCGGCTATTAAAATGTAGATGTACTTTATCCACGGCTTTGGCACAAAGAATAATTTGGCGGTTGGCACGAAAAAAACAACTAGGATTGAGGATACACTCTAATTCATCCAAAGTATAATCAATCACGTACGAACGTTCGTCCCAAGTTTTAACAAATGTCAGACGTTCTTGGCTGTAAAAATAGGCGATGTCTTCGACCGCAATCGGTACCAAACGAGAGCCTTGTTTCAACAAAAAACGTTCGCGATATTCGGTTTGAGGAAGCTTCGTTTGTTTAATTGCGTTCACCAGCTCATTGATGCTCAACGAATTGTCGGACGTAGTTCCGTAGAGTTTTTTTAGTTCCTTAAACTTTTGCAAACTGCGTTGAAGGGCTTTTTCATCAATGGGTTTGAGCAGATAATCAATGCTATTGACCCGAAATGCCTGAATCGCGTATTCGTTGTAGGCAGTCGTAAAAATGACGGGACTTTTCACTTCTATTTGGTTGAAAATCTCAAAACTTTGCCCATCTACCAGTTCAATGTCCATCAACAACAAATCGGGGCTTTCGTTGGTCTGCAACCACGCAACCGATGCCTCCACGCTGTCGAGCAAGGTCACGACCTCAATACTTTCGTCGCATTCTTGTACCATGGCTTTTAGCTGTCGAGCCGCCAAGGCTTCGTCTTCAATGATGATTACTTTCATAGTCTGTTAAGCTCAATACACTGCCGCTGCTGGCACAGCTACGTCGATGAGGGGGAGTTTCACTTCAAACATATCTTCTTTCTTGTAGATTTGAACCTGAGGTTGGCGCAGGAGACTATATTTGGAAGTAATGTTTACCAGCCCTTTTTGGCTCGACGGCATAGAATTGTTGGGTTTGCACTGCAAGTTATTTTGCACCACCAACTCCCCTATTTTATTTGTAAATATCTTGATATGCAATGGCTTAGAAACGGAAACAATGTTATGTTTCACGGCATTTTCGACCAAAAGTTGCAGCGTCAAAGGCGGAATGTGCGCGTACCGAAAAGCGGGGTCGATATTCACATCCAACGAAATACCGTCTTCAAAACGCGTTTTTAACAACCCAAAATACGCATGGGTAAATTCCAGCTCTTTTTCGAGCGAAATCAGCTGTTGTTCATTGCTTTGTAACAAATACCGATACACCTGCGACAAATCTCCGATAAACTTCACCGCCGTTTTATTTTCGTTGGACTTCACCAACGCTTGAAGCGTATTGAGGCTATTGAACAAAAAATGAGGCTGCACTTGATTTTTGAGTGAATCGAGCTGCATTTCTAAGTTGGCGCGGCTCAATTCTTCGGTTTCTCGCTTGCTAATCAGCCACTCACTGAAAAAATAACGGCTTTCATAGACGGCAAAAATAATGGCCAAATAAAACAGATTAAGCCCCACCATAAAGAGGGTTTCGGAGTGAAACCAATCGAATTTGGGATAGTTGCTATAGACAAAATAATCGAAGAAAAGTAAACGCTGAATCACCAAAATAACCACCGCAGGAATACACAAAAAACCCAGCGCAATCAGGCGTTGTTTGACTTTTTCTAGCCCTGGATTTCGGTGTCGCACCGCCACAATGAGCCAGCGGCCCATAAACCACGAAAAATAAACCGAAGCAAGGCTCGCCATCAAAAACTTTGCGGCCGTCCAATTGTCTTTACAAAGGGTAGGTAAATTGAAAAAGACCGTCGCCACTGCCCACAATACCAAGGGGCCGAGAAATAAGAGTTTTCTATCGTTTAAGCGGGTTCTCATGCGTGTGAATCAACGGTCATTAACAAAAATAAACACTTGCGTTCGCAAGTCTCGTTATTTGCGTACGAAAGTGCTAATTTAGAAACTGAACCGTCGTAAATACTAAACCAATGGTTAGATGATGGGTCGAGTACGGGGACAACGTTCGGGCGTCTTTTTACAACAAACAAAGTCTCCTTCTTTGCATTTAGGGGTCGCAGATTTGATGGCCGCCTGATTAAAGATTTCTTTGAGCGACACTGATTCGGAGCTAATACTACAGCTACTAATGAAAAGTACGCCGATGAATAGCCAACTTTTTTTCCAAGGTAGTTTTTGAGCCATGGACGTATCGTTTTGGGTTGTAAGAATCTTATATATGAACGTACGCTTTACGCACAAAAGTACGCGATTATCGCAATTATTTTACCATACTTTAGTGCTTCGCACAGTTAATTGTGCTTAATTGGTTAAATTCACCATGTTCAAAAAATCAAACGAAGTATCATAGACGTTGTGTTTTTTGGCAAGCGAAATCAACTCTTTCTCAATACCATGATTATCGGCAATATTAGAAAAATACAAAAACAAATACTTTCGACTAGGAACGATAAGCACGCCATTGGTAAAACCACACGTACTTCCTGTATGGTACAGTGCCAAGGGTTCGGTTTTATTTTTATGAAAAAACCAGCCCAAACCATATTGTCCTTGTGACGGGCTTGGGAGCTGAATAGTTACTTTTTCCAATTCTGCCCCCAAAGAAATCAACTTGTTATTTATCAAACCATTATACCATTTATAATAATCTTCAAGCGAGGTATAAACACAACCATCCCCTTTGGTCGCACTGGTAATACTCTGGTCAGAAGCGATGAGTTTTCCTTGTTTATTTTTGGCATAACCCATGGCTCGGTGCGGGATACTCGTCCCCGCTTCGTAAATTCGGGTGGAGGACATGCCAAGTGGCTTAAAAATGTGTTTTGTTATAAAGTCCACATACGACATTCCTGATGCTTTTTCGACAATTTGTTCCAACACACAAAAACCCGAATTGCTGTAACGAAACTTTGTCCCAGGCTCAAAATACGTTCGGGTTTCTTTGCCCAACATTGCCACTACCTCGGCATCCAAAATTTGGGCAGTACGCTCCTCTGCCAAACTATTTTCATAATCCCATATTCCCGACGAATGCGTCAGCAAGTGCCGCACTTTGATTTTTTTTCCTACAGTTGGCTCAAAATCAGGGAAAAACCGAAGTAAATTATCGTCATAAGAAAGCCGTTCTTGCTTGGCCAACAACATGATGCACATGGCCGTAAACTGCTTAGACACCGACGCCATCCGAAAATTAGACTGTGGACTAATGGACTCTTTGGTATCTACATTGGCCATGCCTACTCCCTTTTTATAAAGCACTTTTCCTTCCTTAACCACCATTACAGCTATGCCCGCTTGGTTTTTGTCAAACCGCTGGTGCAGGAGTTGGTCAAGGTCTTTTTCGAGGTTCATTTGGGCGAAAAGTATATTATCTACGAATAACAATAAAAAAAAGAGGATTTTTCTCATTTCTGTGGTCTTTAATAGCTTCCTATTAGTATATTGTGAAAGTACAAAAGTAAGCCGACGCATACTCATCTCCTAAACCTTTCCGACTTCATGAATTCAACTCCCAACCTCCGCTACGCATGGTACGTAGTAGCGGTGCTTATGCTTGCCTACATTTCGTCGTTTATCGACCGCCAAGTACTCACCTTGCTTGTTAAACCCCTCAAAAGAGATTTTAACGTTACCGACACCCAAGTAGGACTGCTCATTGGGTTTAGCTTTGCCATTTTTTACACCTTTCTGGGCATTCCTATTGGCCGCATGGCCGACCGAAAAAACCGCAAACGCATTATTGTTTGGGGTATTACTATCTGGAGCATCATGACTGCCCTTTGCGGGGTCACGGGCAGTTACAATCAGCTCTTTATTGCACGCGTGGGCGTAGGTATCGGCGAAGCTGCCCTTTCTCCCGCCGCTTATTCACTCATTACCGACTTATTTCCGCGCCAAAAACTGGGTACGGCCCTTGGTATCTATAACATCGGTGTTTACTTAGGCTCAGGTTTGTCCATTTTGTTGGTAGCCCTCATCCTAAAACTGGTGAGCGTTGAAGGGACTTGGAGCATACCTTTCTTTGGGGATATTTATCCGTGGCAAAGCGTGTTTTTCATTGTGGGTATCCCTGGGCTACTTATTGTTGCCCTTATTGCTTTTACCATCAAAGAGCCCGAACGCCAAAATGCTTCCAAAGCCGCCGTTTCAACCCAAGAAGTAAAACGATACTTTGCCGCCAATCGTCCCGCTATTTTATGTTTGTTTTTCGGCATTGCCTTTATGGCTTTTGGCTCATACGCTACCACCTCGTGGACACCTACTTTGCTCGTTCGCCACTACGGCCTCACCGAAGCCCAAGCGGGGTTATTACTTGGTAGCATCGTTACCATCTTTTCCACGGGGGGCGTTATTGTAGGTGGCCGTTACAGCGACCGACTTACCCAACAAGGCAAAGCCGACGCCAAAATGCGGGTAGGTTTTATCGGGATGTCCATTGGGCTATTTTTAGCGTTGATTGTCCTTATTTTTTTCACCCTTACGCCTGCACCTATTCAAGGTTTTGTGGTGTTATTGGCGCTCTGCTGTTTTGCTACTTCTATGCCCTATGGCGCAGCTACGGCGGCGGTTCAAGAAATGATACCTGCGCCCATGCGGGCTACTTTCTCCGCTTTGTTTTTGTTTGTGGTCAATTTACTTGGCTTGGGAGGAGGGCCACTCATGGTTGGGCTTCTCAACGATAAACTATTCCATGACCCCAACCAAGTGCATTTGTCTTTCGCCATCACGTTGGTCATGGCTACTGGACTTTCGTGTTTCCTTTTATATACAGGGCTAAAACCTTTTGTTCAAAGTATCGAAAATGCCAAAGCCGAAAGCTAAACGGCTTTACCAAAACAAACAACCATGGCCGCCAACGCATAGTGATAGACATCCGTGGGATTGAAGGGGAGGTGATTATTGGCTACTTTGGTGGCTAACCCAATAATCATCACCCCTACCACAATCCAAACCGCTTTTTGGTATTTTTTCATTAGCCCAAAAACAGCGATGAGCATGACCAAAAGCATAGAAAACGCCTGTATAACCGAACCAAACACTTCGTAAGCGGGGTCGAGTAACGTCACAAAAATCAACAACCCCACTCCTACCGAGCTTACCACCACCCACTTCGACATGCTTTGGCGCATCACCAACGCCCAAATAGCCACTACCACTGCCACCAACCCCACGCTTCCTGCCAAGGTAGAAAGCGAACGATGCGTAGCCGTCAAATCTTTGACGCCCAAATACCTAAAAACACCCGCCGCCGCAGCCAGTGCCGTCGTGACCAAAAAAATGCCCCACAAAATTCGATTATAAAAAGGTTGCCGAGCAAAAAAGCGAAAAAAAGCAACAATACACACAAGCGCTAAAACGGCGTCGGAAATGGCATTGGAAAGATGTAGCATGAAAAAAGTAAGTTTAGGCTAGGTTCAAAAACCGTTTAATACAAGGCTCTGACGTAAAAAAACTACCCAAAATCCCTGTCTCAAGGGCTTTAACAAGGTAGGGGATATTCTCCATTTTCGTCGCTAATTGGGGCGTTTTTTTTTGAATTTAAAATTTTTCTTGACGAATAACTTTTGTACTTTCTTCATTTAAACCTACTTTTACTGGAAAATTTTAGACTCCTGTCTTGAATAAAATAAAGTTAACATCTTGAATCACGCAATTTTACACTAACCACCAATGAGCGTATTAGTCAATAAAAATTCCAAGATAATTGTACAGGGATTTACAGGTTCGGAAGGAACCTTCCATGCTCAACAAATGATTGAGTACGGTACGAATGTTGTCGGAGGCGTTACTCCAGGTAAAGGAGGACAATCTCACCTTGAGCGTCCTGTGTTCAACACGGTCGCTGATGCTGTTGCAACAACAGGCGCTGATGTCTCAATTATTTTCGTTCCACCTGCATTTGCAGGCGACGCTATCATGGAAGCGGCTGATGCGGGTATCAAGGTGATTGTTTGTATTACCGAAGGTATTCCTACCAAAGACATGATGATGGCCAAAGAGTACATCCGTACCAAAGAATGCCGCCTCATCGGACCTAACTGCCCAGGCGTTATGACTGCCGACGAATGTAAAGTAGGTATCATGCCTGGCTTTATCTTCAAAAAAGGAACGATTGGTATTGTGTCTAAATCAGGGACGTTGACCTACGAAGCCGTTGACCAATTGAGTCGTGTGGGCCTTGGCCAAACTACTGCCATCGGTATCGGTGGTGACCCAATCATTGGTACAACTACCAAAGAAGCGGTTGAATTACTTATGAACGACCCTGAAACAGAAGGTATCGTCATGATTGGTGAAATCGGTGGAAGCATGGAAGCTGACGCTGCTCATTGGATTAAAGAAAACGGTACAAAACCTGTTGTTGGGTTCATCGCAGGACAAACAGCGCCAAAAGGCCGTCGTATGGGTCACGCAGGTGCCATCATCGGTGGCGCGGACGACACTGCCGAAGCAAAAATGCGTATCATGCGTGAGTGTGGTATCCACGTGGTAGAATCTCCTGCACTTCTTGGCGAAACGATGTTGAAAGCATTGGGCAAAGCCTAATAAATACCGTCAAAATGTATAATTTTGCAGGCAATTATCGCAAACGATAGTTGCCTGTTTTTTTATTGTCTGATTATATCATCGACAAAAGCCGCCCAAACACGTTGATTTTTTTAACACATAGTACTTCCAACTATTCTAGCTTAGGAATATTTTCTTCCTTGGTCAAATCGCGTGTTTTTTACCCAAAACGCTGCTTTTTCCTGTTTTTTATTCTTTTTTCATTGACTGCTCAAGCCGAGGTAGGCCCCAACAAGCAGTACTTTTTGGTCAAAGATTTGACCCAAGATTGGTTAGTGTATGACCAACGTGAGAAAGAATATGTCCCCTACGTCACTGAGCAACACAACACCCAGCTTTCAATCAACACCATTGTTGATATTGAAAGCAATCGGCATTATGAACTATTAATCTATGTCGAAAAAAACAATTATTTGTTTTTGAATAGCTCTTTGAAACAAAATCTAAAAGGTGGACAATGGTACGTAATGAGCATTGATAGTTTGTACAAAGTGTATCGCCGTCCGCAGCTAATGCTTACACTTTACGGCACACCTGGGCAAGTTGGCAAAACGATACTCATTGGTCATAAAAAAGCCGCCATCGAAAAACTCATTACCATTGAAGAAGAGTCATTTCTAAATCTTCTTCCCAAAGAAGACGCCCGCATTTCCAATTTTTTTATTCTTGGAATGTTGTTTTTACTCTCCTTTGCCGCCTTTCTCTTCAACGGTTACCCCCGCGCCTTCGAGCGGCTTTATAGCCTCCCCGATTTGTTTCAAGTAGATGTGCGTGATGAATCATTTCTTATCAACAAGCCCTTCAGTCGCGTCAACTTGTTATTTGTCGTGCTCTTGTGTTTCGAGCTCGGCTATTTATACATTTTTACCCAAGACAAACAATATAATTTATTCTCATCCAAAGAACTCATTCTCTCAGGCCAATCGCTTTTTGATACTTGGGTTGATTACGTTAAAGTTGTCTTTCTTTGTTTGGGTTTGATGTTAGCAAAATACGTGGGTCTGTACATTCTGGGCACTTTATACAACCTAGAAGGAGTGGCTAATATCCATTTTTTCAAAATCCTGCAATCTTCCCTACTATTTTACAGCAGTCTGCTTCTTTTGGCGGCCTTAACGTCGTTTTATATCGTTGATTGGACTGTTTTGGTGCGTTCTATGCTGCTTATACCAGGCGTAATTTTCTACGTTTTGAGGATAATTCTCATCTTCTTTACAATTAGCAGGAGCACAACTGTTAAAAGTTTATATTTAATTTCGTACCTTTGCATCGTCGAATTAATCCCCCTCATCATCGGGGTTAGGTATGCCCTGTAGGAAGTTCTGATATGAGTGAAACGATTTTGATGCAACAAGACCGATTGAATAAAGTAGAGAGTATTCTTGTCTCACAAGCTCGTCCAAGTGACGAAAAATCCCCTTACTTCGAGTTAGCGCGCCGGTACAACCTCAAGGTTGACTTCCGTCCGTTTATAGAAATACAAGGGATATCATACAAAGATTTTCGTAAACAGAAAATCAACATTATGGATCATACGGCTATCATCTTTACGAGCCGTAACGCTGTTGACCACTTCTTCCGAATCTGTAAGGAGGCCAAGCTCGAAATGCCCGCCGAAATGAAATATTTTTGCGTAACTGAGCAAACCGCCAACTATTTGCAGAAATATATTCAGATTCGGAAACGCAAAATTTTTGCGGGTCAAAAAACAGCAGCCGATTTGCTTGATCTTATCAAAAAGCACAAAAACGAAAAGTTTTTATTCCCGTGCTCTGATAAGCGTCGCAATGATATTCCTGAGTTTATGGGCAACCATGAATTGCACCTGACGGAAGCAGTGATGTACGAAACCGTGTCAGCCGATTTATCCGACTTGACCGATGTGTATTACGACATTTTGTGCTTTTTTAGCCCATCAGGAATCACGTCTTTGTTCCGTAACTTCCCTGATTTTGAGCAAAATAAAACCCGTATTGCTGCCTTTGGCCCGACAACCGCCAAAGCTGTTACGGATGCAGGTTTGATTTTGGACATTGAAGCACCAATGCCCAACGCTCCTTCCATGACAGGGGCACTCGAAATTTACATTAAAAAGGCCAATAACCTTTAAAAGTAAAGCAACGAAACACCATTCCAATGAACTCTTGGGGGTAGTTGCAACATTAGAATCATTTTATGCGTTAAGATAAGGGTTGAGTCTTCAACCCTTTTTTTATATCAAATTTTTTTCCCTAATTGTCGTTTGTATTGAAAATACCCCTTTTTCTCTATGAAATACCCACGGCTACTTCTATTGAGTATTATAAGTTGGTTAGGACATTCTACCATCTCGCACGCCCAGCAGGACGCACAGTTTACGCTTTTTCCTTTCAGCCAGCTTTATTTTAACCCAGCTACGGCAGGAGAAGACGGTACTACGCGTTTTCAGCTTATCAACCGTATGCAATGGCAAGGTTATCAAACCTCCAGCGGCGAAGGTGGCGCACCCAATACCCTGATGTTTACGGGAAGCGTGCCACTTAATTTTATTAAAAGCGCCATTGGGGTCAATTATGTAAACGACCGACTTGGCGCCATGGGTAGCCAAGAAGTACAGTTATCGTATGCTTATAAGATGAATATCAACGATAATACCCTAGCGCTTGGCGCGCGCGTCGGATTTCAGAACCGTTACATTGATTTTAATAAATTAATCTCGCGTGACCCAGGTGATCCACTGATTCCAACGGGGCGACTGGGACAAAGCCAGCCTGACATTGCCTTGGGGGCTTTTTACGATGCGACCACCTTTTACGTAGGCGCGAGCATCAACCACCTCAACCGTCCGAAGTTTAGTTTGAGTGGAGATGATCAAAATGCCTTGGAACCCAACGCTTATCTAACCGCAGGTTATCGTTTTGAGCCTATTTATGGTCTGATTGTTCAACCAATGGTACTTGTAAAAACGCCCGTTAATTTCAGTACTAAGACCCTCTCTATCGAAGGAGGTGCCATGGCGACTTGGAATGACTGGATTTTTGGAGGCATTACCTACCGCTTACAAGAATCTGTCAATTTGCTTGCTGGGGTCAATTGGCAATCATTTCGATTGGGTGGAGCGGTCGATTTAACAGGTTTTGGTAGAACAACCAAAGCCCCTGCATCGTTTGAAATGATGTTATCGTATGCCTTACCACCATTTGTTAAGCGCAAAGCAATGCCCGTTCGTACACCACGATTTAGATATTAGAAACAATCATCATTACCCTATTTATCAACTGTATTCTACTATTTGCTGAAACTTTTTTACTACGACAAGCCATTTGGCAGAATTATTGTTAGACCACCAGTACAGGTTTGATAAAAAGTTATCGCTTTTTTAGTAATTTTGGGCTGTTTTTAGAATTTTTAGGGCTCAGTAGCGAACTAATTGCGATAATAAACAACAGAAATTTAAAAACAAGCACACAATAAACTCATAGAACTTCGTTTCTATACTGAAATTTTGAATCTAACGGGAATAACCATGAACAAAAGGGGATTTTTCGGCTATGCCACCAAAGGAGCTTGGATTGTGATGGTAGCAGTCATGCTACAAAGCTGCGGTTTTGTCAAAGACAAATTTGGCGGTAAAAACAGCAAAGGAGGAAGTAAAGGTGGCAAAAAAGGAGCCAAACAAGAGGTCGGTGTTCGGAATGGGGAAGTCATTGCAGCTGGTCGTAAAGATTACAAGCAAGATACGCCCTATGGTATGGTCTTGATTCCTTCGGGCTCGTTCATGATGGGACAAGCTGATGAAGACGTAGCAGCAACGCAGGTAAACTTCAACCGCCGCGTGACAATTACTTCTTTCTACATGGACGATACTGAAATCACCAACCACGAGTACCGTCAATTCGTCACTGCTTTGATGACCGACTCACTGTCTGTGCTAGGTGAAGAAGAAATCATGGCAAAGTATCACCCAGACACAACAGTATGGCGGAAAGACTTCACCTACCACAATGGTGACCCAATGACCGAATACTACTTTTCTCACCCAGCCTTCGACACTTACCCTGTCGTAGGTGTTAGCTGGAAAGCCGCTCGCTATTTCTCAACTTGGCGCTCTAATCTGTACAACGATTACCGTTCAAAAGAAGGGAAATACAGCTCACCTAAGTTCCGTCTTCCTACCGAAGCAGAATGGGAATGGGCAGCGCGTGGTGGTCGTGCTTCGGCCAAATACCCTTGGGGTAACCCTTACGTAGCCAACGGCAAAGGTTGTTTCCTTGCGAACTTTAAACCACAACGTGGTAACTACGATGCCGACGGCTACCCTTACACTGCTCCTGCCAATGCCTACAACGCCAACGATTATGGCCTTTATAACATGGCAGGTAACGTAGCCGAATGGACACTAGATGCCTTTGCTGACAATGCTACCGTTGTTAACTGGGATATGAACCCAATGAATGATAATCCTGACGAACCACGTAAAATTATCCGTGGTGGTTCATGGAAAGACGTCGCTTACTTTCTCGAAACAGGAACACGTAGCTGGGAATATGAAGACAACAAACGTGCTTTCATCGGTTTCCGTTGCGTGGTCGAAAACCTAGCAGGACGTGCAGCTACTGCCCGCGGAGGACGTAAAAGATAATCCATCAAAATGATTTTACTGAATTGGGGTGCTGCCCATAAAGCGGCACCCTAATTTTTGTCCCTTAATAAATTATAACAAATAAATTTTAACTGATCTCATAACCAATTTTCGATTAAATCATGGCAGCACAAAAGCAAGGTGTTTTCTGGAGTAAAATAGTTCCAACTGCTTATGCGCTCGGAGCAGCCGTCGTTATTGTAGGTGCTTGGGCAAAAATTACGCACATAGAAGGTGCAACTACCCTATTAACCGCAGGTCTATTGACAGAGGCCGTAATTTTCATCTTGTATGCAGTTCAAAGTTTTCTGTATCCTACTGCCGATGAATATGCCTGGGAAAAAGTATATCCTGAATTATTAGATGACTCGGTACCTGTAGCCGCTCCTCGCAAAGAAGAGAAAAAAGGAACTGGTTTAACTGCCAGCATGGACAAAATGCTTGCTGAAGCAAATATCACTCCTGAGATTTTCCAAAATTTGGGTAAAAGCTTTAAGAGCTTGACGGATAATGTTTCAAAAATCGGCGATTTGACGGACGCAACCGTAGCGACGAACGATTACGCTAAAAATGTAAAATCAGCATCTGGCGCAATCAACGAAATGAACAAGTCGTACGGAGTAGCTATCAACGCCATGTCATCAATGGCGGATGCGACCAAAGACGCACAACAATACCGTGAGCAGTTTCAGCTCATTACTAAAAACATGGGCGCCCTTAATGCAGTTTACGAACTAGAATTGCAAGATACTACGAAGCATTTGAAAGCGATGAACGCTTTCTACGGTAATTTGACAACTGCCATGTCAAACATGGCTGATGCGACGAAAGAATCACAGCAGTTCAAAGCCGAAATGTCTAAGTTGACTACCAACATCACGTCGCTTAACAATGTGTATGGTAACATGCTTGCTGCCATGCGTGGCTAAAACGTGTTCTTAGGTGTCGTACCAAGAGCAAGTATCTGTAATACCGTAAACTAAAACTGTAATCTACAAAAATGGCAGGAGGAAAAGAGTCACCCCGGCAGAAGATGATCGGGATGATGTATCTAGTACTAACAGCGATGTTGGCCTTGCAAGTGAGTTCGGCGTTATTGGAAAAATTCCAATTGTTGAACACAAGTATGGAAGGCTCGGCAAATGCTGCCAATAAAATAAATCAAAGAACGGTTGAAAGCATCCGCGACAAAGTGGAAAAGTCAGGAAACCGTGCGTTTGAAGTCGCTATCGTAAAACAAGCCGAAGATGTGCGCAAAATCGCCAGCGGGATTGTATCAGAGATAGATGCCATCAAAACAAAACTTATCGACGAAGCGGGTGGTGGAATTGACCCTGAAACGGGCAAAGTGAAAAACCCCAACGAAGAAGATAAAGTGGCTATCTACATGATTGGTCCTGGTAAAAATGGAAAAGCGTATGAGCTTAAAAACAAGTTGAACGGGTTTGTTGACCAAATGAACAAGCTTGCTGGTACGAACTTTGCTCCGTTGGCACTCGACGGCAAAGACGATCCGCTCGCTAGACGTGATGCTGATCAGCGCAACAAAGATTTTGCCGCTATCAACTTTGAACAAACGCCCGTTCCAGCAGCGTTGGCGGTATTGAGCCAGCGTCAATCGGAAATCCGTCGTTTGGAAGCAGAGGTGTTGGATGCCCTAGCCGCAAAAGTAGGGGCAAAAGACATCAAGTTTGACAAAATTTTGGCCATGATTAGTGCCGAGTCGAAGGTGGTTGTGGCTGGGACGAAGTTCAAAGGCGAAATGTTCATTGCCGCTTCTTCTAGTGCGCTTACCCCACGCATGAGCTTGGGTGGTTCTCCAGTACGCGTTCAAGACGGAAAAGGAATCATTGAGTTTACGGCTCAAGGTGGTGCATACGACAAAGATGGTTTGGCCACAAAAGTATTGCAAGGAGTTATTTCATTCCCAACCCCAAGCGGTCGTGATACGTCTATTTCAATGAAATATGAGTATAAAGTAGCTCGTCCAACTTACCAAATTGAAACAGGAACATTGCCTCCGCTTTACCTTGGTTGTAAAAACGTATTAAGCGTACAAAGTGCCGCACTCGGTGCCTTGTGGAATCCATCATTTGGTGGCGATGGTGCCGAATTTATCAACAACGGTAAAGGAAAAGTAATCATCGTACCAAACAGCAGAAACGTAAACCTCAGTATCTCAAATCAAGGTAACTTGATGGGTAGTGAGCCGTTCCGAGTGTCTCAGGTACCTCGTCCAACCCTTGAGTATTACGTCAATGGTGCTTTGGCCGATGAGCGTAAAGGAGTACAAGCAAGTATGGCCCGCAGTATCCGCGTTGATGCCGTAGCAGACCCAAGCTTCAAAGCCTTTTCACCAGAAGACGCTAGTTTCCGTGTTTCTCAAATGACTGTTCGACTTGTACGCAACAACCGCCCTGTTGGTCAACCTGTGTCTATTAGTGGGCCAAGTGGGTCGATTGCCCCTTTAGCTTCGCAAGCACAGTCAGGCGACCGTCTCTTTATTGAGGTATCGGGTGTTCAGCGTAAAAATTTCAAAGGTAGCGTCAATGATGCTGGGGTACCAGTACAATTGAAAAACATTCCTTTGAATTAGTATTTTGCTGTAAACAAGCATATCGTTTGTAACAACTTGTTCGTTAATACCCTAGCGAATTAAATACAAAATAAAATGAATAGAGTCAAAACCTTGTTGGGATGCGTAGCATTAGCTACTGTGAGCTTAGGAGCGTTGGCGCAGGAGAAAGATAACCGTGGGGTTAATCCGCTCTCAGTACGTGAATTTAATGATGCAGACATCATGATGAAACGTACACTGTGGCGTCGGTTGGATTTGAAGGAAAAGCAGAACCAGCCCATGTTTTCAAAAGGTAACGAAATCACCAAGTACATCATGGATGCCGTGAAAGCGGGGCTTTTGGATGCTTACGTTGACCAAGATATGACCAAGAAAATGACGATGGACGAGTTTGTCAAAAAACTCCAAATCCCTAATCAAGGTCAAGTGCTAACGGAGGAAGAGAAAAAAGCTGGTTTTGGACTTGACAACGCAGCGGCAAATAATGCCAATGATGGATGGGGCGATACCAAAAAGGATGATAAAAAAACAGCGGCCAAACCTGCTGACGATGGATGGGGAGCACCTGCACCTCAAAAAGAGACTCAGCCCGTTGATGATGGTTGGGGTACACCCACCAAAAAGAAAACGACAAAAGGTAAAAAAGGAGCTGTTGTAGCAAAAGTTCAACCTCCAAAAGTGGATTCTACAGAAATCAAGAAGAAGATGGCTGAAGAAGCTGCTGCTAAAGCCGCCGCAGAAGCCATTGCGCTTGCTGAGAACATGTACTTCCCTGATCAGTTGTCAGTATTGGAAATTAAAGAAGACTGGGTGTTTGACCGTAAGCGTTCACGCCAATACTATGACATTCAGACGGTTACAATCTATATCCCTGCCGATGTACACCCCGCTGGCCTTGAAATGCCTGTGGCTACAATTAAGTACAAAGACTTGGATAAACTTTTCCGTAGCGACCCGAAAAAATTCATTTGGTTTAACGAATACAACACCGCTCAACACAAAAACCTAGCCGATGCCTTCGACTTGCGTTTGTTCAACGGTCGTATTACAAAACTTTCAAACCCAATGGATCGCGACCTTATTAGTATCTATGGTAGCGAAAAATCAGCACTTTGGAAATCAATTCAAGTAGAAAACGAATTGATGGAACTAGAGCACGGTTTGTGGGAATACTAATCCAATGACACTACAGAAAAAGGCGGCCCGAGGGTCGCCTTTTTTATGTTGCAGCTTTTTGTTTCCTAAGAAGGATACTCAATATGAGCGCCCGTTTCGCGGTGGGTTTTGGCTTCAAATAATCGCGTCCAACCTTCTTGAATAAAACCAAATCCATAACCAAACAACTGTACAAATGCCGCAATAACGCTCAAAAAACCAACTTTTAGGCTTTTAGACTGACGGGTAGCATCCATAAAAAGGAGTGTGACGTAAAGGCAAAGAAAACCCGCGCCCAAATAAAATAACCACGGATGAATCAACCCTAAAAAGGGAATACTCAGGCAACCCAGCGTAAATAACAGAGGAAAAGTATGGACTAATTTCAACTCAGTAGGATAAAATCTCCCAATGTTGATACGAGCCCGACCAAAAAAACGCAATTGTCTAAAGAAAGCTCCAAAACCCGTTCTTCGCTTATGGTATATAAAAGCTTCGGGAATGAGGGCTGATTTAAAACCAAATCGAAGTGCAGAAATACTAAAAATAATATCCTCCCCCATTCGGCTAATTTGAAAGCCACCCGTTTTTTCCCATACTTGTCTCGACAGCCCCATATTAAAACTTCTTGGGTGAAACGTACCTCCTAGATTGCTTTTTTTTCCCCGAATCCCACCCGTCGTAAAAACGGACGTCATTGAGTAGCTGATTGCCTTTTGAATGGGTGTAAAGCTGGGATGATCCGTATCGGGGCCACCATACAAATCCACATAATTGGTATTCAAACGATTGTCAACTATCGCTAAATAATTGGGTTCTAAAAGTGCATCCGAGTCCAAAATAATAAAATAGTCTCCTTTGGCACGTTCAAAGCCATGATTTCTGGCAAACCCCTGTCCGCCGTTTTCTTTGTAGTAGTAAGCAATGTCTAATTGTGACTTAAAAGAGTCCACAACGTCTTTACATTTGATTTTGGAGCCATCTTCCACGACCACTACCTCAAAGTTTTTAAAGGTTTGTTGGGCAAGGCACTCCAGCAATTCTCCCAATTCATCGGGGCGATTATAAACAGGTATGATAATACTATAATTGCGCATATCGCATGATTTACCACGGCAAGTTACTATAATTTTCAGCAAGATTGACCAACCTCGCATTTGAATATGGCTTTTGAAGAAACAGAGTACAGCACTTCACGACGAATTTTAAGTTGGGCAGAAGAGGACCGTCCCCGCGAAAAGTTATTGTTAAAAGGGAAAGGGGCATTGTCTGATGCCGAACTCATCGCCATTCTTATTGGCTCTGGCACGCGAGAATTATCAGCCGTTGATTTGTCAAAAATTATTCTTCAAAAAGCGAGTAATAATCTCAATGAGCTAGCAAAAATTAGCCTCAAAGATTTAATGAAAATCAAAGGAATCGGCGAAGCAAAAGCGATTTCTATTGCCGCAGCCTTAGAATTAGGAAGGCGCAGAAAAGACAGCGACGTAGTGCGCCGCCCCAAAATAACCTCTTCTAAAGATGCTTATGAACAAATCAGGTCGTATTTGATGGATTTAGCCCACGAAGAGTTTTGGATTTTGCTCCTCACCCGCTCCAATGAAGTCATCCGCCCTGTTCAAATTAGCCAAGGAGGGATTTCGGGCACCGTTGCCGACCCCAAAATCATCTTTAAGTCAGCCCTAGAACACCTTGCGAGTTCGATGATTTTGGCACATAACCATCCTTCTGGTAATTTAAAACCAAGCGAGGCCGACAAAGAACTTACCCGTCGGCTGGTAACTTCGGGTAAACTACTTGACATTCCCGTTTTAGATCATTTGATTGTCTCTGAGCTTGGCTACCTAAGTTTTGCTGATGAAGGAATGTTGTAAAAATGTCGAAGGTCGAATGCAGAGGGTCGAATATGCTGTCACTACATTTTCGATGGTATTTTAGAATGTCTCACTCCCTCAAAAGAGGATTTAGAATTGAAATTGGGCTTCTATACCAATAGAGCTGCTCTTGTGGGAGCCGCTCTATTGGTATAGACCCTGTAGCGCTTACGGCACTTTCACTACTTTCAACGTCGCTTGTTGTTCAGACGTCGTTACCTTCAAGAAATACATCCCCGTTGGTAATTCACTCACCACAAACTCTTCTTGGTGCGTGTTAGTTTCTGGCACAAAACCTCGACGCAGCACTTGGCGACCAGAAGCATCAGTCAACACAGTTTGTACCGATTGCCCTTTGCTATCTTGTACTTGGAGGCGAAGAATGTTGGTCACGGGGTTGGGGAGGACAAATAGCCCCCTAACCCGCGCGGCGGACCGTCCCGATGGGGGAATTAATTCCGAATTATTACTTGCTCCTTGCTCACCCGCTGTTCTCGCTGCGCCTACTCCGACACCATCTTTCGACTGGATTCTGAACCAATATTCTTGATAAGCTAACACGTTGCCTTGAGGCTTCCGCGTTGAGGGGTAAATGCTCCCCCAACCTTTTTGATCCCAATATCTCACGCCTAGCTTGTACAAACCTTTGGGTAGCCCCAAATCATAGACGTTGCCACCAGCGCCGTTGTCTTGGTAAAAACCGTAGGCTGGATGGTTTTGTGCGTACAACTCCGTCCAGCCATCACGGTTGGCATACATAAAGTAGGGTGCATTGTTTTCGTGCGTGTTGAAAGAACGAATTACGCCCATTTCGGGTGTCGCCAGCATATCAAACGTCAGTGAACCATCCGTGCTCAAGCCGCAGGCTTCCACGTTGATTGTCCAATAACGAGGGGCTACTTTGTTAGCGTTTTCTACAAAATATAAAGTCGGATTTACTTGCGTACTTTGTTCTAATTCTGGTCCACCGTCTCGCTTGATGAACTGACCTGCCCACGCTGCACGGTCGTTGGTTTTTACCGAAGATTTGCTTTCTCCCACGTTAATCAATGTCACCACGAAAGCATTCCAATAGATATCCTTACGAACGCTTTCGGCACTTTGACAACCTCCTGCAAAAATACACTTCGCCCAGTACGTCTGCTTAGTTACGTTGTTGAACGAGACTTCAAAACTCGGTGTCGTCACGCCCATGTTCCAGAAAGTCTGACTACCTGCGGGACAATTCGCCGAAATTGTTACACTCGTTCCTGTACAAACGATCTCTTGCGAAGCCGTAATCACGGGTGCTACTTGCGTGGACGTCAGCGTAAACGTCACTACGTTACTCTTTTCACTTACACAACCATTTTCCGTCTGGCAACGGGCGTAATACGAGGTCGTGGCACTTGGAACGGTTGATGGCAAATTGGGCAAGGCTACGTTCGTAGTAGCATTGTACCAAACCGTTCGTAAACTACCGCAATTCGACTGCCCACTGAAACTGGCCGTCGCATCACAACTGCTCGTTGATGACAACGACACCGTCGGCGCACTTGGAATAGTTACTAATTTCAATCGCATCACCCCCGATTCTGACTCCACACACGACGGCGTTCCATCTGATTTGCGGCAGCGTACGCGATAATTGTGATACTGATTATCCACCAAATTTGTTGGCACGCCCGATGAATATTCACCGCCATCCACCGAATAAAGTGTCACTTCGCCCGCCGAGCAATTGGCGTTAAATGTCAGCGGAATCGTAACCAAACTACACACTTCTTTACTCTCTCCCATCAACACTGTCACGCCATCCACTAACAACGATACATTTTGAGGAACAGTTGAGCGATAGTTAATCGTCAATTCAACGGGCGTCGTGTACGTTACAGGGCAACTCGCATCACAAGCCGCTTGGTAGCGGTGGGGTTGGTTATTGGATGGTTGGGAAACTGGGGCATTGGCTGACCAATCGCTCCACGAACCGCTGCCCACTTGCACGCGCCAAACGGGAGTACCTACCACGCACCCACCCAAAACCGTAAACTGCAAACTGTTAACAGGGTTGGCATCAATGTCACAAAATGTCTGGCTGTTGCCTTCGTTCAAGCTTTGCTGAAGCGTCGATAACGTAATTGTGGGTTTACCTTGGACTTTTACTACCACGCTCCCACTTTGAACCTGACTACAACTGGTTGAGGAACTTTCTGACACACTCAATAAAGTATAAGTAAACTCTCCTACTGTAGTTGTCGGAACGGGAACTGTCACGCTGTTACTTCCAACATTCGTGCTCGCCATTTGAATAGGCCCGCCATTGATTTGGTAAGTGAAAGCGTAAGGAGCTGTGCCGTTGGCTCCTGTGAAAATAATGCTCGGCGATGGACTGTTTTGGCAAACGGTTGTTGCACCCGAAATCATCGCCATCGGCAATGCATTGACCAAGACCGTGGCTGTGATGGGTGTTCCTGGGCAATTATTGGCCGTGGAGGTGATGGTAAAAGTAACCGTAATCGGGGCGTTGGTAGTGTTGGTCAAAGAGCCACTGATGTTCCCACTGCCACTATCGGCAATGCCCAGCACCGACATTGTGTTGTCTCGCGTCCAGTTATAGGTAGTTCCATTGACGTTTCCGCTCAAAACAATGGTGTTGATAGCCGTCGTTGAACAAATGGTTTGACTGGAAGGTGTAGCCACTGCGTTGGGGGTCGGATTGACCAAGACCGTGGCCGTGATGGATGTTCCTGGGCAGTTATTGGCCGTAGGAGTGATAGTAAAAGTGACCGTAATCGGAGCATTGGTGGTGTTGGTCAAAGAGCCACTGATGTTCCCGCTGCCGCTATCGGCGATGCCCGTTACTGTTGCTGAATTATCTCGCGTCCAGTTATAAGTAGTGGTTGCTACGTTTCCGCTCAAAACAATAGCGTTGATAGCAGATGTCGAGCAAATGGTTTGGCTGGAAGGCGTAGCCACTGCGTTGGGGGTCGGGTTGACCAACACCGTGGCCATGATGGATGTTCCTGGGCAATTATTGGCCGTGGGGGTAATGGTAAAAGTGACCGTAATCGGGGCGTTGGTGGTGTTGGTCAAAGAGCCACTGATGTTCCCGCTGCCGCTATCTGCAATGCCCGTTACTGTCCCTGTATTATCTCGCATCCAGTTATAGGTAGTGTTTACTACGTTTCCACTCAAAACAATAGCGTTGATAGCAGATGTCGAGCAAATGGTTTGGCTGGAAGGCGTAGCCACTGCGTTGGGGGTCGGGTTGACCAAGACCGTGGCCGTGATGGATGTTCCTGGGCAGTTATTGGCCGTAGAGGTGATGGTAAAAGTGACCGTAATCGGAGCGTTGGTGGTGTTGGTCAAAGAGCCACTGATGTTCCCGCTGCCGCTATCGGCGATACCCGTTATTGTTGCTGAATTATCTCGCGTCCAATTATAGCTAGTGTTTGCTACGTTTCCACTCAAAACAATGGTGTTGATAGCAGATGTCGAGCAAATGGTTTGGCTGGAAGGCGTAGCCACTGCGTTGGGGGTCGGATTGACTACGACCGTTGACGTTGTACCCAGCGTGAGACTGCAATTATCTTTGGATACACTTACTAAAGTGAGAGTAACGTCGGTAGGGGCATTGTTGGCGGTGATGGTTTGATTGGAGCCGTTCAAAAGCAGGGTTTGGTTGCCTGATACCCCCGTTAAAGTGTAGGTCAGCGTGGCACCGTTGGGGCCGCTGACGGTGAAAGAAGCGTTGCCGCCTACACAGATGGAGCTGTTGGTAGTGACAATGTTGGCCGTGGGTGGGACAGGGTCGCTGACAGTAGCCGTGGCGGCAGTGCTGACACAAGCGCCATACGTAGCCACGATATTGGTGTAAGAATCTGCTGATAGGTTAGAAATAGTAATACTCCCAGTGGCATCGGCCGTCAAGTTGGCCGCAGGGACGGTAGTAGTGCCTTTGATGTAAGTGACTGAGTAAATAGTGTTGGGCAGAAAGCCACTCAGGGTAATGCTGCCATTGCTGCCCCCGCAGGTGGTGGTAGAGTTGGTAGCGATGACAGGAGTAATGGAAGCTGTACTACCCTGATACTCATACGCTCCCAAATCAATGGTACCCACCTTGCGAGGATTGCCATCCAAGTCGGTAATTGTGGCATTTTCGTCATTACTGCCTTGATTCAGCGCAGGCGAGCAGGGATGCAGACGTAGGTCACCTATGGTAGATACGACATTACCAGAAGTGGGTGGCAGGACAAAAAGAGGCTCTCGGGTGCCGTCAAATACGCCGCTTCCTAAGTTTTGCCCTTTAACGATTGTGTTGATATAAACGGGATTACTAACATAAACGGTACTACTGTTAATATTTCCCCATAAAATACAGTTTTTCAGAGTAGGGTTTGAACCAATATACGCCATTACAGACTGTCCAGAGAAAGAACAATTCGTTAAAATGGGGTTGGAAGATAGATTATGCATCCCTGTCGAACCATAACCACCATTTCCCCAAAAAGCACAGTTGGTCACCTTGGGGTTAGATGTTATATTAATCATTCCTGCACCTTCAAAAGCACTATTTCCCACAAAAGAGCAATTTGTCACCGTGGGATGTGCGTTTTCATTATATATTCCACCGCCCTTTCCACCAGCTTTATTTCCCACAAAAGAGCAATTTGTTACAGTGGGACTTACGTTGTTATTGTACATTCCACTACCATCATAAAAAATATACCCCCCTGAAATAACAAAACCATCTAAAATAGCCGCATTAGTTAAGCCATTGCCGTTATTATAAATCACGTGAGAGCTATTGGCTTCGTTATTGGCAAAGTTAGGGCCATCGTTTTGGTCAATATCTCCGCTCAAGGTTGTCACGTTGGTCTTCCAATTGCGATCAGAGAGCTGGGTTTCGCTGCCATTGCCCAAAAAACCACCGTAAATAGCGACTCCTTCTTTCATGATGAAGGAGGCTGCGTTAGAATTGTTAATATTCCCTGCACCTTCGTCGGGGTAATAAGTACCAGCGGCTACCCAAATTTGAGTGCCAGTGCAGGAATGTTGTAAGGCTTTTTGGAGGGTTTTGTAAGCATTTGCCCAACTTTGTCCGTTTTTCGTATCGTCTCCGTCGGTTTTTACGTATAGTATCAGGGAAGCTGTGCTACCCTGATATTCATACGCTCCTAAATCCACGATACCGTTGTCATAAATACGCGAATTGTTGTCCAAATCCGTTCCTGAAATACCGGTATTTTCTCCCGCATTGATGGCAGGGGAGCAGGCGTGCAACCGTAAGTTGCCGTTGGTCGCATCCACAAAGAGTGGATCCAAATCTAAGATATTGGTACCGGCAGCGTACCCCCCTTGCACTAAACAGTAGCTATAGACAGTATTGTCACTCAGATAGTTTTGAATCTGGGTGTTATTGCCCCAGAAGATACAATTCTTTACAATGGTTCTGGAGGAGCTGAAGTTGCGCATCCCACCCCCTTCTCGGATAGCCTTATTGCCCATGAAAGTACAATTGGTCACCGTCGGGGTGGAGCCTTCGTTATACATCCCTCCGCCCTGGGTAGCCAGATTATTTGAGAAGGTACAATTGTTCACCGTCGGGAAGGGGCGTGATCCTGCAGATCGATTGTTCATCCCAGCACCGTAGTAAGCAGCATTCCCTGAGAAAATACAATGGGTTACCGTCGGGGAGGTGCCGTGGTTGTACATCCCGCCGCCGTAGTTGTCATCATTGTCTTCCTCATTGGCATTTCCTCCCTTGATGGTGAATCCGTCTAAGATGGCGGTGGCAGTTAATCCATTGACATTATTGTAAATCACATGGTAGCAGTTTTCTCCATTGCCCGTAATGCTCAGGGTGCTGCCGCTGCCGCTTACGACGTCATCATCATTGATATCCCCGCTCAAAATGGTTACGTTGCTGACCCAGTTACGTTCTGTTAGGGTAGGGTTACCACTGTTGGGGAACCCCCCGTAAATAGCGACTCCGTTTTTCATCACAAAGGCATCCGTCCGATTTGTGCCAGGCTTGTAAGTACCAGCCGCCACCCAAATTTGGTCACCAGAAGTGACTACAGAAAGGGCTTCCTGTAGGGTTTTGAAGGCCGTATTCCAGCCTGTCCCAGCCCCAGAAGCGGCCATACTACTTTTGACGTAATAAATGGTTTGGGCCTGTACCATCATCGGCAATAGCATCAATGACAGAGCTGACAGTAGATGTTTAATTTTCATTAGAATTGGTGCTTAAGATTAATAGAGAGACGAATCAATTTCTAAGGCTCTGATGCGAATATCAAAGTACCACCATACTGTCCCCACAATGAGGGCAAACAAAGCAATCAGCAACAACAGTTGGCAAAGCCACTTTCGGTTGGGAGGGTGAGAAAATACAGGCATCGGGCAGATATTTAACTGCTACAAAGTACCGAGCTGTCAGGTAGAAAAGCTAAGCGGAAGGGTGGACAAAAACGGCGTAATAGTGGACAAAAGTGTATTTTTCGCCCAAATTGTGGCTATGACTCTAACAAATCGGGATATTTTTTGCGAAGGCGATAACGCGCTTTCTTGATGGAGTCGGTAGAAATACCAAGCATATTGGCCATGTCTTTGGTAGGCAATTCCAGTCGTTGTAAAGCCAGCAAACGCACTTCGGAGGGATTTAGGTCGTCGTAATATTGACCAAGGTCAGAAAAGAAATTGGGAAATACTTTTTCAAAAAGAGCCTTAAACTCTAGCCAGTTTTCTTCCGTCAGAATGACACTTTGCTGGAGATTTTTGATATACTTATCCGCTTCCTCAGCAGATAGGGAATTGGTTCGATTGGCGACTTGCAGTTGAAAACTAATCTTCTCAATCAGTGCGTTCTTGTCTTTGATATTAGCGATATATTGCTCTAATTGCCTATTGGCCTGCGCCAACATTTCTTCTGCTTGTTGCCGCTTTTGGTCACCCAACTTTTTGGCTTGTTTGCGTCGCTCATTTAACCAAACCAATCCCGTTCCAAAGAATAAAATCAAGCCAGCAATGATAAGATTTCGTTTCTGTTTTTCATTTTGTGCTTTGGCTTCCAAGTCTCTTTTCTCATTTAAAAACTTTTCAGCTTCCAGTTGGCTCTCAAAAACTTTGATTTTATTGCTATCTGTTCTGACTTTGATAGAATCTTTTAAAATCATCAATGAATCTTTGTAAGCAGATGCTAAGGCATAGTTTTTGGTTTTATCATAATACAAGCTCAGGGTCGTTAGTCGCATTCTGTTGTAAGACAGGCTCCAGAATGGGTCCTGTGACGAATACGTTTGCATGAATTGTTTCGCCTTTTCCAACGAGTCTAAACTCAGCAAACAATGCGCGATGTACATTCGGGTATTTGCAGCATTCAATGGAATGTTTTGGATATTTTTCTCGTTGGTTTTTAACCCTTGGTACAAATAAGTAAGCGCTTTCTGGTATTGTCCTTTCAGCCAATAGGTTTGCCCCAAGTTACCGATCGCAATTCCTTCAATGATTTTTTCTTTCCTTTTTTTTGCATCTTCAATGGCTTTCCTAAAGTATATCTCGGCTTTTTCGTACGCTTTTAAATTGAAATAGCAAAGCCCAGCATTGTTGTAATAATCGGCTGGAAAAAACATAAAATCATGCTTATTTTGCAGAGCCAATTCACAATACTGAGCAGCTTTTGGGTAATCTTGAAAAGTGTAATATAGATGAAAAAAGCCTAAGTAATAAAAACTGGCATGGCGAAAGGATTCATAATGCAGGGTCTCTAAAAGCTGTTTTGCTTCATAGACAAGCGGAAGTCCCTTCTTGAGATCACCCGTGTAAAAAGCATAAATCCCTATTGTATAATAGAAAAAAGGGGTTAATTCTTTGTTGTCTGATTGGGATATGTATTCTTCAGCAGCTTTGAAAATGGCATCTTTTTTCACCTGAGACGGCGTAAGAAAAAGGTTGAACGCATATTTCACTACTTGAGCGTATTCCAGTAATTGTGAATCGTTGAGTTCCTCTGCAATGCGTAACAAACTGTCAACTCGTTTCAAATCTTGTTTTTCTTTTTGCCAAGTATAATGCATGGTAAAAAAGTAATTGAGACGGTTGTCAGCGGGCTGTTTGACAATATCTTTGACCGAAAAATTAAACTTTTCTCTTGCCAAAGTGGAGGAAGAAAGCAAGAGCATACTTAACAAGGCTGCTAATGACAGAAAGGGTTGGTAGTGATTTTGCTTTCGGCAGTCTTGCATAACGATGTTTTGAAATGGGACAGCTAATATAGACTATTGGAGTAAAAATAAAAAGCACCAATGGGATATACCCATTAGTGCTTTTTATACAGAGCCCATGATTCTTCTATTGCACTTTCACTACTTTCAACGTCGCTTGCTGTTCATGGGTTGTTACCTGTAGAAAGTATATACCCGTTGGCAAGTCATTCACCCCAAACTCTTCGTGGTGCGTGTTGGTTTCTGGTGTAAAAGTCCGACGCAAAACGCTACGACCCGAAGCGTCCGTTAACGTAGTTTGAACTACTTGCCCCTTGCTCTCTTGCACTTGCAAGTGGAGGATATTGGTGACGGGGTTGGGGAGGACAGCCAGCCCCCTAGCCCGCGATGGGGGAACAATTGCCCCTTGCTCTCCGTTAACTACCTCCTGCAGACCGCTATCCGCTGTCCTCGCTGCGCCTACACCTACCCCATCTTTCGACTGGATTCTAAACCAGTATTCTTGGTAGGCCAGTACGTTCCCCTGAGGCTTGCGCGTCGAAGGATAAATACTGCCCCAGCCTTTTTGATCCCAATATCTCACACCTAACTTATACAAACCCTTCGGTAAACCAGCATCGTAGGCATTACCGCCCGCACCGTTGTCTTGGTAAAAACCGTAGGCTGGATGGTTTTGCGCGTACAATTCCGTCCAGCCGTCTCGGTTGGCATACATAAAGTAGGGTGCATTATTTTCATGTGTATTAAACGATTGTGGTACGCCCGTCTCGGGCGTCGCCAGTAGGTCAAACGTCAACGAACCATCCGTCCCCAATCCACACGCATCCACATTGATTGTCCAGTAACGAGGAGCTACTTTGTTCACATTCTCCGCATAATACAACGTCGGATTCGACTGCGTACTTTGCGCCAACTCAGGCCCACCATCTTTCGCAATAAACTGACTACTCCACAGCGCCTTATCATTCGCGGATTTCACTGCCGACTTTGTCTGGCCAACGTTAATCAACGTCACCACAAACGCATTCCAATAAACCTCTTTTTTCACACTCTCCGAACTCTGACAACCGCCTGCAAAGATACACTTCGCCCAGTAGGTCTGCTTCGTCACGTTACTGAACGAGATTTCAAAACTTGGGGTCGTCACTCCTGTATTCCAGAACGTTTGACTACCCGATGAACAATTCGCTGAAAGCGTCACACTCGTTCCCGTACACACTACCTCTTGCGAAGCCGTCACCACAGGAGCTACCCCCACGGGTATCACCGTGTACGTCACCACGTTGCTCTTCTCACTCAAACAACCTCCGCCCGCTTGACAACGTGCATAATACGACGTCGTTTCGGTGGGCGTTTGACTTGGCAAGGTTGCTAACGCTACGTTCGTCGAAGCGTTGTACCACACCGTCGTCAAACTACCGCAACTGGCTGTCCCACTAAACGACACGGGAGTGCCGCAACCGCTTGTTACGTTTAAACTCGCTACGGGAACCTGTCCTAGCCCATTCGTTATCTTCAAACGCATTACCCCTGATTCCGACTCAATACACGATGGAGTCCCATCTGATTTACGGCAACGTACACGGTAATTGTGAAACTGACCATCCACCAACTGCGTCGGCACGACACTGCCATAATTACCCCCGTCAACCGAGTAAAGCAGAACTTCGCCCGACACACAAGTGGCATTAAAAATGAGGGTATTCCCTTCAATGTTACATACCTCTTTGCTTTCGCCTTCCTTCACCGCCACGCCGTCGGCCACCAACGATACTTGTTGCGGCGTCGAAGCGCGGTAGTTGATTTGAACAGAAATCGGGCTCGTGTACGTCACGGGACAATTGACATCGCAAGCCGCTTGATAGCGGTGAGGTTGGTTATTGGATGGTTGGGAAACGGGGGCATTCGCCGACCAGTCGCTCCAAGAACTGCTGCCCACTTGCACACGCCATACGGGAGAACCAACCACACACAAACCCGAAACTGTAAACTGCAAACTGTTAACAGGGTTCGCATCAATGTCACAAAACGTCTGACTGTTGCCTTCGTTCAAGGTTTGTTGAAGCGTCGATAACGTAATTGTGGGCTTGCTTTGTACTTTTATTTCCACACTGCCGCTTTGTATTTGACTACAAATCGTCAATGAGCTTTCTGATACGCTTACTAGGGCATACGTAAACACCCCTGTTACACTCGTCGGCACTAAAACCGTCACGCTGTTCCCACTGGCTGTTTTCACCGTTTGCGGTGCACCGTCGTTGATTTTGTACGTAAACGTGTAGGGAGCAGTGCCATTTGCTCCCACGAATGTCACCACTGGTGGTATTCCGTTTTGGCATACTGTCGTTGCTCCCGAAATCGCCGCCGTTGGTAATGGATTCACCGTCCAACTCGCTAACGTCACATAAGACGTCCCGTTGCAGCCCGAACCTGAACTGCAGTTGGCGCGGCGGCCTTGGATCACAATCGAACTGTTCACCGTAGCGCCCACCAAAGCGCCAGAGCTGTAGGCCACGGGGCTACCGCCGTCAATAATCAGCACATAATCATCCGAGCAGCCCACCCCACCGCTGCCCGCATTGAAGGTCGCGCTTACCGACGTACCGAAACATACCGATGCCACGTTGGGCGTTTTTGTATTTAAAGTCGGGCTCACGGGTGGGGGATTTACCGTCCAACTCGCTAATGTCACATAAGACGTTCCGTTGCAGCCTGAACTGCAATTGGCGCGGCGACCTTGAATCACAATCGAGCTGTTCGCCGTAGCGCCCACCAAAGCACCTGAGCTGTAGGCCACGGGGCTGCCGCCGTCAATCATCACCACGTAATCATCCGAGCAGCCCACCCCACCGCTGCCCGCGTTGAAGCTCGCACTTACCGACGTACCAAAACATACCGATGCCACGTTGGGCGTTTTTATATTTAAAGTCGGGCTCACGGGGGGGGGATTCACCGTCCAACTCGCCAACGTCACATAAGACGTCCCGTTGCAGCCTGAACTGCAGTTGGCGCGGCGGCCTTGAATCACAATCGAACTGTTCGCCGTAGCGCCCACCAAAGCGCCCGAGGTGTAGGCCACGGGGCTACCACCATCTATAATCACCACGTAATCATCCGAGCAGCCCACCCCACCGCTGCCCGCGTTGAAGCTAGCACTTACCGACGTACCAAAACATACAGCTGCCACGTTGGGCGTTTTTGTATTTAAAGTCGGGCTCACGGGCTCGGGACTTACCGTGATTAAGACTGAACTTGAATTGGCCTCATTACAAACCCCGCTTTTGAGCACCGCTCTGAAATAGGTATCAGCCGTAAGGTCACCCATGAGCGCACTCGTTAAGGTAGTGGCAGTGGAGGAAATAGAAATGGGGCTGCTGAAGGCTGAACTGGCTGATTTTTCCCACCGAACCACGTCCCCGACCTGACCGCTCAGGGTTAAATCGGCAGGAGAGGTACCCGTACAGATACTTTGAGCAGAACTAACCGTACCACCTACACTGGCGGGATCGACCAAAAGAGACGCAGAGTTTGTGACAGCCGTTTCACAGCCGTTGGTTGCCGAGATTTTGGAGAGTTGCAGCGTGCCGCTCACGGGCGAAGCAATGACCGCCGAAGCACTACCGCTGCTGACGGTGATGGGGGTAGTTTGGTGACTGCCGCTGTTTATTTTATAACTGACGCTCGCATTGCCGCTGAAAGGCGTGCGGTTTTCGTACCACATGATTTTGTTGTCATATTGAGAAGCCGACAGCACGTCCAAGTCCCCATCGCCGTCCAAGTCCGCCGAATACACCGACCAGGCCCCATTCGCCGAGGTGCTGATAGGCGTTTGTTCGGTGAAGCCTCCACTACCATCGTTTTTGTACCACGCGATTTTGTTGTCACTGGTGGAAGCCGACAACACGTCCAAGTCCCCATCACCGTCCATGTCCGCCGCATACACCGAGAAGGCGGCAGTCGCCGAGGTACTGATGGCCGTTTGTTCGACGAAGCCTCCACTACCATCGTTTTTGTACCATGCGATTTTGTTGTCACGATACGAAGCCGACAGCACGTCTTGGTCTCCGTCGCCATCCAAGTCCGACGCATACACCGACCAAGCGCCACTCGCTGCCGTGCTGATGACGAGTTGGGTGGTGCCCCCCCCGTTGCCGTCGTTTTTGTACCACGCGATTTTGTTGTCAAAGCGAGAAGCAGACAACACATCCAAGTCCCCGTCACCGTCCAAGTCCGCCGCATACACCGACCAAGCCCCATCCGCCGAGGTGCTGATGGCAGGTTGTTCGGTGAAGCTCCCGCTGCCATCGTTTTTGTACCACGCGATTTTGTCGTCATTGACAGAAGCCGATAGCACATCCATGTCCCCGTCCCCGTCCAAGTCCGCTGCATACACCGAGACGGCACCATTGGCCGAGGTGCTAATGGCAGGTTGCGTGGTGAAGACCCCGCTGCCGTCGTTTTTGTACCAAGCGATTTTATCATCATCGTTAGATGCGGAGAGTACGTCCAAGTCCCCGTCGCCGTCCAAGTCCGCCGCATACACCGACCAAGCACCATCCGCCAAGGTGCTAATGGCCGTTTGTTCGGTGAAGCCTCCGCTGCCGTCGTTTTTGTACCACGCGATTTTATCGTTATTGACAGAAGTTGACAGCACGTCGATGTCCCCGTCGCCGTCCAAGTCCGCCGCATACACCGAGGTGGTAAAACTCGCCGAGGTGCTGAGGGGGGGATGGGTTTGAAAACTTTGATTTTGCACAAAACCGCTGAGGGCTAAGGTTGCATTCGAGCCTGCACACACGGGAGCGATGGGCGCTAAAGTAAGGTCGTTCAGATCGGGACGGGGCAAATGGCGGAGTGGGGTAGTTTTGCTTACACCCGCTGTGCAGCCGTTGGTGTTACCCACTTTGAGCAGGGTAAGCGTACTCGCTTTGGGGGCAGGCAGGATGAAGGTGGCCATGCCCATGCTCACGGCGGAGGTAGCCGTTTGAGGCTCACCTCCGCCAGCGGTGTAAGTGATGGTGGCATCGCTGCTGAAAGGTGTACGGTTTTCATACCACGCGATTTTATCGTCACCAACAGAAGCCGATAACACATCCAAGTCCCCGTCACCGTCCAAGTCCGCCGCATGCACCGAGGTAGCATAATCCGCCGAGGTGCTGATGACCGTTTGTGCCATGAAGCCCCCCTTACCGTCGTTTTGGTACCACGCGATTTTATCGTCATTGGCAGAAGCCGACAACACATCCATATCCCCATCGCCGTCCAAGTCCGCTGCATACACCGAATAGGCTACATCCGCCGAGGTGCTGATGGCCGTTTGTTCGATGAAACCTCCACTACCATCGTTTTTGTACCATGCGATTTTGTCGTCACCAACAGAAGCCGACAACACGTCCATGTCCCCGTCGCCGTCCAAGTCCGCCGCATACACCGAGCTGGCGCCATCCGCCGAGGTGCTGATGGCTGTTTGTTCGGTGAAGCCCCCGCTGCCGTCGTTTTTGTACCACGCGATTTTGTCGTCGAAGCGAGAAGCCGACAGCACATCCATATCCCCGTCGCCGTCCAAATCCGCCGAATACACCGAGAAGGCACCATTCGCCAAGGCACTGATAATCAGTTGCAATCCGAATGCGCCACTGCCGTCGTTTTTGTACCACGCGATTTTGTCGTCATTGGCAGAAGCCGACAGCACATCCATGTCCCCGTCGCCGTCCAAGTCCGCTGCATACACCGAACAGGCTACATCAGCCAAGGTGCTGATGGCCATTTGTTCAGTAAAGACCCCGCTGCCATCGTTTTTGTACCACGCGATTTTGTCGTCATTTTGAGAAGCCGATAACACGTCCATGTCCCCGTCGCCGTCCAAGTCCGCCGCATACACCGAGGTGGCGTAATCAGCCGAGGTGCTGATGACAGTTTGTTCAGTGAAGGCCCCGCTGCCGTCGTTTTTGTACCACGCAATTTTATCGTCAGTGACAGAAGCCGACAGCACATCCAAGTCTCCGTCCCCGTCCAAATCCGCCGAATACACCGAATTAGCTCCATTGGCCACCGTGCTGATAGAAGGTTTGGATTGGAAATTTCGATTTTGTACAAAACCGCTGAGGGATAAGGTCGCATTCGAGCCCGCACACACAGGAGCGACGGGTGCTAAAGTCAGGGATTTCAGATCGGGGCGGGCGCTGACCCTAACCGTCCCCCTAGCTTCGGTAAAGCCGCTGCTGCGCGTACCCGCATCCGAGCCCGTCACTTTTAGTAACGTATAGGTCTTGGTAACAGTGGTCGTACTGACTGCATTAAAAGGGGTACCGCTCGTTACCCCCGTTTGGGTGCGAATGGCATTGCCATCGGTGTAACGCACCGTAAAGGGACCCGTGCCCGCCGTGGCCGTGAAAGTGAGCGTAGGCAGTCCACCAGGACAAATCGCATTACCGCTCAGGCTGCCCTGCGGTACCACTTGGGAAAACACCCCAAAACAAAAACTACACAGAATAAGGGTAAAAAGAAGTAATTTTGAGTTCATAGGGCGTTGGGTTTACAGTTGACGTTGTAGCTCATTCAGTTGTTTTTCTAAGTTTTTCAATTGTTTTTGATAACCATACCAGCACTGGCAGTACTAACCTGCGTTGGCGATATAGTTTCGGCATTAGCATCATTAAAACTAGCCAAAAGCTGTCCAAATCGCCAAATTTCAAGCGTTGCAAAAACGTTGCAATTTACAAATGTCTCGTTATCTGATAGTTACAAACAAAAAATCAGCATTTCCTCTTAAAAAAACAACAAATACGTAATCGTTCTAAAATTGCAACTCTCCATTATGTAATTTTCAACCGATTTTTATCCCCAAAAAAGCGAGTCAAAAACGAGACTTCTCCCGCTCCAACTCGCTTTTTTTATTCTTTTAGACCAAAATTACTCCACCTTCACCACCTTCAATACCGTCTGTTTTTCAGCCGTTACTACTTGCAAGAAATACATCCCCGTCGGTAACTCACTTACCCCAAATTCCTCTCGGTGGCTGTTGGTCTCGGGGACAAAATTTCGATGTAACATTTCCCGACCCGAGGCGTCCAGCAACGTCACGTTCACTTCTTGCCCTTTGCTGTCGGACACTTGTAGGCGGAGAACACTCAATACAGGGTTTGGCATCACCTTGGCGAAAGCTCCTTTTGTCATCCCGTCGGTTCGTCGATGCGAGGAATCTACATCCGTCGCTACCCTCGCGGCTCCTACGCCAATTCCATCTTTCGATTGGATGCGGAACCAGTATTCTTGGTAGGCCAGCACATTACCTTGTGGTTTGCGCGTCGAGGGATAAATACTCCCCCAGCCCTTTTGATCCCAATATCTTACCCCCAATTTGTACAAACCCTTCGGTAACCCTAAATCATATACGTTACCTCCAGCACCGTTGTCTTGGTAAAAACCGTAGGCTGGATGGTTTTGCGCGTACAATTCCGTCCAGCCGTCACGGTTCGCATACATAAAGTAGGGTGCATTATTTTCGTGGGTATTAAACGACTGTGGTACGCCCGTCTCGGGCGTCGCTAACAAGTCAAACGTCAACGAACCCTCCGTTCCCAACCCACACGCATCCACATTGATCGTCCAATAACGCGGAGCAGTTTTATTCACATTCTCCGCATAATACAATGTCGGGTTCGACTGCGTACTCTGCGCCAGTTCTGGCCCGCTATCTTTCCCTATAAACTGACTACTCCACAGCGCTTTATCATTCGCAGACTTCACCGCTGATTTGCTTTGGCCTACGTTAATCAACGTCACCACAAACGCATTCCAGTACACCTCTTTCCGCACACTCTCCGCGCTTTGACAACCACCTCCAAAAACACACTTCGCCGAGTAGCTTTGCTTCGTCACGTTACTGAACGAGATTTCAAAGCTTGGTGCCGTTACGCCCGTACTCCAAAGCGTTTGACTGCCCGATGGACAATTCGACGAAATCGTCACACTCGTCCCTGCACATACTACCTCTGAACTCACACTCACCACGGGAGCTACCCCCACGGGTATCACTGTGTAAGTCACCACGTTACTCTTCTCACTCAAACAACCTCCACCCGCTTGACAACGTGCATAGTACGACGTCGTTTCGGTGGGCGTTTGACTCGGTAAGGTTGCTAACGATACGTTCGTCGAAGCGTTGTACCACACTGTCGTTAGGCTTCCGCAACTCGCCATACCACTAAATGACACGGGCGTGCCGCAACCGCTCGTTAAGTTTAAACTCGCCACGGGAGTCTGGCCAACACTATTGAGTCGAATTCGCATTACCCCTGATTCCGTCTCAATACACGAAGGGGTTCCATCTGATTTACGACAACGGACACGGTAATTGTGAAACTGACCGTCCACCAACTGCGTCGGTACAACACTACTGTAATCTCCCCCGTCAACCGAGTAAAGCAGCACTTCGCCAGCGGCGCAAGTAGCATTAAAAATGAGGGCATTCCCTTCAATGTTACACACCTCTTTGCTTTCGCCTTCCTTCACCGTTACCCCATCGGCCACTAACGACACCTGTTGCGGTGTTGATGAGCGATAGTTAATTTGGACAGTAATCGGACTCGTGTACGTCACGGGGCAACTCGCATCGCAAGCCGCTTGATAGCGGTGGAGTTGATTATTGGACAATTGGGTCACTGGTGAATTGGTTGACCACTCGCTCCACGCTCCGCTTCCTACCTGAACACGCCATACGGGAGAGCCCACCACACACAAACCCGAAACTGTAAACTGCAAACTGTTAACAGGATTGGCATCAATGTCACAAAACGTCTGACTGTTGCCTTCGTTCAAGCTTTGTTGGAGCGTCGATAACGTAATTGTGGGCTTGCTTTGTACTTTTATTTCCACACTGCCACTTTGTAATTGACTACAAATCGTGGATGAACTTTCTGATACACTTACTAGAGAATATGTAAACACCCCTGTTACAATCGTCGGCACTGAAACCGTGACACTGTTCCCACTGGCTGTTTTCACCGTTTGCGGTGCACCGTCGTTGATTTTGTACGTAAACGTGTAGGGAGCAGTGCCATTTGCTCCCACGAATGTCACCACTGGTGACGTTCCGTTTTGGCATACCGTCGTTGTCCCCGAAATCGTCGCCGTGGGGAGTGGATTCACCGTCACCGTCGCGCTGCCACTTTGTACTTGACTACACGTGGTTGTACTGGCATCGGTTACTTTCACCAAACTATAGTTAAACGTCCCTGCACCGCTTGTGGAAATTTCTAGTTCGATACTATTGCTATTTAACGTCGTTAGCGTTTGCTCGGCACCATTATTCAAGGTATATGTAAACGTGTAAGGGGCTGTCCCATTGGCTCCCGTAAATGTAATTTTTGGTCTTGGGCTATTTTGACACACTGCCGTTGTGCCCGTAATCGTCGCCGTCGGCAATGGATTCACAGTCACCGTCGCACTGCCACTTTGTACTTGGCTACACGTCGTCGTCGAAGCATCTTTGACACTCACCAAACTATATTCAAAAGACCCCACTACGTTGGTGGGCACTTCCACACTCACACTATTGCCATTTTCAGTCGTTACCGTTTTTTCTGTTCCCTTCAAGCTATACGTAAACGTGTAAGGGGCGGTCCCATTTGCTCCCGTAAACGTAATCTTCGGCCTTGTACTATTTTGACACACTACTGTTGTCCCCGCAATCGTCGCCGTGGGCAATGGATTCACCGTCACCGTCGCGCTGCCACTTTGAGCTTGACTACACGTCGTTGTCGAGGCATCTTTTACGCTGACCAAACTATACTCAAACGTCCCCACTTCATTGGTGGGCGCATCAATACTCACACTATTGCCATTTTCGGTCGTTACCGTATTTTCAGTTCCCTTCAAGCTATACGTAAATGTGTAAGGTGCTGTCCCATTTGACCCCGTAAACGTAATCTTCGGCCTTGTACTATTTTGACACACTAACGTTGTGCCCGTAATCATCGCCGTGGGCAGTGGATTTACCGTCACCGTCGCGCTGCCACTTTGAGCTTGACTACACGTCGTCGTCGAGGCATCTTTTACGCTGACCAAACTATAATCAAACGTCCCCACTTCATTGGTGGGAACTTCCACACTCACACTATTACTGCCACTCTCCGTTGTCACCGTCGTTTCTGTTCCCTTCAAGCTATACGTAAATATGTAAGGTGCTGTCCCATTTGCTCCCGTAAACGTAATTTTCGGCCTTGTACTATTTTGACACACTGCTGTCGTACCCGTAATCGTCGCCGTTGGCAATGGATTCACCGTCACCCTCGCGCTGCCACTTTGTACTTGACTACACGTCGTCGTCGAAGCATCGGTTACTTTCAACAAACTGTAGTTAAACGCTCCTACGCCGCTTGTGGGCACTTCCACACTCACACTATTGCCATTTACCGTCGTTAGCGTTTGCTCGGCACCATTATTTAAGGTATGTGTAAACGTGTAAGGTGCGATTCCATTTGCTCCCGTAAACGTAATTTTCGGCCTTGTACTATTTTGGCAAACTGTCGTTGTTCCCGTAATCGTCGCCGTTGGCAATGGATTTACCGTCACCGTCGCACTGCCCGTTTGTACTTGACTACACGTCGTCGTCGAAGCATCTTTTACGCTCACTAAGCTATACTCAAACGTCCCCACTTCATTGGTGGGAACTTCCACACTCACACTATTACTGCCACTCTCCGTTGTCACCGTCGTTTCTGTCCCCTTCAGGCTATACGTAAACGTATAAGGTGCTGTCCCATTTGCTCCCATGAACGTAATTTTAGGTCTTGGGCTATTTTGGCAAACTGTCGTTGTTCCCGTAATCGTCGCCGTTGGCAATGTATTTACCGTCACCGTCGCACTGCCCGTTTGAGTTTGACTACACGCCGTCGTACTGACATCGGTTACTTTCACCAAATTATAGTTAAACGTCCCTGCACCGCTTGTAGAAATTTCTAGCTCGATACTATTGCCATTTAACGTCGTTATCGTTTGCTCAGCACCATTATTTAAGGTGTATGTAAACGTGTAAGGTGCTGTCCCATTTGCTCCCGTAAACGTAATTTTCGGCCTTGTACTATTTTGGCAAACTGTTGTTGTTCCCGTAATCGTCGCCGTCGGTAATGGATTCACCGTCACCATACTTGGATCTACTATCAACACTAAACAGTTATTCTTGCTTACACTGATTGGGTTAAAAACAACATCCGTAACGGCATTGTTAACCGTCACAAGCTGGTTGGTTCCATTTAAAAGCAGCGTCTGATCATCATCAAGCCCTGTTATTACATAAGTTAACGTAGCACCACTGGTTCCGTTGACAGTAAAAACAGCGTCCTTTCCCGCACAAATAGGACCATTATTGCTAACAGTCGTCACCGTAGGCAGTGGGGGATCCGCCAATACCTTGGAGGTAGCTTGTGAAAAACTACAACCCAACGCCGAAAGCGAAAAATTACTGTAATCACCCGCCGTAAGCCCACTTAAAGTAAAACTATTCCCCCTGACGTTGACACTCTTAGGACTGCTCGTGGTCGAACTCGTCGTAAAACTCAACACATAATTATTGCCATCTGGCAAGTTGGTCGTACTAAAGGCAATACTGCCTTGGCTTCCTCCGCAAGTAGTGGGATTAGCCGTTGCTCCCGCTGTAAGGGTACTGTTACAGACTAAATAGCTAAATGGTACCACAAAGCTACATCCTCCTTGGCTAGGGGTGATTTTCGCATAAAGCGTCTGTGTACTACCCGTTGAAAATGACGCTAAAGGAGTAAAACTATTCGGCAAACTAAAAGTACCCGCCGATTGAGTCGCCGCTTCATTGGTAAAAATAGTGATAGCGCCACTGTACGTACCTCCGTAGCTGAAAATGGGCGTCGTGGGAGCATTGTTGACAATCACCGACGTGGCCGACGTATTCGTCACTGACCCTGTAAGCGACCCATAACTAAGTACGCCTTCGTTCGTAAATGTACCTTGAGTCGTCAATGAATTTACCACGTAAATCAGTCCCTTGTTCGTCACAACGTTTGCATTCCTCAATCTACCCCTCATTACCCGCAATTCACCACACAAATTGTTATTAAAAGTAGAGGAACTATTATAGACTCCATCGTTTCCTACGCTATTATTAGCCCCAACGACGACCTTTCCCGTGTTATTAATCGTACCAGAATTAAAATTATATATCCCAATAGAACTACTTCGGTCAAGAAACATCACCCCGCCTGTGTTGTTGAAAGTAGCACTATTGTTTGCCAATGCACTTGTTCCTGAGGCACCATTAGCCCCAATCTGTATGCTTCCTTCATTCGTAAATGTACCACTTGACTCGTTCTCCAATCCATAGCCTGACACTCGATCAATGGTAATTTCTCCCCCTGACTTATTTAAGAAACTGCTTGTATTGTTAAGCCCAGTCACTCCTAGCGTACTACTATTTGCTCCTATTACCACCTTACCTTGATTGGTAAAACTTGCAGAATTAAGGATTCCAGTGCTATTGGTAGTATTCAATCGGTCAATGTAAATTTCCCCATTATTAGTTAAAATACCATCAGAACTATTTGAGACCCCAAGTCTACCAACTGCTGCATTGGCACCAATGACTACCTTCCCGTCGTTGGTAAAGGTATTTTCTCTATTAGAGAAAGCCGTATTTACAGTTCCGTCAATGTAGATTTCCCCTCCTGACTGGTTAGTAAAACTCCCTGAATTAGTTAATCCATATATAGATGTACCAGTTCCAGAAATTACTACTTTGCCAGCGTTGGTAAAACTGGAGCTGCCCAAAGCAACGTCAAATCCCACATTTGTAAATTGATAGACGTAGATTTCTCCCCCATTTTTATTTTCTACACTGCCCCCATTGAATACACCTTGCCCCCCTACCGCTTTATTTTCTCCAATAACTACCTTCCCTTTGTCTTCATTGGAAAGAAGAGAATTGGTTTGCGTAAAAATACCAAAATTACTCGTCCCGTCAATGTGTATTTCCCCGCCTGATTTGTTGATAAACTTTGCGACGTTTTGTGCCGTACCTTGCATATATAGCCCATAGTTAACTGTCGCTGCCGGTTCAACGCGAATAATACCACTGTTTTCAATCGTGCCTGTGTTCACCAGCGCTGCTGTGAGAAGCGACGTCTGTCCATCAATAGTCAAACTACCTCCCGCCTCAATCGTCAGTACAACCCCGACATTTACTTGCACACTATTGGCCATTGCCGAAGTCCCAGCTTTGATGATGGGTGAATTTGCCGCTGTAACATTTTCGATAAATACATTGCTCGTCGCGGTCGGAACGCCGCTAGGAGACCAGTTCGTCGCTTCATTCCAATCACGACTGGTGGCGGCAGTCCAATACGTTTGCCCCCACGACAACACGGGTAGTAAACTTAGCAAAAACAGTAAAAAACGACACGTAGAAATTTTCATAAAAGTTATGAGTTTTATAAGAACAAGGTTTGTGACTTTACCAGCGCTACTCCACGAGCAGGCTTCCATCACACATACAAAATAGATATGCTACTCTCAAAATAGCTATTTTAGGGGGTGGACAAAGGGGGTGGACAATTTACAACACCCTACCTGTCAAACACTTACAAACCAACTTCTAGCATCTCAAAAAATAGTAAAGCACAAAAAAGAAGGAGTAAACAATGGCATCTACCATCATTTACTCCTTCTTTTACACCTATTTTAGGGCCGTTACTTTACTTTCAGCACCTTCAAAATAGCGTGTTGGGTCGCGCTTATCACCTGTAAAAAGTACATTCCCGTCGGTAATTCACTCACCTCAAATTCCTCTTGGTGTGCGTTGGTTTCAGGTACAAGATTTCGAAGTAATATTTCCCGACCCGTGGCGTCTAGCAACGTCGCGTTCACTTTTTGCCCTTTGCTTCCTTGCACCTGTAAACGCAAAACACTGGAAACTGGATTGGGCATCACTTGCGCAAAAACGTTTGGCAGTAGATCCCTACGGGATGACAAATCTGTTGCCACTTGCTGACTGCTTGCTGTCCTCGCTGCTCCTACCCCGACCCCGTCTTTCGACTGGATTCTGAACCAGTATTCTTGATACGCCAGCACGTTGCCTTGCGGTTTACGCGTTGAGGGATAAATACTGCCCCAGCCCTTTTGATCCCAATATCTCACGCCTAGCTTATACAAACCCTTCGGCAACCCTAAATCATATACGTTACCGCCCGTACCGTTGTCTTGGTAAAAACCGTAGGCTGGATGGTTTTGCGCGTACAATTCCGTCCAGCCTTCACGGTTGGCATACATAAAGTAGGGTGCATTATTTTCGTGCGTGTTGAAAGAGCGAATTACGCCCATTTCGGGTGTTGCTAACATGTCAAAAGTTAATGAACCGTCGGTGCTCAAGCCACAGGCTTCCACGTTGATTGTCCAATAACGAGGGGCTATTTTGTTGGCGTTTTCTACAAAATATAAAGTCGGATTTTGCTGCGTACTTTGTTCCAATTCTGGTCCACCGTCTCGCTTGATGAACTGGCTCGTCCACGCTGCACGGTCGTTTACCTTCACCGACGATTTGCTTTCTCCCACATTAATTAATGTCACTACGAATGCATTCCAATAAATATCTTTACGAATACTCTCCGAACTTTGACATCCACCTGCAAATAGGCACTTTGCCCAGTAGGTCTGCTTGGTGACGTTGTTAAACGAGACTTCAAAACTAGGCGTCGTTACGCCCGTATTCCAAAACGTCTGACTTCCTGCGGGACAATTCGCCGAAATTGTTACACTCGTTCCTGTACATACGATCTCTTGCGAAGCCGTAATTATTGGCGCGACTTGCGTTGGCGTGAGCGTAAAGGTCACCACATTGCTTCGCTCACTTACGCAGCCATTTTCAGTCTGACAACGGGCATAATAAGACGTCGTCTGACTTGGAACAACCGATGGCAAATTGGGCAAGGCTACGTTCGTAGTTGCATTGTACCATACCGTTCGAAAACTACCGCAAGATGCTTGCCCACTGAAACTTGCCGTCGCATCACAACTACTTGTCGATGACAACGATACCGTCGGCGCACTTGGAATAGTTACCAATTTCAAACGCATCACCCCCGATTCAGATTCCACGCATGACGGTGTTCCGTCTGATTTACGACAACGAACGCGGTAATTGTGATACTGATTGTCCACCAAACCCGTGGGTACACCCGATGAATATTCACCGCCATCCACTGAGTAAAGTGTCACTTCGCCCGCCGCGCAATTGGCATTAAACGTCAGCGGAATTGTAACCAAACTACACACTTCTTTGCCCTCGCCTACGGATACTGTCACGCCATCAACCGATAGAGACACATTCTGGGGGACAGTCGCGCGGTTATTTATCGTCAACTCAATCACACCTGAGTAAGTCGAAGCACAATTCGCATCGCAGGCCGCTTGGTAGCGGTGGGGTTGGTTATTGGATAATTGAGTCACTGGAGCATTGGACGACCAGTCGCTCCAAGAACTGCTGCCCACTTGCACTCGCCACACGGGAGAACCAACCACACACAAACCCGAAACTGTAAACTGCAAACTGTTAACAGGGTTCGCATCAATGTCACAAAACGTCTGGCTATTGCCTTCATTCAACGTTTGTTGGAGCGTTGACAACGTAATTGTGGGTTTGCCTTGGACTTTTATTTCCGCACTACCACTTTGTAATTGACTACAAATCGTGGATGAACTTTCTGATACGCTTACTAGAGAATAGGTAAACGTACCTGCGGTGTTCGTCAAAACGGGAACAGTCACACTAGTGCCACTAGCCGTTTTCACCGTTTGTGCAACGCCATCGTTGATTTTGTAGGTGAAGGTGTAGGGGGCCGTCGCATTCGCTCCCGTAAATGTGATGCTCGGCGATAGGCTATTCTGGCATACCGTCGTTGTGCCCAGAATGGTCGCCGTGGGCAATGGATTCACCGTCACCGTCGCGCTGCCCGTTTGAGTTTGACTACAAGTCGTCGTCGAGGCATCCTTGACACTGACCAAACTATACTCAAACGTCCCCACTTCGTTAGTGGGCACTTCCACACTCACACTATTGCCATTTTCAGTCGTTACCGTTTTTTCTGTCCCCTTTAAACTATACGTAAACGTGTAAGGCGCCGTACCGTTTGCTCCCGTAAACGTAATTTTCGGACTTGAGCTATTTTGACACACTGCCGTTGTCCCCACAATCGTCGCCGTTGGTAATAAATTCACCGTCACCACCGCACTGCCACTTTGTACTTGACTACACGTCGTCGTCGAAGCATCTTTGACACTCACCAGACTATATTCAAACGTCCCCACTTCATTGGTGGGAACTTCCACGCTTACACTATTGCCACTCTCCGTCGTTACCGTCTTTTCTGTTCCCTTCAGGCTATACGTAAACGTGTAAGGGGCCGTACCGTTTGCTCCCGTAAACGTAATTTTCGGACTTGAGCTATTTTGACACACTGCCGTTGTCCCCACAATCGTCGCCGTTGGTAATAAATTCACCGTCACCGTCGCACTACCACTTTGAGCTTGACTACACGTCGTCGTCGAAGCATCTTTGACACTGACCAAACTATACTCAAACGTCCCCACTTCATTCGTAGGTGCCTCCACACTCACACTATTGCCACTCTCCGTCGTCACCGTCTTTTCTGTTCCCTTTAAGATATACGTAAACGTGTAGGGTGCTGTCCCGTTTGACCCTGTAAACGTAATTTGCGGTCTTGGACTATTTTGACACACTACCGTTGTGCCCGTAATCGTCGCCGTGGGCAATGGATTCACCGTCACCGTCGCACTGCCACTTTGAGTTTGACTGCACGCCGTCGATGAACCGTCTTTGACGCTGACCAAACTATACTCAAACGTCCCCACTTCGTTGGTGGGAACTTCCACATTCACACTATTGCCACTCTCCGTCGTTACCGCCTTTTCTGTTCCCTTTAAGATATACGTAAACGTGTAGGGTGCTGTCCCGTTTGACCCCGTAAACGTAAGTTGCGGTCTTGGGCTATTTTGGCAAACTACCGTTGTGCCCGCAATCGTCGCCGTGGGCAATGGATTCACCGTCACCGTCGCGCTTCCCGTTTGAGTTTGACTACACGCCGTCGTCGAGGCGTCTTTCACGCTGACCAAACTGTACTCAAACGTCCCCACTTCGTTGATGGGTACCTCCACACTCACACTATTACCATTTTCGGTCGTTACCGCCTTTTCTGTTCCCTTTAAGATATACGTAAACGTGTAGGGTGCTGTCCCGTTTGACCCCGTAAACGTAATTTTCGGTCTTGGACTATTTTGGCACACTGCTGTCGTCCCCGTAACCGTCGCCGTGGGCAATGGATTCACCGTCACCGTCGCACTACCACTTTGTACTTGACTACACGTCGTCGTCGAAGCATCTTTGACACTCACCAAACTATATTCAAACGTCCCCACTTCATTGATGGGAACTTCCACATTCACACTATTGCCATTTTCGGTCGTTACCGTCTTCTCTGTCCCCTTTAAACTATACGTAAACGTGTAAGGTGCGGTCCCGTTTGCTCCCGTAAACGTAATTTTCGGTCTTGGACTATTTTGGCACACTGCTGTCGTCCCCGTAACCGTCGCCGTGGGCAATGGATTCACCCTCACCGTCGCGCTGCCACTTTGAGTTTGACTACACGCCGTCGATGAACCGTCTTTGACGCTGACCAAACTATACTCAAACGTCCCCGCTTCATTCGTAGGTGCCTCCACACTCACACTATTACCATTTTCAGTCGTTACCGTCTTTTCTATTCCCTTTAAGATATACGTAAACGTGTAGGGTGCTGTCCCGTTTGCTCCCGTAAATGTAATTTTCGGCTTTGGGCTATTTTGACACACTGCTGTTGTCCCCGAAATCGTCGCCGTCGGCAATGGATTCACCGTCACTGTCGCACTACCACTTTGAGTTTGACTACACGTCGTCGTCGAGGCGTCTTTGACACTGACCAAACTATACTCAAATGTCCCCACTTCATTGGTGGGCACCTCCACGCTTACACTATTGCCACTCTCCGTCGTCACCGTTTTTTCTGTCTCTTTAAAGCTATACGTAAACGTGTAAGGGGCTGTACCATTTGCTCCCGTAAATGTAATTTTCGGCTTTGGGCTATTTTGACACACTGCTGTTGTCCCCGAAATCGTCGCCGTCGGCAATGAGTTGACCCTAATGAGCACTATTGAAGAAGTCGCTTCAGCACATTCTCCACTTTTCACAATGGCCCTGAAATAAGTATCCGTTGTAAGCAAACCAATAATGGCACTTGTCAAAGTAGTACTTGTTGAAGAAATAATACTTCGGCTACTGAAAGATGAGTTCGTTGATTTTTCCCATCTAACCACATTACCTACCTGACCACTCAGACTCAAATCTGCTGGAGCTGTCCCCGAACATATCGTTTGGGCTGAACTTACCACGCCGCCCACACTTACAGAGTTTATAGTAATCTTTACTGAACTTGAAATCGCCTCACTACATACGCCACTTTTCACTACTGCCCTGAAATACGTATCTGTTGTTAAAGCACCTATTGTTGCACTTGGCAAGGTAGTCAGCATCGCAGTCGAAGCTATATCAACCGCATTGCTGAAATTAACATCAGACGACTTTTGCCATTTCACCACACTCCCTGTTTGGCCCGACAAACTAATATCTAACGGAGAAGTTCCCGAACATATCGTCTGAGCCGAACTTACCGTACCACCCACACTTACAGAGTTTATAGTAATCTTTACTGTACTTGAAATCGCCTCACTGCATACCCCACTTTTTACTACCGCCCTAAAATACGTATCTGCCGTTAAGCTGCCAATTGTCCCACTCGGCAACGTCGTCGCAGTTGAAGCAATATCAACTGGAGTACTAAAATTAGCATCACTAGCCTTTTGCCATTTCACCACACTCCCCGTTTGACCTGATAAACTCAAACTCAATGGTGACGTTCCCGAACATATCGTTTGAGCCGAACTTACAGTACCACCCACACTTACTGGATTAACCGTAATCTTTACTGAACTTGAATTAGCGCTACACATACCGTTTTGGACAACTGCTCTGAAATAAGTATCTGCCGTTAAAGTTCCTATTGTCGCACTTGGCAATGTCGTCGCGGTCGAAGCAATATCAACCGAATTGCCAAAATTAGCATCAGACGACTTTTGCCATTTCACCACACTCCCTGTTTGTGTTTGGCCTGATAAACTCAAATCCAATGGACTTGTCCCTGAGCATATCGTTTGAGCCGAACTTACTGTGCCACCAGCATTTTTTTGAACTACCACCATACCCATGATATTACTAGATTCACAGTTGGTGGTTGTATTTTTCACCGTGAGAGTGAAAGGAATCGAACTACCCGATGCCGCATTGCTTAAATTGACCGTAATAGGGTTAGACAAACTCCCATCGGTAACGGGGGTAATATCTAACCCCTCAATCGAATACTTTTGGGGAGATTGCGTAGGATTGGTATAAGGAATTGAAAACGACATCGCCCCCTCACAGATAGTAGAAATGTTGCCCAATGTGATAGAAGGACGAATGGGGTCGGCTAAAGATGCCGAGACGGCATTACTTGCGCAGCCCCCCTCAGTAGCTACAATCTGGGTATAATTTCCTGCCCCTAAATTCGAGAGCGTAATAACTCCGTTATTATTAGAAGTCACCTCAACAGTTGTTGTAGCACCGTTGTCTTTTTTATAAGTTACACTGTAAGTAGTGTTAATTACAAGTCCAGTTAGACTGATAGAGCCGTCCATCCCTTTACAAGAGCTTGGATGACTAATAGATACAATAGGATGAGTAGCACTGTGAACACTGCCAGGTTGAGTAATAGGAGCTGGATTTCCAGAAAGTACTTCTACCAATACTTGCCCATCATTGGGCTCTACGCCATCAGAACCATTGGTATTGACAGGGTTTGTTCCGCTATTGTAGGATTTAGCCCGTGAATAAGGGCCATAAGATCTATTTCCTCCATTTCCTCCAGTATGTCCGCCACCACCGCCAGCCACATCGGACGCCCCTCCACCGCCTCCCATACCAGAACCTCCCCTTCCAGATGATAAATACTTAGTACACTGAGCCCCGCCTACCGAGATACCTATTAAACTCACCTGTCCCCCTCCTCTCGTGCACTCATTATCAGAGCGTCCGACTACCCCATTTCCATTCAATCCTCCCCCTCCAGTCGAAAGGTCAGCCCCAGAGCCTCCGCCACTACCGTTACCATCGGTAGCACCACTACCTCCCAAACCAATGTCATTAACCGACGTACCCGTCGCTCCAGTACCACCCGCAGCAATCATCAGTACGGTATTAGTGGATAGGTTCACTACCCCTGACCCAGCTCCACCACCACCTCCACCACCATCGTAATCAATTTGGCTAAGTTTTGCATTTTCTCCTTTTCCTCCCGCCACAAACATTAGGGTATGGCCTGGCTGCACCACAAAATCTCCTTTTACCGTAGCACCTGTACTACCCATAACGAGGGTGGACACAGTATTCATAACATAAGCATTTCCACCCCCGCCACCTTGCGCTGTAATCCGTAACGTCACAGCGCTTCCTGTGTTGTTTGTCCAAGTATAAGAAGTACCTGTTTGCTGGCAGCTTTTGAGCGTGAGGAGGGTAGTTTGTGCCTGTGTTAGGGTACCTAAAAGAAGTAGCCCTACCATGTAAAAGCTAGGCTTTTTCACAAGAATAACCAGCCAGAGACGACAAAATAGCGTAAATACGTTGATTTTCATTTTGATAAAAAATTGTACTAGTAGTGAGAATGAGTTAAGGTATGCACTACAAAGTAGCGACACTTATCTCATAGATACCATTTTAGGGGGTGGACAAAGGGGGTGGACAATTTATAACACCCTTCCTATCAAACACTTACAAACCTCCTTCTAGCACTACCAAAAGTAGTAAAGCACAAAAAGAAAAGAGTAAACAATGGCTTCTACCATCATTTACTCCTTCTTTTACACCTAGTTTAGGGTTGTTACTTTACTTTCAGCACCTTCAAAATAGCGTGTTGGGTCAGGCTTGTCACCTGTAAAAAGTACATTCCCGTCGGTAATTCACTCACTCCAAACTCCTCTTGGTGGGTGTTGGTTTCGGGCACAAAGTCACGACGCAATACGCTCCGACCAGAAGCGTCCATCAACGTAGTCTGCACTTTTTGCTCTTTGCTCCCTTGCACCTGCAAACGCAAAACAGTTGAAACTGGGTTGGGCATTACTTGCGCAAAAACGTTGGGGGACAAATCCCTCGCATCGGTAAACCGTTGGGATGACAAATCTGTTGCCTCCTGCAGACCGCTATCCCCTGTTCTCGCAGCTCCTACGCCTACCCCGTCTTTCGATTGGATTCTGAACCAATATTCTTGGTAGGCCAACACATTGCCCTGCGGTTTGCGCGTTGAAGGATAAATACTACCCCAACCCTTCATGTCCCAATAACGAATACCCAATTTGTACAAACCCTTCGGTAACCCTAAATCATATACGTTAGCTCCAGCACCGTTGTCTTGGTAAAAACCGTAGGCGGGATGGTTTTGCGCGTACAATTCCGTCCAGCCATCGCGGTTGGCATACATAAAGTAGGGGGCATTGTTTTCGTGTGTATTGAACGACTGTGGTACGCCCGTCTCGGGCGTCGCCAACAAGTCAAACGTCAACGAACCCTCCGTCCCCAACCCACACGCGTCCACATTAATTGTCCAGTAACGGGGAGCTACTTTGTTCACATTCCCCGCATAATACAACGTCGGGTTCGACTGCGTACTTTGCGCCAATTCAGGACCTCCATCTTTCACGATAAACTGGCTATTCCACAGCGCCTTATCGTTCGCAGACTTCACTGCTGACTTTGTCTGACCAACGTTAATCAACGTCACCACAAACGCATTCCAATACACCTCCTTTTTCACACTCTCCGAACTCTGACAACCGCCTCCAAAAACACACTTTGCCCAGTACGTCTGCTTCGTCACGTTACTAAACGAGATTTCAAAACTTGGTGTCATCACGCCCGTGTTCCAGAACGTCTGACTTCCTGCAGGACAATTCGCTGAAACCGTCACACTCGTTCCTGTACAAACAATCTCTTGCGAAGCCGTCACCACAGGAGCTACGCTTACAGGTATCACCGTATAAGTTACCACGTTGCTCTTCTCACTCAAACAACCTCCGCCCGCTTGGCAACGTGCATAGTACGACGTCGTTTCGATGGGCGTTTGACTTGGTAGCGTTGCTAACGCTACGTTCGTCGAAGCATTATACCACACCGTTGTCGAATTACCGCAACTCGCCGTGCCGCTAAACGACACGGGCGTGCCGCAACCACTTGTTACGTTCAAGCTCGCTACGGGTACCTGCCCTAGTCCATTCGTTATCTTCAACCGCATCACTCCTGATTCCGACTCAATACATGAGGCCGTCCCATCTGATTTACGACAACGGACGCGGTAATTGTGAAACTGCCCGTCCACCAACTGCGTCGGTACGACACTACTGTAATCCCCGCCATCCACCGAGTAAAGTAGTACTTCGCCAGCGGCACAAGTAGCATTGAAAATGAGGGCATTCCCTTCGGTGTTACACACTTCTTTACTTTCGCCTTCCTTCACTGTTACACCATCGGCCACCAACGATACTTGCTGAGGCGTCGAAGCGCGGTAGTTGATTTGGACAGTAATCGGACTCGTGTACGTCACGGGATTACTGGCGCTACACGCCGCTTGGTAGCGGTGGAGTTGATTATTGGACACTTGGGTAGCTGGTGGACTGCTTAACCACTCGCTCCACGCTCCGCTGCCCACCTGCACGCGCCATACGGGGTCATTAATTACGCAGCCTGTTGTCACCGTAAACTGTAAGCTATTCGCTGGATTCGCATCCGTATCACAAACCTCTTGGCTTGTACCTTCGGTCAGCGTTTGCTGAAGCGTTGATAGCGTAATCGTTGGTTTACTTATCACCGTCACCGTAAACGAACATTCCGCCGTCTGACCATTCGATGCCGTTACTTTAAACGTGTTCGTCGTCACTCCCACGGGATAAACTACCCCCGTTCCTAGCCCCGACGTTTGACTCGTCACCGCACCTGAACAGTTATCTGTCCCAACGGGAGCCACGTACGTCACGCGCGTACCTTCAAATACCACTATATTCGCTGGACACACAATCGTTGGCGGTTCGACATCCACCACCGTTACCGTAAACGAACATTCGGCAGTCAAATTTACCCCATCCGTTACTCGAAACCTGTTCGTCGTCACGCCTACGGGGAAGACCGAACCTGAGGCTAAGCCCGCGATTTGAGTCGTCGTTACCCCTGAACAATTATCCGTCCCAACAGGGGCATTGTACGTCACCACTGCGCCACATTGGCCTGGGGTGTTGTTCACCGTAATATTCGCGGGGCACGTAATCTTGGGTGGCTCCGCATCCACCACCGTTACCGTAAACGAACATTCGGCGGTTAAATTCGCCCCATCCGTTACTCGAAACGTATTCGTCGTCACGCCCACAGGGAAGGTTGCACCTGAGGCTAATCCTGCGATTTGAGTCGTCGTTACACCTGAACAATTATCCGTCCCCACGGGGGCATTGTACGTCACCACTGCACCACATTGGCCTGGGGTGTTGTTCACCGTAATATTCGCGGGGCACGTAATCTTGGGTGGTTCAACATCCACCACCGTTACCGTAAATGAACACTCGGCAGTTAAATTTGCCCCATCCGTTACTCGAAACGTGTTCGTCGTCACGCCTACGGGGAAGGTCTCACCTGAGGCTAAGCCCGCGATTTGGGTCGTTGTTACACCCGTGCAATTATCTGTCCCCACGGGTGCCGTGTACGTCACCACTGCGCCACATTGGCCTGAGGTGTTATTCACCGTGATATTCGCAGGGCACGTAATCTTGGGCGCTTCCACATCCACCACCGTTACCGTAAACGAACATTCGGCAGTTAAATTTACCCCATCCGTTACTCGAAACCTGTTCGTCGTCACGCCCACGGGGAAGGTTGCACCTGAGGCTAATCCCGCTATCTGAGTCGTCGTTGCGCCTGTGCAATTATCCGTCCCGACGGGTGCAGTGTACGTCACCACTGCACCACATTGGCCTGGGGTGTTGTTCACCGTGATATTCGCAGGACACACAATCTTCGGTGGTTCCGCATCGACCACCGTGACCGTAAACGAACATTCGGCAGTTAAATTAACCCCGTCCGTTACTCGAAACGTGTTCGTCGTCACGCCCACAGGGAAGACCGAACCTGAGGCTAATCCCGCTATCTGAGTCGTCGTTGCCCCTGAGCAATTATCTGTCCCGACGGGGGCCGTGTACGTCACCACTGCGCCGCATTGGCCTGTGGTATTGTTCACCGTGATATTCGCGGGACATACAATCTTGGGTAGCTCAACATCTACCACTGTTACCGTAAACGAGCATTCTGCGGTTTGGTTATTCGCGTCCGTTACTCGAAACGTATTTGTCGTCATGCCTACGGGAAACGTTGAGCCAGAGGATAAACCCGCTATTTGCGTCGTTGTCGCCCCTGTGCAATTATCTACTCCCACGGGGGCTGTGTACGTCACCACTGCGCCACATTCTCCAGTGGTGTTGTTCACCGTAATATTCGCAGGACACACAATCTTCGGTGGCTCAACATCTACCACCGTTACCGTAAATGAACACTCGGCAGTTAAATTTGAACCATCCGTTACTCGAAACCTGTTCGTCGTCACGCCCACGGGGAAAGTCGAACCTGAGGTTAATCCCTCAATTTGAGTCGTCGTTACCCCTGAACAGTTATCCGTCCCAACGGGGGCGGTGTACGTCACCACTGCGCCACATTGGCCTGTGATGTTGTTCACTGTAATATTCGCGGGACACGTGATACTAGGGGGAGTATTATCTACTCTAGTCACGGTAAAAGCACAAGAAGAGGAATTACCACTGTCATCTGTAGCCGTGATTGTTACTGTTATATTTCCAAGGCCCGAGACAGTCGTCCCTGCTACTGGTGACTGAGTTACACTTTTTATCCCACAATTATCCAAGGCAACTGCCAAGCTGGTGTAGTTAGGCAAAATCGCTGAACAGTTTGCCCCCAGCGCTAACGTTTGCGTAGCAGGACACGTAATGCTCGGTGGACTAGTATCTAATTTATTCACTATAAAAGTACAAGTCTTAACATTGTCATTATTATCAGTTGCCGTTATTGTGATTGTCAAACTCCCAATCCCTGATACACTCGTGCCCGCCGTTGGGAATTGAGTCACACTTTTTATCCCACAATTATCCGAGCGAACGGCCAAACTAGTATAATCAGGTAAAAGAGCTGAACAGTTTGCACCCAGTGACAGCGTTTGCGTAGCTGGGCATGTAATGCTTGGGAGCGTATTATCTACTCCAGTTACCACGAAAGAACAAGCTGCGGTGTTATTATTGTTATCCGTTGCCGTAATCGTTACTGTCGTATTTCCAAGACCAGAGACAAACGTCCCTGGTGCTGGTGACTGAGTTACACTTTTTATCCCACAATTGTCCGAGACAATTGCTAAGCTCGTATAGTTAGGCAAAGTCGCCGAACAATTCGCCCCCAGCGTTACCATTTGGGCGGCTGGACAGGTTATGACAGGGGGAGTTAAGTCGTTCTCTAGGGTTACTATTACACAATTACTAATCGCTTCGCAAGTCACCCCATTTAAAGTAGAAATAGTAATTCTTCGATAATACGTTGTTTGAGTAGGATTAGCGGGCGGATTGTAGGTTGTGCTGTTTGAGCTAGGTATTGGCGTAAAAGCCCCGTTACAATTACTGGTACTTTGCTCCCAGCGGTAGGTAATCGTACCCGTTCCAGTACCAGCAGTCACGGAGCTAAACGCTTGAGGGTCTCCTCCAGGACACACCGTTTGAGTCCCTCCAATACTACCCGCATTGACCGTATTAACGCTCACCGCGGTCGTTTGGGCCAAACCACTGATTACACAGTTATTGGCATCCGTAATCTGAGTAAGGTTGAAATTGGTAGCACCCGTAAAATCAACCCCTTCGGTCAACGTAGCAAATACACTACCGCTCGGCACATTATTGTAGGTGACTCCGTTGACCACTATATCAAAAGGCCCCGTACCCGAGGCAATCATAAAACTAAGCTGAATGCTTCCGCCCACACAACTAGTTGTGGCGTTGCTACTAAGGTAGCCAGTGGGGCTCAAGCTGGCGGTATTGCTCGCATAGACATTGTCGTTGTTGGTATATGTACTATTGTCATCGTCTGCCGTATTACCGCTAAAGGTCACATTGCACATGCTCACCGACGGGTCATTTGTGGTGCCTGGAGCAGCATTGCCTCCGTTATCTGCTTTGTTAAAGACAAAAAGTGCTCCTCCGTAGCCTTTTCCCCCGTTATTACCTCTTGTAGCCGTATTATTATTAAAACTAACCCCTGTCAAATTCAACCGACCACTGGTGACAAAAATTGCCCCCCCTGCCCCCATTCCGCCTCCGCCACTGTCAGGACCACTAGGATAACCGCCCCCAAAACCACCAGAGCGAAGGACACCACCCGAACCACCACCTCCACCAAAACCACCACCTCCACTAAAACCATTATTACCGTTGTGAGTACCCGAACCACCGCCACCACCAAAGCCAGCATCACCAGCATAGCTACCTGAAGCGCCACCTCCGCCAAAACCACCAGAGCCTGCAACATTACCCGACGCACCACCGCCACCACCGCCAAAGCCGCCTGGGCCACCATCAAAACCAAAGCTACCGCCATTACCAAAAATTGAAATACCGCCATTATCTCCACTTGTGTTTCCTGACGCATTGGTCACACTACCACCAGCAGTACTACTACCATTTCCTAACACACCACCACCAGCCCCAGAGCCTCCGTTACCACCCATTCCACCACCTCCTTTTACATTTTCGACCCAAAGTCCCCCCAAAGCGCTGTTATTTTTCAAACTAACATTCACTAAGCTTAGGTTAATGCTTCCCGTTCCCCCTTCTTTTCCCTCGTGCATAAAAATGGCTCCCCCAGCCCCCATTCCTCCACTACCACCATTGCCTCCTTTGGCATAGCCATTCGCCAACGTGAGGTTTTGTATCGTAATGGTTCCATTTTGTATCCAAAAAATACGGGAAGTACCACCACCACTGATGGTGAGATTAGTCACCCCCAATCCATTGATACTAACATGGTTGGTAATTACCAAAAAGGGGCTAACTACCGTGATGGTTGAACCATTGGGCACGGAAAAGTTTATCTGGTGGGGGCTCCCTGCCGTTGCGCTTCCATCAGCATTGGCACTAAGAATGGCTTGTCGCAAAGAGCCTGCCCCAGTATCATTGGTATTGCTTACGGTAAAAGTATTCGCACGGGAAACTCCCAATACGCTTACCAAAATCACAAAAACCAAAAAGATTTTTTTCATAAAATACATTTTCTTTTTCTCCTACTTTATTTTTATTACCTTCAAACTAGCCTGATTGTCAGCACTCGAAACCTTCAAGAAATACATCCCCGTCGGTAATTCTCTCACCCCAAATTCTTCTTGGTGCGTGTTAGTCTCTGGTACAAAATTTCGACGTAATATTTCCCGACCCGAGGCGTCCAGCAACGTCGCGTTCACCTCTTGTCCTTTGCTATCGGTCACTTGGAGGCGGAGAATGTTGATCACGGGGTTGGGGAGGATAGCCAGCCCCCTAACCCGCGCGGCGTCGCTGTGGCGCACCACCCGTCCCGACGGGGGAATTAATTCCGACTTATTACCTTCTCCTTGCTCACCCGCTGTTCTCGCTGCGCCTACGCCTACTCCATCTTTCGACTGGATTCTAAACCAGTATTCTTGGTAGGCCAACACATTGCCCTGAGGCTTGCGCGTTGAAGGATAAATGCTGCCCCAACCCTTTTGATCCCAATATCTTACCCCCAACTTGTACAAACCTTTGGGCAAACCTGCATCGTAGGCATTACCGCCCGCACCGTTGTCTTGGTAAAAACCGTAGGCGGGATGGTTTTGCGCGTACAATTCCGTCCAGCCTTCGCGGTTGGCATACATAAAGTAGGGGGCATTATTTTCATGCGTGTTGAAAGAGCGAATTACGCCCATTTCGGGTGTTGCTAACATGTCAAAAGTTAATGAACCATCCGTGCTCAAGCCGCAGGCTTCCACGTTAATCGTCCAGTAACGAGGGGCTACTTTGTTCGCGTTTTCTACATAATACAGCGTTGGGTTTTGTTGCGTACTTTGTTCTAATTCTGGCCCACCGTCTCGCTTGATAAACTGGCTTGTCCACGCTGCGCGGTCGTTTACCTTCACCGACGATTTGCTTTCTCCCACATTAATTAATGTCAATACGAAAGCATTCCAGTAAATATCTTTACGAATACTCTCCGAACTTTGACATCCACCTGCAAATAGGCACTTCGCCCAGTAGGTCTGCTTGGTGACGTTGTTAAACGAGACTTCAAAACTAGGCGTCGTTACGCCCGTGTTCCAGAACGTTTGACTTCCTGCGGGGCAATTCGCCGAAATTGTTACACTCGTCCCTGTACATACTATCTCTTGACTCGCCGTAATCACAGGCGCGACTTGTGTTGGCGTGAGCGTAAAGGTCACCACATTGCTTCGCTCACTTACGCAGCCATTTTCCGTCTGACAACGAGCGTAATAAGACGTCGTCTGACTTGGAACAACCGATGGCAAATTGGGCAAGGCTACGTTCGTAGTGGCATTGTACCAAACCGTTCGCAAACTACCGCAACTCGACTGACCACTGAAACTTGCTGTCGCATCACAACTGCTCGTTGATGACAACGACACCGTCGGAGCAGTCGGAATAGTCACCAACTTTAACCGCATCACGCCCGATTCAGTTTCTACGCACGACGGTGTTCCGTCTGATTTGCGGCA